>RCUF01000010.1_pt1 | contig 227603 bp, 232 predicted proteins | sample 2166311 | NCBI WGS metagenome assembly RCUF01 (sample SAMN09932608, study PRJNA488358) | compost metagenome | feature: garden; material: soil; isolation source: compost soil in 4-hydroxybenzonitrile-enriched culture | place: Germany: Experimental Botanical Garden Goettingen | collected 2016-01-27 | reverse complement strand
TAACAAAGGCTTTCAGCCGCAGAGCAAACCACCCGTTATACGGGTGGTTCTGATTGTCGAAACGCTACAGATAAGATCGAAATTTCAAATAAATTATTTATTATAAAGCAACTGACGAAAAAAATAAATAAAAATAATTTTCGACAGAAGGAATTCAATAAGTAATGTCGAAACTATATACTCCGAAGAAAAATACATGATAACCCAAATTCCTGTCAGAGAATAAAGGAGGAAGCACATTGCAAAAAATCGAAGTGCTGTTGGCTGATGACAACCGGGAGTTCACGAATTTGCTTGCTGAATATATATCCGATCAAGAAGATATGGAAGTAACGGGGATCGCCTTTAATGGTGAAGAAGTGCTTCAGCGGATTGAGGAACTGCATAAGGTTCCTGATGTGCTGATTCTGGATATTATCATGCCTCATCTGGATGGACTTGGTGTCTTGGAACGCTTGCGTGAGATGAATCTTTCTCCTCAACCCAAAATTATCATGCTGACAGCTTTTGGACAGGAAAATATTACGCAGCGTGCTGTCCAACTAGGAGCATCTTATTATATCCTCAAGCCATTTGATATGGAGGTACTGGCGAATCGCGTCAGACAGCTGGTGGGCTTGCAGTCAGTTAGCTCGGCTTCAGCTTCAATCTCCAATCTGAAATCGAATGTGGTACCAATGGGCAAAACCAAGAATTTGGATGCCAGTATCACCTCCATCATTCATGAAATCGGCGTACCTGCGCATATTAAAGGATATCAGTATCTGCGTGAAGCGATTACGATGGTGTACAACAACATTGAGATCCTGGGAGCCATTACGAAAACTCTGTATCCAGCGATTGCAGAGAAATTCAAGACAACACCAAGCCGCGTTGAACGGGCCATCCGTCATGCTATTGAGGTAGCCTGGACACGTGGAAATATTGACTCCATCAGTCACCTGTTCGGCTACACGATCAACATCAGCAAGTCAAAACCAACGAATAGCGAGTTCATAGCGATGGTCGCTGACAAGCTGAGAATTGAGCATAAGGTGAGCTGAAAGGATTAGCTTCAACGCATAATATCGAATTATACTTTTCGTTCTTTTAAGTTTGAGCTTTTGCTCATCAAAACAAACAATAGAAACCCGTCAATGATGGTTAGAATGTCTAAGCATCATTGACGGGTTTTTAGGATGGATGCTAATGCTGTTCTATACTTCAAAAGGTCAGAAAACTTTATGTTATCTGTCTTATATCTGTGTTAACTTCTTACGAAGATGGAGTATTGTGCTGGATTTCCAAAACCTAGTTTTCCAGCTAGTCGAATAGAGGCAGTATTATGAATATCACAGTCCCATCGTGGTGTTAACTCTCGCTCTACACACTCCGTTATAAAAGCCTCTGCGTTGGCCTGAGCCAATCCTTTACCTCTAAATTGATCATTTGTAGCAATATCCACTTCTGCAAACTCTGATGATGAGAATATGGAGATACATTCACTGGCATGCACGTTGTTGTGAGCAATGTTGCTTTGAGTTATACAGTAACCGAAGCCTTTTTCCAAGAAGCGTTCTACCGAGCCCCAATATTTGATTATATATGACTCATTAAAATCACTACTGTTCTGGAGTGAGTCCTCATTTAGCTTGTTACATTGAAAATCGTTCGGTAAACTGGAAACTCTTCTTCCTCGAAAGTCGCTTTCGTTGAAACGAAAAGAGTATCTTTGTAGTGGTCTGAGTTCTCTCCCAAATAACTCATTGATTCTGCCATCCCATGCTCGGGTCGGAGAGAATAGAGTGAATCTCTGGTCAGAGTTCTTTCTCTTCATAAATATTTGTATCAGTAGGTCGGAAAAGTTATCATTTTGTTCGTTCCCCACAGCTACATAGATACCCGAGCTAGTCCCTATCAATAAGGAACCCTCATCGCTAACGATATCTCCAGTAATATAATTATCCAATACGGAGTAAGCAAAAGTAGGGAGAACATGATCCTTACTTTCTTCAATTATATTCCTGCCAATCATAACCGCGTTCTTTAACATATCCAACAAGCCCTCCTTCATGGTGTGGTAGTAATTATTCCTATCTCTCGAGCTTCATTGCACTGGGCAGCTGTATAAAAGTACAACTGTACAACAATTACCTGATATCGCTGTGCTTTATCCACCGTTCCAGAATCTGTTGAGCATCCTGTCTTAATAAATCCACACGGTAGTTTAGCTTTTTCTTACGAAGCTTCTCCTCCAGCACATCAATTATATGAAGCAGATCCACCTGGAACAGCTTCTGTTGCTCCTCTAAAGGCAGCTCACCCTCTGCTCTTGTAAAATGACGTGTGATCTCCAATTTGAGCTCCCCTTTGCGAGTAGCCAGCTTTCCAATATCAAATTTTGGCTTAATGAAGTAACCTTTCTCAAAGCCTTCCGGAACGTCGCTTGTCTCATGAAAGTACTCGTAGCGGAGTGAAGGCTCTGCTTCGTCATGATGGCTAAAATAGCAGGAAATACCGAGGTAGCCAAAAGAGTCTCCGTACAATTCTGGGCGCATATGCTCATCCAGCTGACTACGAAGTGAGCTCAGACGATCAATGAATGGTTGGGCTGAGCGCTGATAGTTCCCTGAGCTTACTAGTCGCAAAGGATTCTTCGGAAGTCGGTTTCTCTGGGAGGCCAGACTTAGAGCACCATAATCTGTTCGATCACTGCCTTCTGTGATGACATAGCTGTCTTTGTGTTTGCTCCAGCCATGGATAGACCCCTCAAGCTGCTGAAAGGTACGTGTATGCAGTTCCGTGTAGAAAGAGCCGTTAATCCATTTTTCCGCGATGGCTTCCACAGGTATCATGTCTTGCCCCCAGCCTGTGATGGTTAAGGCTTCACACACCCGCACGAGTTCATTCCATTCGATAATGTTCGTATAATGGAAGAGACGGTGGTATTCTGCGATTAGCAGCGTCCAAAGCTCGTCTACGTCAGGAGCCGCTTGAATCTGCTTCGTAAGTTCCTCTAATGTGTCTGTTGCGAGGATGGATTTGATCATAAGTTCTCCTTAATAAAAGAGTGCAGTATAGTAGGAAGGTAGATAGGAATTAATTGTAACTATTTTACATATTATGTTGTCTTATCGCGTTAATTATCTATATCAGAGGTATTCGTGCAATACCAAAGACATGTTCAGTGTATCATATAAAATCTGGGGTTTTCATGATTTTTGCAGTTCCTTTGTTATGCCAGTACAAATTTTTCTACAAGGAGCGGAAACAGAGATTAATGGAGTAAGACTCAGTTCTTTTTACTCGAATCTGACGTTGATCATTGTGAACTAGTGTAGCATTTTGGATAATTTGTATTAGAAGTGGTGATAGCCTAAGCTTTCTTGGTTGAAAGAAAGCTAATAATTATACGTGATGATATTTTTAGTTGTATTCCAACAGAGAAGATAAGCGGAACGATGGTGGAATTAATTGATATTGTAAATAAAAGTGTCAAGGAAGGCCAAAACTTGCTGCCAGAGTATTATAACTGATGCAGTCATATATTTATTAGTTCCGCTGTGTATAATACCATTTTTCTGAAATGGAGCATGTGGAAGGTGAAGCAATCTGAAACGATCCTTCAGTTGATGCTAGTTATTCTAATCGTCATTGCAATGGTCCCCTATTATTTTATTTTGCCAAAGAAAGATCCGATTGCCATCAGCGAGATTCCAGAGTCGATTGTTATTCAAACTTCAAACAAAGTAGAGCTTCAAAATCATTATGAATGTGCTGCATTCTCTAGTACATTTGTTCTGAGGCATTTTGGGAAAGAGGATGATGATAATCGATTATACAAAAAATTCCCTGGGAAATTATTGGATGAAACATAAGTAGGAGGTTTAATCTTTGGAGAGTATATATCTATCAAAACCTTCAATACATTTGAAGGATGAATATTTGGACTTTTATCAGAAATGGATACAAAGTGGTGAAATGATAGTTCCCTGGGTTGTTAGTAGAGATCCATCGACATTTAAAGAAATGATTACATGGCTGGATGATAATGAAAGAGGGATACACCTTAAGGAAGGCTGGGTATCTAATTCGACTTATTGGTTAGTTGCTTCAAGCAATAGGATTCTAGGGGCAGTAAACATAAGGCATGAATTGACGGAATTCTTGATAAATAGTGGCGGGCATATTGGATATGGAATACGTCCATCAGACAGAAGGAAAGGCTATGCGACTCAATTATTATATTTATCCTTGAAAGAAGCAAAGATCTTGGGTATAGAAAAAGTTCTTGTTGTTTGTGATGAGGCTAATGTGGCTTCAGAACGAACCATTATTAGTAATGGGGGAATTGCAGATACACATTTTATCGAAGAGGATGGGAACGTAATTAAGAGATATTGGATCGACAATTGAAACGGACTATTGAATTTCTACATTGGGGTAGACGTTTCGTGCTGATTAGAAAGGGCCTATTAGTAGTGACTATAATTTCGGATTAGAGGAGCCCATTATTACAGAACGGTCAATTAGGAGGCTCACAAGGATGCTGTTGATTAAGCTATGAGGGAGCGTAATTTGATTCGGTTATTTTATTACATAGATGATACTTTTAATCGTGTTAGTAAATAGATAAGGAGACGAAAGTTGATGAAATTGAAATTATTATTTGTCAGCGTGATCATGGTTATACTTTTATGCTCGTGTACTACTCGTGAAGCCGTAGTTGTCGTTCAAGAACCAAATACGGGAATTGCTGAACTCGATACTACCATACATAAGTATTTCCAAAGCTTTAATAATATTAATGAGTGGAGTGCATATTCTTCAGATGATTTTGTCAAACAAGTGTATTGGTTGTGCTCAGGAGATACGACCGAAACCAAAACAATAGAAGAAATGAAAGCTATTATTGCTGATATAAATAAACACAGCTTACAGCTTAATGAATGTAAACTTGATGAAGTTGAGAAGGTCAGTGCCGACCATGTAAATATCCATGTCACTAGGGCATGGGAAAATGGAGAGACTGATCAAACTTCATATTCTATTATTAAAATGGATGGAGAATGGAAGTTCGATCAAAGATTTTAAATTGGTTCAAGAATCTCCATTCTAATACACGTGGAGGGATCTGTTTAACATGTTAAAACAAAATTTATGGCCGGTCTCCTCACCTGATAAATTGAATATGGATCAAGCACGGATTGATGAGATAACCTCCAACGGATCAATTCCTGTACGAAAAGTGTCGTATCTATCTTGATTGGAATCGCTCTGGAGAAAGGGTACATCCCTTCAGTGAAAATGACGATGGAGCATTACTTTCCTGATCTTATGAGCAGCTTGGACGATCCTCGCAAGAAAGATATTACGATTGAACATTTGCTGACGATGAGCGTTGGCTTGGATTGGCCGGAGTTCGGAGAATGGAATTACATGCCTCCCATGTGCACCAGAGATGTCGTGCAGTTTGTATTCAATCGGAGATTAGTCGATGAGTCAGGAACCCGGATGAATTACAATTCGGGCTGTTCTCATGTACTGTCGGCCATCCTCATGAAATCCACAGGTATGAAGACGGCTGCTTTTGCTGATAAGTATATATTTGAACCACTTGGGATGGTTGAGAACTATCGTTGGTATGAGGATGCGAATGGCATTAATTATGGCTCGGATGGTCTGCGATTACTCCCCTATGATCTGGCTAAAATCGGTCAGTTGATGCTACAGGGCGGCATGTGGGATGGTAAGCAAATCTTGTCTGAAGAATGGAGCCGAACCTCAACAGAGCCTTATTTAATGCCATTGGAGACGACAGCGGTGGAAGTGAATTCTAAATTCGATGTAGAGGTGGATCAGAAGATGACAACTTTCAAAATAAGATGATATAGAATGGTGGAATGAACTAGCGCGTAAGCTTGACGGTTACAAAAGCAATTACATAGTAGAGTTTGATGGGGAGAACGGAGAACAGGATTTTTCGGTAATTGTTAAGGAATTGCTTAAAGATTATCCGACTGCTCTGGACATAGGTTGTGCGGATGGTGCATTTGCAATAGAGCTGTCTTCGTATTCAAAGAAAATAACAGCTGTTGATCTATCGCCTGTAATGATAGAAGCAGCCAAGCATTCTACAGCAGAGTCAGAGGTAGAATTCATTGTAGCAGATGCAAGGCACTTGCCTTTTCCAGACAATACATTTGACCTGGTAATAAGCCGTAGAGGCCCGGTGAGTGCACCAGAATTCTTTGAGGAAGCCGTTCGAGTTACCAAACCAAGCGGACTAATTATTGAGATAACCATAGGAGAGACAGATGCTGTTGAACTCAAGCAGATCTTTAATAGAGGACAGGGTTATGATCGTATTCATGACTCAAGATATCTGGAGATTCGAAATAGAATAGACAGTAATTCGTTAGTGCGAATGAGACAGATGAATGAATATTTCTGCAATGCCATCTATCCTTCGCTTGAGGATATAGTTGTATTGCTCTCATCAACCCCGATTATTGATGACTTTGATGTGTTGAACGATAGGAAATACTTAACACAAATAGAGCAGGAACTTACAACGAACAGGGGGATTAATCGGACATATCATAGAATCATATGGATCGCGGAAAAGCTAAGAGATTAAATATTTATATATTTTGAAAATAAGCTTAAGCAGAGACAGCTTGTCTAAAGGAGCTTTATGAGGTCACGAAGGGGAAACGATATCCAATGAGTTCTTTACAGAGATTCTGTCTTAATGAATGAATTAACTGTATTGAAAAAGTAAGAGAATGCAAGAGTCAGTATGGGAGTGATGGGGATGGAGATTAGAGCAATCAAGGAATTGACACCTACGGATTGGCTTGAATTGGGTAACTTCGGCTATAGGTCCATTCAGAAATATGAGCTTACGACACAGGAATCACAAGGTTCCTTCAGCATGCAGCTAAGCTTGAAAGACCTGGAAGCTGTGTTTGAGAAAGAAGAAATGAACGACGAGGAGGATCTGGCACGATATCAGGAAATGGTGCAGCTGGGATATTCGCTCGGTGCATATAGGGATGGAAGACTCATCGCCTTGGTCATCGCAGAGCCGCAGCACTGGAATAACACCTTGATGATCTGGCATGTCCAGGTGCATGAGATGTACCAACGACAAGGATACGGTAAGCTACTGATCGATCAAGTGAATGATATGGCCTGGGAAAAAGGGTTCAGGGCAACAACAGTCGAGACACAGAATACGAACGTTCCAGCCATTCGCTTTTACAGACACTGTGGTTATCATATTGAAGGAATAGACATCTCGCTGTACTCGAATAATCATAGCCATGATGATGAAGTAGCCATTTATATGAGAAGGCATCTAGGTAGACCGGAGTAACACAGCAGGGAATCGATGATTTTTGAAGATAATCACTAAGGAGAATCAATGCTAACAATAAATAATCTACATACCCAACCGTCCAGTCGTTATGATGAGCATGATCCTGAACAAGATGGAAATAAGAACACGAGATTCGCAGACGTAATTATTGATGGGAAATCCCTCCACCAAAGGCTTAAAAAGTATGATATGGTCCCGTCCTTAGGATGGGGCGTTGAAGAATACCAGAAGCTACTGATTCAATATTTTTTGCTGGAAAAGCCGCATCCGCAAATGTACTACAGATATCCCATCCTTGTGTGTCCTTGGTGCGGTGACGAAGAGTGTGGCTTTATCTCAGTGAAGATTGATAGAGAAGGGGATTTTGTCATCTGGAAGGATTTTAGGTTAGAGCCAGATATGAAGCAAATTAATGTAGGGCCCTTCTATTTTGAATGGGAGCACTATCAAAAGGTTATTCATGATACGCTCTGGATGGGCGATAATCAATAATATATTTGGCAGGGTAAAGACTTATTCGACATCTAGTAAGATTCGCTCGAACGCAGCAAATGTAAGTCGCAAGCGCTAGCTATGTAATTTCAGGGAGGTACCCGTATGTACAAACCTAGTTTCCAAGAGATTGAATGGCAACGATCCATTATAGATGAAGAAAGAGATCCATTTATCATCAGATTCTATTATAATGACAAGTCTACTTTATATGGTTTTGTCGCAAAAGGGGAGACGGGCTTTACTCAGTATGGCTTAGATATTATCGCGGCAGGAGTCTCAGCGCTAATCATCAACACAATGCACAGTTTGGAGTACTTGACCAAAGATCATATGGAGGCAGATCTCCAAAAAAACTATTGCAAATGCATTTTAACCGGCCTGCAGACCAAAAATCGTGCGAGCAAAGAAGCTATTGTATTATTACAGTCACTCGAAATTGGAATCCAAAGTCTGCAAAATACTTACGGAGAGAAGTATATAACCATTGAAAAAATATACGAAAAACAAAAAGCAGGGTTGTTCAATTTGTTCAAGTGAACCATTCCATAGTTAGCAAGCACCACGACTGAATATCATTTCAGGTTTAATGTATGGGGAGAACAGAGGTTAGTGGAAAGCAGGGAAGCCCTAGAGAAACGAAGTGCTCGCCTTTAAGTTTGCTGTTCAACTACTCTTCATCTTGGATCAAAGAACAATAAGCTTAACAGCGGTCGACAGGGCTCCCTGCTTGCAGCGGCTCTATACTCACATTTGCTCTGATCAAGGCACTAGTGGGTCTCATAAAATGCATAAAAGAAGCTTCATTCATGGCTTATACGATACAAGGATTCATATTAAGGGAGTCCAGCATCCCAGGCATTCAAGCAATGCTATCCTATAAAAATATATATTCAGCAACACTGAAGGAAGGGATGCTATTCATCCCGCTGACTGATGAGTTATATGATGAGATTCATGAATTCGCGGCTAACAACATCGAAGGCTTCGACTGCTTAACAGATTAAATGTTAGATTTGCTGAGTGAGCGCTCCCGTGAGACTGATATTGGCTATATTGAAGCTGAATATTTTGGCGGAACCTCAAGATGAATTTGCTACAGTGGGCCTAGGTAAACATAGAAGTAACGAGGGCTGGGCACAGGAGTCATGAAGCAATGACTATGCATGATTGCCATTAGTCACTGCGATTGCTAATAAGGGGAGATCATCATGAATATTAAGATCAATGTATTAGACGATATAGAAAAAGCACCATTAGATTTATTACTTCTGGCCGATCCATCGGAGAAGATCGTAAGAGAATATGTGGGTAGAGGTACTTGTTATGTCGCTATATGGTCAGAGGAGATCATTGGAGTATTCGTACTGCTAAGAACCAGACCGGAGACCGTTGAAATTGTAAATATTGCCGTACGGGAAGATTATCAAGGACAAGGAATAGGCAGGCAGCTCGTGGAGCAGGCGATAGCCAAGGCGAAGGAGCATAAAGCCACAACCCTAGAAATTGGAACCGGGAATTCAAGCATACAGCAGCTGGCTCTTTATCAGAAGTGTGGATTCCGAATTACGGGAATAGACCGGGATTTTTTCGTAAGACACTATGATGAAGAAATCTACGAGAATGGAATTCACTGTCGGGATATGATTAGATTGAGTCTGGAGCTTTGATTTGGTCCGGGTATTAGAAACCAGCTAAGTGATGAAAAGGAGATTCACATGCATAAAGATGATTTTGGCAATCGAATGAAGGGCTATGAGAATATTTTCAGACAAACTCTCCCCCAAAGGCTTCCGGTAATTATCCGTATCGACGGCTCGCACTTCCACACCTATACCCGCGGGATGAACAAGCCGTTCGATGAAGGGCTAATGCAGGCGTTCTGGGAGACGTGCAAATATTTAGGACAGAACATTATGGGCTGTAAATTGATCTACCACCAAAGTGATGAAATCTCGATCCTGCTTACGAACTATGATAAATTAACCACGCAATCCTGGTTCGAAAATAATCTGCAAAAGATCGTATCCATATCAGCTTCGATGGCAACAGCCAAGTTCAATGAAGTAATCACGAAGACCCATCCAGATAAGCCACTGGCTACCTTCGATAGCAGGGCATGGGTGCTGCCTCATGATGAGGTCGCCAATTACTTTCTGTGGAGACAGCAGGATGCTACTAAGAATAGCATTTCCATGGTTGCGCAGGCTAATTTCACGCATGAGGAGCTTCAGGGTCTGAATGGGAAGCAATTGCAGGATAAATTATTCGTCGAAAAGGGTATTAACTGGAATGACCTGCCGGTCTGGCAGAAGCGCGGAGTATGCATTACCAAGCAAGACTATAATAAAGGTGAAGCCATCCGCCGCAAGTGGGAGGTTGACCCGGATACACCGATTTTTAGCCAATATCGGGATTACATTAATCAACACGTCTATATCACGAAGGATGAATAATCATGGAATGCGTTATTTTCGTCGGGATCCAAGCTTCAGGAAAGTCCACGTTCTATAAAGAGAGGTTCTTCACCACACATATGAGGATCAATCTGGATATGCTCAGGACGAGGTATCGTGAACAGATATTTGTCGAAGCATCCTTGAAGGGGAAGCAGCCGCTTGTAGTGGATAATACCAATCCAACAGTGGCTGATCGACAGAAATATATCGAAGCTGCCCAGGAGCATGATTTTAAAGTGATTGGTTATTACTTTCAGCCGGATTATGAGCTATCTCTACACCGGAATGAACGGAGACAAGGAAAGGCGAAAATCCCTGAGATCGGTATCAAGAGCACTTTGAAGAACATGCAGATTCCTTCTTATGCTGAAGGATTTGACGAACTATATATGGTAGAATCATTTCATAATGAATTTGAAGTCACAGTCATGATTCAGGAGGACATAGAGTGAGATTATTGCTAATAGGAGTATCGTTGCTATGCCTACTTCTAGCTGGTTGTACTAATGATGCTATTTCTGATAATGCTAACAACACAGAACAAGTGAAGGCCAATGATGCTTCCTCGACCAGTCCAGCATTAGAGAATGAACAAGCGAAGATCGATGAAGCTACTGCGGATACAGAACAAGAGGAAGCTGTAGCAGGCCAAGCTACAAATATGGCTGTAACTGAAGAGGAGAAAGCATTCATTCAGCGCTTCTATGGCGAATGGACTAGTCAGGAGCAGGATGATGTTTCTTTGAGACTGCTGGATGGTACGGAAGAGATTGGTGTAGAAAATGGACAATTGTTAACTACTGCTGATTTTTCAGTCACTGACGTCAATTTACAGGAGCAGTCGATCGTCATCCACGGGTATTCGCAAGAGTTCTCATATGATGAGGAGATCGATAAAGTCGAGTTCACGAGCAAGCTGTATCTAAAGAATAATGGGGCAGAGCTGCTGTATGTCTATGATTATCTCGGGAAAAGCAATGAAAGTCTGTGGGTTAAATAGATCATATCATGAGCGAATTATTGAACCTATTACCAAGTGACAAGCATGACTTTGACAAAGTACGCCAGTTGAAAAGTATAGACAACAACGAGCGAATACAGCTACCCCCCCATTTGTTAGAGTGGCTGCAGGACATGAATTGGCGATTGCGAGAGAGGTGGTCGAAGTGCTTCTTACCGTCTCTGTGGAGACCGTCCCATTCGTGAGTGAGGTGCTTGCAGGTGAGGACGATATCTGGAAAGAAGCATCTTGTGGTGGACATGCACATGAATAAGGACAAATGATATCTATGTATGATTATGTCATCCCCATTCATGATCTCTAAGGATTGTAGCTGCGAGGAATTGTAGCTATGAGCAATTGTAGGTACGACGAGATTTAAGTACAAGGAAATGTATATGGGGATAGTATTTGCTATAGAACTTGTAAAAAAGAGTTGGATTGGCCAGAATGCGGCCTAATATCCTAATGGAGCTGAGCAGATGGACGTATTACAGCTTAAAGTAGAGCCCTCACAGGAGTCTGATTATACCGTCTTGAATATTTACGTGAATCAGCAACCGTTCATCGAATGGGTAAAAAGCTACGAAATGCAGTTTGAACCGGACATTGCTGGCGGGTACGAGGGATTAGACATCGAGGACTTCATAGATTTGGAAGCACATTTCCTCGGGAGACTCACTGAGGATGATCGATTCAACATGGAAGGGAAGATACAGCTTCTGGGCTGTAATTGTGGAATACCGGGCTGCTGGCCCTTCTTGGTCAAGATCACTGTGCATGAAGATACTATTGCCTGGAGCGATTATGAGCAGCCGTACAGAAGTGAGGATTCAGCGGGTGGGCACTGGGATTATTCGAGACTTGCCCCGTTAGAATTCGATAGGCAGCAATACGAGGAGGAGCTACATCACCTGGCGGGTATGCTCGCACGAAAGGGCTGAGGCGTGTGGTATTAGCTTCCTAATTTGCTGCGGCGAACGTAATCCTTTTTAAAACGTACATGGGAGTGCAACGCACCTCCAGGCACGGCATATATACGGGACGGACGTGGCGTCCTAGTGCTGGATACAGAATAAGAAGAGCCTAGCGAATAGTAATAATACAAGAGAAGGATTAAAGAATTTATTACTATTGTGGGAGATAGATCGTGTGGAACAGGGTGTATGCTTGGGACCGTGGTTTTGTGTATTGTTGCAAGGAAAGGGGAAACAAATGGCCATTTGTTTGGACTACGAGTTAGTTGAGATAAAAGGAACTATTGCTGTGTATAAATTCGGGGACTGTTTAAAGGAATTGGATGGAATTTTTGAGATTGATCTACCCAAGCTGATAAGTGGGGAAATATTGATGCAAGCACCAATTGGTGAAGTAGTGAAACTAAAGAATGACAACCAATCTCAAGCTAAGGCTAACAGAGTATTTGGAAAGATATATAAACATTATCTTGAGTATCACGGATATCCTACAGAGGGTGGATATTATGCTTAGTTAATCTGAGTTTATTCTTTTTAGCTTATAACCATCAATGGAAGATATAAAAAATTACTCAGTGGACTTGTAAAGGAGTCGGAGTATGGGCGTGGATGCTTATGTAGTATGCAATTGTGTGAAGGAAGGAAATGTTAAGCCCCCTCCTTTTGATCTGAGCTTGCTGGAAATCACGGTCGAAGGGATCGACATACTGGAATCTGTTAATGACGAAACCTATGAGCTTTATCAGCATTGGCGGGAGAATGCTTGCGAGCATGAAGACTTCTATTATTATCAAGACCGAGTTTTTAATATCGCAGGAGGAAATTTCTTTTATGGAATCATTGACCGGTTGGGGCAGGGCAAATTCCCATTATTGATTTCAATTGGAGAGAAGTTATTCTCCGCTGATCAGGCCGAAAAAGCCTTAAAGGAACTGGATGTTTTTGAATCAGGAGTGAGCAAGCTGCAAGGGGTTTTTCTCGTAGATACTGAATCTAATGATGAATATGGAAGGTCTCTTTCTGGAGAGGATAAGTGGTTCTTATCATCTGGAGGCGAGCACACGTATCAGTTAAACGACCGAGGATTCTGTATTCTAGACAGAGATCAGCGCGAGCTTTTTCATTCAGTAGCGTTCACCCAGAAAGTATTGAGTGTTGAAGAAGAAGGACGGAAGCATAAGTATGCAAGAATTCAAGATTTGGAGACGGGGCAGGTTGTTGAATCTTCTTATCCGCTAAGCCGAAAGATATGGGGAATCGATGAGCTGTATTTTCCAAAATCTTTTCAGGTCGTAAAGAGAAACCTAAAGGGATCTGATTCTCGCTCCACGCGAGTACTGAGAAGTCTATTTGAGGCTTCCTTACAGACAGGTAATCCGATCATTTGGGCATAAAGAGATCCGAGATGAAGCATTTGAATAATAACGAAATACGATCCTGAGCTGATTACATATCCAGAGTTTCTGAGATAGCTTAATAATATTTTTAGCTTAGCATTTTTGCACTAACGGGAAATGATAGCTCAATAACAAGAGACGATCTAAGCCATTATTTTTCTCGTACAACTGTACTCTGGGGGATATTAAATACTTGCTTGTGCAGCGTTTCCTCAAGCAATGGATTATAGTAGGAGTGTGGAAAATGAATTTGAAAGAAAAGTTAATAATAATAAAAGAAAATGGCTACCAAGCACCTCCCGACACATTCCAATTGATACAAGAAATGATGGATAATGTCGGTTCTGTGGATGCCCAACTACGAGATGAGCTGATTTATACAACCTTATCCAACTGGATTCCAGGTGATTTTCTAACAACATACGAACTCGAACAACTCTTACCAGTTGTTTTGGATAATGACCATTTGCTGTGTGGGCTTGGTGAAACCAATACAGACTCTGTCTTTACCCGATCGTTCTCTATGCTAGTGATACCGCTCCTCTTGATGAGGCATAGAGAATCACCGTTTCTCTCAAGTGAGCATATTCATCAGATAAAAGAGAATGTATTTTTCAATATACAGCAAGAGCGGGATTACCGTGGGTATGACGAAGAAAAAGGCTGGGCTCATGCGATAGCTCATGGAGCAGACGCTTTAGACGATTTGGCTCAATGTTCCGAATTGGATAAAAATGACCTCCTAGCCATCCTCGATTTGGTTTACGAAAAGATGATCATAACAGATCGAGTGTACTCTGACGGGGAAGATGAAAGAATGGTAAAACCTATAATCAGTGTATTAAATAGAAAAATGTTTAGTCAGACTGCTGTGGAGCAGTGGATTCAAAGCTTTGGTGATGTGAAGAAACCCTCAGAATTTCTGCCTGCCTTTAGGCAAAAAAATAATATAAAGAACTTTTTGAAAAGTTTATACTTTCGAATTAAATTTTACAAAGTGGATGCTGATCTCTGTCCAACTATCGAGCTCTCTTTATATAGAATAGAACAAGTATACTATTCCTAAAGGTAAACAGTTTCTTTTAGAAGACATTTCCTCTCAAAGGAAAAGCCAGTGTACAGTAACGGGCGGCCGCCTCATTACGCGAACTGCTCGTTTGTCACTGGCTTCTTTGTATCTCCCTTAATGATTATGATGCGCATGCGCATCCGGGGCATCAGCTTTGAGGGTGCATAGAACAGAACTATCGTGCATGTGCTTCTCGGAATCCACCTGGAGTGTGACGTGCTTAATATCCTTGTGCTCCAGCATATGCTCGATCTTGTGAATCAGAGCTTCCGTTCCGTAGACGTCCATGGTCCCATCGACGACGATATGTGCGGTCAGTGCATTATAGTTGCTGGTAATGGACCAGATGTGAACATCGTGCACGCCTTGAACGCCATCTACCTGCAAGATCGTCTGCACAATTTCCTCCATATTCACACTCTTCGGTGTTCCCTCCATCAGTACATGCAGGGACGATTTGGTGACAAAGAAGCCACTGCGTAATACAAGTGCCGCTACAATCACGCTTGCGAGCGGATCAGCCCAGCCCCAGCCAAAAAACATCATCAATAACGCTGCAGCAATCGCACCAATGGACCCCAGCATATCGCTGATGACATGCAGGTAGGCGCCACGCATATTTAGATTTTTCTCGGTATCACTTTTACTCATCATCATCCAGGCCACCAGAATGTTAATGAGCAATCCAATAATACTAATGATCAGCATGCCAACGGTTGCGACTTCTGGCGGGTTGGCGAATCTTTGGATCGCTTCATAGAAGATGTAAAGTGCGATACCGATAAGTGTGATGCCGTTCAGTACAGCAGCAAGAATCTCAAAACGTCTGTAGCCGAAGGTCTTCGTGGCATCTGCAGCTTTACCGCCGAAGGTGAAGGCCAACAGGGCAACTCCAAGTGCAATAGAATCGGACAGCATGTGACCGGCATCCGAGATCAGGGCCAGACTGTTCGTTATAAATCCTCCGATAGCCTCAATGAACATATAACCCGTAATGATGATGAAAGAGAAGAGAAGTACTTTCTTGTTACTGCTGTGATTATGACTGTGTGCATGGTCGTGCCTGTGCTCGTTGTGTTGTCCAGACATTAGAGATTCATCTCCTTTGGTATGTAGGTGTAACATGAGTCATGGTGTGGAAAATGATGTATTGAATTCAAAACAACATATGAGCAACTGTTCATATGTTGTTGATATCCACATTATATGACTCTCTACCCGTAGTGTCAACGCATCTATAAAAAATGTAGAGGACGGAATTCAATTGAGAGGGATTTTCAATTAAAAGTTCATACGCTATACTGTGTACTACGGTAAAAGGTTGATGATACGCGGAATTTGGAGCAGGAGAGGGCTAGCATACTGATGAAGAGAGTGCTTGTAATAGAAGACGAAAAACCTTTGTCCCGCTTTATTGAGCTGGAGCTGCAGCATGAATCGTTTGAGGTGACAGTAGCCTATTGGGATTAATTTAGTTATATCCATATTAGGAGACATACGACAATGAATGTAAAGAAGATATGCAACAGACTGCGAGAACATGGAGTTCAACTGACAGAGGGTCTGACACAGGATGAAATTCAGCTGATTGAGACTACATACCAGATAGATTTCCCCCCGGATTTGAAGGAGCTATTGCAGCATGTATTGCCTAGTGGCGATAAATTTCCCAACTGGAGAGACTTTACGAAGACGAATATCCACAGCCTCCGTACCCGCTTGAAATGGCCGTTGGACGGAATGTTGTTTGATGTCGAGCACAATGATTTTTGGCATCCGTCATGGGGAAGCAAGCCCGATAATATAGCTGCCGCAAAGGAAATTTGCATACATGAATACAGGAGCGTGCCGAGACTCATACCGATTTACTCCCACCGCTACATTCCTTCCACTCCCGCAGAGGCAGGGAACCCCGTATTTTCTGTGTACCAGACAGACATCATCTACTATGGAGAGAATCTTGAAGAATACTTGAAGCTTGAGTTCGGAGATAAGCCATATAACGCCATAGACTTTGATAGAATCAAGCCCATTACGTTTTGGACAGAGCTGGCAGAAGGATAGGGGCAGGAGGGGGATAGGGATATAGTAGGAAGCATAATCCTTCTTCCCTGGAATAGTAATTACTAATCACACTATTTCATAATCGGCTTGTCTATGCTTGGACCGTTAGGGAGGGGAATAGGATGAATATGCATCCGGCTCAAGCTTATGCTGCCAGCGTCGATGTCAGTACTGTCACGACCTTTCGGGCATTGGCCGGAGCACTTATTCCGAACACGCCAGCGCTCGCCGTCTATGGGGCTGAACAGGTACCTGGGGCTGCTGAATTGTGCATCCACGAATATATGATTTGGGAGCTGGATCACGCCTTCTCGGTGGTGATTGGCCTGGGACCGTCGATTATACCTCTGTCAGAACCAACGGCTCATCTACTCAATTCCGGCGCCGTACAATTTACGCAGGCTCAGCAGGCAGAGGGTGTACCGAATCCACAGATATGGCATATCAGCCCTTTTGCCTCTCTAACACCAATCGATCGTATTCGTGTGCTGGCTATGCTGGAAGAGGTGCAAATCGACCTGGGTGACTTACCGCTACCATATACTTACAATGGCGGCTGGATCACGTTCATGGTGAGCTTTCTGAACAGACAAATGATGTTCGGCAACTATTCGGAGTGGAACGCCTATGGAAGTACTCGATTGTTGACGCCTACCAAGCGAAGACTGGAGTATTTTCCGATAAGCTGGAGGCAGGTGAAATATCCTGGTGTACAGCCGGGCTACCGCGTGTTCATGGGGTATAAGCTAAAGATCGTTCGGGAAGGAGGGACATCCACAGTTGTATCCAACTGATTCGGCATTCGATACAGACATTATTGTCATTGGCTCTGGAGGCGGAGGAGGCGTAGTCGCCAAGGAGCTTGGGGAATTGGGGTTAAAGGTGCTTGTGCTTGAAGCAGGTCCCTGGATTGGCAACAAGAAATGGCCGCACCCCAATAGTGAGCGTGGCGGTGAATGGAGCTCCAGTTATCATGATCTGGATGTTGGTATCTATAAGAGCATTTACAACGCCTATGAAAACAATATGAACGATCTGATCTCTGGCGTATTTCGCTTCGGTCCCGCCGATCGAAGTCGTGTGCCTTGGAATCGGGTGACGCCGCAAAAGGGAGCGATCTGGCAAATCGCGGGAGTCGGCGGAACGACTCAACATTACTGGAGTCAATCCCCTCGTGCTTTTCCGGCAGCTGTTGATGGAATATGGCCCATCAGCTATCGTGAGCTAATGCCCTATTATGAGCGTGTGGAAGCAACGCTGCCGGTGCAATTCTCACCAACGACCCCCAAGGAAGAGCTATTCTATTATGGAGCGAAAAAAGCAGGCTGGACGCTGAATCCGACCCTGAATGTGACCACGCCCGGCTATCGTCCCAATCCCAATGCGATATTGCCGGTCAATGAGCATCTCATGGACCCGAGCTATTCACTGGAGCAATTATCCCATATGGAAGGCTGTACCCTGAAGGGGAATTGTATGAATGGCTGCAGCGTTGGTCCTTCCGTAGATCGGATTGCCAAGCGTGGCACCTTGGTTAGCTACGTTCCTCTCGCATTGAAGACGGGGAATGTAGCCATTCGTCCCAACTCGTATGTCTTCAAAATCCTGACCGGGCATGATGCACAAGGTGGAGTCCGGGCCACAGGTGTACAATTCCGCGATACGTGGACGGGCGAGGTTGGGGAGCTGACAGCCAGAACGGTCGTCATGGCAGCTGGTTGCATCGAGTCACCGCGTCTATGGCTCAATTCGGAACTACCGCATAACGAATGGGTAGGTAGGGGACTCACCAATCACTGCTTTGACTGGGTAGGAGGCGTCTTCGATGAACAGGATCTGATGCGGATCCTTGGTACGAATGATGTCTATCCTTATGCAGGACACACCTCGGGCGCCAGAGTGGACATTCCGGGCACGGGAATTTTTCAGGTATCCTGCCTGAGCCCAGGCTTAATGTCTTATTTGACCTATGGATTTAGTGAAGCAGGCTACGATGTTTTACATCCACCCGTGCAGGGGGAGCCATGGGATATTCGGGGAAGAGTGGTCGGTCCACAATTGAAGGAATTGATGATGAATTACAACCGGACGATGACCATGCTGCTCCTGACCGATGACGAGACACAGTACCATAACAGGGTAGAGGTAGACCCCATTCTGAAAGACGAGCATGGCCCGATCCCTGTCATTCATTATAGGCCTAGCATCAAGACTTTACAGCGACGTGACCAATTGGCAAAATACGCCTCAGAGACTCTGCGGCAGGCAGGAGCAAGAACCATTATTCGATCCGACACACCTTTCTCCTTCATGCTCCATCTGGAGAGCACCATGCGAATGGGCTTTGTGACCGATAGCCAATGCGAGGCCTATCAGGTCAGACGACTATTCATTGCGGATAACAGTGTGCATTTTAACGGCATTGGTGGCCCAAATCCGACCCTAACGACGCAAGCGTTAGCCACCAGAACAGCCGAGGCTATCGCACACAAATATTTTTCCTAATTGCCTGCACCAACCGCATAATACATGACCATGCCTGCAAGCACCAGCAATAGCCCCAGGACGATCGCCTTCCCAACGGTTCGCATCAGCACACCACTCTCTATATGGATTGAACAGGAATATATTTCAGTATACGCATGCTTGCCCTTCCTCCATACTCTGGCTCCATCATCATGAAAAATGTCTAGTTCAAGCAAATTCCCCCAATAAAGTTAAGCAGCAGCCTCACCCTTGGTGGGGCTATTTGATTATGCATGCTGCATAAATTAGTAAAAAAAGGACATTTTAAGCTTAAGCTTGGAGTACAGGGGGTGAGAAGATGAGACGAGGTAAAAAAGATCCGTTCGAACAAAAGCTGAAGGGCTTGGAACCTGCAATACATTCGGATATTTCCTCCCACATGGATGAGAATATTGACCTGCTGAAGCAGCTATTCGCCAACTGCTCTGATCTTGTCATACGCCGACTGCAAGTCCTCGGGTCCATGCCTGGAGTTGCGGTATATCTGGATGTATTGGTCGATAGTGAAATGTGGGATATTGGCTTTTTGCAGCCTATGATGCTGCAGGAGCAAACCAGTGTCGAGGGTCCGACCCAACTGTATGAATTGCTAGGCCACAAGCTGGCATCCACGGTGCAGCCAGAAATGATTCGTCATATGGGGAATATCATACAACGGATTGTCAGGGGAGAAATCATCCTGTTCGTTGATACCTTCTCTGAAGCCTATGCCTTCAAGATTGGTAACAAATTGCATCGGAACCTGGAGGAGCCGACGACCGAAGCGATCATTCGTGGACCTCGCTTTGGGTTCATTGAGAAGCTGGATATCAATATTGCCATACTGCGCCAACGACTTCGCACCCCAAGGCTTAAGATGGAGAGAATGAGTGTGGGCAGTCTGTCACATACCGATATCGCGATTGTATACATAGAAGGCTATGCAAAACAGAGCGTGGTGGATGAAGTGAAGACGCGCATCTCCAAGATTGATATGGATAGTGTGCTGGAATCAGGATATATGGAGGAGCTCATCGACGATCATCCCTATTCCCCTTTTCCGACGATTCAATCCACCCAAAGGCCAGATGTAGTAGCAGGTTCTCTGATCGAAGGAAAGGTCGCTGTACTGATCGACGGTTCACCCATGTCGCTTGTGCTTCCCATCACCTTTTGGTTCGGCTTCCAGACAGCCGAGGATTACTATATGAGCTTCATATTCGCGACGATGCTTCGCTGGCTGCGTTACATGTTTGCATTTTTAGCGATGGCACTACCTGCCATGTATATAGGGATAACAAGCTTTCAGCAGGAAATGATTCCGACCTCTCTTGCGCTTAGTCTTGCAGCAGCCCGGGAGGTCGTACCATTTCCCGTCATGGCGGAGGCGCTTATTATGGAGATTACCTTCGAGGCCCTTCGCGAGGCGGGTATTCGCTTACCACGCCCGGTCGGTCAGACCATCAGCATCGTCGGGGCACTGGTTATCGGACAGGCTGCGGTTCAGGCCGGCATCATATCTGCTCCTATGATCATTGTGGTCGCCACGACCGGGATTGCTTCATTCCTCATTCCCAATCCTGGTATGAGCCAAGCGATCAGCTTGATCCGATTCCCGCTCATGATTCTGGGGGCGACCTTTGGCTTGTATGGCGTTGGTGTTGGCTTGCTAGCCGTGCTCATTCATCTGGTTAACATGAGCTCCTTCGGAACGGCTTATATGACACCGATTGCGCCATTTCAATTGGCCGGCTTGGCTGATTCTATTATCCGTGCTCCATGGAGGGTGTTACGCAAACGTCATCACTACAGCAAGCATCGAATGGATTAAGGAGGAGATGGGATGGCCCGCTTACCATTAGTCCTGCGATTTCTGTTGATATTATTGATTCCGGGAATGATTACGGGCTGCTGGGACCGAAAAGAAATGGATGAATTGGCGCTTGTCATGGCGAGTGGGGTCGATCTGACCGAAGATGGGCAGCTGGAGATCACTGTTCAGATCGCGTTGCCGACGGGAATCCCCACCGCTGTAAAGTCTGGTGGCACAGACAAGAAGCCTATTATTGTCCTCTCCTCCAAAGGAAAGAATTCGTCTGAGATACTAGGGAAAATACAACAGCAGATGTCCCGCACCATTCATTTCGGGCACCGAAGCGTCATTGTATTCGGAGAACGATACGCCCGAAAGGGGGTGAATCAGGTGCTTGATACCTTTACCCGACTGCCCGAAAGCCGGTACAACAGCTATGTGCTAACAGCAAGTGGGGCAACCGCCAAAGAAGTTCTGTCGACTCCCTATCAGCCTGAGCTAATCTCCGGTATCGGTATGGCCAAGATTCAATCCGACAATATCAGCTTTGGTGTGAAAATTGATCAATACGCGTCTGCACTTGCTACCCAGGGAAGGTCGGCTATTACAGGTGGTGTTCGGGTGGTGGGACAGGAGCCCTCCAATAGGACGTTCATCATTGACCAAATCGCTATGTATCGGGGCAATAAGCTAGCGGGCTTCCTCGAAGGAGAAGAAGCGAAGCTGCTGCGCTGGTGGTCTGAGCAGAAATACAGGACAAGATTTACAGTAAGGGTCGAGCCGGAAAGCCAAAAATATAAAGGAATTATCGGAGTGGAGCTCATTGACAGCAAGAAAAAAATTCACATGAAGATCCAGAACGGTATGCCTGAATTCCAAATCGACCTCAAGGCCTCTGTCAGAGCTGTGGATAACGACTCCAGTCTGGATGTGACCCAGGAGGAGAATATGCGCAAGGTTGAAATGCTGTTGTCCACGCAGATCACACAAAACATGGAGGATTTGCTACGACATGTAAAAAATGAACTGAAATCCGATATCCTCGGGTTAGGTGAGATCGTACATCACAGACGGCCTTACGTATGGAAGAGACTGAAATCTCGCTGGGTCGATGTGTACCCGACGATTCCTGTTCAAGTCGTGAGTAAGATCAAGATTGTGCGTACCGGGAAGACAGAAAAGCCTGCACACACAGGCAGTACGAATTGACCAGCACAGCAGAGGCGGTGATTCACAGTGAAGATGGAACTAACCGGTATTCAGGTATTCTGGATGATCATGACCATGAACTTGGGGATGAGCCTGGTGATGACGATTACACCTGCTTTGCAAGTCGACTCTCAGGATGCCTGGATATCTATAATTGTTGCTTGCGGGATCGCCATGCTGGTAGCCCTGCTGACCACCCAGACAGCCAAGCTGTATCCTGCTCTAACTCTGGTGGAGTCCAGTCAGAAGATTCTGGGGTCATGGCTCGGCAAGCTGGTGATTGTCACTTACATCATCCAGTGGTACACCATCATTCCGATGGTGCTCCGTCAGTTCTCTGATTTGGCTCAGATCATGCTGCTGCAAAAGACACCCAAGGAAGCGATTATTGCCTTGATGGTGCTTCTGATTGTATATGTAACCTACATAGGTGGGATTGAGGGTGTTGGCCGGTGCGGTGAATTTTTGGGACCCATTATTGTGATCATGGTAGCCTTGGTGCTATTTGCCAATATTCTCAATGTCCATGGGAGTCAGATCCTGCCGGTCTACTCAGACAGTGGCATGCTGAAGATCGTGAAGGGAGGCTTTGCCCCTGCTTCCTATTTGGGGCATTCCATAGAGTATCTGATGCTGGCTTCGTTCGTAAAGCAGCAGCCACATAAGTCTTCCTACGTATTCTGGGCCGTGCTGTCGGCTGGCTTCATGGTGCTGGTTACGACTGTGACTATAATATGTACTATCGGAAGTACATTAGCCTCGACGATGTGGTATCCTTTTTTTGAGCTGGCTCGAAAAATCTCGCTATTCGGCTTTATTGACAATTTTGACGCTGTGCCTGTCGTGGTCTGGATTACGAGTGTATTCATCAAGCTGTCCGTCTATTTCTTCATTGCCTGCTATGGAACAGCTAAGTTCCTGAATATCCGCAACTGGAGGAATCTGATTTGGATCCTTGCTCCGGTGATGTTTGCTTTTGCCTTGATTCCACAGGATGTATCGCAGGCTTCCACCAACTATTTGATAAACTATTGGGTGCCGATCGCGCTGCCGATCAATATGATCGGATTGCCCCTGCTCCTGCTGGTGGTTGGGAAGTGGAGGCAACGTAAAAGGAAGACTCGTTCTCGCCATGCATGATTATCATGATACAATCAGCTTATACAATTCGTGAGGAGGAAAGCTCATGTCCAATGTAAGAAGCGATTCACATCGTCACAACCTGATTCCGCATCTGTGGTTCGATCGAGAAGCGACAGATGCTGCGGCGTTCTATTGCTCGATTTTTCCGGATTCAAAGGTTACCCATACAACTGTCTTGCAGAATACGCCTTCAGGAGATTGTGATCTCGTCTCCTTCACCATCTGGGGACTTCCTTTTCAGGCGATCTCGGCGGGTCCTTACTTCAAGCTCAATCCGTCCATCTCCTTCATTGTCAACTTTGACCCATCCCGCGAAGCGAACGCAGCCGCCATGCTGGATGAGGTGTGGTCCAAGCTGTCCGATGGAGGTACGCCGCTGGTGCCCCTGGACAAGTATCCCTTCAGTGAGCGCTTCGGCTGGATACAGGATAAATATGGCGTTACCTGGCAGCTGATGCTGACGAATCCCGCGGGCGAGCCCCGCCCTCCGATCGTCCCTTCATTTATGTTCGTAGGTGAAAATGTTGGCAAAGCAGAGGAAGCACGCGAATTCTACCTCTCCATCTTTCGGAATTCCACCCCAGGATCCTTACAGCATTATGGACCTGGCCAGGAGCCGAACGAAGCGGGGACGGTCATGTTCACCGACTTCATGCTGGAGGGAACCTGGCTTGCGGCCATGGATAGTGCAATGGAGCACGCGTTCAGCTTCAATGAGGCAATATCCTTTATGATTCGCTGTGAGACTCAAGAGGAGATTGATCATTATTGGGAGGCTCTATCCGCCACACCGGAAGCGGAGCAGTGCGGTTGGCTCAAGGATCATTACGGGGTCTCGTGGCAAGTGGTGCCTGCCAATCTGGATGAATTCATGAGCAAGGGTACGGCAGAGCAGCGAGAGCGAGTTACGAAGGCATTCATGAGCATGAAGAAGTTCAATCTGGCTGAGCTGCGAGCCGCCTTTGATGGTCCACAATAAATAGAGCCCTCCGATGCCCAGATATATGGCATTGGGGGGCTTGTCTTTAATTTCGATAACATTAAGAAAATAACAGAATAACAATAGAAAAGTGCATATCCTGCTATACTGGAATTCGACGGACCTGATTTGTTAGGAAATACGATACATAGGAGAACAGTAAATATGAGCCTGCAATTAGTGGATTTACAAATACCTGAAGATTGGCAGGTGAAATGGAATCATTTTTATGACGTACCGTCCGCGGAGTTCGTAGATGATAGCTTTCCTCATCGCTATGAATTGGTAGAAGATATCTTCTACTTCAAGAATGAGGTGAAGAAGCGAAGTCTGGATCTTGGTATCCGGAGATGAGCCCAGATGGAGAGTATACCTTGTATTTGCTGAGAATTGAGATGGATAGTGAGGACTGGGCCAAGCCGCTTAACGAATACCGAACGAAGGAGATTGCTCAGGTCATCCGCAAGATTCAGGAGATCTTCGAGCAGGTACAAGCTGACACTATTTAAGGCCCATGAGTGCCGCTACCATGGAGCTATTCCGTTACAGGGGGGGGGACTGATTCTCCCTTGGGCTTTAAAATGGTCAAGGAAAAGACAGGAATGTGGAAGGTAAGCATTATGCCTCTGCAATAAGTCGTGTAGAATAACAAAGTTTTACGTGCAGTTGATGATCTTTATGCAACCAAATGATACTATGGGGCTATATATCTGCTCTCACTATAGGCATAAAGGATGCATTTTCATGAAGAGAAGGGTTTCTATATACCCACATACGAATCAGTTCACCAATTTTCTAACCTATGTTCACAATAATGTCCGGAAGACAATGATTACATATCGACAGTTCTCTGAGCTGCATAAGATTATGAGTCACAATCAGCTCACAACTTTTTTTCAGCCCATCATGAATCTGCAGGATGGAAGCTGCCTTGGCTATGAGATATTGAATCGACCGCCTCTGTCGAGCAGCTTTCCCAACACCGAATCCTTTTATGAATTCATAGGTCATACCGATCAGGTTTTTGCCTTCGAACGGTTTTGTCGTGAAATTTCCATTGAACGCTTCAGAGCCTCCTTTCCGGCAGACAGAGACCCGAAGGAGGCCGTCGTGTTTCTGAATGTACATCCCCAGGTGCTGGCTGATTCCCACTATCGAAGTGGAGAGACCGTCAGCCTCCTTTATGCGCACGGGCTGTCACCGGAACAGGTTGTCCTGGAGCTTACAGAGAAGCAGGCGGTACATGACTACATGGAATTTGAACGAATTCTGTCGAACTATCGGACGCAAGGCTTCCGGATCGCCATTGATGATGTCGGTTCTGGCTACAGCAGTCTCAAAGCCATCATTAGCTTGAAGCCGGATTTCATCAAATTGGACAGGGCCTTGATCCGATATGCCGATGTACATTCGGACCAGCAGCACCTTGTCAGGCTATTGAAGGAATTCGCTGCAGGCTCGGGTACATATATTGTAGCCGAAGGGATCGAACGTGATGAGGAGATTGAGTTTTTGCGCAGTGAAGGTATTGAGTATGGACAAGGGTACGCACTGGGCAGACCAGATCCCCAATTGAAGCTCCCGAAGCTTGACTTTGGTAGAGCAGATATCAGGTAATAGAAAAGAGCAGCTCATTAGCTATGATAAAGAGAAGGTGAACGGTATATTTACGCAAATTGGAGATATAGCAGAAACCATTCCTGTAGTAGCGCCGGATACGAAATGTGATACTGTGTATCGTCTGTACAAGATGAATCCTAATCTGGAAGGGATCGCGATCATGGGAGAGGATGGTGTTCCATCACTAATGATGCGTGCCCGCTTCTTTCAGCAAATCGGCTCACAGTATGGATATACGCTCTACATGGGCCGTCCGGTCAACCTGGTCATGAACGAACGACCGTTAGTCGTGGATTATGCAGAGCAGATTACAGAAGTAAGTATTCAGGCTATGAATCGCACGGAGGAGGAATTGTACGATCTGGTGCTGGTGACCTCCAAAGGAAGCCTGAGTGGAGCGGTAAGTATCCGTCGTCTGTTGCTGGCTGTTGCCGATGTCCGAGCTGAGATGGCCATCTTCATGAATCCGCTGACGGGCCTGCCAGGGAACCGGATCATCGATGACCGTCTGCATCAGACCCACCAATGTGATTCCTATAGCGTTCTGTACATAGACCTGGATTTCTTCAAATCATATAACGACAGCTATGGCTTTAAAATGGGGGATCAGTTGATTCAGGAGACGGCCAATCTACTGCGTCGGCATTATGTGCTTCCCGAGGCATTTCTCGGTCATATCGGTGGGGATGACTTCATAGCCATGCTGAACCATCATCATTATCGGCAAGTATGCGAGGGGGTCGTTGCCGATTTTGAGCAGATGAAGAGAGCATTCTACAATCGAGAGGATCTGGAGAATAACTACGTACTTGGCGAGGGTCGATCTGGTCAGCATCGGCCGATCCCGTTAGTGTCCATGTCCATTGCCGTGGTGACGAATCTCGAGTGCAAGTATGACAGTGTGGATCAGATTGTGGATGAAGCCACCCGAATCAAAAAGGTATGCAAGTCTGTAGCGGGCAGCATCATTTGCACCAATGAGAATCAGACGACACTAAGCCAGCAGCTATATTCATAGTTAAGCATTAAAATGCTGAGTTAGTTGTGAGCAGGATCAACCTATATAGCATGTTAAGAAAGGTGTATGTGAAAAAAGGGCTGCAGCATCCGTTAAGTAAGTAGATACGGATGCGCAGCCCTGTTCTGCTATGGTGTATTATTCGGATTCACCGTTCAGGTAGTTGAAGAATGGCTGATCCACCCAGAAGGTGTAGCTCGTCACAGTCGCATCAGGTGCAAGCTTGCGAAGACCATCTGCGATTGCTCCGGTCTGTTCCTTAAGTGAGAAGGATTGGCCGTAATAGTTGCCAAGTGAGATCTTGTTGTTGGCAATGACAGGATAGCCGTTCAGTGCGGTATTGGTATAATACAGCGGCTGCCACCATGAGCCATAGATCAGATTCGCGGTGGAATCGCTATTCTTTTTGGCGTATTGGGCAACGACCTGGTCAAAGCGGGCTTTGTCTGTCGTATTCTTGAATTCGAATTGAATATCGTATTCTTTGGCATACGCAATATAGTTGCCGTTCTCGATCTGTACGACCTTATAATCCGGTGTCTCCTTCGGCTCGCCCCATTCCTTCAGATAGATGAAGGCAGATGTCTTCGGCTGGAGCTGGACGGCCGCATCAGTGCCTTCACTGCGTAGTAGACCAACTAGCTGCACAGCATGCTTGATATCGTCGTGACCGTAGGTCAGCGTCAGTTCATCAATGAAATTAGAATCAAAGCGACTGTCCTTCAAGTTGTAGCCTGTAACAAGATCCGTCAGCAGTGCTTGATCCAGAATGGATCTTAGCTCGGGTACCTCGACCAATCCAGTCGAGCGGTAAGCGGCGTATAGCTTCGAATAAATATCTGCATCGTTGGTACGGCCAATGCTGTGTTTGTATTTTCCCTGGCTCACGAGGATACGTCCCAGCAGGGTGTTGGTGTAATCCCGGCTAGCAGTTCCACCTTCACGTAGTGCAGGATAGAGGCTCGCAGGCACAAGTCCGGTGTCGATGGCGGCTGCCAGCTCTTGAGCGGCCTGATCTGTTACGAGGCTACTGCTGATGCCCGCATTGCTCAAAGTCCGTGCGACTTTGGCATCGGGATAGGTGTATGCTAGCTCCTTCAAGCCAGAGGCCTTGAAGGCGATCAGAGCCGCATCCAGCGTGCTCAGACGGTCAGAAGCCTTCACCTCTGTGTCTGTGAGCACGCCTGCATTGTACAGTAATGCAGCTGCGTCATACAGAGCGCTACCAGCTTTAAGATCACTGAATTCAGGCGTCGCGCCATCTACTGCGGTGACCTTCCCATCCAGAGCAACTGCTGCCAGTGCCAGCAGGAAATCCCCTTGGGTTGGCTGAGCAGGCAGTTCAATGTTGAGCTTTACTTTGAGAAACTGGGCAAAATCAGCGGCGCTATCGGTGTGGACAGTTGCCTGTGGATTCGAGACGACGGTTGCCGCCTCTGCGGAAGCATAGGGCGTGTAAGCGGGCAGGCTGAAGCTGCCAAGAGCGATCGGTGCCGCAGCCAAGGCTGCCAGTGTGAAGCGGGTTAAGGTTCTCAAGCGTGATTCCTCCTATAAATAATTAAAATTATGTATACTGGCACCCAAGTTGGGGATAGCCCGAAGAGAACGTTTGCGATATAATCCTATTAAACCGATGAGATATATCATATTTTAAGATCAGAATTGCAATGAATTTAGCATGAAGCTGAAAGGCTGTCAATGAGGAAAATAGGAAGAAATTACACTGAATTGGAATTCGTCTATGACTAAAATCATAAAAATCTACGAATGAAGTGTAAACCTTTAAAGATTTATTGACAAGGCTCGACATTTTCCGCTAGGATGATAAAAAAGAATATCGAAAAGGGGAATTATAAAAAATGAAGCGTCGCTTTTCGTTCGTATTATCCATCCTTATCTTAGCCATTTTGCTCTCAGCATGCGGTACATCTGCGACAAAAAGCGAACAATCCACTCAAGGCGCTGAAGGCGGTAGTGATAGTGGCAAACCCCTGAGAGTTGCACTCGTACTTCCTGAAAAAATCGGGGTCAACCCGTTCTTCGTACAAATGGATGAAGGCTTCAAAAAAGCCGGTACAGACTTCAAGGTGGACGCCAAGACGATTGAGTCTACAGACCCTGCGGCATTTGAGCAAAATCTGCGTGCGGCAGTAGCTGAGAATTATGACCTGATCATCACGGCTACATTCCAGGCGGAGGATGCGCTTAAGAAGGTAGCTGCTGAGAATCCGGACAAGCCATTCGCGATCATTGACACGACAATTGATCTGCCGAATGTCCGCAGTGTCGGCTTCCGTGAATATGAGGGAGCTTATCTGCTGGGCGCTGCGGCTGGATTGTCCACCAAGTCCAACGTAGTTGGCATGATAGCAGCCATGGACGTTCCACTGATCAAGAAATACACAGAAGGCTTCAAGCAAGGTCTGGAATCAGTGAATCCGAACGCCGAGTTCCTCGTGAACTATGTTGGTGGGTTCAATGATCCGGCAAAAGCGAAGGAACTGGCACTGGTGCAATTCGGCAAAGGGGCGGACTTCATTGCTGGAGCATCCGCTGTAGGTGATCTTGGAGTGTTCGAGGCTGCCAAGGAGAAGGGCTTCTATACTTCTGGTCAGGACACCGACCGTACCGTTGAAGATCCAGAGCATATTGTACTCTCACAATTGAAATCCACAGATACAGTCGCATATGAGACAGTGAAGGATTTTGTCGAAGGTGACTTCCAATACGGTGCTGTGAACTACGGTCTGCAAGAAGACGGAGTGGGTCTTACTTATGTAACACGCGATAGCCAATCTCCACTGAACGCTTTTGTTGGACAAGAAGTTGTAGACAAGGTTAAGGCAATCAAGGAAGATATCGTATCTGGTAAAATCGTCGTGAAAGATCCGCTGCAGCCATAAGCTGCAGCCATAGAGTGATTCGCCGGCTGCCCGATGAGGCAGCCGGTTTTGCTGCTATTTAAAGCCTGAGTACGAGAGGAGCGAATCCCAGAAATGCTGCTAGAGATGGACAAAATTACAAAGATGTACGGTAGGTTCACTGCGAACCGGAGCATCGATTTTCAACTACGGGAAGGCGAGATTCATGCCCTCGTAGGCGAGAACGGTGCTGGCAAAACGACGTTGATGCGTATGTTGTACGGGATGGAGCAGCCTACCTCCGGAACGATTCGGGTCCGGGGCCGTGAGGTCAGCATTTCCAGCCCGTCTCAGGCGATGGCACACGGAATCGGGATGGTTCATCAGCATTTTATGCTGTTCCCTTCCTTCACGGTAGCCGAAAATATTGTAATTGGTCGGGAGCCGGCTAAGGCTGGAGCCTTTGATAGAAAGGCTGCTGCGCAGCTAGTTCAAGAGCTGGGTCAGCAATACAGCATGCCTGTGGACCCGTGGAAAAGGGTAGGCGAATGTCCGCTTGGCATGCAGCAGCGAGTGGAGATTCTTAAGGTGCTGTACCAAGGGGCAGATGTCATCATTCTGGATGAGCCATCAGCGGTACTTACCCCGCTGGAGGTCAAAGAGCTGCTAGCGAACATGAAGTCGCTCGCGCAGCTCGGGAAGAGCTTCATCCTGATCACGCACAAGCTGCAGGAGGTCATGGAGGTAGCGGATCGAATCACAGTGCTGCGTGACGGGGAGGTAACGGGAACGATGAATGCGAGTGAGACTGATGTGGAGCAGCTCTCGCGGCTGATGGTAGGCCGTGAGCTGATTCGTATGGTGAAGCCGTCGGTTGCTGTAGGAGAGCCCGTCCTGCATGTAGAGGATCTGACGCTGGAAGGGGGCAAGGATCAATCTGCCCTGAAGGATATCCAAATGGAGGTTCGACAGGGAGAGATTGTCGGCATTGCAGGCATCTCTGGCAATGGACAATCCGAACTGATCCAAGTGATAGCTGGACTGCGCAAGCCGAAGCAAGGACGGATACGATTGTCAGGTCAGGATACGACAAATTGGCCGGTTCGCCGCATTCGGGAGCAGGGGCTGGCACATATCCCGGAGGATCGTTATATGTGGGGAGCGGCAAAAGATGCTACGGTTCGCGAGAATGGTCTCATGGGGCATCATCATCGGCTACAGTCGAAGGGAATCGTAAGAACGAGGCAGGCGCGGGAGATGGTCGAGCGCTGGATCAAGCAATTCGGCATCAAGACCGGATCGGTGGATACGAAGGCACAGTTTCTATCGGGAGGCAATCTGCAGAAGCTGATTGCCGCTCGCGAATTTGCACAGGACACTCCATTTCTGATTGCGGCTGAGCCCACGCGTGGCGTCGATATCGGCGCCATGGAAGCCATACATGCCGAGTTACTTCGCAAACGGAACGAGGGAGCGGGCATTCTGCTCGTCTCATCGGAGCTATCGGAGATATTACAGCTATCCGACCGAATTCTGGTTATGTATGAAGGCGAGATTGCCGGTGAGCTGACGGCAGAGGCTGCTACGGAGGAACAGATCAGCTTGTGGATGGCAGGAGGGAAGGAACGGATATGAATCGTGTGAAAGACAGTCTTCGCGGGCTGGTACAGCCGCTTCTGGCTGTGCTCATCGGCCTCTTGGCCGGAGCATTGGCCATCCTGCTGGTAGGAGGCTCTATAATTGAAACGTATGCGGAAATGTGGAAGGGTGCCTTCGGTAACTTCTACTTCTTCACGAATACTCTTGCTCGGTCCACGCCGATTATATTAGCAGGACTTGGAGTAGCCCTGGCGTTCCGCGCCGGCTTCTTCAATATGGGGGCAGAGGGGCAAATGATTCTTGGTGGTCTCAGTGCTGCCTTGACCGCACTCTATGTGCCAGGCCCTGGCTGGCTTGTCTGTATCGCGGCAGTCGCGGCAGGCATGATCGCTGGCGGACTGTACTCCCTGCTGGCAGGCTGGCTGGACGCCCGCTTCGGGATGCATCTACTCATCACGACGCTGCTGCTCAACTACATAGCTTTATGGTTCAGCGGCTATATGGTAGCCTATCCATTCAAGGATCAGACAGGCTCGGCGGCCATGGCGCAGACACCGATGCTGGATCAGGCATCATGGCTGCCGAAGCTTTTCCAGGGGATGGGGCTGCATGCTGGCTTCATTATAGCGATCGTTGCCGCCCTGCTGGTCTACTGGTTCACGCAGAGAACAGTGACCGGATATGAAATCCGTATGTTAGGCAGTAATCCATCCTTTGCAGCCTACGGGGGTGTCCGTCGAATTCGCATGATGATCTTGACGATGATTGTTAGTGGAGGGCTGGCGGGATTGGCTGGGGCCGGTGAAGTGCTGGGTACCCAATATCGCTTCATTGACGGTTCCTTCTCCTCGGCGAGCTACGCGTGGAGCGGTATTATGGCGACACTGCTGGCCAGATCCCATCCACTTGGCACGGCAGTCGCAGCCATTCTGCTGGCGGCACTTCAGACGGGGTCTATGGGAATGGAGCGCAACACCGATGTGCCGCTGGAGGTCGGAAGTGTAATTCAGGCGGTATTGACATTGTTCGTATCGGCCCAGATCGGGTACGCATTCCTGAGACGGAGAAAGGAGAAGAAGTCCAATGGAACAACTGTTTGATGCCTCGCTGTTCAACTCGACGCTGCGGATGGTCACACCGATCCTGCTCGCAGCGCTAGGCGGAGCGTTGTGCTCCCGGGTTGGCGTATTCAATGTAGGCCTGGAAGGACTTATTCTGATCGGCGCCTTCTCCGCCATACTGGGTAATTATCTGTTTGGTCATGTGCTGCTTGCTGTAATCTTTTCTATTATAATAGTAGTTCTCTTCTCGGCGATGTTCGCGTTTATTAGTCTTAATCTCAAGGCCAACGCGATTGTTGTCGGGATCTCGCTTAACTTTCTGGCAGCAGGGCTGACTACGTTTGCACTACGTGCGATATTTGATGTAAAAGGTGCCTATTATGACAAGAACATGGTGGGCTTACCGAAGTGGGATATTCCACTCATTCAGGATATTCCTTGGGTCGGTACGGTATTCTCTGGGCATAGCCCGCTTGTATATCTCGGAATCGTTCTTGCCATTGTACTTCAATGGTATCTGTTCAAAAGCGTATCGGGCTTCCGTCTGCGGTCTGTTGGTGAGAATCCTGTCGCTGCGCAAAGCATCGGGATCAAGGTGCGTCGCATCCAGTATGGTGCAGTTCTGATGTGCGGTGTACTCTGTGCGCTGGCGGGAGCGCAGCTGTCTCTAGGGCAGGTGACGATGTTCACGGAAGGGATGACTGCTGGTCGGGGCTTTATTGCCCTTGTAGCGACGATGCTCGGGCAATCCAATCCACTGGGTGTCATGGCCTCCAGTCTGTTGTTTGGCTTTATGGATGCGCTGGGTATCCGGTTGCAGGGCTTCTCGTTGCCGACACATTTTACGATGATGTTACCGTATATTGTGACCTTGCTGGCGATGTTCTTCTTCAAGGACAAGACCTATGCACAGGACGCCTTGAAGGCAGGGGGCAGCTCGCGCTAAGCTAGCTCGACATTGAGATGAACGCATTACATCTAAGAGCCACGAGCGAAGAACGAAGAGCGAAGAATCAAGAGTGAATAGTCAAGAACCAGGGGCTGAGAACCAAGGGTCAAGAACGAAGAATCAAGAACGAAGAATCAAGAACCCGGAATTAAAGAATCGAGCATTTTATAAGAACAACGAACAACGAACAACAAACCAAAGATTAATCGTACAAACACAAAAGCATAAAAGATGTAAAGGTACAGATAAGCAATCAACAAGTGTATGAACTAAGGAGGGAGCAGCTTGCATAACAAGGCTGAGCGACTGAAAAAAACGAAGGTACCCCGGCCGGGGGCGGCACATGAGCATGGCGATCGCCTGCCTCCAGGGCAGGTGCTGACAGAGAAATTCCCGATCCTCCACGAAGGGGAAGTGCCCGAATATGACTTGAGCACTTGGGACCTGAAGGTGTTCGGAGAAGTAGAGGAGGAGCGCAGCTTCTCCTTCGCAGATCTGCTGGCGATGCCACAGGTGAGCATCGTGAGCGACATTCATTGTGTTACGCGTTGGTCGAAGTTCGACACCCCATGGGAGGGCATTCGTTTCTCTGACTTTCTGAAGGAGCTCCGCATTAAGCCTGATGCCAAGTATGTCATGATTCATGCGGACCATGACTATGAGACGAATGTTCCTTTGGAGGAGCTGCTGCACGATGATGTGCTGCTGGCCTTCAAGTATAACGGTGAGCCTCTGACGCCCAAGCATGGTTACCCGCTGCGTCTGGTTGTACCTCAGCTGTACTTCTGGAAGAGCGCCAAGTGGGTGCGGGGACTGGAGTTCATGAAGGAGGATCGCAACGGATTTTGGGAGAGTAATGGCTTCCATCACTTTGCCGATCCGTTCAAGGAACAGCGCTTCTCGGGAGAGGACCTCCCGATCCCTGAGGATGAATGGACGAAAAAGGAGTTTGATTAAGCTATGTTGATGCCTATTTTGCAAATTCATTCCGAGGATGTGCCGCCATACGCCGTTGTATGCGGTGATCCTGCACGTGCGGAGAAAATCTCCCGCAAGTTGGACAATGCTCGTGAGCTTGCATTCAGTCGTGAATACAGAACCTTTGTCGGCACATATGAAGGGGTGAAGATTGCCGTCGTCAGTCATGGTGTCGGATCACCAGGAGCTGCGGTATGCTTCGAGGAGCTTATTCGCGCTGGCGTGAAGACGCTCATTCGTGTCGGTACAGCAGGGTCTTATACAGCGGAATATCCTGCTGGCAGCGTCATTGTCAGCACGGCAGCTGTACGTACGGATGGACTGACACGCCAGCTTGTGCCAGAAGGCTTTCCGGCTGTGGCGGATAGTGGTGTGACGGAGGCTCTGTTTGCTGCTGCAACAAAGCTCAGCACGGCTACCGAAGCTGATGCATCGAGTATGGCCGCGCCCAGAGCCAATGTGCCCAGAGACAACAGCTATGAAGACAAGAGGTATGAAGGGGGCGTGACGGAGATTGTCGTGGGAGCAGCAGCTGATTCGGTTAATGGAGCCGCTGGGCTTGATCAGTCCGTGCGACCGAATGCGCATACTACATGTGCAGTAGGCAAGGGAATTACGGTTACGCTGGATGCTTTCTTTAACGGCGTGGAGGACATCCCTCACCGCAAATACAAGCAGGCAGGTGCCCTCGCAGCGGAGATGGAGATTGCGGCGCTGTACATCGTCAGCACTTTACGCGGAGTGCGTGCTGGTGCTGTTGTAGCGATCGATGGGTTTGCGGATAGCGATCTGGCTGCCGAGTATGACCCGCATACGAGTGCTGTGGTCGCAGCTGTTGAATTGGAGATTAAGGCGGCACTGCTCGCCCTGGTTACTCTTGCACGCAATAGTGAGACGTAGGAGATAGCGAAGCTAGCTATTGTCGCTGAGGGCAATGAATAGATAGATACTGGCAGGAGTGCCAATTCATAGAAGTTGCTGAATCAATGAAAAAGACGCTGACCTACAGTCTTTCAATTACTGGCTGCCAGCGTCTTTTTACATGCGCACAGAAAGCTTGTTAAATACAAATTTTAGTTTAATTTCAATTTTTATGCAAGTAGATTCATCATATCGGATTTGGTTTTGTTATTATAAAATTAGACCTAATATACAAATAGGAGATTTTTAATGAAGTTAGTGGTCTTAAGAGAATCTAAATATTGGATGTTAATGAGTTCAAATGCTGATTTCCGAAATCTATGGCTGGCCCGGAGTGGTTCGTTTTTTGGCGATTCGTTGTATAATCTGGTCATTAGCTGGCTGGTATATTCAATGACAGGCTCTTCATTACAGGTTGGGCTGGTGCTTGTCACCAAGTTTTTGCCGCAGATGCTGCTAGGACTACTGATCGGTGCGTGGGTAGATCGCTGGAACAAAAAACGTCTGATGCAGATTTCCGATATATGTCAGTCTTTATTGACGGGCTGTCTATTAGTCTTCATGCTAACAGGCCAGCTCCACATCCTTCACGTTCATATCATCACAGTGGGGCTGTCCATACTGGCTAATTTTTTTGCCACCGCGCAAAACTCATGGATTCCCGACCTTGTCCAGGACAAGTCCCAACTGATGACAGCGAACTCCCTGATGTCCGTCTCTCTTCAGATTACACGCATCTTCGGAACGGTCATGGGGGGGGTGCTAATTGCTGCTATTGGCAACGAGGGAGCTGTCCTGATTAATTCAGCAAGTTTCATCGTATCACTGATATTCATCCAACTGATTCGGTTCAATATGGCGGTACCGGAGCAAGCTTCGGAATCCAGGCAATCGATTTATGCCGACATCCGGGAGGGCTGGCAGTGGCTTCGCTCCCAGAAGGTGCTGCTAATTCTGATTGCCCTAGGAACCACCAGCAATATTGCTCTTGGGCCAAGTAATGTATTACCTCCGATGCTCATTCAGAAGACCTTTCAGGGAGATACAACAGCATTAGGTCTGTTCAATGCCTGCATTGCCATAGGCCTGTTGCTTGGCGGGGTGTTCGCGGGGATCTACTCCCCGCGCAGAGTCGGATTATCCTTTGCCCTCGGACTTGGATGTCAGGGTATCGGCTCGCTGGTTATTGCTATGTCCCCGACCTTCTGGAGTGCGTGCCTGGGTAATATCATATTAGGCTATGGTGTCACTGTTGCCGTTATTCCGATGAGTACCTTGTTTCAGATTCTGATTCCCTCGGCATTGCGGGGGAGAGTGAACAGTATAAGCAGCATGGCCTTTAACATCTCGATTCCCATTACTTATGGGGGGGTAGGGATTCTAGGGGATTATATTGGTGCAGGTCTGTGCTATGCGTTAGCCGGGGGAGTATTCATACTGTGCTTTCTGGCAGGCATATTCAATACTGAACTACGTCAAGCAGACCTTGCTGCTGCTCAGAGCAAACGGCCTTCGCCAGTGTCGCGTCCCCTTTGAATTCACTTCGAATCACAACGGTCTACACTAATGCATACGGGCTCACACCTCATTTGACAGCAGAGGTTCCCATGGTTTACCTTGAGAGTAGGCGCTTACATGTAGATGCTTTTCCAGCGTTGGATTACATGAGCTTGCTCTTGGTCTATCAAGCGATCGTTTATGGGAGTAACCAATTTGCCAAAGGAGAGCGTGGCCATGTGGAACTTCATATGGTATGTACTAATCGGATTTATCATGATATCTGCTATTGTAGTTTTTCTGCAGCGGACCAGAAATCCGCAGGAAAGTCACCATGATCAGGGCTCGCGCGGAGATAACGTGGTGAAATTCCAGCGTAAGCCGGAGAAGACGCCAAAGACGCAGAAATGCAGCTTTTGCAAAAAGGAAGAGAAGCTTACCTTCTATGCTGGGGATAACGGTCAAATATGGGGTGTGTGCAAGAACTGCAAGCCTCAGGCAGAGCGTCGGGATATGCTGCCCCTGTAGTTGCAAGCTGTTTTTTTAAATAGTCTGATGATGGGCTTCGATTCGTATATACCGCTCAGAGATGCAGGTGACTATCCCTGGCATCTCCGGGCTATGTATAACGTTGGTCGCCACGACCCGTGGGTGTCGGTTAGTTGCAATCCACCTTATGGGGCGGAACAAAGCATTCTCGACAACGTGGCTCATAAGCCTCGGAATCGCCAATCATGACGATCGGACCTACCTTTGCGGGTGCACCGTTCACAATACGCTGTGTGAAGTTCGCCTCAGCACTGCCGCACAATGCGCAGAATGAGCTTAGCTTCTCAATGTCATCGGCCATGGCCAGCAGGCCCCCAATGTAGCCGAACTCTTTACCTCTGTAATCCATATTCAGACCATCGACAATGACATGCTTGCCGCAATAGGCCAATTCCTGCACGAGCTGCATGATTGGACGACTAAAGAACTGCACTTCGTCAAAGGCAACGACATCCGCATCCTTCGTTTCGACCAGAATCTGCTGTACCGTCTCCTCAGTCAGCTTACGAGGAATAGAGATAGCAGGGAGCCTGTAGCCAATGCGGCTCACAATCTCATCCTCGGCATATCGGTTATCCTCTGCCGGCTTGTACGCTACTACCTTGCGACGCCCGTACTTCATGAGCTTCTGGCAGCGGCGGATCAGTTCTCCGGACTTCTCACTGAACATGGGACCCGTAATTACGGTAATACGTCCTCTAGACAATACGATTCTCCTCTCTTTCCTAACAACAAGACATACAAGGCTTAATATGCAACCTGCGAACCTCTATCCGAAGAAAACGCCATTATAGATTACCATACCGCAAGCTCTCGTTCCAGATAAAATCATACAACGTTGATCCATCCTAGTCCTGTACGCTTAATCTATCCTGCATTGTATTCGAAAGTCCAAATGGGGGTTCTGCTTCCGGTTCCCTGGTTATGGTAAGGAGGGTCCGGGTATGGATTGCTCATTGCTATGACGCTTTGCCACATGGTAAGGTAAGGTGATACGAACAACAGAAAAGGTGATGTGTCATGGCAGACCAAGTTAAGGATTATACATCTCGAATGGAGGAGCTTCGGGAGCTGGGCCAATTAAGCCCACAGGCGGAAGAACTGATTGCCCAGATGGGTGTCAAGATTCAGGAGCTGGAGCAGCGCAATGAGCGTCTACGGAAGGCAGTGCGCGCACAGTCCGGGACACCGCGCATGTCGAGCAAGCTCAAGGATGCCCTTTATGAATAGTCCATGTTACATAGGAAGTATAGGAAGCCACTGTACACGACGATTGCCCAGTGCTACGCAGTCATGAACAGCCAATCATACGTGTTTCTTTAGTTTGCACAGATTTGTAAATGGTTAAAATTTTCATAAATACCTAATTGAATAATGGATATCAATGCATTCAAATATTTATTTAACGGAGGAAGCTATGACGATTAATTGTGATGTGGCGGTGCTTGGTGGAGGAACTGGTGGTTATGTGGCGGCGATTCGCGCAGCCCAATTAGGCAAGGAAGTCGTCATCATCGAACAGGACAAGCTTGGAGGGACATGTCTGCATCGTGGATGCATTCCAAGCAAGGCGTTACTGCGTAGTGCGGAGGTATATGCAACCGTCAAGGAAAGTGCTGCCTTCGGTGTGGAGACTGCAGGTGCTACGCTTGTATTCCCGAAAGTGCAGGAGCGCAAGGAGCAGGTAGTCCAGCAGCTGCACCAAGGGGTGCAATATCTGATGCGCAAGAACAAGATTACGGTGCTGAAGGGAACAGGACGGGTCATCGGTCCTTCGATCTTCTCACCGAAAAGTGGTGCGGTAGCCGTCGAGCTGGCGGATGGAGAAATGGAAACAGTCGTGTCAGGCAATCTGATCATTGCTACCGGTTCCCGACCACGTCAGCTCCCAGGGCTTGAACCCGATGGACAGTACATCATGAGCAGTGACGAAGCGCTGACGATGGACACCCTTCCAGCTTCTATTATTATTGTCGGCGGAGGCGTCATAGGTGTGGAATGGGCTTCCATGCTGAATGACTTTGGGGTGGAGGTTACCATCGTGGAGGCTGCTACGCGCTTGCTGCCCGCCGAAGATCCTGACGTGTCGAAGGAGCTACAGCGCTTGCTAAGCGCACGTGGGGTCAAGATTCTGACGGGCTGCGAGCTACTGACAGATAGCTACGGCAAGGATGAGGAAGGCGTCCAGATTGACATCAGGCAGGGTGAGGAGACGCAGACGTTGAGCGCGGTGAAGCTGCTGGTGTCAGTCGGCAGACAAGCCAATGTAGAGAATATCGGATTGGAGAATACAGATATCCGCGTCGTGAATGGATATATAGCCGTTAATGCGGATTATCAGACGCACGAGCCTCATATCTATGCGATCGGGGATTGCATCGGAGGGGTACAGCTTGCCCACGCGGCCAGCCATGAGGGGATTGCTGCGGTTCATCACCTGTGTGGAGAACAAGCTCACCATACACCTGACCACATGATTCCGCGCTGTGTGTACACCCGTCCCGAGACGGCAAGTGTCGGAATGACGGAGGAACAGGCCAAGCAGGCCGGACGCGAGATCAAGGTGGGCAAATTTCCTTTTCAGGCGATTGGCAAATCACTTGTATACGGCAGTAAGGATGGCTTCGTGAAAGTAATTGCTGACCGTGAGAGCAATGATATTCTTGGCGTGCATATGATCGGTACCCATGTAACGGATCTGATCAGCGAGGCTGCGCTTGCACAACTGCTTGATGCTACACCGTGGGAGGTCGGCCAGCTGGCATATCCGCATCCGACGCTCTCCGAAATTCTTGGGGAAGCGATGCAGGCCGTAGATGGAAAAGCGATTGGAATTTAGTCTTGAAATCGAATTGTGCAAAATGCTGAAGCAGGTGTTTTCTTTTTCGGAAGAAAACGATTATAATAGGGCTAAGCCAAGTCTTAGTACCAGGTTTTAAGACAAGACGGTAGGAGTACTTGAATGCAGGCTGTATAACTCGGGAGGTGTCTCCATGAATGCAAAAAGTGCTGTGCACAGCAAGCAAAGGCATGAGCAGTTAGGACTGACAGATGAGCAAGCGATTGAAATGTATAGATACATGCTGCTGGCGCGTACGTTCGACGAGCGTAATCTGCTGCTCCAGCGTGCAGGCAAGATCAACTTTCACGTATCCGGAATCGGACAGGAGGCTGCGCAGGTAGCGGCGGCTTTCGCTCTGGACAGGGAGCACGATTATTTTCTACCTTACTACCGTGACTATGGGTTCGTCCTATCAGTAGGCATGACCGCTCGAGAATTGATGCTGTCCGCCTTTGCGAAGGCAGAGGACCCGAACAGCGGCGGCAGACAGATGCCCGGGCACTTTGGGAGCAAACGGCTGCGAATCGTTACGGGCTCTAGCCCTGTAACGACGCAGGTTCCACACGCCGTGGGGATTGCTCTGGCTGCGAAGATGCAGAAGAAGGACCTTGTATCCTTCGTGACCTTCGGTGAGGGCTCCAGTAACCAGGGAGATTTCCATGAGGGCTGTAACTTTGCCGGTGTCCACAAGCTGCCTGTCATAATTATGTGTGAGAACAACCAATATGCCATCTCTGTGCCTGTTCACAAGCAGCTCAGCGGCAAGGTTAGCGATCGTGCGCTTGGATACGGCTTCCCTGGCATTCGCGTGGACGGTAATGATGCCTTTGCGATCTATGAAGCTGTCAAAGAAGCGCGTGAACGCGCCATTCGCGGTGAAGGTCCGACGCTGATCGAGGCTATGATGTATCGTCTCTCTCCGCATTCTACCTCAGACAATGACCTGGCTTATCGTACGAAGGAAGAAGTCGAGGAGAATTGGAAGAAGGATGGACTGCTACGAATGAAGACGTATCTGATTGATGCTGGTATCTGGGATGAACAGCGGGATCAGGAGCTGAAGACAGAGCTGCTTCAGGTGATGAAGGATGCTATCGAATATGCGGACAAGGCGCCGTTTCCTCAGCCTGAGGATACACTTCTGCACGTGTATGCGGACAGTAGCGGAGAGGGGCAATAACATATGGCTGTAATGGAATATATTGATGCCATTCGGTTGGCGATGAAGGAAGAGATGGAGCAGGATGACACGGTGTTCGTGCTCGGTGAGGATGTAGGCATCAAGGGTGGCGTCTTCACGACCACCAAGGGACTGATGGAGCAATTTGGAGAGATGCGGGTAATGGATACGCCACTGGCGGAATCCGCAATTGCTGGCGTAGCGATCGGAGCGGCCATGTACGGTATGAAGCCCATTGCAGAGATGCAGTATTCCGACTTCATGCTGCCGGCAACGAACCAGATCATCAGTGAGGCGGCCAAAATCCGTTACCGCTCAAACAATGACTGGAATTGCCCGATCGTGATCCGTGCGCCGATTGGTGGCGGAATCTTCGGTGGGCTCTATCACTCGCAATGTCCGGAGTCCATCTTCTTCGGAACCCCGGGCCTGAAGATTGTAGCGCCGTATTCGCCTTACGATGCCAAGGGGCTGCTGAAGGCAGCCATTCGTGATCCTGACCCCGTGTTGTATTTTGAGAACAAGAAAAGCTACAAGCTGCTTAAGGGTGAGGTGCCTGAGGGCGATTACATCGTTCCGATCGGGGAAGCGAACCTGTTGCGAGAAGGAGATGACATTACGGTCATCAGCTACAGTCGTACGCTGCAATTCGTAATGGAAGCAGCTGCGGAGCTGGAGAAGGAGCAGGGGATCACGTCACATGTACTTGATCTGCGTACACTGCAGCCGCTTGATCGTAACGCGATCATCGAAGCTACTCGTCGCACAGGCAAGGTATTGATCGTTCATGAGGACAACAAGACGGGCGGAGTCGGCGCTGAGGTCTCGGCGATTATCAGTGAGCAATGTCTCTTTGATCTGGATGCGCCAATCGCTCGCCTGTGCGGGCCGGATGTACCTGCGATGCCGATTAGCCCGCCGATGGAGAAGTTCTTTTTATTGAACAAGGACAAGGTGAAGGAAGCCATGCAAGAGCTTGCTTTGTACTAGGATAGTCTAGAGAGGCACTCAAGTGACATCACAATCAGCATGAATGCGCCGTGTGAAGCTGTGCAATCGAAAGCTGATGGATGTAAATCAAGGAGTTGAAGAACATGTCTGACAACAAGCAGTGGACTGATGTAGTCATGCCGCAGCTCGCGGAATCACTCGTCTCTGCTACCATTGCCAAATGGCTCAAGCAGCCTGGAGAGCAAGTGGAACAATATGATCCGATCTGTGAGGTTATTACTGATAAGGTGAACGCGGAGATTCCTTCTACGGTAGATGGAATCATGGGCGAGCATCTGGCTGTTGAGGGGCAAGTTATCGCGGTTGATGAGGTCATTTGTCGCATCCAGACCTCACAGGCAACCGGAGCAGCCCAGTCTGCACAGCAGCCTGAGAGCAGCCAAGTCGTTGCTGAACTGGAAGCTGAGAACGGTTCTGACCAATCGATGCGTCATCGCTATTCTCCGGTGGTCCAGTCGCTAGCAGCGCAGCACGGAATTCAATTGAGCAACGTCACGGGCACCGGACTTGGCGGGCGTGTTACCCGCAAGGATGTACTCGCGTATGTGCAGCGTAAGGATACAGTTGCTCCGCAAGCGAGTACACCAGCTCATGCGGGTACAGGTGCGCAATCACCAAGAACCAACACGAGCACCAGCAGCACTGCCTCCGTGCCAGGTGAACAGGCGTCTGCTTCGCCGGGGAGTGCTGCCGTACCTGTTCGTAACAGCGGAATTCATCTGACCGAGATGCCGAAGATTCCAACGATTGAGGTCGAGGACGATCCTACAGGCAGAAGCGAATATTATATTGATGTGACGCCGATTCGTAATGCGATCGCTCGTAATATGCGCCAAAGCGTAGCAGAAATTCCACATGCCTGGACCATGATCGAGGTTGACGTGACGAATCTGGTTATGCTGCGCAATCGCATCAAGGATGAATTCAAGCGTAAAGAAGGCATCAATATTACTTATCTGGCATTCCTGTTGAAGGCCGTGGTGAACGCGATCAAGGATTACCCGATCATGAACTCTTTCTGGGCCGTGGACAAAATTATCGTCAAGCGGGACATCAATATCTCGCTAGCGGTTGGTACGGAGGATTCCGTATTGACTCCGGTTATCCAGAAAGCAGATCAGAAGAACATTGCGGGTCTGGCCCGTGAAATCGATGATCTGGCGCGCAAGACCCGGGAGGGTAAGCTGAAGCTGGACGATATGCAGGGCGGAACATTTACGGTGAACAATACGGGTTCCTTCGGCTCCATCCTGTCGTATCCCATCATCAACTATCCGCAGGCTGCGATTCTGACCTTCGAATCCATAGTTAAGAAGCCTGTGGTCATTAATGACATGATTGCAGTTCGCTCGATGGCCAATCTCTGTCTGTCCCTGGATCATCGTATTTTGGATGGTGTCATCTGCGGACGATTCCTACAGCGTGTAAAAGAGAACCTGGAGAGCTATTCTTTGGAAACCAAGCTGTATTAAGTCAGTCTTATTCAATTGGGCAGTATTCGGATGAACAAGGTGCACGACTCATTCGTGTCGCTGAAGAGAGAAGGGTACAGGCTATGAACAGACGTCCGCTTGAAGTCAGCTATATACCAACAATGCCGTATGGAGAAGCATGGGAATTGCAAAAGGATATCGTGCAGGCGCTTGACCAAGGCTCAAGACAGGAAGCGCTGTTGCTGCTGCAGCATCCTCCAACATACACCATCGGCTCGCAGCGTCATCCTGAGCACCTGCTACTGAGCACAGAGCAGTTAGAGGCAAAAGGAATCTCGGTATTCGAGATTGACCGTGGCGGTGATATTACGTATCATGGCCCGGGACAACTGGTCGGCTATCCACTGTTGATGCTCGGCTATGGACAAGACCTGGATTTGCACGGGTATTTGCGAAAGCTTGAGCAGGTCATTATCGACCTGCTTGGTGAGTATGGTCTGGAGGGAACACGCAAGCCAAGCTACACAGGCGTGTGGATCGGAGATCGCAAGATTGCTGCGATCGGGGTCAAGTTCAACCGCTGCAAGCACCGCAGAGGCTTCATTACCAGCCATGGCTTCGCATTCAATGTGGAGGAAGGCGTGGAGCAGGAGGGCTTCAGCGGGATTGTTCCGTGCGGCATTCAGGATTATGGAGTTACCTCGCTTGAAGGCGCTCTTGGGCAAAGCATTAGCGTGGAACAGGTGGCGCAGGACATTTTGCCGCATTTTACGCGCAATTTTCCCTACGATATTCAAGGGATCCATTTATAGACAAGACCCACTATGTATTATTATTAACACGAAATCGAATCGAGGAGATCTCGCTGGAAGGGTACTTGTTCAATGGCGCTTCTCAGTTGGTATTCAGTGGACTAGGCATAGGTGGCCACAGTCATGGCTCCGATACAGATAAATACAAGCACAAATAGGCAGACTGCTTCTAATTTGCAGCCAGCCTATTTGTATTAAGCATTCGTTACATAGTTTCTTATTTTCTGTTAATAGTATTGTTGTGTTGTCATGCTCATTGCTGGCTATCTAAATATAAGAGGCTCCAGCACCGCCAGCAGGGTCGAGCCGACCATGGCGATTAGCATGACGTATACAAATACTTTGAACCATTTTTTGTGCTGCATGTGTAACTCCTTTATAATGAAGATGGAATGTTGAAATTAATACTATTGTAACGCAATCCGAGTAGGGAGGAAAGTTAGTATGGTTGTTAAAGAGCGATTGATTGATGAATTTATGGAACTTGTACAGGTAGATAGTGAAACTGGGCATGAGCAGGAAATTGCTAAGGTGCTAAAGGATAAATTTATGGCGTTGGGTCTAGAGGTGAAGGAAGACGACTCTAAGGAACGTACCGGGCATGGTGCTGGTAATCTGATTGCGACCTGGAAGGCGACAGGCACAGAACAAGCACCGAAAATTCTGTTCACATGTCATATGGATACGGTTACCCCCGGTGTGGGGATTCAGCCAGAACTAGGTGAAGACGGCTGGATTCGCAGCAAGGGTGCGACGATTCTAGGAGCCGATGATAAGGCTGGCATTGCTGCACTATTCGAAGCGATTCGCGTAGCAGAGGAGCAGAAGCTTCCGCATGGTCAGATTCAATTTGTGATTACGGTGGGTGAGGAATCCGGACTGATCGGAGCACGAGCGATGAAGCCTGAGGACCTCGATGCGGAATTTGGGTTTGCTCTGGACTCGAATGGTGAAGTGGGTTCCATCTGTATCGGAGCGCCTACCCGAGCGAACATTGAGATGACGATTACTGGCAAGTCTGCACATGCTGGCGTGAATCCTGAGGACGGAATTAGCGCAATCCAAGTTGCCTCCAAGGCCATCAGTGCAATGAAGCTTGGCCGGATTGATAAGGATACGACTGCAAATATTGGGAAATTCGAGGGCGGAGGAGCAACCAATGTTGTGTGTGAGCTGGTGACGCTATACGCTGAAGCACGTAGCAACGTACAGGAGAAGATGAGTCAACAGATTCAGCAAATGCGGGACGCGCTGGAGACGACTTGTCGGGAGTACGGGGCGCAGTCTGAATTCCGCAGTGAGGTTGCCTACCCTGCATATAAGTTCAAGGAGGACGATGAACTGGTGCAGCTTGCACAGCGGGCGATTCGCGGTATTGGGCTGAATTCGGAGACCTTTGTCTCAGGTGGCGGATCTGATGCAAATGTCTTTAATGGCTTGGGTATCCCTACAATCAATCTTGCGCTGGGTTATGAATACATTCATACGACTCAAGAAAGAATTAAGGCTGACGATATCGTCAAGGCAACGGAGATCGTGGTCGCCATTATCCGTGAAACAGCAGGTAAGTGAGACACTGGCTCTAGAATGTAAATGGCTCTAGAATATAATATGGCCTGGATTGGGTACTTCCCCGATTCAGGCCATATCTTCTATGTATAGATTGCGAATGATATGAAATTATAATGATTATGATTACACCAAGCTGATGTTACCTTGATGTAACTGGCTGACTCTCAAGAAACGTATGATCAAAGTAAGCCTTGAAATTCGGATACAGATGCACTAGGTGATCTTGTAGAATATTGCGCTCAGCGACGAGCTCGTCCAGATCGAACAGAATCTCATGCTCAATCTCATAGACGGCACATTGATCCTCATCGGGAGCAGCACTCAGATCGATACAGCGAATCTTGCCATACTCAGCATCCCAAGCAAATGGAAGGTACCCAAGCTTGCATAGGACAGGATTGTACATATTTCTAATGTCACTCAGCGGATCATCAACACCTTGAGAGGGAACTATGTCAAAGAAATGATGGTAAGTGGAAATAAACGCCTGATACCACGTAGGGAAAGTCAAGCCAAACTCCTGCTCCAGTCCTGCAATATCCTCCTGAGTAACAGTGGAAGGTATTATTCTCCATCTTGCCCAGTCCTGATCAGAAGACATGGTACCATCCTGAACCTTCATTTCGTCTGGTACGTCCGGGTGCATCCAGCGGCAAAAGTCATCCTCTATCATATAATTGTAACGCTCATAGTAGACTTCAAGTCCTTGCTTGACATAGTCACGAATGTTCGAATGTTCCATGCTAAAAGCTCCTTCTTATCTTGATCCGAAAGTCAATGTGCAGGAACGTCTGTTCTTTGTGTATTCTAATACATTATTATCCATATGTCCAGAACTGCTCGATCCTGATTGACTATTCTGCCAATCAATGAGCCTCATGTCTGGCCTAGCGGCACGTTGCCACTGCCGAAGCGCCGCTCGAATCTCCCATCCTTTACCTACAATGAACAAGCCTTGCGTTGTCCGGTGTGTGTTCATGCCTGTCAACTCCTTCGCTCTATGATCTGGTATAATAAGAACATATGCAGGTTGAGAGAATGATATACACGTAATGACAATTTTGACTGAACAGCTAAATGACAAAGTTTTTTGTTATCTAATGGCTGTTAATTATAGAGGTTCTTTCCAGAGCCTAGCTTAATCATTAAGGAGGCATACTAATCAGATGAAGTCCCAACAGCCAAGCTCCAATCACCCAACCAATTCCAATAATTCAGGCTCTAGCTCAATCAGCTCCAACCCGATTAGCACTGACTCGATCAGTACTAACTCATCTAATGTGAACTCGTCCAACGCGACCCGGTCCAACACGAACCTGGACAGCCTCACTCCTGCCTATGCCAGCGTAGTGTATTCGAATCCGAAGCTGGAAGAGAGCTTTATTTCTACAGAGCCTGTATTTCAAGGTAAAATCATTTCACTCCAGGTGGACACGGTTAGACTGCCGAATGGCAGCTCGGCTACACGCGAAGTAGTGAAGCATCCAGGAGCAGTTGCTGTACTAGCGCTTCATCAGGGTAAGCTGCTGGTCGTCGATCAATATAGACAGCCGCTGGGGCGTTGTGAGGTAGAGATTCCTGCTGGTAAGCTAGATCCCGGCGAGGACCCGCTGGAAGCGGCAGCAAGGGAGCTGCGCGAGGAGACGGGCTATACTTCCACCAGTCTGCGACTGCTGCAGTCGTTCTATACCTCACCGGGCTTTGCTGATGAGATCATTCATCTCTATGTCACAGAGGATCTCCAGCCAGGACAGATGTCCCCGGATGAGGATGAGTTCCTGGAGGTCTCCGAGATTACGTTGGAGGAAGCCTTGGCGTGGATTAAGGAAGGGCGCATCAGTGATGCCAAGACCATCATGGCGGTGTATGCTTGGCAGCTGCGCATGCTGACAGGGAGCTTCTCTTAACTACAGGAAGAGGCGAAATATAGTTATGAATAAGAAAGATACAGTTACTGCAACCGATCTGCAGACGATTTACGCCGATCTCCACATTCATATCGGTCGTACCGAACGGGGAATTCCGGTCAAGATTAGCGGCAGTCGAGACCTTACCTTTGCGAATATCGCACACGAGGCTTCTGAGCGGAAAGGCATTCAGCTTACTGGCGTCATTGACTGTCACTCCCCGGCTGTGCAGACTGATATACACAATAGTCTTGACAAGGGAGACATGTCTGAGCTGCCTGGTGGGGGGATTGCTTACAGAAATACAGTTATCCTGCTGGGCACTGAGATGGAGATTCGAGAGACCGGACGTCCGGAGGCACATGTGCTTGCTTATTTTCCTACGCTTGCCATCATGGAGGATTTCACCAACTGGATGAGCCGCCATATGAAAAATGTAAACCTCAGCTCTCAGCGCATCTATGCTCCGCCAAAGGAGATTCAGCAGGAGGTCATCGGGCGTGGAGGACTGTTTATCCCTGCCCATATTTTCACACCTCATAAAGGGATCTACGGCAGCTCGGCTGACAGGATGGCCGAGATTCTGGATCTGGAGCAGATCCACGCCGTAGAGCTGGGATTGTCCGCGGATACGGCTATGGCCGGAATGATTTCGGAGCTGGACCGTTATGCATTTCTCACGAACTCTGACGCCCACTCACTGGGTAAGATTGGCCGTGAATACAACGAGCTGCTGCTTCGTGAACCTAGCTTCGATGAATTTCGCCTAGCATTGCAAAACCTTGAAGGAAGAGCGATTGTGGCCAATTATGGGCTGAATCCGCGATTAGGCAAATACCACCGAACGTGCTGCACCGCATGTGGGACAATGGCAGAGCATACAGGTGACCTGAGCTCCTGCTGTACGACATGTGGCAAGAAGAAGCTCGTCCGAGGCGTCTGGGATCGTATTGTGAGCATTGCGGATCAGGAGCACCCACAGAAACAGAAATCCTTCGTCCGTCCTCCTTACCGGTACCAGGTACCGCTAGATTTCATTCCAGGTCTTGGAAAGGCGAAGCTCGGAAAGCTTCTGGCGGCGTTCGGAACTGAAATGAATATATTGCACACCGCAGACGAAGCCTCACTGGCTGACGTGGCGGGAGCAGACGTAGCCGAGAAGATCGTGATGGCCCGTGAGGGACGGCTTCAACTCGTAGACGGTGGTGGAGGGACCTACGGTAAGATCGCTGCTGATCCTGGTAAATGAAAGAGTTCAAGGATTGATTAACAAGAGTCATAGGCTGCCGTGCTTGTTCATATTTTAGAATAAGCAAACGAAAGGGGCCAGGTAGCCGATGCAACGGATGATCCAATCTTTCCGGGAACGAATGACGTTCTATATCTTCTTTGCGGTCTTATTTTTGGTAGGAGTCGTATTTGGGGCACTCATGGTAAATGCCTTGTCGCTGGAGCAGCAGCAGGATCTGGGAAGATATCTGAACAACTTTTTTATTACGGTGAATCAGATGTCTGGCTCTGGCACCTCGGCAACGATTGCTTCCTTCTGGGATATCGCAGCTCTTCATTTGAAGTGGGTGGCGATTATATGGGTATGCGGCCTGTCTGTGATTGGACTGCCGGGTATTCTGGTGTTGAATTTTCTGAAGGGAGCCTTAATCGGTTTCTCTGTCGGATTCCTAGTCGGGCAGTACTCTTGGAAGGGACTACTGTTCGCTCTGGTATCAGTAGCGCCGCATAATCTGCTGGTGATTCCTGCATTGCTGGTATGCAGTGTAGCTGCCATGAATTTTTCCATTCAAATGATTAAAGATAGCGTGTTTCTGCCAGGCAGATCGAACGGGATTTTGCGTCCCTTCACATCGTATTCGCTGGTAACAGCCTCCATGATCGTATTGCTCATCGGAAGTGCTTGCTTTGAGACCTGGGTGACCCCGGTGATGATGCAATGGACCGCGCCGATGCTGACCGCCTTGTTGAAGATTTGAGTGTGCGCAAAGTGTTTGACTTTATTTGAATTTTCCCCCTATAATAGTAGAAGTGAAAATTGGGCAGTGCGCACAAAATCTCTGAGGGGGAGGGAGACAATGGAAGCGCGGATCGACAAGATTAAACAACAATTGCAATCGCAGGGCTACAAGTTAACGCCTCAGCGGGAAGCTACGGTAAGAGTATTACTTGAGAATGAAGAAGACCATCTGAGTGCGGAAGATGTATTCATGCTCGTCAAAGAAAAAGCTCCTGAAATCGGTCTGGCAACCGTATACCGTACCCTTGAACTACTAAGCGAGCTGCATGTAGTTGAGAAGATCAATTTTGGTGACGGCGTTGCGCGGTATGATTTGCGTGGCGATACCTCCAAGCATCATCACCATCATTTGATTTGCGTACAGTGTGGAAGCATGGATGAGATCAGGGAAGATTGGTTGGGACCGCTAGAGGAGCGTCTGGAACGTGAATTCAATTTCTCGGTTCTGGATCATCGTCTAGATTTCCATGGCATCTGCTACCGCTGCAAAAGCAAGAATGACAAGCAGAATGAAACTGACTAAGCCAGTTTTTGGCCAGCCAGCTGAAGTGCATGAATGATTTGACAGTGTAAGACTCAAGGTATTGTAGAGCCAAGCTCTCACCGATATTTCGGGAGAGCTTTTTTGCTGCCCGTGAAGCCTGCGAGAAGCCGCACGCCCTTTCATATCCTGATCTGACTGATCATATAGTGTAATGATAGCTTGTATTCGCGGATGTGGTGAATAAGGAAGCCATTGCCTAGGGGGCTGTGAAAATGATATTGTCTATTAGGAGAGCCTGCAGAACGTTGGCGCTGCTCTGTGTATTCTGCTGTCTGACGCTTGTACTGTATTTGGCGCTGCAGTGGGTAAGCGACTGGATCTCACCAGTCGATAATTACAGAATTCCGGAAGGAAATGCGATCAAGGTGTTCATTGATGAACTGCCAGCCAAGGAAGAGCCGTCCCCATTATCGGAACGCCTTCGCTTCTTCTACTGGTATGGGGAGTGACAGATGACAACAGCATGAATTCTCGGGCAAGGAGCGTTAAATAATTGTATGAAGCAATATATACAGCCTTTCATCCATTATCTGGTGGAGGATAAAGGAGTATCTGCAGCTACACGGGAAGCTTACCAGCATGATGTGGAATCGTTCTTGTCCTACATAGGCGAGCAGGAGATCAAGGAGCCGGATGATGTACGGCGGCTACATCTCGTGGCTTACATGAATGGGTTGAAGAAGGACAAGGCGTCTGCCACCGTGGCCCGTAGTCTGATTGCCATTCGTGCCTTCTTTCATTTCCTGATCAGGGAAGGCGTGACCCTACAGGACCCTACTGTATTACTGGAGGCGCCCAAGAAGGAGAAGAAAGCACCGGTCGTTCTTACGACTGAGGATATGGAGAAGCTGCTGGAGACGCCGGATATCTCCTCGGCTCAAGGGTTACGGGACAGAGCTATGCTGGAGTTATTGTATGCTACAGGTATGCGTGTGTCCGAACTGGTAGGGTTAAACGTCAATGATGTGCATCTGGAGCTACGTTATGTGCATTGCACCGATTCCAAGGGCAATGAACGAATCATTCCGGTCAGCCGGGAGGCCTGCTTGTGGCTAGAACGTTACCTGGACAAGCACAATTTGAGCTCAGAGTCCCACGCGAGCGGACGAGATATAGACAGACCTCTATTTGTCAATGCAGCAGGAGGGCGCCTAAGCCGCCAGGGTCTATGGAAAATACTCAAGAAACATGCAGCCCTTCTTGGGATGGAGGACAAGCTCACCCCACATACCCTGCGTCATTCGTTCGCGATGCATCTGGTCCATAATGGAGCAGATCTGCGAGCTGTGCAGGATCTTCTGGGCCATGCTGATGTATCCACGACACGGATGTATGCTCATACCCCCAAGGGGAACATGAAGGACATCTATGAGAAATTTCATCCGCGGGCTAGTAAAATCTCCAGTGATTCACAAGATTCATCGCATTTCGGAGACTCTAAGACCTAGCCGAAGCTCCTAGTATCTTGGCTGGACTGATTCATCTTGAATTCGATCAACAGAACTACAAGCTTAACAGTGGACGACAGGGCTCCGCTTGTCAGCGGTTCCGTACTCACAACATTTGATATGGCCAAGGTACTAGTCCCAATTCCGGGAAAGGGCCTTCAAGCTTGTGAAGTACTTCATTTTATCCAACAATAACAGCGTAAGGAGAGATACATATGTCTACAATTAATCAAGCAGCTATCCAAGAAGCGGCGGCGTATATTCGTCAGCACAGCAACAACATCAATCCTGAGATTGGTCTTATCCTTGGCTCAGGTCTGGGCATTCTGGCAGATCTCATTGAGGATGGCATTAGTATTCCTTACCATGACATTCCGCATTTCCCGGTGTCCACAGTAGAAGGACATGCTGGTGAGCTTCTGCTCGGAACCGTAGGTGGCCGCAAAGTGATGATGATGAAGGGTAGATTCCATCTGTATGAGGGCTACAAGCCAGAGCTGACTACCTTCCCTGTGCGCGTCATGAAGGAATTGGGCGTTAAGAGCATGCTTGTCACCAATGCTGCTGGCGGTGTTAATACGTCCTATGAAGCTGGAGATCTGATGGTCATCAGTGACCATCTGAACATGACAGGAACCAATCCGCTCATGGGGCCAAATGATAATGCCTTGGGTGTGCGTTTCCCTGACATGTCTGAAGCGTACAGTAAAAGATTGCGCGCTGTAGCTCATGAAGTGGCACAGGAGCAAGGGGTAAAGCTGCAGGAGGGTGTGTATGCCGGACTGCTGGGGCCGAACTATGAGACGCCTGCAGAGATCGTAATGCTACGCACGCTCGGTTCTGATGCCGTGGGAATGTCCACCGTGTCGGAGGTAATCGTGGCACGCCATGCTGGCCTGGAAGTGCTGGGCTTCTCCTGTATTACCAATATGGCAGCAGGAATTCTCGACCAGCCTTTGAACCATAGCGAGGTAATGGAGACAGCTGACCGTGTCCGTGAGAAGTTCCTGAAGCTGGTGCTTGGAATTATTCCGAAAATGTAATTGCAGGCGGATTCAATATTCAAATATAGATTCATGAAGGTGTCCTACAGGTGCTTGTACCTGCCGGACACCTTTTCTTTTTTGTGCGTGTAAATGGAATAATTTTCACAAGTTCTGCCGAGAATGGTTAGCAGCACCCGTATGGAGCAGACAGAGACCGAATCCTGTGCAGCTCACGGGTTATGTCCAGAGGAGGGAACCGAAGTGAAGAAGTTAGGAATATCGCTCATGTTGTCCGCTGCCATTGGTCTGTCTACGTTGAATCCGGCAGTGCTTGCAGTAGATTCCCGGGAGAATGTGACCTCAGCAGTAGAGCTGGCACCCAGCGCAGGCTCGGCCATTCTGATGGATGCTGACACAGGGACAGTCATCTACGAGAAGAATATTCATGCCAAGCTGCCCCCGGCGAGCATTACTAAGATCATGACGATGCTGCTGACGATGGAGGCGCTGCACGATGGACGCTTGAAGCTGACGGATAAGGTGCGGACGAGCGAATACGCAGCCTCGATGGGAGGCTCGCAAATCTTTCTGGAGCCTGGCGAGGAGATGACAGTCGATGAGATGCTTAAGGGAATTGCGATGGCTTCCGGTAACGACGCCTCTGTGGCCATGGCCGAGAAGATTGCTGGCTCGGAGCAGGCCTTTGTAGCGAAGATGAATGAGAAGGCGCAGCAATTGGGTCTGAAGGATACTAAATTCGCGAATTGTAATGGACTTCCTTCTGCCGAGCATTATTCTTCTGCACACGATATCGCCGTTATGAGCCGTGAACTGCTGAAGTATCCGCAGATTACCAAATACACGGGAGCATATCAGGACTATTTGCGAAAGACGTCCGAGAAGCCCTTCTGGCTCGTCAACACGAATAAGCTGGTGAGATTCTACACGGGCGCCGACGGTCTGAAGACGGGCTACACCTCGGAGGCAAAATTCTGCCTCTCGGCTACTGCTGTGAAGGATGGCCTGCGTGTCATTGCAGTGGTGCTGGGCGAACCGAATACGAAGACACGCAACAGTGAGGTTGCATCCATGTTCGACTACGCCTTCACACAATACACGATGAAATCGATCGTCAAGAGTGGCGAAGTCATCGGAACGTTACCGATTGAGAAGGGCGTACAGCCTTCCCTGCAGATCCGTGCTGACAAGCCTTATAGTATACTCGTCAAACGAGACGGTACAGCCGAAGGACTGCGTCATGAGGTGCAGCTTCAAGAACATGTAAAAGCACCTATCCACAAAGGTCAGACGATCGGCAAGCTGGTCGTCTATCAGAAGGACAAAGTGTTGAAAGAATTCGAGATCTATTCGGATACGAATATTCAGAAGGCCAATTGGTGGCAGCTATTCAAGCGGACAACTTCTGAACTGTTCTCGTAATCCTCATCTGAGGCCTTCATCACAATCGTTCTCATACGAATCGAATCGTCAGAAGCCTGCAGCAGCCATAAATGTCCTGTAGATCGCTGTTGTTTCCATGTGGATTCGTCGATTGATGGGTATTCGGGGCAGGAGGACTTTGTCCCATGTAGATTTTCGCCGCAGCGTTGTTGATTTCTCGGAGTTTTCTTCTAGTTTTGTCGGCATGCAGGATTCCCCTTCGAAAGTGGAGAAATCCTTGTCCTAAGACAGGGAGGAGAGTGAACAAGCATGGATTTGCAGTTGCATATGGAGCACCATCGCAGTGTGTTAATTGTTCGATTATCAGGTGAGCTCGATCACCATACGGCAGATCAGGTACGTGTTCAGATGGATGAAGCAATTATGCGGCAGCAGTGTGAGCATGTCGTGTTGAATTTGCAGCACCTTCAATTCATGGACAGCTCCGGGCTGGGTGTCATTCTGGGCCGTTATAAGCTGCTCAAGCAGAAGGGTGGCAAAATGGCCATCTGTGAGGCGAATACTGCGGTGTATCGCTTGCTGGAAATGTCGGGATTGTTCAAAATCATGCCCTGCTATGAGAAGGAAGACAATGCGCTTACAGAAATGGAGGTGGTGTCATGATGGAGGCACAGGGAAGTAATTTCATGACACTGCAATTTGCTGCCCGCTCCGAGAATGAAGCCTTTGCCCGAGTTACAGTAGCGGCTTTTGTGTCCCAGCTGGACCCAACAATGGATGAGCTTAGCGACCTGAAGACGGTCGTATCGGAAGCCGTGACGAATAGCATTATCCATGGCTATAACAGCAATCCTGAGGGGGTTGTGACGATCAAGGCAGCGATTGATAGCGACGTGGTGACCATCATCATAGAGGATTCAGGATTAGGCATTGAGGATCTGGAGCTAGCGCAGCAGCCACTCTACACATCGAAGCCCGAGCTTGAGCGTTCAGGCATGGGGTTCACCATCATGGAGAACTTCATGGATGAATTTGAGGTCGTCAGTCAGCCAGGCTCAGGAACCACGATCCGTATGAAGAAAAGGATTGAATCTAAGAAAGCCTTGTATAATTAGGGGTTGGACCTATGGATGCTGAAATGAAGCGTGGTGCGCAAACTTATCTGGATGATGCGGAAGTCAAGCGTCTGATTGCTCTCAGTCAGGCAGGAGATCATACGGCCCGAGATACTCTCGTCAATTGCAACATCCGTCTCGTATGGTCTGTAGTACAAAGATTCATGAATCGCGGCTATGAGCCTGAGGATCTATTCCAGATCGGCTGTATTGGGCTGCTCAAGTCAGTGGACAAGTTCGATCTGAGCTATGACGTCAAGTTCTCCACCTATGCGGTTCCTATGATTATCGGAGAGATTCAACGCTTTCTGCGGGATGACGGCACTTTGAAGGTCAGTCGTTCATTGAAGGAAATGGCTAATAAAGTCCGCAAGAAGCGGGACGAGCTCTCCAAGGAGCTGAATCGGCTACCGACGATTAAGGAGGTCGCGGACGGTCTTGGCGTATCGCCGGAGGAGGTTGTGTTCGCACAGGAAGCCAACAAGCCGCCGAGCTCTATCCATGAGACCGTATTTGAGAATGATGGTGACCCGATCACTCTCATGGATCAGATTGCTGATGATTCTCAGGAGAAGTGGTTCGAGAAGCTGGCCTTGAACGAGGCCATTGGTGGACTTACCGAGCGAGAGAGGCTTATCGTCTATCTACGATACTACAGGGATCAGACCCAATCAGAGGTGGCTGCCCGTCTGGGCATCTCACAGGTGCAGGTCTCCCGGCTGGAAAAAAAGATTCTGCAGTCCATCAAGGAGCAGATCGCACAATAAGCACATACAAGACAAGTGTACTGTGGATATACCCCTGACAGGTAGACAGGGATATACCCACTTAAGGTACCTTGTCTTTTTTTGTATGGCAGGATAAAAACCGGGAAGCAATTCATACTATGACTACATCTCAAAATGTTGGGAGGGGACAGCATGGAGAATTACAACGCGCCAACTGTCTATTTGCGCTTACGTACTCGTGTGCAGATATCACCTGGACAGCAGCTGCGGCTGGGAGACGTAGCGCAGCTATTAACCGACCCGCAATGGGAGAAGTCCTTGCTGCAATTGACATTGAAGCGTCCCCAAGTGAATGAAGGCAACCTCATTCTGATTGACATCTTGCAGATTATTGCTGCCATCAGGCAACAGCTGCCGGGCGCTGTCATTGAATCCATGGGTAAGTCTCATGTTCTGGTGGAGCTGGTGGAGCAGCCTCGTCAGCCTTCAAAAATACTGTTTGTTATCGTCTGGGTACTGTTATTCTTCGGTTCGGCATTGACTATCATGAATTTTCATGCAGACGTCAGCATGCAGGCCGTACATGTACGAATTATAGAGATGATTACAGGCAAGAAGAATACGAACCCACATGTGTTTCAGATCGCTTATTCCATAGGCATTGGAGCGGGGATGATTGTGTTCTTCAACCATTTGTTCAAGAAAAAGTGGAACGAGGAGCCTACGCCGCTGGAGGTGGAAATGTTTTTGTACCAGCAGAACGTGGATCAATATGTCGTAGCCGAAGAATATGAGCGCATTCATAAGCAGGATACGGATCAGCCATGATGATGACGCTCTTTGGCTGGGGACTCCAACTGCTGCTTGGACTTGCCTCTGGCGTAGCCATTGGTGGCGGGGTGGTCGCACTCTTCATCGTACTGAACATTATCCCGCGCCTTGCGCAGCTTACAAGATCCTATGACAAGGCTCATTGGTACGAAGGTGTCATGGTGTTCGGCTCAGTCGTTGGCACGATAGGAGATTTCTGGAATCTTACGGGATATGCACCTGTGTGGGTGACATGGCTGCCGGGGCTGTTCTGCGGGGTATTTGTCGGCATGCTGGCAGCTGCTTTGACAGAGGTATTGAATGTGCTGCCGATCTTGGCCAAGCGTATGAATATGATGCCGTATATTTTTGGCTTATACATGGCGATGATCATCGGTAAGGTGTGTGGCTCACTGTTTGACTGGTTTGTCTACTACCGATAAAGGTTAGACATATGGATTGATTTTGGAAAGGAGCATGATCTCGATGCGCAAAATGGAGCGGAGGGGACAGGAGAAGCATACGGACGAGCCTGTACTGGATGCTGCTTATGCTGAGCATAAGCGTCGGCATGAGGAAGAAGAGGAACGCAAGAAAGAGGAGGAGACCTCAGCCAATGTCGAGGAATCCGTCATCTATTGGCAGGGGCAGGATGATATATCCAGAAGCCTCAAGCAGAACAAAGAGACGCTGACGAAGGTGCTTGGACTGGGAGAGACCTTTGATGTCGTATTTCGGGAGATGACATTTGGCGGGACACCGACAGGTATTCTGTTCATTAACGGGTTTGCCAAGGATAACATCCTGACCGAGATTCTGAAAAGGCTAAGCTATCTGACGCCGGAGCAGGTATCCTCTCACGCGCTTCATTCCTATTTCGAGTATTACATTCCCCATATCCAGGTCACCAAGGAGCACAAGCTCTCGTCTGTCATTAACAGTGTCATGACGGGGATGAGCGCGATATTCGTGGAAGGTGGGATGGCCGCCATCGTCCTCGATACACGCAGCTATCCCGCCAGAGGTCCAGAGGAGCCGTCACTGGAGCGTGTCGTTCGCGGTGCGCGAGACGGCTTCACCGAGACGCTACTGACGAATGTCGCCTTGATCCGCAGACGCTTGCGTGATCCGGGCTTGAAGTTCGAGATAATGCAGGTGGGGAGAAGAACGCGGACGGATGTGTGTGTCGCTTATATCGATGATATTGTCGATAAGATTATGGTGGATTCGATCCGCGAGAAGATCAAAAAGATTGATAATGACGGAATTCCTCTCGCTGATAAGCAACTAGAGGAGCTGATTATTAATAAAGGCTGGCATCCATATCCGCTAGTTCGCTATTCGGAGAGACCAGATGCGGTAGCTTCGCATATTATGGAGGGGCGGGTCGTCATTCTGGTCGATACCTCTCCAAGTGCCATGATCATGCCGACCACGTTTTTTGATCTGTGTCAGCATGCAGAGGAGAATCGGCAGACCCCTTTCATGGGAAGCTATTTGCGCTGGGTACGATTTGCGGGGATATTTGCCTCCTTGTTCCTGCTGCCTTTGTGGATGCTGATGGTTATTTATCCTGAGGTGCGTATGCCAGGTCTTGAGTTTTTGGGACCCAATGAGAACAATACCCACATTCCGCTGATTGCCCAATTTCTGATGATTGAGTTCGGGGTGGACCTGCTGCGTCTTGCTGCCGTACATACCCCAACACCGCTGGCGTCTGCCATGGGTCTGATTGCTGCCATTCTGGTAGGGGACATTGCGGTCAAGACGGGCATCTTCGTGAATGAAGTGGTGCTGTATATGGCAGTGGCTGCGATCGGGATGTTCGCTACACCCAGTTATGAGCTGGGGCTGGCAAACAGGTTGATTCGACTCGTGCTACTGGTGCTGGTAGCGGTATTCAAGGTGCCGGGATTCGTAGTAGGTGTTACCTTAATTCTGATCCTGTTAATCACACACCGTTCGTATAATTCATCCTATATGTGGCCGTTCATTCCGTTCAATGCGAAGGCTATGGCGGAGATTATACTGCGCAGGCCGATGCTGACCTCAAGAGATCGTCCTTCCTTTAATAAGACACGGGATGGCTCGCGCATGCCACCTCCTGAGCGCCGCAGAGATTAAGACGGCAAATACAAACGATTTGCATAAAAATCCATACCCATTCATCGGATTTTTGCTATACTGGTGTAAATGTTTCGATGGAATGAGACAGGATTCCCAGAAAGTGAGGCTCCAGGGTATGTATTTACATGGTACAAGTCAAATTAATGCACAGGGACATTTGGAGATCGGGGGCTGCGATACAGTTCAGCTGAAGGAACAATTCGGCACCCCATTATATATTATGGACGAGCAACTGATTCGTCAGCGCTGCCGGGAGTTCGTAGATGCTTTCCGCACTACAGGACTGTCTTTCCAGGTCGCTTATGCGAGCAAGGCGTTCTGTACGGTTGCAATGTGTGCGCTGGTTGCCGAGGAAGGCATGTCGCTGGATGTCGTATCTGACGGGGAATTGTTCACTGCATTGCAGGCAGGCTTTCCTGTAGAGCGGATTCATTTTCATGGTAATAACAAGACTCCCGAAGAGATCGAGATGGCGCTGGAAGCCGGAATCGGCTGCTTTGTTGTAGACAATGAGACCGAACTGCATCTGCTGCAGGCGATTGCGAGCGAGAAGAACGTTCAGGCGAATATTCTGCTCCGTGTTACTCCGGGGGTGGAGGCTCATACCCATGAGTATATCTCTACGGGCCAGACGGATTCCAAGTTCGGATTCGACATTGGCAACGGGTCGGCATTCGAGGCTGTCAAGCTTGCTTTGCAAAAAAGTCAGCTGCGCCTGCTGGGTGTACATTCTCATATCGGCTCGCAAATTTTCGAGGTGGACGGATTCATGGTTGCGGCGGAGCGTGTGGCTAATTTTACTCGTGAGGTGTATGTACAGCTGCAGGCGGAATTCCGGGTCATCAACCTGGGTGGAGGCTTTGGTATTCGTTATACAGAAGAGGATACTCCGCTGGCTGTTGCCAAATATGTGGAGGCCATTAGCCAAGCTGTTCACATTCATTTTGCGGGGATTGGCAAGCAACTGCCTGAGATCTGGATTGAGCCGGGCCGCAGTATTGTAGGGGATGCCGGGACAACCCTGTACACTGTAGGAAGTGTCAAGGACATTCCGGACATCAGAAAATACGTGTCGGTAGACGGCGGTATGACCGATAATCCAAGACCTGCGCTCTATCAGGCCAAGTATGAAGCCATGCTGGCTAATCGTGCCAATGATTCGGATGAGGAGACAGTGTCCATTGCCGGAAAATGCTGCGAGAGCGGTGACATGCTTATCTGGGATATGGAGCTACCACAGGTCCAATCGGGTGACCTGCTGGCTGTAGCGGCTACAGGAGCCTATAATTATTCGATGGCGAGCAATTACAACCGACTGCGCCGACCTGCTGTTGTATTCGTGAAGGATGGTCACGCAGAGCTGGTCGTGCGCCGTGAGACCTTTGAGGATATTGTGCGTAATGATCTGGTGCCGAAGAAGGCACTGTCCCAATGCTAGAGGTACGGCTGTGAGCAAAGATAATCGATTCGACAGATCGATGATGCATAGATCGTAAAAAAGATGTGAAAATTTTGCTAACTTTGCGGTTTCATAGTACACTAGTACTTGGACTTTATTGACGCTGAAGAGCGAAAGGAGAACGAACATAGATGGCAAAACAAGCAAAAATCAAGCTGGAGAACGGCGGCGAAGTGCTGATCGATCTTTTTGACAATGAAGCACCGAATACAGTCGCTAACTTTGAGAAGCTGGCAAATTCCGGGTTCTACAACGGATTGGTATTCCACCGTGTCATTCCTGGCTTCGTAGCCCAAGGCGGTTGCCCAAACGGTAGTGGAACAGGCGGCCCTGGTTACACCATTAACTGTGAGATCAATCCGAACAAGCACGAGCGTGGCACTCTGGCCATGGCTCATGCCGGACGCAACACAGGTGGCAGCCAGTTCTACATCTGCTACCAGCCACAGCCGCATCTGGATGGTCAGCATACCGTATTTGGCAAAGTGACCAAAGGTATGGAATTGGTTGATGCATTCCAAGGCCGTGATCGTATGGAGACTGTTGAGGTTGTAGAAGTTTAATTTGATAACATGTGCGCTATGCACGTATGAGAGTACAGATCAGAATTATTCTGATCTGTACTTTTTTCGTTGTTTTGTATTGGTCCAATTCTTGTGATTTCAATCACAAGAGGCCCTGTAGGCCGGGGCTATAATGTCTATATATTTAAAATTTAGTGTTTTCTCAAAAATGAGAAATAAGTAGTACATGTGACATTACTTGCTGAGTACATAATTCATAATAGGTGGTGGAATTGTTATGAGCAAAGCCAATACAGTACAAGAATATACATTTGCCGATCTGAAAAAAATCTCGCGAACCCGGATGGGGGATTCACTTCCGATTGAGCTGTATCGGGCGATTCGCTTGATTGGGATGTATCAAGGACTTCCCATGAAGGGCAAGGGGACAACGGTGACCGTGGGCAGAAAGATAGGTGAGAGCCTGCCCGTGCAATCGGTGACAGAATTGCTGGACTTGTTCCGTGAGCTGAAGATCGGGGACCCGCAAATTGTTGTTGAGGAAGAACATCGCATGGTAGTTGCGGTGAAGGATTGCTTTTGCTCAGGCTTGCCGGAGATGGAAGAGAGCATGGTGTGTGACCTGGAAGGTGCTATCATGGAGGGCGCATTGAGCCAAATTTTGAAACGGAGAGTTCATGTACGCGAAATTAAATGCAATGTAAACGGTGACGAGCATTGCGAGTACGAAGTTCGTTACTAAGTGGCTATAAGAGACTCAATTTATGTGTGTCAATTCATAACCAGAAGATCTTGTTCCTGATGCTAACAGGAATAAGGTCTTTTTTTATGCGGCAAAATGAACATATTTTTCACGTGAACAATTAAACAATGGTGATGCAAATTCCGATATAGCGGTAAGGGCTTTTTTAAGTATAGCAATGATTAGCTTGAAATTGGATAAACTGGAATTACGAGAGGTGCATTAATGCTGACGCTAAACAAGGCTGAGATTATTGATATTACAAGAAAGCAAATGGCGAAGGTCATGCGGCTATTTCCTATAGAGCTGAAATTTACAAACGATTTTGGAAGAGAACGTCCGACCGCTGCACAGAAATTCAGTCTCACGAACCAGCATTATTCGGCCAAGGTGATGGACTGTGTACTTGAGCATGAGGTGCGGCCCATTTTGATGTGTGAAATTATCTATTTTCTGAAATGTGAGTACATGGATGGGACTGTGGATTTGCGGCTGGATTATGATTTGCGTGAAGGGACGGATCAGGCTCCCTCGGCAACGGCTGTGATCACCTTTGATGATACTGCTGAACTGGATATACAGGATCTAGAGATTCTGATTGACTTGGCCTTGCAGATGAACGATAAGCATTGGTTCGAGGAGCTAATGTACAAATATACGGAAATGCAGCGTTAAAGAACTTGGCAATGCAGAGTTAAAGGACTAGGCGAATGGCGAAAGGTTACTTGAGATCATACGAGTAGCCTTTTCCAGAGGAATGTCTGTGAAAGGAGTTATAAACGTAAAAATAGTAATATAACCTGGAGGGTTCTACAAAAACAAGCGTTATAATGTGATTGTTATTGAGCATGAGGACAAGAGTCAGCCACATATCATTGAGAATATAGTGGGAAGCGCGGGCCCTTATATTTTCAGAGATATTCAGCTTGATCTGCCCCCAAGAAGCTAACTAGCACTTGATGGAGGTAGAAATAGATTTATAAGACTGGCTTGCATTTTTTGCAGTCTAGTGTTAGTTTAGATATAATTTCTTGAACAACTTGCTTGTTCTGAAATGGCAGTCCAACGGGATTGCCGTAAGTCTGCTTGTACAACTACATGTAAGTTTCCTTCGGGGTTGGGTGAAATTCCCTACCGGCGGTGATGGCCTTTACGCATACGAAGCGTGAGTAGCCTTAGTCCGTGACCCGGATGCTGTCCGCAAGGCAGCAGAAGGTGGACCTGGTGCAATTCCAGGACCGACAGTATAGTCTGGATGGGAGAAGGAGATCGGATACAGAATAGACTCTATGTACATCTGCTGTATGATACAGTGGATGCACGCAGGCGTGTTCATACATACCTATAGATGCTATGCTGTGCTTCATTTCACAAAGTAGTCTGCTCATTATCGTATGAGCAAGGCTTATTTAGGCAACGCTATTCCTGCTGGGATGGTCTGTTGACCTATGGATAATGTGAATGATTGAAAATGATCTGATATCTCTCTCGAACCCCTGGCGGAGCATCCGTTAGGGGTTTTCTATGTTTTACTGTTTATTTTGCATGAAGCCCCGCGTGCTAGATACGGTGGCTGGAAAGGAGGAAAGAGGCATGTTTACTGGCTTGGTGGAGGAGGTCGGCACAGTGACCCGGCTGACGCGGAACGGAGAAGCCATGGTACTGCACATCCAGGCTGCTGTCATTATGGATGATCTTAAGCTGGGTGACAGTGTGGCCGTGAATGGCGTGTGTCTGACCGTCACTCAGATTGCAGGCAGCAGCTTCGCAGCCGATGTCATGCCGCAGACGTTCCGTCATACAGGTCTGCGCTTGCTGGAATCCGGCAGCCGTGTGAACCTGGAGCGGGCCATGCTGGCCAACGGACGCTTTGGTGGGCATATTGTGCAGGGGCATGTCGATGCTACTGGCAAGATTATCCGTGTGTACAAGGATCAGAATGCAGTGGTCTTCGAGCTAATGCCTGAGGATACAGCATTATTCAAGTACTTGATTCCTAAGGGCTCCGTGACGATTGACGGCATTAGCTTGACGGTGGCTTACACACAGCAGGATCTATTCGCTGTATCAATCATTCCGCATACGCTGGCTTCTACAGCCCTTCAGGGCAAGCACAACGGAGATACTGTGAATCTGGAGTGTGACATTCTTGGGAAATACGTAGAGCATCTGCTACATGCCAGATATGAGAGTGGGCCGAAGAAGGAGAGCAGCCGTATCGACATGGAGTACCTGTCCAAGCATGGTTTTTGTTAGAAGGAGTCGGTGAGGCCAGTTAGGTCGGAAGGCTGACAACAGATACAGCAATCTGAAGGAGGGATTATTGTGGGTGACACCATTCGATTAGATCACATTGAAGATGCGATCGCTGATCTGCGTCAAGGGAAGATTGTCATTGTCGTGGATGACGAGGATCGTGAAAATGAGGGGGATTTCATAGTTCTGGCTGATAAAGTGACGCCGGATGCTATTAATTTCATGATTACGGAAGGCCGTGGTCTTGTCTGTGTAGCCATTTCACAGCAGCGCGCGGATCAACTGCAGTTGAAACCAATGGTCAGCCAGAATACTGATTTTCATGGGACGGCCTTTACCGTATCGATAGATCACAAGCTTACTACAACTGGCATCTCAGCTTCCGAACGGGCGATGACGGTGAGAGCATTGGTTGATGACACTACAGGGGCTGAGGATTTCCGTAAGCCTGGGCATATGTTCCCGCTGATTGCCAAGGATGGCGGTGTATTAAGAAGAGCTGGACATACAGAAGCTGCTGTTGATCTGGCACGGCTTAGTGGCGCAGTAGAGGCAGGAGTCATTTGCGAGGTTATCAAGGAAGATGGCACGATGGCAAGATTGCCGGATCTGGCTGAGCTGGCTGCGAAGCATGGATTGAAGCTGATCACCATTAAGGATCTCATCAGCTACAGAGTCAGCAGGGAGCAATTGGTTCAGCGAGAGGTATCTGTAAAGATGCCAACAGAATTCGGTGAATTCCATGCAGTAGCTTATACGAATGAGCTCGATTCCAAGGAGCATCTGGCACTGGTCAAAGGGACGATTGATCCAAGCAAGCCTGTGCTGGTGCGAGTGCATTCAGAATGTCTGACAGGGGATGTCTTCCATTCCTTAAGATGTGATTGCGGGCCACAGTTCGCTGCCGCCCTACAACAGATTCACGCAGAGGGCGCGGGTGTACTGTTGTACATGCGTCAGGAAGGCCGGGGCATTGGCTTGATTAATAAGCTGAAAGCCTATAAACTTCAGGAAGAAGGACTGGATACAGTTGACGCCAATCTGAAGCTGGGCTTCTCGGCTGATCTACGCGATTATGGCATCGGTGCACAGATGCTTCGGGATCTGGGGGTACGGCAGATTCGTCTCTTGACGAACAATCCCCGCAAGATTAAAGGACTGGAAGGTTATGGCTTGCAAGTCGTGGAGCGTGTTCCGATCCAAATTCCGGAGAATGTGAATAATACGGACTATCTTCACACCAAGCAGGCCAAGCTTGGGCACCTGTTGACTTTCGATGCATTAGAGCAGAACGAGCAGATCTAAACTTATTACGAAAAAGAGAGGCTGATGAAGCATGGCACATTATTTTGAAGGTCATCTTGTATCTAAAGGCTTAAAATATGGTATTGTAGTAGGAAGGTTCAATGAATTTATTACGAGCAAGCTTCTGAGTGGGGCACTTGATGCGCTTAACCGGCACGGTGTGGCTGATGAAGAGGTAGATGTGGCGTGGGTGCCAGGTGCATTCGAGATTCCATTGATTGCACAGAAGATGGCTGAGAGCGGAAAGTATGATGCAGTCATCACCCTGGGAACGGTCATTCGCGGTTCTACAACACATTATGATTATGTATGTAATGAAGTGGCTAAGGGCGTGTCTGCCATTAACCTTAAGACAGGTGTACCTGTCATCTTCGGGTTGGTCACTACAGAGAATATAGAGCAGGCTGTTGAACGTGCAGGAACCAAGGCTGGCAACAAAGGCTGGGATTCGGCTGTCGCAGCTATTGAAATGGCAAATCTGAGCAAACAGCTTCAATAGGAGCGTTGCATCACTGCAGATTTAACACAGGCTTGAAGTAGTAATTTGGCGGGAGGAAGCACTTTTGACAGTGGTAACATATAAACTAGAGACGTTCGAGGGTCCGCTCGATCTGTTGCTGCATTTAATTGATAAAGCCGAGATTGATATACAGGACATACCCATCAGTGAGATAACCGACCAGTATATGGCTTATCTGAACAGCATGCAAGAGCTGGAGCTCGAGATCACGAGCGAATTTCTGGTAATGGCGGCCACGCTCTTGTCCATCAAGAGCAAGCTGCTTCTTCCGAAGCCTCCGGTTCTCGATTTCGAGGAGGATTACTTCTTATATGAAGAGGACGTTGAAGATCCGCGAGCGGAGCTGATACGGAGACTGATCGAATATCGCAAGTATAAGGGAATCGCACAGCATTTGAATGAACGCGAATGGGAGCGCAGCCTCATGTTCAGTAAGGAGCCGGAGGATCTCAGCGCATACATGCCTTCTGTTCCGGCTAACCCTGTGCAAGGTCTGCACGTCTCGGACCTGATCGCAGCTTTTCAGCGTGCTCTACGTAAGTCTGAGCGGCGTGCTGTCGTCACACGGATTCATCGTGATGAGATTTCTGTGAAGGACCGAATTCGGCAGGTGCTGGGAGTGCTGCAGGGAGCTGGACGGGGAGGCAAGGTGCTCTTCTCCAAGCTGATGCATGAGGATATGCAGCGCCATGAGATCGTCGTGACTTTTCTGGCGATCCTGGAGCTAATGAAAATGAAGCAAATTGTATGCTTCCAAGAAAATGTGTTTGAGGATATTGTTATGGAGTGGAGAGGGGAATTACTGGGCGATGGAATACCCGAAGCTGAAATCGATTATTGAGGGACTGCTTTTTCTGGCAGGGGAAGAAGGGCTTGCCGTGAAGCAGATCGCCGAGATTGTGGAGCAGCGTCCAGAGCTGGTCAAGGATTGTCTGGAGGATATGAGGAACGATATGCAGCAGTCTGGCAGGGGGATTCAATTGATTACACTTGCTGGACGATATCAACTGGCGACTCTGCCTGAGCATGCGCCATTCTTCGAGAAGCTAGCGTATTCTCCCGCTCGTGTGTCACTATCACAGGCTGCGCTGGAGACATTGGCGATTGTGGCCTATCGGCAGCCAATTACACGTGTAGAAATTGAAGAGATTCGTGGAGTCAAGTCAGAACGAGCCATACATACACTGGTGAACAAAGAGCTTATAGAAGAGACTGGACGAGCTGACGCGATCGGAAGACCCATTCTCTATGGAACCACCAAAGCGTTCATGGAATACTTTGGACTGGCAAGCCTCTCGGATCTTCCTCAGCCAGAGTTGTTCGAGGATACGGATCAGTTGGAGGAAGAGACACAGCTGCTATTCGAGAAGCTGGGAGATCAACTGACCTTCGAAGAGGTCGAGCCAGATGCTGAAGTATAGCTTTATAACTGAATAATGCTGTTAAGCTCAGGGCCCTCAAGCTGAACACGCTGGGACGCCCTGTTTTTGCGTCTGAATCTTTTCCTTTCATTGGGTTCATACTACCCTTATACAACCTTGCCTGAGGTAAGTACTGGACGGGAGAGGAGGGAGTCATTCAGTGTGGTTCTGGTGGTGGATCATCGGCGCAGCGGTGGTATTGCTTGGTGTGCTGATAGCGGTGCTGTGTTCCCGCATACATATTGATGTGGAATTCGTCAAGCATGATCAGGATGATCGGCTGCATATTAAAATTAGAGCACTGTACGGTGTGATCCGGTTCCGTTATGATGTCCCTTCTGTATTGATGATGGGCGTCGAGAAGGGGTTGCTGTTCCGAGTTGACCGTAACGGCAACCTACATATGCATGAATCTACTATCAGCAAGAAATCCATCGATAAAGATGAGATCAAGCAATGGTATGATCAGTATAAAGAGCTGCTTATAGGTACGCGATCACTGAGGCGCTGGGCGAAGTCCATGATTGCCCATTTCCATGTGAATAAGTTGGACTGGTCGACAAATATTGGACTGGCGGATTGTGCCCATACAGCTACCTCGACAGGCGTGCTCTGGGCGATTAAATCCGCTTTGGTCGGCTGGCTGAGCACGCTGCTGCAATTTCATCATCCTCCGTCCCTCTTTGTTGTTCCTCTCTGGAAAGGGGGATATCAATTGAGCATGAGATTTCATATGCAATTACATGTATCTACTGCCTTTCTATTGAAAGCTACGCTCCTGCTGTTGTGGCGAATATGTCGAACACCAGGGGGGCTTAGAATATGGAGAAAAGTGATGTCTGCCGGCAAGGAAAGAAGGAAGCAGCCAGAGCCAACAATATGAATGAAAAAGGGTCAGATGCAGAACGGGGAGTGGGCTGTGAACGGTTCGATGGACGATCCAAATAAGTAAATAGGCTCAAAGGATTCAAGGTAATCAGATACTGCAGTATATCTATATATGAATACAATGTCCTCCGTTTCTTATGACGGAGGCTTTTTTCGGATGAATGAGTTTCGAACTGGAGAACTTCAGCACGCAGGTGGGATATGAAAAGAGTATGATATTCCAAATTTAGATCGTATGGCATTGGTGAGTTATTTTGAGCAGTAACTATAATACTAGAAGTCATTCGTCCAACTTCCAGAGGCAACTTTGACAACGAAAAGCGTTGGCGATCAGGCGATCGTGAAGGTCGATAAGCCAGAACGCGTCTTGTTGCCTTGCCCCACTGTTTACAAACCACTACATACATTACCAGCCAGGGAGGCTATTAACATTGATCGGATACAACGATAACCGAAGTACAACGAATTGATTTATGTGGGGGCATTTCAGGTAGAGGATGTGTGACGTGGGCTATAAAGATGCCTCAAATGTAATCCTTAGCAGTAGAGAGATACCTTTTTCAGGGAATAAGTAATGGCAGCAGATGCTGATTCAACAATGAAATCGAATCATGGCACTTCTTATCGTGAAGGTGAAATGCTTGGAATGGATATTCGGCCCTCCTGTGAAGCATAATACGAGCAAGTACATCGTATTAAGCATTGTCATATTGAGGAGGAATATTGAATGTCAGAGCATCCAATTCAGGGTCTTATGCAGACAGCTATGGAAAATATCAAAGGTATGGTTGATGTTAACACTATCGTCGGCGAGCCAGTCGAGACGAAGGACGGTACTGTTATTTTACCGATCAGTAAGGTTGGCTTCGGATTTGCGGCTGGTGGTAGTGATTTTAATGTAAATGGCGAGGAGGAGGAGTATGGCACGCATTCTCATTCGACTCATGAATCGGGAAGCGGGCTGAAACAAGGTCATCCGTTCGGCGGGGGTAGTGGTGGTGGTGTCTCGATTCACCCGATTGCCTTTCTTGTTGTAGGTCAGCATGGTGCACAGATTGTGCCGCTGGATAATCAGACTCATCTGTTCGAGAAAATCATTGATGCAACGCCCATTCTGGTAGATAAGATTCAGTCCATGTTCCGAAATAATGGATATGCAGCTGGTGACCATTCCGAGCTAATCCCTCAGGTGCCAGTAACGGATACTACAACTCAACATCAGGGACCCACATATTTGTAATACATTCGTAAAAGATCCTTTTCGCTCACAACCATCTGCCCTGCGGCTGATGTGAGCGGAGAGGATTTTTTTAGATAATAGAATTTATTATAAGTTTTCAGCGAAAGCTGAACAATTCGATTATCGCAAGAAAAACTTCAGCTAAAGGTGGTCTGTCTTCTGTGAAGGTACGTCGATAGACGTTTTTTTTACATTTCAGCAGCAAAACTCATAACATACTCAATACAACTTGTACATAAGATGGTACAAGATACTGCTTGAGGGAAGGAGTTCCCGAATGACAGGAAAGATGAGGAGTGCCCCGATGATAAAGAAGATATGGATTCATACAAATGTGATGCTGTGCAGTCTGATGTTGGTATTGTCATCAGCACTGCCTGCATGGGCTGAAGAGGATCGTCCAACAGATAATAAACTGCCTTCGTTGTCAACTCATGCTCAAGCGGCTGCCCTGATCGATGTGACCTCCGGCCGGATCATCTATGCCAAGGAAGGGGACAAGGAGCTACGGATTGCTAGTCTCACGAAGATTATGACAGCCCTCGTAGCCATCGAGCAGGGGAATCTGAAAGATGACGTGACAGTCAGCTCCCGTGCTTTTGCCAAGGAAGGCTCCTCTCTATTCCTGCGTCTGGGAGAGAAGATGACGTTGGAGCATATGCTATATGGGCTGATGCTCCGCTCCGGGAATGACGCAGCGACAGCGATTGCAGAGCATGTGGGTGGCTCGGAGGAAGGCTTCGTGTTCATGATGAACGAAAAGGCTGCGGAGCTTGGACTTCATCACACGCAATTCCAGAATCCGCATGGTCTTGATGCAGAAGGACACTATTCTACCGCGAACGATTTGGCCAGGCTGACAGCCTATGCACTGCATAATCCTACCTTTCGCAAGATCGTGGGCACGCGTGACAAGAAAGCACCCAACCCAAATGATCCTTGGGATTACACCTGGCTGAACAAAAATAAAATGCTCCGTTTGTACGAGGGTGCAGATGGGGTGAAAACGGGATATACCAAAAAGGCATTCCGATGTCTGGTTAGCTCAGCTACACGAGATGGCAGGCAGCTTGCAGCGGTGACTCTGAACGACGGAGACGACTGGAATGATCATGCCAACATGCTGGATCATGGCTTCAAATATTATCCGCTTCAGGAGATTACCCGCAAGAATACACCGCTTCAAGGCTATAACTTCGTGACAGGCGCTTCCTTCACATACCCGCTGGCCGACGGCGAGGAAGATAAGCTGGTAACCAAGCTGGTACTGAGCAAGCCAGTCGGAGACTCGCAGCGTACAACTGACTTCGGACTTCGCGGCAGAGTTGAGCTTGTACTGGATGGTAACATTATCGGGCAGGTGCCTGTATATGAGCAAGGAAGCTTCATCCCTGACGCCAAGAGCAATGCCGCGGTCACTTCCCTCATGGATACCAATAGTAACCTGACCTGGTTAGATACATGGCGGGATGTAATAAGAAACATATTCAGAAGCTGAGATGTTGCCAAGAGGGCAATAAGTAAAAGGGGGGTGCAGACATGATCAACCTGATCTGGCTGGCATTGATCCTGATCGGAATTGGTTTTGCAGCAGTACAGGGGAACATAGAAGCCGTAACGAAGGCTGCTTTTGACGGTGCTGCTTCAGCGGTTACAGTATGCTTCGGATTGATAAGTGTCATGGTATTCTGGCTAGGGATGATGCGGATGGCAGAGGATGCCGGCTTGATGGGCAAGCTGTCCAGACTGCTTGCTCCAGTCGTTCGCTTTCTATTCCCCGACGTCCCCAAGAATCACCCGGCCATGGGCTACATTCTATCGAATATGAGTGCGAATCTCCTGGGATTGGGAAATGCAGCCACGCCCATGGGGATCAAGGCCATGCAGGAGCTGCAGGAGTTGAATCCAGATAAGCAGACGGCTTCTCCGGCTATGTGTACGTTACTGGCCTTGAACACAGCTAGCATTACACTTATACCAACCACCATGATTGCTATTCGCCTCAATTATCAATCCGCCAATCCTGCAGAGATTGTGGGAACGACGCTGGCAGCTACAGCGGTCGCTACAGTGGCAGCCATTGCAGCGGACCGTTGGTATCGCAGGCGTCTGACCCGGCGTCCACCACCAGGACGCACTGCTGCTCATAGAGCTACGAAAGGATGATACCGTCATGCTGCAGGTAATCACCCTCATATCCACCTGGGCCATACCGTGTATTCTAGCCTTTATTCCACTATATGCCTATGTCAGGAAAGTCCCGGTATATGAGTCCTTTGTTGAAGGTGCCAAGGATGGCTTCTCAACGGCAATCGGCATTATCCCACATCTGGTAGGCATGATGGTAGCCATCAGCATCTTCAGAGCATCGGGTGCGCTTGATTACATGCTGAGTTGGTTCGCTCCGCTTTTTCGACTATGGGACGTTCCGCCGGAGGTGCTGCCGCTTGGCTTGCTCCGTCCATTGACAGGGACAGGCTCGCTCGCCTTTACAACAGACCTGATCCGTACCTATGGCCCCGATTCCATGATTGGTCGCATCGCTGCGACAATTCAGGGAAGCACGGATACGACACTGTATGTGCTAACGGTATATTTTGGAGCCGTAGGTATTCGCAATGGGCGATATGCCCTGAAGGTAGGCCTCTTTTCGGACGTGATTGGCTTCATCGCGGCTATAGTTATTTGTATGTTGGTTTTTTAGCTTGTGATTTCCTGCTTTGCTGGGTATCATTAGCATGAGGTGAAATAACGATAATGGAACGTTTACAGAAAATTCTGGCACAGGCAGGAGTTGCCTCCAGACGCAAATGCGAGGAACTGATTCTGGCCGGACAAGTTGAGGTCAACGGGGTTGTTGTCCAAGAACTGGGCACCAAGGCTGATCCCGATCAGGATATGATTACGGTAAGTGGCAAGCCGATTAAGCAAGAGAAGAAGATCTATTTGATGATGAACAAGCCCAAGGGTGTAATTACAAGTGCATCGGACCCTGAAGGCCGCAAGATCGTCTCTGATTATTTGAAAGGCGTCAAGGAACGTGTGTATCCGGTTGGAAGACTGGACTATGATACTGAAGGGCTGCTGCTGCTAACCAATGACGGCGAGTTCGCCAATCTACTCACACATCCACGTCATCACGTGCCGAAGACCTATCTGGCTACGGTTAAAGGTGTACCGCATGGTACTGAGCTGGACAAGCTCCGTGCGGGCATTGTACTGGAGGACGGTATCACTGCTCCAGCTGAGGTGGAGTACAGAGACGTTGACCCTGACGGGAAGGAAGCAGTCATCGTGATTACGATCTACGAAGGAAGGAACCGTCAGGTGCGTCGCATGTTCGAAGCGATCGGGCATCCAGTGCTTCGTCTCAAGCGTATTGCTTTTGGAGATTTGCTGCTGCAAAATCTGAAGCGCGGCCTGACTCGGCCACTCACAAAGGATGAGATCAACCGTCTGATCCAGCTGGCAAAATCCAAAAAAGCAAAATAGAAATAAGCAGTATGGAAGCAAAAACGCAGGCAGCTTCGGCTGCTTGCGATCATTCCAAGCAGAGGTGAGTTGCTCCCCCTCTGTTTTTTTTGTGGGTCGGGATTTGACCAAAGCCGGGAAAATAGTAAAATAGAGAAAGTGGCTTGATTACCAAAAAATAAAACATTTCATGAAATTCATGATGGCGCTTACGGATTTTGCTTTCAGGACAAGGTAATGAGGGCCAAGCGCGTAAGGGCTGCAAAGCGCATAAAGGGGTTGTTTCTAGATGTCGGATCAAGGTAACCGCATCCTGATCGTGGATGATGAGGAGCGTATCAGAAGGCTGCTGAAGATGTATTTGGAGAAGGAAGGATACATCATTGAGGAAGCCGAGGATGGGGAGACGGCTTTACGTAAAGCCACATCGAATGATTACAGCATTATTCTATTGGATCTTATGCTGCCCGGCATGGACGGCATTGAGGTGTGTACGCGTCTGCGGCAGGTCAAGGCTACGCCTGTACTGATGCTTACGGCCAAGGGTGAGGAGATGAATCGGGTACAGGGCTTTGAAGTAGGGGCGGACGATTATGTCGTGAAGCCGTTCAGTCCACGTGAAGTTATATTCAGGGTAAAGGCGATATTGCGCCGTTCCTCCGAGACGGCATTCTTAACCAAGGAAGCGACCCCGAGCAACAGCATCGTATTCCCGAATCTGGTCATTGAGAACGATGCCCATCGGGTCACGGCTGGAGGAATCGAGATCAGCTTGACGCCTAAGGAATATGAGCTTCTGCATTACCTGGCGATATCTCCGGACAAGGTATTCTCGCGTGAGGAGCTGCTGAAGGATGTGTGGAATTATGAATTCTTCGGTGATCTCCGTACAGTCGATACCCACGTGAAGCGCCTGCGGGAGAAGCTGAATAAGGTGTCACCGGAGGCAGCAAGCATGATTACAACTGTATGGGGAGTCGGTTACAAATTGGAGGTTCCCAAGTAACGTGAATTTCTGGCGATCCCTCGTAGGGAAATTATGGCTGACGATTATTTTCTTGGTCGGGTGTGTGCTCATCTTTCTTGGTTTGTTTTTGCTGCCATACATTGATACGAATTTTGCTGTGAACGAATCGGCCGAGATCAAGCGACTGTTCACTTACACCTGTATTGTCGGCTTTTTGCTTACGACATTTTTTGCTCTGTTCCTGTTCACGAAGATTACGCAGCCGATGCAGCAGCTCATCCAGGCGACAAATTCGATTCGCGAGGGCAATTATGAGACGAGACTGTCTTTGGAGAATAGCGATGAGATCGGAGTGTTATCCCACACATTCAATCATATGGCTGCGGAGCTGGAATCCACGATCCGCAGCCTGAATGAAGAGAAGAATCAGCTCTCTAGCATCCTTCGCAGTATGACGGATGCGGTGCTGACATTCGATCGTGAGGGGCAGATCGTCCTGACGAACCCGCCAGGGCAGGATTTGCTTGATGGCTGGCGCGAGCTGCATTGGGAGCAGCAGGGGACAGAGGAGGAAAGCGAGAGCTTCTCAGCCTTGCCTGAACCGCTTCGTCCATTATTCCATAGTGTGCTGAAGCATGGGGAGGATGCGTCTGCTAATGTTCACGTGAAGCAAAATGTATGGTCTGTGCAGATGGCACCGTTGTACACGGATAATAGCATCCGGGGTGTCGTCGCTGTACTGCGTGACGTAAGCGAGGAAGCCAGACTGGAGAAGATGCGGGCGGATTTCGTGGCGAATGTATCGCATGAGATCCGAACGCCGCTGTCGATGATGCAGGGCTACAGTGAGGCCTTGCTTGATGGCATGGCTTCTTCTCCGGAGGAGAGCGAGGAGCTTGTTCAGGTCATTCATGATGAATCGCTCCGAATGGGTAGATTGGTTAAGGATTTACTGGACTTGACTCGTATGGATGCCGGGCACATGGATCTGCATCTGGAGCAAGTGGACGTGCATGAGCTTATTCAGCGTGTACAGCGCAAGTTCCTGGTGCGAGCCAAGGAGCGGGAGGTTGAGCTCGTCTATGAAGCCACAGATCGCCCCTTGGTGCTGTCTGCTGCTGACGAGGACCGCCTGGAGCAGGTATTGACGAATCTACTGGATAACGCCTTCCGCCATACACCGGCTGGAAGGGGGATCGTCATCCATGCGGATGAGACCGAGGCAGATCGCCGCTCGGCCATAAGAATTCGTATAAAGGACGAGGGAGTAGGTATTCCACAGGAGGATCTACCTTATATCTTTGATCGCTTCTATAAGGCAGACAAGGCAAGGGTCAGAGGAGAGGATGGAGGCACTGGTCTTGGTCTGGCGATAGTCAGGACCATTGTTGAAGCCCATCATGGTAAAATAACAGCCGAGAGCGGTATAGGACAAGGCTCAATATTTACGATGATCCTTCCTTCTTGAAGAATGATGTAGGCAACAGAACATTTTTTGTTGAAAGCTAAGAGATAATATTGTTCATCGTGGAACAAAATCATGAACAAGTACTCTGAAGAGCCGCTAATAATACACACAAAAATAAGCCTGCCGAGCAAGGAGTCTATCCTCGTTCGGCAGGCTTTTCTTTTGTGCAGCTTTTGTGCAGCTTTTTATGCAGCTTGATGTTTCTTGTGCTGCTGTCATTTCAGAGGTTGTATGCTTCTATTCCAGCACGATTTCCTGAGCCATGTTCAGATCTTCCAGTGTGGTCAGCTGTACCAGCACGTCCTTCGGAACAGCCTTGTCAACCGTCAGAATCATGATAGCTTCTCCGCCAATTACTTTACGGCCTACCTGCATGGCGGCGATGTTCACTTCATTTTGCCCAAGAAGAGTACCAACACGTCCAATGATCCCTGGTTTGTCGTTGTGGGAGATCAGGATTTGGTGCTTCTCTGGCGATACATCCACCGGGAATTGATCCAGACGAACGATACGCTCTCCATAACCGTTCAAGCGTGTTCCTGCAACCTTGTGCTCTTCACCGTTCTGACTCTTGAGTGTTACGGTAATCAGGTTCGTGAAGCCTTTGGTCGTTGTGGATTTCGATACGACATAATTCACATCTCTGGATTTAGCCAGATGCATGGAATTCACGATATTCACATCATTGCCAAGGTGACGGCGCAGCACGCCCTTAATAATGTAGCGCGTCAGTGGCTGCGTATCACTCTCGGACAGGTCTCCGGCATAATCCACTTGAATCTCGCTCACTGGTCCATTGATAATTTGTGCTGCTAGGCTTCCAAGCTTCTCTCCAAGCGTGAAATAAGGCTGCAGCTTGTTCATGACACTAGGTGCAACTGGCGGCATGTTGACGGCGTTCTTAAACGGCTCATCGCGCAGGATGTGAAGCACCTGCTCCGATACGTCAATGGCTACATTTTCTTGAGCTTCCACGGTGGATGCCCCCAGGTGAGGCGTAACGATAATGTTCGGATGACCAAGGAAAGGATGATCCGGGGCAGGTGGCTCGGATTCGAAGACGTCAAATGCGGCTCCAGCCACAATACCTTCGTCAATAGCCTCCACAAGTGCCATCTCGTCAACTACACCACCACGCGCACAGTTGATAATACGCATACCTTTTTTCATGACCTCAAATTGTGGGCGAGAGATCATGTGACGTGTCTCTGGCGTCAGTGGTGTATGCACAGTCATGAAGTCAGCATGCTTGACGATTTCATCCACACTTGCCAGCTTCACTCCAAGCTTGTCGGCACGCTCTTCGGTCAGGAATGGATCATAGCCGAGAATGTTCATGCCAAAAGCCTTGGCCCGCTTGGCGACTTCACTGCCAATCCGTCCCATACCGAGCACGCCCAGCGTTTTGTTGCGGAGCTCGACGCCGAGGAAGCTCTTGCGGTCCCACGTTCCGTTGACTGTCTTGGCGTAAGCTTGCGGGATATGACGGGCAAGAGCCATCATCATCGCAAATGCATGCTCACAGGTTGTAATTGTATTGCCGTCCGGTGCGTTAATGACGATAATCCCCCGCTGTGTAGCAGCATCGAGGTCAATGTTATCCACGCCTACTCCAGCGCGCCCAATGACCTTTAGATTGGTGCCTGCAGCCATGATGCGCTCCGTTACACGTGTCTGGCTTCTCACAAGCAGGGCATCGTAGTTGCCAATAATCGCAACCAGCTCATCCTCGCTGAGTCCTGTGTTTTTGTCGACGGTGACGTCATTTGCGTCCATGAGCTGTTGAATTCCCAGATCGCTGATGGGGTCGGAAACTAATACTTTGTACATGTGAATCCTCCTCTTAATTGATCCTACTTGTGAACTATGTCAGTCAACCACACTTCAGCAGCACCGCATTACCGTATCAAAGACGCATGGTAAAGCACGCCGCGCTGTGCTCCCAGGAGACGCGCAGGTTCGGAGTTGCACAAAAAAAGCCCCCGATCCGCATACTATCTCCATAGTAAGGGACGAGAGCTGTCGTGGTACCACCCTAATTCGCAATTATTTCGCAATAACTGCCTCAACGGTCAATTGACCTGAAAGATAACGGATTTCAACCGATTGCGCCTACTGGATATACAAAATCCACATTCGGGGCAATAACTCAGGAGCGCTAAAGACCATACTGATTGCCGTCGGCTTTCACCAAATACCGACTCTCTGAGGGACAATGTCAGTGTCTTCTCTCCATCGATGTCTGTCATATACTCTTAATTTTTTCATAATGTATCATGCCTGACATGGAGATGTCAATAGGGCACGAGGAGTTTAAATCTAGTGAGTCTACAGGGCATAAATGTGCTAATATAAGGAGTCTGGTGCCTTGAATCAAGCGGTAAAATTGGCTATGATGCTTAATGAATAACTTAGCAGAGGACTACGTGTACAATATGAAAAAGAAATGGAAGCTGAATTTCAGGCAGCCTGAAATTCATGAGTTGAATGAGCGAATGCTGCTCATCAACCTGTATTTGACCCAATTCCTGACCTTGGTAATTGGAACAGTATGGGTACTGTTGCAGGGACGAAATCTACTTGTTCTTTTTGACCTGCCTGACGATCTACGTTTTCTTTGGTGGGGACTAGGCTTCGCTGCAGTCATGCTGGTAGTGGATCTGCTAATCTCCAATGTAGTGCCAGAGGATGCCATGGATGATGGCGGTATCAATCGGATGTTGTTCCGTAATCGCCCTGTATGGCACATTGTCTGCATTGCTGCGATTGTGTCGATTTGTGAAGAGCTTCTGTTTCGTGGAGCGATACAACATGCCTTCGGTCCTTATTGGACGAGTATTATTTTTGCGCTGATCCACATTCGGTACTTGCGGCACTGGATTCCTACTGGCTGGGTGTTCTTGAGCAGCTACGGTCTTGGGTACATATACATTCAAGCAGATACATTATGGGCCCCAATCTTGTGTCACTTTGTGATTGACCTGATCTCTGGGCTGGTACTGCGCTTTCGGAGGGAGACATGAATCAGGAGTTGAGCAGAGTAGAGCGGAACAAAATACAGCGCAGTCAGCGCTTCGATAGGTTCAAGCAGTTGTGGGGTAAGCCTCGTCCACGTCATCTGGTAGCCCGCCAAAGATTGCCTATGCAAGAAGCTGCGGGTGAGCCTTCAATGCAGCCATTGACCTTGCATGAAGCACCTAGTGTAGGTGTCTCGCTCAAGGAAGCGTCTGTGCTGGATATACATAATCAACAACCAGTGACTCGAACGGAACGTCTGCGAACCGCTAATCAAGAAGGCAGCGAGGAACTGCCGGATGCCTATCCTTCACGTGCGGAGTTATTCCCTTCCAGAAGGCTTCGCGTCAACAAATGGTTTCTTAATTTCCTGAGCACACTGTTCATGCTGATCACCGCAGTGCTGGTATGGTGGGGAATTCAAGGAGCACCTCCTGTAAAGACCTTGCTCCCGGAGATGTTCGGGGAATAGACCCTGTATAGGAAATCTAGTATCAACAAAATAGCCCTGCCCTTGGGATTGGAAGCTACAAGCGACCTTAAAGGGCAGGGCTATTTTGTTTGATTCATCCACGACAGGAACTAATTGAATATCGGACTCAAATTAACACTATCAGTTCTCCAGCTTGATGCTGCGAGGGTCCACGAAGCCATAGCCCTTTTCTTCCAGTTGGGTCAGTAGCTTGTCTAATGCCTCAGCTGTCCATGGAAGCTCATGCATGAGGATGTTGCTGCCTGCATGAAGCTGATCCATGACATTTTTAATTAATGTCTCGGGATTATTGGCGTGGTTCGCTTTCATGGTCCAGTCCAGCGACCCGTTAGACCAAGTCATATAGAGCAGACCGTTCTCCTTGGCAACCTTACGACCCACATCGCCGCCTGCACCATGCGGGGGACGGAAGAAGACAGGTGTTACACCCGTTGTATCCTGTACAAGTTTCTGAACATCCTCAATCTGTTGTTTGACCTTGGTCTCGGACTCATTTTTGAGCACAATGTGATCATAGCTGTGATTGCCAATAATTTGTCCGCGCTCATGAATCAGCTGTAGCAGCTCGGGGTTCTCCTTGACGCGGTAGCCGTTAACGAAAAAGATTGCTTTGGCCTGATGCTTGTCTAATGTATCCAGCATCTTGGTGATCATGGCTCGATCCTTCGGGCCATCATCGAACGTGAGTAGCACCACCTTGCGCTCTGTTCCTTCGTCGATCGGGACTATGTCATAATTGTTGTTCATCCGGTAGGTGATGGGAGTGGCCTCGCTGCTCTCGCCAGTTCCATCATTAGCTGAACTACCCTTTGAAGTTGTGGCATCCAGGGAAGCATCCGGAGCATTATCACTGCCTGCATCCGGAGCATTATCACTGCCTGCATCCGTAGCAGGTTCCGTTCCCTGTGACGTGTTTCCCTCCGTGCCTGTCGTAGTCTGTGAAGCCTGTTCTTGCGCTGCTGTGGTATCGCCGGAGGCTGTCCCTGCTGGCGAATTCGTGGATTCCGTCTGGCTGCATGCGCTTAATAGCAGCACGGCAGTCAGCAGCAAGACCATCTGTCTGATTCGCATGATGTCACTCTCGCTTTCCTGAAATTATCTGTGTCTGTACCGCATGAGTTCATGCCCTATTGTCAACACTAACGTCGATCTTATCACAAAAAGGAGGAGCAAATTGTGAAGACATCGTCATTTTTTATGGGCGTGGTTCTTGGTGCTGTGGCCAGCTCCGTAGTACAGCGTCGGAATATGCGTAATTTGAACCATATGATGCACAAGGCCAGAACTAAGCTGATGGACGCAGCTTTGCCAGGAATGGCAGGACTGGAGAACCTGAACCTGGGGAAGGACAAGAGCCACACCCGGGACAAAAATCAACATGAGCAACCCGTCGCCCATGAGCATGAGAGACGTGAGACTCATACCAGCCACAGCAAGACGAGCCAGCCCCTGGACAAAGAGACTAATCTGAGATTAATCAAGGAATTTATACGCTCCACTCCAGATGTCAAGAAGGAAGTTGAGATGATTCTCAAAGAGACGAACACAGCAATACCGGGGATCTAACATCAAGAAAGCTGTATAGAATCATTTCGCGGCTTTTCTCGCCGGGCAAATGATTCTTTTTTTGTCGTTTTTATTACGTGCATTTGAGGGTATAAAATGATAACATAGCTACATAGAACCATTTTCATCACAGGTATCTTTGTTGCATCATAATCTGTTTATAATACTCGGTTGCAGAGGAGGATCCAGTATGAAAATAGAAAGATTAGGTCAGGACAAGATACGGATTTTCCTTACATTTGATGACCTTAGCGAACGAGGCATCCAGAAGGAGGATATGTGGCAGGAAATGCCTAAAGTTCATGAGCTGTTCACCGAAATGATGGACCAGGCTTATAGTGAACTGGGATTTGATGCCACGGGTCCTCTTGCGGTTGAAGTGTTCGCGCTCCCGGCCCAGGGCATGGTTGTTATTGTTACCCGAGGGAAATATGATCACTCTCAATACGGTTCGGGTCATGATGACGATCTGCCTGAAGAAATTTATGAAATGGAAGTAACGCTGGAGCAAAGCGATTCCATTATTTATGCATTTAATGACTTCGAGGTCTTAATTGAGGCAGCACATATGTTAGCGGGCAATGTTACCGAAGCTGGCAAGCTGTATCATTATAAAGGAAAATGGATTCTATATCTCGAACCGGAGCAAGTGGAGGAAGCCAAGCATGGTGCGCTCATTGCTGTGTTGGCCGAATTTGGTGAGGGATCATCCCTTACACCAGCAGTACTGGAGGAATACGGCAAGCTAGTAATGCCTGAGAATGCTGTGAGCATGATCTGTGAGCATTTTGACAGTCGCAGTTGATTGCTAGGCTAATGAGTTCACACGGGTTGTTGGTGGAACGAGGCTTTGCACAGCTGCTTTACCGTAGACCTGATTAGGCCGGTTCTGATTTCAGAATCGGCCAATTTTTACGATGAGACATCTGGTATGGATTTAATTTGTGGGGGGATGATTCGGTGCTTGTGTTCTCTTTATTAGCCGTAGCCACAGCGCCGGGAATCGCCTTGCTTACGTATGTTTATTTAAAGGACAAGTACGACTCAGAGCCTCTTCATATGGTGATTAAAGTGTTTTTGCTGGGATTTCTGATCGTGCTGCCGATCATGATTATTCAGCGTGGACTTTCCATTTGGCTTGGGGGTCATCCATTCTGGGATTCCTTTGCAGTATCCGCCGGAGTGGAGGAGATCATCAAATGGTTCGTGCTCGTCCACTTGATCTACAATCATACGGAGTTCGATGAGCCCTATGATGGGATCGTATATGCGGCAGCCATCTCGCTCGGGTTCGCGACGGCTGAGAATCTGCTCTACGTATGGGCAGGGCAGCCTTCCGTGGGAACGCTGCTATTGCGGTCGCTGCTACCAGTATCCGGTCATGCGATGTTCGGAGTCATGATGGGCTATTATATGGGCTTGGCCAAGTTTTGCGAGACCAAAAGAACTCGCTCATACCTCACGGTTGCACTGCTATTGCCGTGGTTCTGGCACGGGGTATACGATATTATTCTGGATACAGTTGAGAACAACTGGATTTGGTTCATAGTTCCATTGATGGCTTTCCTGTGGTACCGTGGCATGGGGAAAATAAAGCGAGCGAACAGCAGATCACCTCACCGATTCGTGAAGCGGGATGAAGAGGTTAATATGTAACAAAAATGGACACACTTAGCAGAAGAGGGTCATCATTCTGCTAATGGAGGTGTCTTTTTTTGTGCGTGTAAAAGTGAAAATCTACTGTCCCTGCTGTGGTGAGAAATTTGTGCTCAGAGGGCACAAGGAGACAGACCGGATCGAGACAGGCTTTAAGCGCTGTCTTTGCGATAATGTGGATGATTTTATCATTGAAGAAGATTCTGTATAACCAAGATGCATAACCTTCCTTTTAACTTGTCACACTATGGTTAGTGTACCTGATGAAAGGAGAGCGAATCATGTATAAGCGTCTTAGTGCGGTATTGTTCCCCATCATGACTGTATTGCTCATTGGCACAGCGGTATGGGGTTATCAGGAGAACAAGGAAAAGAACTCTATCTTGCTGAAGGCAGAGAATCAGTATCAGCGAGCCTTCCATGATCTGTCTTACCATATGGACCAGCTCCATACGGAGCTCGGGAATACGCTTGCTGTCAATTCAGCTTCACATGGGATGCACCGTAAGAGTCTTCTCAATGTATGGCGTCTGACCAGTGAGGCACAAAATGAGGTGAATCAGCTTCCACTCACATTGTTGCCCTTCAATCACGCAGAGGAGTTGCTGTCACGGATGTCCAACTTTGCCTATCAGACATCGGTCCGTGATCTGAGCAAGGAGCCACTGGATGAGCGGGAGATGAAGAATCTCAAGTCACTGTATGAGAATTCGAAACAGATTTCCATGGATATGCAGCAGGTGCGGGAGAAGGTGCTCTCCAATCACTTGCGCTGGATGGATGTCGAATCCGCCATGGCAACGGAGAACAAGTCGGCTGACAATACGATTATTGATGGATTCAAGACTGTGGACAAAAAGGTGCAGGAGTATCCAGAGCTTGATTGGGGACCTTCCATCTCCAGCATGTATGAGAAGCGTTCTGTGAAGAAGCTGAATGCACTGCCGATCACTGCGCAGCAGGTTAAAGAGAAATCTGCCAGGTTCGCAGATGTCAAGCCTGAATCTGTGAAGGTGACAGAGAACGGGAAGAATACGGAGTGGCCATCCTATACCGCCAAGATTGATCTGGGTAAAGGGAATGCGAAATCTATGGATTTCACCCGCAATGGCGGGCTACTGATATCCTACACCTATACCCGTGAAGTGGGTCAGAAGAAGGCGGGGCGTGAAGAGGCGATTGAAGCCGGGAAGCAGTTCCTGAGAAATAAGGAATACGGCGAGATGAGCCCTGTCGCATATGATGAGTACGATAATCTTGCTAATATCGCCTTCGTTCCAGTCAAGGATAACGTATTCATTTATCCGGAGAAGGTAACGGTCCGCGCGGCGCTTGATAATGGTGAGGTGGTAGGTGTCCAGGCTGCCGATTATGTTTATGAGCACAGCGACAAGCGCATCATTCCCAAGGCCAAGCTGACGATTGAGCAAGCACGCAAAAAGCTGAATCCGGAATTCAAGGAATCTTATCACCGGATGTCTCTGATCAAAAATGAAATGTCCAAACAAGTGCTGACACATGAATTTGGTGGACGAATTAATGGTTCGGTATATCGCATCTACCTGAATGCAGATACCGGTCTGGAAGAAAGTATTGAGGTAGTGAAGGACTCTGATGAGCCGAATCAGCGTACAAACAATATTTAGGAATGGATGACGGCTGTACATGCCGTTCCGAAGGTAATGAGATATCACTCAAAGGACTGAACGGATGAATACTCCCGTTCGGTCCTTTTTTGTGGAAGCCAACCTGAGCGAAGCAGTGCTCGAAGAGACCGAATTCGAGGGTACTTTGTACAATGCATCTACAATATGGCCAGGCGGATTCGATCCAATTTCCCGAGGAGCCATCCGAGTGTGAGGAGCTTATTCGGATAACTTCGATGAATTGTGTCTTGTTGATATAATTGACCCGCCATAATCAAGTCAATGGCTCGTGCTTATTTCTCTCTCCTTAAAATTATAGTTATTTTATAATTCCTAGCGGGGGCGTGCGTGCTATAATCGATAATAGCGGCACATGCTGCCATCATTTTCAGGACGGTGAGATCGTGTATCCGAAACACAACGAGACATTATACATTCAAATAGCCTCTGCTGACGAGCGTGAACGCGACGAGGAGTATAAGGCAAGAATTCACGACATTACGGATCAAGGCATACTCATCGATGTACCCATGAACGTACACAACGGTAGACTTCGCAAGCTTCATTTTGGGGACGAGCTGTCCGTGAAATACATTCAGGAGGATGGCAAAACGCATTATTTTATTACCCACGTGCTCGGATTTGAGCAGGATAATCTGCGTCTTGTAAGGCTGCACAAGCCTCTTCCTGATGAGATATCCTCGGTACAGCGTCGCAGCTATCTGCGAGTTCAGTCCAAGCTGGAGATGGCGGTTCAGAATGAGTACGGTGATCGCTTCGTTGTTCAGACGATGGATGTTGGAGGCGGCGGAGTATCGTTCGATACAGGACGAAAGGACCTGAGCGCCGGACAGCAGCTCACCTGCTGGTTGCTGCTTCCCTATCAGAATGGCACACGTGAGCACGCGGACTTCAAGGCAGAGATCGTCAGGACGGTCCTGCTGGAGAATGGTAGGCAGCAGATCATGCTTGCCTATAAAGCTATTACTGACATGGAACGGCAGAAGATAATCAAGTACTGCTTTGAGCAGCAGCTGGTGTTCCGCGACAAATAACCGATACTTAAAGGTGAATGACCTGTATTTGAAAATGAATGGGAATAAAATACATAGAGCTCTGGTACACTAACTCGCAGACATCAAAGACCATGTGGAGGGACCTACATGACATCAAACGATCAAAAGCGAGGCTCGTCCAAGGAGCGTACGAATATACCTTTCATTTTCCTCGTCATTTGCTGCCTGTTCAGTGTGGGTCTAGTCTGGCAGGTGCTGCTGCACATCCCGTTCACCTACGGGCTTCTTGCCCCTTTGCGTGAGCTCGAAGGCATACCAATTGATCAGCAATATCTGGAGCGCATGATGGAGAATGCTCAAAATCTATGAATTTTATAAGACTTGTGTTTTTGCATGCGCAAGCAATCTGTGGTATAATTTTCACGTCGCAGGCAATGCCTGCTTTTTTCTTGAGGATCAGCTTTGAGGAGGAGTGCCCCGTTGGTAAGCCAAATTACAGAACTAAACGGGAAAATAAACATCGCAATAGACGGACCAGCAGGGGCTGGGAAGAGTTCCGTTGCCAAGAAAGTGGCTGAAATACTCTCCTATGTATATGTGGATACCGGTGCCATGTACAGGGCTGCAACCTGGTACATGCTAAAGCAGAATATTTCGGCTGAAGATGAATCCAAGGTGCTTCAACGCGCACGGCAATTGGTTATTGAATTAATACCTGATCCTTCTGGTCAAAAGGTGCTGTGCAATGGGACGGACGTTACAGAAGCTATTCGTTCCAGAGAAGTTACTGGTATTGTATCGCAATACGCCCGAATAGCCGGCCTGCGTCAGCAGCTGACAACAAGTCAGCGTAAGATGGCAGAGCGCAAGGGAGTTGTCATGGATGGCAGGGATATTGGTACGACAGTACTGCCCGATGCCGAACTGAAGGTATTTATGACAGCTAGTGTCAAGGAACGGGCTCTCCGCCGATTCAAGGAAATGCGGGAGGCAGACATTACACTGGAGCAGCTTGAACGTGACATTGCTGCACGCGACAAGCTCGACGAGGAACGCGAGGTTTCGCCGCTGCGTCGCAGTGAGGATGCCATTGAACTGGATACGACCGATATGGACTTCGATACGGTAGTCAATACGATTGTATCTTACTGCAAAACCGCGATAGGATGGGGAGATTAATTCATGATTTATACCATATGCAGCGGTATTCTACGACTGCTGTACCGTGTTTTGTTCAGAATTGAGGCTGTAGGAGCCGAGAATGTGCCTGCACAGGGGGGCGTGCTGTTATGCTCCAACCACATCAGTAATCTGGACCCGCCGACGGTAGGTATACTTTTGAAGCGCAAAGTCCATTTCATGGCGAAGGCTGAGCTCTTTCAGGTTCCTGTACTGGGCCCACTGATTGACAAGCTGGGAGCTTTCCCGGTGAAGCGTGGTGGCGTCAGCAAGGAATCCATAAAGCTTGCTATTCAGATTTTGCGTGATGGGAATGTGGTCGGCATTTTTCCAGAGGGTTCCCGTAACTCTTCAGGGATTGTTAAAAAAGGAGCCGCGAGCTTTGCGCTTCGCAGTGGAGCCGCTGCTGTACCTGTCGCCATAGTAGGTGAATATAAATTATTCCGTAAATTGAAAGTCATCTATGGGCAGCCTGTGGACCTTGAGAGCTTCAAGAACTCGACAGAGGGAGATCCACTGGAGCTGGCTACAGAAGCAATTATGTCACGCATTCGTACCATGAAGGAGACAGGACAACCAACCCGCGAGTAAGAGGGTGCATGTTTTCTGTTTTCGCTGGAAGAATACTGATATATGAATGTTTTGAACTCTGCTACGAGCAGGTTTAAATAAATGGTTTTTTTGAATTGAGGAGGGTATTGACATGTCGGAAGAAACTAAAAATCAAGAAGTGTCAAATCAAGATGAACTGGATCAAATGGTATCATTGAAAAAAGGTGATACAGTAAAAGGAACAATCGTAAAATTAGAAGATAACCAAGCGGTAGTAAGCATTGGATATAAATACGACGGTGTTATTGCTCTCCGCGAGTTGTCTTCCGAACAGCTAGGCGAGGAAGCTCCACAAGTAGGCCAAGAGATCGAAGCGAAGGTCGTAAGCATCGACGACAACAAGGAAAAGCTTGTATTGTCCAAACGTGCAATCGACAGTGAGAACGCTTGGGAGAAGCTGCAAAGCTATTCCGATAACAATGAAGTGTTCGAAGTCGTTGTTACTGACGTTGTTAAAGGCGGCGTAGTAGCAGATGTAGGCGTGCGTGGATTTATTCCTGCTTCTATGGTAGAGCGTCATTTTGTAGAAGATTTCAGCGATTACAAAGGCCGTACTTTGCGTGTTAAAGTGAAGGAACTGGATCGTGAGAACAACAAAGTGATCCTGTCCCAAAAAGACGTACTCGAAGCTGAATACGAAGCTAACAAGCACAAAATCATGTCCGAGCTGCAAGAAGGTCAAGAAATCGTGGGTACGGTTCAACGCCTGACTCAATTCGGAGCCTTCGTTGACGTAGGCGGAGTTGATGGTCTGGTGCATGTATCCGAGATCGCATGGACTCATGTTGACAAACCTTCCGATGCAGTGTCCGAGGGTGACCAAGTGAAGGTGAAGGTCCTGAAGGTTGATCCTGAGAAAGGTAAAATCAGCCTGAGCATGAAAGCAGTTCAACCAGGTCCTTGGGAAACGGCTGCTGAGAAATTCAACATCGGCGATGTAGTAACTGGCGTTGTAAAACGTCTGGTGAACTTCGGTGCCTTCGTTGAAATTGCTGCTGGTGTTGAAGGACTGGTGCATATCTCCCAGATCTCTCACAAGCACATCGGTACTCCTCATGAAGTACTGAAAGAAGGACAAGAGGTACAAGTGAAGGTTCTTGACCTGAACACGGCTGAGAAGCGTGTAAGCTTGAGCATCAAGGAAACCGAAGAAGCTCCTGCTCCTGCACCAAAAGCTGAGAAGACTCGTGCTCCAAGAGAACACAACAGCGGTGGTGTCTCTCATAACGAAAGTATGAGCGTTACCCTTGGCGAGCGCTTCGGCGACAAGCTCAGCAAATTCAAATAAGTAACACCCGTGAGGTTAGAATAAGCATTAGGTACACCATCGGCGGACCCAGAGGGTTCGCCGATTGTTGTTACTTCTGATATTGACAGGAGGAGTTGAATTATGGCAAGACCCGTTGTGGCGATCGTTGGTCGACCCAATGTTGGGAAATCGACTATTTTTAACAGAATTATTGGGGATCGTCTTGCTATTGTAGAGGATAAGCCAGGGATTACCCGTGACCGGATCTATGGCATCGCGGAATGGAATGGCAAACCCTTCAGTATTATTGACACCGGCGGTATTGAAATCGATGGTACGGATGAGATCATGAAGTCCATTCGAATGCAGGCCGAGCTCGCAATTGAGGAAGCAGATGTCATTGTGTTCATGTGTGACGCCAAGAGCGGGGTTACCCAGTCCGACGAAGAGGTAGCTCAGATGCTGTACAAATCTGGCAAGCCGGTGATCGTCGCTGTGAACAAGGTGGATAACATTGGACGAAGTGAGTTGATCTATGAATTTTATGGCTTCGGCTTCGGTGACCCAATCGGCGTATCCGGCAGCCATGGTACAGGAATCGGTGATCTTCTGGATGCGATTACAGAAAAGCTGCCTGAGCTGGAGGATGTTGGGTACGATGATGACGTTATACGCGTGGCCTTGATCGGTCGCCCGAATGTCGGCAAGTCCTCGCTAGTGAATGCAATTCTCGGTGAAGAACGAGTTATCGTCAGCGATGTTGCTGGAACGACCCGCGATGCTATTGACACTCCGTTTGAGAAAGATGGCCAACGGTATGTGTTAATTGATACTGCAGGGATGCGCAAGCGTGGTAAAGTGTATGAGACAACCGAGAAATACAGCGTTATGCGTGCCATGCGTGCTATTGAACGTGCAGATGTCGTGCTTGTTGTCATTAACGGAGAAGAGGGCATTATTGAACAAGACAAGCATATTGCTGGCTACGCTTATGAAGCAGGTAAAGCTTCGCTGTTTGTCGTGAATAAGTGGGATGTCGTGGAGAAGGATGACAAAACCATGAAGCAGTTCGAGACAAAAATCCGTGATCACTTCCTGTTCATGACGTATGCACCGGTTGTGTTCCTGTCAGCGAAGACCAAGCAACGCCTGCACAAGCTGCTCCCTGTGGTACAGAATGTGGCTCAGCAGCACGCTATGCGTATACAGACGCATCTGCTGAACGATGTGGTATCCGATGCTGTCGCTATAACACCACCGCCTACGGATAAGGGCCGCCGCTTACGCGTGAACTATGTGACGCAAGTGGCTGTGAAGCCGCCGACCATGGTTGTCTTCGTTAATGATCCAGAGCTGATGCATTTCTCGTATGAACGCTATCTGGAAAATAAAATTCGTGCCGCCTTCAATTTTGAGGGGACTCCAATACGGATCTTTACTCGGCGCAAGTCTGATGAAAGTTAGGGGAGAACAACTTGTTACTACAGATGGTTGCAATAGTAATCAGTTATTTGCTCGGCTCCATCAGCTTTAGTGTCCTATTCGGCAGATTGCTGAAGGGAGTCGATATCAGACAGCATGGCAGCGGTAATGCTGGTGCGACGAATACACTTAGAGTATTGGGCAAGGGACCTGCCATCATGGTATTGGTACTGGACGTATGTAAAGGTATCCTTGCTGTGTGGATTGGCCGCTGGTTGGGTGGAGACTCCGAATGGCTTCCTGCCCTGACAGGGGTTGCAGCGATTATCGGGCATAATTGGCCGGTATACTTTAACTTTCGGGGAGGCAAAGGAATTGCAACCGCGATTGGGGTGCTTGTCTCGATTGCGCTCATTCCAGCTCTGCTTGCTGGGGTCATTGCGATTCTCTCGATTGTAATTACCCGATTTGTATCGCTGGGCTCTCTGATCTTTGTCATTCTGACTCCTTGGATGATGCTGGTGCTTGGTTATCCATGGCCATTGTTCTGGTCTGGTGTCATCATTTGTGTGTTCGCCGTCTGGAGACATCGCACCAACATCGTGAAGCTGGTGAAGGGGCAGGAGAACAAGCTTGGTTCCAGGGGAGGGAATCATCGTGTCTAAGTCGGAAAAGGTTGCGGTATTGGTAGCAGGCAGTTGGGGAACCGCCTTGGCCTCGGTTCTGGCTGATAACGGCTCTGAAGTCGTAATCTGGACCCGAAATGCGCAGCAGGCAGAGGAGATCAACACGCTCCATACGAATAGCCGCTATCTTCCTTCCGCACAGCTGTCCTCAGCCATACGGGCGACGACTGAGATGGGGGAGGCGGTTAGTGGCGCAAAGGCTGTCCTGATCGTAGCGCCTTCTTCGGCCATGCGTCAGGTGTCACGGGAGCTTGCTCGCCATGTCGGACAAGATACGCTAATCGTTCATGCAACGAAGGGCTTTGAGACAGAGACGCTAAAGCGCATGTCACAGGTCATCTCTGACGAACTTGGCTGTGAGGAAGGGCATGTCGTCGTGCTGTCCGGACCAAGTCATGCCGAAGAAGTCGTTCGTAAATGCCCGACTACGGTTGTCGTTGCTTCATTGGAGGATCAGGCTGCGCAGCGAGCTCAGGATCTGTTCATGAACTCGTATTTCCGTGTCTACACCAATCGTGACCTTATTGGAGTGGAGCTGTCCGGTGCACTTAAGAACATCATTGCGCTAGGTGCAGGGATGTCAGACGGACTTGGCTTTGGGGATAATGCCAAAGCTGCGTTGCTGACACGAGGACTCGCAGAGATCACCCGTGCCGGAGTGGAGATGGGCGCAAATCCACTCACCTTTGCCGGCCTCGCAGGAATTGGTGACCTAGTCGTAACAGCAACCAGTCAGCACAGCCGTAATTGGAGAGCAGGCTCCATGCTGGGGAAGGGAATGCCGTTAGAGGAAGTACAGCAATCCATGGGCATGGTCATCGAGGGAATTCGTACGACGCAGGCTGCCCATGCTATTGCAGCATCCCTTGGTGTTCAGATGCCGATTACGGATCAGCTTTACAAGGTGTTGTTTGAAGGGCAGGATGTCCGTGAGGCTGTGGAGGCCTTGATGGGCCGAGACCCCAAGACCGAGATGGAACTTATGCCCTTGAAGACTTGGGAACAGTGGAATTCCTGATCACAGGGGCATTCACCTTTTCCAGACTAAGCTCATACACTAATCTGAGCAATGTCGGAGGAGGGGAGACTGTGAGCAAGAACTTTCCAAAGGATGCACTGAAGGCTATCAATCAGAAGAGCGGAAAAAGCATTTCCGAGAACGCCGTCAAAAAGCTGGCTAGCAAGGTGAATTCGGAGACGATGCAGAGCGAAGCTCAGCTACGCCAATTGATTAAGCAGGTGGCGGCCATGGCTAAGGTGCAAGTATCGGAAGGTACCATTCAAGATATCGTAAAGGCTGTCAAGAAGAGCGGTATGAATCCTTCCAACATGGAAGCCTTGATGAAAATGATGATGAAAAAATAATGTGCTGCCTGGCTGCAAGGGGCCCGCGAACTTCTTAGGTTCGTGGGCTTTTGTGAAACTCATCTACAGGCCGTGATAACAATAGAACATTGGTTAGGAAAGGTAGGAGCGCAGATGAAAAGGCTTGATCTGTCTGCGAGGCTGACCTCGATGCCACAGCTCCATGAAGCCATTCGGCAGCTGGCTGCCGCGTGGTCAGCTTCGTCCTCTTGCTGGCTGCTGGGAGGAAGCTGCTCTTTGCTGCTACAAGGCGTAGAGCTGGACAAGTCCCCGAATGATATTGATGTGTATGCGGACCTTGGCGCAGCCAAGCAACTGCATGGGCACGCACCGTGTGTGCCCTTGGACGAGCAACAGCTGAGCAGGAGCGAAACTTATTTATCCTTGCTAAGTCACTATGAGCTAGGAGGCTTAACATTGGAGCTGGTCGGTGGTTTTGAGGTGTCGGTGACAAATTCCCTCTACCGGGTAGAGATAGAGCAGGTGCTTCATCCGGCTGCCCCGGAAATAGCGATCAACAACTGCTCTGTCCGACTTATGCCCTTGGCTCACGAGCTCTTATTCAATCTGCTCCGTGGCAGGGAGGATCGGTATCAGTCGATTGCCAAGACCATGAATACGGAAGTAGATGAACATAGGGCCCTGCTGGAGCTGCTGCTGGCTCGGAATGTATGGTCTGACGCGCATCTAGGGCAGCTCAGACGGCTGCTCGCCTGGCTCTAATACACTCTGCTAGGAGGTAATCATCCTGATGAGTCATGAGGTATGCTTTATGCCATCTGGCAAACGTATAACGGTTCGCCCTGGCACGACTATTCTGGAAGCCGCGCGCAAGGCTGCTGTTCATGTTTCTTCACGCTGCGATGCCAAAGCTTCATGTCTGATGTGCAAGGTGACTATTGCCCCAGAGTGGGCTGAGGCTGCAGGTGTGCCGACTGAAGCAGAGAAGCGTAAGCTTGACTCGCTGCTTCAGGAAGGGCAACGTCTGTCTTGCCAGGCGAGAGCCTGGGGCCCGCTGGAAGTTACTGTACCAGAGGATCCATTAAAGGCAGCTGTACGTAGACAACTGGAGAAGCAGCAGGAGGACGATGACAGCCTGTGGTAAAACGCTACGGAATAAAACGTTCGCTGTTCACTTTTTGCGAGTCTTACCGAAGTGGACGTATCGAATATTTAAGAGAAATTGGTTTTTGGCCAAGCTGAACTTTGAGATGAATCCGTCGTGGATTCATCTTTTTTTTGTAATCGCATAGCTGCTGGCATTATTCGATTAGGATATCAAAACTCATACGGATACAGGTCTGTTCGGTCCTGCACTTGCATATAATGACTGTGGCGGTTCAGCACAGGCTAGTGAAGAGGAGGAGTGATTTCGTACCAGAGTTATCAGTCATATCTTCACCGCCTGATACATATGATGATACCAGTCCAATTGCATGTACGAGTGTAGGCCGCTATGACCGATTCTATCAGCCATGACGCTCGGCGGCGGACGACTTCCAGGCTTGCTCTGCCGCAGCTGGGTACCAAGTCTTCTGATCGAACACGAAGCGGATGCTCTTATAGCATTTTTCCTTCGGAGAATCTTGAGGAGGGGATTTCATTGGAGAAAGTAGACATTTTTAAAGACATTGCCGAGCGCACCGGGGGAGATATCTATCTGGGAGTCGTCGGCGCCGTTCGTACAGGAAAATCAACATTTATCAAGCGCTTCATGGAAACGGTAGTCTTGCCGAATATTGCGAATGAAGCTGACCGAGTGCGCGCAGTGGATGAACTTCCGCAGAGTGCGGCTGGCAAGACAATCATGACAACGGAGCCTAAATTCGTACCCAACAATGCTGTACAGATTCGCGTAGCTGAAGGCCTGGATGTAAACGTGCGATTGGTGGACTGTGTGGGCTATGCTGTGGAAGGCGCAAAGGGCTATGAGGATGAGAACGGCCCACGTATGATCTCTACGCCATGGTTCGAGGAGCCGATTCCATTCCAGGAAGCGGCGGAGATCGGAACACGTAAGGTTATTCAGGAGCACTCGACGCTTGGCGTCGTTGTTACGACGGACGGTACGATCGCCGAGATTCCGCGCAGCTCTTATGTAGAATCCGAGGAGCGGGTCATAGAGGAGCTGAAGGAAGTTGGCAAGCCATTCGTCCTCGTTATTAACTCCACTCGTCCTAATAGCGAGGAGACCATACAGCTGCGGAATGAGCTGGCAGCCAAATACGATATTCCTGTTATGACACTCAGTGCAGCTACGATGACTGAGGATGATGTTACAGGCGTACTTCGCGAGGTATTATATGAATTTCCTGTGCATGAGGTGAATGTTAACCTTCCAAGCTGGGTGATGGTGCTTAATGAGAATCACTGGCTACGGAGCAACTATGAGAATTCTGTACGAGACACAGTGAAGGACATTCGGCGACTGCGTGATGTAGATCGAGTCGTAGGCCATTTCATGGAATATGACTTCATTGATCGTGCCGGATTAAGCGGGATGAATATGGGGCAAGGCGTTGCTGAGATTGATCTGTATGCTCCAGACGAACTGTATGACCAGATTCTCATCGAGGTCGTCGGTGTGGAGATTCGCGGGAAGGATCACTTACTACAGCTTATGCAGGATTTCTCCCATGCCAAGCGTGAATATGACCGATTCGCAGAAGCGCTAGAGATGGTGAAGACTACTGGCTACGGCATAGCAGCGCCGTCACTGTCCGAGATGGCACTGGATGATCCGCAGTTGATCCGGCAAGGCTCGCGCTTTGGGGTGAGACTGAAGGCAACGGCACCTTCGATCCATATGATTCGGGTGGATGTTGAATCTGAATTCGCTCCGATTATCGGCACCGAGAAGCAGAGTGAGGAACTGATGCGTTATCTGATGCAGGATTTCGAGAATGATCCGATCAAAATCTGGGAATCCGATATCTTCGGTCGTTCGCTCCATTCCATTGTTCGTGAAGGAATTCAGGGCAAGATTGCCATGATGCCGGACAATGCCAGATACAAATTGCAGGAGACGCTGGGACGCATTATTAATGAGGGCTCTGGCGGCCTGATAGCTATTATTCTGTAAGCAGGGTTGTGCAGCATAGCCTAGTTTGGAACGGAAAAGGAATCAACGATAAGGTACCTTCAAGCCGATGGCGGAGGTACCTTCATTGCGTTTGCTAGACTTTTTTTCAAGCTAAACTATGATTAAATAAAATTTAAAAATAAACTTTTAAAACCTATTTACATTGTCGGATTAAAGCGATATATTATTTAATAATTCATAATCATGAATGAATATGTAATCGACCTACAGGGTAGGACAAGCGGGATGAGGGGGAACAGAACGATGTTGAAGACAAAGAGAAAAGTATGGGGATTATCCTTGATTCTGGTGCTGGTAGTTATAGTGAGCGCATGCGGTCAAAGCGCACAGACTGCCGGGGGCGGGGATAGCTCTAATGCAGCAGGCTCCTCCGAACCTGGGGATTTGAGAGGCAAGCGAATCGCGCTGATTATGGAATTCAATACAGGTACCTTCTCGCAGCAATACGTGCAGGGAGTAGAAGAAGAGGTCAAGAAATTCGGGGGTACACTTACCAAGTTCGTAGCAGATAATGACAAAGCGAAGATGGCTTCGCTGCTGGATAGTGCTATAACACAGCAATTTGATGCCATTCTGACAGATCATGGTGATGCATTGCTCGAACCAGGTCTGAAGAAGGCAGTAGAGCGTGGTATTCCGGTAATCGTGTTCGATGCAGCCGTGAACGTGCCAGGAGCTGTCGTCTTGTCGCAAGATGACCAGAAGATGGCCGAACTGACATTGGAGCAGATGAAGAAGGATATTGGCGGCAAGGGGAATATTGTCAAGGTATGGGTAGCGGGCTTTGCACCGATGGAGCGTCGTCAGCTGTCCTACGCGAAGTTCCTGGAGGAGAATCCCGACATTAAGGAGATTGCAACCTTCGGTTCCGCTCAAAATCCGGCACTGGACACACAGGCCAAGATGGAGGCCGTGCTGAAGCAATATCCTAAGGGTGAAATTACAGCCGTATGGGCGGCCTGGGATGAGTTCGCCAAAGGGGCTGCACGTGCGATTCAACAGGCTGGACGGGATGAGATCAAGATCTACGGTATTGATATGAGTGATGAGGATCTGCAAATGATTCAGGATCCTAGCAATCCTTGGGTAGCTTCTGCAGCAGTAGATCCAACGGATATCGGACGAGTTCAAGTACGATACGCTTATCAAAAGCTACATGGAGACAACCCGGAGGAGCAGGTCGTGCTGGAGCCCGTGTATGTGCATCGTGATGCTCTTCCCGATCATCAAATCTCTACTGGTGAGCTCTCTGAATATGTAGAGGGATGGGGACAAAGTGAGCAAGGCAAGAAGGATTGGATGAGCGAGTATGAGGCTGCGCAATAAGCGGGACTCGCTAACAGCGTGACGAGTTACGTGTGAACAATTCACGGATTGACAAGAAGGCTTCAGTGAAGCATGAGATAGGACAGGCAGTTCGGGCAGGCGCGCTACGGCGCGTCTGTTCTTGTATGTAAGGCTAAAGTCAGGAGGGTGGTACCCTTGGGTAATTCGATGTACGAGCTAACCATGAATGGTATTTCTAAGGAGTTCTCTGGCGTTCCGGCACTGCAAGGAGTGGATTTTTCAGTACGTGGCGGGGAGATTCATGCATTACTGGGTGCCAATGGTGCAGGCAAAAGCACACTTATGAAGGTTCTATCAGGAGCATATACCGCTGATAGCGGGACGATTGCTGCTAATGAACAAACATTGAGCATTCGTGACCCACTTGAAGCCAAGCAGGCTGGCATTCATTGTGTGTATCAGGAGGTTGATTCGGTTCTGGTGCCTCAGCTCACTGTAGCTGAGAACATCATGCTGGATGGACTTTCCACGCGGGGCAGCGGGCTGTGGTTCGGTGGCAGAGGCATGAGACAGCAGGCAGAGCAGGCGCTGCAGCGTCTTGGGATTCAGCTGGATCTTCAGCAGAAGGCAGCAGATCTGGCGCTGGCAGAGAAGCAGATGGTGCTGATCGCACGTATCCTGACTCATGATGCCAAGGTTATTATTTTTGATGAGCCTACAGCGCCATTAAGTCAGAGTGAGACTGTGCGATTGTTCCAGACTATGCATCAGCTCAAGCAGGAAGGAGTAGCCTGTATTCTTATTACACATCGCCTTCCCGAGGTTATGGAGCATAGTGACCGGGTCACGGTTATGCGAGATGGGCAGCAGGTATGGACAGGCCCTACTCAAGAGACAAATACAGCAGGCATTGTGCAGCATATGCTGGGCAAAACCTTCGAGGAGGAGTTCCCGAAGTCGGATACTGCTATCGGAAATGTAGTTCTTGAGACGCAGGGACTTGAGCGAGGAGTAAAGGTCCGTGGAGTCGATGTCAAGGTGCGGGCTGGTGAGGTGCTTGCGGTAGTCGGACTTGTAGGAGCTGGGAAAACCGAGCTATCGCGATTGCTGTCTGGCGCAGATCTTCCAGACGAAGGAGTCATTACACTGTCTGGTCAGAGGGTAAAGATGAAGCAGCCTGCTGATGCGATTGAGCAAGGCATTGTATCTGTTCCGGAGGAGCGGCGCAAGCAGGGAATTCTGATCGATGAATCAGTTGAGCGCAATCTTAGTCTCCCGATGCTACAGCAGCTTAGTTCGTTCGGATGGGTTAACCGGGCGAAGGAGCGCATTCACGGACAGCAGCTTGTCGCTTCCCTTGGAATCAAGACATCCTCCATGCAGCAGGAGGTCAAATATTTGAGTGGTGGCAATCAACAAAAAGTAGCCATCGGCAAATGGCTCAACACAGGAGCAAGTGTGTTCGTATTCGATGAGCCGACCAAGGGCGTCGATATTGGAGCAAAAAGCGATATTTTCAAGCTGATTGGTGAGCTGGCTGCTGCAGGTAAGGCAGTCATCTATTTAACCTGCGAATTTGCTGAAGGCCTCGGAATCGGGGATCGAATCGCAGTGATGTACGATGGCGCCATTGTGAAGGAATTTGCCAGAGGTGAGGCGGATCAGGAACGGCTGTTGCTGTATGCCAGCGGCAGTAGGGAGGAGTAAGGCATGAAGGACACATGGTTAAACGCATCTTTTCGATACGGGGCTGTCATTGTTATTGCTGCCGTATTCATTTATTTTTCCATCACACTACCGTATTTTTTCACATATGACAATTTGGCGGATATTCTAAGCTCCATCGCGATCGTAACCTTCGTGGCGATCGGGGTTACCCTTTCCCAGATCGTAGATGGCTTTGATCTGTCTGTGGGCTCGACGGTATCACTAACGACAGTAGCGGCTGCTACACTTATGATCTGGTATGAGCAGCCTGTATATATCGTCATTATTGTCTCACTCGCGATTGGTGCTATCGTAGGGCTATTGAACGCTCTACTAATCGTCAAGCTGCGTATTCCCGATCTACTGGCGACCCTTGCGGTCATGTATATTATCAGTGGTCTGCATAAGACGTACGCACAGGGCTATACCATCTACAATAACATGCAATTTCCCGATGGCAGTAAGGCTCCAGGCTCCATGTCTCCTGCATTTCTCTTACTGGGACAGGGCAAGCTGCTGGGGATTCCGATTTCTGTCCTGTTGCTAATTATAGCAGTACTGCTCGTTCATATTTTCCTGACCTACACAAAGTATGGGCGCCAGATGTATGTGACAGGTGGTAACAGAGAAGCTGCAAGATTGTCAGGGATTAAGGTCAACCGTGTGCGTACACTGGCTTACGTGGCTTCTGGTATATTCGCTGCGATCGGTGGAATCTTGTATGCATCGCGCGTCGGGTCGGGTCAGATTGATGCAGGTGCTCCACTGTTGATGGAGGCTGTTGCAGCCGTATTCGTGGGCTTTTCTGTATGGGGTGCGGGGAAGGCTAATGTTATCGGCACCTTCTTTGGCTCCGTGCTCATCGGCGTGCTGGTGAATGGCTTGACCATGATGAACGTACAGTATTTTGCTCATGACATTATCAAAGGAACGGTGTTGGTGCTGGCGCTTGCGGTCACTTTTTATGTTTTGAATCGCCGCCGTACTTGAAATTGTTGATCTTCTGTATTACTATAAACCTTGTTCCGGCCTAAGTATGTTGTTCTATCAGCGATTTTGGGCATTGCTAACTAAAAATAAGCGGTTATACGTATATTTGACGGCAAAACGGAAAGAGTTGATACTACTTCGTTAGCAGCGATCTGAAGGGCCCTGGTTCTGAAGATTGTCATTTCCAGCATTGCACACTGGACTCAGGAGGTGAATAACGTGAACAAGACAGACTTGATCAATCAAGTTGCCGAGAAAACTGAGCTGTCCAAGAAGGATGTTACCAAAGCAGTGGATGCACTGTTTGATACGATCTCTGAGGCTCTGCAATCCGGTGACAAGGTACAACTGGTAGGTTTTGGTAACTTCGAGGTTCGTGAGCGTTCTGCCCGTAAAGGTCGCAACCCGCAAACAGGAGAAGAGATCGAAATTCCAGCGAGCAAAATCCCAGCATTCAAGCCGGGTAAAGCACTCAAGGACGGAATTAAATAGTATCGTAAGAAAAATTTCCGTTAAAGGCGGTCTGTCTACTGTGTAATTACGTCGATAGATGTTTTTCTTAAGATAATAGAATTTATAAGTTTTCAGCTAAGCTGAACAATTCGATTATCGCAAGAAAAACTTCCGCTAAATGTGGTCTGTCTACTGTGCAATTACGCCAATAGATGTTTTTCTTACATATTTCCGATACGCAGAGAAGGCTGTGAATATTTATTCACAGCCTTTTCATTTGAGATGGGTGAGCAGCGAAGAAGGCTGCCGACAGTTGACAAAGCTTATGGGCCTATCCCATCATATAGATATTGAGAACGGGAGGAATCGGCAATGGAGAATACTACGCCCAACAACAATGAATATATCGTCATCAAGGCGAAAAGCAACGGCTGCCAGGTCTTCGGCCTGACACGAGGCCAGGATACACGGCTGCATCATTCCGAGAAGCTGGATAAGGGTGAAATTCTGATTGTCCAGTTCACCGAGCATACCTCGGCGATTAAGATCCGCGGGAAGGCTGTTGTACTGACCAAGCATGGTGAAGTGGATACCGAGGATTAAAAAGCAGGCATAGCCTGCTTTTTTCTTATGTACAATGAAGTATGGACGAATTATCGGACTGAACCCCCAATTCAAGATTTTTTCGATAATAGCTCATATAGCCAATTGTACAGACAGGAGAGAGGTCCCATGAAACCCTGGATCACGCTTGCAGGCTCCCTGCTTATCACTGCGGCCGCGGCTGTGCTGCTGCCGAGCCTCTATCAGCTCGAAACTGGTAGCAGTCTGAACCAGTCGGCCGAAGAGGTGCTGCTTCCCCAGCCGCGTGTTGAGCTTAGTGAAGACAACCTGGTAGACCAAATGAATGTGCTCCCTCTGGATGTACCGATCATGCGAGTGTCTTGGGATGAGGAGGTGCTGACGCTTGATCTCAAACTAGAGGCACAGGAGATGGGACCCGAGGCGGTATATCGAAGTATGGCTGAGGCAGCGGCCTTTTGCTTCTATGGTACGACCAATGTCAGGCAGTTGCTGCTGCGAGTTGTGGCCGAAGATGCCTGGACTGGAGGACGCCATCTGCTGCTGGCAGCAGACATACGCAGAAATGAATGGCCGCAGCAGACACTTACAGAGCTCCGTGGCTGGAATAGAGCTGAGCTTAGTGAGGAGCTCAAACGGAGCTTCCGGGTGACAGATACCTTACTGTGGCGTAGCAGCTTCTCATCGTACGACTAGGGTGCCTAGATTTTAAGTGGGACTGAACGAAAAAAGAGCGAAACATAAAGGTTCTTAAGTCGCACTGGAAGTGTAGATGTGATATAATAGACAGTATTGCGATATCTTAATTGACAGTAAAGTTTAGGCTCGGAGGCTAAGGATGAAACCGTACTGCATACCCCAGATGGCTACGAAATACGTGGAATACGATATGATACAGCAACATACGGATATGCCTGATTTTCCAGACAGCCGTGCCAGGCTGTTGTTTCTGTTTTTACAGAAGAATCCTGGCTTGAATGACGGATATGAGGAGTTGTATCCCCTCGTCACTTCGCTGGTACAGATGGGTCTCGATACCCATGATATGATAGATGCTTCAGGGACACTGGGGATGCGGGATATGCGCTCCAGGCAGCTGAAGGTGCTCGCAGGGGACTATTTCAGCAGTCGCTTCTATCAGCTGTTGTCTCACGCGGGACAGGTGGAGACGATATCCAGCCTCAGCCGTGCGGTCTGTCAGGTGAATGAGGACAAGATGATGCTATACGCCAAGATGGGTCAAGATAACATGACCGCACAAGAGTACTTGGGGGCGAGCGTACAGTTGAAGAAGACCTTGTTCGAGTCATTCGGAAGCAGGATTGCAGTTGCTGACCAGGAGGCGTGGACAGGGCTACTTGAGTCCTTTGCTGTATGTGAGACCATGGGACAAGAGCTGACAACGCTCTCGAAGCAGATGCCTACGAAGTGCAGCTATGCCTATTGGCTGATCTGGAACTCAGGAGCACCAGAGGACAGGGGGCTGCTGGCGGGTGGCCATTTGGACGAGCCATCCTGGGACAGGCTTACTGTGAAGTATAAGGTGAGAGAAGGACTTCTCGGCAAGCTGGATGCAGCCTTGGAACAGATCGACCACTGGAGCGTGGTATATTCTGATATCCGTTCCGACATTGTGCGGATGATCGATCCGTTCTTGTCTCTCGTACATTATCATCGCCAGGTTGCAAGGGAAGGTTAGGTGAATACAGTGGGTTCAAGTCAGACCAAGCCGAAAGAACAGTTCGTTCATGAGGTCTTCGAGAGTATTGCGGGTAAGTACGATATTATGAATGATGTCCTGAGTTTCCGCCGACATAAGGCTTGGCGCAAGTTCACGATGAAGAAAATGGAGGTCAGGCCAGGGGACACGGCTCTAGACCTGTGCTGCGGTACCTGTGACTGGACATTGTCACTGGCCTACGCAAGTGAAACAGGTCACATCCATGGACTGGACTTCAGCCACAACATGCTGGATGTGGGCAGACGAAAGATTAAGGAAGCATCCCGTGAACGTCAGATTACGCTTGTGCAGGGAAATGCAATGGAGCTTCCTTTTGCAGATAACTCCTTTGACCATATCACGATTGGGTTCGGGCTGCGCAATGTACCTGATCTGCATCAGGTGCTACGGGAGATGTACCGGGTAGTTAAGCCGGGTGGACAAGTGGTATGTCTGGAGCTGTCCAAGCCGACTTGGCAGCCATTCAAGGGACTGTATTATTTTTATTTTCAGAAGGTATTACCTCGTTTGGCCAAATGGTTCGCGAAAAGATACGAGCAGTATAAGTGGCTTCCTGATTCTTTGGCACTGTTTCCCGGAAGGGAAGAGCTTGCCGGCATCTTCCGCGAGATCGGATTGAAAGAGGTCAAAGCCTATCCGTTAACCGGAGGAATTGCGGCATTGCATATCGGAATTAAGGAGAGTCAGCATGTTTAAAAAAGTCAAAATTTTCTCTGAAATGATCAAGATCGAACACACAGTATTTGCTTTACCTTTCGCATTTATGGGAGCGATTCTGGGCTCCTTCGTAGTCAGTAATCAACTGCCTACATGGGCGCAGATTGGTTGGATACTGCTCGCGATGTTCGGCGCGCGTAGTGCAGCCTTCGGCTTCAATCGGATGATTGACCGCTTCATTGATGCCAAGAATCCACGTACGGCTGGCAGAGCGATTCCGGCAGGACTCTTGAAGTCCTCGGAGGTTCTGATCTTTACAGTGGTCTGTCTTGTTCTGCTGCTATGGGCGTCGTACCAGCTGAGTCCACTAGCCTTCAAGCTGTTCCCTATTGCGCTATTCATGCTGGTATTTTACTCCTACACGAAGCGCTTTACCTGGCTCTGTCACGTCGTGCTGGGCTTAACCATTGGACTGGCACCGCTTGGCGGATGGGTTGCTGTAACCGGGCAGGTTGATTGGGCGGCATTTGTATTTTATCTGACTATTGCTTGCTGGACAGCAGGCTTTGATATTATTTACGCTTGTCAGGACATTGAGTTCGATCAGCGCGAAGGCGTGCATTCGATTCCTGCACGATTTGGGGTAGCAAGTGCACTTCATATCGCTCGGGCTTTTCATATCGTAACAGCGATTGGTTTTGTGGTGCTGTTCTTCGTAGCCAATCTGAGCTGGTGGTATATGGCGGGCATGATTCTTTCTTATATTATTTTGTTCTATGAGCATTACATTGTAACACCTAAAGACTTGAGCAGACTGCAGACGGCGTTCTTCACCATGAATGGTGCGCTGAGTATTGTCGTGTTTGTCTTTACCTTACTGGATTTAGTGGTGCGACAATTATGATGGCTGCAGCAGCATACAAGAGAATCGTTGTTGGTATAACGGGTGCAAGCGGAAGTATTTATGGTGTCAGACTGATCGAGACGCTGCTTGATGCTGGCATAGAGGTGCACCTGGTGGTCTCTAACGCCGGCTGGCGCGTATTAAAGGAAGAACTTGGCTGGAATGTGACTGACCGGGAAGGAACACTGAACGACATGTTCGGAGACCGTCCCGGTTCTCTTATATATCATCCGGTAACGGATATTGGTGCCTCGGTAGCTAGTGGCTCTTTCCTGGTGGATGCGATGATTGTCATGCCTTGCTCCATGGGCACGCTGTCTGCCGTTGCTCATGGGACCTCAGATAACCTGATGGCTAGAGCGGCTGATGTCATGATCAAGGAGGGGAGACCGCTTGTACTGGTGCCGCGCGAGACACCACTTCATGCGATTCACCTGGAGAATATGCTGAAGCTGGCGCAGCTTGGCGTTAAGATCATTCCGGCCATGCCGGCTTTTTATTTTCAACCGCGTAGTATAGAAGATCTTGTCCATTTCCTCGTCGGAAAGGTGCTGGACAGTCTTCGCATTGAGCATAAGCTGTTTACGAGATGGGGTGAGCCAGATGACCAAGGACAATCATGAACCTCTGTTCATCGGTAAAATTCAATATACGAATGCATGGCCAGTGTTCCATCATTTTTATCCAGAGCAACTCCGAACATCGGCGGAGCTTGTAACGGAGGTTCCAGCAGTGCTGAACCGCAGAATTACGGAGGGCTTGCTCGATATGAGCGCCATGTCTTCTTTTGCCTACGCATCTGCGGCCGAGCATCTGTTAATTCTGCCACAATTATCAGTCAGCGTTGACGGAGCAGTGAAATCCATTTTGCTCTTCACACGCAAGCCGCTGGAGGAGATCCGCAACGGAAGGATTGCACTCACGAATACATCAGCAACCTCGATTAATTTGTTGAAGATCCTCATGGCGAAGTATCTGGGTGGGAAGCCGGAATATTTTGACTGTGAGCCAGATTTGGATACAATGATGAGACAGGCTGATGCGGCATTGTTAATCGGAGATCATGCGATCCGTGCTTCCTGGGCCAACGAGGACTATGTCGTTACGGACCTTGGTGCTCTGTGGAAGGAGTGGACAGGACATAGCATGACCTTTGCTGTATGGGCTGTCCGGCGTGAAGTAGCCGAGAATAGACCTGAGGCTGTTGCGGAGATCGTGGAAGCCTTTCATGCCAGCAAGCGTCAAAGTCTGGGGAACCTGACTCCGGTCATAGAGCAGGCCATAACGGACATTGGCGGAACAGAAACATACTGGAAGCAATATTTCACCAATCTGTGTTATGATTTTGGGAAGAGAGAACAAAGTGGACTTGAACTGTATCTACGTTATGCACATGAGATGGGTCTGCTTGCACAAGAGATTAACCTGGAATTATGGAATGACAATATGCTGATACGGGTGAAAGAATGAAACGATTGGAATTGTTCGGTTTATTAAAAAAAGATATGGGCTACATCGAGGATGAGCTCTACCGTAGCATTGATACGCATGAGCCGTTGATTGGAGCCACTTCCATGCATTTGCTCAAGGCAGGTGGCAAACGGCTCCGCCCTGTGTTCGTACTGCTGGGGGGCAAATTCGGGACGTATGATCTGGAAAGGCTGAAGCGTGTAGCCGTGCCACTGGAGCTGATTCACTCGGCTTCGCTGGTCCATGATGATGTCATTGATGATGCCGAGACCCGGCGGGGGCAGCTAACGGTGAAGGCCAAGTGGGACAATCGGATAGCGATGTATACTGGCGACTACATATATGCACGTGCACTGGCTATGGTGGCAGAGCTGCCTAACCCGGATATTCACCGCGTGCTCTCCAAGGCCTTGGTGCAGATGTCCATCGGCGAGATGGAACAGATTCGAGATTTCTTCAATACAGAGCAGAGCGTGCGCAACTACCTGCTGCGTATACGCCGCAAAACAGCGCTGCTGATCGCGGTAAGCTGCCAGCTCGGTGCGATGGCTGCGGATGCCTCTCCTGCAGTAGGCTCACTGCTGTATAGCTATGGGTACAATGTGGGCATGGCCTTTCAGATTCAGGATGACATTCTCGATCTGTGCGGAACGGAGAAGCAGATAGGCAAGCCGCCTGGTAGTGATATGAGACAAGGTAATATTACACTGCCGGTGATCTATGCGCTGCAGCAGCCGGAGCTTAGTACACTACTTAGAGCCGAGATCGAATTGATCCGCGCTCATGAGGACGGTTACAGCGCTCAGAAGGCGATAGAATTGATCAAGGCGAGCGGAGGATTGGCTAAAGCGGAGCAGCTAGCTGACCGATATATAGAGAAAGCCTTGGATGCCCTTGAGCTGCTACCGGATCAGAAAGTCAAGAAGACACTGCGAGACATTGCCCATTTCATAACGAGACGTACGTATTGACGGATGTATTGAAAGCATGAATTCATGGATATCGTAACTTCTTAATCAGATGACAAAGTACTTTAAACGTTTACATGCTTTCTGTTAGAATACAATGGAAGTCGAATCAATTTCATAATACGCTATGAGTGAGTTATGAAATTGATTCAGTCAATAACATACTGAAATCGTATTCGGATGGAGAGTGAGCCTATGGATCGCACGTTTCTAATGGTTAAGCCAGATGGAGTTCAACGGGGATTAATCGGAAGGATTATCAGCCGCCTGGAGGACAAGGGCTTCAAGCTGGTTGCTGGAAAGTTTGTTCAGGTTACTAGAGAACAGGCGGAGCGGCATTATGCAGAGCATGTCGGCAAGCCTTTTTTTGACACACTCGTTAGCTTTATCACTTCCGGACCTGTCTTTGCGATGGTGTGGGAGGGTGACGATATCGTCACGCTGTCCCGTATGTTAATTGGGAAGACGAGTGTAACCGAAGCACTGCCAGGGACGATACGCGGAGATTTTGCCGCCCATACGCCCTTCAACCTGATTCATGGCTCAGACTCTCCGCAGAGTGCTGAACGTGAAATTTCGAATTTCTTTGATCCAACAGAATTGGTACAGTATGAGAAAAGCGTGGCGACCTGGATCTAGGAGAATATACATGTAAGGGATGGGTATCATGAGTCAGCTAGAACAAAGTCAACCTGATCCTGACTACGCAGCGTTCATTCGCAACGTTAAGACAAGCACAGGTATTGATCTTGCACAGTACAAGGAAGCCCAGATGAAACGGCGCCTGACGACACTTCGCAATAAGAACGGCTACACGACCTTTGTCTCTTTCTATGAAGCAATGATGAAGGAAAAGCCGCTTTTCTATGAGTTTTTGGATCGGATGACCATCAACGTGTCTGAATTCTGGAGAAATCCGAACCGCTGGGAAGTGCTGCGGGATGTTGTGCTGCCAGAGCTGCTTGCCGGAAAACGTCGCTTGAAGCTGTGGAGCGCAGCCTGTTCGACAGGGGAAGAGCCCTACAGCCTGGCTATGGTTCTGGATGGCAAAGGTCTGCTTGCGGAATCCACGATTCATGCTACAGACATTGATGACGGCGCACTCGGGAAGGCGAAGGAAGGCAAGTATCTGGAGAGGTCGCTTAAGGATGTACCTAAGGAAGTGGCTAACAAATACTTTAAGCCTGATGGCATGGTGTACCGAATTGATGAGAAGCTCAAGAAAGCTGTACAGTTCAAGAAGCAGAACTTGCTGCTGGATACCTTCGAGGATGGGTACGATCTAATCATTTGCCGGAATGTCATGATTTATTTTACAGAAGAGGCCAAGCATCTGCTGTATCAGAAATTCGCTAAGAGCCTTCGACCAGGGGGAGTACTGTTCGTAGGCAGCACGGAGCAGATTTTCTCGCCAGGACAGTACAACCTGGAGGCTACAGAGACATTCTTCTATCGGAAGAAGGCTTAGCACCAAGGTTTGGGGGAACACACGCATGACTCTCGAGGAGAGCCGGCGTGTGTTTTTTCACAGGCACGGCATTTCTTGTCAAAGCACATAGGCTGTACTATAATGAGTTAACGGATTTTAGCGATGCACAGTTTAACAGTTTAAAGGGGGAACGCGCAATATGAGTCTACGCTACTTAACGGCAGGGGAAACACACGGACCCCAACTGACAGCGATTGTAGAAGGATTGCCTAGTAATTTGAAACTGAATTTTGAGGAAATTAATTTTCAACTGCAGCGCAGACAGAAGGGGTACGGACGTGGTCGGCGCATGCAGATCGAGACAGATACGGCTACCTTTGCTGGAGGCGTGCGTCACGGATATACGACGGGTGCACCTGTAGCCATCATTGTGGAGAATAAGGATTGGAAGCATTGGCAGAAGATCATGAACATTGAGCCGATTGAAGGCAGTGACGAAGAGAAGCGTCGTGTGCATCGTCCTCGTCCTGGACACGCTGATCTGAATGGAGGTATGAAATACAACCTGAAGGACCTGCGAAATGTACTGGAGCGCTCAAGTGCCCGTGAGACAGCCATTCGAGTGGCGTGTGGTTCATTGGCACGGCAGCTACTGGCCGAATTCGGCATCAAGGTAGCGGGTCAGGTCATCCGAATTGGCGAGATTGAAGCGCCCTACCGTGATCTCCCGATTGATGAGCTGATTGAGGTGACGGAAGCTTCCTCGGTGCGTGTAACGGATCACGAGACTGAGAAGAAGATGGAAGCATACATTGATCAGATCAAGCAGGAAGGCGACACAGTGGGTGGTATTGTAGAATGCATCGTAGAGGGTGTGCCGATTGGACTCGGCAGCCACGTGCAATATGACCGCAAGCTGGATGCTCGGATTGCTCAGGCGGTTATGTCCATCAATGCCTTCAAGGGTGTTGAGATCGGTATCGGCTTCGAGGCAGGAACCATCCGTGGTTCCCAGGTGCATGATGAGATTCTGCACACAGAGGACAAAGGCTACCATCGCAGAACGAATCGCCTGGGTGGATTCGAGGGCGGCATGACGAACGGAATGCCTGTAGTTGTTCGCGGGGTTATGAAGCCAATTCCTACTCTATATAAGCCGCTGCAAAGCGTGGATATTGATACAAAAGAGGCTTTCACCGCTCAGGTAGAGCGTTCTGATGCCTGTGCTGTACCTGCTGCAAGTGTCGTTATGGAGCATGTGGTTGCCTGGGAGATTGCCAAGGCCCTGCTCGAAAAATTCGGCGGAGATTCCATTGAAGAGATGCATGCCAATATGAAAGCATATCAGGCACAGCTGGATAGCTACTAAGATGCAGACTATTACAGTTCAGTTAGATCAGGAGCGTACGTATCCCATCTACATCGGCAGAGGGCTGCTGCCGGAAGCCGGTACTTATTTCCGACAGCATGGTATCTCGAGCAAGAGCCCGTTGCTCATTGTAGCTGATGATAATACAGCTCCTAGATATTTGAAGCCCCTGGCGGACAGTCTGCGGGAGCAAGGCTACACGACAGTTGCCTCAATTGTGAAGGCTGGAGAGACCTCCAAGTCCTTGAAGGTATATGAGCAAGTCATCACTACGGCACTGGAGGCTGGACTGAATCGGAGCTCTGCTGTCATTGCTCTGGGCGGCGGAGTTGTAGGCGATCTGGCGGGCTTTGTGGCTGCGAGCTTCATGCGTGGCATCAAGTTCATCCAGGTACCGACGACCATTCTCGCGCACGATAGCAGTGTAGGGGGCAAGGTGGGCATTAACCATCCTTTGGCCAAAAATATGATCGGCGCCTTCCATCAGCCCGAGCTGGTATTGTATGACGTGGACACCTTGCTGACATTGCCTCCACGTGAGGTATCAGCTGGACTCTCAGAGATGCTGAAGCACGGTCTGATCTGGGATGAATCCTTCGCATACTGGTGTCTTGAGCATGCCGAGGAGCTATTGGCACTGCAGCCAGATGCACTTGAATATGGTCTGGGCCAAGGCTGTGCAGTCAAGGCTGCTGTTGTCTCCCAGGATGAGCGGGAAGCGGGACTACGAGCCGTTTTGAATTTGGGACACACGATCGGTCATGCCATTGAAGCGATTGCTGGTTACGGAGAATTTTTGCATGGAGAGGCCATTTCAATCGGGATGGTAGGTTCAGCCTTGCTCGGCGTACGCCTGGGAGCTGCCCCGTCGCTGGCTACAGAGACACGGAACATGCTGAAGGTACTGAAGCTGCCCACTGTATTGCCTAAGCATCTGGATACCGAGCAGCTGCTGACTGCCATGATGCATGACAAGAAGTTCAAAGAGGGCGTAGTTACCTTCGTAGTTCCACGAGCGATTGGACGTGTGGATATTGTGAAGGATATCTCCATACAGATGGTCAGAGAGGTCATAGAGCAGCTTAGAGAGGAGGAATAAGCGTGTATAATCGAGGAATTCGGGGAGCGACAACCGTAAGCTCGAACAATGCGGACGAGATTCTGGAAGTGACCGCAGAGCTACTGAATGATATTGTATCCCGGAATCAGATTCAGCCAGAGCAGATCTGCCATGTGTGGATCACCATGACACAGGACCTGGATGCCGCTTTTCCCGCCAAGGCTATTCGGGAGCTGGAGGGCTGGGAGCTGGTTCCGCTGATGTGCGCTGTCGAGATACCGGTGCAAGGAAGTCTAGAGCGCTGTATCCGGTTCATGGTTCAGATTAATACCAATAAGACGCAGCGTGAGATCAACCATGTGTATTTACGGGGGGCGAAGGTCCTGCGACCGGACTTGTCATCCTCCAAGAGCAGCTGATGAATTTGGGAGTTGCCAAGGAGTGTCATTTTACGCTATAGTGTAACTATAGTTCAGATGAGTTGAGCCTGAGATGAGTATGTAATTCAAACTAGTCATGGTTGTTAGGTTATTAGACGAGCAGATGAGTGCTAGTGCAGTAGCGCTAGTATAGAGAAGTGAAATTCAGAATTCCAGGATAATTCCATATACAGTGGATAGCTAAGTTGAGTGAAGTAGAGTCAGTTGAGTCGAGATGAGAAGAGTTGAGATAAGCCAAGTCCATATTTTTTCGCAAGGGTCTGTCTAACGAGGTCATTACAGTAGTATTCTGTTGTGCGTTTTCACAGGATATCAGAGTGTGACAGCAGACTTGCGAAGAGTTCGGAAAGCATAGGTTTTCTAGGTTTATAGAATACTACGTGTTCAGCGAAGCTGGGCCATTCTATAGTCGTAGGAACTAACCTTGCCACGAACAGTCTTGCTTCTTCGGAATAGCGTCGATAGACGTTATTCTAGCGGAAGGATCAGACTACCCACAATATGGCGGCAATCGACATCCATTAACGACAACAGTCTCTACCTTACGGTAGGGACTTTTTTATTTGCCTCAAGATATCTTGCTTCACGCAGTGCCCATTATTGAATTGAAGGAAGGAAGCGATCAAATGCTGACCCCGAATGTAGAGCTTGTAATTTCGATGGCCGGTCAATACAACCTGATTCCGGTACATAAAAAGGTGCTGGCTGACATGGAGACACCCATCCGGATTTTCCGCCGTTATGCGGAGCAGGAGCATGCTTTTCTGCTGGAAAGTGTGGAGGGTGGGGCGCAATGGGCTCGTTATTCCTTCATTGGTAAAGACCCTTTCCTGATGATCTCCGGTAAAAAAGGACGGCTCGTCATCAACAGTAACCAGGGTGAGCAAGAGGTGCACGGCAAGCCGATTGAGGCGCTCAAGACGCTGCTACGGAAATACCGTAGCCCCAAGCTGGATGAGATGCCGCCGTTCACGGGAGGGGCCATCGGATTCTTCGGTTATGATCTCCTGCAATATTATGAGAAGCTACCCGCCCATGCGGTGGATGACCTCAATATGGATGATATTCGCTTTATGTTCTGTGATCAGATCATTGTATTCGACCATGTCAAGCAGCAGATGCTGCTGGTAGGCAATGTGCATGTGCCAGAAGGTGCAACGGATGATGAGATACGCCGGGCATATGCCGCTGTAGAGCGGAAGCTCGAAGCGACCGCAATGCAGCTGCGACAGCCTGTGAAAGAGGACCCGTTCAGCGCAGCTACTGTACCAGGTGATGTGGAGCTGGGGAGCATTCACTCCAATCTGTCGAAGGAGCAATTCATAGGAAATGTGGAACGTGCCAAGGAATACATTCGCGCAGGGGACATCTTCCAGGTGGTATTATCCCAGCGCTTCCATATTGACACCGAGGTGTCGCCGTTGCATGTCTACCGCGTTCTGCGGACGATGAATCCTTCCCCTTATATGTACTACTTAAAAATGGGCGAGGAGATCATCGTCGGCACATCTCCAGAGGCACTAGTCAAGGTGGATCATGGCCGCGTAGAGACAAGACCGATTGCAGGCACGAGACCACGTGGCAGCACGGAGGCGGAGGATCAGGCCTTGGCAGAAGAGCTGCTGAAGGATGAGAAGGAGCGGGCAGAGCATCTCATGCTGGTAGACCTTGGACGGAATGATCTAGGTAGAGTGTCTGAATTCGGCACGGTCACCTGCGACACGTTCATGGAGATTGAACGCTACTCGCATGTTATGCATATTGTCTCCAACGTATCGGGACAGCTTGCCAAGGACAAGGATTTCTTTGATGCCTTCCTGTCCTGTCTGCCAGCGGGAACTGTCTCAGGAGCTCCGAAGCTCAGAGCGATGGAGATCATCGGAGAGCTTGAGCGCGAGTCCAGAGGAGCCTATGCCGGAGCGATCGGCTATCTTGGTTTCACTGGGAATATGGATACTTGTATTACGATTCGGACGATTGTATTTCGCAAGGGCAGAGCTTACGTACAGGCTGGTGCGGGTATTGTGTGGGATTCCGTGGCAGAGAGCGAATATATGGAGACTATTAATAAGGCCAAGGCGATGCTGAAGGCGATTCGAACCGCAGAGGAAATGTTCCCACAGCCTGCCAGATTGGGAGATGTGCTGAATCAGGATTACTTGTTCGCTCCTTGAGCTGATTGAGATTACACACATGTAATATGCATATAAGGCAAAGGTGTCACTGCTGGCACTGCATTGTTCATAAGAAGGAATACAATTTGAGAAGAGGAGGAGCAGGCAAATGAATATTGAGCACTTGATGCAGAACGGACTGAACCACATACTGGAAGGTAAGGACCTAACCCAGTTCGAAGCGCGGAGCATGATGGAGCACATTATGAATGGAAAGGCCACGTCCGCCCAGATTGGCGGCTTGCTGACGGCACTGCGAATGAAGGGGGAGACTGTTGAGGAGATTACGGGCTTCGCTGAAGCGATGCGCGGGCATGCTCAAGGCGTGCAGGTAGAGCAGCGTCAATTGTTAGATACCTGTGGTACTGGCGGATCTGGTATTCATAAATTCAATATTTCCACCGTATCTGCCATTATCGCTTCAGCGGCATCCGTGAGAGTCGCTAAGCATGGTAATCGTTCGGCCAGCGGCAGAGCAGGCAGCGCGGATGTGCTTGAAGCTCTTGGTGTGAATATTCATCTGAACGGAGAACAGGCCAAGGAGTGCTTGGAGCATGTCGGTATATGCTTCCTGTTCGCTCAGTTGTATCACCCTTCCATGAAATACGCGGCTGCCCCAAGGCGGGAGCTGGGGGTCAGAACAGTATTTAATATGCTTGGTCCACTTACCAATCCGGCAGGGGCTGATCGTCAGCTGCTAGGCATCTACGATCGAAGCAAGACAGATGTCGTTGCAGCCGTGCTTCAGCGCCTTGGCTCAAAACGGGCTTTGGTCGTATGCAGTTATGAGGGACTGGATGAGATTAGTATTTCGGCCCCGACGACGGTGTCGGAGCTCAGGAACGGAGATATACTGACCTATGATATTGATCCTGAGCAACTAGGACTTAGCACGTATCCTTTGGAGCAGGTACTGGGTGGGGATGCAGCTACTAATGCGCTTATTATCCACCGTGTCCTGAATGGAGAGCAGGGGCCATATCGTGATGTAGTATTGGCTAACGCAGGTGCCTGCATCTATGTCGCAGGTCTGGCCGATTCCTTGCAGGAGGGTGTAGCCACGGCTGCACGGGTCATTGATACAGGCAAAGCAAAGGAAAAACTTCAGCAGTTAATTATGGCAACAGGGGGATATGAGCATGTATCTTGATCAAATCGTCGTCACTAAACACAAGGAAGTTGCGAGACTGAAAGAAAGCTTTTCCATCACGGAGGCAGAGAGAATAATTAGCGAGCTGCCTGCCACCAAGGGCTTCGAGGCTGCGTTGTCACAGAAGCGTACACGTCCTATGGGCCTGATCGCGGAGGTCAAGAAGGCCTCGCCCTCCAAGGGCTTGATTCGCCCTGATTTTCATCCGCTAGATATTGCTCGTGCCTATGAAGAGGCTGGTGCAGATTGCATCTCGGTGCTTACGGACGTGGAATATTTTCAGGGTGGGCCCGAGGTGCTGCGCTCCATTCGGAATGCCGTCAGCATCCCGCTGCTACGTAAGGATTTTATTATCGATGAGCTGCAAATCTATGAAGCACGAGTGCTGGGAGCAGATGCAATCCTGCTGATCGCGGCAATTCTGGAGCCAGAGCAAATCGCCAGCTACCATCACATAGCCCGTGAACTGGGTATGGACGTACTCGTGGAGGTTCATGATCGTCAAGAACTGGAAACGGTATTAGAAGTTGATGGAGCCACCCTGATCGGGGTGAACAACCGCGATTTGCGTACCTTTGAGACCAGATTGGAGACGACTGAGCAATTGGCTGCATTGGTACCGGATTATGTAACACTGATCAGTGAAAGTGGCATAGCCGGGCCAAAGGATGTAGAGTTCCTTAGCGGGACAGGAGCACAAGGCATATTGGTCGGGGAATATTTCATGCGTCAGCAGGATATCGGACGTGCTGTGATCGAATTAATGGAAGGCAAGCTACAGTAATAGGAAAAGTGGCGACAACAGCTACAGAATGAAAACAAAACAGAAACAACACAGAAGCAGCACAGTAATGCTAATGACAACAGCAACGCAATGCTAATGGCATTGGAGATAATGCTTTATGAGCTTGGAGAAAGGAGCCATAACATGGAGAGGACGGCCGTAAAAATTTGTGGACTTCAAAGCGTTGAAGTGCTAAAATCTATGGTACATTTACCTGTGGATTATATCGGATTTGTATTTGCGACAAGCAAGCGTCGGGTCACAGCACAGCAGGCGGCCGCGCTGATCCCGATTCTAAGGGAGTGGCAGACGGAAGCAGCGCCGCAAAGTGTCGGCGTATTTGTCAATCCCGTGCTTCAAGAGCTGAAGGAGCTACTTCACACAGCCCCGCTTGATATTATTCAGCTGCATGGGCAGGAGAGCCCTGAATTGTGCCTTGCTGTCAAGGAACAACTGGGCCGAAAGGTGATCAAAGCACTTCCTGTTACGGATGGTACAGAAGATTCTGTACATAAACAATTGGATGGCTATATCGGGACAATAGATGCTCTACTACTTGATACGTATGATCCCGTTCATGGGGGAGGATCGGGTAGAACCTTCGCCTGGGACAGAATTCCTGCTTATCAGGCCTGGGCACGTCAGCATGGAATTACGTTGTTCGTCGCTGGAGGCCTGCATTCGGAGAATGCTACGGAGCTCATCGCGTCATATGCTCCTGACGGACTGGACGTGTCCAGTGGCGTAGAGACGGATGGAGTGAAAGATATACAGAAAATCACAAATTTTGTGGAGAGGGTGAAGCGGCTTGACACAATATCCTGATATGAACGGACGCTTTGGGGTGTTCGGAGGCAGATTTGTACCTGAGACCCTAATGAATGCTTTGCTTGAGCTGGAGGAGTCTTATCGAAAGTATGCCGATGATCCAGCATTTAATGCGGAGCTGAATGATCTGCTGCAGAATTATTCCGGACGGGAGACACCACTGTATTATGCGAAGCGACTCAGTGAGCATCTCGGACAAGCCAAGATCTATCTGAAGCGAGAGGACCTGAACCATACGGGGGCTCATAAGATCAATAACGCACTTGGGCAGGGACTACTGGCCCAGCGAATGGGCAAGACCAAGGTCATCGCCGAGACAGGTGCAGGACAGCATGGTGTAGCTACGGCGACCGTGGCCGCATTGCTTGGGCTGGAATGCAAGGTATTCATGGGCGAGGAGGATACTGTTCGCCAGCAGCTGAACGTATTTCGCATGCGTCTGCTCGGGGCAGAGGTCGTTACCGTAACCTCTGGGACACGGACTCTCAAGGATGCCGGTAATGAAGCACTCCGCTACTGGGTTAGCCATGTGCACGATACCTTCTACATTCTGGGCTCTGCGGTTGGACCGCATCCATACCCGATGATGGTTCGTAACTTCCAGCGAGTCATCGGCGACGAGACGCGCCGTCAGATTCTGGAGGCGGAGGGACGACTGCCGAATGTAGTGGTAGCTGCTGTCGGAGGTGGTAGCAATGCTATCGGCATGTTCTACCCGTTCCTGGAGGATGAGGCTGTGAAGCTGGTCGGGGTAGAGGCAGCAGGAAAAGGTGTTGAAACGGAGTACCATGCGGCTACCATGACCAAAGGGACACACGGCGTATTCCAGGGCTCCATGAGCTACCTGCTTCAAGACCAATACGGACAGGTGCAGCCTGCGCATTCGATCTCGGCGGGGCTGGATTATCCAGGCGTTGGTCCAGAGCATTCCTATCTGAAGGATATCGAAAGAGCGGAATATGTACCGATTACGGATGATGAGGCTATCGAGGCATTGCAGCTCATGTGCCGCCTGGAAGGGATCCTGCCGGCGCTGGAATCCTCGCATGCAATCGCTCAGGTCATCAAGCTGGCACCTCAGCTGAGCAGTGATGATGTTGTAGTGATTTGCCTGTCTGGACGCGGTGATAAAGACGTAGAATCGATCATTAAGTATACGGGGGGAAAATCGTCATGAATCGAATGGATGAAGTCTTCACGCGTCTGCGCGGTGAAGGGAGATCAGCGCTGATTCCTTTCCTGACGGTGGGGGACCCGGATCTGGATACGACTCTGGATATCATTCGCGAGCTGGAAGAGGCAGGGGCAGATATTCTGGAGCTGGGAGTACCCTATTCAGACCCTCTTGCTGACGGCCCTGTCATCCAGCGTGCCTCCGAGCGTGCCCTGCAGAGCCAGATCACGATTCATTCCTGTCTGGAGGTCGCCAAGCAAGCTAGAGAAGCCGGATCTCAGCTGCCATTCATACTCTTCACCTACTATAATCCTGTGCTGCAGATGGGATTGGAGACATTTTTTGCAACGCTCCAGACGCATGATATCAGCGGCCTGATCATCCCCGACCTCCCGATCGAGGAGGCAGAGCTCATCAGCAGGATGGCAGAAGAAGCGGATGTTCATCTCGTGCCGCTGGTGGCCCCGACGTCGGATCAGCGAATTGAGAAGATTGTGAAGAATGCACGCGGATTTATTTATTGTGTGTCCTCGCTTGGCGTGACGGGCGAGCGCTCCTCCTTCCATGATGAGGTGGACAGCTTCATCGCCAAGGTCAAGAGCTTCACTGATATTCCAGTTGCTGTAGGGTTCGGCATCTCAACAAGGGAGCAAGTACAACGCTTCTCGCAACTATGCGACGGCGTCGTGGTGGGCAGTGCCATCGTGCGACAGATTGAAGAGACCATTCCTCTTCTTCGTGAGTCTGCAAGCAGACAGGATGGACTATTGCAAATTCGTCAGTTTGTGGCACAATTGAGAGTATAATTTTTTGCATTGCGCGTACGTGTATTCACGTACGCGCAATGATGCATCTAGAAGGGGGATACTGGCATGCAGCCAAAACAGCGTATTGTCGGTCTTCCGGTCTATAAGCCGGGCAAGCCGATTGAAGAAGTAAAGAAGGAGCTGGGTCTGAGCGAGGTCATCAAGCTGGCTTCCAACGAGAATCCCTACGGAAGCTCCAAGGCAGTGGCTCAAGCCATTCAAAATGAGCTATCACAGCTGTTCTTGTATCCAGACGGGAGTGCTGTCGAGCTGACAGCACAGCTGGCTGAGCATGTAGGTGTACAGTCTGATCAGATTATCTTCGGGTGTGGCTCGGATGAAGTGATTGCTCTGATAGCCCGTGCCTTCTTGCAGCCAGGCGATGAGACGATCATGGCAGATTCGACATTCTCCGTATATAAGAGCAATGCTGATATCGAGGGAGCCACGACTATTGAGGTTCCACTGGCAGATGGGACTCATGATCTGAGTGCGATGCTGTCTCATGTGAACGAACGGACCAAAATCATCTGGGTGTGCAATCCGAATAATCCTACCGGGACCATTGTCACCGAGGATGAGCTGACTGCTTTCCTGGATCGTGTTCCACAGCATGTGATGGTCGTATTGGACGAGGCCTACTTCGAGTATGTAACTGATGCCTCGTATCCGAATAGCATTCAGCTGCTATCCCGTTACGATAATCTGGTCATTCTCCGTACGTTCTCCAAGATCTATGGACTTGCTGCTCTGCGAGTAGGATATGGAATTGGACGGGCGGCCGTGATCAAGCTGATTAATCAGGTACGGGAGCCGTTCAACACGTCTCGCTTGGGACAAGCTGCGGCACGCGCTGCCCTTCAGGATCAGGTCTTTGTAGAGGATTGCCGTCGGAGGAATGCTGACGGAATTATTTATTTGCAGGAGCAATTCACGCGCCTCGGCCTTGAGACTTTCCCGGCACACGGGAACTTTGTCATGGTGGATGTAGGACGCCCTTCATCCGAGGTCTTTGACGCTTTGCTGCGTAAAGGAATCATTATCCGTGCAGGTCATAAGAAATATCCAACACACATCCGCGTAACGGTAGGGACTCCGGAGCAGAACGCAGCCTTTATTCATGCGCTTGAAGAGGTGCTGGGAGCAGTTAAAGCGTAAATAACTGATAGGACAGATTCTGATGAAAATAGCTATAGTTGGAGTAGGGTTGATTGGCGGTTCACTTGGTCTCTGCTTTAAAGGCAAGCCAGAAATCACTGTTGTCGGCCACGCTCATTTGCCAGAACTCATTGAACCCATGGTTACAAGAGGCGTTGTGGATGAAGCTACTCTGTCGCTGGAGGAAGCAACCGAGGATGCCGATTTTATTTTTCTGTGCGTGCCAGTAAGTCTGCTAGAGCATTATTTGCTCAAGCTTGCAGAGCTTCCTCTCAAGCAGGGGTGCATCATTACTGATGTTGGTAGTACTAAGTCCTCAATCACCCGTCTGGCAGCGGACACGAATCTTCAAGGGGCTTATTTTATCGGTGGTCATCCGATGGCAGGCTCGGAGCGCTCAGGCGTAACAGCGGCCTCTTCCGTGCTGTTCGAGAATGCGTACTACGTGCTGTGTCCTGATGCGAAGGTGCCTGAGCAAGCGGTGGACGCTTTGAAGCAGCTGTTGAGCCATACGAAAGCGCAAGTTGTGACGGTAGAGCCCGTCATGCATGATGATATCGTAGGTGCGATTAGTCATTTACCGCATATTATCGCAGCCTCGCTCGTGAATCAGGTTCGGGCTTATGATGAGGAGAACCCACTCTATAGTACACTGGCCGCTGGAGGCTTCAGGGATATTACACGGATTGCTTCCAGTGATCCCATCGTCTGGCGGGATATCTTACTCAGCAATAGACAGGTGCTGCTGCGCCTACTGCGAGATTGGAATGGTCAGATCGAACGCTTCACTGAGCTGCTGGAAGGCCATGACGGATCTGGGGTTGAGCGAGAATTCGCGACAGCTGGAGCATTCCGTAGTGAATTGCCTGAACGCCGCAAGGGAATGATCACGTCGACGTTCGATTTGTATATTGATGTACCGGATACGCCAGGTATTATCGGTCAGATTGCAACGCTGCTTGGTGATCATCGCATCAATCTGAGCAACATGCAGATTATTGAGAGCAGGGAGGATGTGCCTGGAATTCTGCGTCTGTCCTTCCGACAGGAGGAGGCGTGGAACCGAGCAAGAGAGCTTTTGCAGTCCCAAGGCCATCATGTTGTTATTTAGCTAGATATCTCGGGTTCACGATGGGGTATATGGAGGGCAGAAACCCATTCATACACTGTCCAGACGGAGCCCGATTTTCAATATTAAGGAAAAAGAAAACGCTTAAAAAAGAGTATTGACAAAATGAAAACGGATACATATAATAAAAGTACAGTATGGTTTCTCTCCACTCCTATCCTTTAACTACACTACTTGAAACATAGTAGTAACCACTTAGGTTTTCGCCTAGGTGGTCTTTTTTTGTTCTGGGGAGAAATACATGTAAGAAAGACGTCTATCGACATACCTCTTATACAATGCAGACTACACAATGGAAGTTGTTATTGCGTTGTTCAGATCATCCAGCTCTGCTACAAAAGGTTATACACATGATCACCTAAAAAAAGAAATATAAAAATCCGATAATCATACTAAGAAATCCAAAGCCTTGGGTAAATATAAGTTGGTAAAGCATAAGTTAGAGGTCGAGCTGTAGTCTGACTATAGTCTGAGCCAAGTTTCGCACTAAAGTCTATACATTAAAAGTTTGGGCAAGTGGCCTTTGGGATGAGGCACAGTACGGATTTGAAAACCTTTCTGAATGTTCACATTGTTTTTCATGATTTTCGGGCTTGTTTGGAGCTTTTGACCACTGGTTTTTTGTGATACAATGAACTAGGCATTTTTGGAACTTGGTCGTTTTTTGTTTTTTATTATTTTTTATTATTTTTTATTTTGTGTGCTGCGACGGATGGACGTTCATTTGATGATGATGTTGTTTTGTTTGTTTTCAGAAAAATATGCGGCTTAACCGCAACTTTTAATAACCTGTTCGGTAATACATATATAGAGTCGAACGGGGAACAGGCATGTTAGGGGCGAGGAGGCTCTCACTCGGATGATGACAGATTCCCAGTTGATTCAGGAAATTAAGCAAGGCAATGTGGAAATGTATTCAGAACTGATGCGCAGGTATCAGCGTAAAATTCTGGCTTTTGTATATCATATGTTAAAAAGCTCCAACCTGGAGATGATGGCAGAGGATTTGTGCTCGGAGACCTTCTACAAGGCCTATAAGAGCCTTGGGACCTTCCGCGAGGTAGATGCTTCGTTCTCCACCTGGCTGTATACGATCGCACGGAATACGGTGCTCAGTGAGCTGCGCAAGCAGCGGAGCGGAAGTGTACCGTTGGAAGAAAGCGGCTATGTGCCCGTTGCACCTGCGGATCTGATACCAGAGCAGGCGATCTTGCGTACAGAGCAGGTCGAGATGGTGAGGGAAGCGATCAAGAATCTGCCTGAGAAGCAACGCTCCGCTTTGATTCTCAGAGAATATGATCAGCTGGACTATCAGGAGATCGCGAAAATTCTCGGACAGACGGTAAGTGCTGTAAAATCTCTTTTATTCAGGGCGCGTTCAAGTGTTAAGAACCAATTGGAGCCTTATTTGTTTGAACCCGTATTTGAGGAAAGGGAAGGACTGAAGAGCCGATGAAATGCAGGGAGGCTAAGGAATTGTTCGGCAAGATAGATCATTTGTCCGAGCAAGACCCGCGCCGCAAGATGGCTGAGGACCATCAAGCGGATTGTGAGCACTGTTCGGCAGATCAAGATTTGGGCCAAGTGAAAAGCTTGGCTGTTCATGAGTTCGTAGATGAAGTAACTGAAGAGCAAGCAGAGCAAGTAAATCGCAGAGTCATGGAGCGGATCTACGAAGAATCTCCATGGCTAGTTCCTGGCGAAAATCGGCGTTCCAGAATCAGTCCTGCAATTCGCAGGAGTGTATCGCTCTGGATTGCAGGATTTCTCGCCCTATTTTTATGCAGTTTTTTGGTGCTGAACCTTAGCGGCCGTACCATCCGTCCGACAGAGACAACCTTGCAACCATCAGGCCTAATGCCTACGGGCATAGCTGGATCAGATTCGGCTTCATCTAGCTTTATTGTGCATGTTCCCGAAGGACATATCGGCATTATGGAACCGATCGTAGGGAATCTGATACCTACGTATCCGCAATACTGGATGGTGCTGTCTGTGCTCGCCGTGGCTCTGGCTCTGGTGTCGATCAGTTGGGTTCACCGGGTGAGGCGCTAGGCGTATAAGGGAAGAAGAGATCATATGGCAGGCATGCAGTGAGCTGGGACTATACATGCTGGACTAATCGGACTACGGAGGAACAACGATGCTGCTAGGTATGATCAGACACGGTCTTACAGACTGGAATGCGATGGGCAGGATTCAAGGACAAAGTGACATTGCACTCAATGACGAGGGTAGGAGGCAGGCACGCTTGCTAGGAGAGCGGCTGCTTCAAGAGCCTTTTGAGTGGCACGCTATTGTTACAAGTCACTTGTCCAGAGCAAGAGAGACCGGAGAAATATTAGGTAAGACACTGAATATCCCAGTTCTCGAACCGGACCAGCGACTGCAGGAGCGAGCATATGGCGAGGTCGAGGGCTTAACTCAGGAGGAGCGTGAGGCTCGTTGGGGCAAGGAATGGCACTTGCTGGATCTTGGCCAGGAATCGGAGGAAGCTCTGATTGAGCGTGGAATGCAGTTTTTGCAGGATATATGGGATAAGCATCAAGACAAAAATCTGCTTGTGGTATCTCATGGTGCCTTGCTTGCCCAAGTGTACTCCAGACTGTATCCGGAGCATGTGAGTGAACGAATTGGAAATCTATCTCTTACCATTATTAAAAGAGAGGATCTGGAGTGGATGAAGGTGCTGTTCAACAGCACAGATCATTTGCTATAGACTCATTATTCATTTGCTATAGGAAGAAATATTCAAAGGTTTTCTTACAGCTCTGCGGCTGGAGAAGGCCTTTTTTTCTTTTTACTCTATTTTACGTTTAAGAGAGCATAAATCCGTCAAAGATGTGCATAGACAGCATTGCTTCTAAGGCTAGAATCCATTCTCCAGCAACAGGACGAAGATAAGGCGGTGGAACCCTTGAACCTTGCAGATATGCTCACCTTTGCGGACATTGGACAATTGAACCGAATTGCCGATCATTATGCTTGTGAATGTAAGCCTAATTCCAAGCACGAATTGATTCAGGGAATTCTTAGCAAGCTGGGAGGCAGGGACTTTTTCGAGCAACAGGTGCAGGAGCTGCATGTAGCTGACCGCAGATTTCTGAACAGTCTCCTTTTTGACGAAAGACCCTACCTGAGCATGGAGGAGCTCTTGGCCACAGCCCGACAGGCTATTGGAGAAGCGGAAGAGAGCGCCGAGCAGACCCCTCGAGCAGTCGTATCCCGTCTACGCAACTCGGGCTGGCTATTCAACGGTTCGACACACAACACGCGTTACCTGTATCAGATGCCAGAGGATCTGAAGAAGCGACTTCGCCATACGATCAGCAAAAGCATGCGAGCTGCCGTGACAAGCTTGCAGCCGCCGCAGGCATACCGAGATGAGGGTCATCTGCTGGCTGAGGATCTTAGACTTATGCTGAGATTTATGGATAGCCATGAGATCACCTTGAATGCAGAGGGTGTCATGTACAGAAGAAGCCAACAGCAGCTCATAGAGCATCTGCATATTGCGGAGCAGCTTACATCCAAGGGAGGCTGGCGCTTTGGATACGGCAGGTCGTTCAGACATTATCCGGATCGGTTGGCTTTGCTGCTGGATTATGCACTGCACCGCAGATTGATTCAGGAACGGAATGGGCTACTGATCGTAACGGAGGCAGGACTGGAGGCGTTGGAGGTGCCGCTTGAGGACAGTATGATACAGTTGTTCAGATTTTGGTTAAGATTGTATAAAGGCGCTATCCCGAATCTGTTCTCCCTGGTCTACTGGATTTGTACATGCACAGAGCAGTGGATATCCAGTCAAGCGCTGTATGAGCAGGTACAGGGATATATCAAGCCCTTCTACTATGATACCGCAGAGGATATCTTCACCAGACGTCTTCTCCGAATGATGATGCATCTGGGAATGCTCAGATCAACGGATCAGGAGCAAGGTGCAATCCAGATGACAGCGTGGGGCAGGGAAGCTGTTCGAAGCTATGGTCTGGAGCTGTGTTGACATTCCTGACGGCGCTTGCTAGAATCTCATCCAAATGTAGAAAGGGTGAGTTCTATGAAGATCGCTTACAAGGAGTATCTACCTTCTGTTCATCCTACAGTGTACGTAGCCGAAGGGGCTAAGCTGGTTGGTGATGTTACCATCGCTGCACAATCCTCGGTATGGTTCAATGCGGTGCTTCGGGGAGACATGGCGCCAGTGATGATTGGCGAGCGCTGCAATATTCAGGATAACGTCGTGGGGCATGTGAACACGAATCAGCCGCTGGTACTGGCAGAGGACGTATCGGTAGGCCATTCTGCTATTATCCATGGCTGCACGATCGGCAAAGGTACATTAATCGGCATGGGGGCTATCGTACTTAACGGCGCAGAGATTGGTGAATATGCTTTAGTAGGGGCAGGCTCCATTATAACGGAGCGTAGCAAGATTCCTCCTTATACGCTGGCGCTAGGCTCTCCGGCACGAGTGGTTCGTGAGCTGACAGCGGCGGATCTGGAGCGAATGGCTCTTACGACACAGAATTATGTAGAGAAAGGCAAGCAATATCAAATTCCTTGAACCCTAGTTTGGAGGTGCATCCTATGGATAAAATGAAAGTTACTTATGAAGTCATGCTGGGACTGTCAGCTGAAATGGTGCTTGATGATGCTTTGCAAAAGTATCGTAGTGAGAAGCTGTACCTGGCCATTGACGAGGCATTAGCTTCCAAAGACGAGGTAGCTTTTCGGAATCTTACGGATGAACTGAAAGCGATAATTCGATAAGCTGCAAGCTTGCTTAAATGTAGCGGCCACAGTAGAATAGGATACAGAGCCTGACCGTCTATGCGGTCAGGTTTCTTTAAGATGATAGAGTACATAAGTTCGAGAGGTAGCGAAAACTTTCAATCATCGCAAGATTATTTCTCGCATAGTGTGGTCTGATTGTGCGGTCTTTTTATGTAGGAAGGACGTCTATGGACGTTTTTCTCAGAATTATAGGGTGTCTAGGTGGCTGGATCTATTGTATGAGGTTCATGTCCATGTCGGAGGGGGAACATAGGTTGTCAATTTCGTTGTTATGGAGCCGGGCTTTTTTGACTAATCGGTACTTTTTGTGGCTGCTGTTCATTTGTAATCTGGCAGGCACTGTGTATGGGTACGTATGGTATGGGGCGCAGCTTCGCTATACATGGGAGGAATATCCCGGCTGGATGTTAGTTTTTGTACCGGATAGTCCGACGGCAAGTCTATTTTTTTGTGCAGCGCTGTTATTTTTGCTGTATCCTCCCAAGCGTTTGCTTGGCAAGGCGATGCGTGCTGTACTAGAAGCTCTTGCGGTAGTGACCAGCGTGAAATACGGCGTATGGGCGTCTGCAATTATCTTTGCTGGAGCAGCCCAGGGAGGAACGATTCAGCCTACTGACTGGATGCTCGTTGCTTCCCACACGATTATGGCGGTAGAGGCATTACTGTACGTACGATTTTTCACCTTTGGGGCGGGTGCCTTAGCCTTGGCTGCAGGGTGGACGTTATGGAATGATACGATGGATTATACATATGGCATCTACCCTTGGCTGCCTGCTACGCTGCATGAGCATGTCCCTGCTGTTCGCAATTTTACGTTCCTGCTGACGCTTGTTAGTGTGCTACTTGGGGGCTTGTTCAGGTATCTGGGTGTGCGCGGCGTTCGGCGTCAGGAGCAGTGTTAATAGTTCTAGCCGCTTCCTCTTGTCCATAAGCTAAGGATAAGGGGGTGTCCGATGAACCGATTCAAACAGCTATGCGCCATTGCTGTCAGCATACTTCTTGCTAGCATTCTCTTGCTTCCTGAAGGTATAGCGGACGCTGGCGTTCAGATCGCAGTTGCAAAAGAAGGTACGATCAGAGAATTGAATCAGCGGGCGGAGCTGCTCTATAGATATGCATCTGATGGTGATATTAGCGCGGTACAGCAGGAGCTTGAACGTATTCGCGGCCTCTTTGCCAGCGGAGATATTCAGCAACAGCTTACGATGGAAGGGGTTCATGCTCTGTCAGGTAGCATTCTTGATCTGGAGCAGTCTTTACGCTCGGTACAGGCCTCCCAGGAGGAGACCGTTCGTGTGGCCGCCAGCTTGAGATTGGCTACGGATACGCTTGTTCATCCGAAGAATCCACTGTGGCAGCAGTATTTCAAAATACTGAAGGAAGATCTGAATGCCATGCAGGCTCAATTCTCCAAAGGAAGCAAAAGCGGCGTAGCAACAGAGCTGCAATCGATGGAGGAGCATTATGCTACCATCCGTACAGCCGTCGTTGTGAGCGGGGCGTCTGCTGCGGTAGTCCGTATGGACTCATGGATGTCCTATATGCGGGGGGTTGCAGATCGGCAGCCATTGGATATTTCTGCACTTCAGTCTGCGATGGGTAGCGGGGGTGAGACGTTAAACGTATTGTTTGGCAGGGAAAAGGACGCCTCTGCCTTTGCCAGCTTTGTCCCGATTGCTGACAGCCGCAATGCCATACTGGTCATCTCGATCCTGCTATCCTGTGCACTAAGCTACGCGGCTTATCGCAAGTATAATGGAGAGAGCCCATGGAAGCCTCGCTTCAGGAGCTAATCTTTACCCTACAGCAATCGCCTCAGCGACTGTGAGACAATGATGTCTTATAGCCGTTGGGGCGATTTTTTTGCATTACTCTTCTCTAAAGCCTTCACCATGGACATCCTGAACTTCACTAATAATCATGAACGCTCGCGGATCGACGGATTTCACGATTTGCTGCAAGCGACGAATCTCCTGCCTGGAGACAACGCAGTAAGCGACGTACTTGGCCTGCTGCGAGTATGCGCCAATCGCCGGAATGATCGTTACCCCACGCTCCATGTCCTTGGTAATGATCGAGGCAATCTCATTGGCATAGTCACTGATGATCATGAAGGCTTTGCCCGAATATGCACCTTCCTGAATGAAATCAATGACCTTGGAAGCGATGAAGACCGCTACGAGCGTGTACAAGATCTTCTCCTTGGGAATATAGAGTAATGAGGTCCCGATAATAATGACATCAATGCCGAGCATAATCTGTCCCATGCTCCAGCCATACCGACGATTCAATATTCGGGCTATGATGTCAGAGCCGCCAGTGGTTCCGCCAAAACGGAATACAATACCTAACCCGGCCCCTAGCGTTACACCTGCATATAATGCGGCTAGCAAAATATCGTGCTCAGTTGCAAAAGGCTCAATCCAGCCAGCCTTGATCATTCTTTCGAACAACCACAGGAAGAAGGTCAGCGCTCCGATTCCGATACCGGTGTAGATCATCTGTCTTCCGCCGAGAACCTTCCAGCCCAGCAGATACAGCGGGATATTCAGAACAAGTGTGGAGAGCGATGGCGAGATGGAAAAGGCATAGTTCAGCAACAGCGTAATTCCCGTTACTCCGCCCTCCATCAGCTTGTTAGGAATGATGAAATACAGGATTCCAAAAGCGAATACAGCAGCTCCTATCACGATGGGTAGTATGGTTTTAAAAGGCTCCAGAGACTTTAGCGTCTTCATATTATCCCTCACTGTTAAAAATTTGGCGTTGCCTCTAGAATATTTTTCCGGGCAACCTTACATAGTATACCTTGTTCATGGAAGATAAAAAATATTTGTTTTCAAATCTTCTTTACGATAACATATGGATAAACCATCGTAACGACCAGATCAAGCAGCTCTTCTTGGGATTTGGAGCTTTAGCGAGACTGTTCGTTCTATAGTGAGTTGCTAAAAGGAGATTGGATTCATGGACAAAACACTTGCAGACATGCAGCATGAAGTTGATCAGTATATATCGCAGTTCAAGGAAGGATATTTCAGTCCTTTATCTATGCTGGCACGCATGTCGGAGGAAGTGGGAGAGCTCGCGCGCGAGGTGAATCATTCCTTTGGCGAGAAGCCGAAGAAGGCAGACGAAGCAGATAATTCCATTGAACTGGAGCTTGGGGATATCTTGTTTATCACCATTTGCTTTGCCAATTCCCTTGGTATTGACCTCACACAGGCCCACGATAAAGTGATGCATAAATTCAACACACGCGACGCAAATCGCTGGACCAAAAAGGACACCGATTAGGCTATCCTTACATATGCTGTACTAAACCAGAATACGGAGGTGCGGCAGCATGAAGGCGGAAGATTGCATTCAGAAGGCATACCAATGCATATTGAACAGCGATTTTGAAGCGGCAATCCGTTATTTTGAACAGGCTATTGCCCAGGAGCCCCATGTTGCCAGCCATCACTACCGATGCTCCGTCACTCATGCTCGTAGCAATCATCTGGATCAGGCTGTGCAATGCGCAAGAAGAGCTGTTCAGCTGGCTCCCGGGCAAGAGGAATATGTGCTTCATTTGCACGCCCTGGAAGCCAGGCAATATATAGCAGAGGCCCGTAGACTCCTTGAAGGAGAGCAGCGCCAAGATCAGGCAATCACGCATTTGGCCTTATCCTTGCTGATGGAGGCTGTAAGACTAGATCCTTTAAGTGGGGACGCTCTTGTACTGACGGCATTAGCCTATGGAGAGTTATCCCGATATGATGATGCTATTAGTGCGATTCAGGAGGCGCAAGCTCTGCTTCCGCATGAGGAGCGGTTGAATCGTCTGCTAGTAGACATGCACCGCCGCAAATTAGAGGCGGATACCGGACATGAGCCCCATTGATTCGGGCCTGATGAAGATGAAACTAACGACTTCCAGACAGCAGCAAAAGGAGATGCAGATATGGCAGATAAAATTAGAGTAGCAGTTGTAGGAGCCGGCGGACGTATGGGAAGAGAAGTAGTTAAGCTGGCTATTCAGGATCAAGAGCTTGAGCTGGTCGCTGCAGTGAGCCGTTCCGAGGTTGGGATGGATGCAGGAGCGATGGTTGGACTGGAGCCAGCCGGAGTGCTGGTAACGGAAGATCTGGAGACGGCACTGGCAAGCAGTGGGGCGGAGGTCATGGTGGATTTCACCACGCCACAATTCGCATACAACCATACACTGCTTGCCATTCAGCACGGCGTTCGTCCAGTCATGGGGACGACAGGCTTTACGCCTGAGCAGATTGAAGAGTTGGACAAGCAATGCAAGCTGCATGGTATCGGCGGGCTGATTGCACCGAATTTCTCCATTGGCGTCATTCTGATGATGCGATTCGCTGCTCAAGCAGCTAAATATTTCCCGCATCTTGAGATTATTGAGTATCATGGAGATCATAAGCTCGATGCTCCTTCCGGAACTGCAGTGAAGACGGCAGAGATGATTGCCGAGCAGCGTCAGGAGCTCCGTCAGGGCAATCCGCATGAGGAAGAGACGATTGAAGGCTCACGCGGAGGCTACTATCAAGGCTTCCGTATTCATAGTGTTCGATTACCTGGTGTATTCGCTCAGCAGGAGGTTGTGTTCGGTGACTATGGGCAATCGCTAAAAATCCGTCACGATTCCTACGAACGTGCTGGATATATGCCAGGGGTCAAGATAGGTATTCAAAAGGTAATGGAACGCACTGGAATGGTATATGGGTTCGAGCATTTTATTGATTAGTATCTAACTGGATGAGAGAGGGTACACATCTATGCTGAAAATTGCATTTATCGCTCACGATAGAAAAAAAGATGAGATGGTTAATTTTGTGACGGCCTACGAGCATGTCTTCAAGGACTATGAACTGTACTCTACGGGAACAACCGGACAACGCATTATGGATGTGACATCGCTGAAGATTCACCGCTTCATGAGCGGTCCACTGGGCGGAGACCAGCAGATTGGTGCGCTCGTCGCACAAAATGAAATGGATCTGATCATTTTCCTGCGCGATCCACTTATGGCCCAGCCACACGAGCCTGACATCACGGCCTTGCTGCGACTGTGTGACGTACAGGGGATACCACTGGCGACCAATATTGCGACTGCTGAGATTCTCGTAAAGGCTGTAGATCGGGGAGACTTTGCTTGGCGCAACCTGGTTCATAAATACAAGCCGGGAGTAGATGAGGCTGGGGACGCATGAGTCTGGACATCTTGATATTCGGTGCTCATGCGGATGACGCCGAGATTGGAATGGCTGGTACAATCGCCAAGCATGTGTCGGCTGGAATGCGGGTAGGAATCTGTGATCTGACCCGTGCTGAAATGTCCTCCAACGGAACTGTCGAGCTTCGGCAGAAGGAAGCCGACGAGGCTGCGCAGGTATTGGGGCTGACGACAAGGAGCAATCTGGGTCTGCCAGATCGAGGATTGTACATAACGCCAGAGCAAATTGCTGCTGTAACAGCAGAGATTCGCCGTCACGCTCCTTCCATCGTGTTCGCACCGTACTGGGAGGACAGGCATCCTGACCATGTGATGTGCAGTAAGCTGGTAGAAGAGGCGGTCTTCAATGCCAAGCTGCGCCGGTATATGCCGGAGTTGCCTGCGGTGCAGGTGAAGCAGCTGTACTATTACTTCATCAATGATCTCGGACAGGCTGATGTCATCATAGACGTAACCGAGCATTATGAGCTCAAGGAGCAGAGCCTGATGTGCTATCGTTCCCAATTCGATGTGCCTGCCGAAGGAAATGATATGGTCGTAACACCACTGAACCAAGGGTACCTACAGCGTGTGCGCGCCAGGGATTCCTTGCTTGGGCAGCGTTCGCTGATCCAGCTGGCAGAGGGGTTTGCATGCAAAACGCCGATTGTAGTTGAACATTTTCATTCCCGCGGGTAGCGCTTCTGAACGTTACAGCGGGATTTTTTTCGGGAATAGACCCGTCTTTGATTTGTACAAGGATGGTACATATAGAAGTTAACTTAAGTGCAGGAAAAAGAGGTGACCTTGGAACATGGATCGCAAATTAAAAATTGGCATTACCTGTTATCCCTCCTTGGGTGGATCAGGTGTAGTCGCAACAGAACTGGGCAAGCTCCTGGCCGAGCGCGGGCACGAGGTTCATTTTATCGCGAACGGCATCCCGTTTCGACTAGGTGGACATTTTCACCGGAATATTTTTTATCACGAAGTCGAAGTCAATGATTATTACGTATTTCGTTATCCTCCGTATGATCTGTCGTTGGCCACCAAGATGGCGCAGGTCGCGCAAATGAAGAACCTGGATGTTCTGCATGTCCATTATGCCGTACCGCACGCGGTATGTGCTTTTCTCGCGAAGCAAATGGTCGGAGACCAATTAAAGGTAGTAACCACCCTGCACGGTACAGATATTACGGTGCTGGCACAGGATGAATCACTGAAGGATCTTATACGACTGGCTATTAACCAGAGTGATGCGGTAACCGCTGTATCGCAGGATCTGATTACTGAGACGATTGATGTGCTGGATATCGAGCGTCCGATTGATCTGACTTACAATTTTGTGGATAAGCGGGTGTATTTCCCGAGAGATGCCGCATCCTTGCGGAGAGATTTTGCACGGCCAGACGAGAAGATTCTGATGCATATCTCGAACTTCCGACCCGTTAAGCGTGTCAGCGATGTGCTGGATATCTTCTACCGAGTACAGCAAAAGGTGAAATCCAAGCTGCTGCTAGTAGGTGAGGGGCCCGATCTGCCGAAAATTCGTTGCAAGATTGAAGAGCTCGGACTGCAGGAGCAGGTATTCTTTGTCGGCAAACAGGACGAAATTGCGCAGGTAATATCGATGGCTGATGTGCTCCTGCTTCCATCGGAGAAGGAAAGCTTCGGACTGGTTGGCCTGGAGGCTATGGCCTGCGGTGTACCGACGGTAGGATCGACGGCTGGCGGAATACCTGAGTTGATCGTACATGGGGAGACTGGATTCTTAGCTGGGATTGGCGATACAGAGCGCATGGCGGACTATGCCATTCAATTACTGACGGACGAACGGCTGGCGGCAGATTTTAGAGAGGCTTGTCTTGAACGCGCACGGACCGTATTTTGCGATACATTAATTACTCAGCAATATGAGGATATTTACTACCGTGTACTAGGACTTGAGACTTCTGCTTTGAAGCCGATTAATGGCTAAAGGTAACGAGACCTGCCTTGTGTCATGGCTACATGTATCATAGTGAAGATCAGGCTTGATGGGACAGGCTCCTGATATCGGTAGTATCGCTTGCGGATTACAGCAGTAAAGGTGGGAACGCTATGTATGGTTGGCGTTACGCTGACCCCGATATGGTCAGTAATGGATTAAAGGTATTGAATACGCTGATATCAGCAGGCTACGAGACCTATTTTGTAGGTGGCTGTGTACGCGATGAGCTGCTGAAGCGTCCCGTACATGATATGGACATAACGACGGCGGCAGAACCTGAGCAGGTGCTGCTTCTTTTTCCAGATGCCATCCCTACGGGGATTCAGCATGGGACGGTTACGGTCATGCTTGAAGGGAATCCATATGAAGTCACAACATTCCGAACCGAGTCCGACTATAAAGATCACCGCAGACCTGCGGATGTAGCCTTCGTGAAGGAGATCATCGAGGATTTAAGAAGACGGGATTTTACGATGAATGCGATCGCAATGTGGCCTGACGGTACGAGAGTCGATCCTTTTGCAGGTGAAGAGGACATTCGTCTGGAGCTTGTTCGCTGTGTAGGAGAGGCTGAGCAGCGCTTCGAGGAGGACGCTCTGCGCATGCTTCGATGTGTGCGATTTGCTGCGAATTTTGGCTTCAGCATCGCTTATAACACATGGAAGGCTTTGCTTCACAAAAGGGGGCTTCTGGAGCATATCGCTATGGAGCGTGTGCGTACCGAGATTGAGAAGCTACTGGAGGGCCCAGACCCTCTGAGAGGACTTGAGCTGCTGCGGCGTTCACGCCTGCTCAGCTATACGAAGGTGCCTACACCATGGGAGCAGGTTGATCCGGCTTTGCTGACACGTCTGGCTGAGCTGGCACCTCCGCTACGCTGGGGCATGCTGGCATTGTCTACACGTGTACCAGCAGACCAGCTGGATCCGGTGCTCCGAGGGTGGACCTGCTCTAATGAGGTGCGTGAGCGTGCACTCGCTCTGCTACGTATGGAGGCCTCGCTTCAGCGCGGTATAATGGATGAGATCATGGAGCAGGCGCCCCCAACAGATGAGTTGCATCAGCTGTGGATCAGCTTGATTCTTAAATATGGGTCTGTAGCAGCAGAGGATTGGCTAAAGGTGCAACGAGTGTTGCCGACAGATTATCGTGAGCTTTCTTTGGAAGCACGAAGCCATATGGAGTTAGTCACTGCACGTGGGTGGGAATGGCTGCACTCAGCCCCGGTGCTTCATCTGAAGGATTTGAAGATTACTGGCGGAGAGCTGGCGAATCTGCTGGAGCGACGTGGGGGACCATGGCTGGGACAGCTCATGGCTCGTCTGCTGTACATGGCTGCTTGTGGAGAAGTAGTTAATGAGCGCGAGGCTCTGATTGAAGAAGCGAAGCGGGTGATGAATGATGAACAAGCATGAACAGTTGCTACGTCTGCTGCTGGATTCAGAAGGAAGCGACATTTCCGGAGAGGATATCAGTCGCCAGCTGAACATTAGTCGCACGGCTGTCTGGAAGCATGTGAACAAGCTGCGCAAGCTAGGGTATGAGATTGATGCATCTCCTCGCCTTGGCTATCGCCTGTCCCGCCGTCCCGAGTGGCTGCAGCAGGAGGAACTGGCCGCTGCCATTGACACCCGTCGATTTGGGCAGGAGCTGCGTGTGCTAATGACTACAGCCTCGACACAGCAGGTTGCCATGGAGCTTGCAGAGTCCGGGATGGCTGAAGGATTGACCGTGCTTGCTGAGGAGCAGACTGGAGGCCGCGGGAGATTCGGACGCAAATGGTTCTCGCCACCAGGAAAAGGAATATGGATGAGCATAATTCTCCGCCCTCAGCAGCCGCTTCAGTATACCTCGCAGCTCACGTTGCTGACGGGTGTGGCCGTGTGTCGTGCTATTCGTCAGTGCACAGGTGTACAGGCTGAGATCAAATGGCCAAATGATCTGCTTGTGAATGGTCGCAAGCTATGTGGCATTCTGCTGGAGTCCGCTGTTGAGGATCAACGACTAAGATATTGCATTGCAGGCATTGGAATTGATGTGAACATGGAGACAGATGATTACCCAGAGGAGCTGAAGAAATTAGCAACTTCACTGCGACTGGAATCAGGCAAGGTCATCAATCGTACAGAGCTGATCGCGGCGATCCTGTCTGAGCTAGAGAGCTTGTATGATCTGTATGCGGAGCAGGGATTCACACCCATAGCATCCCTATGGGAGGCGCTCTCCGCATCGATTGGGCGCAGAATCCGTTCTGTCATTCGTGGCGAGACTGTCGAGGGCACAGCAATGGGATTGGATACGAGTGGTGCCTTGCTGTTACGCCTGGATGATGGTCAGGTCGTGCCTGTATTTTCGGGTGAAATCGAGCTCAAGCCTTAAGGCAGGCGAGTAGCTGTATACAAATTGTAACTTACTTCCAGGATGGATTTATGCTACATGCTTTGTTATAATGTAACGGAGGCGGTATCGGTCTGAACCGAACTGCACTCCGGGGCAATGCCCATCCATACAAAGCTGACCAACATACTTCATTTGCTGGCCCGCGTTGGATTCTGCTCTGAGCCGAACAGGACCGAGACAGAAGGGACGATCGCGAGTGACTCTTTTTTGGCTGTTCGGACCTTTGTGACGCGTTTTCATTACGTGTTGAAAGGTTTTTTTGCTTTGCCAAAAAAAGAACTGAAGGGAGCAATAAGACAATGGCAGCAGCACAACCACTGAACATTGTGAAGATGAAAAAAATGAAGCAGGATGGAATTCCGCTGAGCATGATTACAGCCTATGATTATCCTTCCGCAAGGCTTGCGGAGGAGGCCGCCGTCGATATCATTCTCGTAGGCGACTCATTAGGGAATGTTGTGCTAGGCTATGATTCCACCATTCCGGTGACACTCGACGATATGGTCTACCATACGCGCGCTGTGGCACGTGGAGCTGAACATACATTTATTGTCGCGGATATGCCTTTTATGACATATCACAGCGGTATAACAGAAGCGTTGCAGGGCATCCGCAGATTGATGCAGGAAGGACATGCCCATGCGGTCAAGCTGGAGGGTGGCGCGGAGATCGCGGACACGGTTCGTGCTGCAGTCAAGGCGGGAGTTCCGGTGCTTGGACATATCGGCCTGACGCCACAGTCCGTGAATCAGATTGGAGGCTATCGCATTCAAGGCAAGGATGCTGCGGATGCTGAGCGCCTGATGCGAGATGCCAAGGCTCTGGAAGAGGCCGGTGCCTTCGGTATTGTGCTGGAACTGGTAACCGAAGAAGTAGCGGCTGCCATTACATCTGAGCTGAAGATTCCGACGATCGGAATCGGCGCTGGCAGAGACTGCGATGGACAGGTGCTGGTGTACCATGATGTGCTGAAATATACGTCCGATTATATGCCCAAACGCTTCGTGAAGACCTACGGCGACATTGGCGAGCAGATCAAGCAAAGCATTGGGCAATATGTAGATGAAGTCAAAAAGCGGAGCTTTCCATCCAAGGAGCATGTGTTTACGGCTGATGACAGCGTAATTCAGGCACTTTATGGCAAAGTAGCGAGCGAGAAGACTCCAGAGAAGGTGACTAGCAAATGAGGATTGTAAAGGATGTACAGGAATTACGTCGTCTGCTAAGCGAACTTCGCCGTTCCAACGGAGCAGTGCAAGAGCGCAGCGTAGGCTTCGTCCCTACTATGGGCTACCTGCATGAGGGGCATGCGAGCCTGATGAGGGCCGCCAAAGAGCAGTCGGATATTGTAGTTATCAGCATATTTGTGAATCCGATTCAGTTCGGGCCTAATGAAGACTTTGACAGCTATCCACGGGATGAGCAACGGGATGCTGCGCTTGCAGAGCGTGAAGGAGTAGATATCCTGTTCATGCCGACAGTAGATGCAATGTATCCACAGCCCACACGGACGAAAATTCATGTCAGCGGCCTAACAGACCGCCTCTGTGGGGCGTCCAGACCGGGACATTTTGACGGTGTGACCACGGTGGTAGCCAAGCTGTTCAACATGGTACAGCCTGATAAAGCCTTCTTCGGCATGAAGGATGCTCAGCAGGTGGCTGTGCTCCAGCAAATGGTAATGGATCTCAACATGAATGTAACCATTGTGCCGTGTCCAATCGTTCGAGAGGGTGACGGACTGGCGTTAAGCTCCAGGAACGTCTATCTGAGCCCGGAGGAACGTTCTCAGGCGCTTGCACTATCCAAGGCGCTACGCGCCGCCCAAGAGGCTGTGACAGAGCATGAAGCGGCGACTGTCGGGGAACTCGATGCTATTCTGCGCCAGACGATTAACCAATCGGCACTAGCGCGGATTGATTATGTTGAGATATTAACCTTCCCGTCTCTTCAACCACTGGAGCCAACGCAGCGATTGGAGCAAATTGAGGAAGATGTCATCATGGCGCTCGCAGTACATTTTGGCCGCACTCGTCTGATCGACAATATGAGATTACAAAAAGCGGAGGTTCTGTCCCATGTATAGAACGATGATGAAGTCCAAGATTCATCGGGCAACGGTCACGGAAGCCAATCTGAATTATGTTGGCAGCATAACAATAGACGAGACGCTGATGGAGCAGGCTGATCTGCTGGAGAACGAGAAGGTCCAGATTGTGAACAACAATAACGGTGCCAGACTGGAGACTTACGTCATTCGTGGTCCCAAGGACAGCGGAGTCATCTGCCTGAATGGTGCAGCAGCTCGATTGGTTCAGCCTGGAGATAATGTCATTATTATATCTTATGCCAGCATGAGCAATGAAGAAGCCAAATCATACCAACCAACGGTAGTATTCGTAGATGATAAGAACCGTGCTGTACACACCATGCATGAGGAAGTGCACGCTACCATCATGTAACAGCAGAGGGGCGGATGAAACGGGGGCTTTGGGCGAAAAATGTGAGTACACGTCGCCGATCTGCAATTCAGGTCACCTTACGGCGTGAATTCCATCATCTTGTGAAGGGTGGCGTGCACAGGTATGTTCAAGCATGTATTCGCAGAGATGAACGACATGTTAGATGAAATTGTGAAAAATTACCCTTCTGCCCATGGCCCTCGAAAAGAAGAATTGATGTACAAATGGGGGCTGCTGCGTCGGATGAGCGACTCCATGATTGATCAATGGCTAGCATTTGAAGAGAAGATGAGCGACATGCGTTCCATACAGCAGCAGCACAATCCTGATCCCGTAAATACGGATGAGGATGACTACCCGGAGCTAACGCTTGATGCATGTACCCGTGGCATCGGATATTTCCGTCTGACGATGTACAGGGAGGCTGCAGAGCAATTTGGGCAGGTGCTTGCCGTGTACCCGCAAAGTCTCATGGCGCATATGTACAGGGCTATCTCCAATCTGTATAACGACTACTCCCAGGAGGCTGCCAGTGGACTTCGGCAGGCGCTGGAACTTACCACCGATGCGAAGACAAAGGCTGTTCTGTATAATGCACTTGGCTGTGCAGAGACCAAGAGCTCCAATGTCGAGGCTGCTCTGCAATACTTCAAGCTTGCCCTGAATTATGATCCTAATCTGCAAGAGGCACTTCAGAATATGGAGGCTTGCCGAACCAACTCCGATCATTTACGCTTTGGCGAACCGTTCCATGCCTGATTTCCATGAATCTGAACCATTAAGGGCGATGCCTTGCATCGCTCTATTTTGTTGTTGCCTGTTCAATAGCTTAAACTTTTGGTATGCTTATCGAACCATAGTCCATTCCGATGTATACTGATATGGGTGGAAAGAAAATTCATTTGATGGAAGGGATTAAGGTTGAAATGAAATTTGCAGTATTGGATTTTGAGACGACAGGAACCCAGTCCACGGATGATATCATTCAAGTCGGGCTTGCTATTATAGATCATGATTTAAGCATCTCCCAAATATACGGTTCTTATGTAAATCCGGGAAAGCCGATTCCACCATTCATCACAGGCTTGACTGGCATCACAGATGAAGATGTAGCTGATGCCCCACAGCTTGAGGATATGATGGTTGAGCTGGTTCCATTATTAAATGATACTGTGCTGGTCGGACACAATGTGGCCTTTGACTTCAATTTTTTACAAAGTGCTCTTGATCGCTGCGGTTATTTGCCCTACCAGGGACGCATTTTGGATACGATGGATTTCCTGAAAATCTTCTTTCCGTCCTTGGGCTCGTACCAGTTAGGCTATGTATCCTCAGAATTTGGTCTTGTGCATGACAGACCGCATCAGGCCGACAGTGATGCGCAGGCGACCGCCGAGGTATTCATTAAGTGTCTGCAGGATCTACAGGCGCTGCCGCTCATTACCATTCAGCGATTATGCGAGTTGTTCCAGAATGAGGACAGTGATCTCAGCTGGTTCTTCGAAGGCGTGCGTGAGCAGCGTGAGCACGAGACAGATCACGATCTGAATGGTTACAGCTTTTATCGCCAGCTCGCGCTCAAGGTTGAAGACTGGACAGACATAACGACACCTAGAGACCCTGAGGAAGCTAGTCCGCTCAGCGGTGTGACTTTTGAGGGATTTCTGGAAGGCGTGCAGGAGCGTATGCGGTCCACCTTGAAGCAATATGAGGAGAGAGATGCGCAGAACCAGATGTTCGCCACCGTGATGGAGGCTCTTCAGAAGGATAAGCATTTGCTGATCGAGGCAGGTACAGGTACTGGTAAATCCCTTGGTTATCTCCTGCCGTCCTTATATCAGAGCGTGAAGACAGGTCAGAAGGTGACCGTCAGCACGCATACGATTAACTTGCAGGAGCAGCTACGTGAGCGGGATATTCCCTTGCTGACGCAGGTCATGGATTTTCCGTTCCGGGCTGCAATATTCAAGGGGCGTGGGCATTATTTGTGTCTGCGGAAGTTTGAACATAAAATAAATAAGAGAGAGTTCGCGACACCCAAGGAGGACCTGATCACAGCCGCGCAGATGATTGTCTGGCTCACCATGACGGAGACGGGCGATGATGAAGAGCTGAATCTTAGCAGTCGAGGTGGAGACTTCTGGGAGACGGTAGCTAGTGATTCAGATTCCTGTCTCGGCCGGTCCTGCCCTTGGTTCCGCAAATGCTTCTACCATCGTGCCCGCCACGAAGCAGGTACAGCGGATGTTATCGTGACGAACCACTCCAAGCTCTTTACGGATGTGAAGGCCAGTCATCAGCTGTTGCCAAGCTATGAGCATCTGATCATCGATGAAGCGCATCATCTGGAAGAGGTAGCAGGCAAGCACCTGGGACTTCATATGAAATATTTCACATTTATTCATCCGTTGACCCGACTCTTCAAGGATAGTAAGACAGGTCAATTGCCAGCGCTACGGCAAATGCTGAATCAATCCGGTATGGAACAGGCCTCTGGCTGGTCTTCCACGATTGACAGCATGTATGGTGAGGCTGTTGAGGCGAAGGAAGCATGGGATAAGCTGAGCGAGATGCTATTCGCGATGCTGCCTGAGCGCTCGGATGCCTCGCCTGGAGAGAGCGGGCAATTCTCCGCACGCCTGAAGCCGTCTGACAAGCCCAAGGGCTGGTCAGATGCCGGGTCGCTGGAGCAGCAGATCTATTTGATTCTGGGCGAGCTGATTCGTCAAGGAGACAAGCTGCTACAGGAAGTGGAGGATGAGCTGGAGGACTTCGGTACGGAGAGCCTCATGATAGATCTGAAGGGGCTGTTCAAGGATCTGGCTGGCTTCCGTGAGAACCTGCGCTTTTTCATGAAAATGGAGGATGAGACTACTGTATACTGGCTGGAGGCAAGTGGTCAGTTCCGCAGTAAATCTCTGCAATTTTATGCAGTCCCGGTGGATGTCAGTCGTCAGCTGAAGGAGATGTTTTTTGATAAAAAGAGCAGTGTGGTGTTAACTTCCGCGACACTCTCCGTCGACAAATCCTTTCAGTACATGATAGACCAACTAGGACTACAGGAAGCGGCAGATACAGGAAGGCTTCTTACATCCATGCTGCCATCGCCCTTTAATTACAGGGAGCAGGCACTTCTCGTCATCCCGCGGGATTTCCCCAGTGTCAAGGGCAGCATTGGAGATGAGTTGTTCGTGAGCACACTGGTGCAATCCTTGAGTATGGCAGCTCAGGCAACCAAAGGAAGAATGCTCGTCCTGTTCACCTCCTACCGCATGCTTCGGCAGGTACACGAGCCGCTCAAAGAGTCGCTGGCAGCCAGTGACATTACGGTGCTCGGTCAGGGTGTGGACAGTGGAAGCCGCTCGAGGCTGACCCGCAGATTCCAGGAAGCCAAGTCAGCTGTGTTGCTAGGTACAAGCAGCTTCTGGGAAGGCGTCGATATCCCGGGGGATGCGCTGACCTGTCTTGCGATCGTGCGCCTGCCGTTCCAGCCGCCCAATCAGCCGTTGTTGGAGGCCAAGAGCGAGCTGCTGCGTCAGCAGAACAAGAATCCTTTCATGCAGTTATCCGTGCCGCAGGCCGTCATACGCTTCAAGCAGGGCTTTGGTCGTCTGGTACGTACGGGACAGGATCGTGGCGTGGTCATTCTCTATGACACGCGCGTGCTGGAGTCTTATTACGGGAAGCACTTCCTGTATTCACTTCCAGGACCCAAAATGGAGCATATGCCTACTACGCAGATGGTCCCACGAATTGCGGGTTGGCTTGATGAGCCGGTCCAAGGATGAATTTTATTCAAATTAGGATTTATAGTTATACAGTCCGTTGTGATTAGGAGGAGCAAGTATGAAATCGGATAAAATCTCGGAAGCCGTCGTTCGTAGGCTCCCTGTTTACCTCAGATATTTGAATGAACTGCAAAAGCGTGAAATCTCTACGGTGTCCTCGCAGGAACTGGGCCAGAAGCTGGATCTGAATCCGGCCCAGATCCGCAAGGATCTTGCATACTTTGGTGACTTTGGACGAAAGGGCATTGGCTATGATGTTACCTATCTGATTGAGATTATTCGTCATATACTCAAAATCGATCAGCAGATTAACGTGGCTCTTGTTGGGGCAGGTAATCTGGGGCAAGCGTTGTCCAACTATAATGCGTACCTGAAGGACAATATGAAGATAGTAGCTGTATTCGATGCGCTGCCTACCAAGGTCGGATCGAAGATCAACACGCTGCAGGTGCAGCCAATGGAAGAGCTGAAGGAGACGGTTGAGTGGCTCAATATCCGAATCGGGATCATTACTGTACCGGACTTCGAAGCACAGCGTGTTGCTGATCTGATGATTGAGAGCGGCATCGAAGCCATCCTGAACTTTGCGCCTACAATTCTCAAGGCTCCGCGTCACATTCGTATTCATGCGACCGATTTTACGACAGATTTGCTGAGCTTGGCCTATTATTTGGAGGATGGAAAGGAAGAGAAGGAACATGACAAGCAATAAATGGATGATCAAAAACGGACATTTTGCAGTGAACGGGCAAGATGCTTCTGTTATTGAAGGCTGTATGATTGTAGAGGATAGCCGAATTACATATATCGGATCTACCATTCCGGATGGAGAAGAGGATACCCCTGTTGTAGATGGCAAAGGCCTACTTTTCCTTCCTGGACTTGTAAATACACATGGTCATGCGGCTATGTCATTGCTACGCGGCTATGGAGACGATATGGTGCTGCAACAATGGTTACAGGAGAAGATGTGGCCAATGGAGGGCAAATTCACCTCTACTGACGTTTATTGGGGCACTTCTCTGTCCGTGCTTGAGATGCTTAGGGGCGGTACAACGACATTCCTGGACATGTATGATCACATGGATGAAGTCGCCAAAGTCGCTGAGCAGTCCGGAATTCGTGCTTGTCTGATGCGTGGGGCTATTGGTCTGTGCTCCGAGGAAGAGCAGCGGATGAAGCTGAATGAAGCCGTTGCGTTCGCGAAGAATTGGCATGGCAAGGCGGATGGACGCATTACGACGATGATGTCCCCGCACTCTCCTTATACATGCCCACCAGCGTTCATCGAGCAGTTCGTGCAGGCTGCTCATGATCTGAACCTTCCGCTTCATACGCACATGTCAGAGACACTCGCAGAGGTAGAGCAGAATGTAAGAGAGTATGGTGCTCGTCCAGTAGAGCATCTACAAAAGCTTGGCTTCTTCTCCAGACCATCGCTAGTTGCTCATGCGGTTCATTTGAACGACGAGGAGATTCAGGTGCTTGCGCAGCATGATGTGGGCGTGTCTCATAATCCAGGCAGCAATCTGAAGCTGGCGAGCGGTGTAGCCAGAGTGCCAGATCTACTGCGCGCAGGCGTTAAGGTATCCCTGGGCACGGATGGACCAGCCAGCAATAACAATCTGGATATGTTCGAGGAAATGCGTCTGGCTGCACTCATTCATAAAGGCGTGTCTGGCGATCCTACGGCTGTACCAGCAGCTGAGGCATTGCGGATGACGACGGAATACGGTGCTGCTTCAATTGGGCTGAAGGAAGTAGGAGTCCTGGCTGCAGGCAACAAGGCAGACTTTATCGCTCTGGATCTGGATCAGCCGCATTTTCTGCCTCGCACGGATCTGATCTCTCATGCTGTCTATTCGGCGAGTGCCAAGGACGTTGTTCATGTATGGGTAGACGGTAAGCAAGTGCTTAAGGATGGAAGCTGCCTCACACTGGACGAGGAGCGCATCCGCTATGAAGCTCAGGCAGCGTTCGAGGGGCTGCTGGCGCGCTAATCTATTTTTTATCCGGAAAGGAAGTTCGGGTTGAAGAACAAGAGGAAATGGCTCACAGGCATCATTCTGGTCCTGCTGTGGCTGTTCGCAGGCATCTATGCCTATTACTCCTATGTTACTCAGGACCAGCGTGTCGAGCGCAATACAGCAGTGGAGAAGGCACGGCAGGATGCAAAGCTTGTGTCTGTAAATAATTCATGGAAATCCGTGTGGGATTCTGTGTACTGGACCGTTGAGGGCACGAATGCTGACAGTCAGCAGGTGATGGTATGGATTCCATTCGAGCCGGTGGAGAACGCTCCTGATACGGTGAAGCAGGATGCTTCCGTCCATACCGAATTATTGAATGATGGTATGAATGAGGACCAAATGCGGGCTAGGATCGAGAGTGATCTGCCGAATGTGGATATCATTAGCCTCCGGCCCGGCGTGTATGACAATCAATACGTATGGCAGCTCATGTACCGGGAGAACGACCGCTATCGCTATCGATTTTATCGTTTTCAGGACGGAGCTGAGGTGGGGCAGGGGTATACGCTTCCGGGCAAGTAGTCAGGTAAGCAATCGTGTTCAACTAGATGGACATCATATTATTTGGGGAATGAGCTAATCTGGGATAGATGAGCTGAATATAGTCGCTCCCAGCAGAGTTGTTTCAGAAAATCTTAGGATTTTCCGGGACAGCTCTTTTTCTATTGGCTCCATTTTAAGAGAATCATATTTAAATTTTGAAAAATAGACATACTTTGCTTTTAGCTACTTGATATATCGTGTGATATACTCTAGTATATACTGATGTTGCACTTATTTGAGAAGCATGGAGTGGTGTTATCCATCGTTTGTCATTACACGTTGTTATAAGAATTTTATAGAACCCGCAGTCGGAGGTCTATTAATAGAGAGGTGTATGGAATGTGCATGGAAGATGATGCAGGAAATGGAGTGATCGCATCGCTACCATAGTCCACTGTTATGTGCAGATCACGCGTAGAGATGCAGAGTCGCCCAGCCATACTGTATACTTAGTAGAAATGAATCATGTATTATCTGAGAGGAGGACGTTAATTTGAAACTGCGCATTGTACCTATAGCGCTGGCAGCAGTTCTATCCGCTTCCGTATTGTTCGGTGGCTGGTTCCTGTATCGCCAGGTAGCTGTGCACCAACCACTACAGAAGATTGTTACCCAATACCCTGGTGTAACAAGCGCTCAAGTGGATATTAACCAATCCGAGGTTACTTTGAAACTTGATCTTGAACCCGATACAGATATTCGTGGACTGGTGCAGGCCGTCAAGAAAGACGGTAGCTCTGTACTTGGGAGCAAGCGACTGAAGCTGGACATTAAGGATCATTCGGATCAGGAGCTGGACAAGCTGTGGTCTCAAGCCATGTTCCCTATTGCAGAAGCCATGGATAGCAAGAAGTATACGGAGATTCCTGCCACCATTAACGGACTGCAGCAAGGAGTGATCAAGGCTGACACCAACATGGATGATACGAACGTCTACATTCGTCTGCAGAATGGTGACGCCAGCAAATATATCATATTACCTCGTGAATCGCAGAAGATAGGGGTGTGGCCGAATGCCTAGATGGGTGAAGGAGACGTTGATTGGTACCATTCCCGTAGTGCTTATATTTCTGATTTTTATCGGATTTAATATTGTTCCTCTTTTGCTAGCTGGAACGCTCGTTGGAGGTTTGCTGTTGCTGCTTCATATGCGTGGGGGAATCGCTGTAGGGGCTGCCCAGGATAAGAAACGCAAGCAAGCTGGTCCTGCGAAGCTGACCTTCGAGGAGATTGGCGGCCAGGAGAGCGCCAAGCAAGAGCTTCGTGAGGCGCTTGATTTTCTGGTGCGTCATGAGGAAATATCCCGCTTCGGCATTCGACCGCTCAAGGGGATTCTGCTGACAGGGCCTCCAGGAACCGGGAAGACACTGATGGCCAAGGCTGCAGCACAGTATACGAACTCCGTATTTGTCGCTGCTTCCGGCAGTGAATTCGTTGAGATGTATGTTGGTGTCGGTGCAGGCCGGATTCGGGATTTGTTCCGCGAAGCACGCAATCGTGCCGCCAAAGACAAGAAAGACAGCGCCATTATCTTCATCGATGAGATTGATGTTATTGGAGGCAAGCGTGAGGGGGGTCAGCAGAGAGAGTATGATCAGACGCTGAACCAGCTACTGACGGAGATGGATGGAATTTATTCCTCCGAGACGCCGCGCATCTTGCTCATAGCTGCAACGAACCGTAAGGAGATGCTGGACAGTGCTTTGCTGAGACCTGGGCGATTTGATCGCCATATTCAGGTGGATTTGCCTGACAAGAAGGGCAGACAGCATATTCTGGAGCTGCATGCGAAGAACAAGCCGGTCGAGGAGAACGTGGATCTCGGCAAAATTGCGGAGGAGGCCTATGGCTTCTCCGGTGCGCAGCTGGAAAGTGTCATGAACGAGGCAGCGATCTATGCGATGCGGCAAAATGAAGCGGTCATTGACCAGCAGCATTTGTCCATGGCGATTGACAAGGTTATGATGGGTGAGAAAACAGACCGTGAATCGACTGCTGAGGAGAAGAAGCGGGTAGCTATTCATGAGCTGGGCCACGCAATCATGGCCGAGATCGTACGTCCCGGCAGCGTGAAGCAGGTAGCGCTAAGTCCACGTGGCAAAGCGCTGGGATATGTCCGTCACAATCCGCAGCAGGAGCATTACCTGTACACGAAGGCATTTCTGGAGGAGCAGATTATGATCTCGCTGGCCGGAGCGGCAGCGGAGGAGATGTATTACGGTGGTCGTAGTACAGGCTCCAGCAATGACTTTGAGCAAGCGATTCAGATCGTTCAGACAATGATGACTTCAGGATTAACCTCGTTAGGGATTATTAGCATGGATATGATGACCAAACAGGAGCTTATGCGTGAGAATAGTGAGATTCTGAATGCTCTTCATACAAGAACATTGGAGCTGCTGGAGCAGCATCGGCCAATATTCGACAATTCTCTCGACATTCTAATGCGTGAGGAAGTTCTCAATGGAGAGCAATTCAGATGTCAATTTCGTGAAAATGCCCTTCTACCAGCATAATTTTTTTATGCTGGTTATTTTTTTTTACTTTTGTTCCGTGCTAAGATATTATTATCTATTGGGTCTTACAAATGTATTTTTCGACAAGGAAGGATACAATATACGATATAGGCCTTGAAAGGATGGAGCAGAAGACCATGCAATTTAAAAAAATCGGCGTCATTGGTGGCGGTACTATGGGTCAAGGCATTTCTGAAATGCTTGCAGCCAAAGGTATTGATGTATTGCTGCTCGAGAAAACTACAGATAGACTGGAACATGCCTACAGCATGATTGAGACAAGTCTCGACAAGCAGCTGGAGAAGTGGGCGATCACCCAGGCGGAGAAGAAGCTGATTCTGTCCCGCATTCAGAAGATTACACATCTGGCTGAGCTGAGCAGCTGTGATATGGTTATTGAGACCATCACAGAGGATCTGGAAGCCAAGAAGGCAGTCTTCAAGGAGCTGGATCATGTATGTCCTAGCCATATTATCCTGGCAAGTAACACCTCCACGCTGAGCTTGACTGAGCTTGCAAGCGTGACTGAATATCCAGAACGCGTTATTGGCATGCACTTTATATATCCGGTATCCCGCATTGATCTGGTTGAGATTATCCGTGGTCTGAAGACTTCGGACGGGATCTTTGAACATACGAAATATTTCGTTGAGACGTTGCTTGAGAAAAAAGGCGTCATGGTATATGAATCTCCGGGGTTTGTGACCAGCCGGATTATTTGTTTGCTTATTAACGAGGCTACTCACGTCCTGCAGGAGGGTGTTGCCTCTGCTCAGGATATCGATGACGCGATGCGTATCGGTTACAGCTTCCAACACGGTCCACTGGAGATGGCAGACCGCTTCGGTCTTGATTCCGTACTTGCTGCACTGGAGCGTATGTTCCGTGAATTCGGCGAGCTGAAGTACAGACCTTCCGTCGTACTCAAGAAGATGGTGAGAGCTGGAAATCTGGGCGTTAAGACAGGAGAAGGCTTCTTCAAGTATGACAAGGACGGTGACCGGGTATGAAAATTCTAGTAATCAATGCAGGTAGCTCCTCGCTTAAATATCAATTGTACGACATGACAGATGAATCTGTATTGGCTAAAGGTCTGGTTGAGCGGATCGGTATGGACTCTTCCATTCTGACTCACAAGCCGACTGGCAAAAATGAACTGACCGAGGTCAGTGAGATTCTGGAGCACACGACTGCAATCCGTAAGGTACTGCACGCACTCACTAGTGAAGAGCATGGTGTGATCGCGAACATCAATGAGATTGATGCTGTTGGACATCGTGTGGTGCACGGTGGAGAGGCGTTCAAGGAATCTGCTCTCGTGACAGATGAGGCGAAGAAGGAGATCCGTCGTCTGTTCGACTTGGCTCCACTGCACAATCCACCATCCATGCTGGGGATCAACGCTGCTGAGTCGAATATGCCAGGTATCCCACAGGTAGTCGTATTTGATACAGCCTTCCATCAGACGATGCCTGAAAAAGCCTATATGTACGCGATCCCAAGAGTGTTGTACAATAAGTACAAGGTGCGCCGTTATGGAGCACACGGAACATCCCATGACTACGTGAGCAAGGAAGCCGCCAAATTCATTGGCCGTCCGCTTGAGGATCTGAAGATCATCACTTGCCACATCGGTAACGGAGCAAGTATTACGGCAGTCAAAGGCGGGGACTCCGTCGATACCTCCATGGGTATGACTCCGCTTGAGGGTCTGATGATGGGGACGCGTAGTGGCGACCTGGACCCTGCGATCGTTCCTTATGTCATGAATAAGGAAGAATTAACAGTCAATGAAGTGAATTCCATGCTTAACAAGCATAGCGGATTGCTTGCTATCTCTGGAATCAGCAGTGACATGCGTGAGATCACTGACGGCGTAGAGAAGGGCGACGCGAACTCAATTCTGGCATTTGACATGTATACGTACCGTGTACGCAAATACATCGGTTCCTATGCAGCAGCTATGAATGGTGTTGATGTCATCGTATTCACAGCGGGTGTCGGTGAGAACTCTGCTATACTTCGTAAGAGAGTGCTGGAGGAGCTTACCTTCTTGGGTATCGAGCTTGATGAATCCCTGAACAGCATTCGCTCCGGAGAGCCACGCCGCATTACCACAGCGGACTCCAAAGTAGAGGTACTGGTTGTCCCTACGAATGAAGAGTTGGTTATCGCACGCGATACATTCCGCCTGGTATAAGCAAGATCGTTATACGAAGCATGAGGATCAAGAGCCCCTGTCCTGCCAAAGGAAAGGGCTGTTTCTCAAGAAAACCTACCTCTTTCACGCAGTCTGTCTTCCTTGGAAAGGCTGCGAGAGAGGTTTTCTTATTTTCGGTTATGAGGAGAGATAGACAAATGACGTTGAAGAGTACAATTTCGGAAGTGGGCCGTCATGTAGGCGAGACGGTACGCATTGGTGCTTGGGTACATAACAAGCGCTCCAGTGGCAAAATTCAATTTTTGCAGCTTCGTGACGGAAGCGGCTACATTCAAGGTGTAGTTGTGAAGAGCGAAGTGCCTGAGCAAGTATGGGACGATGCCAAAAAATTGACGCAGGAGAGCTCCTTGTATGTGACAGGTATCATTCGCGAAGAGCCGCGTAGCAAATCTGGCTATGAGATGACGGTAACAGGCGTTGAGATTATTCATATTACAGAGGATTATCCAATTACACCGAAGGAGCACGGAGTAGACTTCCTCATGGACCACAGACATCTGTGGCTGCGTGCGCCGAAGCAGCGTGCGATCATGATCATCCGAGCTGAGATTATCCGAGCTGTTCAACAGTTCTTTGACGGAAATGGATTCACCAAGGTGGACCCACCGATTCTGACGCCGTCTTCTGCAGAGGGTACGACAGAGCTGTTCCATATTAAGTACTTTGATGAGGACGCATTCCTGACACAAAGTGGGCAGCTGTACATGGAGGCTGCGGCCATGGCACTGGGCAAGGTCTACTCCTTTGGTCCGACCTTCCGTGCCGAGAAATCCAAGACACGTCGCCATCTGATTGAATTCTGGATGATTGAGCCAGAGATGGCTTTCGTTGGGCTTGAAGAAAGCCTGGAAATCCAGGAGCAATTCGTAAGTCATGTCGTTCAATCGGTGCTTAAGAATTGCCGTCCAGAGCTCGAGACCCTGGGTCGGGATATCTCCAAGCTGGAGAACATCCAAGGTGAGTTCCCGCGCATTACTTATGATGAGGCTATTGAATTCCTGCAAGGGCAAGGCTTCGATATTCCTTGGGGTGAGGACTTCGGGGCTCCACATGAGACAGCGATTGCCGAGAAATGTGACAAGCCGGTATTCATTACCCATTATCCGGCTGCGATCAAGGCTTTCTACATGAAGCCTGATCCGAATCGTCCGGAAGTCGTGCTATGTGCAGATATGATCGCACCAGAGGGCTATGGTGAGATTATCGGTGGCTCCCAGCGGATTGATGATCCGAAGTTGATGGATGAGCGATTTACAGAGCATAATCTTGCGCGCGAGGCCTACCAATGGTATATGGATCTGCGTACTTATGGTACGGTACCGCATTCCGGCTTCGGCTTGGGGCTAGAACGGACGGTAGCTTGGATCTGCGGTCTGGAGCATGTGCGTGAGACCATTGCCTTCCCGCGGATGCTGTACCGCCTGTATCCATAATTGATGATGAACTATGGACCGCACGGACAACAGGATAAGCAGACTGCATGGGTAGAAGGCGCAGCGCTCGTGCTGGAGGACGGAACGGTTCAGATTCCTCATGCACTACTGCGCTACTATCGTAGCCTGCGTCTTCTGGATACGGAGGCTATGCTCCTCCTACAGCTCATGGCCTTCCGCCAGCAGGAGCATAAGGAATTCCCGACACTCGACGAGCTTCAGAGCCGAATGGGATTAACCGCTGACGGAATTGGCAAACTCCTGCAGAAGCTGATTCACGATGGCTGGATTAGCATCGATAGCGTGGCCTACGAGGGCTCAGACGTACAGCATGAGCGTTATAATCTGGCAGGTGTATACCATAAGCTTGCTGCCTATCTATACAACGAACAACAGCGTAAGAGACCAGCAAAGGATTCGGAGCTTGATGATCTGTTTACGGCTGGTGCGCACGAGAGTGAACGCAACCTGTTCACAATTTTCGAGAAGGAGTTCGGCCGACCACTGTCTCCGATGGAATACGAGACCATTGGCGGCTGGATGGATCATGACCAATATCCTGAAGAGCTGATTTTGCTGGCGCTGAAGGAGGCAGTCTTTACAGGCAAGGTACATTTCCGCTACATTGATCGTATCCTACTCGAATGGAATCGCAATCGGATTCGCACACCAGAGGATGCCAAGGCATATGCCCAGAAGTTCAGAGGCGGAGGTCGATGAGGTATCTGAGGCGAATGCTAATCGAGCATTAGGTTCTTGTTGAGTTAAGCAACAAGGATTACGACTGCTTCCATCCTATATCTATAAATAGGCTAACAGGCCGACCGGTATTCCACGAAGGAATGTCTGGTCGGTCTTTTTTTAACAAAAATCATACATAATGCAGGGGTATACGCACCGGGTGGCGTCTATCTATACGGGAAGGGGGAGAGGACGATTGAAGTAGAAGATATGATTGGCCGGATCCGTGAAGGAGACTGTACAGCCTTCAGGGAGCTGGTGCATCATTTTAGCAGACATGTATACCATGTGACCTATTCTGTGCTGCACGATGAGAAGGAAGCCGAGGATGTAGCCCAGGAAGTATTTGTCCAAGTCTATGTCTCTCTCCCCCAATACCGAGACGAAGGCTTCAAGACATGGCTTACACGCATCGCTGTACGTAAGGCAATTGACACCAAGCGCAAAAGAAATCGCAGACCTGCGGAGCTGGTGGACCCTCTGGAAGGCTGGGATGAGCACCTAACTGATGACGAAGACATTCTAGCGACAGTGCTCCGGAAGGAGAGAACGGCCGAATTCGCAGCGAGGATTGCAGCCTTGCCTCATCAGCATAAGGAGATCATCACGGCGTTCTACATAGAGGGCAAGAGCTATGAACAGATGGCTAAGGAGATGCAGGTTGCTACGAAGACGATAGAATCACGATTATACAGGGCCAGGCAGTGGATACGTGCGAACTGGACAGAGGAGGAGTGGGCATGAGCGATCAATACAAGACATCAGCAGACGACTGGAAAAGCTATATTCAGGGGCAAGCAATAGCGAAAGAGGAAGCACGTCTCGAGAACATGCTCATGGATCAGGAAGAAGCGGTGGCAGCCTTTCTGAGGCAGCTTGAGCAGGAAGAGGATGCCTTACCTCAACTGGGCGATGTCACAGCCTTTACGGATCGAATAATGGCTAGCCTGCCAGATTCCACGGAAATGGTGGGAACTGAGGATGGCAGGCAGCTGCCGGAGCCCCCTCAACGTACTGGAAAAGCGTCAACGGCTATCGGACTGGTCCAGACTGTAGCACTTGATGAAACTGCCAGAGTAGCCGACAAGCACGAATTAACGAGGACACACAAGAAGGCTGAGACTACTAAGAGCACGGAGAACATCCCGAGTCACGATAGGGTGAAGCGATGGTATCACCGAAAATGGGCTCATTACGCCATCGCAGCGAGCATTACGCTGATATGCTCCTATACCGGGGCTTTTGATCAGCTATCTCCCGCTGAGCCATTACATTCACAGCCTGATTTTTACACTGGCGAATCGGTGAGCGAAGAAGTCATGAACGCTGCGACAGGCTGGCTGGATCGTATGCAGGGTCGTTGAGATGATATCTTCAAATCTTAAAATGTGTTGGGATAAGAGGATACGATAATGAACAGGGAGATCAGGGATATGATGACGAGCAAGATTATGATAACGGGCAGGGTTATGATAATGAATAAGGAGGAATGTCACAATGCCAACGTCGGAGCGTAGCCGCTTGCTAGCATTTTTGTTGAATGTGATTCCTGGCTTGGGTTTTTTATACTGGAATCGTAGACTGGCAGCTTTTATCTACTTTAGTCTGACGATATCAGGCTTAGGAGGCGGTGTCTTTCTATCACTAGTAGCAAATGATGGGGGTTATTTTCTAGTAGCACTGATAGCAGTGTTCTTACTATGGTGCCTCTGCATGCTACATATGTTAATTGTGTTATTGACCTACAAGCCAGGGAGTGCTATGAATCAGCATGCACCGTACTATGGGCCACCGTATTCTGTGAGCGCTGGTCCAGAGCAGCGTCCTTATACAGCAGATGAGATGCTGCACACCGCTGGGAATCCAGATGGGGCTCAAGATATGCGAACTGCACCAGTGTCCCCGTCTTACTCGCATAATCATCGCGGGATGGACCATGAGCGTCTAATTACGATTTTGCTGTCATTCATACCGGGGCTGGGTCATTTTCATCTCGGCCTGATGCAAAGAGGCTTGTCCTTCCTTCTGGCATTCTTTGGGCTGGGAGCCATGCTGCTATTCATTGATAGTCTGATGACTTATACCGATGGCTTTTTGGCTTTTCTGGTATTGATGCCGGTGATCTGGCTGTATTCGATGTTTGATGCGGTCAAGCTGGTGCATATGAAGCTGGCTGGAGAATTGCTGAATGACCAGACGGTGTTTGAAGATTTGAATCAGGGCCGTCGTGATGACAAGCGCAGCAAGATCCTTGCCATGATTCTATCGGTGCTGCCAGGCGCAGGGCATATGTATCTGGGTCTGCAAAAGCGTGGTCTGCATCTTATGGTGCTATTCTTGGGCGGAATCTACGTGCTGGATGTGCTGCGACTGTCTGTCTTCCTGTTTCTCATCCCCATCGTATGGTGCTACAGCTTCTTTGATAGCTTACAGCTGATTAGTCGATATGGGAATGAGATGCTGGAGGATCGGCCTATATTCGAAGGTTGGCAGCTGTATCGGCACTGGATTGGCGCAGGTCTCTTGTTGCTGGGCCTGTATTATATCCTGACGAATGCAGTCGTTCCTTCGCTCGACATACGCTTTCCCGAATGGAGGCTATCGGATCGGATCGACAGGCATCTGAAGACCATTATCGTCTCGATCCTGCTCATAGTAGGTGGAATCAAGCTGTTACAGAAGCAGAACAAGAGCTCTGCAGATAAGCCTCGCCGTATGTCCAGTCGTTAGAGTATCTGTACTTGGCAGCTGCGCGAATCAAGCGAGTGTGCGAAGCTTTGGGACGAAAAGTCATCATCTCTTCGATCTCTCGTCAATCACTCTTCAGCCACTCGTGAGCACTCGTCAACATCACATAATGTCCAAGCAAATCGTGGTGTGTTACACTGTGGATAATGCTCGTACCACAAGTGGATTGAACGAAGGAGAGATATCATGTCGATGATTACGATTGATCCGGTCACATTGACCGATCGTGAAAATTATAAGCTACTCACAGGAAGCATCATTCCAAGGCCTGTGGCCTGGGTGACAACGCTCTCTAGCACGGGCGTTGTGAACGCTGCTCCATTCAGTTATTTCTCTATCGTCTCTTCGGATCCACCGCTCATCTCCGTCTCTGTCCAGCGAGTGCAGGGGGTATCCAAGGATACGGCTAGAAACGCAATAGAGCGTGGAGAATGGGTTGTCCACATCACTGACGAGGACAATGTGGAGGCTGCTAACCGCACAGCCGCGCCGCTGCAGCCCGACGAGAGCGAGGTAGAGGCAGCGGGTCTGGAGACGATTCCAAGCAGCGCCATTCAGGTACCGGGGCTCAAGCAGGCCAAAATTCGAATGGAATGTGTCCTGGAGCAGGCTATTGCGCTTGGAGGCACGCCGGAGCTGCCAGCCTGTGATCTCCTGATCGGTCGGGTCGTACAGTACCACTTGTCCACGGACGTCTATCAGAATACCTATATCCAGGCCAAGACACTGGCGCCTGTCAGTCGTTTGGCTGGCAATGCATATGCCAAGCTGGGAGAGACATTTTCGCTGGACCGCCCTGTAAAGTGATAATGTAGCATTCCCATTACCATGAGATAAATCTAGACACCTTCAAGAACTACTTCCATATCGTAAGATGTGGAGGACAGCTTGGAGGTGTTTTTGTGTCGGCTACAAGACTGGATATCTCATAGAACCAAGATGAAGGCCATTGAAATATGATGGGCGGGTATTCCTGTGAAGTTAATGGTGGAGGAACCGTGTGTTCAGCGGATCGACACTAATGGAGAGATTGACAAAGAGGAAAAGGAATAGTAGGATTAACTAATCGTAATAATTACTAATAAAAAGGGGTTAAAATGAGAGTTGTAATTACCTTGGCTTGCACCGAAACTGGCGACCGCAATTACACGACCACCAAAAACAAGAGGAATCATCCTGAGCGCATGGAGCTGCGCAAATACTGTCCGCGGCTAAAAAAATACACGCTACATCGTGAAACGCGTTAATGAGCAAGATTAGATCAGATTTAAAGGAGGAATTAAAATGGCTAAGAAATCGAAGATCGTTAAAGAGCAGAAACGACAAGCTCTGGTTCAAAAGTATGCCGAAAAACGCAAAGAATTGAAGGCAAAGGGAGACTTTACAGCTTTACAAAAACTGCCACGCGACTCATCACAGACCCGTCAACATAACCGTTGTTCGGTAACGGGGCGGCCAAGAGGGTATATTAGCAAATTCAAGGTATCGCGTATTGTATTTCGCAGGCTGGCTCACCAAGGACAAATTCCCGGCGTGAAGAAGTCGAGTTGGTAAAGGCTCCTCACTATTGCTATCTTCATTCCCAAATAACGCAATGATAGAACTATTTGGGAATGACTGTTGATGCGCAAGTGGAAAAATTGCTTAATATGAGGTGATGGTCGTGGCCATTTACGACCCGAAGAATTGAGGCGATTTTAGATGGCTACATTGAAGTTAAAGTTCCTCCAGAGGTTCGTTCCTCTGTACGATTAATGTATGAGTGGGATGAGGAAAAACTAACTTGAACTTGATCGTGAGGGGATCTTTTGGGTAGAGGAGGACTGATCCTGTTGACATACTTGATGAATAAGAACGAAGAGGAGAAGGTACTGAGCCGCCATTCCGAAAGATCATGGCACAAGAGAGAGATGGAGCTTACCAATTGGTTGGAAGCTACCAAGCCTAGAAGGCGAGCTAAGCAAACCGTATTACTCGGAAATATGGAAGTTGATACGGAGATATTTCTCACACTCGTCTCTCTCAAGAAATTGCACATCCACACCGAATTTTCTTGTGCAGGAGTTAGCCCGCTGGATGAACCAGAAGACCATTCACTTTATGCGTACATAACGCTGTTAGAATCAGAGAAAAGCGATAATTTCGTGCAATTTGCCATGAGGCGAATGAGGCATCGATTACTTGTAACGTTCGAGCCCTCACGACATCGGTATGACTTGTCTTCCTTTTTTATCGGACATAATCGATCTTTCTGTCTTCTCTTGCAGCATTGTGCTGAGGCGTATACTCTGCTTAAACAGGAGCGGACGTAGATTGCACTTAATGCAAATAGACCCTTTATATAAAAGGAATATGCATAGCTAATGGCCAGGGAGATGAGATACTCATTCCCTGGCTATTCGCATTACACCAATCTCTCTACACTCAAACCTTATTCTGATCCGATAGTGGAAGCTCCATGCAAATTCTCCTTATATCTTCTTCGAAAGACTTCGGTATGAAGTCGTCAGATAGCGGATATTCCTTCAGTAATCGACTAGATTTCACTAGATATTGCTCATAGCGCTCAATGAATGTATCGACAGTTGGACATGGTACCTTAGCGCCTCGGGCGATACCTTGAATGATTTTAATTCGATAATAGTCTTCCTTTGGCATGCGTGGAATATCCCAGGCGCCATCGTGGTTTACAAAGACAGGCCGAATGGGAACGGCCGAGAAATCGAAGTATTTACCGTGTTGGTCGGGCTCTGAGTATGGATCGATAAGTAGCGATGCATAGCGGACGTAAAGCAAGTATTGCTGATGGATGGAATCAAGCTCCGTAAATTGATCAATCTCCTGTCGCGAGAGGCTTTCTGGTCTTACCGGATAGTTATCGTCAACCATAAAACGCAGCAGATTGATTTCTTTCAGATTTAGTTTCTGGGAAAGAACTGAAATTTCTTTCCATTGAAGGAGCATCTCATGTATGAGAGTCGGTGTGATGGGTCCTTCCGGGAATAGCTTGTATACGTATTGTGAAATGTCAGATGGGTTGAAAATAGCGTCAAGAGAAAAATGGTTCATAAATAATGGGCAGTGAACGTACAGGGAGATGTTGTGTGCCTCCGCCTCAAGTGCTGAATTCAAATCAACCAACTGGATACCTGCTTGGGCGTATAGATTCAGGAATGCTTCTACGAATTGGGAGGCCTGCGTAGAAGACCCTGTATAGACCCTGCGCTTGACTGCTGTGGTCAGCACATGCCCAGGAGGCTTGTCTGCCATGAGACGCGTATCTCCAATGTAAGTGGAAAAACTGACGACCTCAGCGTTACAGCGTTGCTCTTTCAGATACTGACGGATAAGTGCATTGGACCCAAATGTCGGGGACAGAAGCACCACACAACGCAAGTTATCCAGAAGCTCGGGCTGGAGCTGTGCTAGCACCGGTATATAGGCATCCGCGGTCACAGTCAACAGCAACGTATCCCAGTGACCTTTCACATTTCTGTATCCGTAAAAAAATTCATCGACCTGATATTCACCAGCGAGTGCTTCCAGCTTGGCACTACTTACTTCGACGACAAGTTGTCCATTACTTTCTCGCAACGCTTCGAATAGAGGGGCGGAACGAACGGAGTGTCTCCCTGCAATACCAACATGGCTCTTGCACCAGTGCTTGAATAATATGGCCAGTTGTATGGCTGCAGGCCCTGTTCCTGCCACAAGGACATTACCAAAGAGATTCATGAACGTGCACCTCCAACGGGATTCAATGTCACTATCTTGGTATATAGAGCCACGTCGAATATGCGCCCAGGCTGAGCCACCTTATCGGCGAGCTTCCATTTCTGTGAATCCGTTTCTTCCATGGGGTAGTTAAAGAGGCTTTTCAGATCGTCTCCATACCGCATGGCTACGACAACATGAGGAGATGTGACATCATGCAGCCAATCAAGTAAGGCATATTTGACAGATACGGTTGAACTGAAAATGATGTGTGTAGCCATATGGATATCATCCAAGCTTTCCAATGACAGATGCTCTAGCCGAATTCGTAGGTCGGGCCCCAGCCGCTCAATGACTTTCCTGCCTAGATCAACTGCCTCAGCATCTAGGTCAATTCCAATAACTTCAGCTCCCATTTGTTTGGCTATCAGCAGTGGCGTCATTGGAAATGAACCCGATCCAACCAGCAACACTCTGGAATCGGCAGATACCTCAAAGCAGCCAAATTCATTTATAATAGAGTTCTCAATATGATGAAAGTAGTCGTTCCTGTCATCATCGTCATGAAGCAGCTTAAGGGCTCGATATTTCTCCATGATGGCTACGCAGCGAGCTGACGTATCTCGTAATTGTTTTACCATCTCTCGAAGCTCAGTCCTATTTTTCTCTCCGAGATCTCGCCAACGTCGTTGGTTAGATTCATCAATAATAAAGGCGGAATAGTCGTCAATGGTCTGTTGAAGCTCCAGACTGTGTCTTAGGGTCCCGTCATATTTCGCAGCAGCCTGCTCGAATTGCTTCCGAAATTGAATAAGTGGATGGAAGATTTGATCCATTACTATCCATTACCTCCTCAGAAATGAATGTTAATTAGCGATATTGACGTAGGTTTTACCTTGGGCAACAATGTCGACCGTGCTTTTAATGTGGACACTTTTGATGCTTTTCTCATGCCAGCATACACTCGTATGAATGATGCCGCCGGGCTGAAGCACAGGGATATCAATGGATTTACGTGTGCTCCACGCCAGATAACACCCAAGTGACGCTGTACCTGAGCCACAGCCTTGCTCCCAGACAAGACTGTCAAGGGCAGGGACAAAAATGAGCGGTTTTAGCTCATGCGTTGAAGGACGATACAGCATAACGCCTACTAAATCTGCCCCTGTAATGACACCTGCAAGCCTTGCCAAACGTTCGGCAGCTGGAACATCTAATTCGAATTGCTCAAGGTCGATCAAGAGGTGGAAGGAATCAGCATATCGAACGATACCAACTTCAAGATGGAGACCTTCAAAAGCGAAGGAGGAGCGCTCCACTGTTTTGGGAATCGGTGTGCTTGCCTCGCACTGGTATCCGCTTGATAGTTTTTCCACCTGGCATGTAACTGGCCGTAATGAGCCCGAAGTCTCCAGCATGACCTCTATTCTCTCACCTGGAAGCAACATTCTCGCTGATGCCAGCTGTGCTCCTAGAGCCAAGCAAGCATTTCCACAAAATTCACCTCCTGCCATCTGGAGCTTGGCGGCACAGCCATGATGTGCAGAGCCTTCAACATAACCTACTTGTTCGGCGTAGAGGTGACCGTAACTCATTAATTGGGAGGCAACAGGAGTAAGCTGCACTGGGGGCAACTCACTTACGACGAGAATCGTCATATTATCAGCGGTGTTGCATTTAACGAATTCAATCTCCAACTTCATCCGACCAACCTCCCGACATCGTGTGGAACGACTACGCATTGAAATAAATAGTAATTTTTACTATTAAACTCGCTATTATCATAGTAATATATTGGAAAATCGTCAACTGTTTTTTAAAATTTCAAAATCGAACAAAAATGAATTGACAAATGATAATAGTTATTATTACAATCAAGTAGTCTGTTAATAGTAAAAATTACTATTGTAATCGTAGGGGAGTGTCCAATAAATGAAGAGAAATAGATTGGCTATGCTGTTAGCATCAATGCTGCTTATAGCGTTTTTGGTTGGATGTGGTGAGGGTAGGAAGAACAGCGAGGGAATCGATGAGAAAGCAGCTGAGCTGACTTTTGCCACAGCAAAAGATATTAACGATATGAATCCGCACTTGTATCCTGGCTTGATGGCAGCACAAGGAATGGTGTATGAATCGCTTGTGGAGAATACTGCAGATGGGATCAAGCCTTTACTTGCTGAATCATGGGATATATCAGATGACGGTAAAGTGTACACCTTTCATTTGAGAAAAGGCGTGAAATTCCATGATGGGGAGCCATTTAATGCGGAAGCTGTTAAGCAAAACATTGACGCCGTGCAGCGAAATGCAGATAAGCATGCCTGGATCAAGCTATCAACGAAGTTGGATCAAGTTGTTGTTATCGATGAGCATACGGTTCAGCTAACTTTGAAGGAAGGATACTATCCAACGTTGCTTGAGTTGTCAATGACACGCCCATACGTGTTCCTCTCACCCAAGGATTTTCTGAATGGAGAGACAAAAGATGGCGTAGCGGGATATCACGGTACGGGTCCCTATAAGCTTGATGAGCATGTTACGGAACAATTTGCTCGTTTCTCAGCGAATCAAGAATACTGGGGTGGAGCACCAAAGCTGAAGACGATTACAGCAAAGGTACTACCTGCAGGAGAGACGACATTACTGGCTTTGCAGAAAGGCGAGGTCAATTTTGTCTTCACGGATGACCGTGGTACCGATAGCATTGCTGTGGATGCGATGCAGCGTCTTGTCGATTCGGGAGCTTATCAAATCGTTCGTAGCGAGCCGATGAACACGAAAATGATTGTGGCCAACAGTAGTAATGATGATAGTCCAATCCGTGAAAAAGCGGTAAGGGAAGCCATTTGGCACCTTATTGACCGCGAGACGATCGCACGTACCATATTCAGTGGAACGGAAACTCCTGCAGATACATTGTTCTCATCCAATGTTAATTATGCAGATATTGGGCTTCCGAAGAGAGAATACGATCCCGATACGGCTACTGCGCTTTTGACAGAGGCAGGCTGGAGGAATACGAGTGGAGCAGAATTAAGAATGAAGGATGGCAAGCCATTGTCAATGAAGCTGTATTACGATATTAACTCATCCTCGCAAAAGGCACAGTCGGAGTTGCTACAGAGTGAAGCGCTCAAAGTCGGTATGAATCTGGAACTGATCGGCGAAGAGTCGACTTCCATTGCAAACAGGAGATCGACAGGCGAGTATGATCTTCTATTTAATCAGACTTGGGGCCTCGCTTATGATCCGCAAAGTACGATTACTGCATTTGCAGCGGAATCATCTTATCGCTTTACGACGAGTGGTATTCCGCAGGCGGAGGAATTGTATCGACAAATTGATGAGGTCATGATCTCCTCGGATGAGGAGACAAGGAAACAGCTCTATAAGGATATTCTTACGACTGTCCATGAAGAAGCCGTGTTTATTCCACTCACCAACGGGAGCGTTACGGTAGTTGCGCCTTCGGAGTTGCAAGGGATCTCTTTCAAGCAAACCCAATTTGAGCTTCCTTTTGAGAAATTCGACTTTAAGTAAAGCTGCAGCCACAGAAGGTTACAGCAATGCGAGGTGAAAGTTAAAGAATTATGGTTGGATATATGATTAAACGCATAGCGGTTGCATTTCCATTGCTTGTTGTCATTTCATTTCTAACGTTTTTGCTTAATCAATTATCGCCTATGGACCCAGTTGAGGTCGTGTTGCACGCACAAGGTGTACCGACAATAACCGAAGAGTTGATTGCGAAGACAAGAACGGAACTTGGAATGGATCGTCCGTTTCTAGTGCAATATTGGGATTGGCTGCGAAGTTGTCTGCAACTGGATTTCGGCAACTCTTACGTGACGGGCAAGCCGGTGTGGTCGTTGCTGGGCCCAGCGTTATTTAACACACTACAGCTAACCATTGTATCTTCGCTCATCATCATTGTCTTATCACTTGGACTTGGTGTTGTATGTGCCTTAAGGGAAGGCAAATGGCTGGATTTTTCAGTGAGAGGCCTCTCCTTCCTGCTTACATCCATGCCAGCTTATTGGTTGGCCTCACTCATGATATGGTATTTTGCTGTTAAGCTTGACTTATTGCCTACGAATGGAATGGACTCTTATAGCAGCTTTATTTTGCCAGTTGCGGTGATCGTCATCGGCTACGCAGGAATCTACTTTCGCACGATTCGGAGTTCCATGCTCAGCAATCTGAATGAAGATTACGTTTTGTATGGCAGAGCCAACGGATTGTCGGAATACCGTGTAACCCTGCAAGTGCTACGGAACTCATTACAGGTTGCGGTGTCTGTGTTTGGTCTCGCGATTCCGGTCATATTGGGCAGCACTGTTGTTGTCGAGAATATTTTTGCATGGCCTGGTCTGGGTACGCTCACTGTCAATTCGATACTTGGTAGAGATTTTCCGATCATACAAGCTTATGTGCTGATACTTGCTGTTGCTTTTGTGCTGTTTAATACGGTGTCAGACTTGATTAATGCCGTGATGAATCCTCGGCTAAGGAGGGAGTTCTAAATGAAGCTGCTTGTACGATTAATGAAGGACAGGCTTGCGGCTCTCTCGCTTGTTTTCATTGCAACAACACTAGTTATAGGGGCGTGTGCACCGTTCATAGCTCCACATGCCCCTAACGAGGTAAATATGGATCTGCGATTCGCTGGAGCTTCTTGGCAGTATTGGCTGGGTAACGATCATCTTGGCCGATGCATTCTTTCGCGCCTGATCTTTGGCATACGTCCCAGCGTGCTGTGGGTACTCGCTGCTCTTGCTGCCTCAGCAAGTATTGGTGTAATCATCGGATTTGTCGCAGGTTACTTCAAGGGAAGAACAGATGCCTTTTTGATGCGGGTATGCGATATCATGCTTTCGTTTCCAGGCTATGTCATGACACTTGCGATCATCGGCATGATGGGGGCTGGGCTAACGAATATTTTAGTGGCATTTGTGCTGATGAAATGGGCTTGGTTTGCGCGAGTTATTCGAACTTCGGTCATGCAATTTGCCGACGCCGATTATATTAAGTTTGCTAAAGTAATGGGCTCAGGCAACTTTCGTATTATGGCTCGACATATTGCACCCGTGGCGTTGCCGGATATTGCGGTGATTGCTAGTAGCGCATTTGGATCCATGATATTGCAAATATCAGGACTATCCTTTCTAGGCCTTGGTATTCAGGCTCCTCATGCGGAGTGGGGCATGATGATGAATGAAGCTAGAGCAGTCATGTTCATTCGTCCTGAGTTGATGGTTGCTCCAGGAGTAGCCATTATCCTTGTCGTGTCAGCGATTAACTTTCTTTCGGATTCTCTACAGAAAGCGCTTGATCCGAAGCTGATGACGGGAGGAAGGCATATTAAAGTGCGATCGGGCGGAATCTTAGCAGGATTGCGAAAGAAGGAGGTGGCCTGATTCTATGACAACTGTGCTTGAGGTCGAACATTTGAAAATATGGGATGACAGAACGGGACAAGTATTAGTTCCCGACAGTTCTTTCTGCCTTGTCCAGGGGCAATGCTTGGCTATCGTCGGGGAGAGTGGCAGTGGAAAGTCACTGACATGCAAGGCGCTTACAAGACTTAATCGATCCGGGATTCGCCAGTCGGGACGGATTGTACTGAGCGGAGTTGATTTGTCGGAACTCTCAACGAAAGACTTACGCCAATACAGGGGAAGAAGGCTTTGTATGATCATGCAGAATGGCATGAGTGCATTTGATCCTTCCAGATCGATTGGAGCCTATCTGTTCGAGATTTTGTCCGTCCATTTTAATTGGCGGCGTAGCGAGATGGTTGACAGCATTGCCGTTGCCATGTCAAGTGTGGGTCTTAAGGAGCCGAGTGTGGTTATGCGTCGCTATCCGCATGAATTGTCAGGAGGGATGCTTCAGCGGGTAATGATCGCTCTTGCCATTGTGCTTGAGCCCGATGTCATCATTGCCGATGAGCCAACGACGGCGCTGGATGCTGTAACGGCTTACGAAGTTGTGGAGCAGTTCGTACAGCTTCGTGAACGATTCGGCAGCTCGATGATTTTTGTATCACATGATCTAGGCGTGGTTAGACGGATTGCAGATGAAGTGATGGTGATGAAAGACGGGGAGATTGTGGAGCAGGGTTCAGTAGAAGATATTTTCGCGGGAGCGAGCCATCCTTATACCCGTTACCTTGTGACCTCCAAGCAGGCGCTTAATCTCCATTACAACCAATTGATGGGGGGAGGTGCGGAGTGTGCTAAAGGTTAAGAATGTGAATAAATCATATCGACAGAACGGTTTGCTACGTAAAACGCAACATCAGGTGCTATTTGATATGAACTTCGAATGGGAAAAAGGCGAATGCCTTGGCATCATTGGTGAAAGTGGTAGCGGAAAATCTACACTTGGGAGATTGCTGCTTGGCATCGAAAAGCCGGATAACGGCATGATCTCTTTTGGCGGTAAATCTGTTACAGATCGCAGAACAAGGCGTGGAGCCATCAGCGCTGTCTTTCAGGATTATACCTCTTCCATGAACCCCTTTTACACGGTAAAGCAAGTGCTGCTCGAGCCTTTGAGCATTACGGGGAGCTCTCTACAGTCTGAAGATATGGGTAAGGTGCTACATCAAGTTGGATTAGATGATTCTTACCTGACCAAATTCCCGCATGAGTTATCCGGTGGTGAGGCACAGCGAGTATGTATTGCAAGAGCAATCATCACCGAACCGGAATGTATTCTACTCGACGAAGCTATAAGCTCACTGGATGGTTCAGTCCAAATGCAGGTACTGGAATTGCTGAAGCGTTTAAGGGAGACCTATGCGATGGGATATATCTTCATCACCCATGATATTCAAGCCGCTGCTTACCTATGTGATCGTATCATGATTATCCGCAATGGTCGAATCGAAGAGGTAGTCGCAACCTCTGAATTGAAGCATGTCCAGTCTCTGTACGCTAAAGAGCTTTTGCGAAAGGTACTGGCATGACGGATCGTTATTCCCACTGTAATGGCATCGATTAGGAAGGGGACCTTGTAGTGAAGGGAGCACTATCATTACCGTTTCTACGACTTTATTTGCTGACACTGTTGTACTTCAGCGCCAATTCAATCCTGAATGTAATCATACCTTTAAAAGGTGATTCCTTAGGCGCTACCAATACAACAATAGGAGTTGTTATGGGGGCGTATTTGCTGACGACCATGGTCTTTCGCCCATGGGCAGGCCAAGTAATCCAGCGCTATGGACCGATTAAGGTGCTGCGTGTCATCTTAGTGATTAATGGTCTAGCACTGCTCATTTATACCTTTGCTGGTCTTGGAGGATATTTCTTTGCTCGGGTACTGCAAGGAGTGTGTACTGCCTTTTTCTCCATGTCGCTGCAACTCGGAATCATAGAAGAGCTGCCGGAAAAAGAACGTTCTGAAGGCATATCCATGTATTCACTGTGTGCTTCCATGCCTGGAGTTTTTGGACCGTTGCTCGCGGTAGGTATGTGGAGGGTAGAGGACATAGATTATTTTGCAATGGCAATGATTAGCATAGCTGTACTTACCGGGATCACTGGTTTTAGTACCAAGGTTGGATCAAAGGAAGCCGAAATGGCTAAGAAAGAACAGAGCTTAGGAACGGGGATGCTGTCGTCCTACAGCCAATTGATCAAAAATCCCCATTTGTTTCGATGCAGTGTTATCATGTTTACTGCTTCCCTTGTATTTGGGGTGGTAACCACTTTTATACCGCTATATGCGGGGCAAATTCATAACGGTAGTGCGGCGATCTTCCTTATGCTTCAGGCAGGAACCATTGTAATTACTCGATTTGTCCTAAGGAAAAGGATTCCATCGGACGGAAAATGGCATACATCTTTTATGATGGGAATCATGCTGATTCTTGCGATAGGTGTAGAATGTATAAGTCTTTCAAACGTCGCGGGTGCTTTACTTTTTTATGTGGGTGCATTCTTTTTAGGGGTGGCTCAAGCCTTGATCTATCCAACCTTAACTACATATTTGAGTTTCGTGTTACCTCAAGTGAATCGAAATATTTTAATAGGCCTATTTATTGCAATGGCTGATTTAGGTGTGTCCATGGGTGGAGTGCTCCTGGGACCGATAGCCGACTTGTTCTCTTATTCTACGATGTATTTGATCTGTTCCATTTTAGCTGCGTTGATGCTTGTTTTTGCCTTTAAGCGCCGTGGGCCTTCAGACGAGTCTGTTTTGCCGTAAGATCGTAAGAAAAGGTATAAAGAATCAGGTTCTTCCTCACGGTGAGGACAAGATCCTGATTCTTTATCGTTAAGCTATATTGTTGACTGCCTAATTACATTAAAGGTCTAATTCCGTATCCCGGCTTGGATCGCTGTATCTGTATATCCCAGGGTTCAATTCAATTTTCTCGTCCAACGGTACATTTTTGTAGTGATCTATGAATATTTCTGCAGGTACCATGCCTCTAGGAAGGATCTCAGGCACTACTTCTATACCCTGAATGCGTAACGTAGTCTGACTAACCCTCTTGAAGCTAGGGGAATGGGAGGAAGACTCGACAATCAATTCCTCTCCGTCTGTGTAGTACGCAAATTGAATTTCAATACCGTCTACATCTATTTTAGTGAACTGTTTGTCTGGTGTTGGCGTGTTCAGTGTGACCCAGTTCTTCGAGGTATCCCGTTTCTCGATGACAGCGTCCTTTAATATGAGTCGCATTGGCACATCCGACCAATCCTTGTACCATTCTGGAGATTCAAATTCTATTACATGCTGGTCGCTTCCGGAAGGCCCCCATAGCATCGAGCCCATGACGGTTCTATCACCTACAATTAACTGAAATGTTTTATAACGAACATTGCCCTTTTTTAGCGAATCCTCCTGATCTATATGGATTTGTATTTCTAGCGGTGTAACTACTAGCTCTTTTAAAGTGATACCTGTCTTTGCAAGAAACTCAGGGCTGTTCTGTAGCTTCCTCGTATACATAGCCTCACTTGCTTTTTTGCCATCTGCCTCAAAATCAAAGCTCCAAGTTCCGGTAATCCGACGTGCTTCTTCTGTAAAAGTAAATCGTAAATCGGCGCGCTTCCATTCTGCTTCGGACAGATCGAATACCTGCTCGATATATACGTCCGATCCTGTGCTGGGCATGTGTGTTGGGATAGCATTCTTCTCCTGACCATCCATAACTACAACCAGCTGTGGATTGCCTTGTCCTAAGTCAGACGGCTCCGCAGCAACCTTATAACGAAAGATCGTCTGGCTAGTGGTATGTCGAATCGACTCGACCTGAATAGTAGGGTACTGCGCGGCACCAGTATGGATCGTGTCTCCAGACTGTGGGCGGGCTTGTAAAGGAATATCCCGGTCACCATAGAATACGAGATTCTGTACTTCGAACCGATAGTCTCTTTTATCATCCTGTAGAGTATCAGGTGCTTCATAAATTCCAATCAGCTTTTTACTGTCAGGATCGTAATCCCAAGAGTCATTTACTTTGATCTTGTCACTGGATTGGCTAGTCAAGGTATTGTTCTCGGTGGCAAATCCGATATAAGAGGTTAGGTCGTCAGGAGTATCCAAGGATACGAGCATTTTCATTTTTTCTCCATCCGTTACGACCCCGTTCAAATGCATAGTAACTCCTGAACTTGATGCCTTAAGATCATATTGCTGGCCAATACCATTATTTAAGGCGTTGGTTACGCTACGTCCTCCTATTTTATCCCAATTGATAGCTACACCAGCGAATGCTGGAATGGCAATAAGCAGGGCACAAGAAAATACCAGGCTAATCGGAACAAGCTTTGCACGCTGAGGGCGGGTCATTGGGTAGGTATTCGAGTTTTGTTGTCGCTTGTATGCTTCTTTTTCTATGGCTGCCCACATCAGATCGTAATCCGGCTGAGGCACTTGTTCATCCTTTTTGGTAAATGGACTCATTCGTAATCATCTCCTTTAGTTGGGAATCAGCCATACTATTCAACAGTTTTAGACCCTTGAATAACCTTGATTTTACGGTTCCTTCGGGTATATTCATGACCTGGGATATCTCTGGCACGGTCAATTCATTCAAATAACGTAGGATGACGACCATTCTGAGCTTATCCGGCAGTTGACTATATAACCCTTGAAGCACTTGCTTCGTTTCCCGTTGCTCCAGTTGATCCTCCACTTGATTGGAATGCTGAGTTCTGGAGAGCAAATAGTTGCGAATCTCTTTCATCCATCCGGTTTGTCGCCTTTTCATAACACGGTTACACTCATTGGCCGCAATACGCAGAATCCATGATTTTATATTTCGTACGTCTGTTCGATCAGCCAGAATGACTTTAATGAAGACCTCCTGAGATACATCCTCTGCATCTGCCTGGTTTTTCAACAAATAGTAGCAGAAATAATATACATGCTCCTTGTACATCTCAAAAATCTCTCGATCATTCATGCTGCTGCACCCCCTTTTTTGCTATGTTCAGTAATAAGACCTACAAGGAGACTTAATCGTTCATTCTCCTGCTCAGTCAGAGGAGGACCTCTAAGCTCTCTAAGAAGTGGTTAGAAGCTACTCATAGGTTGGAGAGGTGGTAGGGGAGCACGTATGAGTACTAGTTAGGAGTAGAAGCTGGGAGTTAGTAAAGATAGCTTCGGAAACGAAGTAGTAGTATATGTATTAAGCTAGATTAAGTACGTGGTTCAGAGTAAACTGAGCACGAAGAGCACAGTAAGCTACATAAAGGGCTATAAGCTTATAAAATCTGCATCATTAAAAATAACCCGCCGAGAGCATGTTGAGCACATGGACCCTCGGCGGGTTGGGTAGCATGGAGCTTGTTTACTTACTTCTCAAGCAGTAGGCGGCGATAGGCAACCTCAAAGAGGAACTCGAAGGCCTCCAAATGCTTCTTCGCTTCAAAAGCGTCACGCCCCCAGGCATAGATGCCGTGATTGCGTAGCAGGATGCCAGGAACGGCAGCGTTCAGGACATTCGGCACCAGGCGCGCAATAGAAGGGATGTCCGCATAGTTAGGGAGCACTGGAATTTGAATGGCTGCGTTCTCTTCCCAGATGTTAAAAGCTTTGATGAGTTCGACCCCTTGTACGGGAACATAGCCCTGCTCCCCATAATATTCGGAGATCAGGTTGTTGAAGACGGTGTGTACGTGGAACACAGCGCCGCAGCCCGTCAGACGGTAGATTTCGCAATGAATCAGTGTCTCCGCACTGGGCTTCAGACCAGTGGTCTCCGCTGGCTTGCCATCCTGATCTACGATCAGGAAATCCTCGGGTGTGCGCTTGGATTTGTCCTTGCCACTAGCAGTGACTGCGAAGTGGAAGCTCTCGGGTGAGAACTCACCTACACGCATAGACAGATTGCCGCTGGTGCCAGGGAACCAGTTGCGTGCAGCGAACAGATCCTTGATGTCAGCCAGTTCTCCAAGCACACGATTTTTGTCCTCAGCCGGAACATTAGATAGACTCATATTACAGCACTCCCTGCTCAAGCTTAGTTGTCAGATCATTCACGATCTCATGGAACGTCTCGAAAGGAACATGGGGAACACCAAGCTCCTGACATTTAGTAGTCAAAATGGAGCGCGAATAGACCAGATCGGCTATTTTGGCTCCTTCAAAATCAGTCAGGCTGTCTCCGATGAGAATACGCGTGTAGTGCTCCTGCGGATAACGTCGCATGACGGTCGTCTTGCACATGCCACAGCCATTCTCGCATGGTGGCTGGCAGGTGTGCGGCCAGACAATCTCAATTGCTTCCTTCGTAAAGTCTGCGCTATTACAGTAGATATGATCGGCTGGAATAGCGAACGGCGCAAGCAGCGGCTGAATGAAGAAATCCATCCCGCCACTAGTCACGAAGAATTCAATATCCTGACTGCGAATATATTGCAGGAACGTATCGAATCCTTCACGGATGCCTGCCTGCCCCAGCACGAAATCAATAACCTCATCCTTACGGGAGGAAGGGAGAAGCGCGAACATGGAACTTACCCCTTCGAGCAGCGTGACGCGACGATCGAGAATATCCTGCATGATGGTCTCGTAGCCAGGAGGACTGAAATGCTTCATGATCGCAACAATATTGTCGCTAATGGTAATGGTGCCGTCAAAATCACAGAAAATGACCGGCTTGCGCTTATGGCTCAACGCTCTCCCCCCCATAGCTCAAGAGCAGCCTTCAGCTCTGGATGTGACTCTGCATAATCCGCGAGCGAGATAGATTGCCCTGCAGCTGCGATAGCTTGTACAAAGGCTTGTCCACCGGCCTCCGTGCCCATCGGATGGCCATGAATTCCACCGCCAGCATTCACGACCACATCCATGCCAAAATCACGGAGAATCAGAGGTACTAGGCCCGGATGTATCCCCGCAGAGGGAACAGGTAAGCTTGGCTGCAAAGGCAAGTCCGTACGAACCAATTCATCCCGAATAGCCATATTCTCTTCACGTGGCATGGTCACTGAACCATACGGGGACGGGAACAGGACCAGATCCGCACCCGCAAGTCGCATCAGCTGACCAAGCAGGACTGAAGGCGAGATGCCGTAGTGAGGAGAAGGGTACATAGCTCCCGCCAACGCCGGATGTGCAGCAATCGGTATTCGAATGTCCGGATCGGCACTCAGCTCTTGCAGTGCATCATAGCCATAGGACAGCACATTGAAGAGCAGGGCATTCGCACCAGCATCAATGGCCTTGAGGGCCTGATTGCGCAGCTGGGAGGTCGGACCGGTCAAATTCACAGCATACAGCAGCTTCTTACCCGTCTCCTTGCGAGCTTCTTCCGCAGCCTTGATGCAAGCCTCTACACGCTTCTCAATCGGTGTCAGCTCATTCTCAAACAAAATCTCATCATCCTTGATTAGATCCACTCCACCAAGGGCCTGCTTGTAGAACTGCTCACGCAGCTCAGGCAGATCGAGGCCAATCACGGATTTGAAAATACTCATCAACAATGGACGATCATGGACACCAAGCTCATTGCGTAATCCCGAGATTCCGAACTTGGGTCCACGAAAGGCCGACAGGAAAGCATCCGAGAAAGCAAGCTTCGTAAGCTTAATGCGGCCATCCATTGAGATTTTGCCAAAAACAGTGACCAGCAGCGCTGGAATGTCACGGCTAAAGTTGATGTCAGGATAGGCGATGGTCATATCCGCATAGCGCTGCCCTGGTCCTTCATCGTGGATATCGACGCTTATGACTTCACCCAGATGCTGCTTCATAGCCTCGCGACGTGCTTGGGGTAGCTCGGTCCAACTGCCGACAGTCATACCGACAGCGATGGACTGAGCCTTTTTGTTAAAATCTGCTTGATCGTCATATACCCGGTACGTAGCTTGGCAATAGCTCATTCATGTACCTCCAGCTCGGCACCCATCTCACGAGAGCGCTCGGCACAGCGGTTCACCGCTGCAATGACATTTTCGAAGAAATCTCCCTCATCCAACGCATGAAGTGCCGCTACGGTAGAGCCATTGGGTGACATAATCTTGGTACGGAGAGCAGAAGGCTCTTCACCGGTCTGCTGAACCATGCGTGCTGCGCCAAGCACCGTCTGCACCGTCAGGTCCTGACATTGCTGTGGAGAGAGCCCGCCACGAATTCCTGCGGCGATCATCGCCTCCATCAGATAGTAGACATAGGCTGGGCCGCTGCCGGAGATCCCGGTCAGAATTTCCATTTTGTCCTCAGGAATCACGCTGACAGTACCTACGGATTCGAACATCATCATGACCTGGCTGCGCTGATCGTCGGTAATCTCCTTGGAGAAGGTAATGCCAGTGGCACCCAGTCCGATGGAGCTGGAGGTGTTCGGCATCGTCCGCGCAATCGCCTGCTTGCGTCCGAGCAAGGCCTGGATCGTGCGAATCGACAGACCAGCTATGACTGAGATCACCAGTTGATCCTCAGATAACAATGGTCCAAGATGCTGCAGCGATGCGCGAGCGTCCTTAGGCTTCATGGCCAGCACAATCACTGGACTGGTGCGCAGGAGCTCATCCTTTGCTTGGTCATCGCCTACAGTCACTACTCCATAACGCTCCTGTAGCTCTGCCAACCGTTTGGCATTGCTGCGGTTCATCATGGTAATGTCCGTGGGACGAATAACGGAGCGGCTGATCATGCCGCGTACTAGTGATTCTGCTAATGATCCAGCGCCCATAAAGGCGACTCTGCTGTCAATGAGTGGTTTAATGGAAGATGCTTCACACATGATTGATGGTACCCCCTGCCTAAATTTTGAAAATAGTGGTGCATCCTTCGATTGTAAATGCTCTCCATGCAATAGTACAGTCCAACAGGTTCATGGAATCAGGTTCAGCGAACGAATTCGGCCCCTTATCTTAATCCTGCTATCGTGAAAGCAGTCTGACGGCTCTTGAAGCCGCCCAGGTAAAAATGCAGCATTCGTACTTCCGTACGTGTTATTCGCGAATTTGCCCGTTGCCGTGAACAATGAATTTGGTTGAGGTCAATGCTGGCAGTCCCATAGGTCCGCGTGCATGCAGCTTCTGTGTGCTGATGCCAATCTCGGCACCGAATCCGAATTCAAAGCCATCGGTGAAGCGGGTAGAAGCATTATGATAGACCGCAGCAGCGTCTACCTCCTGCAGGAAGCGCTCGGCCTGAGCCGTATCCGCCGTAACTATACATTCGGAATGCATTGTGCCGTAGCGGGCGATATGCTCCAGTGCTTCATCTAATGAAGAGACTACCTTCACATTCAAAATATAATCGTTATACTCGGTAGCGTAATCCACATCGGTAGCTGTACGTGCATTCGGCACATACTGTCTTGTCTGCTCACACCCGCGCAATTCTACACCCGCGTCGACGAACTGTTGCGCTAACGCTCCGAGGTGTGATGCAGCGTAATCACGGTGGACCAGCAGCGTCTCCATGGAGTTGCATACCGATGGGCGCTGTACCTTCGCGTTCAAGGCAATGCTGGCAGCCAGCTCTACAGGAGCAGAGGCGTCCAAGTATGTGTGGCAGACGCCAGCACCTGTCTCGATTGCAGGCACCTTGGAATTTTGCACGACATTATCAATCAGTGCTTTGCCCCCGCGCGGGATAATGACATCGAGCACGCCTGTCAGCTTGAGCATCTCATCCACCGAGGAGCGGTTAGGGTCCTCGATGAGCTGTAGGGCCTCAGGTGGAACAGCTGTCGATGCAAGTGCCGTATGCATAATCTCGACAATCTTCCGGTTGGAGGACAGGGCGGAGGAGCCACCACGCAAGACAACAGCGTTACCAGTCTTCAGACATAATCCGGCAGCATCTACCGTTACATTGGGACGTGCTTCATAGATGATGCCGATGACCCCGAGAGGTACCCGGATTTTGCGAATATGCAGTCCGTTCGGACGCTCGAACTCGTCTAATGTTTCCCCTACAGGATCTGGCAATGCCGCAATCTGTCTTAGCCCTTCAGCGATGCCTTCGATCCGGCTCTCGGTCAGCTTGAGACGGTCTAGAAGGGACTCCGAGGTGCCATTCTGGCGTCCGCGCTCTAGATCTTCCTGGTTGGCAACAATCAGCGCCTCATGCTCCTGGACAAGTGCGTCAGCCATAGCTAGTAGAGCCTGATTTTTTTGTTCTGTTGTCAACAGGTTCAAGGTCGCTGTTGTGCTTTTTGCCAGCTGCGATTTGTGCAATACCTCACTCTTTGTAGCTTCACTGCCTAATACTTCGGTCATCTTGTAATCCTCCCTCATATTTGTATAATTAGCAGGCTATAGTAGCCTAATCCGTACTTCGCTTCATAATGTAATCCATTCATCCCGATGAATGACCTCCAGGCGATGGATCGAGCCAAGCTTGCTCACGATCTCACCGGTAGGGAGACCTGTGATACTCCTCAACTGGCTATCATCATAATTGACAATACCGCGTCCGAGAATCTTGCCCTCCGGTCCAATGACCTCCACGACATCGCCCGCATGGAAGCTACCGTCTACCCGGACAACACCGACTGGTAGAAGACTATGACCGCCGTATACAAGCGCCTTCTCGGCCCCAGCATCCACATGCACGGAGCCGAGGGGGGTAGACATGAAGCCAAGCCATTGCTTCTTCATCGGCAGTGAGGATAGTGTCGTATCAAAATAAGTTCCCTTGCCGCTGCCCATGACAGCTTGCATGAGATCACCTGACTCCTTCACCCGGCCCACGAAGACGGGAACACCTCCGCGCGTGGCCACCTTGGCTGCCTCGATCTTGGAACGCATGCCACCTGTACCTACCGATGAGCCTGAGTCACCGCCGAGTGCATGAATTTCAGCCGTAATTTCAGCGATTCGCTCATATTTGACGGCATTCGGATTTTTGTGGGGATCTGCACTATACAGTCCGTCGGTATCCGTAATGATGACCAGGTGAGCGGCTTTGACAAGATTCGCGACCAGCGAGGACAGCATGTCATTATCCCCGAATTTCAGTTCATCGACAGATACGGTATCATTTTCATTGAAAATAGGGACGACCTGCTGCCGCAGCAGCTCCTCGACAGTCAAGCCGGCGTTGTTCATACGTTTGCGAATGAGAAAATCGCTTCGGGTCAACAGAATCTGGGCGGTGGTGATGCCATGTCTGCTGAAGGCTTGTTGATAGCACTGCATTAGTAACGCTTGACCGACAGCCGCCGCCGCCTGCTTCTCGTGCAGTTGCTTAGGACGGGTCGGATAGCCGATCTCCCGAAATCCTGCTGCGACCGCCCCGGATGTGACGAGCAGCACCTCATGTCCAACTGAGCGCAGCTGCGCTATCTCTGCCGCAAAAAATTCGACTGCAGCGCGATTCAAGCCACCTTCCGGTTCTGTCAAGGAACTGCTACCAATTTTGACCACTACGCGCGAAGACATTGTAACCACTTCCTTCTAGCTTACTGAAATGTTGTATACTGTTCCACTGAGGCAGGGAGTACATACGAAAGTGGGCATAACACAAAAAAACTTTCATCCTTTGCCAATGCAAAGGACGAAAGTTCTAGCTTCCGCGGTACCACCTTTATTGATGATGAATATCATCCGACTCTGCCTGTAACGTCAGGTAACGTCCTGCTGTGCAGGCCGCTCGGGGGTAGGATTCGGAGGTAACGGATGGTAAATTCTCTCAGCCTGTGGAATTTACTCTCTAAGCACCGCTGTGCACTCTTACTGGTCCCGTCAAAGCGTTTCAAGTTATTTGGTTACAGAATACCACGAACGGAGGGGGTTGGTAAAGCATCTGCTGTGCACAAATATAAATTCCTGTGGCTCCCTGAGGGGGCCGCTACGGGCTCGGAGGTTTCTTCCGATCGCTGTTCAAGCCCGATTTCCTGAATGGATTGAAGAGGGCGTAGTTGAAATCGGACTTGAAAGGCGACCACTTCGTTTCTCCAGAAATCCTCCGACCCTCCGCTGCATCGACGCACGTAAGTGCTAGTTGATGAAGGTGTAGAGTATTCTGAAAAATGGTTTATGGTGCATAATATTGTCCCTCTATACCAAGAGTGCGGATATCGTCTCGTCTTCTGTTTCCACGTAAAAAGAGACATTTGAACCACGCACTCATGTAGAGTGCGACACGCATTCGTACCACAGGATATCGCGACCGTCGAGATTTCAATCCACGCACTCATGTAGAGTGCGACTGGCCGCTTCCGCAGTCGCTACTTTCCTGCTGAAATTTCAATCCACGCACTCATGTAAAGTGCGACGATGCTGATGGGTTATACATCATCACATTGGAGGCATTTCAATCCACGCACTCATGTAAAGTGCGACTATATTGAGTCCGTAACGCAAACATTTAACGTATTTATTTCAATCCACGCACTCATGTAAAGTGCGACAGCGGAAAACAGCGTAAACAGGCTGTACCCAGAATATATTATACCGTATATCCATTACGTTGGAGGCATTTAGACGATTTAAAACACAGTTGTGTTCACATTTTATTCACATTCGACTCGTTTTCGACAAAATCCGAGGTGCGAATCCCCCTGGGATTTCATGTGAGCTTGGGGTTCGCACCGAAGTGGAAGGCTGGGCTGGAGTAATTCAAGGGATGAGATTAAGTACTAGTTCTAGTAGTGAACGAGTCCCTGCGAAACAGTTCGACGAAAAGCTACCCGCCGCGTAGTGGAAGAGTATCTAGAGACCGTTCGGTAGTTTCGGCAAATCGGGCTTGTGCGGCGTGAAGTAGCAGTCACACGGGCATATGATTATCTGGAGTATCAATCAACCAATCCGATCAGCAAGCAGACTGAAAGCGTCGCAATATACAATGTGAGTAAGGAAGCGGAGCTGATTCACAAAGATAGAATGCTGACAATGGCAATGGAGCGACTCTCATCTGTTCAACTAGAAGTAATTCAACGAAGTTATCTGGATAACGAAGGTGAGTTTGAGTACATCAGTTGTGGGGAGATGGGGATGAGCGAAAGTACGTACAGGAGAATAAAGGCTGACGCGATTGGCGTTCTAGCAGCTGCATTAAGATTAGAAGCAATAAGTATTGAGAACAAAGCAAAGTTATAGGCTAGCATTTTGCTGGTCTATATTTTTCTAATTCTTATGCATTAGTTACTGCAAATAATTTTGTGTGTTAAATTGTCCATTAATCATTCCGATATAAGTATCGTACATAAATACTATGGTTGGAGTGATTTTTTTGAGGCGGATTGTCAAGCCAAGTGCGACAGTTCCTCTGAAAAGGATTCGTGAGCGGATAATATTTGGACTGAAGTGAGTAACATGCCTTCAACACGGGCAGCTGCTGAAGCTATTGTGGTTGACGGCAAGATATATGTTATTGGAGGATATTATGACTCGGGGTCAAAATTAACAATTTCAAAAGCAGTGGAAGTTTATGATCCGGAAACAGACACATGGACACAAGCAACAAATATGCTTACCGCAAGAGCATGGCCTGCGGTTGCATATGAGAATGGTGCGATTTACGTTTTTGGTGGAGGAAGTTCACCGGGTGTCTCAACAAACACTGCCGAAAAGTATGATATTGCTTCAGGTCAATGGACAAAGCTTAACAACTTGCCTCAGAGTTTAAGTGCATTGAGAGCAGTTCAAGTTAATGGTCAAATTTATCTAATGGGTGGAACGAATTATACTAATACAACAAATAAGGTCTGGGAGTATACTCCTGAAACAGATAGCTACTCTGTACGACAAAGTATGGGAAGTACAAGAATGGCATTTGGTTTGACTGAGTTGGATGGAAAAATATACGCAATAGGAGATAGCAAAACGGAGGTATATGATCCCAACTCTAATACCTGGAGTCCATTTATCGGTTTACCCCAATCAAGATCACAATTTGCAGCAGTTTCTGATAAAAAAATATTTACATTGTTGGGGGCATAGTGAATGGTGCTATGACCAATTCTGTTCTTACTGTCGCGACAGTAGCTGAGGAGGAACCATCTGATCCGGTGGAACCGACAGATCCTGGAAACACTGACCCTGAAGAACCAGTAGAAACCGGTGGAGAAAGAGCGATACTAGTAGCTTGTCTTACTCAAATTTAGGGTATAGGTGTTTCAAATGAATGCGGGCTTCCTGGGTAGTAAAACGCCAATTCAGCACTTTACAGGATTCATTTCGGTGATTGGACCATGCCTGAATTTCATTCTGTAGCTCCCCAATCGATCCGATTCGGCGATTTAAGCACTGGAGCGTCAAGGCGCTGAGCTCAATTTCAGCCATATTAAGCCAACTGCCATGCTTGGGTGTGTAGTGAATCTCCAAGCGACGAGCCAAAGCCAGGGCTTTTTCTGGCTCAAACGCTTCATAGAGCGAAGCGATGGTATGGGTGTTCAAGTTGTCCATCACCACACGTACCTTTGGGCCCGCGGATAGTGTACTTCCAACAGTTCCCGAATTTCTTGGGCCCAATCGATTTTGGTTCGCCGGGGGCGAGCATGAACGTAACGTCGGCCCGCCAGAGGCTCGATGAACATGAAGATACTGCACGTTCCCCGTCGTTCATATTCGTAGTCTTCCCGCATCACTTTTCCGGCTTTCATCGGCAAAGGAGGCTGACTGTGATTTAGCAGTTGGCAAGGCTGCTCATCCATGCAAATCAACGGAATCTTTGGATCATACGGCATGGTATACGTTTCTAAAATATCTTCCATTCGGGCGACAAATTCGCTCGAATACTTCGGCGGAATGCACCATTGTTTCTTTAGGTGAGGCTTAAGTTCCGTTTTTTTAACACCCTGTGAACCATGTCTTTGCTGGCCATTGGCAAAATTTCAAGTTCCAGCACGCGCTTGGCGAGCAGGCGAAGTGTCCAGCGAGCATAGCCTACCGGAGGAGCTTCACAAGCCAAGGCGACAATGCGAGCTTCGACTTCACCAGTGACTCGGCGAGTACGAGCAGGTTCTGCCCGCTTTTTGTAGGAGAGCGTGGACTTCAGCCCTTGCTTGGCAAATTCTCCGACCACGTTGGTGACGGTCACTTCCGAAACCTGACAGCGCCTAGCAATTTCCGCTTGGGTGGGAGGCGTCCCCTGACTTTCGTCCAATTGAATTAGAACCAGACAGCGTTTACGCAAGCCAGCGCAGGTTTTCGGATTATGAAGCATCGATTGGATTTCGTTTCGCTCTTCTGTAGATAGCCGGACTTCATATTTCTTATTCAATGAAATCTCCCCTTATCCGATATTCGATAAGAGAAGTTTAAACCCAATATCAATTTAAGACAAGCTACTAGTAGTTACGATGGTTAATGGATTAGAAAAAGAATATGATCTCTCAATGTCCGAAATTAATGCATTTCTGAATTGGTATGATGCAAAAGATGCTGGTAGGGGACCATCCAAATTTGCTATAGATAAACACTGGAATAATATTGGTCCTTTCACCAGTCGTACCGATTACGTGATTTTCAATAATATTTTGACTTTCGAAATAAATGAATACTCAAACTAATTAACAATATGAGAATTATTCGTGAGCGACATTTGACTGGAAAATAAGCGTATAATGATCCTTTCCTGGACTTTCTACGTGATATATTTGTGGAAAAACGAGAATGGAACGCACAAGCCGCACGAAGCGGTACATGACTGGGGCGTTCCTCTTCTCGCCTTTTCTTGTGCGTAGCAAAAAGGAATACTTGATACAGAATTGCTAGATTCGCTCTGTGATTGATCGACTTTGCATAAAAAGGAAAATTATATGTGATTATTACAGCGTTGTAAACAATGAAAAAGGAAAATATTGTACTATTACATTGAAATAAATATTTACATATTTTATAAGGAGGAAGAAATTAATGCTGAGAAAGAAAAGAATGTGTGCATCTGCATTATTGGTGGCAATGATTTCTCTTACTACAGTGGTGCCAGCTTCTGCAGCCGAGTCAGTGACGTCTCATTCGGCTCAAACATCTGTAGGATCTGTAACACAAGAAGTATCAAGTATTAAAACAAGAATAATTGACGAGCAAGTGATTTTTCCTATGGACGATTCGCCTATCAGAAGTGCTGTACACCGCGGATATGCCGCCTACACTGGTAAGTTTACATTGAGCCCTAATAATGGGAAACACATGAATATTTATGTGAAAAACAGTAGTTCTTCACCGGTGTATGTAGTGATCAGCCGAAATGGAACTGAGATCCACTCTGATTATCAATTAGGTGCCGGAAGCCAAAAAACATTCTATTTTGAGGAACTTGTTGCTTCTGGTCTAAGTGGAGATTGGGAAGTGTACATTTACAATAGAACTGGTGCTCAGTATGATCTAAATATAAATGCGCGACAATTCTAAAAGATTTAATGTAACGGTGTTTTTAAAGTGAAATAGTGAGCAAATCAGAGGAAACGGTGTGTTGATTCGACGTGATCGATCTTCACCCGTTTTCCTCATCTTGACCTTGATTTTGCAGAATAAGTAAAATGGTCTTGTTCTTCCTCTCTTGTTACTAAGTACAATGCCCTTAGTAAAGAGCACAGCAATTTTACTGCGGACGTTACGGACGCAATTCTTTTAAAATCGTTATAGTAGCAGAAGATAGCGGTATGCTTTATGCCATAAACTTAATTCATTCAGCCAAAAGTGTACATATATTAGCCAAAGTCGTTCCTTCGTGGTTCGGCTTTTTTAGGCATTCTAAGGAGCAATAACATGGAACAACCATCCATTAGAGAAATACGAGTGCATTAATAAAAAGTACGGCGGTTCATTTCTAACGAACATCAAAAAATCGAAAGGTAGGGATTTGATCTGCCCGTTTTGTGGTTCAATGCTGAAGTAGAGGACAGCGGATCAGTCCAGGGATGAACGTGGTGAGACGTTTCGTTAAATGGCTGTTGAAGGCCAATTATAATCACTCGCCAAGAAACAGGGGGGAGCTTCGTGACGGCAAGAAGACATAAACGAAAGCCGTCACCCAAACAAAAGCAGCCAGAGAAAAGCAAAGGGTGCGTATGAAGACGATGGCAAGGCAGGCTATTCTGTAGTAGACCGAAATGTTCAAAGGAAGTAAGATGTTGATATCGTCTCAATATAAGACGGAAACGATGTAGGAGGATGGGGGCTTTTGGTCGAATCACTTAAAGGATACATTATTAAATATTTTCATTTCATTACTCAAAAAAAAGGCTACGTTATTAAATTCCTTATTACATTGATTCTTAGCGGAGTTACATACTACCTTAGTACTATTATCCCTCCACCGGTAAGAAAAAGAAAACACGAGCATTTAATCGAATTTTTATTTACAGATCCGAAATTGTATTTGTTCACTACTTTAGTAAGCTTGGTTACATTAATCGATTTAATCTTTTTTGCCCTCTCGATATTGGTTGTTGCGGGTAACAATTGTTTTGATGCATACTTCTTTACCAGTTTTACATGAACGTAGAAGAATATAACTGAGTCGAGGAATGCCTTGTTCAATGGGGCGAAAACCACGGTCACGGAGCTAGTGAGCATATGCAGAGATGGCAAGGCGGATAGCTGGCCAGATAATCCTAGCCAACTATCTAAAATCTACTATTGAAGCATGTCACAATAACGAGCAGGACCTCCCAGGCTGCATCTTTGAGGCACGACACCAACTGCCGAAGCAAGCGAAGCCATGGAAAGAGATAACACAGCAATCAATACGAGTGTAGCCAGTTTCTTTTTCAATCTTACACATCCTAAATATTTACAGTTATTGTATCATGTTTTGGTTTTTTAGTAAGTTATGGAAATGTGACAAAATTAGTCTTTCGTCACAGGCCATCATTCCTAATTTAGAGGGCATTGTAAGCATTGAAGTGGATGGATTAGAAGAGTCGGCTAAGCAGCGGTATGCTGATTTGATCAACCGCTTAAAGGATGCATTAATACAACACAGTGCAGAAACGAAGTTCGACTAGGATTAGCTTAGGCTGGTCCTTTTTTTGTTGTCGTAGAACAATGTTAGAACAACAACGCCCTCTTCCTATAATGTTTTCGGAAGCCTTCAAGGCTTAACATGAAAACGAGGTGATGTCTGTGTTTAAAAGAACTGGAACGAACTTTGTGGTCATTAACCATGACAGCAGAACGTTTAATGTAATCGAGTCTGGCGTCAATCAAAAATGGTTGGAACAAAGGGTTCTAGAACAGCGGCAGAAGGGAATGGACGTCAGGGGATATTCCTCAGAGAAGCCAGTAGACGAACTGAAGGAAGGCTACCATAAACAGTACGGATACACGTATACGAGAGATTCAGTCCTGCTTCCAAATGAGTGACTGGTAGCATTATTTGACTGATGGGGGTGGTGGTAATGTAATGGCTAGAGAGCGCAGTCCGAGTGGAATAAGGTAAAAGACTGTGGTTGGGGAGCGGCGGGACGATGGAGCTAAAGGACATCGCCGCCGCTCTTTCTATTGGTGAGACTCGGGTTCGAAAACGGAAGTCGCAGGATAAGTGGGCTACCGAAAAATTCCTTGAGGAAGATGTTATTCATGAAAAAGTCCAACCAATATTTTGATCAAACGGTTGTTACAGACAGTATTCCTAGCCACGCACTGTGTTCAGAAAGTGGTGATTTACTGGACATATTATATAAAAAAACAAAACAACTCCATCAACTTATCTCTTAAGAAGGATAATGTTCTATGCAATGGTTTTAATCTTTTAGGATGATATTAATATTTCAATACTGCTTGACGTGTGAATATATTATCGTTATAGTGTGAATGGGTTCACACTTCACATTAAGGAGTATTCTATGCCAAAAAATACTTTCTTTCGTTTAGATGAAGCAAGGCGCGAGGAAATATCTAATAGCGCTATGCATCTTTTTGTTGATCATCTTTACGAGGATATAACTATGAAGATGGTTTTGGATAGTTTGTCCATGCACCCCGGAACATTTTATCGGTATTTTGAAGACAAAGATGACCTTTATTGTCTCTTAATACGTAATGTGGTCCAGAAAAGAGCTGCGTATTTTAATAACAGTAATGAAGATTCCCTTTTCCAGTTTTTCCTTACTGGCTTATTTGGTAACGTTAATGGCATTGTGACCGAGCCACTGAATGAGTTGGAAATCAAACTCACTGAAACATTTTTATACATTCCTGATAACATCTTGCTTAAAGTATATCTGAATGTGCTAAAGGGCGAGTCATTCCCCTTAATCAAGGACATTTTACGCCGAATGAGGGTTGATGGATATCTCAGACCCGATATTGACGACGACCTGATTTCTTTTATGTTTGAGTCAATGCAGTTTAATTTAGTCATGTTTTTTAGGGAATTCGATATTAAGGACTCTAAGCTGCAACATAAGATTAGCAAGTACTTTACTGACTTTATGGGTCATGGGCTGCTTGAAGATCATAAATATTCTGAAATTGTTAGCGATCTCAAGAAAGCCAAGGAGTAGATATGATTCACTGAAGATAGGATGTAATATTTCACAGTTTTGAAGAGCACTTATAGCGCAATGTATGTATTTCACATTCGCTACTTTTATTAATTAAGGGGGAACAAGAAAATGAAAACTTATGACGCATTTCCAGAACCAATTGGCGGCTATACTGTCGGTCGAACCCAGATGGATTTTGAGTACACGGCATCAGATCACTCCAAAAGAGAACTGACGGCGTTTGTGTACTATCCGTCCGACAGTAGCGAAGGTAAGACTACATCAACGTACATGTTTCCTGAAGTCTACGAGATGTTTAATGAACAGCCACTTCTAACTGCGTTGAAGGATGCTTTCTCTATAGATATCAAGACCCAGTGTTACGACGACCTTGCTCTCTCCGGGAAGGAAAAGCGCTATCCGGTATTATTCTATGTTTGCGGCGGGGGCGGTTCTCCAGAATGGGGTACAGTGATCTGTACAGACTTGGCAAGCATGGGATATGTTGTGGTAAGCATCGGCCATCAGAATAGCACGATGTATAAGCGTAAAGATGGGCGCCTGTTTAATATATCAAAGGATTTTTCGGATGTCATTATGGCGTTTTCTGAAGATCCGAAGATGGTGGTGTTGGCTGGTAAGATGGAGATGCGGCCTGACGATGAAACTGCCATTGAGATGTGCCATAACGTGCTTACACTGCCGATACTTGACAAGTTAACAGAGTATAGTGAATTACAGGCAGAAGATGTAAGGTATGTAGCTGATTATCTTTACAAACTGGACTCTGGAGAGCTGAATTCCATCTTTAAGGGCAGATTGTTGCTTGACATCGGCATGGGCATAGTCGGACATTCTTATGGAGGGCCTACGACGGCGATTGTTTGCCGGGACGACGACCGGTTCGCCTGCGGGATTGGCTTGGATAGCGGTGCGTTCGGTCTTCTCGACAGCGACCTTAAGAAACCCTTCTTGCTACTGTTTAGTGAACCTAACTATAATATGAATGCGATAATTGGCGCTAACAATAGCAGGGAAACCTATTATTTCTCTGTTGATCGTGTTGCGCATTTAGATTACTGCGACATCGTGTTTACCAGTGTTAATGAGGAATTCAGAGGCGAACGGGATGCTATGGAGATGCGAAATCTTGTTACAGACTATACGAAGAACTTTTTTGATCATTACATACTGCAGAAGGCTGCAAGTGTGGAAAGTCTGGCCTACGATGGCGTGGACTTGATCAAGAAGACCAGCAATAAGTGACATAACCGAGAGGTTACTGATAAACGCATATCAAAGAGCTAGCCGTACAGACACAGAGCCGATAACCCCTATTACGCGGTTATCGGCTCTCTCCTATTTCAGGTATTGTTTTCTATTTGAGATGATAAGCGGTGTTTTCACCGTTGAAAAACACACTTGAAGATGTTAGAAATTGGCTGGATTCTAGAACAGACATCTCATAATTCAATAAAGGGGGGCTTTAGTACAAAAATGGGGCTGTCCCAAAAGTCAATTTGTGATTTTTTGCCCCCCACTTAAACCGAATTTCTTCGAATAAAAGGACCTCGATATCCACTATACAGTGAATTTGAGGTCCTTTTTTCGTATTATCAGGTTAGCCAGTAATTACTGGTTGGCCTATTTTTTTGGCTGTTTTACGATGGGGGGAGCCGGGAGAACGAGAGCTTTTTAGGGGCAGTGGACCCCGTAACACAAACTGTTCTTCCACGACCTCCAATGACCATGTTTGGGCTGGTAGGGGCAGTGGACCCCGTATAACAAGCGAAGCTATGGGTTTGGAACCATCGTGGAAAGGCCGGTGAGATCAAGGAGGAGTGAGTACATGGAGCCTGTCATTGGAATTGACGTAGCTAAAGGTTCAAGTGTAGTACAAGCATTTGTCAAACGGAACGAGCCGTACGGGGCAGCGATTCATGTCTTGCACGAAGCATGCGGGTTCGAGCAACTGGGTGAGCTTTTAAGTGAACTGGAAGCCCGCACAGAGATGTCGCCCATTGTCATTCTGGAAGCGACCGGGCATTACCACCGCGCTTTGGTTTCATACCTGGATCGGAGTGGCTACATCTATTACATGGTGAATCCGTTGCAATCCAAACGTGCAAAGGGGACGCAGTTACGCAAAGTGAAAACGGATGCTCTGGACGCCTGGCATCTGGCGGAAATGTACTACCGTGGCGACGTGAAACCGCACCGAATCTGGGAGGATACGTATACAGAACTGCAGCATTTGACCCGGCAGCATGAATTCGTCACGGGAATGTTTGTACAGGCAAAGCTGAATAGCAGAGCGTTACTGGAGCAAGTGTTTCCGGCGTATGAGCAGGTATTCTCCGACGTATTCTCGGCAACGTCACTGACGGTACTGGCCCGTTGTTTGGAGGGAGATACAGAAGATTGGAGCGAAGTCATACAGGGGAGCACAAGGAGAGCTCGCTCTCAACGTTGGGTCCATGAGAAAGCCATGAAGCTGGAGGAAGTGCTGGTTCACTGGAGAGAGACTCGTCGTAGTCTGTCTCAAAGCCAGGCGCTGCTGGGCATGGTGTCTCTGTTGCTGAAGATGAATGAGCAACTGGCAGAATTAGAAGAGCACATGGAAGAGATGGCAAGCCATCTGCCCGAGGTAGGTCTCGTGAGAAGCATTCCGGGAATCGGAACGAAACTGGCCGCAGCGATTGTAGCTGAGATGGGTGATGTGAGGCAGTTTAGCGATGCCAAGCAACTCGTGGCGTTTGCAGGTCTGGACCCCGGCATCTTCAGTTCAGGGAAGTTTACAGCGACGAGTACACGAATCACGAAACGGGGCTCCAAAAGGCTCAGGCGTTCGCTCTATTTGGCGGTGCAATGTGGAATGCGGAAAAATGCGAATGCAAGAATCCGTTCGTATTACGAGAAAAAAAGAAAAGAGGGCAAGCCCTACAAGGTGGTTGTGATTGCCTGCGCGAACAAGCTGTTGCACCACATTTTTGCCATCTTGCAGAAGGGGCAGCCCTACCAAGTTTAAACCATATTTAACCAAAACCTCCATAGCAGTGGAGGTTATTTGGCTTGGTCGGAAAAAGTATATCACGAAAAAGGAAACTTACCAACCTGGAATGCTTGACAAGTATTAGCTGGTTTGTGTTGTAATAGGGATGTTCCCATGTCATGCGAATACTTTTGGGACAGCCCCATTGTCTATTTGTGTATTCTTACGCAAAATAAGTTTTAAAAATGGTGCAATATAAATTACAAATTGACAGTGAAACCACGCTAAAGTGGCAAAAACAAGCCCGTTTTCAGCGTAGTTTCATTATTATTCGTTAGATTAGTTACTTGAATAATGTCCATTGGTGTTCGTATAGATGAAGTAGATCCGCGACTCATATGGAGTGCTACACACCGGACGAGGCTTACAAGCAGGTTGAGCACAAATTTAATCCACGCACTCAAGTAGAGTGCGACGACACCAAGGGGAACAAAGGGATTGCAGCAGGCTTATTTCAATCCACGCACTCAAGTAGAGTGCGACCCCCTCCACTAGATTGATTGCTGGTCATGCATTTCCTATTTCAATCCACGCACTCAAGTAGAGTACGACTTCCTCGAAAAGAGGGGGGCGTAAGAATGCTAAAAGATTTCAATCCACGCACTCAAGTAGAGTACGACGTTGATCGTTCTCTTATTAAATCGAGTTGCGTTAATATTTCAATCCACGCACTCAAGTAGAGTACGACGTATCGAATGTTAAATATTCCATCATCAGGATCAATTTCAATCCACGCACTCAAGTAGAGTACGACAGCAAAAAACAACGTAACGAAGTTGTTGATACTCCTGATTCTAACGTATTAGCATCAAAATAAAAAGAACAAGCGCTACTTTCTTAGATGTGTGTTCACATTCTGTTCACATCCGACACGTTTTCGACAAAATCTGAGGTGCGAATCCCCCAGGGATTTCATGTGAGCTTGGGGTTCGCACCGAGGTGGGGTCATGGATTGGAGTAATCCAAGGGAAACACACACTCATGTAGAGTGGCTAATCATTTAATTCCACCAAAAAGTCCATGTGAAACTTCAGTGTCTGGAGGACTAAGAAGTCCTAACATTTTACAAAAAAGATAATATACTTCTGATATAATATATACTTGCTTCCTAATTTCATTGTTAAAAGGAGATGTATGAATGAGGAACATTCGGTGGGAAATCATCTTTTATATCGTCGTATTCGTGATTGTCTTATTCATGGCATTCAATGGTTATTCGCTACCTCTGATAATAGAGGTTGCTATGGCTACTAGCTTTGTTGCGTTTATAATTCACTTCTTTTATCCTTTAGCTTTGGAAAAGCGTATAGATCGCGTAGAATACTTTTTACATGGTCAGAAAAATACGCCAGGCCTTTATATTAATTATGTCCTAGCGAACAGACTTGAAGATGAATCAAAAATTACGATGGAGCAGCTTATGAACAAATATAAGCTGGAATCAGCACGGGCGCCGTATAAGGCCGCTTATGGCCTTTATCGGAATGATATGAATGCAGTTCAAGAAGCCGTTCCGTATATCCGATTTTCGGATTACCGCGCATACTATGAAACAATTCTACTGTTGGAGGATGGGAAAAGTGCTCAGGCGCGTGAACATCTTAAGTCAATCAAGAAGCGTTGGATGAGATCAGCGCTACTCGCTGAAATAGAACTCAGAGCAGGTAGCATTGATACTTCAATCATACATGCTAGGGATGCAATAGACTCTTCTAGAGGCGTCCATCGTTATGTAATACATAAGGAGTACGAAAGAACATTACCACAAGCTATTGAACCCATATCGTAACTCGAGACGTTTGCTAAGTGGTTCATCTCACTGATTCGCTAACAGGCTGGAGAGGGAATGATTACTATAGACAGGAAGGGTTTAGCCGCATATCTAACAGTGGGGCGTTCCAACTTCGTAGGACCGTATAAGCAAGCGACGGAATAGAAGGAACAAGAGAACAATATAGGTTACTTCTGTAGCAAACTCGATGGACAAAGGGTCGTCGCTTCTCGTTAAGAGGCGACGACCCTTTTATTGTGAAATAGCAGTGAAATTGACGTCGTAGTTTGGGAGGTCACATCAAATGTAGCTTTAGAGGCCGCATACAAATCTTGTAGCTGATTTAATCGATGTTGGCAATTCCCCATTGACCTTCTTTATTTTTTGTAAAGAAAAAGGTAAGGCCTGTATTGTGAATCGAATTGTCCATGGATTTTTTGGCAAATCGAACGCCTACGTTTATTCGTTCGCGGCCATCAATTGTAAGTTTTTCGAGAATATCTAAATCATAGAACATATACTGAGCCTTCTCGTCATCAAAGAAGAGAGTGTCACGAGCGTATTCTTTTTGTAAGTGTGCTTGAAATTTCTCTTTATCTTGGGCGATCACAGCTTCAAGCGTTTCATTCAATTTGGTAATAATCTCGTCGTCAAAAAAGCTATTTTTATACGGTTCAAAATCAATAGATACCTCTGGTTTGAATTCATCTTCTGTAATCTCTTTGAATTCTTTGGTGGAAGAATCGATTAGCTGCTCTGGCTCAGGATCTTTGGGTGAATCTTGTTGAGTATGGATATGTGAAGGTTGCTGGCTTACTGGCTTGTTGGTTTCTGGATTGTTGTTAGAAGTGTTTGTGTTATCTTCCTTACCGCATGCCGTTAAAAGGAACAGTCCAACGATACCTACAGCGAATAATCGACGCGGATATGTATTCAAAACCATCATTCCTCCTTTAAAAAGGTTAAACGGAAATAATAGGGGAAAGGTTTCGCTGGTTGCCGTTGTTCCCTCTTCTTGGACTTAATAAATAGGGAAGCTGACTTCCGAAGAATAGATGCGATGACTTTACTTGAAAAAAATTACATTTTACATGATCATTAAGGAGTACAAAGGGGAGTATGCTAGTCAAGTCTATGGTACGGTTGGATTGAAACATTTCGGGGATGTGCCACGTCTGATTAATCGGCTTTGCAGTTTTAAAGATGCTGAAGACGAGAGTGCCTACATCAAGGTTATGACAAGTGATGATTGGAATCCTTATGCCCCTTATTTCTTCTGTTTTACCATGGGGTGTACCGCCATTATGAAGGAATGGAGTCGGAGAAGAAGGAGAAAGCACCAGACACACGTTTTCTGAATTAAAAGTTGGAAGGATGCGGGAATGTGAGTAAAAGCGTTGGTATTGTGCGCTCGCTAGATCGGTTGGGTCGTATTGTAGTCCCGATTGAGTTAAGGCGCTCTATGGAGATGGACATCGGTAATTCTATTGAATTTTTTATTGACGTAGAGTCTAAAAGAATGATGATTCGATCCTATCGAACGCGTGAATGCCTATTTTGTCAGACGATGGATGAACTGACTTACTTTCATGAGAGGTTTGTTTGTAGCAAATGTTTACATGAATTGCTGGATGGAAGTCATACAAACACAGCTTCAGAAACATGAATCATTGATTCTAAGAAAAACGCCCAAATGGAGATTTTCCATTTAGGCGTTACTTCATTTGGCTGGTGTTCTGATGAGTTCAGCTAGTGGAGGAATATATATTTACCCAAGTGCTGCTACTGTTCTGGAACATCATATTCGAAGCAGTAATCTGATTGTGGAACAAGCCCTCTTCCGGCAACCGGGTTGGCTTATCCATCTCACTTGTTCAGCGGTAATAATCAAACGTGCTGGATGGACGGAGGAAGGGCTGTGACTGACAGAAGAAGTGAATACAACGGATCCGTTTACAATAGACTGAACCTTTCCGTTCGAAAGAATGGCTCGCTTCATGCTCACACTATCCCCATCTCTAAACTGATTATAGGAAACATAGACCTGTTGTAGTGCATTTACAAACCAACGCCGTGGATGCGTTCCTGTCCGCGAATCCAGGAAATCATTCAATTAAAGCAGGCATTAAAAAGTTGGAGGGACAGTAGTGAAAAAATGGGTGTTGGCTCTTTCATTGGTTCCTTTTTTACTTGCAGGATTTGCAGGGCAGTCTCAAGCTGCCTCATCTATTCAATTGATTGTGAATGGGGAGAGAGTTGAAACGGATTCTCCACCTACGATGGTGAACGGTAGGACACTGGTTTCTTTACATTCTCTTCAAGAATTAAGTTTGTTATTGAATTGGAATCATAGAACAAAACAAGTTACAATTTCTGCAGCAAACGTAGACACGTTAACACTAACGATTGGTAGCAAAGAGGCCTTATATGGAAGTAAGAAAATGAACTTGGATGTTCCTGCTCAGCTTGTGAATAATAGGGTCTATGTCCCTTTACGCTTCATCAGTGAAACGTTTAATTCAAAAGTAGACTGGTCACAGGCCCATCGAAGTGTTTCAATCACTACAGGATTCAATGCTAATGACTTTGAAACGCTCCATAAAGAGAACGATCTTGTCAAAGCGCGCAAATTAGCTTTTGTATTGCCGGCTATCAATAAACCTGTTTTAGGAAATAGCAAGGAGTTATCAAGCAACATTCTGTATTTCCCAGAGGGGGAAGTCCTTAGGTATTTCCATTCCTGGGGAAATCACATCATGTATTATGAAATCAAGAACAATGAAAAGGTTCTTGTATGGGAAGCCATTGAAAATGAGGATGGGGCATACTCACAAGAAAGAGGGATTCGACCCGCGCGAGGAAACGAAGTATATTTTGAATCCATTCGAACGACTGAGGATGTGCAGTTTGGTAGAGCCAGTTCTACAGAGCTCTACACAGGTAAAATTGGCACGGAGGATAGCTTGGCCGCGTTAATACAAAAGATCCCGAATGAAGTGAGAACAGATATGAAGTAACTAGAGATCTTGAGTATATTAGGGTGCTCCTTATTCATAAGGGCACCCTTTTTTTGTTTATTACATCTCACTAAAGTTATGATCTTTGGATTTGAGTGCTAATTGAAGGCTGTATATATCACCCGATTTAGAAGAATGAGGTGTGACGAATATAAATACGAGTCGAGTAGTCACAATAAATTTGATTTCAAAAAAATGAAATATGTATACTTCATTTTGCGCTGAGGACGGGTGTATTTTGAACGTGTATGAATTCCTTTTTAAATAGGGTGCAAGCCTTAGATAGCAAGTTTTTTTTGTGATGGAGTACAGGGGACAAAGTAAACTTGCTTGGGATTATGATGCACCAAAACTTGAAGATTGATTATAGGAACCAGTTTTTAAACTGTATAAAAGCTTTTTTACTAAAGACCAGGGAAGAGCCAAGAGGAGTCTAAACGAACTCCTTCTTGGTTCGTTGTAGATAACGGGGTGAACTTCTAGTGGCGTTTGACCAGATGGAAACCATCCATGCATTCATGAGAGTGGGACTGTCTATCCTGGATTCACAGTCCCGAACCACCATAAATTTCAATCCACCCACCCATGTAGAGTACGACTGGATAAGACTATGCTGATTGCGATGTGTGATGACATTTCAATCCACGCACTCATGTAGAGTGCGACAGTAATGTAGTTGGACTGTACAAGTAATTCTTTATTTCAATCCACGCACTCATGTAGAGTGCGACTTGTACCGTATGATACAGTTCGCTTCGAATACCGATTTCAATCCACGCACTCATGTAGAGTGCGACTTGTTGTGACGTTACATGATTACATAATGCAGATAATTTCAATCCACGCACTCATGTAGAGTGCGACATAAACTAATGTAGAAAGGATATATCTATCACAAAATTTCAATCCACGCACTCATGTAGAGTGCGACAACAGCAATTCAATTACTTGGCTCCAGCCAGCTGTATTTCAATCCACGCACTCATGTAGAGTGCGACGTCGGTAGCCCATTTCCCATGTTTAGTGTGAAGTCATTTCAATCCACGCACTCATGTAGAGTGCGACTTTGAAATTTGATGTCGTCGCCTTCAAAGCGGAATTTCAATCCACGCACTCATGTAGAGTGCGACCGTCGGCCCGCGTATCGTAGCGGACTTTAATAAACATTTCAATCCACGCACTCATGTAGAGTGCGACCCTCCAGCTCACATCCGTAATCCGCGTTGTATATTATTTCAATCCACGCACTCATGTAGAGTGCGACCACACGCGTCGCTGTCATCGTAACCGGCGCGGAATATTTCAATCCACGCACTCATGTAGAGTGCGACTCAGCCCAACGTTGCCCAAGACCGCGACAAGCTACATTTCAATCCACGCACTCATGTAGAGTGCGACTTTCCAGTCTCGAGCACGAAGTCCCGGATTCCCTTATTTCAATCCACGCACTCATGTAGAGTGCGACCTAATGTGGAGCTAGTCGTCAGTTATGCGGACGTTATTTCAATCCACGCACTCATGTAGAGTGCGACTTAAAAAATGAGCCTCTCGATAGCGATCTTCCTTTTATTTCAATCCACGCACTCATGTAGAGTGCGACTTAAAAAATGAGCCTCTCGATAGCGATCTTCCTTTTATTTCAATCCACGCACTCATGTAGAGTGCGACAGCGAAAAACAACTTAACCAAGTTGTAGGTACTTCTAATTCTAGCGTATAACCGTGAAAATAAAAAGAACAAGCGCTCCTTTCTCAGGTGCGTGTTCAAATCTTGTTCACATTCGACTCGTTTTCGACAAAAACTGAGGTGCGAATCCCCCAGGGATTTCATGTGAGCTTGGGGTTCGCACCAGCTATTTGAGGGGAATTCTCAATTCAACCTCCACCTCTTACCGATTAATGATATCAATCTGTCCGCATCCAGTATTCACTAGAGTTTGTATCACAGAACATAAACACAGAGCAGGAGACTAATCTCATTGCTCTGTTTTCTTTGCTAACCCACTTCTGTAATCAAACCCTCATTATTGTTCCACACATTGCCTACTACCGAAAATCAACCCTATACCCCGCATCTCTTCGACCGCATAAGGCTTCAGCAACTGTAAGACACCTTCCTTGTACGATTCCTGGTTAAGTCATTCAGATTCGTCCTGTGAACGCAAGATCACGGGCATGAGGTTGTGAATGTCTGCCATGAGACGATTCGGCTCTGTCATGATGGTGTACGTTGATCAGGGTGTAGAAATATCTAGGGCAGAGTTAAACATCCACGCACTCAAGCACAGTGCGATACAAAAGCATTAATAAGATTTATAAATCCTTCATCGTGAATCCGTTACAATCCAAACGAGCCAAACCAGTTTTATGAATGTGTCGGACGTTTCTATCCGAACCAAACTTTGTTTATTGACGCTTTGGAAATGATTAAGTACGGCTCCTTGTTTCTAAGTTCATTAAAGTCTTGGAAAGAAACAAGGTCCTTACGCTCCCTAACGGGGAACGATAGCCCCCGATGGAACTCGCCCAACAAATTGGGCAGACGCATGGGAGACTTCATCCTTTTATGAAGTATATTCATACTGACATTGGACAACGCTTAGGTTAAATATTACCTTACGCGGGAGGTCATCGCTTCTTGAAATTTGAACTAGGACGTTGCTTACTGAATGAACGATTGATGGAATCCGGAAAGTCAGCGGAATGGCTGGCAAAAGACTTGCTTTTTAAACCGGAACGAGTCTACGACTTTATTGAAAACAAGAGGATGATGCCACTCAAAATTGCCATATCAATCGCCGATTCCATCGGTTGTGATGTTCGTGACTTGTATGAATTAGTTCCGTTCGACAATGACGTAAAGGGAGATTAATGGAGTGCGTGGTAGGTGGCATTAAGGCTAGAAATGTGATCCATTAAACTCCCTCGAAATGATTCAGTTTCCTCACTCAGACTCATGAATTCGCAGGATTTCATCCTGTAGTTAAAGTGAAGAAGAGGACCATGAAGGAGCCGGTGGCTGGGAGATGGAGAATTGAGCATGCGCAAATAAAGGGTGAATAAGAATTACCCATATTGTTCCATTATGTGCACGTCTCCACATCGCCCTAGCGATTCTCACTCCCATGTCTCAACGGGTCATAGCCCTTTCATTCCTTCGTCACATCTAACTAAGGGGTGGAGGTCGGTCTTTCTAACGGAACGGGTCCGTGCCCTTTTGCGTAACGTCTCCCGATACTCCGTGCTTCTTGTTATCCTGCGAATGCATGAGTCGATGAGGATTGATTGGTTTTATGCTGCTTGCGGGAATACCTTGATCGGTTCGTAAGGGGTACTGCTTTTAGCCAATGCCACTAGCATTCGCGCTACTTTACCGATTAATTTCATAATGGATTTCATCTTCTTCAGTTTCTTTTCCTCTACATTATAACGATGTGCCGCTCGTATTTCTGGATTTGTCATAACCATACTCATTGTCATGAGATAAAGAAAATGCCGTAAACGCGGCCGGCCTCGTTTGCTGAGCACCATCTTTCCTCGCCATTTTCCGGAGCTAGCTTCAGCTAGATTTAACCCAGCATGCCGCAGTAAAGCATTTCCATGCGTATATCCGCTTAGATCGCCAGCCTCACCGAGTACACCAGCTAGATTCGTAACATAGATGCCTCGTATTTCAAGGAGCTTCTGTGCATACGGAATACGTCCAAGAATGAGGCGGAGCTCATGGCTCAATTTGTTCAAGCTGGCGATGGGCCAGGTCATATTCTTCGAGTAGTTGCCCAAGATGGAGCTTGTATGCGTGGAGTGCCTGAGTGGCACCCACACTGGATTTGGCAAGTGAAATGAGTAGCTCAGCACGTTTAACTCCAGCATGACGCTTTACATATTGCTTCCAACCGCCAAGGACCTGTTCCGTATTTAACAGACGAATCTCTTTAGGCAGAGGGAAGAGTCTGAGCGTTGCGATTGCACTGGTGCAAGTAAGGACTTTAAAGACCTGGCGAAGTTCAGGGAAAACAATGTCTACCCAGCGATGAATCTGATTAACCGCAGCGTTGAGTCGCTTGGTAACCGTTTCTCGGTTTGCCATTAGAATACGTAGTTCCTCGTAATCTTCGGGATGAAAACGAACAGGAGAGTAGTACCCGTTTTTGACCATGTCTGCTATAACAAGCGCATCTTTCTGGTCACTTTTAGACGGTGTATTATCTCGGTTTTCCTTGTTCTTTTTGACGAGATGAGGATTAACCAGAACGGGCTCCATGCCCTGATCGAGGAGCCAACGTGCCAGGCTAAACCAGTAGTGGCCAGTGGGTTCCATACCAACTATGACGCTGCCAAGTTTGTAGGATTTGAGTAGATCTTGAATCCAGCGTTCGAACAGATCGAACCCTTCACGATGGTTACCGAATTCGAGCGGAGTTCCCAAAGCAATCCCACGAAAGCTAACCGCGCGGGCCACATGGACTTCTTGGGCGATGTCTACGCCAATGACCATATGATGAACGGTAATGTTTTCTATGAGTTGATTTTGCTTATCTTGTGCCTTAAACTTCATGATAGAGCGACCTCCTGATGTGGATTTTAAGGGCTTTTGACCCGTTGCATAATCCCATCGTACAGAGGCGCTCGTTTTTGTTCAAACTCCAAATTATTCGTATTACAGGAATTCTAACGGGGAACGTTAGCTTAATCATAACAAGAAGACAGCCAATCAAATGACCAGCTGCCTTCATTGCGCTAACGGGCGGGTTCCTCTAATTCCTGCATGGCAAGAGCTCTAGCGCTGGCTTCCTTTAATGCATCCATAACCAACATGTATGGGCGTGGGCCGTAGCTGATACGGGCGACACCTATTGCTGCAAGTCTTTGAAGAGAAGGCGATTCCGGGGATATCATCACATTAACGGGAATAGGAGATTGCTGGCATAGGGTCTCGATATATTTCTCGTTGCAAAGACCAGGAACAAAGATTCCGTGAGCACCGGCTTCAGCATAGGCATTTGCCCTTCTGACGGCCGCTTCTACATGAGCTTCTTTATGCTCAGAAACAGCTGATTGAAAGAAGATATCGGTCCTAGCATTAATAAAGAGTGGAATTGATGTACTCTCGGTAGCGTCTACTACAGCATGGATACGTAAAGATTGCTCTTCAATAGAATAAAGTCCAGATCCATCGATCTTCTGATCCTCAATATTGACCCCTACAGCTCCACAATTAATAATCTTTGTAACATTTTCTTTAATGATCTCCTTAGACCGCCCATAACCGCTTTCTATATCAATTGATATAGGCAAATCCACGTTATTTCGAATATGCTGAAGACTTGATAATACAAGGTCGAAAGGAAGTTTTTCTCCGTCGTCATATCCATGCGCCGCCGCTACAGACCAACTGCCGGTAGCGATGGCCTCTGCCCCGGCCTGTTGAATAGTTAACGCACTACCTGCATCCCAAGCATTGACGAGAATCAGCGGGTGTCTGTTTCTGTGCATTTCATGAAACTTTTGCGCCTGCTCAATTTGTTTTTTCAATTTTTGACCTCCATCTTTTCTCATGATTTAGTAGCCACTCTTTACGTACAATTCCGCCGCCATACCCTCCAAACTCGCCATCAGAGTTAATTACTCGATGACAGGGGATGACGATTGCGAGTTGATTCGCACCATTCGCTTGCGCTACCGCGCGATACGCAGTAGCTTTGCCAAGAGAGAGCGCGATTTCACCGTAGGAACGGGTTTCCCCCAAGGGGATTTCTTCTAATTTCCCCCATACACTCTGCTGGAAAGGTGATCCTATAAGATGTAGGGGTGTTTTAAACCCGTCGGTTAAAGTACCATCAAAGTAACATTTTAGTTCTTGTTCAATTGAATAAATCGGGTTGGATTGGCCAGGAATAATAGCTGCTTTCATCCTTTTCCTCAACCTTTCAACCTCCCGTTCTAGTCCCCGACGGTCTACGAACTCTAACAGATATAGTTCATTCTCGTCTGCTATGGCGATCATAGGGCCGAGCTGCGTATCCAGCCAAGATGCTTTGAGAACGCGATTATCGTCCAGAAGGGTAGGAGCAGCGCCCATTATGCGGGTGAATGCGTCTCTAAAGCCGCTGCTGGAATCATAACCTGATGATAATTGAGTATCTATAATCTTTTCTCCTGATCGGATACTCTTCAGGGCAAGTCCCATTCTCCTCGCACGAGCGTACTCCACGAAAGTCATGCCAAAGCGTTTCTTAAACTGTCGGCGGGCAGTGGATTCATCGATGGACAAAGCCTGAAAGTCTTTTCCGTTCCACCGTTTCTCGGTTTTTTGCTCAACTGCCTCAACGAGCAGCCGAACGATATCTGAGACTTGATTAGGATGGGACAAGGGCCGACAGCGTTGACAGGGACGAAAAGAGGCCAGAAGTGCCTGCTGCGCGGTCTCATAGAACTCGCAATTCTCGTACTTCGGTTTCCTAGCTGGGCAAGTCGGCCGGCAAAACACACCGGTAGATGTCACTCCCACGTAAAAGATTCCCTCGTAGTCAGATCTTTTCTCAACAAGCGCTTTATAATATTCGAGTTTCCGTTCCTCTTCTTGAATCATGCTTGCACCTCGTCTTAGGAATGAGCTTATTATACCCTTCGTTTAAAAGGAACGTAGCCGAAAATCAGGCATTAATTATTAACGGGCAGGTTAGTACATTACTTCTGCAATTTTACAGGAGGAGATGCCTGAGATAGAGAGCTTTCCTAAGAAAATGGGGAATTCAATTTAGGTATGTGGGCAACAGGTGTAATGGTCGACTACCCTACACGATGGGTATCCCCGAATATGCCACTTTATTTGATTCAATATTTTGAGATGATGGAAACTTCCTCCAAGTAAATGCGTATGTAAAGCCATATCCAACAATAAGAAAATGATGAGCAATAAGTTGGAGGATAACATCTGATTCAACTGGCTGAAGAGTCAAAGAAAGTTTGCCATGAAAGGCAGTATTGTAATGCTACTGTTGTCTTGGCTTATGGTTCGCCACACGACATCACAGTGGTTAGTGTGATTTGTTAGTTAGATTTCTATAGTTATAGAATCGCGACAGAGGAGGGATCACCCCAGTGAATTTAGTCGTCAAGTTGATGCGAGAATTCAAAAACCGCGATACACAGAAACAGTTAAAAGGGTATCGAGACAAAGTGGAACTCATCAGGAAACGGAATTTGGAGACTTGGGACGATCAGCGGCTTCAAGAGGAATCACACCGCCTGAAAGAGGAAGCAAAATGGGGCACGCCTTTGGATGAGTTGCTTGTCGATGCCTATGCGTTAGTCTGCGAGGTAGCGAAGAGAAAGCTTGGATTACAGCCTTACGATGTGCAGATCATGGCTGCTATCGCTCTGCATGAGAGATTTTTGATCGAGCAGCATACGGGTGAAGGAAAAACACTTTCTGCTGTTATGCCTGCTTATCTAAATGCGCTGACAGGGCAAGGCGTGCATGTGCTGACGTTTAACGATTATTTGGCCAATCGAGATGCCGAGTGGATGGGTCCGATCTATCGTTTTCTCGGGTTAAGCGTAAACTCGGTTCAAACGGGCATGAGCCCGTACGAGAAAAAGGAAGCGTACGCCAGCGATATAACCTATGTGACGGCTAAAGAAGCGGGATTTGATTACTTACGCGACACGATCGCACTAAATGAAGCTGACATGGTTCATCGTCCGTTCCACTACGTCATTGTCGACGAGGCCGATTCACTGCTTCTTGATGAAGCGCGGGTGCCGCTAGTCATTAGCGGAGAGTTGGGTTCTTCCAAGGATGACGACATTCGTTTCGAAGAAGTGGCTCGGCAGCTCGAACAAGTAAAGCATTACGAATTCGACGAGTTCCAGCGGAACGTTTACTTGAATGAAGCAGGCTCTGCGAAGGTAGAGTCATTGCTCGGATGTGGCAATTTGTATGATAGCCATAATAGTCATTTGTTAACGTCATTAAATTGCGCGCTGCATGTGGAAACATTATTAAAAAAAGATGTCGATTACATCGTCCGAGACGGTCAAATCGAGTTAATTGATGATTATACCGGCCGTGTAGCGGAGAACAGGTATTTGCCGGACGGTCTTCAAGCCGCGCTTGTGGCCAAAGAAGGGCTAGAGTGGAAGGCAGGCGGGAAAATCCTCGGGACGATCACCGTTCAACACTTCATTAGCCTGTATCCAGGAATTTGTGGCATGACGGCTACGGCGCACGCTTCAGCAATGGAATTCGAACATATCTATGCGCTGCAGGTCGTGCAAATTCCGCCGAACCAGCCAAACATACGGATGGACCACCCGCACCGAATTTACACTCATAAAGAAGCCAAACTAAAGGCTCTAGTACAAGAAATTTCGTCTATCCATGCGATGGGACGTCCGATTCTCATTGGCACCTCTAGCGTCGAGGAGTCTGACAAGATAGCGGAGGCACTGGCGAACGCCAACGTACATTGCCATGTTCTGAATGCGAAAAACGACGCAACAGAAGCCGAAATTATAGCTAAAGCGGGAGAAATCGGCGCCGTAACGGTGTCTACAAATATGGCAGGACGCGGCGTCGACATCCGGCTCGGTGGCGGTAACCCCGATCAAGCAGAAGTTGTCGCCAAGCTGGGAGGATTATACGTGATGGGTACATACGTGAATGAAAGCGTGCGGATTGACGACCAGCTGCGCGGACGTTCTGGCCGCCAGGGCGACCCGGGAGCTTCTGTATTTTTCGTTAGCTTAGAGGACGAGTTGATGATGCAGTTCGGAATCCATAAAGTGGTTCGCGCTCCTAGGCAGGAGGATGCTCTCGAGGAGTCGATGATCCGCAGTGAAATTGAGCATATTCAGCGCGTTATTATGGGCCAAAACTTCGATATCCACCAGGAACTGAACAGTTATTCGGATATGGTGGAGGATCAGAGGCGGATTCTTTACGCGGAGAGACTCAAAATTTTGAAAGGTGAGCTGCCGATGAGCCCTTCGGAGCAGCGGGTACGGCTTTTTTATATCGACGAGTTCTGGGCTGAACATCTAGCATACGTTTCTTACCTTCGCGAAAGCATCCATTTGGAGAGCATTGCCAGCCGTAGTCCAATCGATGAATTTCATGCGCAAATCACCCAGGCCTACGAGCAAATTTGGGCTAAAATCAATCAGGAGTCTACGAATATGCTTATAAGGCTCGGAGGTTCAGATGATCCAGCGGAGTGGGAAAAGCTCGGTCTGAAAAGCCTTGCTTCCACCCGCACCTATATTATCAACGACCAGTACAGCCAGAATAAGCGTAGTTCATGGACCGGAACGACCGTATTGGCTTTTTGGGGCAGCAAGATTTTGAGGTGGGTACTAAGGCCGATATATAGGCTGTCAAAATATTGATGCATAGTATCTTTTTAAGGACAATCTAAAAAGACAAATCCGAGCCAGAGAAGGAATGCTTGGAAAGCGATCTTAACCGCTATCCCAATAAGATCATTTCGGCACTTCGGGGAACGAAATTGTCTCAGATGCGATAATCTTGGTCTCGGATTAACTAACGGGAAACGTTAGTTGAACGACAACAGCGACAGTCAAAGACTTTATTTTCACCAAACAGGTGAACTAAACCATCAGTATTGTTGGGGCTGTTCAATGTTTAATTCGATAGAAGTTTAAAGCGGCGTGTTATATACAAATGGAAGGAGGGGCCGAAAGCAAAAAACTTTACCAACCCTAAAAGATGTAATATACTAACAGTATTACTAAAGCATATTGATGTTCTTTGCTGACATGGATTAAGCAAAGAATAATGTATTCGAAGAGCCTTGAGACAGGTAAGTCACTTAGTGGACTTGCTCTGTAGTCAGGGCATTTTTTATGTTTAAAATCGTATAGAGGGGAGGAAGGTCCAACCATTGTGGGGGCTCTCCTCCCCATGGTTGGTCAAATCTATGAAACTCAAAAAAATTGAAGTTACTGGATTCAAAAGCTTGTTAGACCACCAATTTACCTTCGGATTGAAGAATCTCATTCAGGGTGATCGCAGTTCCGGAAAAACGGTTCTATTAGAGGCGATTGTTTGGTGCTTTGTGATCTTCAAGGGAACACACGCCGAGTTTTAAAGCACTATAAAAACTCGGATATCAAGGTGATGACCGTAACCACGTACTGGGAATTCCAGAATGGGGCAACTAGTCGCCTGGAAGTCATTTCTCGTTTCGCAAACGGAAGAACGACCATCAGACGAAATGATCACGTAGTCACGCAAGAAAGCATTGATGAACTGTTTAGCTCCGTAGATACATTTCTGAGTGTTTTTCTCCCAGGGTACTTATCAAGGGTTCCAGTAGCTAAATTCAGTCATGTCATTCATTCGATATTGCCATCGCCCCCTATGGACGTCACTTCGCTCATGATACAACTCCATGATTTGACGGAGGAGCTTTCTGAAACCGAAGAGTATATCCAAGATCAGCAACATAGGCTTCGGATGATAAAACTCCAGCAATCCTTCTTGAAGGGGGATCTACGGGTAAAGAATGAGCTGCAAGCATGTGAAGAGAAATTAAAGACCATACGCAACTCCATATCATTAGATGAGCCTAGTTGCATTCAAGAAATGGAAAGTGAACGTGAGCAACTGGGCAAACGATATCAATCTTCGGAAATACGCCCCAATTTCACACCATCTCCCAAAATCCAATTTACATTTTTTTATAAGTTCGGTAATCATCCGTAAAATGTAATATATGGGAGTTTATTATGGACGATATTCGAGAAATAATTGAAACGTATCGGTCTGAGCTGAATCAATTGGCAAGTCAATATGGATTGTTAGATCCTCGTGTACTCGAAAAATCTCAACAACTAGACATTACGCTCAATCAGTACCAGCGACTTCGGATATCGTTATAAGGCCTTGTGTAAAAACCTGGGTTGATGTAACGTGAGTTTCGAACTCTGGATGGTTATGCACAAAGTAGATCCATGTTGAACATAGATCCCGGTATCTTCGTAATTTTAACAGCGCCTACGATGAACCGTTCACTGAACTCGGAACATATAAGCACGAGAGCAACTTTAAGCGGGTACTCCAGAAGCTAACGTTGAATGATATAAAGGATGCAATAAGAAGAACCAATAAAATTATGGACCGTCATGAAGAAAACGGTGTGCGACCTCTCGAACACCGAGGTTTCACATATATTAAAGAAAACCCTTCACTTACAATCCATGAATCGGAGGGCTGACCATAAACCATGGACTTATGGTCAGCCTCTAATATGTCCCCGTTAGAGTGATACAGTGAAGGCATCACAAATAACGGCAATTTATCTGAAGAAAACTTGCAGAAGCCTGTATTACAGTGTGAAGACCATAAGAGCAGGGTAGATCACAAAATCACACTCCGGTCGGCGCAGCTCGCAGACGTCAATGGTTTTTTTCGTGCCACCAAATGATGATGTATCTTCAAGGGCACAGTTCAAAAAAATGTTGCTACAGGGATGACTTCCTCTTTATATAGATGTATCACCTAAGTATTCCCTTCTTGTGATAATATAAATGAGTCAGTACATATTCTGAATGTTGAGAATTCAAACAACTTAAATAGGAGCCATTAATGGATAGGAGTGATTTTAAGTGAGTCAGTTTCTTCAGATGGGAGCAAATACAACCTTGAGTGCTTCAAAAGGGAATATTAGGATTAGCCACGAAATTTCTACTTTACTAGATATTTCATTAACAGCATTCCTTTTAACGGATTCCGACAAGGTACAAGGAGATAGCGGGATCATCTTTTATAATCAACCAACAAGTTCCACAGGTGTAGCTACTCTTTTACCATCCGAGCAAGTGGGCAATACAAAAGTACATAATATTAATTTTGACATGGATAAAGCACCTGAAGGTATAACCAAAATAGCTATAACTCTCACAGAGGATAATAACACGGGATTTTCGAATGTGAAAAATTTGAAAGCAGAGATATGTACTGAAAATACGATTATTCAGTTATCACCATCCAGTTTCACGAACGAAAATGGAATCGTAGTTCTGGAATTATATCTAAGGAATGGGCAGACAAAGGCAAAAGCAATCTGGCGCGGATTTGATTCCGGGCTTGAAGGGTTATGTAAAAACTATGGTGTCGAGGTTGAAGCGGATGAGCCAAATAAGCATTCCGAAGCTCAGATTACTCAATACCAAACATCAAAAGAACCTGATTCGATTGTAGCTGCTGCTGATCATAAAAATAATCAACAATCAAAGCCATCATTAAACCTTGAAAAGGTAAAGGGTAAGATCAATCTCGATAAAGGGCAAAAGCCAGTTATTATTGATAAAACACCAGAAATTACGGCTACGGTATCTTGGAAGACTGGAACGGATTACGATATATATGCTTTGGTCTATACCAAGGATGGAAAGCAGATTGATGTAGCTATGTTTGGTGCGAGGGGAGTACCGCCTCTCAAAAGTTACGGTAACGGGGCAGTGGAACATATGGGCGATGTGGGGAGAAGCATCCAATCAGAGAAGACAGAGACTATTAAATTAAGATTAAGAGATGATATACTTGCCGTTGTTCCTGTGGTTTATTCAGCTCAGTCCAATGGGACCGGTTCATTTTACAGATATAAGGTGTCTATGAGTATAGATAATCATAATGGCACCTCTGTTACGATATCGGCCAAGAATGCTAATAATAATAATAAGATTTATACGTGTGTACCCGGAATACTTTATAACACGCCAGATGGCGTAATTATAAGCCCTTTGGAGCTTTACAGTAAACCGAATTCAGAGTCTAGGCCTATTCTTAAGATGGGATCTTCAAAAATGGTAGAAGTTATAATGGATAAAGGGCCCATAAATAACTATAAGTAGTTAGGTGGTTTATCATAGTCTGGGTAAGGAAATGATAAAGGCTCAAGCAGACAAGTGGCTTGAGCCTTTATCATTGGTTTTTTGCTTATAGCGGAGCCAGGCTGAATACTTAAGTGATTTCTGTAGTAGATCTACAGCGTATATTAGATTGAAAGTGTCCGATGATATCTTGGTTAAAGAACTAACAAAACAAAAATCAGGAATACTTGCATTTATGCTGTATCAATTGGCAGTATAACGATCATTAGTGGAGTTCCTTGCGGTTATTATGATATTAATGGTGATGAAGATCAGCATGAAATTAACACGGAAATGAATAATTATCTCTTTGATTTTTGTTTCAGTCCACAATACTTTGATAAGGCCCATGAATATTTTGTATATTATCTATATCTAAGTTATGAAGCAGTTTACGGGATTAAAACTATTTCAAGTGTTGAAGGATTAACTGGAGTAGTTGATAAAGATTGGATTATAAAATATTGGACAAGATTTAAGGATGAGACGGATTGTCAAGCTAAGTGCGACAGTTCCTCTGAAAAGGATTCGTGAGCGGTTCTCCACCCCAAGCATTTTCGTGGTCTGTGATTGATCAAGCGCAGAGCGGTCTCCAGGGCTTCATCCGTGATTTGTGCGAAATCCGTCCCCTTGGGGAAAAACTCCCGCAAGAGGCCATTGGCATTCTCATTGGAGCCGCGTTGCCAGGAGGAATACGGATCTGCGAAATACACCTGAAAGCCGTGAGTGGCTTCTAGGTTGGCGTAACAGGCAAACTCCTTTCCGCGGTCTGCGGTAGCTGTTTGGAATGCATGGGCAGGGTACTGCGAGGCTGCTACACCAAAGGCAATCTCCATAGACAAAGCTGTACGGTCAGGCATTCGAATGGCGGTGTACAAACGGGTTTTGCGCTCGATGAACGTAGCTACGCAGCCCTTGCTTTTCCCTCGTCCAGAGACGACCGTATCGAGCTCCCAATGGCCGAAGGTTTCCCGGGAACGGACCTCTTTGGGACGCTGAGAGATGGTCTTGCGCACAGCGAACTTGCCGCGTGTCTCTGCAGGCTTCTGCCGTTTACCTTTGTGACGTAGGACGGTAAGCACGCCTTTCACCAAACGGCCTGTATACAGCCAACGATAGATGGTTTTGAAGCAGACGACAGATGGTCCCTCTTGACGGAGCTGCTGCACGATCTGCTCGGGAGACCAAGTGGGCTGAAGCTTTTTTTCAATCCAGGCTGACTGCTGTGGTGTCCATTTCCCGACAGGGATGGAAGATTTGCGCCTTTGGACATAGCTCTCCTGAGAGCACTCAGCGCGATAGGGGTCCTGGGCTACGTTTCGACGGAGTTCCCGGCTAATGGTACCGTGATGTCTGCCTAATTCCTTGGCCATGGCTCTGGCACTTTTCCCCTGTTGGTGGAGGATTTCTAGCTTGCTACGCTCGAGTATGCTAAGATGTGTGTAGCTCATGGTGGATTCTCCTTGTGTGAATGGGGTTGCGGAACTTTCATTCTACACGAATCCGGCCATGGGCCCTTTTCCTTTTTATTTCCAGTAGGTGTCGACTTCATATTACAATCCGTCGTTCATCAGAAGATATTGAGCTTAGAAGTTGGCAGTGTATATTCATAGCTAATTTATGCTGCTTGACTGATGAGTTGATCTATACGTGAAAAATACAAAAGGTACAGGTTCTTGTCCACCAACACTGGAACTATCTCGGATCAAGAACATTGTTCCATTTAAAGTCGCTATAGTGCGATTTTTTTATTTTTTGGATAAAAGTTCTTGTCCCAAACTGAAGGTAAGGACTTGTGTCTTTTCCGAATAGATGGAGACCAAACATCATTTAAAACAAAGCCTGGCGTGGTATTCCATCTATGCTGTTTATCCACGCACCTATGTAGAGTGCGACAGCGGAAAATAGCGTAAAACGCTGTATCCAGAAACTATTATACCGTATATCTATTATAGCGAAAGGATTTACATGATTTAAAACACAGTCACGTTCACATTTCATTCACAATCGACAAAAAATCTGAGGTGCGAATATCCCGGGAAAATCATGTGAGCTTGGCATTCGCACCAAAGGTTAGCTTGCAATCGTGAAGTATAGATATCGGATTTTATAGCATCAGCAACGGCAGTAGCGGAGGGTCGGAGGAATTCTGGAGAAACGAAGTGTTCGCCTTTAAAACCTTATTTACACCGCTAACTCTCTTATCTAATGAATAAATCAGGTTTTAACAGCGATCGAAGGAAACCTCCGAGCCCGTAGCGTCATTGTGCACGAAACCATGCCGGCAGCTTCATCATGCACGAATTCCGAGTCGAAGCCTCTGCACGAATAACATGCACGCAGTTCACCATACTCGAATACGAGCCCGTTAGCGACTCTATGCACAATTCCCGCGCCCGTAGCCACGCCATGCACGATACCGCGCCCCCAGTATCTCCATAACCGAACCAGAAAAACCTTAGCCGAACAGTCCCAGCCTTCCGATGCGTTGAGCCGCCTCAATGAGTCGTTCTTCCGAGCTCAGCAGCCCAATCCGAACATAGCCCTCTCCGTGCGCACCGAAGCCAACGCCTGGAGCAACAGCCACCTTAGCTTCCTTGAGGAGCAGCTCTGCGAACTCGGATGAGCTGTATTTCTCAGGAACAGGCAGCCAGCTGAAGAATGAGCCTTGGGGACGCTCTGCCTTCCAGCCGATCTGCTCCAACGCACCAAAGAAGGCATCACGTCGAGATTCATATCGTCCAACCAACTCGGCGACACAATCCTGTGAAGCCGTCAGCGCCTGGGCTGCTGCCGCCTGAATTCCTCCAAACAGGCTCACATAGATATGGTCCTGTAGCAGATTGATCTTGGAGATAATCTCCGCATTTCCGAGCGCGAAGCCAACCCTCCAGCCTGCCATATTGTAGGTCTTGGATAATGTATAGAACTCGATACCGACCTCCTTGGCTCCGGGAGCTTGCAGGAAGCTTACTGGCCGCTTGCCATCAAAGCCGATGGCACCATAGGCAAAATCACTAGCAATCACGATCTGATGCTTCCGCGCAAAAGCAACCGTATCCTCGTAAAAGGACAGCGGAGCTGTAGCAGACGTCGGGTTGTTCGGATAGTTGAGGAACATCAGCTTAGCGAGCTCGCGCTCCTGCTCCGGAATAGCCTGATAGTCAGGCAAGAAGCTGTTGCTTTCCAGCAGCGGCATGAACGACATTTTCGCACGGGCAAGCGCTACACCTGACCAATAATCCGGGTAGCCGGGATCAGGTACGAGACATACGTCTCCGGGATTCAGCAATATTTGCGGTAGCTGTACAAGCCCCGTCTTGCCGCCGAAGAGAATGGCTACCTCGCTCTCGGGGTCAAGCACTACGCCATAATCCTCCAAGTAACGATGGGCGACGGCCTCCTTCAGGAAAGCATGCCCGGTGAACGGGGAATATTTATGGAATTGAGGTTCCGTGGCGGCAATCTGAAGCTCCTCAACAATATGCTGCGGCGTGGGCGTATCGGGATTTCCCTGTCCCAGATTGATGACATCATGTCCTGCTGCAATCTCACGGTTCACTTGCTGAACCAGGGTGGCGAAGAATTGCGTAGGCAACTCGTTCATGACCGAAGCAGTCGGGATTGGAAATGCGGATACATTATGCTGGACTGAGTTCAGGTTCATCGGTTTCACACTACCTTTATTATGGGGTCTGAATTTCGTTAAAGCTTAATCTATCATGATATTCCCGGGTTGTATAGGGGGGATTAACCTGCTACCTGTATGAAATCACGGTTGCGCAGAGCTTGATGAAGCGGCTATGATAAGGTCACTACATTAGATGAGAACCGAATATCGGGAGTATTATAGATAAAGGAGGCGTATTATGTCACAACTGGGAGATTCACAGGTCCATACTGCACTCATTCAGGCGGATATTGCGCTTGGTAATCCAGAGCACAATCGGAAGCATATCGAGGAGCTGATGCAGGAGGCCGTTCAGGGCGGCCCTACGGATCTGATCGTGCTGCCGGAGATGTGGAATACAGGCTATGCACTAGATCGCATTCATGAGCTGGCTGATCCAGAGGGGCAGGAGACTCGGGCATGGGTTAGCGAATTTGCACGTGCACATGCCGTGAATGTGGTTGCAGGGTCCATTGCGGAGAAGCGAGCGGACGGCCAGATCTACAATACGATGTATGTATTCGATCGTGAGGGCAACACGGTATCCTCTTATTCGAAGATTCATCTTTTCCGTCTTATGGATGAGGAGAAGTATCTGCAGGCTGGTACAGAGCAGGTACAGTTTGAGTTGGACGGGCACATCCGGGCAGGTGCATCGATCTGCTACGATATCCGCTTTCCTGAGCTGGCTCGTTCACTTGCCTTATCAGGTGCGAATATGCTGATTGTTCCAGCGGAGTGGCCGCATCCCAGACTCCATCATTGGCGCACACTGCTCACTGCAAGAGCGATTGAGAATCAGATGTACGTGCTGGCTTGCAATCGCGTGGGACGCGGGGGAGATACGGAATTTTTCGGGCATTCGACGATCATTGACCCTTGGGGGGAGATTGTCGCAGAGGGTGGCGAAGCCGAAGGAATCGTGCGGGGAAGCATTACACCAGGTCTCGTCACGGAGGTACGAGGTCGCATTCCAGTATTTGAGGATCGGCGCCCGACACTCTATTCTTTGGATTAAATAACTTATTAGAATAAAAAATACTAATTAGTATATGTAACATTATTATATGTAAATGTAATCATTATAAATGTAATCATTATAAATGTAATCATTATAATGGTGAGGAAAGTTCTGCTGCTGGATAGTCTGTATCTAGCGGTAGGGCTTTTTTTGCAGTTGCCGACTAAGTAATCCAAGCTATATAAGCTGTGCTAATCCTCTTGCCGAGCCGGATCATTAGGCAGGAACACAATCCCTTCTCCTGCATACTGTATCACGTAGGTTGTATAACTACTGGTATAGTTAAGGAGGGATTATCATGAGCATGCCGCAAATTCCCGAAGAGCGGTTCAGGCCCACCAAAGAAGAGGTTGTCATTGATCTGCTCAAGTCCATCGCGATGGAGGAAACGGCCATTTCTCATATATTGAATGCTGAGGCTGAGAAGATTCAAGCCTTTGTGGGCAAGAATTTGGATTTTCCAGGCTGTCCGACGACGAAGGAGATTATCCGTTTCAACGCACAGGTGTTCAAAGTAATTGATGTAGTAGTAATGAAGGAATGGCTGCTTCTGAGAAAAATGGAAAATGCGATGGAATTGGAGACGACTGCCTGCCATATTGAAGCTGAATGTGAGGAATAGTCATGATCCATCAGGAGCTGAAGGAAGTTGCTCAATCGTTAGATCACTATGTGAATGCAGTGTCCCGACTGTCACAGGCGATCGAGCAAAACGGAATTCCTATAGATTCGGAAGCGTCCATGAAGCGATTGCTGATGCCCCTGCAATTTTTTACGGACACGATTATGCCGCGTTTCTCGGTGCTGCTGAATGGTGAGACACAAAAGTGGTATGTGCTCTCTCGCAGGCTTGGCACCAGAATACGCACGCTGCAAGGCAATGAAGGTTCACAGAAGCGGCGTACTATAACGACTGGACCGACTGTGTACAAAACACAAACTTTATACAAGGCGCCGCATGTTGCGAGCTCGTCCGCGGTAGTTGTTCGTTCGTCAATCATTGAGATTCCTCCCTGGCTTCACCCTATGGTCAAAATTGGACGAAGGGGTTAATGTCAGGCCAACTCGCCTAAGTGATGCCAGATTTGTGACAGATCAAAGCAAAGGAGGGAGTAGCTTGTCTCAGCCTACAATACCGAATATCACCCCCAAAATTACGGTTACCGAGAAGGATACCGTGAATTTGCTGCTAACCTCAATCGCTCTGGAAGAGATGTCACTCGCACATATCATGAACGCCGAGGCCGAGAAGATCCAGTTCATCCTTGGTACGCTGAATTCGACGACAAGATCACCTGAGAAGATAACGAACCAGGATTTGCTCAAGATTAATCAATCGGTGCTGGATATGATGCATGAAGTGATCCTCACGGAGATATTGCTGCAGATGAAATTCTCCAACGTGCTCAGGCTCGTTGAGAAGAAGTAATCGTTCGAGGCCTCGCTCCTCTGAATGTATGCTGTTAAGAGTACAGGCTGGAAAAGTGTACACGGCAAGTCCTTTTGCAGTCTGTACCAGGCTTTAAAAGTGGAATATATAGATCGAAAAAATAAAAAAAGGAAATCATAGTAAAAGAATGGATATTTTTTACTTCTTGTGCTATATTGAATGCAGGGCCAGAGTAAGACAGGGCATTTACCGCAGCGCGTCCTTTACTTCAGATGAAAGTGAGGTGACGGGCTTTTTGTGTTGCTGATCATGACTGAAAGGAGGCTATACAGCTTCACCCAAATCATGAGAAGGAGGCACAGAACAGCATGGGAGGACGCAGCAAGCTTTCTGGAAAGAAAGCAGTTCGTTTTATGTTAGCGCTTACAATTGGTGCGGGAGTGTATTCCTTTCCTGGCGCAATGCAGGCGGCTCCTACAGATTATAATTACGCTGAGGCGCTGCAGAAATCGATTTATTTTTACGAGGCACAGCGTTCGGGAGTCTTGCCGGAGAATAATCGTGTCGAATGGCGCGGCGATTCCGGCGTGACGGATGGATCAGACGTAGGGCATGATTTGACCGGGGGATGGTACGATGCTGGTGACCATGTCAAATTCGGTCTTCCGATGGCGTACTCAGCCACCATGCTGGCATGGTCCGTATATGAGTATCGTGACGGCTATGAGCAGACTGGGCAGCTCGATGAGATTCTCGACAATATTCGTTGGGCGACAGACTATTTTATGAAAGCGCATACCGCGCCGAATGAGCTATATGGCCAGGTAGGAAATGGGACTGCCGACCATAACTGGTGGGGACCTGCAGAGGTCATGCAGATGGACAGACCTTCCTACAAGATTGATGCTCAGCGTCCAGGTTCTGATCTGGCAGGCGAGACAGCAGCAGCGTTGGCTTCCGCATCTATTATATTCAAGGAGAGTGATTCTGCTTATTCTGCTGAACTGCTTCGGCATGCCAAGGAACTGTATCAATTCGCGGATCAGTACCGTGGCAAGTATTCGGATAGTATTACGGACGCCCAACAATATTACAACTCCTGGAGTGGCTACGCAGATGAGCTGAGCTGGGGCGGAGCCTGGCTGTACCTGGCGACGGGTGAACAGACTTATCTGGACAAAGCCGTTGCTGCTAGCAATCTGTGGGGCAAGGACCAGAGTGGCAACTGGGACTACAAGTGGGCTCATGCATGGGATGACAAGCATATTGGTGCATCCTTGTTGCTGGCTCGAATTACGGGAGATTCTCGTTACGTGAACACGATCGACAAGAATATTCAATATTGGAGCACCGGTGTGGAGGGGACAGGGGAAAGAATCAGCTATACGCCAGGTGGACTAGCCTATCTGGACCAGTGGGGCGTATTGCGTTACGCAGCGAATCAGGCGTTTCTGGCCTTCGTATACTCGGATTGGGTTACGGACGAAGGCAAGAAGGATAACGCTCGCGAGTTCGCCGAGAGTCAGATTTTGTATATGCTTGGCGATAATCCTCGCAACAGCAGCTATGTGGTCGGCTTTGGCAACAATGCGCCAGAGCATCCGCATCACCGGACTTCGCATGGTTCCTGGGCAGACAGTCAATCTGTGCCTGGCGATCACCGCCATGTGCTGTACGGCGCGTTAGTGGGTGGTCCGAACAAGACGGATGGCTATACCGACAGCATTGGCGATTATGTGTCGAATGAGGTAGCAACGGATTATAACGCAGCCTTCACAGGGGCACTGGCGAAGATGGCGCTTCTGCACGGACAAGGTCAACAGCCGTTGGCTGATTTCCCGACACCAGAGGTGCGCGAGGATGAAATGTTCGTTGAAGCGGCAGTGAATGCCAGCGGGAATAATTTTGTCGAAATCAAGGCACTGCTGAATAATCGTTCTGGTTGGCCAGCGAGAGTCGGTGACCAGATGAGCTTCCGTTATTATGTCGACTTGAGCGAAGCCGTAGCAGCTGGTTATGCTCCAGACGACATCACAGTGACGGCCTCTGGCTACAATCAAGGCGGAACCGTGTCCCAGCTCCAGCCGCATGATCCAGACAATAACATCTACTATACGGAGGTGGATTTTACAGGAACCAAGATCTATCCAGGTGGACAGTCGGCGTATCGCAAGGAAATTCAATTCCGCCTGTCAGCACCACAGCATACCAGCTTCTGGGATAATAGCAACGATTACTCATTCGAAGGCATCGCTTCAACAGGCTCAACGCCTGTGAAGGCACTGCATATTCCGGTATTTGACGCTGGCCAACTCGTATTCGGCGAGCAGCCAGGAGCGGGGCAACCAGGTACACCGACAGCTCCGGCAGCACCGCGCAGTGTTCAGGCGGCTTCTGGCGATGGAGAAGTCCGGCTTACCTGGGGAGCTTCGGCGAATGCACAAAGCTACAAAATCTATCGTTCCGAGGTGAACGGGGGACCTTATAGCGAATTGGACAATACTGCGGACAAGAGCTATACAGATCGTGCAGTGACTAATGGTCAGCTCTATTACTATGTGGTATCAGCCCTGAACAGCGTAGGTGAGAGCGTATACTCGGTTCAGGTGCAAGGGGCACCACTGGAGGTTACTGCGCCTGAGGTCGGAGCATTAAAGGTACAGTATCGCAATAATGACAACAATGCTACGGATAATCAGATTCGTCCCTCATTGAAAATTGTCAATATAGGTGATGAAGCTGTAGCACTTCAGGATGTGAAGCTACGATACTATTTCACGGTAGATGGCGATCAGTCTCAGCAATTCCACTGTGATTACGCTGCTCTTGGAAGCTCCAATGTGAAGGGAGAATTCGTGAAGCTGGATCAGCCAGTATCCGGTGCGGATTATTATCTGGAGATCTCATTCACCTCTGGAGCGGGTGTACTTGCCCCTGGAGCAGACAGTGGCGAAATTCAGATTCGCTTCAATAAAGCGAACTGGACGAATTATAACGAGTCCGATGACTACTCATACAACGGAAATATGCTCAGCTTTGGAGATTGGGATCGGATTTCACTCTATGTCGGAGAAGAGTTGACATGGGGAACGGAGCTGGATTAATAAGAGAGCTGGACAATTGAAAGGGCAGAACTAGCAATGGTGTGTGCCACAATATTCGTTCAGCCTCAATAGATTATTTGCCAGAGAGAAGCAAGATTCACACTTGATCATTCCAAAATTCATAATGGGAAGGAAGATTAGGGTATGAGGAGATTTACATGGAAAAAACCTCTCTCCATCGCCATGACAGCAACTTTGTCCTTAACTATGGTGTTCGGCTCCTTTCAGGCAACCGCATCAGCGGCTGCAGAAGATTCCACACCAACAGCAGTAGCTTCCACATCGGAAGCAACAAGGTTCCTCCAACTGTATGATCAGCTCAAATCTCCATCCAGCGGTTACTTCTCTGCTGAAGGCATTCCCTACCACTCTATTGAGACTTTGATTAGTGAGGCGCCGGACTACGGGCACATGACAACCTCGGAAGCCTACAGCTATTGGATGTGGCTGGAAGTGCTGTATGGGTACTATACGGGTGATTGGGATAACCTGGAAGATGCGTGGGATAATATGGAGAAATATATTATTCCGATCAATGAGGGGGATGGCAAGGAAGAACAGCCGACCCAAAATAAATACAATCCGAATAGCCCGGCTACCTATGCTGCTGAATATCCATATCCGGATCAATATCCAAGTCAACTGTCTGGCAAGCACGCATCAGGAAAAGATCCGCTTGATGCTGAGCTGAAGGCCACGTATGGAAGCAACCAAAGCTATCTCATGCACTGGCTGCTGGATGTGGACAATTGGTATGGCTTCGGTAATCTGCTGAATCCTAGTCATACAGCAACGTATGTGAATACGTTCCAGCGCGGTGAGCAGGAATCCGTATTCGAGGCTATACCTCATCCTTCACAAGACAACAAGACCTTCGGTAAAGCCAATGAAGGCTTCATGTCCCTGTTCACGAAGGAAGCTCAGGCTCCTGCTGCTCAATGGCGCTACACGAATGCTTCTGATGCGGAAGCCCGTGCTGTGCAGGCCATGTTCTGGGCCAAGGAGCTGGGATATGACAATGAAGTGTACCTGGGTAAAGCCAAGAAAATGGGCGATTTCCTTCGCTACAATATGTACGATAAATACTTCCAGGTCATTGGCAGTGCTGCAGATGGCACACCACAGGCAGGTAACGGGAAGGATGCAAGTCACTACCTGATGTCCTGGTACACAGCATGGGGCGGAGGTCTTGGACAAGGTGGAGACTGGGCATGGAGAATCGGCGCCAGCCATGTGCACCAAGGCTATCAGAACGTAGTAGCCGCTTACGCTCTCTCGGATGACGAGAACGGCGGTCTGGTACCGAATTCGCCTACAGCCCAAGCTGACTGGGAGAAGTCCCTAGAGCGTCAGCTGGAATTCTACACATGGCTGCAGTCTAACGAGGGTGCAATTGCAGGCGGAGCCACCAACAGCTATAGTGGTGATTACAAAGCTTATCCAGCCGGCACAAGCACATTCTATGATATGGCTTATGTGTCTGCTCCTGTCTATAAAGATCCGCCGTCCAACAACTGGTTCGGCATGCAGGCTTGGCCTGTTGAGCGTATTGCCGAGCTGTACTACATCATGGCGAAAAACGGCGATACGTCCAGCCAGAACTTCCAGATGGCGAAGCAAGTTGTTCAGAACTGGGTTGATTGGTCGATGGACTATGTATTTGCTAACGAGCGTCCGGTTACAGACAATGACGGTTATTATCTGAATGAAGCCGGTAGCCGTATTCTGGGCGGTAAAAATGCTCAGGTAGCTACAACGTCGGCTCCAGGTGAATTCTGGCTGCCAAGCAATCTGGAGTGGACAGGTCAGCCTGCTACTTGGAATGGCTTTGCTAGCCATGCACCTAACACGAATCTTCGTGTAGTTACCAAGGCTCCTGGTCAAGATGTTGGTGTACTGGGAAGCTATGTTAAAGCACTCACATTCTTCGCTGCTGCCACGAAGCTGGAAAATGGTGAATATACAGCGCTGGGTAACGAGGCTGCTCAATTGTCCAAGGATCTGCTGGATGTAGCTTGGGATTACAATGATGGCATCGGTATCGTAACGAAGGAGAAAAACGGTTCTTACTCCCGTTACTTCGAGAAAGAAGTATTCTTCCCGGCTGGCTGGACTGGAAAAGGTGGCCAAGGCAACATTCTGCCTGGCAACAACACCATTCCTTCTGACCCTGCTAGAGGAGGAAACGGCGTCTATGCAAGCTTTGTCGACATCCGTCCGAAGCTGAAGGAAGATCCAAAATGGTCATACCTTGAGAACCTGTACAACAGCTCCTGGAACCCAGTGACAAAAACTTGGGAGAACGGCGAGCCAGAATTCACGTACCACCGTTTCTGGTCACAAGTAGACATCGCTACGGCTTATGCTGAGTATGATCGTCTGATTAATGGCGGAATTGGCGAGCCAGAGCCAGCTGCTCCAAAAGCACCGACGAATCTCAAAGCGGCTGCTGGAGATCAAGAGGTAACACTGAGCTGGAGCAAGTCTACTGGAGCCGATAGCTATACTGTCAAGCGCTCCACGACTGCTGGAGGTCCTTATACGACAGTTACGACAGTAACCAACAGCACTTACACCGATATTCAATTGGTAAATGACACTCCATACTTCTATGTAGTGAATGCCGTGAATGCAATCGGCGCAAGTCCTGATTCGGCAGAGGTACGCGCTGTCCCTACAGCCGCACCTGAACCAGCTGTGGGCGATGTGAAGGTTGAATACAGAACCAGTGATACTAATGCGAGTGACAACCAGATTCGCTTCAATCTTCGATTGACGAATCATGGAACGGAAGCTGTCAACCTCAGTGATGTGAAAGTTCGGTACTACTATACTGTTGAAGGCGGACAGGCGCAGGAATTCCATTGTGACTATGCGGCAGTAGGTAGTGGTAATGTCCACGGAACCTTTGTGCCACTGTCAGGTTCGGTAACGGGTGCTGATCATTATCTGGAGATTTCATTCGGTTCAGGAGCAGGAACTCTTGCACCTGGTGCGAATTCCGGCGACATTCAGATCCGCGTGAACAAGTCAGACTGGTCCAACTATAATGAGAGCGATGACTTCTCCTACGATGCAACAAAGACTTCTTACACAGAATGGGAGAAGACTCCACTGTACCTGAATAATACGCTGATCTGGGGCTTGGAGCCTTGATCTGATATTAGTGGTGTAATATCATTACCATGCTACACAAAAGACGGTTCTGCAGGCTGGAGTCCAGCCTTGCAGAACCGTCTTTTGTGCGTGTTAAGAGCTGCGAGCTGAATTAGTCAACTTTCCCGTCTACTCATCCTATCTGCGGAACGAGAAGCCGACGGAGAGCTGGCCCACGGTGTCCTTGAAGGTATCAATGAATGCCTCCGCGGCCTTCGACAAATAACGCCCCTGGCGGTATGCGATGACAAGCGTTCGGCTCGGCGTAGGCTCAGCAAGCTGCAGATAGACAGGAACGAACTCGCTGCGGGCCGCCCTGGCAATGAACCTTGGAACAAGGGTTATGCCCATGCCTGTGGCAACAAGTGATTGAACCGTCTCAATATTGTTGCTTTCAAATACGACCTTCGGCTCGAATCCTGCCTGCTGACATAGATCCACCATGATTTTACGGAAGCCCTGTCCTTTCTTGAGCACGACGAAGGGTTCATTCTTCAACTCCTCCAGACGTACCGGAAGCGGCTCTCTGCCGTTAGCACGCTCAGCGAGAGGATGCAGAGGAGGAACTGCCAGATCAATGAGCTCTTCTCCAATGGGCACATAGGATAGGGACGGCTCGTTCAGGGGGAGGGAGAGCAGACTAAGATCCGTCTGACCGCTGGCTGTCTTCTTTTCCAGATTCATGGACGAATCCTCAAGCAGAGTGATCTCAATGTCCGGGTATGCCTGTTTGAAAGCAGGCAGTACATGTGGCAGCAAATGCGAGCCTGTGATTGGCATACTGCCGATGACAACCTTTCCCTTACGTAGCTGAGAAATGTCATCCATTTCACGCCGCAACAGCTCCATAGCATCCACGATCTTTTGTGCCTGTCTCACGAAGGTCTCACCTGCATGCGTAAGCTCTACGGTGCTCGTACTTCGCTGGAAGAGCACAACACCCAGTTCCTTCTCTAGCTTGGACACCTGCTGACTAAGGGAGGGCTGGGCGATATGAAGCTTCTCGGCAGCTCTGGAAAAATTCCGCTCCGCTGCAATTTGTAACGTATATTGAAGCTGTCTGAATTCCATGTTCAACCTGCCTTTGTATTCTAGAGATGCTGTTTCTCACACAATACTTCTATTATATATAATATACGCTGCGAAGACCATCATAGCCGCATATGTGCTGTGAAGACCATCATTGCCCTGGAAGGCTTTGTGAAAGAAGCCACATCTATCACATCTACGTATCATACCAACGAAGCTTGTTGCCTTTCAGGCGAGAGAAACAACATTATATAAATTGTGTCTGTATTCTATGTTGCCTTTATAGGCTAAGGCTATAGCTCTCATAGATATTATATCTTGGAACAATGGACAGGGTGATGATATATTAGTGTCACTATAGAGAAGGATCAATTCCTTCTTACATGTTCGAATCCAACAGGGGTGAATAGAATGAGCAAAAAGACGATGTTTGAAAAGATCTGGGACAATCATGTAATTCATTCGGAAGACAGTAAGCCTAGCATCCTGTACATTGACCTGCATCTGGTGCATGAGGTGACTTCTCCACAGGCATTTGAGGGTCTGCGCTTGAACGGTCGCAAGGTACGCCGCCCTGACCTTACATTTGCAACAATGGACCACAATGTACCTACCAAGGACAGATTCAATATCACGGATCCGATCTCCAAGCAGCAGATCGATACGCTTACTTCCAACTGCCGTGACTTTGGAGTGACGCTGTATGATCTGGATACGATTGACCAAGGCGTTGTACACGTCATGGGTCCTGAGCTTGGCTTGACGCATCCAGGCAAGACAATCGTCTGTGGTGATAGCCACACGTCCACACACGGTGCCTTCGGAGCGCTGGCTTTCGGGATTGGTACCAGTGAAGTGGAGCACGTGCTCGCAACCCAATGCTTGCAGCAGGCAAAAGCAAAGACGATGGAAGTACGTTTTGTCGGCAAGCGTAAGCCGGGCGTAACCGCCAAGGATATGATTCTTGGAGTGATTGCCAAGTACGGTACAGATTTCGCAACAGGTTATGTTATTGAATATACAGGTGAATCGATTCGTGAGCTGTCTATGGAAGAGCGCATGACCGTCTGCAACATGTCCATCGAGGGTGGTGCAAGAGCGGGTATGATCGCTCCTGACGAGACGACATTTAACTATCTGCGTGGCCGTCAGCACGTGCCTCAGAACGAAGCCTTCGAAAAAGCAGTGGAAGCTTGGAGTCAACTGGTAACAGACGAAGGTGCAGAGTTCGATACCGTGCTGGAATTCGATGTGGATTCACTGATTCCACAAGTGACCTGGGGAACCAGCCCGGGCATGGGTACGGACATTTCCTCCGCAGTGCCGAACCCGGCAGATCTGCCAACGGAGAATGAGCGCAAAGCAGCCGAGAAGGCGCTTGAATATATGGATCTGGCACCAGGTACTCCAATCTCTGAGATTCCTGTAGATTATGTATTTATCGGCTCCTGTACGAACGGCCGAATTGAGGACCTTCGTGCAGCGGCTGAGATCGCACGTGGCTATAAGGTATCCGAGCAAGTGACAGCGATCGTCGTTCCTGGCTCTGGACGCGTGAAGATTCAGGCGGAGCAGGAAGGACTGGATACAATCTTCAAGGAAGCGGGCTTCGAATGGCGTGATGCGGGCTGCAGTATGTGTCTGGCGATGAACCCGGATGTATTGAAGCCAGGACAACGCTGTGCCTCTACCTCCAACCGGAACTTTGAAGGACGTCAGGGCCGTGGTGGACGTACGCATCTGGTATCTCCAGCGATGGCAGCAGCAGCAGCGATTCATGGACGTTTCTACGATGTTCGTGACTGGAAATTCAAGCAGGAAGTAGTCAGCTAGTTGACGGGAGGAGACGTACAATGGAAGCATTCAAGACTCTAAATGGAATTGTGGCTCCGGTGGACCGGGTCAATGTAGATACAGACGCAATTATTCCTAAGCAATTTTTGAAACGGATCGAGCGTACGGGATTCGGACAATTTTTGTTCTACGAGTGGCGTTTTGACGAGCAAGGTAACGTGAATCCGAATTTTGAACCAAACAAGTCCCGCTATGAGGGAGCCTCTGTGCTGATCTCACGCGCGAACTTTGGCTGCGGCTCCTCTCGTGAGCATGCGCCGTGGGCGATTCTGGATTATGGCTTCCGCTGCGTAATTGCTCCGTCCTTTGCGGATATTTTCTATAATAACTGCTTCAAGAACTCCATTTTGCCGATCAAGCTGTCGGAAGAGCAGGTCGAGGATTTGTTCCAGCGTACAGCTGCACATGATGGGTATCGCCTGAATGTCGATCTTGAGCAAAAGAAGATCACGGACGAGTATGGCCTGGAAATCAATTTTGATCTGGATGAGCACCGCAGACAATTTTTGCTGCAAGGGCTGGATGATATCGGGCTGACGCTTCAGCATGAAGACAAGATTTCTTCCTATGAACGTGACCGCGAAGCTCGTGCTTTTGCATAAACAAGCTGTCTTCCATTCCTAGAATGGGGTGAGACGCCTAGTGAGCAGCAATACGTTTGCATTCATTAAATTAGGCTATCAAGCATAGCAGCTCGGTTAGTAGATGAACTCCTTCGTTCGTAAGATAGAACGGGGGAGTTTTTGCTATTACAAAAAATGCGGAAATTCTCGAATTACACCGAAACATTTGTAATGCGAACGGCGTCTAATTATGTAATAGGTGTAATCCATATTTTGGATTCCTGTCGAGACGAACTACAGATTGAAGGAGATATGGAAATGAAAAAATACGGATGGATGATAATCCTGGCCTTTTTTGTGTGGTTACTACCAGTGTACAATCAGGCTGCGGCGGCAGGTACGTCATTATTCATGAACGGAGAACGACTTGACACGGGGGCGAATGCGGGTCCTGAGATGGTGAACGGGAAAGTAATGGTTCCACTAAGAGTCGTCGGTGAGCAATTGGGCTACCAATTCAATTGGGAGCCGGAGCAGTTCAAAATTACGATACATAAGGATCAGTCAGAAATGGCTATGTACGTAGGACGTACGATGGCCTATGTCGGATCAGAAGAAGTATCCCTCGATACACCGCCTCTACTGCGGGGTAACTCCACAATGGTGCCATTGCGCTTCGTGGGTGAGCAGATGGGTCTTAAGGTAGACTGGAATAATGCTACGAAGACGGTATATCTGGAGAGCAACGCAGGCTCAGGAGCAGGTGGAAAGGGCACCGTGAGCTCAGGTAATGAGGGGACAGAGAAGCCAGTTCCTACGACTCCGACTGACTCTGAACCAGCAGTTACGCCTGGCAATGAAGGCACACCGGATACCGGTAATGTAACTGAGGATAATGACACATCGGATACTTCTGACAATAGCGAACAACAATTAATCAAGGATATCCTCTTCAGTGATAATCGCCTCACGGTAATAACAGAATCCGGGCTGAAGCCAAGTGTCTTCACGATGACAGGACCTGATCGAATTGTGATAGACTTTGCGGGAGCAGGCTTTGCAGACGAGCTTAAGGGCGCATTCCCGCTCGGAAGCAGCGGCTCCAGAGAGCTGGAGATCTATGATAATCCTGTTGTGAAGCAGATTCGCTTTGCCATGTTTAACGAAGGAAGTACGACATCGGCTCGTATTGTGCTGCAACTGAACACAGCTAAGGAATACATCCTGTCGAACGAAGGTGATGACAGCATCGTCATTTCTTTGCAGGACAAGCAAGGTCCGATTATAACGCCGAGCGGGGAGAATGGGCGCCATGTTGTCGTACTGGATGCGGGACACGGGGGTTCAGATCCTGGGGCGTCGAGCGTGGCCGGACGCAAGGAGAAGGAATTCAATCTGGCTGTAGCCCTGCTGGTTCAGCAGCAATTGCAGAATGACCCTGACATTGAATTGGTGCTTACTCGTAATGGTGATACCTATCCGGCGCTGAAGGACCGTTCAACGTTGGCGAACCAGGTTAATGCGAATCTCTTCGTATCCATTCATGGAAATAGTATGGACCTAGAAAAGTCTGCCAAGAATGCGCTGATCAATGGAACGGAAACATACTATACCAAAGAAGATAGTAAGGATTTCGTTGCAGTTATGCACAAACATATTGTTGCTGCGACAGGACTGAAGGATAATGGAATACGTTATAAAAATCTGCATGTTACTAGAGAAACGAAAATGCCTGCCGTACTTATTGAAGCGGGATATCTGAGCAATGTCAACGATGAGGCTGTATTGTTCTCTCCTGACACTCAGCAGAGGATAGCTGATGGAATTGTGGCTGCCATTAGAGAGTATTTGGGATTGCAATAGTGGCTAGCTGACAGCCGCGGACTGCAAAGAATATGAGACGTTCATGGAGCTAGCGTTGCTGCTTATGGGCGTCTCTTTTTGTATGTCATATAGCTAATAGCCGAGTGTTTAATAGGGGGAACGAGATGTTTTCGTTGTGGCCGCTATGGGCTCGGAGGTTTCTTCCGCTCGCTGTTAAAGCCCGATTTCTTGTTGGGTTAAAGATATAGCGGTGGAAATCGGGCTTTAAAGGCGATCACTCCGTTGCTCCAGAAATCCTTCGACCCTCCGCTAGTACGATGCATATTATCAGCACCTGACGTTCCTGTTAAGCAAACCTCCTGCTAAGTAAACCCCATGTAACTGATGAGGTCCGTAGGCTGCAAAGTAAGTAAATTACTGTCTAACGACAATAGCAGTTGACGGAGCCTTAAGTAGCCTTTAAAGGCTACTATTAGACTGTCCAGTCTCAGCTTTTTGCGTTTAAAGAGATAAAATTGTCAAGCCTGCCAACAACAGAAGGCACTCTAACCCTACCTCATTTAAAGTGCTTGAAAATCATATGAATTTAGCTGAGTCGCCGAGAGAAATGGTATCCGTTTCCCTACAGAAATTGGTGTCTTTACAAACTGGAGTGCATTCCACTTGCGTTGGGCTCAGCTGCGAAGTTGTTGTTTATTTGCAGCTTGTTAAGGAGACGCAACAGATGATCGCAGCTTTTTGCATCTTGGATTAAAGAAGGAAGATGTGATATTCTCGCATTCAACTATAAATGTAGTGCCTGAAATGCGGCGATGTAGCGGAGGGTCGAAAGATTTCTGGAGGAGCGAAGTGTTCGCCTTTAAAGCCGGATTTCTTCTTTAGTCTTATCCTATCAACCAGAAATCCGGTTTTAACAGCGACTGAAAGAAACTTTCGAGCCCGTAGCGTCTCTCCCGACATACCAAGCTACAATATGAGCTAATCAAAAAGTCATACGACAAGAATTCACCTCTTGTAGTGTGGCTTCTTTTGCTTTCATTGACTTGATCCTCACACTTTAGACATGAATCCATAGACCCATTTCGCCGTGCGCAATCCTGCATTTCGACATATTTTCGTGCTAAAGCAGAATATTTTGCCGGGAAAAAAGAAATACTTCGCAACTTTTGGAAGTGGGGAACGTCTAAAAGGTTGTCCGATATTGCGCAAGCATGCATTATCGGGACACTAGTCGGAGCATGTGGCAAAAATTCAAGAATGGTAGGGGTGAAGGATGAAGAAATTTGGCTTTTTATTGTTTCTACTTGTCTTCATGTGGGCGATTCCGGGCTACGGGCACGCAGCATCAGGTGGTGCTTCAATCTACCTTGACGGCGAGCGGATCAGTGTCCCAGGCGGCGCTAAAGTAGAGTTCGTGAATGGCAGTACAATGGTTCCCATTCGCGTGATCTCTGAGAATCTGAACTATGATGTAAATTGGAATCAGCAATCTCGAACGGTCAAGATCTCCAAGGACGGTACGAACATTGAGTTGGTCATTGGCAAGAAGACCGCTACCGTTAATGGACAAAACAAGACGTTGATTGCTTCTCCACTTATACGCTCCGACGTTACTTTGGTTCCACTGCGCTTTATCGCGGAGCAAATGGGTGTGGATGTGAGCTGGGATGGAAATAGCAAATCCGTATACTTAGTTACCCAGAATAGCGGCGCTGGAAGCGGTGAGGTAACCCCGCCGGCTGCAGGAAATAGTGGGACAGATGGAACAGAGGTCGTGCCGGAAGACACGAATGAGGGTCTTGCACTGGTGAACGGAATCAGCTTCAATGACAACAAGCTGATTATATCCACAACCAATGGTACGGTAAAACCGTCCACGTTCACGATGGCAGGACCAGACCGAATTGTCATTGATCTGCCCAATACGGCTTTCGCAGCTAATTTTGGAAGCATGCAGTCACTGAATGAACAGCTTAGTGGACAATTGGATGTATGGTCCAATGAGAAGGTATCTCAAATACGGTATGCACTATTCAGCGAAAATCCGTCTACCATACGTATCGTAATGGATCTGACTGAGTCGATGAGTTATAGAGCTTATAATGAAGGCTCCAACCTGATTGTCGTGGATTTGGGCAATACGAATCCGAATACAGGCTCTTCCATGCCAATCGGTCCGAATGGCAAGCCTGTCGTGGTCATTGATGCAGGACACGGAGACCAGGACCCAGGTGCCATGAGCAAGAACAAGAAACGGGAAAAGGACTTCAACCTGACGATGGCTTTGAAGGTCGAGCAGGCCTTGAGTAAATACCAGGACATAGAGGTAGTATTGACCCGCAGCAATGATACGTTTCTGGCCTTGAAGGAACGGGTACAAATAGCTGAGAACATGAATGCCGCAGCATTCGTATCCATTCATGCGAACAGCGCGTCCTCGGCTACGGCCAGTGGAACAGAGACCTACTATCAGCGGAGCGACAGCAAGGAATTCGCGAATGTAATGCATAAGCATTTTGCAGCAGCAACAGGACTTCCGGACCGAGGCATCCGTTATGGCAACTTCCACGTTATACGGGAGACGTCGATGCCAGCAGTCCTGCTGGAGGCTGGATATCTAAGCAATGCGAAGGATGAGGCTGCGCTCTTCTCGACGGCATTCCAGGATCGGGTAGCCAAGAGCATCGCTGATGCCATCGCTGAATATCTTGGATTGAATTAGGATGGACGCACACGGGCAGCATGACTCAGCCACGCAGATGAGGGATCAGCAGAGTGCACATCTGTGAGGAAGGAGGCGGATACAATGAAGACAAAAGTCTGGCTAATCTGCATATTTGTAGCAGTAGTAGCTTTAAGTGCTGGCTGTGCTGGTCGGCAAGCAGCAACACCGGCAGCACCAGTGACTCCCACGGAGGAAGCAACGGGAGCTGCTGAGCAGGCGACAGGGCAAGAAGAGGGCCATGATTCGGAGGGACAAGCTACTGATCCTGGTGTGGTGAATGCTCCAAACACGACACCGACTGCCAGTGATCAAGGTACTGGAGAGCAGGAAGTCGTGACCGAAACGATTAGAACGTATTATACGGATACGCAGATAATGCAGCTAATCGAGACAAATAAGGAGATTACTTATCCAAGCCAATTGGAGAAGTATATGGAGTCCTTCAAGGCATTGCAAAAGAGCGATTCTGAGGACCAGCTTACGTTGTGGTCAGATCAGATTGTCGTTCACCAGATCAAGTTCGAGCAAGGCAAGCTAACCTTCGATATCGCGCTTCCAGATGAAGCCCGGCTCGGTTCGGGCGGTGAATCCTTGGCTATCGAAGCCTTCAAGCAAACGATGTTCCAGTTCGATGAAGTGAAGTCGCTGGATCTACTCGTCGATGGCAAGGCCCTGGACAGTCTAATGGGACATGTAGAGCTAGAACATCCCATGACACAAGAGTAGCAGGAAAATGCTGCAAATGTGTGAAAAACTGAGTTTTTAGGTGCAATCCTTGTCATTTAATGTTACACTATTAGGGCGCATCCGAGCCAATAATTGGCGGTGCGCCCTAAATAGTAATCATTCCTTGATTTGGAGGATTATTTAGAATGACCGTCTTGATGCGGGCTTGCTGCCGTATCAAGGCGTTTTTTTTGGTAGGAGGTAGGATTCGTGAATACAGCCACAGCACGTCATATTCTGGATACGATCGCAGCCATGTTTCCTGATGCTCATTGTGAACTGAAACACAGTAACCCTTTTGAACTTACGATTGCGGTTCTGCTGTCTGCACAGTGTACGGACGAGACTGTTAACAAAGTGACGGTGGATTTGTTTCGCAAGTACAAGGCACCTGAGGATTATGTAGCGGTTCCTCTTGAGGAGCTGGAACAGGACATCAGAAGGATTGGTCTGTACCGCAATAAAGCCAAGCACATTCAGAATCTCTGCCGCATTCTACTGGAGCAGTACAATGGTGAGGTGCCGCAGGCGCATGAATTGCTCGTTCAGCTACCGGGGGTAGGACGTAAGACAGCCAACGTCGTGGTATCCAATGCCTTTGGCGTTCCAGCCATTGCGGTGGATACCCATGTGGAGCGTGTCTCCAAAAGGCTAGGCTTCGCTGGTTGGGATGACAGTGTACTGGAAGTGGAGAAGAAGCTGATGAAGCGTGTGCCACGTGAAGAGTGGACCGAGACGCACCATCGTCTGATTTTCTTTGGACGGTACCACTGCAAAGCTCAGAATCCCCAGTGTCCGGTCTGTCCATTGCTGGACGTATGCCGGGAAGGCAAGAAACGTATGAAAACTTCCCAGAGCAGGAAGGATAAGGAGAAGAGCAAGATTTCTCCCAAGCGTGCATCTGCCCGCAAGACCGTTTAATTTCATGATTAGAAAAGGATGAGACGAACAATGAAGTGCATTTCCGTGTATACCGACAATTTTGAAGCTTTTTCCGATGTTTTTGAGCAAGTGCTGGATCGTGGACTGTCCGAGAACGAAGAGACAGAACTCGAAGGTATTACAGTAAGTCATTCAGGTGATGTACCAGATCATTATCTGGAGCGGATGTCCCAGAAGCCTGAGGTTGTCGTGATGAAGGACAAGTCACGCGGGATTACAATCCTGCAGCACGGTCAAGTGTTTGAAATACTGCTGCCTGTGCTGGAAACGGTCAACTAAATTGTGACTTGAAGCACAGCATGCTGCATGCAGCGACAGACCTTCAGAGGGATTAGACCAATCCCTATGGGGAGAGCGGTACATGAGCAGGACGGAATCTTGTTTCCGACCTGCTTTTTTTGTGCCGTTTTGTGCTACAATAGAATGAATTTAAAGTAATAATTGGCAAGCTGCAAATCGAGTATATGATAGATGAATTCGACAAGGAGTGGAACCGGGCTAATGAAACCAATGATCCACGAAGTGTCCGGAGCCATGGAACGCTTACAGGACTTTTTTCGTCAAGCTAACGATGCAACAGCTGCAGGAGCAGTGGGAGATTTGTTGAAAAAGGCACAGACCGAGGAGCTGACCATTGCATTCTGCGGTCACTTCTCTGCGGGTAAATCCAGCATGATTAATGCCCTCTGTGGGCATCAAGTGCTGCCATCAGGTCCAGTTCCGACCAGTGCCAATGTGGTGGCGATACGACAGGGCAAGCCGCGCGCTCTGATCTATGGAGCTCAGGCCGCCATGGCCGTGCCAACTGGGGCAGCAGGAACTGCTGTCGCCGTGGACACATCACTATCCGTAGACACACCACTAGAGGTCAGCGCGTCAGAACTGGCTGATTATTGCAAGAATGGTGGAGACTATCGTTCCATTGAAGTATGGCAGGATATTGCTGTACTGGAGGGCGGTGGTGTATTGCTGGATACGCCGGGAGTAGATTCAACGGATCGTGGTCACGCCTTGGCTACGGATTCGGCATTGCATTTGGCGGATGTTGTGTTCTATGTGATGGATTATAATCATGTTCAATCTGAGAACAACCTCACGTTTGCCAAAAGTCTGTCGGATTGGGGTAAGCCCCTGTACCTCATCGTCAACCAGGTGGATAAACATCGCGAGCAGGAGCTATCGTTTGCGAAATATCGTTCATCTGTTGTAGAGAGCTTCCAGGCCTGGGAGGTTAATTACACTGATCTGCTGTTCAGCTCATTGATGAAGCCAGAGCTCCCCTATAACCAATGGGATCAGATTCCTGAGCTCATTCGCGCCCTGATTGCTCAGAAGGAATCGCTAGTCTCCTATAGCTTGCTGACCTCGATGCATGCACTGGGAGAAAGACATGTGCAGGCTGAGGAGGAGCGGACCAGGGAGAAGCGAGAAGCTCTGCTGGAGCAGGCAGGTGGAGAGGAGCAGATCAAGCACAATCAGCAGGTATTGGATGAGTTGCGAGAGCGTGACGATTTCCTGAGAACGCTTACGGATCTGGAACGGTCCAAGTTCAGGTCGGCGCTTGACACGATATTAGAGCAGGCGCATTTGACCCCCGCTGAGCTGAGGGACGTAGCTGCGGAATATCTGGATACCAGAAGACCTGGCTTCAAGGCGGGCTTTCTGTTCGCTCAGGCGAAGACAGAGCGTGTAAAGGAAGAGCGGCTGGAGCAGCTGACACACATGCTGAGAGATCAGGCTGAGGGACAGCTGCTTCCACATGTGCGGTCACTAGTGCGGTCGCTTGGGCAAAGCCATGGGCTGTGGAATTCAGAGCTGGAGGAGGAGCTTGCCGTTGCAGCTCCGGTTATTGATAGCAAGCTTGTGCAGGAGCAGGTTCGGGAGTCGGCCTTATCCAGAGAATATGTCATCCATTACTGTCAGCAGCTTCGCTCCGAGATCATTGCTCGTTATCGACAGGCAGCTCTGGGACTGGCTGAACAAATATTCACGTCACTGAAGCAAAAGACGATCCTTGAACAAGAGGAGCTTGCTGAACAAATCGTGATAGCTGAGCAGAAGGCAGCGAGCGCACTGCGATATACTCAGCATCAATTGGAGGCAGAGGCCCACAAGAAGGAATTGCTAGCTGTTCTGCCGGAGGTGGCAGGTCCGCCAGCTCATATGCCGCACGTTCGGCCAATAGATGAAGCAGTGATGACAGAAATAGCGGCCCATGAGCACTTAACTGATGGGACAATCGAATCCATAGCAGCAACCGTGCGTGGCTCTGCGAATGAGGGTGCTGAAGCTGCTGTAGCCAGCCCGGGTGATGGCGGACGCTTGCAGCGCTTGGAGCAGGCAGCTCGGCAGCTCCAAGCTGCCGCAGATATCGCTTCTCCATACCCAGCCTTGGATTCCTTGGTTCAAGCCTTGTTGGAACGTGCAACGGCTCTGTCGCAAGGGAAATTCACTCTGGCGTTGTTCGGTGCATTCAGTGCGGGTAAGTCCTCATTCGCCAATGCTCTGCTTGGTGAGTCGGTCTTGCCAGTGTCTCCACATCCAACGACGGCAGCCATTAATCGAATTATGGCTCCAGAAGCAGGACAGCGCCATGGAACGGCTGCTATTCGGATGAAGTCGACAGAGTCCTTTCATGAGGATCTCGCCTACTCTTTTCGTTTGCTGGGCCTTGATGACCCTGGTACGTCGGATTGGAGGCTGGCCGCTCAGCGTCTGACACCTGCTGGTGTTCATCCTGCTGGACGGCCACACTACAGCTTCCTCAAGGCTGCAGCTGAAGGCTGGGATCACATAGGTCCCTATCTGGGGCAGGAGCTGGTCGTTAGCATGGACGAATACAGGCAGTATGTGGCTGAAGAGAGCAGATCATGCTTTGTGAACAGTATTGACCTATATTATAGCTGTCCGTTAACCGAGCAAGGAATTGTTCTGGTCGATACACCAGGAGCCGATTCTGTTAATGCCCGTCATACGGGTGTGACCTTTAACTACATGAAGCACGCTGATGCGCTTGTATTTGTTACCTACTATAACCACGCCTTTACTCAAGGTGACCGGCAGTTCTTGATGCAACTGGGCAGGGTGAAGGATGCCCTTGTCATGGATCAGACCTTCTTCGTGGTCAACGCAGCTGATCTGTCCTCAGGCGAGGAAGAGCTGGCAGCGGTTGTACAACATGTCTCGCAAGAGCTCCGTAGCACAGGAATTCGTCAGGCTCGAATCTATCCTGTATCGAGCCTACTGGCTCTACAGGGCAAGTCACAAGCTGATACGGATAGGTATGAGCAGTCCGGATTTGGTGCGTTTGAGGAAGCCTTTGCATCATTTGCAGGACAGGAGCTTGCTGGGCTGTCGGTCCGTGCAGCTGTTCAGGATATTGGACGGGTGCGGCAGCGTATAGAGCAATGGGCCGAGGCTGCATCAGCGGGTATTGAGGCACGTGAGCAGAAGCTGCTCACGCTGAAGACAGTTCAGGCTGAGACGACTACGATTGCAACAGCCTGGGCTTCCCAGCGCTCGGTGACAGAGCTTGAGGGAGAGGGAGAGGAACTGCTCTATCATGTGCGGCAACGGATGGGCTACCGCATTCCTGAGTTCATATCCGGAGCGTTCCATCCGTCTGTGCTCAGAGAGGGCGCAGGTGATCTGCGAGCCATCTTCGCGGCATGTGGACGCGAGCTGCTCCGTATGCTGGAGATTGAACTAAGTCAGGAATTGCTTGCGACTACCCTGCGTATTGAGAAGGCGGGCAAGCAGCTTCTTCATCACGAGGCAACGCGTTGCTGTGAGGAGATCAATGGAAAGCTGGAAGGTCTGGATTGTATTCCGCCAGAGCCGGGTACGTGGTCCGTACCGGAGCTGGAGGATGTAGCATTGCAGGTCAGCAACGACTGGAAGAGCTACTGGTCATTGTTCAAGAGCCCCAAGCACTTCTTCGAATCCCAGGGGCGTCGTTCTCTCCAGCAGGCATTGGAGCCGCTACTTCGGGATGCGATCGCTACCGAGACAAATCGCTTGAAGGTCAGATTGTATGAGCATTATACAGAGCTTGTTCGCGAGGAGAGACAAAGCCAGGCTACACACCTTGAACGACAGGTTGCGGATAGCATTCAAGGCATGGAGCAATCCATGTCGGGTGCAGAGGAGCCTGGGCATTGGCGGAAATTGGCGGGCGAGCTGAGACAACTGGAGGAACTGAGCTAGCCTTTCACAGCCGATAGCCCGCAGTTGGACCATGGAAAAAGAAAGTACGTTATATCGCTTCAACAGCATAGTGTTGATAAATCTGCATATTATTGTAATAATGCAGCACAGGTAGATAGGAGGCACTCCTGCCATAGGCGAGGCCACTGAAAAAGTTCACCTCATAGGAAAAGGTACAGACCTTCAAAAAAATT
>RCUF01000009.1_pt1 | contig 235174 bp, 206 predicted proteins | sample 2166311 | NCBI WGS metagenome assembly RCUF01 (sample SAMN09932608, study PRJNA488358) | compost metagenome | feature: garden; material: soil; isolation source: compost soil in 4-hydroxybenzonitrile-enriched culture | place: Germany: Experimental Botanical Garden Goettingen | collected 2016-01-27 | reverse complement strand
AAGGTTTGAGCCCTTTTTTTTGTTTTTTTATAGAAGGTTACTTTCGAAATTCAGGATAATCTGAATTCCGAAGATGAACAGCAGAATTTGAGCCATGGGTGACACTCCTTTCACAGTAGGATTGCGCATTTACGCAGACATGACAATCTTTATCATACATGTTGAAGAAAGCGAAATGTTTGTGATCCTACTGAGCGGGTATATATAGTTACACACATCACACGTTACACATTACACATGCCTAAGGAGATGACAAATATGAGTAACCATGGAACAAGTGATAAAGTAAAAGGTGCTGTCAATAAGGCTAAGGGAGAAGTCAAGGATCAGATCGGTAATGCGACCAACAACCGTTCCCTGCAGACCGAGGGCAAGAAGGACAAGATCAAAGGCAACCTGCAGGAAGCTGCAGGCAAAATAAAAGACGGTAAATAAACTGACAGGAATGAGAACATCAACAGGGACCACAGCAAGAATTTACAGCACGAGTTCATTATGGATCTCTGTTGGGCTTACAATAGACGGTCGAATGATCATCCAGGACGCCAAGCGGTGAGACCGCTTGGCATTTCTGCTGTTGGTATTACCTGTGAACCCTCATGTCAGATTCGCATGCGATCTGTTATTTATTGGATAGTAAAGACTTCAATTATTCAGTCTGTACATATTCGCCTGGCTTATTCACGAAAAAAAATCAATGAATTTAGCAACCATTCAGGGGGCTTCTGCGTCTAAACATACAGGAACGGTGGAATTTACCTATTTTCCTTGGTGCTGTTGGAATTCGAGTCTATTAATGTTACTCTAGTATTAGCATTGCAATCCAACAATTGCTAGGTTCAGGACATCAGGAGGGGGACTTCGTCTGTCCGAATGAGTCGAGCAGGACCCAAGATTTTATGATGAAAAGGAGCAGACAAACGCATGAAATTTATTAAAAAGCCTGTCATTATCACTGCCGTATCGGCGTTGGCCGTATCTGGAGCATTCTTCTTGCCTTCTACGTATGCTGCCCAAGCTACAAAGTCTATTCAAGCCGTCTATAACAATATCAAAATCGTATATAACGGTAACGAGGTATCAACGGATGCCAGCACTGAGCCGTTCATGATTAACGGCACGACTTATGTACCTCTTCGTGTAGCAGGTACTGCGCTGGACAAGAAAGTATCCTGGGATGGTAACAACAAACGTGTCGTAATTGAGGACAATGCTGTTCCTGTAGACAACACTACTGTTGTTGCATTGAACCAACAGATCAACAACCTGACACAGCAGCTTGCGACCACCAAAGCAGAAGTGGGGACCAAGGATGCTACGATCGCGCAGTTGGAGAAAGATAAGGCAGCTCTGCAAGAACAAGTTAATAAAAATAAAAACAACAGCAGCAGCAACAACAGCTCCAGTTCTATAAGCCTTCGTGACCTGGAAGACGATTTGAACGACGATTATGGCGATTACGAGCGAACATATGCTGAAATTTCGCTGAAAGGCAACGACCGAAATGTAACAGTGAACATTGATGTCGACAAGTCTAGATGGAACAATCTGTCCAGCAGCAAGCAGAAGAGCTTCCTGCAAGACATTGCTGACGACATTATTAGAGAGTATTCCAGAGCTAACATCACAGGCACAGTGTATGATGACAGCAGCTCCAACAAGTTGCTGACGTTCGAGACTAATAGCCGTGGTACCATTACTACTGAGACAACTAACTCCAACACGAATCTCTCTTCACTTGCTCGCGATTTGCGTGCCACTTTTCATGGTAACAAAGGTGTGAGTGTTACTGAAGTAACCTTGGACGGGGATAGCAGCGAAGTAGTTGCTAACATTTATGTCAATCGATTTGAGTGGAGTAAGCTGGGGAGTACCGAGAAATCGGACTTCACTAGAGCATTCCTGAATGATTTCAAGCGGGAGTACTCAACAAAAACAGTGTTTGGGTATGTTAGAGACGCTGATGATAAGAGTGTAAGATTGGACACATTCTAAATTACGAAGTCATATTGAGTAAGCAAACTACATTCGTATAAGATGCATAGCAACAGCCCATCGTCGAGAACCGACGATGGGCTGTTGTGCTGTATATGCTGTATTTACTAAGCTCTGTCTGCAACCATCTTCTTACTGACAGGCTTAACCGCTTCCCCTCTCCCTCTACTCCTTCAATAGTTCCCTCACACTGCACATGCCTTTACTTCCTTCCTAAGCCGATACTGCTTAGTACTGTGCAATGGTGATCGCTGTATCATTACTGAGCAGTGCCTGGTTATTCACAATGATTTCTTCTCCATCTGTCAGACCGCTTGTAATAAGCGTCTGCGAGCCGGACTGTTCACCAACGGAGACCTCCTTGCGTACAGCATGGCCCTGTTCGGCTACATATACATAAGATTTGTCATCTTCCTGCTGCACAGATTTGGTAGGTACAATAACACCTTCCTGAGCATTTGTACCGATAAAGCTTACATCTGCCAGCATACCTGATTTGAGCTTGCCGTCTGGATTAGACACCGTGATCTGAACAGGGAACCCATTCCCGCTCGCGTCATCCGACCCAATGCTCTTGACTTTGCCTGTAGTCATTACCTTTGAAGAAGGTACCCGGACCTGCAATAGATCATCCGTCTGGATCGTGTTCACTTGATCTGCCGGCACATAGATCAACAGGTTCACGGAATCAAGATTATGGATGACGAGCAGTGGAGAAGATGGTGAAGCCATCTCGCCCACCTCAATATTGCGTCGTTGAATGACACCGCTAATCGGAGAGGTAATGGCTGCATTGTCCAGATTATTACGAGCAATATCCAGGTTCACTCTCGCCAGCTCCAGTCTCTGCTGGCTTGCTTCAATGCCAGCAGTACTCTGGGCCACCTTCAGTTGGCTCGCTGCATTACTATACCCGCTATTCGCATTTTGATAGCTGTTCTTGGCATTCTGGTAGGCTATCTTGGCCGTCGACAAGGATTTTTGGGCGGTCGCTAGCTGTGCTTCCGCATTGGATCTGGTATTCAGGGCATTGTCATAGGTCGCCTGTGCACTCGTTAGCGCAGCATGAGCTTCTTCCAGTTGAACTTGGGTGGCTGATGAGCTAGCTAGCAGCGATTCCGTACGGCTCAGATTTTTCTTGGCCTTGTCGAGCTGCTCCTTGGACTGCTTCACCGTATTGTTGGCCGTAGCAATGGCTGTGCGTGCCTGGTTCACGGCGGCTTCTGCCGAATTGATTCCCGACTCTGCCTGCGCAATGGCGTTCTGGGAAGAGATTACTCCGCCTTTGGCATTGACTACACCGGAGTTCGCTGACACCATACCCGATTCACGAGAGTCTCTGGCAGACATAATCGCTGTCTCGGCTGCAGATACATTGGCTTCTTCAATTTTGAGCTTGTTACGAAGATCCTCGTCCTCCAGCTTAGCCAGTACCTGCCCCTTCTTCACTACAGTCCCCACATCTACCGAGATGGAGGATACTTTTCCAGATATCTTCGGTGTGATATTTACGGCTTCAGCAGGAGTAACCTTGCCTGTATAGATTTCTCCACTGCCCAGCATGCCTGTCTGAGCCTGATTCACTTTCACTGTCACATTCAACTCTTGACTTGCTTCACTTCCTGTTGAGCAGCCAGACAAGATCATTGTACCCGTCAATAGCACGGCTGCGGTCGTTCTCCATTTATTCATCTTTACAGCCCGTCCCCTTTCCTAATCAATAACTTATACATACACTTCAACTATTCAATGCCTGCGGCTCCACTGTCGCTTTCTTGGATGATTTCCGTCGCTCTATGAACAATAGAATCAGCGGGATCGAACAAAATAAAGGAATGGAGGACAGCAAAAATGTATCAGCAATGCCCCGGGAATACGCATCCAGCGAAATCAGCCCGGATACCGTAGATGTCCATGAGCTACCCAAGGTGGACTGCAGAACCTGAACAGATTCTACAGGTATGGATTCTGCAATATGCTGCGTGTGCAGCGCTGTACGACTCTGCATCAGGAAGGTCAGGATGGCTATAGCCATCGAGCCAGCGATGGTTCTGATAAGGTTGGACGCTGCAGACGCATTACCGACCTTATCACTGGTTACAGCGTTCATACCGATCGTTGACAGTGGCATGAGACATAGGCCGATCCCAATCCCACGCAATACCGTCACGACCTCGAACCAGGTATGTGAGGTCTGCGGTGTCAACGAGACCAGATGGTAGGTCATCACACTTGTTAATGTCAGACCGAATAATCCAATGGGGACAATGCCGACCTTATCCAGCAGCTTGCCGGCAATCGGCATGACCATAGCCATCGCGACTGCTTGCGGTAATAGAATCATCCCTGTCTCGATCGGAGATACGGACTGGATATTCTGCAAGAACAGAGGTGCCAGAAATGTACCGCCATACATCCCCATCATGACAAAGCTGGACGTAATGACGCTGATGGTAAACCTATAATTTTTGAATAAGGACACATCAATTACAGCATTCTCCTTGCCACTCTCGACGACAATCAGGAACACCAATGACCAGAAGGAAATGAAGAACAACCCGACAATCTTGAAGGATGTCCAACCGTCGGATGACGCACTGGATAGAGCATATAACAAGGTTCCCGCACAGGTAGCTGCCAGAACAAAGCCCACGATATCGAATTTGATCGGCTTTCCTTTTGGCGGTTCCTTAATGAGCAACCACACGAGCAGAATGGCGAGTAGCCCGAACGGGACACAAGCGATAAAGAGAAATCTCCAGCTGAACCATTCAATCAGATAACCACTCAGCGTTGGACCAATTGCCGGTGCAGCCATTGACGAAATACCCCAGATTCCGATGGCCAGCCCAACCTGCTCACGTGGGATAATTTTATACACAACCGTCATACTGAGCGGAATAATAACCCCACCGCCAAGCCCTGCAAGAATGCGGGCAAATATCAAGGACAGATCATTCCAGGCAAATATGCACATCGCAGTCCCCAAGGTGAATACGGACAAGGCCCCTATTAAAAATTTCTTATATCCTACACGCTGCTCCATGAAGCCCGTAATTGGTACGATAATCCCGGAAGCCAGCGTATAGCCCGTCACAACCCACTGTATTCGAGCCGTAGTAGACCCTAAATCTGTGGTCAGTTGGGGGATAGCCACATTAATCAGACTGTTGTTCAACACAGCCACAAAAGCCCCTACAACAATGGCAACAAAAGCCAGCCAGCGTTCCTTGGGAGAATCATTGGGAGGAGAAACGGCTACTGTATCACTGGACACTATGACCATCCCTCCTTAAGGCGTATGAATCTTGACTTCTACGTTCGTACCCGGGATCAGATTCATACCCTCTGGTACATTCAATGCAATCTCTACAGGAATGCGCTGTGTAACTTTGTTGAAATTCCCACTGGTGTTCACGGACGGAATAACCGAGAATACTGAGTTGGAGGCTTGCCCTACTCTCCTTACCTTTCCTTGAATCACCTGGCTCCCCGCAGCATCCAGCGTGACATCGACAAGTGCGCCTGGCTTGATCCGGCTAATCTCGGTCTCCTCGATGTTCGTCGCGACATACAGATTGTTCATATCCACCATGATCGCCACTGCGGAGCTTGGAGAAGCAATCTCCTTTTCTCTGGCATAAATCTTGATTACTGTTCCATCAATGGGAGCGCGCAGCACGGATTTACTAATTGAGCTAGGCTCAAGACCTGCCGTATCCTGTACAGCAATCATTTCATTTTGCTTCAGCACATCGCCTTCCTCAACCTGAATCTCATTGATTTTGGCAGTCATTTGTGGCATGACCTTGTACTGCTCCGCAGCAATCCGGGCATCATCGCTTGTCACATAATGGGTACCTTGATACCAGTAATAGAACCCCAAGGCACCACCGCTCAGTATAACAAGCACTATAAGCACGATATAAAGTTGCTTTTTATTCACTTCATCCACCTCTACAGCCTGTATTTTTCTAAAACACAATTACTCAGTCTCGATTGCCGTGCTCTATTCGCTTGTCATGAACCTCACCTGGGCTGCCGACCACTTAACCTTTCTGTCCTCCCTTGCTCTCCCTTCGTATGATGTTCTACATTGACGTGGCATTGTTCGAGCTTTAGGCATCCAGCATGCATAACAAAAACGTCTGTCGACGTACTTTCACAGAAGACAGACCGTGTTTGTTGGAAGCTTTTCTTACGATGATAGAATTATTCAGCTCCGCAAAAACTAATAATTCTATCATCTTAAAAAAATCTCTTGGGTTAAGAGGATGGCGGACTAGAAGCAAAGACCCAGTTCTGTATAGATTACTCTGTACAGAGTAATTTGATAATGATTTTAGCTAAGTCCTTAATTGTTGTCAATATGCGGATTGTAAGAAAAACGTCTATCGTCGTACTTTCACAGAAGACAGACCGCCTTTAGCTGTAGTTTTTCTTGCGATAATCGAATTGTTCAGCCCCGCTGAAAACTTATAAAATTCAATTATCTTCAAAAAAACCTTCAGGCTGTGCCCATTGCGACATTCGCACGGGTACAGCCTGAAGGTTTATCGACCATAATGTCACTCTGGACACTATGGATTCTATGGTTCTATGACTTTATGGATTTATACTTCTGTGACTCTGTCGGTCTAGGGGATATGCCTGTGTGGCTCTATGACTCGAACGCTCTATGAATTCTTCAATATGTTCAGGAGCTTCGTGAATGAATCTAATTCAAGCTTTTTCCGATTCCACACATGATCCGCTATGAAGCGGGCGTACTGCCCCTTTTCCGTCTGAATGGCCTCATGTACTCTTTTGGAATAGTTCACGGATTTATCGTCGTATTGCTCGATGTCTTTCTCTAATTCCGTAATGATCTCCTGAATAAAAAAGATTAACCGCTGGATATCTACCAGCTCAATGAATAGCATGGGAGCAAAGAGAGATTCGATGGTTTTGGGATTCTTGAAAGCGGCGTATATACCTTCCTTGAGTGCTTCCTGACCCGCTTCTGTAATGCGATAAGTCGTCTTCTCAGGACGATTCTCCGATTGAACAGTCTCCGATTTGCGAATATAGTCCTTCTTCAGCAAGGCCTCAAAATTATAATACAGATTACCATCCGTGATATTCACTTTATTGTCGGTGGCTTCCATGATTTTCTTCTTAATCTCATACGGATGCAGCTCTCTATAATACAAGGACCCGAGAATATAGATTCGTAGCGACAATCTTGAACTCCCCCTCTACTTAAAGGCTACAAAACTGAATTCCACATGGCATGCTTACATGGGATTCTTCAAATCATCTTCCCCATGGAAATATCCTAATTATTATAAACACATTCCCTGATGATTGCCATTCTATACTACCCAAAAACAAACAACGCGCACCAGAGGCCTGGCACGCGTTGAGAGTCACACAATACGTATGAAAGAATATCGTTAGTAGATTAGTAGGCCAGTGCGAACAGGCCCTTGATGTGGGACAGGTAGCGGATGTTGCTGCCTTCCTTCATCAGGCTTGCTACAGCGCCTTTCAGTTGAGTCTGGTTCGCGCCCACGGAACCGATCGCGTCTGTTCTGCCCAAGCTTCCCAGCGTACCGGAGAATACTGGAGTGAAGCGCTCCATGGCATGACCATTGAAGTATGCGAACAGGTTGTAGCCGATAGTCTCACCCATTTGCCAAGCCAGCTGTGCAGTTGGCGGGTAAGGACGTTGTCCTTCACCTGGGAATACTACGGCACTGTCACCAGCTACGAATACATCTTCATGAGAAGTGGATTGCAATGCACCTGTAACCGTTGCGCGTCCGCGGTCTACTTCGATACCAGAAGCTCCTACAAGCACGTTGCCTTGTACGCCACCAGTCCAGATGAGCGTATTAGTCTCAATGGAGCGGCCGTCCTTCAGAAGAACTTCTTTCTCTTTCATCTCCGTGATCGGCACGCCAGTCACGAATTGAACACCGCGTTTCTCAAGGCTGGTAACCGCACGGTCGATCAGCTCAGGAGCGAAGCCTGCCAGAATGGAAGGACCTGCTTCTACACAATACAGGCTGATATCTTCATAGTTGATACCTTTGGCACGGCATACTTCTGGCAGCTTGTCAGCGAATTCGCCAATCAGCTCGATGCCTGTCAGACCGCCGCCGCCAACAACAATCGTAGCGTCTGCTTTGTTGCCGGATTGCTTGTAAGCATCCAGACGAGCTTCCACATGCGCACGAATCTTGTTGGCTTCATCTACCGATTTCAGCGTCAGGCTGTATTGCTCCAGCCCCGGAATTCCGAAGTATGCAGTTTGGCTGCCCAGTGCGATAACCAGCGCATCATAGCTCAGGGTCGCGCCGCTAGCCAAGGTCACCTTCTTGCTCTCTGTGCTGATCTCGCTCACGCTATCAATCTTCAGATTGATGTCCTTGTTGCGGAACAGCTTCTCCAAAGGAAGTGCAACAGCCTTCTCGTTAATTGTACCTGCAGCCAGACGGTGCAGCTCTGTAATAATCTGATGAGTGGCATAGCGGTTAACTACAGTAATTGTAGCCTCGCTGGAGCTCATATGCTGACGAGCTGACAATGCAGCCAGCACGCCGCCGTAGCCGCCGCCAAGAATCAAAATTTGCTTCGACATTTCCATCCTCCGTTCGTTCTTACCTTCTAGATTGTATTACTTACTCTCACGTTGGCGTTCGTTCAGGATTTCCAGGAAAGCCTGGCTGAAGCGAAGCGTCTTTTGTACATTAGGGTCCTTCAACATTTTGAGCAATGCAAACAATCCGACGGAACCCGATTCTGTCTGCACACGGTCACCTGCTTCAATAGCAGCAGACGCAAGGCCTTTGGCCGATTCTGTTACTGGCTTCACAAACTCCCCCATGGAGCTTTTCATATCACCGATAAATACCGGGTCTGTCGCCAGGCTTTTCGCTACATCGTACGCATTGGTCATCACTGTAACCATCTCAGTTAATTTCGGCAGATTTTCCACCAGGACAGTCAACGACTGTTGAACCTCTGGCTTCATCAGCTGATCCAGCACATCGCGAGTCTCTTGTGTAGCCTCTTGAGTAACTGCCACCTCTTGTTGATTTTCTGACATGACGCGAACGTCCTCCTTTACTCTGGGATAGAAGTCCATTCCTCTCCTGTAACCTGCCACGCAGTACACTGGCTGCATAATCCCGAAGATTGATATAAATACACGGTCACACGAAAAAGCCACCCTGAGGACGCAACTAGGCGTCACCGGGTTCTCCAGCAGCCCGATGCATCGGCAAATAACGGTCTCCGGTGTTCATACTGCTTCCATGCCATCGTGAATCTGATCCAGAATCAAAACAGGCCGAAACGGAACTCTATACCCCTATATTACACCTTTCACAACCCTAACGTCGAAACAATTTTAATATTTTCAGAAAAAACTATAAAAAACTTCACGCCAAACTCCAGAAAAGCCTTGGAAATACAGCAATATCAAGGAGATATAACGGCATTCTTGTGTCGAGAAATTATGTCTATTTCACAATATAAACACACTTTTTAGCATAAATCTCTATGAATTTTCAGGAAACCGAAAGCAAGCGACTGTGCGGAGGGTAATAAACCTTGGGTATTCAACCTTGAGCAATAGATTTTTGGGTAATTCAACTCAGTAGTCTAGCCGTGTATTCAGAAATGGAGGAATGAACCGTGGCAAAAACATTCGCAGATATGGTACGAGAAGCTGAAGCTCATGTCAGAGGGGTAAGCTCTGAGGAAGCCAAAAAGATGATAGAATCCGATCCCAACACGTTCATCATCGACGTGCAGGATTCCGTAGATGCCGGGGCGTGCGGGCTCATCCGCAGCAGTGAGAATATCTCGCTTGGCATGCTGCCGATTCGCGCAGATCTGGAGGTACCGCAGCAATTGCGCGACGAACGTCTATCTGACCGGAGCCGCCCGATATTAACGACCTGCGGGGCTGGAGGACAAGCTGCAATCGGTGCCTATATTCTTCAACAGATGGGCTTCGAGAATGTTGCTTATATTCAAGGCGGCACGACAGCGTGGAAAGAATCCGGCTTTGAAGTGGAGCTCTATTCGGATATGCAGCAGTAAGAATTATAGCAGTACAGCAGCAAGCAATACGCCAGCAAGCTCTACTAGGTGTTCCTCATTCTCTACAACAGTATTCGATAGCACGCATACAAGCTCACCTGCACCAGAACGCATCGGCTTACCGCTGATGCTCTGGTGCTTTTGGCGTTATATGACTTCATTGCATCGCTGCCATTGCCTATTTATTCTTCAGATAACGACGCCTCCCGGGATTCGATGAACTCGTCCACGTCGCGGGCTGCCTTGGATTGATTACATTCATTACAAGCACATACACAATTCATAGGTGTCGTATGCCCTCCGCGCGCCCGTGGCAATAGATGATCGAGTGTATCCCCGTATTTACCACAGTAATAGCAGATATAGTTGTCACGCTTCATGATCATATTCCTGAATTCCTTGTTGCTGTACAGTCGGCGAATCGTGCTGCGGTTCACGACGACGGCCATATGTTCTCTGACCAGCGTATGAGCAAGCTCCAGCTCAATCTCCTGTTGCCATCTTCTTCCCTTATCGGTCTTCCCTCTCATACGCACGAGTCCATTCCCATTCGGTCGCAGCCGTGATGTGTCTCGCGGATCAGGCTCTCGCTTGCCGGAGATGGACAAGGGGATATGCCCTGGCTCGTCATGCACGAAGCGCGGAACCGCCTGCTTGCGTCGCTGCTGCGAACGGGGCCTGCCCGGCACAGCTGGCTTCTTCATGACCGTGGCTACCTGTACGTTCTCTGCCGTAATCGTTGCATCCGATGGCTCATGCTTCATGCTGCTGGCAGCAGACGAGTCCTGTGCGGGTGGACTGTGGTGTCCACTCTGGATCGCCGTCCTATTATGCTCTACATGTCCTCCTGTTCCCCTCTGACGACATTCGCGGCATAGGCCCCGGCGGGAGTTGGGACTGGACCTGCGGCCTGTCCTGCGCCGGAAATCCGTCAGAGGCCTGCTGATCTGACAGCCGGGGCACTGCTTGTGGGCATGCTGTTGTTGTGAGTCCATTATGTTCAGAACCGGGATTGCCCGTTCTTGTTCACCTCCGTATGGGGAAATACTATATTTAGAACGCATTTGGAACGCATAATTTATCGAGATGGTGCGAGTGATTTCACTGAAATTGGAACGTGGGATCATCACGCCCGTCATCCCGTCGTCTTGAAATCTTCACAAGAAACGATTGTCGGGAAGTATATGCTTGTTGTAGATGGTTATTATTGTATCACAGAGGAACCCTGAACCCGCTATCCCTCTCCTGGGCGAAGCATTCACTGTGTCCCATGCATATCATGTTTGATATCATAAGGCCATGCCTTTGATACCTTATCTTTTAACTGCTTATTTGGATTGGTGTACAATACAAGCATGGACAAGACAGTAAGGCCTCACACTCGCTTCGCGCTTCTTTACGCTTCTACCCAGGTTTAGACTGGCCTGGATCGTGGGTAATTGGATATATGCAAAGGGGGACTCCTAATGATGAAGAGAAATCATACGATGATGCAATTTTTCGAATGGCATGTGGAAGCTGACGGCAACCATTGGAAGAGACTCATTGAGCGGGCTCCTGAGCTGAAGTCAAAAGGCATTGATGCCCTCTGGATTCCACCCGTTACGAAGGGCCAATCCCCCGACGATACCGGATACGGTGTCTACGATCTATATGATCTGGGAGAGTTCAATCAGAAAGGCGCTGTGCGCACCAAGTATGGCACCAAGGGAGAACTGCTGGAGGCAGTCGCTGCCTGCGTACAGCACGGACTGGCCGTATACGTTGATCTGGTCATGAATCATAAAGCCGGAGCCGATGAGACGGAGGTCTTCAAGGTCGTTGAGGTCAATCCGGAGAATCGGAACGAGGTCATCTCGAAGCCCTTCGACATTGAAGGCTGGACCAAGTTCAATTTCCCTGGCCGTGGTAATCAATATTCCAGCTTCAAGTGGAACTTCGAGCACTTTAACGGTACAGATTATGATGCGAGCAAGGATCGTACGGGGATATTTCGTATTCTCGGGAAAAACAAGCAGTGGAATGAGAATGTAGATAGCGAGTTCGGTAACTACGATTATCTGATGTTCGCGAACATTGACTATAACAACCCGGACGTCCGCCAAGAGATGATCGGGTGGGGGAAATGGCTCGTAGATACGCTGCAATGCAACGGATTTCGACTCGACGCCATCAAGCATATTAACCATGAATTCGTTCATGAGTTCGCCACCGAGATGATCCGCAAGCGCGGTCAGGACTTCTATATGGTGGGCGAGTTCTGGAAGCCTGACCTCAAGGCATGCCAGGAGTTCCTTGACACGATTGATTATAAAATCGACCTGTTCGACGTATCCCTACACTATAATCTGCACAATGCCTCGCTAGGGGGCAGTTCCTATGACCTGTCTACTATCTTCAAGAATACGCTCGTCAACACGCATCCCCTTAATGCTGTTACATTCGTGGATAATCATGACTCGCAGCCATTAGAGGCTCTTGAATCCTGGGTGGAGGATTGGTTCAAGCAGATTGCCTATGCGCTGATTCTACTGCGCCGGGACGGCTACCCATGCGTATTCTACGGTGACTACTACGGCATACATGGGGATCATCCTGTAGCAGGCAAGCAAGCCGAGATCGATCCGCTGCTCTATGCACGAATGAATAGAGCCTATGGAGCGCAGCTTGATTACTTCGATCACCCCAATACAATCGGTTGGGTCCGGCAGGGCACCACTGAGATTGACAAATCCGGCTGTGCTGTCGTTATCTCCAACAAAGCCAACAGTGAGAAGCGTATGTGTGTAGGACCCACTCATGCCGGAAAGGAATGGGTTGATCTAACCGGTAACCGCGAGGATCACATTGTCATCGACAAGGAAGGATGGGCAACCTTTCCCGTCAACGCAGGTAGTGTGTCGGTATGGGCAGCACGCTAAGGCAGCCTGCTGCTGGTGCACATGGGCTTTGTAAAGGGCCGCTCCAAAGCATCTTTCCTACCTACACTATATATGCACCATGCATTCCGTACCCATGACAAAACAGAGTGCTGCTGTGATTCCGCGGAATTACAGCAGCACTCTGCTACATCTTAATTCTTTTAACCTTATAGATTGATAGCTACGTTCGCTCAGGGCTGGATGCTGTTCACAATGACTTTGTATGTCCCCAGAGCCATCTGGCGGGAAAGCTTGAGGTCCACGATCGCATCCGGTCGAAGGAGATGGATCTGCTTATCGCTCTCTCGCTCCAGTGCTGGCAGCCAACGCCGTATATATCTGCCCTCCGGGTCATATGTGGCTGATTGGGTCACCGGATTGTTCACACGGAAATAAGGAGCCGCGTTGACGCCAAGAGATGCGCAGAACAGCCAATTGCCCCGATTTTGGATATTGTCATAATCCAGCAGCTTCCGCCGAAAGTAACGCTCTCCCAGATAGAAGGGACATTGCAGATTCTTGACCAGAAAGGTCGCGCAGAGAATCCGAATCCGGTTAGGCATACGTCCCGTCGTATTCAGCTCCGTCATTCCCGCATCAATAATCGGGATCCCCGTCTCGGCGCGGCACCAACGTTCGAAATATTCATCATGCAGTACAGACAGATCATACCGGTCCTCGTACTGAAAGTAGTTCTCCTCATAAATGGCGCGATATAGATAGAAATCCCGGAATGCCAGCTGTCGCACCCATCCCTCATGCCCTGGCAAAGGGCGGGCTGTCTGGTGCAGCTTGCGGATGGATACGGCACCTACAGCCATATGAGGACTCAGTTGGCTAGTGTTATCCTCCCCGAATTCATCACGACGCTCATCATATCCTGTAAGCCGATCATCAATGAACTCCTGCAGTAGTTGATCATATCCCTCTGCCTCCTCCACCTGAAGCAGCCCCTCCGGGCAATCAAATGACTCTGGCCAAGGCATATGCCCCTCCATAGAGAACATTCGGAGATCACGAAGATGGATCTGTCCGGGCGCAGTTGCATGCTCCTCCAGATATTCGAGCCATCTGCGGTGAAAGGCGGCAAATACCTTGTAATACCCCTGCTTGTTCACATATTGCACAAATTCCTCTACATCTATCATCATATGATCCGTCAAGGCTGTGAAGCTTACGCCATGTGCTGCTGATAGCTGCTGCAGCGGGCTGGGTCGAACAATGATTGGCGAAATTCAGATGGCATATTCATAGGTCAGTGTACTGACCTTGGCCAGCGCTCTGGTTCAGCTCACAAAATGGCGGCCTGCCTCAGCAACTGCCTGTCTCATCTTGCCAAGAGGCTCCTCCACCATGGGGCCGTGGCCTGCGCACAGGAGGGTGGGTGAATAGGTGAGCAGCTTATCCGCACTGCGCCAAGCCTCAGCCTTACTCCAGGTAGCCAGCGCAGGGAAAGGGAAGATCGGTACCAGCTTCCCGGACACGCTAGTCCCTCCTCTCGTGCAGAAGGCATCTCCCACAATCAGCGCCCTTGTTCGAATATCGAGGAATGCCATCGAGCCTGGGGTATGACCCGGGACACTGATTGCTTCCAGCGAACCAATCCGATCCCCCTCTGATAGCAGCACATCAGCCCTGGTCTTCAGCTTCTTCGGTACCCCGCCTTTGATAGGGGTATCATGCTCACCTGGAAGCAATGAGGTATCCCCCTTCAGCAGACACGCATCCCGGGTGGAGATATACACCTCTAGATCGGGATTCTGTTCCTTCAGGGCATCCAGTGCTCCGACATGATCATCATGAGCATGGGTCAGTACAATGCGCCGAATTGGCTTCCCGAGTCGCGCGGCAGCACGCAAGATAGGCTGCGCCGTCCCGGGCAGGGCGGCATCAATCAAGGTAAATCCATCTACCTCGTCCACTAGGTAACAGTTAACAGGGAAGATGATGGGCATGAACGTGATCTGGTACAGACGATCCTTGGCAATTACTCGCATAAGCAGGCTATCTCCTTTGCTGTAGGCTGTATATTTAGTAACACAATTAACAAGTGTCTCGACCAATTTAAATGTATTTTAACTAATATAATTAGTTTTATTATTATTGTAGTTAGTTTATTATGTTTCCACAAGAAATGCAATGCTTCCTCATAAAAAAAGCCGCTTTGTTGTCATAGAATAACAACAAAGCAGCAGGAACATCGGATCATATGAAGCTCATATCAGCTCAAGGTAGACAACACGTACAATGAGTAGCGGACTGACTGGCTACGGTAGCTGTTTGCGCAGGTGCGGGTACAGGGCGTGGCCATCATAGCATCTTGATTAGAACAGATTGATTAGGACAGCGAAGTCGCGAGGGTCAACCTAACGTTTACCTTCATAGCCCTCATCAGCGGATGAGCGGCTTCCCAGTCCTGCAATGAAGGTATTCAAGATAACCTGCAGGCTCTCATCCGGGCTGACAGCCATGCGGAATCCATGGCTACGCTCCAGCGAAGCAAATCCGTGAAGAATACTGCGCAGGCCTCGTGTTGCATGAATGGTCTCTAGTTCAGACATGCCGAAGCCATTCTGCATGACCCGCATGACTAGCCCCCCTACCCTATTGCTAAGCTGCTGGACCTCCTCGTCCGGCTGCAGCGATGAATAGACCATCGCTTCATAGAGTCCAGGTCTCTTGCGGGCAAAGCCCACATAAGCTTCGCCCATCGCCCGGATCGCCTGCTCCCCAGCTCTGCCGATAGCAGCATCCACAAGAGTAGCCTCCAGCTCTTGGGTACTCTTCATTACCATGAGCTTGTGCAGTCCTTTTAGCCCATCCACATGATTGTACAAGGAAGGGGGGCGAATCTGGAGTCGCTGGGCTAGCGTAGCAAGTGTGACCGCATGAATTCCCTGTTCATTGGCCATCTCCTCGGTGGCCTGTAATATCTCGTCTAAGGTTAGTCCCCGTCTTGGTGACATTTTGGATTCAATCCCTCGCTAATATCGCGAAGTGGCCTGTTTTCCACTCGGATAATTAATATAATTGCTCATTACTATACTAACTAACATTATTAGTTTATTCAAATCACGAATACAACATAAGGACACCCAGTGCCAGACCGGATGTCCTCAATTCTACACTACATTTCTATACTACATTGATCTATATTAAACTGAGTTAAACTGACGTATAGCAGATCATTAGATGGTCTGATTCACCGTCTTCTAAGCTCTCTTCTTGGTTTTCTTTTTAACTCACTCTAGTGACATTATGAAGCTCCAAGTTAAAGCCGCTGCAGGGCAAGGGAAATTGGCATATTACCGGATGTGACGTCAAAAGCACGCCCGATCGTCGTAGGCTCATTCAAGGCAGCGACAACTATGGCGGCTACGTCCGCTCTAGGAATGGTGCGACGAGATGCATCCTCTCCAATCTGAATCCCGCCTGTCGCCTCCTCATTCACTAATCCACCAGGACGAATGATGGTATAGTCCAGATCACTATTCATCAGCATCCGATCCGCAAAGTGCTTCGCCACGTAATAAGGCTTGATCTCCTCCGGCCACTTCTCTCGCTGATCGGCATACATCGCACTTACCAAAATGAAGCGCTTGATGCCCGCCTGCTCGGCAGCCTCCATCGCCTTGACCGCGCCATCCAGATCAATGAGCAGGGTCTTGTCCGCTCCCGTATGTCCACCAGAGCCTGCGGTGAATATGATAGCCTCACAGCCAGCCGCCGCACCAGCAATTTCTTCGACTGGGCCTTTCAGATCGGCAATAACCGTCTCGGCTCCCCGTTGCTCAAGAGCAGGAGCCTGCTCCTCTTTGCGAATCATAGCTTTTGCAGAATGATTCTCATCTTTGTCCAGCAGCTGGACCACATGTTGTCCTATCTGGCCGTTCGCACCAATTACTAGTATCTTCATGATTGCTGCCTCCTTATCCTAACGAGTAGGTTCAATAGTATACATGAATTCCATACACAAAATCAGGCATCTCATTGTATATTACCCACGCAGACACACATTCATCAAAAAGCTTATTGAGATGAGCTACGAGTGTAGTGCCGCTGCAAGCGGGGAGGCCTGTCGACCACTTGCAGCTAATGCTCCTCAGATCGTTCAAGCTGAAATTTGGTCAGAATTGTCACGATACTGGATCCCTCACCTTAGACAGATGTTCCTCCGCTCAATAGGTTGTCCTTATGAGCCATAGCAATTGTCGTCTGGTCGCCAGCATCCTGCGCAGCCTCCAGCCTGAACTGATTCATCTCCCGCAACAATTGATCTGCCAGCTCCTGCAGTCCTTCTGCCGAAGCAGATATCTGCTCAATGGATGCCAGCTGCTCCTCACAGGTGTCCGCTACACCTTGCGATTGTCCGGAGATTCCCATCGACAAGCCGACCAGCTTCCGCTCGGATTCCAGCAATTGCTCGGTCAGTCCTGACAATTCCTCGGTTGCGGCCGATACTTCCTGGGAATGCTCCGCTACAGTCAGGACCGCCTGCTGCACCTCATGGAATACACCAGCAGTATCACGGATCATTCTCGACCCTGTCTCCATCTCCTCTGACCCTGCCTTCATCGCCTGCACGGCCTCAGACACCGTATGTACCATATCATGAATACGCTCGGCTATCTCGCCTGAGGCCTTCTGAGTCTCGTCCGATAGCTGCTGCACCTCTTCAGCTACTACTGCAAAGCCCTTCCCCTGCACTCCTGCTCTAGCAGCCTCAATCGATGCATTGAGAGACAGGATCTTCGTCTGGCGGGCGACGTCCTGAATTAACTGCGTAATCTTGACTATACTCTGAGATTGTTCACCCAGCTCGAAGATCAGCCCAGCAGATTGCTCAATTGAAGCATTAATCAAGGCCATCTGCTCCACCGTATGCTCAAGCTGCTGTTCACCGCGCTTGGCTTGGGACATGGCCTGCTCCGACAGCTCGGCAGTAACTGAGGAAGATTCGGCAATAACCCGAATTCGCTCGGCACTGTGTCTGACCGCCTGCTGATTCTCACGACTGCGCTCCACTTGCACGTCTGCCGACTCGTTGATATTACGGACTGACTCCGACATCTGCTCTGCACCGGCTGTACTATGTGCGGACAGTGTTGACAGCTCACTTGAAGCACGGGACAGCTGGTTCGCATTCATGGCAACGGCCTTCAGCAAAGATTGCAGCTGCTGCTTCATACTGTTAAAGGCCCTGCTCATATCTCCTACCTCATCCCGCTGCTTGATCTGCAGATCTGCTCCAGTCAGATCCCCGGCGGCAATCTGTCTGGCAGCCGCTGCCACCATAGTCACTGGACGCGCAATCAAGCGCGTAGTCCATATGGACAAGACGGCCCCAGCAGCTACTGCAAGCAGCACGGTGATCAGAATGAATGATTCAATCTGTTCAACCTTAGCCGTCAGCTCATTACGGGACTGATCAAGCAGCTTCTGCTGATAAGCAGCCAGCTCGTCGGCCGTATCTGACAGCGCTTGCGCCATTGGAACGCATTTCTCCATCACAAGACGGTTATAGGCCTCGCGATCCTCCACCATTTTATAAGCCTTGATCTCCTGCACCACATCTGCATATTCCTGCTCCATGGCAACGAAGCGTTCTGTCATTTGCTGTGCTTCCGCTGGGGTTAGGTTACCTTCAAAGTCCTTCAGCCTGTTCGCGAAATCCACCCTGTTCTGCTCATATTCCTCATACTGGGATATCTCTCCCGTCAGTAGATACGCACGGAAATTTTTGGTCTGCGAGAGCGCATTGCTCTTCAGATCCTGGATCTGAACAATCTTATCCACCCGGTTAGCGAATAACTCACGATACGATTGCTCCATATCCCGAATCTGAAACCATCCTGCACCACCCACAATCAGTGTAATACATAGAACTACAGCAAAGCTGAATGATAGTTTCTTGGTAATGTTCACCCTAACTCCCCCTCACCGGGACCTTTTAACCAGGTCATGGTACCTTATTATCTACCTTTAATCGGTGTTGCACAAGAGTATTTATGTCAATTTAATATGAAAAAAATGTCGTAATAGATCGAAAAAAATACCCCCTTAAGAACTCACGATTACACGCGAGCTTAAGAGAGTATTCAATATACAAAAATTTATGGATGTATCGAAGCAGTCGTTGGTCCTTCGATGCTGCTTAGTCCTCGAACCCGCCTAATTCTTTGTCCATAAAATAGTCCATTTCCGTGTCAAGAATCGTCTCCACCGTAATCTCATCCAACTTCACATCTGAACGGCTTAGAATGTAATCCACCAACTCATCACTATCAATGTCCACCTCGCCATTCACATCTGCTTGAGCATTATTGATAAAATCCTGCTCATGCTTCAATACAAGCATAATGCTCTTGGAATCGATCTTAGTTTCATCTGCTATGAACTGGACAAGCTCCAGCTCATTCACCTTTTCACTCATTCATTTCAACTCCTCATTATGACTTGTTGTTGGTGTAGCTTAGTTTACGGACAAGATAAATAACCAACAGGATGGTTACGATCATCATTATAACACGAAACCACTGCTCTGTCTGAAACCACCATAGAAGTTCTCCCGTCGGCTCATGATAAGTCGCGTTAGCCTGTTGGGCGCCGAGAAGAATATCGCTTGGATTCGCTTGTTCGATGTAAGACTTGAATGCGGCCAGATCATAATCGGGAGCCTTTGCCTCTTCATTGCCATAGAGTAGAGCATAGGGAGCTGTTCCCCTTGCTTCGAATACCAGACGATCCAATAGATATTCATTCTTGAGCGCCAAGATGCTGGGTGGCCTGTCATCATCGTTGTCGATCTCGATCTGCAGACGGCTATCCTTCAGGGGTAATTCCGGTGTCAGCGTCAAAGGCTTCGATCTGGTGTCATTGGTAGATAGCTGATACAACTCGGGCCCTTCATTGGTCATCACAGGCTGACCTGTCTCATCCAGAAGCCGATAGGTTCGCTTGAAGCTGCCTTCTACCTCCAGCTCAAGCCTGCTAATCAGGAGATGCTGGGGATTGTGTATGGTAATCACAGTCCGAGTCCCCTCCTCAGAGATGTCATAGGCAGGCACCGCCTGTCTGCTGATCGGCTGACGAATATCGTCTATCCGAACCTTCTGCTCCAGCAGCAGATCGGGAAAAGCAAGCTCTTCTGCATTATCCAATACCCGTAGACGGTAATATTGAAAGCGCTGAGCCTCTGTCCATTTAATGCTATCCTTCTGATCCTTATCTGTGCGATAGAGCTGAGCCTTATCCAGCAATGTCCACTCTGCACCATCATAGCTTCCATATACCTCGACTTGCTTGAGGAACATGGCGGAAGGCAGGGTCCAGATCAGATGGTTAATGACAGGGTCCGAGAGCTCCCGCTCTACCATCACCTTATAGTCAAACGAGGTATGCCCATTAGCCTTCGTACTTCTCAGCAAAGAGGTATGATATTGCCTGCTCACCTTCTCCTGCGGTCCCACACCCTGTTCTTCTGTAGGAACCAACGTATCAGAATTCTCCATATAATAAGGGATAAACTGACCTGCCGAGTCCACGATCCGAACATCCTCCAGCCCTGCGCTTGCTTCTGCGTAGACCTCCTCGTCCAGAAGCACACTATAGTATGTACCACTATTCGTTAATTCAATCATTTTTTTGAATTTCCATGCTGACGTTGGATCGGCTGCGTTTCCATGCATTACAGAAGGGAGGCCTAGTACGAACAGGAGGATGAGTGCGCTAAGCAGACAGCCCAATTTACGTAGGCTAGACATCGTTATGGGTAGACGCTTCTTGCTCACTGTCGCTTCTCCTCCGATTCTCCTCTGATTCCGATCCTTCCAGTTTACTAGAGACCTTTTGATACATATACGAAATGCCTAACAGGATTACACCAAAGGCAAAATACGAGACAATCTTGCTGCCGGCAGACACATAAGTCATATCGAATAGAACCAGCTTGGCCGTCGCCAGCAGGGTCAGTCCTAGACCCATACGACGGATATAGATATACCTTCCACGGAAGCCATAAGCTATATAAGCGATTGCCAGCAACAGATACATCATACTGAACAAGTAGCCTAGCTCCCCAAGTCGCAGTTGCACCAGCATGAACACCGTCAGCATACATAGCAGGTATAACCCCATAGTCACTGGATATAGCTCAGCATTAGCATAACGCTGTTGCATGAAGCGTAGCAGCACATTACGTACATGAAGGAAGACGAATCCATGCACGACGACTAGTATGACCAAGGCTACGTATTCCCCGATGGAATGTGTATCACGCTCCCACTGGAACGCAGGCATAGCCAGCAGAACATACAGGCATATGAGATATCCTACCGCATAGAGACCCGCACGATAATAATGGACCACAGCGTCCTTCAGGAGCTGAATTTTGCCCAGTATATAGGACAGTCCGATGGTGAGACCTGCCAGCAGCAGCGCATGATAGTAGTCATAATGCAGCCACTCCTGCGGTACGAGGCGTACATAGTTCACATGTCCCTCATACAAGAAATAGAACCATAGATTGATAAGGGTGATCCATTTAAAGACCCGGATTAGCGTCCATTCATAGGGCATGAATTCCATAGGCTCTCCACGCCTTTGGCTGACAGCATAATGAAGGGTCACCCCAAGCATGCCTGCGATTACAAAGGTATACTTTAGCTCAAAGTAGGCCTCATCCACGCCAAGCAGCTGATAGATTGTAGCATCCACGAGCAGAAATGCGGCCAGACACAGCATGAAAATACCCCAGCCTGCACGTACCATTGACTTCAGTTGATGCCTGCTGCCATAAATAATCAGCAGCACCGCTTCAGCCAACCAGCCCATGGACAGCCAGCGCATGCCCAACTGGAATGGAATCATCAGAATGGCGAAGGTCAATGAAGTAACATAGAAAAGGATGACAGCCAGCTTTTCCTGACGTGCCGTTCTCTCAGTGAGCTTCCCAAGTCCCCAAAAAGCAGCGCAGAACAGCAATGCCAGCAGTCCACGGTAATCCTGCCAATCCGCCTGATTGAACAATCCATAGACTAGCACACAGCTAATCATGGTATTCAAGGCCAGCAATACGATGTCTGTTACCTTCAGCTTGGCCTTATGCATGAACGGGTAGCCCAAAGTAATGCCGAGATACATCAGGAAGGACAGCATCGTATACAGGATAGCGACAGGCACGTTCTCCGTGAAGGACAACAGCAGCAGCCAAGACGGTGTATGAAGAACGAAGCTGATCTGATGAATGATCTCCCACCGTCTTCGGAAGGACACGAGCAGGATCGCTGCATTCAACAGGAACAGGTACACCATGGCAGCATAGACTGCATTCCCCTCCAGACCTGAGCTGGCCCAGATGTAGGACATCAGCGGCATATACCCACCCGCTAGTGCCAAGCCGAGAATCGTTCGGGATTGATAACGCAACGACAAGAGTACAGCCAGCAAGGATACAATCACAGACATCGCTAGACCTAGCCACAGACTGATGATATCCAACAAGAAATAACTATAGAATATGGACCCATACAGCACTGAAATTCCTCCGCCTAGCAGCCCCAATGCAAAGGTCTGCTTCTGCCGTCGAAATAGCCACTCGCCCCCACCCAGAAGAAGCAGGCCGAGCAGGAAGAATGCACTTCCTTTCATATAACTGTTGAACCAGGTTGCATAGCTATAACGAAATGCTGCCCCTACTCCCAGAATAATAAGCAGGATACCTAGCTTGTTAATCCAGTTCAGACCGATCTTCATTTCGATCTGATTTTGCTTGATCCTCCGCTGAATGGTAGCCTCATCCAGCTCCTCATGCGCCATGCCATCCAGGCGGTCCGTGACCTGCTCCCGCAGGTGACTCTGTGCAGCTCGCACCTTCTCCCGGTGCTGATCAATCCGTTGATTCAGCTCTGCGGATACCCGCTGTAGCATCATAGCGAGCTCCTGCTGCTCTGTCTTCAGCTCTGCTGAAGCCTGCTGGAAGAGTCGGATGATACGTGTGCGCGTCTCCATCTCTAGGGCCGCAAGTCTGTTCATATGCCCCGCAGACTGTGTGCCGAAGTAGGTACTCAGCTTCTCCCGGGATACCTTGATGATATTCAGCTTCTCATCCATCATTTGCTCGGCCAAGGAGGTCCGCAGTCTTCCATTCTCCTCCTCCAGCCTGCGCAATCGAAGCTGGAGCTCTGCCAGACGCTTCTGTCGCTCCTCTGCCTGCTGTCTAAGCGTTTGATTTTCCAGCAGCAGATCCTGTGATTCATATTCCCGCACGAGGGATTCATACTCCTGCAGCAGCCGCTCCTGGCCACCTTGAATATGCCGGAGCTGTTCTCTGAAGTCTTTCATGCTTATCCTCCGCTTGGACAGTCCGATAGTATATGGACTGCCCACTTCCAATGTTATGTATGAAGCCATGAATAATATGTATAGCAACTAGAGAAATCTGGGACAACAGGGACTTCTCCAATATTTTACTACATTGAGCATTTTGCATAAATCCCCAAGCATTGTTCAATCTTCAATATGTAGATCGAAATGTTTTGTTCGTTTGCTGTGCAAGACCGGACTGCCTTACGCATCACCAGACAGCCTGGCGGGGATGTTAAAAATGTAACAGGGGTACGAACAGGGTTTTGGCCAAAATTAGGTTCAGCACAATTTTGTTATTCTCTCCTCACCATCGTTTGTTCTCAATGACTCACCAAAATGAAAGCGGTTTATTATATGATGATTTCAGGAGGTGTTTCCAATGATGATTGATAAACGACCTGCCTTTCTGCTGAAGCACCTTTTAAAAGTAAAGAATACAACCATGAATCAGCTCATGGAGCACTCTCAATTAACCAAAAGGCAAATTGCCTATGATTTGGATAAAATCAATTATTGGTTGAAAGAGAGAACACTTCCTGCCATTCCGTACAAAGGAATGAATCACATCATGGTGCCGGAAGAGGTGGTGAACTTTTATCGGAAACAACAATCAGAGAATCAAAAACAAGATTTGTTTTTAACAGAAGAGGAACGTTTGATTTTCATTTACCTGTACCTCTTTATACGCCAAGAACACATTTCATCGGTTCACTTAACACAGCTTCTACAGGTAAGTAAGAACACAGTGATTTCCGATGTAAAAAAGGCAAATGAAATGAATCAGCCTTTCTTGGTCGAAATTCGCTATTCCAGACAGGGAGGCTATCATCTTCGGGGTACAGAGTCAGATAAGAGGACGCTTGTCCAGCACCATTTAGCACAACTGATGCAAATTCCTTATTTCGGAAAACTAATCAACTATCTAGTACGTGATCGAGAAGAACCCATTCCGTTAGATTCTATTCACAGTGCGCTTGCGCAGGTGGAGAAGCACTTTCACCTATATTTCGTAGAGGAACGTGTACATCAATTTGCCAATTTTCTCATTGTCTATACTTACCGTCATCAAGAAAGAAAATTCGTGCGATTCCATAGCGATGAAATCGAGCTATTAAGAAAAGATCAGATGTGGTCAGTGGCAGTAGCATTATTTCATCATCTGGGTTTTGAGGAAGATGAAAATGAACTATGCTATTTCACCACTCAATTGCTAGGTTTGTCTTTAGGAAGCCGCTCTGTTCAGGACGGGAGCCGGGACTTGCTCTTTAACTTATGTGAACAGCTCGTAGTTGATTTTGAATATAAAGCGGCCATTGTTTTCGAAAAAAAGGATGAAGTCATTCACTCATTATATCAGCATTTGAAGCCGGCTTATTTTCGAATGAAATATCGGATTCCTATTAATAATCCGCTTCTCGATCAAATTAAAAGTGAACACAATGAGCTGTATACCATTGTAAAAGAGCTGCTTCAGCCCATTGGATCGCTACTAAGCATCAATATTCCAGAGGAAGAAATCGGCTTTATTACGATGCATTTTGGCGCACTGTTGGCAAAACCGCAGCAAGCCATGCCGAAAAAGAAAAGAGCGATTGTCGTTTGTCCAAGCGGAGTAAGCTCTTCTTTGATGGTAAAACACCTGATAGAGTCGCTTTTCTCGGAAATCACCGTAGAAAAAACACTGTCTTTACAGGGATACCAAAACGAGAATATCGATCAATATGATCTTATCTTCTCGACGGTAGAGCTTGAGTCAACGCTTCCATGCTTTTATGTAAAGCCAATCATGACTCCAAATGAAAAAAACAGATTAGTCAATGAAGTGTATCAGCAGCTCTTTGGTATTGAATACCATGACATATCCCTGAAAGAGCTTATCCAGACAATTGAGCGTTATGCGAACATCTATGATGAAAAAGGATTGTCGGACGCATTAAGTCAACTGACATTTCATAAAAAAATAGATATTCAGAGGAGGAACCAACCTGTGCTAAGCGATTTACTAAAAGAAGAAACCATTCAAGTTATGGAACAACTCCTCGATTGGGAAGAGGCAATAAAGGCAGCGGCAAATCCGTTGCTGGAAAAGGGAGCGATTGAGCCCTCCTATATTGATGCAATGATTTCAAATATTAAGACCTTAGGCCCGTATGTAGTCATTGGCAATGAAGTCGCGATCCCGCATGCACGTCCTAAAATGGGAGTAAATCAAGTAGGGATGAGCTTTTTAAAGCTAAATAAGCCGGTATATTTCTTAAATGACGAAAAGTACCCCGTCCGGCTATTATTCTGCGTTGCGGCCAACGATAATAAGACACATCTTAAGGCGCTTACCCAGTTAACCAAACTTCTCAGTGATACCAAGAACATTGAGCTTTTAAAAGAGGAAGAGTCTATCGAGAAAATTCTTGACTTATTTAAGCTATATTCTGCCACGGCGTAGTACGCAATGGTCTTTATAAGTGAATGCTGAAGCTATTAAAAATTAAAAGTTGGAGGAATTATCATGAAAATATTAGCAATCTGCGGTACAGGGTTAGGAAGCAGCTTCATGTTGGAGATGAACGTTCAACAAATCCTGTCGGAGTTTGGTTTAAGTGGTATCGAAGTAGACCATTCCGATCTTAGCTCGGCAACTCCGGATTCAGCGGATCTTTTTATCGCTGCAAAGGATATTGCCACAGGAATGGGGCATTTAGGGGAGGTTATTGTTATTGATAGCATTATAGATATGGACGGTCTTCGTGCGAAGCTTAAGGATGTATTCCAGGAAAAGGGATTGCTCTAATCACGGAAGAAAGCTCTATTCTAAGGAAAATAAAAGGGGACAGATATCATGGGCGAAAGAATTCTCAAATTGATGATGGATATTTTGAGCCAGCCAGCCGTCTTGGTTGCGTTAATCTCTCTAGTGGGACTCATTATTCAGAAAAAGCCTACAAGTGAGATCGTTAAAGGAACAACCAAGACGTTCCTGGGCTTTCTGGTCATTTCCGCAGGGGCTGGAATCATTGTTCAGTCTCTGGATCCATTCGGGAAAATGTTCCAGAACGCCTTTCACGTAACAGGCGTTGTTCCGAATAACGAGGCCATTGTTGCCATGGCTCTTAATGAATTTGGCAGTGTCACCGCCTTTATTATGTTTTTTGGCATGATAGCGAATATCTTGATTGCCCGTTTTACAAAGTTAAAATATATATTCTTAACGGGTCATCATACCTTATACATGGCTTGTATGCTTGCTGTTATTCTAGTTGTCTCAGGTCTAAAAGGAGCCCCGCTGATTGTTGTCGGTTCCCTTGCTTTAGGTCTAATCATGGCGGTTTTTCCGGCCATTTGCCAACCCATCATGCGGAAAATCACGGGTAACGACAGCGTAGGATTCGGACACTTTTCCAGCTTAGGTTACGTTGCTTCTGGACTTATAGGGAAGCTTGTCGGGAAAGGCTCCCGTTCAACAGAGGAGATTAATTTTCCTAAAGGGTTGGGATTCTTGCGTGATAGTTCTGTGACCATCTCGTTAACGATGGTAGTTCTGTATGTCATCATTGCTCTCTTTGCCGGCCCATCCTATGTTGAGACAGAACTTAGCGGCGGTACTCATTACCTTGTTTTCTCCGTTATTCAGGGCGTTACCTTTGCGGCAGGGGTATTCGTCATCCTTTCTGGGGTCCGGCTTGTATTAGCTGAAATTGTACCCGCTTTCAAAGGGATTTCTACCAAGCTTGTTCCCAACTCAAAGCCTGCTCTCGATTGTCCGGTTGTTTTTCCATATGCGCCAAATGCGGTGTTAATTGGATTCTTCAGCAGCTTCCTTGGCGGGATCGTGGGAATGGTGATTCTTGCCGCTACAGGATCCGTTATCATCTTACCGGGTGTAGTTCCCCATTTCTTTACGGGTGCGACAGCCGGGGTATTCGGTAATGCAACAGGTGGTGTTCGCGGCGCTACCCTGGGATCCTTTGTAAATGGATTGTTAATTACCTTCCTGCCTGTATTCTTAATGCCGGTTCTCGGTAATCTCGGTTTTGCAAGTACAACGTTCTCTGATGCCGATTTTGCGGCTTCCGGAATTCTTCTTGGAAATATCGCCAAATCATTTGGAGCTGCAGGTGTTACCATAACGGTTGTTGGACTGGTACTATTGGCAGTCGTATTCGGTTTCTTTAAGAAAAACAAGGCGAACCATGATTCGCTGACCAATGAAGCTTAATGATTAGGCTCATCAGGGGTGTTTCAGTTAACGCTGAAGCAGCCCCTTTATTTTTAAAGAAGGCCCTCAATTTCCCTTCGTCAAATTCGAGGCTTCTATAACATCATCCGGCCATAGGCCTGGACCATGTTATGGAAGGATAGAAAGGTGAGAACATGCCTTATCAAATTATTGTATTAGATATGGATGGCACTTTGCTTGATGAGTATAGCCGTGTAAGTGATAGGCTAAAAAAATATTTTATGGAACTGAGAGCAAGGGGGATATTTATTTTTATTGCAACGGGAAGGACTTTGAAAGAAGTCAGAGACGTCTGGCCCCATGATTTAGAAGTAGATGGTCTGGTTACTGCCAATGGGATGTCCGTCTTCGTTGGTCAGGAGCAGATTGTCGAACATACGCTTCTTCCTGCACTTGTGTCGGAACTGGTGGAGAAGGCAAGGAATAAGGGAATCTATTATGAAGTTCATCCGAATGAAGGACCGAGCTTCGCTCTCAAGCAAGACAAAACTTATATATGCAAGCGTATAACAGACCCTAAACCGGATACAGTCGAAGAAAATGAATGGCTGTCCAGGAAAATGTCCGTAAACGAGAGGTTGGATTGGCTAGATCGCTTACATGCACTAAATATTTTGAAAGTATATTTTTTCAGTAAGAATGCGGAGCTCATTAACGAATGGAAAATGGAGCTGGACAATTTAAAGAAACAAATAGAATTTACCAGTACTTCCTCCTCGGAGCACAGCGTAGAAGTTGCAGTGGCTAATGTCTCAAAAGCAACTGGCATTGAGCATTTACTCGACAAATTCGGATTGTCTAAAGACAGCATCATGGCAGTAGGGGATGGGGAAAATGATCTTTCTATGTTTAAGTTGGCCTCCTATGCTGTTGCCATGACAAACGCCTCTGATTTTGTTAAAAAACATGCGGATGCTATAACAGATTATTCATATAAAGAAGATGGATTATATCACTTTTTGCAGAAAACTTTTGAACTGTCCGGAAAAGGTCTATTCCAGGAACAAGATTTTGTCCAAAACTAGCTTTAGCACAACTTTGTCATTCTATTCTGAACATCGTTTGTTCCCAATCACATGTCATGTTGAAAACGATTTAATATATGATTGCTTCAGGAAGTACTTCCAGTTTTGTTGACAGTATCGCGGGTATACAAAAGGGAGGAAATTATAATGAGCTTGGATTTGCAAAAATTAGAATTGTTTCGTGATGAGGTCCGTTTAAAAACACTAAAAGAGCTGCATCACCTTGGTTTTGGCCATTACGGCGGCAGCTTGTCCATTGTTGAGGCCCTGGCTGTATTATATGGCGAAGTGATGAAGCTGGACCCAGCCAACCCGAAATGGGAGAAACGTGATTATTTCATTCTCTCCAAAGGTCATGGCGGACCGGGTCTTTATGCCACTTTGGCAGCTAAAGGCTACTTCCCCGAAGAAGTCCTGTATACGTTAAATCAAAATGGCACGAAGCTCCCTTCGCATCCCGACAAAAATTTAACACCGGGCGTTGATATGACAACAGGATCTTTAGGTCAAGGAATCTCGGCGGCTGTTGGGGTAGCTCTTTCTCATAAACTATCAAATAAGGACAATTACACCTATTGTATTGTGGGTGATGGCGAATTAAACGAAGGGCAGTGCTGGGAGGCATTCCAATTCGCGGCACATCATAAGCTGAACCGTCTCTTTGTATTTGTGGATGACAATAAGAAGCAGTTGGACGGTTTGACGAAGGATATTATTGATCCGCTGGATTTTGAGGAGAAGTTTAATGCCTTTGGTTTTTACACTATGAAGGTAGACGGCAGCTCGTTACAGGAAATCTATGAAGCTATTGAAAAAGGAAAAGCGCAAAAGAATAAGCCGATTGCGATTATTTTAGATACAGTCAAAGGGCAAGGCGTTCCTTATTTAGAAGAAAAGGCCGACAATCATCATATTCGCCCCAGTGAAGCAGATGAAGCCGCTATTTTAAGTGCAATTGCGGAATTGGAAACTAAACTTGGAAAGGCTGTGGAGTCATGATGAACGCAAGTGCCCAAAACTATGAATTAGAGAACGTAGAAATGCGTCAAATGTATGCCAATACGTTAATGGAGCTGGCTAAGGCGAATCCCAATGTCATCGGCTTGGAAGCTGATCTAATGAGCGCGATCTCCACGAATAAAATTATCAAAGAGATTCCAGAGCAAATCATCAATACCGGGATTATGGAAGCGAATATGATGGGGGTTGCAGCCGGCCTGTCGCTTACAGGAAGAATCCCCTACGTTCATACATTCGGCCAGTTCGCTACCCGCCGCACCTTTGACCAGCTTTTCATTTCAGGCGGTTATGCGAGAACGAATATAAAAATATTAGGGTCTGATGCCGGAGTAACAGCTGAGCATAACGGCGGTACACATATGGCATTCGAGGATCTCGGCCTTGTCCGTCTGATTCCCGGTGCTCATGTATATGAAGTGAGCGATTCCACCATGCTGCGTTACTTGCTTCGCAAAATCGAAAAAGAGCACGGTATTCATTACATCCGCACGATCCGCAAAAATGCAGTAAAGCTGTATCCTGAAAATGAGGTCTTTGAAGAAGGGAAAGCCAAGGTTCTGCGTGAAGGAGGCGATGTCACCATTATTGCAAGCGGTATTATGGTGGCGGAATCCTTGAAAGCGGCAGACCTGCTGCAAGAACAAGGAATCGAAGCAACTGTGATCGATATGTTCTCCATTAAACCAATCGATAAAGATTTAATTGTGAAGTACGCCGAAAAAACAAAAGCGGTCGTTACGGCGGAAAACCATAACGTTATTGGCGGTCTGGGAAGCGCAGTGGCCGAGGTTCTAAGCGAACATTGCCCTACCCGAATGCGGCGAATCGGGGTCCATGAACAATTTGGTCAGGTCGGTAAGCTTGAATACCTGAAACAGTTCTATAAGCTGACAGTAAAAGATATTGTAAGTACAGCGGATGAAGTTGTTTCGCTTAAAAATAGCTGATCGTCAGCTTATCCGTGAGATACACTTTTGGTTTGGGGTTGTCCCCAAAGGTCATTAACTTGGCCTTAGGGACAGTCCCTTTCGCATTATTAGGTCATTCAGAGGTCGGACCTTGTATCACAAGCGAAGCTGTAGAGTTGGAACCTCAGTCAATTCAGACTTACGGCAGCAATCTGTGCCTTGCCCTCGCCTGAAGGAGTTAATAAGAACAATTGGCTGTTATTGTATCCGATGGGCTGGCTTTTCATCGTATTAGCATTTGCCGTCGATTGAGCTTCTTTTACAAGTGTGGCCTCTTTATTATACATAGCGAAGGTTGTAGGGTTATCCGAATCCGACAAGATAAGCCTGGATTGAATATAACTTGTTCTCCAGTTCGCTTCCGAATTGTTAAAGCTGCGTGTAAGCTTGACGACAGGAGCACCAGTCTTCACATCATATCGTGCGAACACCGTATATTTCTGTCCCGGATTGATTCCCATGGGAAAGCCCTGAATACTTGATGTATACATCACAAGCTCCTTGCCTTCCAAGGCAAAATTGGAACTTACATTCCAGTCCGCAGCTACGGTGATTTTCTTCTTCGTTGCAACATCTATGATTCGATACAAGTCCTGTGACTGTGTACTATTGTCTCCATTTAATTTAACGACTACATACGGAAATTGAGCTTGGATATCCTTCACAATAGTAAGCTCATATTCTTTATCACCAGATACTGCAATAGGAATAGAGGAAGACGCCTTCTTCCAGGGAGATTGATACAGCAAAATCCGATCACTCGATGACACAATCAATCTTTCCTTACCTCCGCTGCTGGCCGGAGACCAGCATATATCCTGAATTCCGTTAAGCTTGATATTCGGAAAAGACTGCTGCGACAGAAGTGTGCCATTTGGGGATAGGACAATCTTTTTAGGTACATTATTGTCCGCTGTTATGACCACGATTTTGACAGGATTGCTCAACACATAATAATCGTAAATGGGTGTATATGTCTTGCTCCACAATGCTTCCTGAGTATTTAAGTCAACCACCAGCAGGGTGTTGTTCAAATGATCAACCAGCAGGGTAGACTGATCTGTAAGCGGGTTGGCCTGCGTAGTGTTATTAATTACATCATCTGGAATAACGGTCTGTTTTGGTGCCGCACTTGCCGAAGCACAGGTTGAAAATACAATCAAAAATATAAGAATCATACCCATTTTTTTCATAAATAATGCCCCCTTATTCAAGGATAGAGGCCAGAGTTCTCTGGCCTCCCTTTAATTCTTTTTGCCTATCAATATATTTTTATAGACTCTTTGGTGCCTGATTTTATGTAATCTAAGGTGCCCTTCATATTATTCCACACCGCATATGTTTTGAATGGAACTCAAAATTTCCGCTTGTTATTAGTAACACCATTCATGGCAATAGTTGTTAATCTTTTGACAGATAGCCCCATACTCTTGCGATATTGATCAAATTTATTGGTGTCAGGAAGAGATTCTGCATAAGATGGTGAAACTGACGCAGCCAACAAAACAGCACTAGATGCTGCTATACTTATTATGGTTTTTATTTTACTAAAAGCCAAGCGAACCACTCTCCTAATTCAATTTAGAGGCTCGGCCGATGTCTCTTATTTTCAGTATAATACCAATATAAGGTAATAAAACGTTAGATATATCACACCAAGTTATTCAAATCTACTATGTTATCTTCAACATTATCGCGCCCCTTTCTCCTTTTTTTGGTATTTCTATACATATTGAAACTTGAAGCAAATTATCCGATACAAAGCTCACAATATCAAACATACGTAGCACGTATCCTTTCATAGATGTAAACCGAATCCGACGCTATCATGTTATTACTTGCAATTTGGGCTTCCACAGAAAAAGAACCCTGCTCCTGAAATTAAGGAATAGGGTCCAGCTCATAGTATTCAGTCACCTATACGCTTCCTTCGTACATAGTAGAGTCTTACCCCAGACAGCAGTGCTGCGATAACGGCGGCAATAATGAGCGCCACAACCAGCTTGCCGCTAGAGGACGATGTCTCCTGTTGTTCCTGTCCAGCCTCCGTATTCGGTCCCTCTCGCTGAGCTGACGCCCCAGGCGCCGCCTCCAGTTGGACTGACTCCCCCGTCTGAGCCGGCAAATACCCATTACCCAGTTTGGCAAGCTCCTCACCCGCCTCAGCTACCGGCTTCGTTCCCTCGCAGAGTCCCGTCTTCAGGTCATTAGGATCTCCATAGGCAAATACCAGATATTCCTCATTAACCCGGAAGTCCTCATAGCCGCAGCTTGCCCCAGACATAGCTGTGCGTATGCTCAGTTCCGCACGAGGCTCCCCTTTCCATAGCTGCTTCACTGCAAAAGTAACCTTCACAGGGTCTTCGCTGGACATAATCTTCTGCAGGACAGGCTCCTTGATACTGGTTACCGTCCCTTGAAATACAGCCGTCTTTCGCTCCAGTCTCTCTTCCACCGGACCCGGCTCTACACAAGAACACGCATATGCAGGGGCAGGAGCCATAGTCCAAGTTCCCGTAAGCAGCAACGCCAAGATACAAATTCCCAACCACACAACCTTCGGTCTCATATCCTCACCTCAGCCCTTGGACGTATGACCATGGGGGATTGTTGCAGCCTTCAGGAATTTATTTACACCAGCTCTAGATTCTGAATTGACTCAACGAGGCATGCAGCTCATCTGATACCTCCGACAGATCATCTGAAGAGGTCTTTACCTGTTCAATCGAATCCAGCTGCATGGCTGCCGAGTTAGCGGTCTGCTGAGCGTTCAGGCTGGCCTGTCCGGCATGGTGGCTAATCTCATGTACCGACGCTGTAATCTCCTCTACCCCTGCCGACATTTCCTCTGTAGTTGCGACCATATCCTCCAGCTCCCCGGCGATCTGAGTATTCATCTCCAGAATGTGCCCGAAATGACGTTCTGTCTCTGTAGTTAACCGCAGCCCTTCCTCGACCTCGCGGATCACATGGGACATGGAAGCCGTCGACTGGCTCATCTCAAGCTCCATGGCGCTCACCAGCTCTTCAATTCGTGTGGAGGACTCAGCGGATTGCTGGGCCAGCTTGCGCACCTCCTCGGATACGACAGAGAAGCCTTTTCCATGCTCTCCAGCTCTTGCGGCCTCAATGGAGGCATTCAGAGCAAGCAGATTGGTCTGGCGCGCAATATCCTGAATGGCCCCCACCATATTATGAATCTGGTGTGACTTCTGCTCCAGAAGGCTGATGACCTGCTCCGTCTCTTGTGCGGAGGTATGGATCGCGGACATCTGTCTAACGGATAATTGCACCGTCTCGCCGCCAATCATTGCCTGATTCCTTGAGGAAGCTGCCGAGCTGGAGATGTAGGTTGCACGCTCGGCAATACGCTGCACACCTGCGGACAACTCCTCCATCGCTTTCAGATTCTCCGCAGTGCTCTGGGTCTGACTATCCGCCCCCTCAGCAACCTGGGTAGCTGTAGAAGCAATATGCTGTGATTCCTTACGGGTCTGCTCTGCGATTTGCTGCAGCATCCCCGTCGATTCTTTTACCTTATTGGCTGCCCTTAGCCCACGGCTAATAATCTCCTGCAGGTTCAATCTCATCTCATTGTAGCCTCCGGCCAGTTGACCGATCTCATCTTGCACCGAGTCTGTGACCGACTGCGTAAAATCACCGGTCCCTGCCTGCCGTATCGCAGCGGATACGTGCTGAATACGGCGGCTTACCCGACGGATATACCATAGAATCAGCGCCAGGGTAACGGTCATCGCCAGCAGGCCCACAATGAGAAAGGTTCGTAAGAATGAGGCCATAATCACATCCATCAGCGATTGGGAAGCACCGACATAGAGAATGCCGATGATCTCTCCAGCGGCATTGCGAATCGGCTCATAAGCGGTCTGATACATCTGACCGACCACTACAGCCTGACCATAATAACTCTGCCCCTGCTTCAGTACAGCGTCAGCCACCGCATCCGATACCTTGGTGCCGACCGCCCGTTCCCCGTCGATCATTACATTGGTAGTTACACGCTCATCTCCTCGAAAGATTGTGACCGTATCCCCGGAGGCTTCACCAATCTCATCGACCAATTCAATGTTCCCGTCCATCAAGGTGGTACCTTTGTATAGCTGGCCTTCTCGCACCTCCCAGTCGCCTGGAATCTTGTATTGGATTAAGCGTCCTGTCATGTCCAGATCCCGTTTGGCCTTCTCCGTGGCGAACGCTGATATGCCGCGCTTCATCTCATAAGCCACACTGATTCCTATGGCTACTGAATAGGCGAGAATAATACCAATCAGGATGATACTTATTTTTGTGCCAATGCTCATGCTTTTCATGTCGTGAGCCACCCTTTTTCCGATAATTGTTAATATAGACCTAAATGAATTTCATGAAGATGCATATAACAATCAATGTATCGGTAAAATAATCCCGGCTTTTCATATGTTAGCAATGACATTAGTCACATTTTTTCGACAAAATTCAGCTTCATTATAGAGAAGTGTGAATAACTTTCTTGAAATAACGTACAGACAGCACGCCGAATAACGAATACAGCAGGGTGTAGATACTCATCACAAGCAGCATCGGGTTAACCAGTTCTGTACCGAAAAAGAACCATCCCGACTTCACCGCAAAATAGCTATGGCTGAGTCCGATCACCAATGGAATACCGAAATTAAAACACTGCTTGAGCCGAATGCCTCGCATCAGATCCCCCTCCGTGAAGCCAATCTTGCGTAGAATCGTATAGCTGCTCCGCTCCTCCTCCCCTTCATCCATCTGCTTGAAGTAGAGAATACACCCAGACGTCATCAGGAAGGACAGTCCCAGGAAGCCGACAATGAACATAATCAGGCCCATTCGGGCACGCCCGTCCAGCATAAGCTGCTGTTGAGATGTGCTGGGAGGCTCATGTTGCTGACTGGTATATATCTTATAAGCCTCCGTCTGCTCAGAGGATTCCGATATACGAACACCATAGTAGGTGGATGGCTCCTGTTGCAGCATGGACGAGCTGTGCTTCGCGATGTGCTGAAATGTAGCATCCGATACCACGGCGACAGGGGCCAACCGACTGTAATAGCCTGGCAAAATAGAAGTCTCATCAAGGCCGACAAGCTGTAGCCTTGCCACACCTTCTCGCAGATCGAACGTTACCTGCCCGGTCTCGTGCAGCGGGACCTGTCTTCGAGCAATACTTCCATAGCCCATGAACAATACCTCATCAGGACCCAAGGTTACTCCCTCCACAGTGCTGTCACTTACAACCCGCAGCTCTAGATGGGACCATCGCTGATCTGGAACAGCTTCGGCTGAGATCGCCCCCAAGACATTCGCAGAGACCGCTACACTTGGTCGCTCAACCTCTGTATAGTGGATTCTCTGCCCCGTCAAAGCGGCGGTGAACCGTTCCTTGGACGATGCATCAATGAAAGAGAAATCATCAGGGCTATTTTCTCTCGCCACTGCTGCGGCAGAGTAATAGGAAATATAACTGAGGGACAGCAGTCCGATTGCAAGTGCCGATACCGTCGTAATAATCGTGAGGAGCAGTGCATTGGACTTCATACGGAACATCAGAGACGATAAAGACAGCACTTCCTGAATGTTCAGATATCCCTGCTTGCTTCGCCTTATATAGTATAAAGCCAGACTAACCGAGCCTTTATAGATCATATATGTGCCTACAATCACAGAACCCAGAATCCACAGCATCATCCACATTAGTTGCATGGCATTGGATGGATCCTTCTCAAACATCCGTGCCGACATGTAATATCCAAGCAAGATGAATCCGATTCCGAGGAAGCCAATGACTATTTCCCAGCGGGACAAGTGACCTGCACGCTGCTGCGGGCGTGAGTTTGCACCGAAGAGAGACAGGATGCTTTGTGCCCTTATGAAGCCGTAGTTCATAATCATAATCAGCAGATACAGCGTGGCAAACACAAGAATGGTCTGCAGTAACGCATCCGTCGAGAAGCGAAGCGCCGCTTCCTGCTGCAATCCCATCACCTTCAACAGGACCATCAGCAACAGCCGGGAGACAGCAAAGCCAGCTCCAATACCACATATCAGCGAGCCAAAATAGAGCAGTAGATTCTCCGCGCTTAATATCCCGAAAATCCGCCCCTTCGTTAGACCGATCAATTGAAGCAGGCCAATCTCCTTGCTACGCCGCTTAATGAACATTGTATTAGCGTAGAGCAGGAAAATCGCTACGATCACTACGAGCATTACCGAGGCGGCTCCAAGTGCCGCCGAACCTTTAATTGAATCCTTCATCTCATTCAGCGAGGGATCATATTGCAAGGTCACGAAGGAGAAATACAGGGCCGAACTGAAGATGAGCGCAATCACATACAGGTAATGATTCGTGAGATTTTTCCGCAAATTTCTAACTATTAGATAGCTCAAGGTCATGAACGGACACCGCCCAGTACCCCCTGCGTGGTCATAATGTCATGGAAAAAATCCTGTCTCGATTGATCCCCCTGGTATAGCTGGGTGTAGATTTGCCCATCCCGAATGAACACAACGCGGCTACAAAAGCTGGCTGCGACAGGATCATGAGTCACCATCACAATCGTGGCTTGCTCGCTGACATTCAGCTCTGCCAGCTTGTTCAGCAAGTCCGAGGCGGACTTGGAATCAAGCGCGCCCGTTGGCTCATCAGCGAAAATAATACTTGGCCTGTGCACGAAGGCCCTAGCTGCCGAGGTGCGTTGCTTCTGTCCACCGGAGATTTCAGATGGGTACTTGTCCCGGAGTTCATAGATGCCGAGCTCCCTGGCAATCGCCTCGAACCTCGTGTGTGCCTCCTGCTTCGAGAGCTTGGTGATGGAGAGAGGTAGCAGTACATTTTCCTTCACAGTGAGTGTATCCAGCAGGTTATATTCCTGGAATACAAACCCCAGGTGGTGCTTGCGGAATTCCGCAAGCTGCCGTTCCTTCATGGCAGTGAACTCTTGCCCCTCGATCACAATACTTCCCTCGCTGGGCTTGTCGATGGAGGAGAGCACATTCAACAGTGTCGTCTTTCCAGAGCCGGAGGCCCCCATGATCCCGACGAACTCTCCTTTCTCGATTCGCAAATCAATTCCCTTGAGAACCTTCTGGTGGTTCCACTTGTTGCCGTATACTTTAGATATATTATGCGCTTCCAGTATCAACACTTCATATCAACTCCTTCTAACCCTCATCATACGGGTGATGCACCCCCACTGTCGCTCGTTTCGCCGAACAAAAAGAAGAAGCATGTGACATTGTTGTCACACGCCCGATATATCCATCATGCTATTGCGCATGGGAAAAGTCAGTACGCACAAGGTGCCTTCTTCCAGTGTCGATGTGACCTCCAACTGAATGTGCAGCAGATCGGTCACCTGCTTGGTCAAGTACAGCCCCATTCCCGACGCATCACCCTGCTGGCGGTTACGCGAGGAGGTGAAGCCCTTCTCGAAAATGCGTGGCAAATCACGAGCCTCTATTCCCCGCCCGGCATCCTGAATCATGAGCTGGACATGCCCAGCGCGCTCGTGACTGCGGATGAGAATGTCTGATGACTCGCTGTATTTCACTGCATTCGTAAGGAGCTGCCGCAATACGAAGCTGAGCCATTTAGGGTCTGTCAGCACTTGTCTAGCAGCCAGCTCCAGTTCAAAGCCGATGCCCTTGGACATACACCACGATTGCAGAGCGCGAATTTCTGTATTTAATATAGGCTCTAGTAGCGTCTCGGTAATCATCAGATCGTTCTCCATGGTCAATATCCGCTTCTGATGCAACTGTTGATCGAGCAGATGATGGATTCGCTGCCATTCATGCGACAGTCCCTTTCTCAGTTCCGGGTCTCCGACACGATCCAGCATGAGTCGCATCGCACTCAGCGGTGTTTTGACCTCATGAATCCAGGATAGCAGCTCATCCTTCTCCTGCTCCAGCTGCCGAATACGTGCAGCAGCCTCAGTCTGGTAGCGTGCAGCCTGACCGCTCAGTGCCTCGTGTACTATAGATTCGAATGGGCGATCAGCGGGCTGCAGGTCGTTCAGATCATTGATATGATCCCACTGCTCTAGACTACGGTAAAAACGAGTCTCCTTGTGGTATCTTACTGCCATAAAAGCTATACAGATGAGTCCATTCAGCACAACAATATATAGTATAGGCAGCAGCGGGATACTCACATCCACGAATGCAACGAATATCGTTAGTCCCTGCAGAGCCAAAATGAGCAGTAGCCAGCTTCGTTTCTCTCTCACATATCTTCGGATCATATGCAATCCTCATCCGTGGCGATATAACCTTGGCCAACCTTTGTCTCGACATAACCGTCCAGACCTAGTGGCACCAGCTTCCTTCGCAGGCGGTTCACATTCACCGTTAAGGTATTGTCGCTGACGAATTGCTCATGATCCCACAAGGCGCGGATGAGTTTCTCCCGTTCGACGATCTGGTTCTTACAATGAATCAGCAGCTTGAGGATTAACATCTCATTCTTCGTCAGCTGCACGCTTCCTCCTGCGCAAGTGAGCGTATTTTTACCGTACTCAATCGTAGCTCCCCGCCATACTCGCAGCTCCGTTTGTTGTGTACTGTAATTATAGACGCGCCGTAGGATTGCCTGGATCTTGGCAATCAGCACATCAAAATGAAAAGGCTTCTGGACATAGTCGTCCCCGCCTAGCTGCATAGACATGACCATGTCCATAGGATGATCCCGTGAGGACAGGAAGAGAATCGGCACATTCGAGTGTGAGCGTAGCATCCTGCACCAATGGAACCCGTCATAGCGAGGAAGCTGAATATCCATAATGACCAGATCAGGCTTCAATACCGTGAACTCCTGCAGCACACGATCATAATCCAGTACCCCATGCACCTCGTAGGACCACTGGGATAACCGATCTCGTATCTCTGTGAACAAGGATGCATCATCCTCAATCAGCATAATCTTGAACAAGCAGATCACCACTTTTCTATTCTGGCAACATCCGTCGCCATCAAATTCCTTCCCCCATTATACATGGGCGGCTAAGGAATTCGATGGGTGCTATTCAAGATTATTGCTTAATTCTAGCCCTCCGGGCTACTACCCCAAGTACGAATCCCCTTTCCTCTCATCATCGGAACCAGCCACAACGACGCTATCAGAAATAGAAGACTTGCCGTAGCAAATACACCCATTAATGAAAAGCTAACCTTCAGCAGCCCCGATATGGACATCCCGATTACAGTCAGTCCCGTGAAGACTGGCATCAACGTACCGCCCACTCTTCCCACGAAGCCTGCTTCCGTATTTCGCAGCAGGAGCGTGTTGATCCCGATATGGATGCATGGGAAGCCAAGACCGTTCAGCATTTGCAATGCGATGGTAAGGGGAACACTATGAGACCAGCCGGTCCCCAGCGTACCGATCATACTGAATAAGAGACCTACAGCGAGTAGGGTTTGTGGTCTGATCTTGCTGGACATTCCCATTAGCCATGCTCCCCCGAGCAGCATCGCTGCACCGTTCGCCATCATGAACCATTTCAGAGAAGACTTATCCAGCCCCAAATTCTCCATCACCACAAAGATAGACAAGGGCTGAATCAGCCCAGAGGCCAAGCCTGTAAAAGCAAACACTACCCCGAGCGTCCGCAGGACAGAGCTGGACCATACGTATCGAAGGCCTGCCCGCAGCTCATGGATGAACGAATCGTAGCGGGTGGTGGCCCGCTCTGCGGTGTCCTTGGGTAGCTGTGCCAGAATCAGCGCTGAGCTGAAGAGCAGGCCACCCATCAGTAGCATGGAGATCACAATTCCATATTGCTGATATACGAAGGTGCCCACGACAGGACCAATGACCATGAATATCGCAGTCAGCGATTGAAACATCGCCATGACTCCCTGTAGCTGCTCTTCAGGAACATGCTGCTTGAACAGCTTCATCGCCGAAGGCTGGGAGAACTGAGACAGAATCGCAGACACGAGCGTAGCCAACAGCAAGCCGTACCATGAGCCTGTTCCCAGCGTAAGTAGCACCACGAAGGCTGACAACCCGGATAACACATCACACCAGATCATCGTCCGCTTCGGTAGCCACCGATCCGCAAAGGTCCCACCAATGATAGCAAATACAAAAATAGGCGCATATTCAGCAATGGAAATCACAGATACATAGACAGGATTATTATTCGTTAGCTCCGTAACATAGAGCAAGATCGCAAAGTTCCGTATCCATATCCCCAAATGCAGACATACACGCGAGAAAATGACCGTAAGCACATAACGGTTCTTCAACACTTGTATCAACCTCTTTCCAAGCGGGCGCGGCCCGCTATCATTACTTTCATCCGGCCGGATGTTACCCTTCGTATTATGAGCACCACCTATTAGATAGTCAATATGTTTTTATAGATAATAATTATATTCATCTATAAATAAACAAACAAATATAACTATTGATTAGGAAAATAATCAAAAAAACAAACCAAAAAGACGATCAATATACCAACAGGATCTCTGTCGGTATATTTGATCGTCCCTAATGCAGCCGCCACCTATCCATAACTCACTCTACTCTATAGACGTACACCTTCGTGCGCTGGATATCCTTGCAGACAATGACACGCTCTGGCTGCCAGTCAGGCAGGGCAAAGCACACGCTAATGATGGTTGCTCCCGGTAATAGACGCTCATGGAGCAGGCTACTGAGCCGCTGCATAGCGGCAGGATACAGATAACAGACGATCACATCTGTCTGCTCCAGAGGCCATTTATACAGATCGGCCCTCCGAAATACAAGACGCTTCCCAAGCGAGTGACCTCGGCGAGGAAGCAGACCCCGTGATAGCAAGAAGCTAACGACTCCAAGTCGCAGCATGGTATATACATATGGAACCATTGAATTCTCTACTCCCGTAATCCGCCAGCCCGGACAGGCCCGAGCCAGATAGAAGGCCAATGAGCCCCAACCAGAGCCAGCCTCCAGAAGGGTTCCATATTGGCCCAGGCGTTGCAGCTCCGTGGCCACGACGGCCCGCGACTCGATGGGCGAGGGCATCGGAGAGATTCCGTTACGCCAGCTATACAGCACTATAGATATCAATATCAATAGACAGGCCACTACGAGGCACCCGGTCAGAATTGTCGTGATCAAATCTGCATTCATCTGTACATCCTTTCTTACAACACATATGTACTTCCTCTCTGATACCACATGTGTATTTCCCTTCTACATTCGTGAACAACCCCTTGGAGAGAGCATTTTGTATACATTCCACGACCGGTGTTCCATCAACAGAAGATAGTTGAGAAGATATTATTCGTTCATCTGTATATCAGCAAGCTTGGGGGCTTCCACGCATGGCTACGGAACTAACGTATGGTTACGGAACTTTTGTATCCTTCTCGTGAGCGCCTTGGTGCTGATTTTCGCATGGTTGTAGAACCATTGTAACCTTCCCGTGGGTGTATTGGGGCTATATTCTGATGTTTCTTTTCCTTGCTCAGAATCTTTGGCTTGATTTTTATAAGTTTAGTAACTAAACTAATAACATGAATACTAACCCATCCGAGCAACATACGCCTGGCACAGGGCAACGATCCGAGCAAGGCTCCCGTAATCTGGGACGCCTCATTATGCAGCTTCGCCGTCTGGAGCGACAGCCGCACAGCTTCGGTACAGCAGGGGCCCTGACGCCTAGTGAGATTCACACCATTGATGCCATCGGCCCGAATGGAGACCTGCTCATGAGCGAGCTGGCCAACCGTCTTGGGATTACCAAGGGGGCCGTGACCCAGCTTACGGCAAAATTAGAGGATAAGTTGCTTATCCAGCGTTCCCCTCACCCAACAGATTCAAGAGGGGTATTGGTCTCACTGACGGATAAAGGGAAGGAGGCTTATCTAGCTCATGAAGAGGTGCATATCAACTTCTATGAGCAGCTACGCTTACAGCTAAGCGAACAGGAGATTGATATTTTCGAGCATTGTATAGAGAAGCTCAATTCATTTTTGGAGCGATAATTAGTTCAACTAATTTTTTTACCATAATAGTATAGTTATTAAACAAAATCCACAATGCCACAGGAGGTTATGCAATTGCATCAAGCCAATACATCACACACAGCACCACTGTCCTCTTCGCATCTCCCCATGATGGCTGCTGTTTGTATAGGGGTATTTATTTCACATTTTACAGCGGGTGTCGTCAATATGGCCCTGCCTCATCTTGCAGCTGTCTTCCATAGCGATGCGAATACTGTGCAGTGGATTACAACGGGATACTTGCTGGCGATTGCAGCCCTGCTACCTGTAATGGGGAAGCTCGCAGACCGCTATGGCAGTCGAACCATACATAATCTCGGGTATATCGTGTTCGGTATCAGCTCCGTATTGGCAGCCTGCTCCCCCAACCTGACCCTCCTGCTAATTACACGGATCATGCAAGCGGCAGGTGCAGCCATGTTCCAGGCGACCAATATGGCCCTAATCAGCGTTCATTTGCCTCACAGCCATAAAGGACGAGCCTTCGGCCTGGTCAGCACCGCAGTAGCCCTGGGAGGAATGGCGGGGCCTGCTGTCGGCGGATTGCTGGTGGAGTGGGTTAACTGGCGCTCACTGTTCATCGTGCATATGCCCGCTGCCATCCTGGCTACCTGGCTGGCCTACCGCTATATTCCTGCGGTTAGACCGAAGCGTACGATAACAGCCTTTGACTATACAGGTGCCGTCCTATTCACCATCTTCATGCTCTTGCTGATTACAAGCCTTACGCAAGGCAGTTCACTCGGGTGGCATCCGCTTGTCATGCCTGCTGCAGCTGGATTCATACTGATGGCTTTATATCGTTGTGAGCGACGTCATCCTGATCCGTTCGTTCCGGTGGCAAGTCTGCGCATGCCTGCTATTCGTCTGGGGCTGACCGTCAGTTGTGTCTCATTCATGCTTACGAACGCTGTCGTATCCGCCTTGCCGTTCTATCTACTGCGCAGCGCATTGCCAGCCTCAACGGCTGGGTTGATGTTAAGTGCCTATCCTTTCATGCTCGCTGTATCAGGACCTCTCGCCGGATATCTATCCGATCGACATGGACCGAGAAAGTGGATGCTGGCCGGAATATCAATTACGGCGGCTTGCGTTCTTATTCTGGTGCTGAATCTGGGCTACATGCCAGCGGTGGGAATAAGCTTCATGCTTATTTTGCTAGGACTTGGAATGGGATTGACGGTATCGCCCAACAACAGCTTCATCATGAAGCATACGCCAGCTGGGCTGGCAGGCTCTACAGGAAGCATGATCGCGCTCTCCCGTAACACCGGGATGGCCGTAGGAGCCGCGATCGGCATCAGCTATATGAATGGAGGATTATTTGGATGAGAGATCAGATTATTGTAATTGGAGGATATGGGCATACCGGACAGATGATCTGTAGATCGCTGGGAGCGGCCTATCCCGGTAAAGTATTCGCCGCAGGAAGAAGCCTGGAGCGCGCAGAGCAATTCTGTGCTACGACAGATGGGCAAGTGGTGCCATTACAGCTGGATATCCGTAGCGACTGGAACCCGGAGCTTTTCCAGAACGTCAGACTGGTCGTTATGTGTATGGATCAGACCGACACGGCTTTTGTCCGCGCTTGTCTGAGCATGGGGATTCATTATGTTGATATTTCAGCGAATGGGACGTTCCTGTCACAGGTCGAGGCCTTGCATCCGATTGCTGTATCCCAGGGTGCTACTGCTGTATTGAGTGTCGGACTGGCGCCCGGATTGACGAACCTGTTGAGTCGGCATGCGGCTGATCACATGGATGAGACACACGAAGTTGACATATCCGTCATGCTTGGACTGGGCGACTCCCACGGCAAGGCTGCTATCGAATGGACGATTGATAACATGAACACCGAATACGAGGTCATAGAGCAAGGGGTCCCGATCACCGTCTCCAGCTTCAAGGATGGCAAAGTCATTGATTTCGGCGATATGCTGGGACGACACACTGCATACAGATTTAATTTCTCGGACCAGCATATCCTGCCACGCACACTTGCAATCCCGACCGTCTCCACACGATTGTGTCTGGACTCTGCTGTCGTCAGCAGACTGCTGTTTTGGTTGCGTGCCGCAGGCGTGTTCCGCTTGCTGCGGTTCGGCCCGCTGCGCCGGGCTGCTGTCTACTTATTCAGTAAGCTGCGGGCAGGCGAAGCTGTATTTGCCGTCAAAGTGGATGCGCGGGGGATCGTGAATAACAAGCCGATGTATATGGAATATACGTTGCAGGGCAGCAGTGAGGCTGCGATGACAGCCCGTGTAGCTGCAGCAATTGCAGCGATCGTGTGTCGCATACCTATACCACAGGGCGTCTATCATAGCGAGCAGCTATTCCAACTGCAGGATGCTCTAGGATCAGAGCTGAACGACGTACCGCTGAGCATACGGAGAAACGGCGAGCCATTCACGGTCTCAGGAGCATCATAGTCTAGTACATTGACCTGATCAAATATGAGTGTAGTGCCGCTGCATGCGGGGGGCCTGGGATCTATACTCCCATTTGAAGCACGAAAAAAAGGGGTGACTCCAGCCGTTTGTTGGCTTGGAGCACCCCCTATTGTTCGTTTGATTCCTATGCATTTTACAATATGCACAACACGCATGACTATGAATCAATTGAGCTTGATGATCCCCGTAGAATGCAGAAGCACCAGCAAGACGAGAATTGGTGCCACATAACGCATCATAAACAGCCATACTTTGAACCAACCTGCGGATAATCCGGCAGCCTCTCCTGCATTTTTCCAGAAGTATCCTACAAATATCGTAATAATAAATCCACATACGGGAAGCAATATATTCGATGTAATGAAATCAAGCCAGTCGAAGAAGGCTTTGCCGCCAAAAGTCAGTTCAGGTACCATCCCGAGCGACATCGCAGCCGGAATGCCCAGCAAAAATGCTAGTACCGAAGTGATGACAACAGCCTTGTTGCGAGTCCAGCCCCAACGATCCATGGCATACGTAACAGGAACCTCCAATATGGAGACCGCCGAAGTGAGCGCAGCGAAGGCTAGTAATACGAAGAACAAGCCTCCAAAAATGGCTCCAAGCGGCATAGCCGAGAAAGCAGCCGGAAGTGCAATGAATACTAGAGATGGTCCTGAGTCTGGAGCAATACCAAATGAGAACGTCGTTGGAAAAATAATCAGACCTGCAACAAATGCGTAGATCAAGTCGCCCGCCCCAACGGCCAATGAGGCGGCACCCAAGGACTGCCTCTTATCCATATAAGCACCATAAGTGATCAAGATCCCCATCCCAAGTGACAGAGAGAAGAAGGCATGTCCCAGCGCAACCAACGCCGATTGCGCTGTCAGCTTGGTGAAGTCTGGCTGGAGGAAGAAGGCTACTCCCTCTGCCGCTCCTGGAAGTGTGACGGCACGAATCATTAGGATGAGTAGGAGGATAATCAGACCGGGAATGAGAATTTTGTTGAATTTCTCAATACCTTGTGAGATACCACGTGCTACAACCCAGCCCGTAAGGACTAAAGCTGCAAGCTGGAAGCCAATGGCACCATAGCCTGTAATGAAGCTGCCAAACTGTCCACTGAAATCCGTCTGCTTAAATAATTGACCAGAAAACGCTGCGTAAGCATAATATAATGTCCAGCCTGCGATGACGACATAGAACGAAAGTATCAGAAATGGCGTAATGACCTGCAGTATTCCCAGGCGAGCCCAGATGGGTCCACCGCCAACTTTGGTGAAGGACGAAGAAGCGCTGCCCCGACCACTCCGGCCAATAGACAGTTCTGCCAGCAGGACTGGCATACCAATCAACAACAGGCAGACAATAAAGATCAGAAAGAATGCTGCTCCCCCGTATTGTCCCGTAATATAAGGGAACTTCCACATATTCCCCAATCCTACAGAGCTGCCGATGGCAGCCATAATAAAGCCGAAGGACGAGAAACGTTCCCCTCCTGACGACTGATTTGATGTACCTTTACCCAAGCTCATAAAATCCCCCTTAGTCATCTCTCTGTAGATTTATCCACATATTATATCCCAAGATGTCAGCTAGGTCAGTAAGAAAATACAACTCTATTATCGCTATATTTTTCTAATCTATACTTTTTTAGTACAATACTTAGATGAGCGGGCAAGAACATAGATGACCCGACCAATATATAGGAGAGAGGAGATACTGATGGATTTTTTTGAATTGTTAAAGTATGCCTTTCTGGGGCTGCTACAGGGAGTAACCGAACCAATTCCTGTATCATCCAGCGGGCATCTGATTATTGCTGAGCATCTACTGGGTATACATATTGAAGGGCTGAGCTTTGAGGTGCTGGTTAATTTTGCATCCCTGATCGCGGTGCTTATCATCTATCGTCATGACATTGTAAGGATTGCCGGGAATGGCTGGCTATATCTGCGAAAAAGAGAGCCTGAGGCTCGTGCGGACTTCATGTTCATTATTTATGTCATCGTCGGTACAGTCCCCATCGTCATCTTCCAGCCTTTATTAGGCGGACTGCTGGATCGCTACTCCAAGGACCTGAATGTCATTGGCGTAACACTGCTAATCACAGGGATCGCACTGTGGCTGATTCGTAATATGCGCGGACGCAAGCAGGACAATGATCTCCGCTATCGCGATGCGATTATTGTGGGTCTGGCCCAATGCGTGGCCCTCTTTCCGGGGATCAGCCGCTCAGGCTCTACCATCGTGGCGGCCATGGGAACGGGGATGAGGCCAGCGACGGCATTGCGCTATTCCTTCTTCCTGTACATTCCTGTCAGTATCGGAGCGATGGTGCTGGAGGGCCGCAACATGCTGGAAGACCCAATGCTGGGTCAACTGCTGGTACCTTATTCACTGGCCTTCATTTGCTCGTTAATTGCCTCTTACTTTGCATTACGCTGGTTCATGGGCATTATGGCCAAGGGCAATCTGCTGGTCTTCTCCATCTATTGTCTGCTGGCAGGACTGGCCGTACTCATTTTCCTATAGGATTACGCATAGGATATACGCAACCATACACCATGCAAGCACCTAAGAATGCATCAAAGGACGCCGAGTATTCGGCGTCCTTCTTCATACGTAAAGTATTCACAACTCATACAGTTACGGAATTCATCAATTATACAGTCAAGGAATTCATAAGTTACATAGCTACCGAATGTGGTTAATACCTTTAAAATAGCCCTGCAATCATGTGCATAGACATCGCTTCATTATATGTAGCAAGGTCCTTGATTGCAAGTTGCTGTGAATTTTGATATTGTTATATTCAGGTATAGCAAAATCCCCCTTGCCCTACAAGGAGGATCGTTCGGACAGGCCTTGCCTGTACCTAGCTATATTTGCTTGCCTATTACACCACGCAAAGGAGGCGAACATTATGGCAAAAGACGTACTGTGCGAAGTTAACGCCTGCACTTTCTGGGCTGAGAACAACAAATGCAGCGCAAGCTCCATCTACATTGTTAGCCACACTCCAGAGAAAGCAAAGAACTCTGAGCAGACTGACTGCAAAACCTTCGAAGCTAAATAATGCTTCAACTCATCGTGTATTGCAATTTATGTGTTCCATTAAAGGAGCCCCTGCCAGGGTTCCTTTTTTCATGATCTCAATAGCTTCAATTCATCTTATGTCATTGTAGCAAGAATGATAATTATTATCAAGCCCTTTTTCGCAGCCGTGAAGCCAAGCAACGCACAACGGTCAGATAATCTTATTTTGTTATCCCAAGAGGTTCTTATTTCATATAATTAAAGGCGACCTCACCAAGAGCATCCTCCAGATTCCGCATCGCTCTATACTGTGACAGATTGAACGATTGCCAGCCTTCGTGGCCCCTTGATGCCATAACATCATACCGCTCCTGCAAGTAGCCTCTCATCGCTGGATATTCCTTCGAGAAATCAATCAGCTTCGGCGTCGCCTCCACCGACAGATTACTCAGGTATACAGCATCAATTCGCCCTGTCTCACGATAGCGCTGGATATTCTTCTCGGCAATGATCTGGTCCATTCCAATGTAATTCATCAAGACATATGCACATAGACCGAGGACGATGTAGCATTTGGCCAGGGGAATCTGCTTCCAGCGAATCCGGCAGCCAGCAATGATTAACAGCAAGCCAAGGAAGATCATGAAGGCATGAACCAGAAAGCGTATATAGGTGTATCCATACATCTCCTCGTACAGCAGCAACCGCTGATATCCCGAGTACAGCATGACTCCTGAGCAGGCGAGCAGGACATATAGCATGACGCGATTCATGGACTGCACAAGACCTTTTTCCTCTCCACTCAGCAGCATCACAAGCAGTATGATGGTGAAGTTAATCGCTGTCACTACGACGAGCTCCAGGAATCCGCTACGTGCATACTCCGCATAGGACTGTCCCTCTGGCAGCAGGCCTTGCCCCGCACCGAACAGGTAGCTGAATTGAATAGCCACGAACAATACATAGACCAAATTGATCGTAATCAGCACAGTCGCTGTAATGACAGGGTCCAGTCTTGGTTTCTCGACATCTGCAGCCCATTCTGCCAGTCTTTCCTCCAGTGCATCTCCTGTTCTGGCTTCGGATTCATAACGTTTGAAGTCAATGAAGCCCCAGAGATACATGAAGAACAGCAGTCCGAAGAAGATCACCCATAAGAAGCGTGCCGTTCCTTCTCCGAAGCTCACCTGACGGCCCAGCCAATTCGGCAGCAGTGAGAGAATGTAGTTGAAGCCTCCATCTGCTGAAGATAATAAGGAGATGACAATGATCAGCAATGGAAAGGAGATGAGCAATCCGAGCAGTACTTTGCCAAGTGTGCGCTTATGCTTCTCATCCATGCTACGCCCACTCGTGCTTCTCACGACTCGAAAGACGGTAGGGACATGCCGCAGGCTCTGGACAATCACATGATCAAGTGCATCTCCCACCAGCTTCAGCGCAGACCAGTCCAGACGGCGTTCACTAAGGGAGTAGGCCATATGTATGAAGAATAGTCCTGGGATAACCAGCAGATTGAGGACATAAAATACCACATTCGAGAACAGCACATAGGTCAACGACAACAGCATAATTGCGGTAAACATCAACCAGCCGAACCAGGTGAATGGACGCAGCTTATCCTTCGCGAATACATACATGTAGCCATACAGACAGGCAACAAAGATCGGATAAGAGACAGCCGGGTCATGACCAAAAAATAAATATTGATGAACAACCGCCAGCACGAATGCACCTAACAAGGAATATAAGGGACGACGATCGGAATAAAGCCATGATTTTTCCATTAAATATTACCTCCATCGTGTTCTAAAACCTATTGTAGATGATAAAATAAGAAGATAAAGAGAAGAAAAAAGGTGACAAACTTCCTATTTTAGGAGTGAACACGTGGATGAAATTACATAGCCAATTTCTTAGGCTTCACGCCCGTTACGGGGAAAATAATGAAATTTTCGTTACGATGGACGAGCTGGCTGTAACCTTTGACTGCACCCATCGTAATGCTCTCACGATCATCAACCGGATGGCCCAGATGGGCTGGATCCGCTGGACCCCACAGCGCGGGCGCGGACGTCGCTCTACATTGGAGTTCCTGACCCGACCGGAGGAGATCGCCGTCCAGTCCATGATGCAGGCCATCAATCGTCGCGATATTCAGCGAGCCATGGACCAGCTACAATCACACTCTCCATCGGCTACATTGCAGGAACGGCTGCAAGGCTGGTTCATGACGTATTTCGGCCGTCACTCGGAGGTTCGCAGTAACAAGCAGATCGATATGCTGCGGTTGCCGATTCGGCAGCAATTGCATACGGTCGATCCTCTATACATGAATCTGCTGGCCGAATCCTTCGTATCCAGCCATATCTTCGACGGACTGGTTCGCAAGTCGAACACTACTGGAGGGCTGGTGCCTGGCATTGCCCATGCATGGGAGACGGACGCTTCACGCAAGCTGTATACCTTTTATCTACGCAAGGAAGTGCTGTTCCATAATGGTAAAATGCTGACTGCCTATGACGTGGTCTATACGTTCGAACGATTGATGCAGACCTCGCAGCGGATGCTATATAGCGCCATCTTCAAGCAGCTGCAGTCGGTACGTGCACTCCATCCGTACATGGTGACCATGGAGCTGAAGGAGCCTAACGAGCTATTTCTGCCTTTTCTGTGTACTAGCCGGGCGGCAATTGTACCCCGAGACCTGGATCAGCTCGGTGACAAGCAATTCGGACAGCGACCGATCGGTAGCGGCCCATTCCAGCTGCGCGAGATGAACGATAATCTGTGTGTGCTGGAGGTGTTCAAGCATTATTATCAGGAGCGTGCTCATCTGGATCGAGTTGAAATTGTACACGTTCCCTGGCAGATGACGGACAGCCCGACTGGCGAGATCGACACCGGGATCGATATGGAGGCAGGCTCCAACGAGCCACTCTCTCCCTTCCACGTCATTCACAATCCGGCCGTGAGGGATTCCGCTGCCTGGAGTCAGATTCACTCGGATGTATCTGTCCGCAAATTCGTGACCTTCAACACCAAGAAGACCGGACCGCTGAGCGATCCGGCCATACGAGCCGCCATATGGAATGGTCTGAAGAGAGGGACTATGGTAGCTGAGAAAGCAGAGTCTGGAAAGACAGTTGAGGATGTTGAAGCAATTGAGGCAATTGAAGCAGGAAAGACAACAAAGCCAACGAAGGCAGCAAAGTCAACGAGATCAGCCGGGCAGCAAAAGGCACCCTTGACTACCAATACTAAGGAGCAAGCCTTCGAGCCGCTGCGCATTGCTACCATTAATCATTACAAGGCGGATGCCGAACAGGTTGCTGCAAGTCTTCAGGCCTGTGGTTATGCATGTCGGGTCTTCTCTTCCTCGGCTGAGGAATTCAAGGGGCCAATCCGGCTGGAAGCCGACCTGATCGTCTTCTCTCTCATTCGGGACCGCGACGAGCAGCTCCGCCTGTACGACCTGTACTCGACCATTAGCGAGCATGTCGAGCCACATACCCGTACAGACATCCGATCAAGGCTGGAAGCCATCATTCGTGAGCCTGACGCGGCTGCGAGAGATATCGGCTTTCGGACGATTGAGGAGCTGCTGATGAAGGAGCATCAGCTGTATATTTTATATGAGCATCCAGTACAGACCGCATTCCTCCCCTCCCTGCGCGGCGTTACCTTCAACAGTCAGGGATGGGTGGATCTGCGGCGGGTATGGTTCCCACCCGAAGCATGAGGTAATGGACGATGAGAAGAATAGTCTCTGACCTGGTCGGACGCTAAATGATGATCGCTAGTGCCCGAGAAGCTCAGCTTGGCGTCACGAATTCGGAATGGTTACTTCATTCGCATAGTTGGTTGCCATGATGCGGGCAACCTCCTTTGAATCCGTGGACTGACCAAGCGCCCACATCATTTTGGTCACAAGTGCTTCTGTCGTCATATCATAGCCGGGGATAACCCCCTTCTCCAGCACCTTCTGGCCGACCTCATAGATCGTAAGATCGCCACCTTCATACGGACACTGAGTCGTCACGGCTATGCTAATGCCCGCTTTCATGAGCTGCTCAATCTTGTCGATCAGGCTTCGCTCCTTGAATGGGACACCGCCCATGCCGAAGCCCTCGATGACAATCCCTTGGTAGCCAAGAGCTTGGATCGCATCGAAGATCCCTGGATTCGTGCCCGGAATCAAGCGTAGCAGGAATACGCCCGCCGAGTAGCTCTCATTATATACATGGTCCACGGGTGCAGCAGGCAGCAGCCCCTCCGTGAAATCAATCGCTCCCTGCTCCACGAGTCCAATATAAGGATAGTTAATGCTCTCAAAGGCATTGTAGCTACGCGTGCGGATCTTCGAGGAGCGCGGGCCGTTGATAATCTTGCCATTAAATACAACGAACACACCCGTTGCTTCACTGCAGGCTGTCACGAAGGAATCAATGATATTCCTTTGTGAATCGCTATTCTCAGCCAGGATAGACACCTGTGATCCGGTCAGTACTACGGGCTTATCCAGCGTACCCAGCATGAAGCTCAGTGCTGAGGCGGTGTAGGCCATCGTATCTGTACCGTGTGCAATGACAATCCCGTCGTACTTCGGCAACGAATCTCGTACCAGTCGCGCCATCAGGACCCAGTCCTCTGGCTGCGTATTCGTGCTGTCCATGCTCATAAGATCATGCGCATCGATGTGGCAGATCGTGCGCAGCTGGGGAATCTGCTCCAGAATGTTATCTGCCGATTGCGTCGGGGTTAATCCATGCTCTTGGTGAGAGGATGAAATTGTGCCCCCGGTATTAATAAATAGTATGTTCTTCACAATGCACTGTCCTTCCGAATAGCCAATATGTTATCCCTCAGCATCCCCTAATTGCCCAAGGGGAAAACACAGCAGAAATCATCAGGAATGGGCCTGATTCATACGATATGCTGAGTGTGAGTTGTATGAAATTAAAATCGACTTCATTATACGGCAGGAGGACTTGAAATGGAACTCAATCGTGCTGTGGCACTAGAGATATACAATAGTAAACATTGATCTAATGTAACAAAAACCACGTGAAGAATCTGTTGTCAGACACTTCGCGTGGTTGCTATGTTTTATCTGGACTTGTAATTAGCGAATTTGACGCAACGCTCGTCATCCTTGTCCTTGACTGTAAGATTTGTTTTGTTAGTCAAACATAGATGGGCTTATTATTTGGTCCAGCTTTCAATCACTTTCACGCTGTCGCCATCCTTCGCGAAGTGCAAGAACTGCATCACATCACCGGCAGTCTTCTCGCCAGTCTTCGTGTCCTGATTGGTGATTCTGTAATGAATGGCGGCCCAATCTCCACTGATTATCATACTATCAAAGCGAATACGCTTTACTTCGGTGGATTCAGAAGCGTTCTTGACGGAAGCCTTGTATTCCTCAAGAGTCATAGTTGTATCATTCGTATGGTACTGCAGGTTGCTGTCATAATAGGAATCTGCGCCATCCGTCCAAGCATCCATACCTTTATTCCAATTTTCAAAATCATTCAATATGGCCTGTTGAATCTCCTTAGCCATATCATCTTCGATCGGCGTAGGATAGGTAACAGGATACTTGGCTGCAAGATCCGTTGTATCGGGGATCGTCGCATTCACGATGGCATCCAATGCCGCCTGCTGTGCCGCTTTCGCAGCGTCAGTCTGGAAGGTCGTCAGACCAGCAAAATCTGCGCCCTTTGTTCCTGCCCAGCCTTCCACAACTCGAGTGCCCAGCTCATCTCCATAGTCCTTGAAGTGCACAAACTCCATCACACTTCCATCTGAAGTTTTTTGGGTCTGTCTGTTGGTCGTTGAAATATCGTAGCGAATCGCAGCCCAGTCACCGGAGATGATCATATTATTGAAGTTGCCCATTTGAATGTCGCTGGACTGCAGCGTCGCATTCATGGAATCCTGATATTCCTTCAAGGTGAGCTTCACACCATGAACGTTGTACAGGGAATCCTCAGTATACAGAATATCGCCCCAGGTTTCCCATGCATCATAGCCTCTGTTCCAGTTTTCGAACCCATTCAGCAGTCTATTCTGAATGTTTTTCCCCATTTGCGTGTCAATAGGGGTAGGGTTGATGACCGGAAAAGTAGCCGATAGCTCCTCAGTATTATCATAGGAATCAGAAATAACGACCGCAGACTCACTTGGGATCGAACTTGCCGCGCTCACAGCAGGACCCGAGCCCGTTTTCGCTCCACACCCCACAGCAACAACCATGATGGCCAAGGCTGTCGCACCCGCCACCAACACCTTCGTTATATTTTTGTTCATAATGATTCTCCTCTCATAATTTCATCAGATTAATAGACTTACTGCCCACCAGACAGTGGGTCGTCGAACAAGGGTACTTCCTTTCTTGTTGATATTCGTATCTTAGCCTGCGAAGGTTGAACCAAAGTAAAATCAAACCGATTTTTCATGATAAGTGCGCACAAGCAAAAACAGTTGAAGCACGAACCTTGACCAAGGTGTGTGCTTCAACTGTTTTTTTATCTCTATTATATTGCACTCGGTTATACTGCACTCGTTAGACGGGGAGCTCGATGATAAAGGTACTTCCCTCCTGAGGTGTACTCTCTACATGAATCTTACCTCCACACAGGGAAATAATGCGAAAAACTATGGAAAGACCAATACCGTTACCCCGCACAACGGAGGTTGTATCGTGCTGATAATATTTCTCAAAGATACGCGCGGCGGTTTCTTCGTCCATGCCCACACCGCTGTCGGAGAATGTAAGCGTAAGCTGATCTGAGGTGCATTTGGCAGAGATTTTGATTTCCCCATATTCAGGCGTGAATTTGATGGCGTTGCTAAGCACATTGATCCATACCTGTTCGATCAGCTCCGCATTGCCCACATAAAATATATCGTCTACATCCAGCTCTAGCTCAATCTTCTTCTGTTCAATTTTCGGAAGCAGCAGGATTACACAACGTTTTATTTGCTCGGATAAATCGAATGCTTCTTTTTCAGTGATGATCTCGCAGGCTTCGACCTTGGAAAGCAGAAGCATGTTATGAGATAGAGCAGACAAACGAAGGGATTGATCGGCAATGACCTGAAGATACTGAATCCGTTCTGGGCTCTCAATGCCATCTCCTGTATCAATAAGGTGTTGGGCAAATCCGGAGATTGAAGTAATCGGCGTCTTGAATTCATGAGAGAACTCGTTCACAAAGTTCTGCATCTCTGCCTTTGTGTTTTTCAGTTCTGCTGTCATACGATTAAATCCATCATAGATCGGTGCATATTCTTCTGCCTTTTTGCTGTCTAACCGAACCTCCAGATTACCAGCGGATACCTCTTGTATTCCAATTAACAGATCACCCATTTTCCGGCGAACGGACCGTAGCGTAAAAAATGTCCCCAAACCGACAGCCATCATCATAAGCGGGATGATAGCCAGCATGGAAAGAGCGTTTTCCCTCGTCATGCCCAGCCAGTATGTAGCGATAAATCCATAGGCCATCACTGCGCCGACAACTACGATTGCATCTGCAATGAGAACCCACCGGAACTGAACCAGCTTAAAGATTTCGCCTTGTTTATACCGTGTCATTGCCGCCTCCCATCTTATGGATGACCGCTTTATATCCTAGCCCCCGAATGGATACCAACTCGAATTCCTTGCACATCGAGAACTTGTTGCGCAGACGGCTGATATAGGTTTTGATGGTATCGTACTCCGTTTCCGAATCATAACCCCAGATCTCATCCATCAACTGCTGTTTGGTGAATACGACATTGGGATAGGAGAGAAACTTGTACAGCAGTTCAAATTCCTTGTTTGTTAGTGGAATGGTCTCTTCGTTATACTTAGCGGAAAAAGTGTTCTGTTCCATCAAGAGGTTACCGATCACAATTCGCTTTTCGTTGGCAATCTGTGCTCGCCGTAGCAATGCCTCGATACGCCAAATAAGTTCCTCATAGTCGAGGGGCTTTGTCATGTAATCATCCACGCCTGAGGCAAAGCCCTCCTTTTTGTGGGCAAAGGTGTTCATGGCCGTCAGCATGATCACAGGCGTCATATCGTTGACATTCCGCAGGGACCGCACCAGGTCATACCCATTCATGTTTGGCATCTGAATATCCACGATGAGCAGATCAATATGTTCGCGGTCGAGAACCTCCAACGCTTCTTTGCCATCAGCTGCTTCTTTGATTTTATATAACGGGCTCAGCTTCGCTTTCGTCAAAAGACGCACCATCTCATCATCTTCAACGATAAGAATTGTAATCATACATGCCCTCCTTTTAGATTACTATAAAGCATATCTACGGAAGGTTGAACAAAAGTAAAAGGAATAAAAATATTTATGGATAGGATGCCAAGACCCATATCTTATCCTTCTCTAGTCGATTATATCCACTACTTAAGCATACGGTCACATGGTACTAAAGTAGTAGTCTGCCCCCCCCTCCAAGGGAGGGACCTATTTCTTAAGCTCTATCCAATGCGCTACAACGCTTGAACGGATACAGGACCATGCTCACGGAACTGCGATTGATCCAGTCCTGCGTAATCATACAGATACCCTTCGTAGATGATCTCAAATGCAGGATGACAACCAAAATCAAACGGTGTTACCAGCCCAGATGAACGCTCCCACAGCTGGATTCCTGTCCGTCCAAGTACCTCTGCCACAAATTGCGAGCAAAAAAATGCATTGTCCCGCTCAACGCTAAAGTTCAGCAATACACCGAATAGCCCTACCAGATTGTACCGATAGACACCCTCATGCTCCTCAAAGGCTTTCAGTAGGCGCGCTGTCTTCTCCTTCTGTCCATAACTGACGGGCAGACGAAGCAGCATGCACCTCGTATGTGGAAAGCGCCGATAGACCCCCCCATACACGTCCTCGCGAACGAAGCCCGCTACCCACGGATTATAGGGCCGCTTCCGTCCAAAGCTGTATAGATCCTTCAGATTGGCATCCAGCGACAACGATGCATGATTGTATGGTGCCGACGTTACCTGCTTGATGAGCGTGCTGAACCATGTGCCAGTGTCTGTCAGAAGGACATATAGACTGGCCTCATCGCGCTTGTGAATGTGCCGAACCTTGTCCCTATTGTGATTCATTACCGATTCACCTCATTACAACGAACTGAGGCTAATTATAAATTCCAACCCTGCTGCTCAAGAACAGACCTGCGCACGGATTCCCTACTGGACCTTAGGCCAGATTGAACACAGACCTCTGGAACGTTTATAGCGAATTGCACCCTGAATAATTTTATCGACTTGCCTCTAATCAACCTGTTCCTCCCCCATAGTAGTCCAGGCTCTATTCCCCTCCATTTTTCCAGTTATGTATTCTATAACTAGCTTGTTTATTTTTATTCATGTGTGGTAATCAAGCTTAAGGAGGATGATGCATACATGAAATGGATTGATAAGTGGAAGGCCGTTCAGCAGTATGAACAATCTTCGTCCGAATGCTTCCTGACCATCTATCTCAATACCGAGACCGCCAATGGTGCCAATGCCGAATGGCCGCTACGTCTGAAGAACGGGCTTAAGAAGCTCATGGAGTACTCTCTTTCGGGGGAAAGTCCTGAGCAGCAGAAGACACTCAAGCGCCTCTGTGCCAAGGTCGAGAAGGACATCAACAGTCATCGCACGACGCTAAAGAAAGGGCTTATTGTCATCGCAAGCTCCTCCGGCGACCTGTATTTCCTGGAGAAGCTACAGGTGCAGCTTCCAAATGCGTTCTACTGGGAGTCTTCTCCCCATCTGGATGAAATGAACGAGGTATTCACTCAGTATCCGGCTGCAGGCGTCATTCAGGTCGGCAGTGATCATATTCGGGTGCTGGACACCCTGCTCGGCAACATTCACCAGGAGTACCGCTTCGATTGGGACAGCCAGACGGAGAATTGGCGTGAGCATATTGGCGCCGAGAGTGTCAAAAAAGTGTCAGGGCGTACCCAGAGAGAGAACTATGATGAGCGGATCGCCGTGAACAAGCAGCGATGGATGAAACGAATCATCCCGGTATTGCAGCGCTTCTCCAAGCAAAAGCGTTGGCAGGAGCTCATATTCACAGGTGAGAAGGCTCTGGCGGCGGAGCTATCCAAGGAATGTGACTTCGCCAAGACAAGAGTCATTTCGAAAAACATGAACGGCGCGCCCGCCCACGAGGTGCTGAATGGCGTATATTCGGTTATTAAAGCTTAGTTGTTAAGATACAAGCCCCATTGCGATAATACAAAGGTCCTTCCAGACTCTTATGATGATATGGAAGGACCTTTTGAGGTAAAGAAGCAGTAATATTCTGCTATCCAGCTTCGCCTGTACAAACACCCGTAACGAATTCAATCTGCTGGGTTAATTGCTGCAGCTATATATCCTCCCAGATTCGTTGTGGTTTCACGTGGCCACGGTAGTACATCTCCGCTAGATATCAGGCATCTTGAGCATCCCTTTTCACATTACGTAGCTGTGCCCCTTCGCACGTTTGCACTGCTTCCGGCAAGCCCTTTGCCGCCATCAATATTGCAAGTCTGGTCTCCAAGATGGAGAACGACCCGGCGAGGGTGGACGCCTTCGGCAAGCTGATTGCCGATACAGCCCTCACCATCTCCAGAAGTCTTGGCTTCCGGGGAGAACGACTCTTCCCTGATCCCACTCCGTAGATCCAAGCACATGACCTGGCAAGCTGCTCGGGATCACTTTGAATGAACGGCCGAGAGCGCCGTCAGCACTCATCTTTCCAGATGGGCTGACGGCGCTCTTTGGCATACATAATGGGTTAAATTTCTGATGGAGGCTACAACCGCTTCAGCAAATCTTGAAGTGTAGCAAACACATAATTAGGTACAACCGTGCTCGTCAGCAGCTCCTCGCTCCCAGTGACTCCAGTGAGAACGAGTGCGGTGTGGACACCGCTGTTGATACCCATCATCATGTCCGTTTCCAAGCGATCTCCAATCATGAGACAGCGGCTCGCCTCCATGCCTGACAGCTGCAACGCCCTTTCTGTATAATAAGCGGAAGGCTTGCCTGTCATCACATGAATGTCGCGCATGCTCGCCGCCTCGATCGACTTGGCGATCGGCCAGGAATCGGGAATGATGCCACCCGGCACAGGGCAGAACGGGTCGGGATTCGCCACGATGAACTGAGCTCCGTTCCGCGCTGCGAGCATGCCCGCCGCCATCTTGGCGTAGGAGAATTCCCGGTCCAGTCCAACGACCAGATGCGTCGCTTCCATTGGCTCCTCCGTCAGCACAATCCCCAATCCATCCAGTTCCTGCGCAAGCGCCTGCTCGCCAATCACGAAAGCACGTACATTGTGCCCGTTACATTGCTCCTTAAGATAGGTCCCTGCCACGTAGCCTGCCGTTACGATCTCATCCAGCGTGGGAGCAAGCCCCATCGTCTGCAGTCGCAGACGGCACTGCTCCCGTGTATATACCGTCGTGTTCGTAAGATACATAACCTTCCTGCCCGCTTGCTGCAAGCGAGGGATCAATTCGCTCACACCCGGCAGGAGGTCATTGCCTGTATAAATCGTTCCGTCAAGATCAAAGAAGTAGGCTTCATACAAGGACGGGTCCAGCTCCCTCATGATGCTTTCTCCATGTGTCATGTGCGGGTTCAAGAGGTTAGAGTGCCAAATGCTGCCGGAGCAGCTGTTTTCCTTTCACCAGCTGATTCAGGTCCGTGCCCGGAGCGTACTCCAGGATCAATTGACAAGGAGCCTCTACTTCCCGCAGCGCATCGTATATAGGCTGCCACAGGATAGACCCTTCTCCGATAGGCAGATGCTCGTCCCCTTTGCCAGAATTATCGTGCATATGCACCGAGCAGAGACGCTCCTTTACATTGCGGATCATGGTGGGAATATCCCATCCGTTCAGATGGGCGTGTCCTGTATCGATAAGATAACCTAAGGTAGAATCCATGCCATCCAGACAGTGCACATACTCTTGCTCTGTATATATGGAGGCTCCTTGATATCCTACATTCTCCACCGCCAGCTTGACCCCGAGCGTACGCGCCACAGAGGCTAGCTGGTCCAAGTATTGCTGTGCGCGCTGCTGTGCGACCGCCTTGTCGAACGCCGGGGAGAAGCTGAAGCCGGGATGAATGACGACATGCTCCGCTTCAATCTCATGAGCAAATTCGATAGCTTTCTTATATTCCTCATAGGTGGCTTCGCGGATCGCTTGGTTCTCGCTCGTCAGATTCGTATCCCACGCAGGAGGATGAACCGAGAAAGCTACCGGGTAACTGCGCAGTACGCTCTTCATCGCTCGGATCTGTTCATCCATCTGGTCCCACTGTATTCCGTCCATCAGCAGCTCAATCTTGTCGGCACCATGCTCCATTAATCGTTCCACATTCTCCTCTACAGAGCGGGTCAACAGCGGCAGGTCGGAATAACTAATTTGTGTGTTCATGGTACTGCTCCTCCTCTATAGATACATATATCTTCAGTTCAACTTACTGCTGCTTAATGCTTAGACTATTTCAATTTCAGGCCTCAGGTATAAATCAGCTTGTGCTGCTGCACCTGGAGTTGCACCTCGTCTCCCTCGTTCAACTGGATATCGTTGGGCACATCCAATTGCAGCCGCTGTCCTGCAGCCTCCGCCAGCACACGGTAACGCTCGCCCAGGAAGATCGTCTCCCGAATTCGAGCCGGGAAGCACTGACCGGATACCCCGGCAAGGGACATATCCTCTGGTCTCAGAAATGCCTCCACGATCTCACCTTCCATCATGTCACGGCTGCCGTGATAAGGAACCGTTGTAAATCCGAATTGTACCGCCCAGCCCTCATCTGTACGGACGGCACGCCCCTGCAATCGATTCACCTGCCCTACGAACTGGGCCACGAAAGGAGACTTCGGCTGGCGGTATACCTCTCTTGGCGTACCAATCTGCCGAATCGCTCCTTTGTCCATGACTGCAATTCGATCTGCAATAGCCATGGCCTCCTCCTGATCGTGGGTAACATAGACCGTCGTCATATTCAATTGCCGGAACAGTCTTGCCAGCTCCAGACGAAGATGCTCCTTGAGCTGGGCGTCCAGAGCCGTCAGCGGCTCGTCCATGAGCAGAATTTGCGGCTCTGTCGCCACAGCACGGGCCACAGCCACCCGCTGTTGCTGCCCGCCCGACAACTGCGCCGGTCTGCGATCCTTGAGCGCCTGCAGGTTCATCAGCTCCAGCATCTCGTTCACCTTGGACGCGATCTCCTGCTTGCTCTTCTTGCGCAGCTTCAAGCCGAAGGCAATGTTCTCCGCAACCGTCATCGTCGGGAACAGGGCATACTGCTGGAACACAAGACCGATATCGCGCTTCTCGGGCGGCAGGTGAGTCATCTCCTTGCCGTTCACTGTGATGGAGCCGCCGCCGGCTTGCTCCAATCCAGCCAGAATGCGCAGCAGGGTACTCTTGCCGCAGCCCGAAGGGCCGAGCAGGACCAGCACCTCTCCGCGCTGGACCTCAAGTTGAATCGGCTCCAGCGCTGCCGTTCCGTCCGGGTATGTCTTATGAACATCGTGTATATGAATATAGGATTTTCGCATGATTAGACCCCTCCTCTGGTATACGCTGGCGACTTGTTCAGTCTGTGCAGCATCAGCATCAGCGGAATCGCAATCACCAGAAATACAACCGTATACGCACTTCCGATCTCAATACGCAGCGAGGAGTATGCTTCATACAGGCCTACAGGCAGCGTAACCTTGAGTGGTGTATACAGAAAGAAGGTCATATTGAATTCACCGAGCGACAGCAGGAACACCATCATTGCTCCTGAGAGCACCGCCGAGCGAATGCTCGGAATAATGACATGAACGAACCGATAAAATGGTCCGGCTCCCAGCGTCGCTGCACTCTCGTCAAGCACTCTGAAGTTCTTCGTTCGCAGCGTCCCCAGCACCGTTCTGAAGATGAGTGGAAACGTAACGATGACGTGTCCGATCAGAATCAGCCAGCCCGCTTCCCGCAGCAAGGCATAGGTCTGGACCAATGCAAGTGCAATGGCAACCCCTGGCACGGCCACTGGCAAGGTCAGTATTTCCTCCAGCACCATCATCCAGCGACTGCTTGATTTGGAGAAGATATAAGCCGTCATGGTGCCCAGCAGGATATTGATAATGACCGTCGCCCCTGCGATGAGCAAGGTGAACAGAATAGTAGGACCGTAGTAGTGGAATACATCCCGGTACCACTTCAGCGTCCAGCCCGACGCGAACAACGTTGAGCCCCAATACCCGGCGAAGGAGCCGACTACGGTGAACAATAGAGGGACGATTATGAACAGGCTCACCATGACGATGAGAGCATACATGATGCCGGTGCCCAGCTTGTGCATTAGCGTGCCCCCCTTTCCAGCATGATCCGGTTCGCCAGATTCATCAGTACACAGATGATGCCAATCACCACCGCTATAGCGCTCGCCGCCTCAATCTTGAAGCTGAGGGTGAATTCGTTATACATCAGAATCGGCAAAATATTGAAGTCATTCGCCAGCGTAAAGGCTGTACCGAATGCGCTCATGGAGGTAGAGAACGCCAATGCTCCAGAAGCGATGAAGATCGGGAATATTGTTGGCAGCACCACATAGCGGATAGCCTGCCATGGTGAGGCTCCAAGCGTGCGCGCAGCCTGCTCCAGCGTCCGATCAAAGTGCTGGATCGCTCCATACAGCGCCAATATCACCCGCGGAATCTCAAAATACAAATACGCCATGAAAATGCCCGTGATCGTGTAAGCGAATGCCATAGTCGGCGTCCCTGTCAGCCATTTGCTCAGCATCGGCATTACACCGGTGGTTCCGAACAAAATAATGATCATGAAGCCTACAACCACGCCCGGCAGTGACATTGGGAACGTGAGCAGGGTGAAATAGATCGTCTTGCCCTTGAACTCATGCCTGGCCAGAAAAAAAGCCAGTACCCCCGCCAAAATCAGCGAGGATACGGTAGCGCCCAGCGAGAGCAGTACACTATTGATTAATGCTGTCGAATAATAGGCATCTGTAATCATTTGTATATAATTATGCAATGTCAAAGCGCCTTCTTCATTTCTCAGACTGGTCAGCACGAGGATGAGCAGCGGATACAGAAAAAAGAAGCTGAAGATTACGACGATGGGTGTCAGAAAATAGATTTTGTACCTTACCATACCCTTCTCCCTTGCATCATTTTCCAGCGGTCACTTCATTTTTCCAACGATCGTTGACTTGATCCTGCACCTTGTTCATTTGCGCATAATCTACGCTTTGCACACGCTCATAATCACGATCCGACAGGAATTTGTCCTGAGTCTCCTTCGGAATCTGGATCGAGCGAATCGGACGAACATAGCCTTGGGCGAACAGCTGCTGACCCTCATCCGACAGCATGAAATCAATGTACTTCTTGCCGTTTTCTTCATTAGGATTGTTCTTCACGAGCGAAATGATATAAGGAATCTTCAGCGAGCCTTCCTGTGGAATAACCACTTCTACAGGCGCATTGTCGTTATACTTCATCGTGTACCCATTGAAATCCGCATCAATAAGAATCGGAATCTCACCCTTCATCACCTTGGCAGTGGCTGTCTGCTTGGGATGGATCGTGCCGTTCTGCTCCAGCTGCCGCAAATACCTGATCCCCGGGTCCCAATTGTCCAGCGAGCCGCCCATCGCAATATTGGCTGCTGTCACCACACTATAGCCTACCGAAGCAGAGGTGGGGTCCAGGAAGCCTACCTTCCCTTTATATTCCGGCTTCAACAGGTCCGCCCAAGATTGCGGCACAGGCACATCACCAAGTGCATCCTTGTTCACGATGAAGGCGATCGCTCCGTAATGAATAGCCATCCACTTGCCTTCAGGGTCCTTGAGGTCCGCAGGGATTTCGTCAAAATGCTCTGGCTTGTAACCTTGCACTACATCCTCCTGGACAGCCTTCTCACCAAAAGTGATACCCAGATACGCCACATCCGCCACAGGCTTGCTCTTCTCTGCAATCATCGCCGTCATCGCCTGACCGCTGTTCTTGTTGTCTGCCGGAACCCGAATTCCGGTCTGCTCCATGAATTTCGCCTGTACTGCTTCCCAGTTCGCCCACAGCGGTGGGTTATTGTAGGCAATGGCAACCTTGCTGCCGTTACCTGCCTGACCTGCATCACCCTGTACCGCTTCATTCGTAGCTGCTCCTGTAGAGCAAGCTGCTAAAGTGAACACCATCATGGCGCTGAACACACCAAAAATCCATTTTTTCAACATATTGTCCGTCCCACCTGTTCTTTAGTTTTTTCGGCTACTAGCCACACCGTTGTACCCTATTGCAATTATTCCGTAGTGCTGTCATTTCCCTTGCAGTTCTACATTTTCTTTTGCGAAGCGCTTGACGTTCACCTCCTGCTATGTCCGTAGATCTAAGGCGTGAATGTAAAAAGGAGCACACAAAAAAACACATAGGTATCCCTTGTACATTCATAAAAGGATAGCTATGGGTTTTCATGGTCTCCACCCAAGATATCGTATGAAATTCAGGTATGCGGCTTCCTGCGAGCTGTCTACAGATCGGGCGTATTCCACAGCTCCGAACGGCTCAAGGATACAGCATCCGCACCAGCCGCCAGTGCTTGCTTCACCTGCTCCTGGGTCGATATGAGCCCGGCTGCAATGATTGGCAGGCCCGTCTGCTCCTGGAACGCAGGAATAATAGAAGGGGCTATCCCCGGCATGATCTCGATTGCATCCGGCTCATTCTCCTTGATGCTGCGAATCGCCGTATGGAATGATCCGGTATCAATCAGGAAGATACGCTGAATCGTCAGAAGTCCTTCTTTTTTGGCAGCACGAATCATTGCGCTCCTCGTACTGACAATGCCTGCTGCCCGTACATATTCCGACAAAAAGGCTGCTGCCTCTTTGTCACTGGACAGTCCCTTGACCAGATCAGTATGCACAAATATCGGCTTCTGTTTGCTCAATTCCTGAAATTCAGCACCCAGAAGACTAGTAATTTTGCCATGCATCAGCAATACCGCACACACGTTGGAACGAACAGCCAGCGCCAGATGATCGTGCTCTGCTGCTGCGATAATACGGCGTGTATGTAGCAGTTGTCTGATGTTCATGCAATTTCCTTCTTCCCATATACTTAAAATGACGGTCATTCAATCTTGTTCAACAATAATCGACAATTGTTAACCCTGTAACAACGCAATGATAAATTGTGTCAACAGATTCAGGGTGCAGACGCCAACTCACTATACCGACACTCAACATGGAGCCCTTTTTCAGGTAAAGTATGGGACAGGACCTCATCATGAACTGAAGGAGACGTGTTATATTCATGGACCACACTACTTTCTCAGAAGTGTATCAGCTCATGGAGAAATCTTTTCCAGAGAGCGAATTTCGAATATTCGAGCACCAACAGCAGCTGCTACATAATGACTTCTATTCCCTTCATACGGAGCAGGACGCATCCGATAGAGTTACCGCCCTGTTAGCTGGGTGGAGACTACCGGGGTTCTCATTCATTGAGCATCTGGCAGTGAACCCATCGCTAAGAGGTGGGGGCGTCGGAGCACGCATGATCCAGCAGTTCATTCGGGAGAGAGCAGCGGATGGACCCATTATTCTGGAGGTAGAGCCACCAGAGGAAGCTATGGCTAAGCGACGCATCGGATTCTATGAACGGCTTGGCTTTCATCTCAATCCATTCGATTACGTACAGCCTCCGCTTCGCGAGGGTGCGGACGAATTGAAGCTGCTCATCATGAGCTATCCGTCCCCGCTAACGCCGCAGGAGTTCAAGAACTATCGGACAATTTTATACAGGGAGGTCTATGGAGTAGAGGGAATGGAGTAGAAATGAAGAGACTATTCTAGGTAGCATAGAGGCAAAACAGGCTATACGGGCTCTGATGCCTTGAAGTAGATTCCATGAGTAAAGTGGAATGCTAACGAATAAAGCGGGGCTACTAAGTAGTGCAGCACACGTGTGGACAGTGAAGTCCTATCCTATTTAGCACAAAAAAACGTTGTGATTACAGCCATGAGCCGTAACCACAACGTTTTTATACTAGTACAAGTACAAGCTTCTATAAGCTTCGTCCATACGTTTATAGACTTATAAGCTTATTCGTCTATGCGATACGCTCTCTAATTCGTAGCAGGCGCATCTGGAGCAGGCAGATCCGAGGTCGTAACCTCTGGCTCCTCTGCACGATTGCCAAGGAATATATTCAGCACGATCGCTGTAATGGAGCCTGTCACAATGCCGCTTTGCAGGAGCATCTTGAGCCACTCTGGCACCTGATCGAACATCTGCGGTACGGCAGCAGAGCCAAGACCCACAGCAATACTGCAAGCCACGATGAGCAGATTGCTCTCCTTGCGCAGGTTCACTTCGGACAGGATAGATACACCCGCCGCAGCTACCGAGCCGAACATTACAATCATGGCTCCGCCCAGCACGGCATTAGGAATCACCGTCGTTAGTGCGGCCAGCTTAGGCAGCAGCCCAAGCACGACCATAATCGCACCCGCCGCGAAGATCACCTTGCGTGTCTTCACTCGCGTCAGGGTAATGAGGCCGACGTTCTGGGAGAACGCGGTATACGGGAATGCATTCAGAAGTCCGCCGAGCATGATTGCCGCTCCCTCTGAGCGAAGTCCGTTCACAATCTGACGCTGCTCTACCTTCTGATCGGTAGCACGCCCAACAGCGAGATACACACCCGTCGATTCCACCATGCTGACGATATTGACGATAATCATCGTAATAATGGCCATCACGCTGAATTCTGGCTTACCGAAGTAAAAGGGCTGTGCAATGCTGACCCAGGATGCCGAGCCAACAGCTTCAAAGCTAACAATGCCCATGTAGTAGCCCATAGCAGTACCAACAATCAGGCCCAGCAGAACGGATACAGCACGCAGGAAGCCTTTAGCCAGTCGATTAACCAGCAGTATAATCACTAGTGTAGCCAGAGCCAGCAACAGATTGCGTGGTTCACCGAAATCAGGCATACCTTGACCGCCTGCTACGTTGTTCATGGCTACTGGAATGAGTGTAAGCCCAATAATGGTAACTACGGAGCCTGTCACCACGGTTGGGAAGAAGCGGAGCAGCTTCCCGTATAGCGGGGCGAACAGCACGACGAATAATCCGGATAATATAATAGCACCATACGCCGTCGCAAGGTTCGAGGTTGAAGCAATGGCGATAATCGGCCCCACCGCTGTAAAGGTACAGCCCAATACCACCGGAAGACCGCTACCGAAATACTTGCTGCGCATAATCTGCAGTAGTGTAGCCAGACCGCAGGTGAACAGGTCTGCTGCGACCAGATACGCCATCTGGGCAGGCGTCAGTCCCAAGGCTCCGCCTACAATGAGCGGCACTGCAATAGCACCGGCATACATTGCCATGACATGCTGGAAGCCTAGTGCGAAAATCTTTTGTCTGCTTAACATATTCACGTTCACTTCTCCTCTAATAGATGTACATCTCTTCTTCTATGAATTCAATCTGTCCAGGGGACATCGAAGCGATACGTGCCAGTGAGTGAACCCGAATGCCTCTCTCCTCCAGCAATCCGCGTCCCTCCTGGAAGCTCTTCTCGATGACACAGCCAACGCCGACGAGCTCAGCACCTGACTCAGCCACCATATCCGCCAGACCTACCAAGGCAGCACCCGTAGCCAGGAAATCGTCGACGATCAGCACCTTATCCCCTGGGGTCAGGTATTTGCGTGCAAGGCTGATCTGATAGGTCTCACCCTTGGTAAAAGAGTGTACGGGTGCGGAGAATACCTGCTCACCCTGTGTGATCGCCTTCTTCTTCTTGGCGTAGACAAATGGAACCTGAAGATCAATCGCTGTCGCCATGGCGAATTGAATCCCGCTCGCTTCAATGGTCAGTACCTTGGTAATCTGCTCGTCCCGGAACCTGCGACCGAACTCCCGTCCAATCTCCAAAGCCAGCATGGGATCCACCTGATGATTCAGGAAGGAGTCTACCTTCAGGACCGTATCAGACAGAATCTCGCCTTCCTGGCGAATACGCTCTTGTAATACTTTCATACTCAAACCTCTCTCCTTCTATGTGCGTCTGTTCAGAAAATGCAAAAAAGGACAGGTCACTTGACGTACTTCGCTCAAGTGAACCTGTCCTTCTGGGTTTTTGTCCCTGTAGGTGTAGCACAGCCATCCTGTGCCCGTATCGCTCGGACCAGTCCTTCCCTGCCCATAGCAAAGAAACGGAACCCTAGATACGCTATCACTCATAGTCGGACGATTACAATGGTCATCCGGTAGAAACTTTTGGGCCATATCCCCAAGATTATATGAGCTGGCATTTTGCCTTGCTTACATCTCACGAATCAGACAAAATGCATTTTGACGGTAACATGTATAGTACACCTTCTGTGGACAGGTTTCAAGGTTTTTTAGCATAGTTGTACAGCTTATATGCTAATGCCCGTCGCAGCAGGTAGTGGAAGAACACCACTCACAGCATACCTGTCCACCCACGATGGACTTGATCGATACACCTTGCGCACGAGTGTTATAATAGCCCGTAGATTCATACTGAATATTATCATTAGAATTGTATGAAGTATGGTTAAGCCCACTTGGGCACATAGTCCACCGTACTAAAAATAAGGAGCGTTCTGTGTAATGCAAAAAATTATGATCGTTGAGGATGACCCTAAAATTGCAGAATTGCTGCAATCACATATATCAAAGTATGGCTATGAGGTGGTTCAGCCCCACCGGTTCGAGCATGTGCTGGAAGAGTTCCACACCCACTCCCCTGATCTGGTCCTACTGGACGTGAATCTGCCTAGTTACGATGGGTACTATTGGTGCCGACAAATAAGGAATGTCTCTACGTGCCCAGTGTTGTTCATATCAGCTCGTGCTGGTGAGATGGATCAGATCATGGCGCTAGAGAATGGGGCAGATGACTATATTACGAAGCCCTTCCATTATGGAGTCGTCATGGCCAAGATCCGCAGCCATCTGCGTCGCGCCTATGGAGAATATGCCGCTCAATATACGGAGCAGATACTGGAGAAGGCTGGACTACGCCTCTATCCAGAGCGGCTGGAATTGAGTCTGGGTACTCGAACCGTGACATTGACCCGCAAGGAATCCGATATTATCGAGAGCCTGATGGAACGTCATCCCCGGGTATCCAGTAGGGAAGCTCTGCTGGAGAAGCTGTGGGACGACCAAGCTTTCGTAGATGAGAATACACTTAACGTCAACATCACTCGGGTCCGCAAAAAATTTCAGGAGTTGGGCGTCGAGGATGCCGTTGAGACGGTACGCGGCACAGGGTATCGACTGAATACCTCCTGGCTGCAGGAGGAGGAGCAATGAAGTTATTCTTGCGCGAGCACGCTCTATTGATAGTGGTGCAATGCCTTCAGTTTGCACTAATATTGTCCATCTATTGGATGGACGGCTACCGCAATCTTAGGCCCGCACTCTACTCTATCTTCCTTGGAATATTCCTACTTAGCTGCTATCTCATCTACCACTACATCAGCCGACGTCGCTACTATCAACGTCTGAGTGAACCTATGCTTAAGCTGGACGCATCCTTCCGCGCCATGGACGCGGCCCCGATCTCCGAAGCCATGGAGCTGCTGTTGCATACCCAATACAAGCACTATCAGACCCAGCTGAACCATGCCCAGGCACAGCAAAGCCAGCATCTGACCTTCATGGACCAATGGGTGCATCAGATGAAGACACCTCTCTCGGTCATCGAGCTAACCGTACAACAGATGGATGAGCCTGAGGGAGCAAGCATTCGTGCAGAGCTGGAGCAAATGCGCTCCAATCTGAACACCGTGCTGTACATGGCCCGGCTGCGTAGCTTCGAGCAGGACTTTCATGTCCGATCCGTGGTCTTGGCCAAGCTCATCAACGAGGTGCTGCATGATAACAAGCGATTATTCATTCGCAGTCAAGTGTATCCAGAGGTTCACGCCCTACAAGGCATTCGCGTCGAGACCGATGAGAAATGGCTCTTCTTCATGATCTCACAGATCGTAATCAATGCCGTCAAGTACTCTACGGGAAAACATGACAAGGTACTTATTACCTCTGGTGTGAAAGACAAGCAGGCCTACGTAGAAATCCGTGACCAAGGTGTTGGCATCCCGGCTGCGGATCTTAAGCGTGTCTTCAAGCCTTTCTTCACTGGAGCGAATGGTCGGGGCTTCCGCGAGTCTACAGGCATGGGATTGTATCTGACGAAGGAAGCTGCTGATCGCCTGGATCATCGTGTTGAGCTGGAATCCATAGAAGGTGAAGGGACAACAGTCCGCATTCTATTCTCTTCCTTTCAGAGCGATTCCGCCTGAATGAATGACGCGAGGCATGGAAGGTATCCCCAACCTTACACGCATGTAATGAAAGTGAAAGCTGATTCGATGGTTCAGATGAAGACTTCGGTACTATACTGTGAACATCTGATATATGCACAACTGAAGGGCAGCCAGCATAGTCGATGCGGTGAAGGTCCTATCCTGTTAGGGTAGCTGGTCTTGCGAGGCTTATGCGGCATGCTGACGAAAGGGGAAGCTGTCATGCTGAATGTCAATAAAGTTAGTAAAGTCTATACCGGCAATATCGCCTACCGTGCCTTGACGGATATCGAGTTCACCATTGAGAAAGGGGAGTTTGTCGGAATCATGGGACCATCCGGTAGCGGGAAGACAACGCTGCTAAATATGATTGCTACCATTGATGAACCAACAACCGGAAGCATACTGGTGGACGGCCGGGATACCGGTAAGCTGAAGAAGCATGAACTCGCCCGATTCCGGCGACGGGAGCTGGGATTTGTCTTTCAAGACTTTAATCTTCTGCACACCCTTACGGTGGAGGAGAACATCGTTCTGCCGCTCACCCTGGATGGCCACAAGGTGCAGGATATGAAGGAGAAGGCACGCAAGATTGCCGATGAGCTAGGTATTGCCGGTATCCTGAACAAGCGCACATATGAAATTTCAGGTGGACAGGCCCAACGGGCAGCGATCGCTAGAGCGATGATTCATACACCCAAGCTGCTGCTAGCGGATGAGCCTACTGGCAATCTGGATTCCAAATCCGCCCGCGATGTCATGGAAATGCTGGAGCGTATCAATCATACGCAGCGCACGACTATGATGCTGGTAACTCATGACGCTATGGCAGCAAGCTACTGCCACCGAGTGATCTTCATTCGCGACGGACAGCAATATACCGAGATTAACCGTGGTGATAACCGACAGACTTTTTTCCAAAAGATCATAGATACGCTGTCACTGTTAGGAGGCCATGCCAATGACATTTCGTCAATTCGCGTTCAATAATGTCTTCCGGAACAAACGCCTCTATGCAGCCTATTTCCTAAGCAGCCTCTTCACGGTAATGGTGTTCTTCACCTTCTCGATCTTCGCCTATCATCCGGTGCTCAGCGGAGAGAATGTGCATGGAAGTGCCGCTACAGCCCTGTCTTCCTCCAAATGGATTATCTATGTGTTCTCCTTCTTCTTCGTGCTGTACTCCATGAGTACATTTCTGCAATCCCGCAAGCGGGAGTTCGGTCTCTTGATGCTGCAGGGCATGTCGGATGGGCAACTACGACTCATGGTCTTCCTGGAGAATATGCTGATCGGCCTTGCAGCTTCAGCAGGAGGGATCGGGCTTGGACTTATATTCGCCAAAGCGATTCTACTGCTCGGTGAGAACATTCTCCAGCTTGGGGGCAGCCTGCCCTTCTACATTCCGTGGCAGGCGATCACGGTGACACTAATCGCATTTCTGATTCTGTTCGTGCTCATCTCCCTATTCATCGCAGCAGTGTTGCGTAGTGGCAAGCTCATTCAATTGATCAAGAGCAACAAGATATCCAAGGGAGAGCCCAAGGCTTCCTTACTGCTATCGTTACTGGTGGTTATCTTGATCGGCATTAGTTATACGCTATCCTTGAACGCCAAGGGCGTAGAGGTGGTACTTCTGTTGGTTCCTGTAGTCATCATGGTATGCATCGCAACTTATCTATTCTTCACCCAGCTTAGCGTCTATCTGATTCGCAAGCTCAAGTCGAAGGAGCAGATCTTCTGGAAGAAGACGAACATGCTGTTGTTCTCGGACCTGTCCTATCGCATGAAGGATAATGCGCGTACGTTCTTTTTGGTCGCTATCATCTCTACTGTCGCCTTCTGTTCCATTGGTTCACTGTACGGCTTCCGCACCGTGCTGACCAAGCCGCTCACTGAAATGAATCCATACATTTTCCATTATGTATCCAAGCAAGGAGACACAGAACAGAAGCAGCATCTCCAGTTGATCGAATCGACACTCCAACGTGAGCAGATTCAGGCCACCCGGGGTGATGTTCTATTGAATTACTTTGAAGTAGAGGGCCACAAGCAGTCCGTCATGATGATTAGCCTATCGGAGTATAACCGCTTTGCAGAATTGATGCAGGTAGATCAGATCGAGCTGGCAGGCAACGCTCCAATACTGGTAGGAGTTGATTTCGGCTTTGCTGCACCGAAAGAGTCTGATCTGCTAAGCAAGCCACTTATCACATCATCAAAGCTTACTCTCCGGGCAGAGCAGCAGGTCACATCCAATCTATTTCCAGGTTCACTACGCTATCTCATCGTGCCGGATGATATCTTCGCCGAGTTAGGTAAGCCAGCCGAGCAAGAGCATTATTACGCCTGGAATGGCAGAGCCGGACAATCTGGCGCAGTTGCAGCAGGCAAGTCCCTGCTGGGCACGCTTGAGCAGTACGGAGATAATTATGATTTTCTTCCAAGGGATTATCAGTTGGATGATACGATCAAAAGCTATGCCCCGATCCTATTCATCGGCCTGTTCATTGGTATTGTATTCTTCGTATCAGCCGGCAGCTTCCTATACTTCCGTCTCTATAGCGATCTGGATGAAGATAAGGAGAAATTCAAAGCCATTGCCAAGCTGGGACTGAGCAAGCAGGAGCTGAGCCGTGTACTAACACAGCAAATCTCCCTGCTGTTCTTCACTCCGATTGTAATAGCACTGGTTCATGGTGCCGTGGCCCTCACGGCCTTGTCCAACATGTTCGAATACTCCCTATTCCGGGAATCCGCCTCCGTGCTGGGTATCTTCTGCCTGATCCAAATCATATACTTCATCATCGTCAGGTATTTCTATATTCGGCAAGTACAGTCCGTGATGTGACCACAATCAACGCAAATAGCCTGAAGCAAGGGATAATACATCCTGGCTTCAGGCCTTTTATATATAGTGGATCGTATACAAGTGTCCTTCTTAATGTGTGTGCAGAGCCATTCAGCCATCATTACAAGGCGAGATTCAGCTTCTGCTGATCACCCGATGAATATGATCCGTCAATGCTACATAGATATGCTCATTCAACTGGATATTCATCATCTTCTGAGCGTAGGCGATGATCCGGCTGGAGATTTCAAAGTAGATCTCCGGCACGTCCCCGGACATGCGGATAACATCCTTCGTCGTCTTTTGATTCTCCAGTACGAACACCCGCTCAAAATCATCACGCGTCAGCACACTGCCCATGGCATAGTTGCAGCCAATTACCTTTCCCATAACGACAACCTCGTTATCCTGATCATCCTTGGCAATCACTACACTATTGTTAAGTTTTTTGATAATACGCATCTGTTCTTCACCTTCTTAGGTCGCTAATTGTCCTGCAGCGGTGGATGCTATTGCCCTACATTGTCTTGTTGTATCGGAAGCTGTGCTGGTTAGGATAGCTCCTCGCCATTGGAGGCAATGACCTTCTTGTACCAATGGAAGGACTTCTTGCGCAATCTGCGCAGGCTCCCGGTTCCATCATCATGCTTGTCCACATAGATCATACCATAGCGCTTCGCCATCTCCCCTGTGGATACACTCACCAGATCAATACAACCCCATGGCGTATAGCCAATCAGATCCACGCCATCTCGAATGGCTTCCTGCATAGCAATCACATGCTCCCGCAAATATTCAATTCGGTAATCGTCCGCAATCATGCCGTCTTCCTCAACCTGATCAATGGCTCCCAAGCCGTTCTCCACGATCATCATTGGAATTTGATAGCGGTGATAGATGTTGTTCAATGCCCAGCGCAGTCCTTGCGCATCAATCTGCCAGCCCCAGTCGCTCGTCTGGAGATACGGATTCTTGATGCCACGTGACATATTTCCCGACGTCAACTCCTCTTTGGCGGGAATCCTGATGAGGAATTCCACAACCTTGTATTTGAGAAACAAAAAAAGACCCAATCCGAAAAAGTGTCTGCATCCCAATAAAGATGCACACCACTTCTCAAATTAGATCCTGCCTGCTTGTCCAGTAACACGTCTATGAATTGAGTATTTAATTGTTCGTTGAAGAAAACGATATCATATGACTTGTACACCTGTCAACGGATATCTGATAGCGATTACATTCCCATCGCAAGCTTCACGGAGTCCGATGGTTGCTTACGAGTACACCGGACCGCCTCGTGGAGCGCTTGGCCGATTAGATGATATACCTTCATGAATTCATCTCGAATCCATACCTGATCAGACAGCTTTGCGAGTATCTTCAACTCGTCACTTGCTTGGGCTTCGCTATTTCACTTCCCGTAAATTCGTCCGAGCTGTTCAGGCTTTGTGCCTGGTACCTTATGCTTGATTCCTTAGCTTAGTCTTGCACTTGGTTTCGCTCCCGCTCACGGAGCTCTACACGCCGAATCTTGCCGGAGCTGGTCTTCGGCAGGTCACTCACAAATTCAAGCTTACGCGGGTATTTGTAAGGCGCCGTAATAGCTTTAACATGGTTCTGAAGCTCCCTCGCCAGCTCTGGCGAAGCCTCGGACTCATTGCGCAGCACCACGAACGCCTTTACGATATGCCCCCGCATCTCATCTGGACTGGCAACGACCGCACACTCTTTGACCAATTCATGCTTCATGAGTGCTTCCTCGACCTCGAATGGGCCAATGGTATAGCCAGAGCTGATGATAATGTCGTCTCCGCGGCCTTCGAACCAGAAGTACCCCTCTTCATCCTTACTGGCCCGGTCTCCCGTTACAAAATAGGCTCCGCGCATGCTGGCCTCCTTGCGGCCCGGATCCAGATAATACGTGTGGAACAAAGCGGGCATGTCTTGATGGACAGCGATATCTCCCACCACGCCTGATGGCTGTGGCTGTCCCTCCTCATCAATAATCTCGATAAGCCCTGGTGTAATGGACTGTCCCATGGAGCCGATCCGAAGCGGAGCGTCCTTGAGACTGCCGATCAGCAGTGTGCTCTCAGTCTGTCCGTAGCCATCGCGAATCGTAAGATTGAAATGCCGCTGGAAGATCTCGATCACTTCCTGATTCAGCGGCTCTCCCGCCGATACGGCACTCCGCAGCTTGGACAGATCATAGCCGGGCAGATCCTCTGCCTTCGCCATCAGTCGATATTCCGTAGGTGTACAGCACAATACCTGAATCCCATATTGCTGGATCAGCTTCAGATAACGCCCCGGCTTGAATCCACCATTGTAAATGAAGCCCGTCGCTCCCCGACCCAACACGGACAGGAATGGACTCCAGATCCACTTCTGCCAGCCAGGTGCAGCGGTAGCCCATACCGTATCGGAAGGCTGAATGTCCAGCCACAGGGATGCGGCAATCCGCAGATGAGCGTACCCCCAGCCATGGCTGTGTACCACGCCCTTGGGATTGCCCGTCGTTCCCGAAGTATACGCCAGAATAGCCATGTCATCCCGATGAGTCTGTACAGAGATAGGCGTTGCTGGCGCTTCCTGCATAAGCTCGCTCAGATTCACCCAGCCTGGTGGTACCATAAATGTATCATCCTGCAGGCTCGTAGAGGAATGAACGACAATGCGGTGTGCCAGGGCAGGCAGGTCAGCTTCAATCTTCTGCACTTCCTCCGTCGTATCGGACCAAGCAATGACAGCACGGGCTTCGGAATGCCGTAGGCGATATTCGAGATCCTTAGCTCTCAGCATTTCAGAGGATGGAATGATGACAAGACCCAGCTTGAGACAAGCGATATAGATGATATAGGCAATAATCTGCCTAGGAACCATGACGAGCACACGATCCCCCTTCTCTAATCCCAGGCCATGGAGCCCAGCCGCCAGACGATTTGCCTTACCGAGAAGCTCTCCATATGTAATCTCCTCCGTGTCTCCATGGTCGCTCAGCCAGCGCAGCGCCACACGCTCAGCTGGGTGATTCTCCATCTCGGTCGTGAGATTGTAATATTCAGGTGCAATCCACTGTTCAAAATTCAAAGACAGGTCTCTCCCTTATGATCAATTGTGTAGCTATGTATATTATACTCCTAAATCCTAGGACCTGGTACTAGGACAAAAAATATTCTTTTTACCCTACACAATTCTAACCTCCTACCCTTGAGACCCGGGCCAAGAACAAATTCTGGCTATCTCGCGAAGCGCAGCGCCCACCACCGACTCCTGCTGAGGTCTGCCGGGGTCCATGTTCGTCAGGACAACGGCACCCATTCCCAGCTCAGGAAAGGCTGTTAGCATACCTTGGAAGCCGATCCCCCAGCCTCTGGACAAGATCTGCAGGACGCCATCGGCAGAGTGCAGGAAGATACCCAGCCCCGCAGCCGGTTCACAGCCGAAGCCTGTCAGCATATAACGGACCAGATCTGGTCGCAGGAACGACGAGGATTCCCCACGCCAGGCTTCTATAAGCGCAGCCAGCATTCGTATCAGATCCTCCGCCGTGGTCCACAGGCCTGCAGCTGCCAGATAAGGATAGTAGGCTCGTCTACCAGGGACGACGCTTCCTTGAGCGTTGTGACCTGCCGCAATGCTCCCCCCACCTTCAATATCCCGAGGCAATGTCCCTCCTTCAGGATCAGCAGCTGAATTCCAGAATGACGTATTCCCAAGCCCCAGTGGTCCTATGACCAGTTGATCCATCGCTTCAGTAAATGGCATACCCGTCACCTGCTCAACGATCTGCTCGATGACACAATAGCCCGCATCCGAATAGCTGAACCGGCTCCCTGGTGCATAACTTAGATTCAGCGGCTGTGGAAGATATCGAGTGCGCCCTGCCAGAATGTCCCCCAGTTCGGGAACCTGCTCACCAGGCTGGCATGCATCAAAGCTGCCCTCCGGGTCCTCAAGACCTCCCTGATGGGCTAGAAGCTGCGATAAGGTAACCCCGATCTGGTAGTGCGGTCTCTGATCTGATACTTCATCCATATGCTTGACGAAGATATGCTGGTCTACCTCCTCACCGCGATCTCCGATCGTGTCCTTTTCCCGTTCATGACCAATGTCCTGTGCCATAGAATTCCTCATGTTCGGGCCTTCTGTCAGCTTCCAGAACTCAAGATACTCATTCACATCCGCATCCAGCTTAAGCCGCTCCTCCTGCACAAGGCGTAGCACTCCTAATGCTGTCACCATTTTGCTCATGGAGCAGGCATGGAATAGACTATTTCGCGCTGCCGGACGATCAGTGCCCCTCTCTAGCGTACCCATCCCTTCACTCCACACGATCCGGCCATCCTGCAGGACAGCCACACTCATCCCCGGAGTGCCGTGTTCCTCCATAAGACTAGAGAGAGCTATCTTCAACTCAGCGTATCGGTTCATTGTTCTCAGCTTCCTTCCCCTGTCATCTAGGCCAACTTCTTGCGCTCTACCCTATAAATTCTATCCTCTACCCATGGGGGATGGATATGATTATATTCCCTTAATACGGAAGAGGTGTTAGGAGTATAGGGTATTAAAAATAAGAATAATGCAATTTATATGTTCCATTATGGAATATATATGTTACAATCTAAAGTAGATAGGAGGTGCTGTCTTCATTGGACAACCGGGTCAAACTTGCCAGACTGGCTGCGGGGCTGACCCAGCAGGAGCTTGCCGCCAAGACAGGCATCACAAGACAGACGATTAGCCTTATTGAGAAGGGAAGCTACAATCCCTCGCTAAAATTATGTCTTGATATTTGTCACGAAGTAGGCAAATCACTGGATGAGTTATTTTGGAAGGATAAGGAGGAATAACGATGTTCAAGAAAATTACAGACGAACGGCTGGTACTTGCACAGCTTAAGCATATCAAGCTCGCTTTTATGGTGCAGTCCCTGGGAATTCTGGCTATACTGGGCTATCAGGCAGTGTCGGAGGGCCCCCGTCAGATGATCGCCAATCCATTGTGGCTTGTATTCATGCTAACTGCGGTGGTACTCGGTTATGCTCAACTGCATATTTCTGTAGATCATGAGGAGCCAAAGACGGCTTCCCTCAGACCCTACTCCTATAAAGTATTGGGATGCCTCATGCTTGGAGTGCTGGTCTTCGTCCTCTACCTGGCGTTATCCAACAATCGACCATGGACCGAGGGTCTGCTGTTGGGGGCCGTTGCCACCCTCTGCACGCTAGCTCCGGTAACGATTGTGCACCGATTGCGCTCGGCTCGTCGTCGCGAGGAGGAAGAGTAATATTTTCACTAGCTCTACCAGGTATGATGATTCGATACAGCATCCACAAGGTCGTCGGGCTCGATCACGTCAGCATAAAATATATGCCCAATAAGGCCGCTCCAAGTGCCACCGAAATCATGGACTTTGAAGCGGCCTACACTTTACTTCCTACTGGGCTCCAGCTCAGAACTAGCACCACGATTAGATCAACTGTGAGTTTCTTATCCTTCTTCTCTTGTCAGTTATTCTCTTGTAAGTCCTCCCGCCGAACAGCATAGATTGCCATGGCATCTCGCATGAACACAGCAAGTCCTTCTCCGAATTGATCGATATTGCGGGTAAAACGTTCATCGTCCACATACATCTGCCCCAAGCCCTTGAAGGCCTCCAGCGTATATCTGTGACTACCCATGCTATTGAGAAATGCATACCACTCCCCGATGGCTTCCTGTGCCTCAGTGCTGTCTGGTGCACCATTTCGTAGTGCAGCGAGCCTGAAGTAGATAGCATTCATGCGATCAGACATGGCCTTCTGCTCACCTGCGGGCATCCCCTTGACTGTGGCATTCGCCTCATCAACTGCTTCATCTCCCCAGCGCTTGCGTGCTTCCTCTTCATAGGCATTACTCCCAAAATCAAAGCCCTTAAATTGTTCGCTTGCCGTCATCGTTATCTCTCCTCTCGTATATTGCAGCGTCTTCTCAATCGTATCAATCATCACATCAAGCCTCCGTCGCTTCTCACGCAGCATATTCTGCTGCAGCTCCAGCGCCTCTACCCGGTCAAAGGAAGGACTGCTCAGAATCTCCTGAATCTGCTTGAGCGGAAAATCCAGCTCCCTAAAAAACAGGATCTGCTGTAGTCGAGCTAGGTCATCCTCCGAGTACAGGCGATACCCTGCTGTAGTCACTTCATTGGGGACGAGCAGACCGATCTCATCATAATGATGCAGTGTGCGCACACTAATGCCTGCCAGCTTGGCGACCTCTTTTACTCTCATGGCCATGATTCATCCTCCCTTCACCACTGACTATAAAGTATCACGAAGCGTGAGGGTCAATACCTGAATTCTGACCTGATTTATCATTTGGAGCCAAAGGTAAAGTCCTCTATAATGAAAGCATCTACAATCACATTACGCGCAACCGGGAAAGGATCTGTGGAACTCATGTTACGACTTCAAGCGGTGCGACTGGGCTTTCTGCTGGGAATCTCGCTCATTCTGTCAGCCATGATCTATTTCTTCGCTGCGAACTGGGGTGGCATTGATCGGCTGGGGAAAATTTCTCTGGCGGCCGGACTTGTCATCCTGTTCTATGGAGTATCCTTTGTGCTGAGCCGCATGAAGGGGCTATTCGGACATCAACATTTCCTGTCAAATATTGTGCTGGTCGGGGGCTGTATCTCCTTCGGGACAGCGGTTGCCTTATTGGATCAAATCTACAATGCTCATGCCAACAGCTATGTGCTGTTTCTGGTCTGGTCCATCCCTGCACTGCTGCTCGCCTGGATCACCCGCTATCCAGCGTTCTATGTATTGTCATACTTCCTGGTACATCTGGCGCTGTGGTTCTACTTCATACCGTCCTCTGTATTCATGGCGTATGACGAGCCTTATATGCTTATGTACGGTTTTATCTTCCTGATGGTGAATCTGGTACTATTCATCTTGACCGAGAGCAACAGACTACGTTCACCCGCCTTGCGCATGCTCAGCTTCATCGTACTGCATGTCACACTCTGGTTCCTGTCCAACTCCTTCTACTATGAGACCTATGGAGCGTATTTGAACGTGCTCTGGGTGGGGATCCTGGTGGCAGGCTTCTATTACTTCCTTCATGTCCGATTCAATACGACCTTCGTAGCTCTGAATGCACTGGCCGTCTCAGGCTTCGCGGTCTTCAAATTCATCGAGCTGACGGTGTATCACTCCTCGACGCTATTTTTCCTGTACGGCCTGATCTTCGTCGTTGCGCTGCTGACGGGAAATGTACTGTTCTTTCGCTATTTGCGTAGGCTGGAGCAGGTCAGAAATGCTGGATCAGGTGTCGATGCGGCACATGTTGATTGGGAGATCACTGGTTCAACAGACCGCGGAGAATTGGAACCTGTATCACCTGATTCATCAGCGCAAGATCGTCGTTCGATCATGAGCGTACTCGTATCCCGGATCATTAAGATCGTAGGGATTCTGATCGGAAGCATTTCCCTGATCGGGCTAGCGCTGATTACCACCGGACTGTCGCATCCAGAGTATGGATTGCTCGCTCTGAGTCTAATCTTCATGGTCTCCATGACAATATGGCGTTCAGTGGATTCCGTGATTCGTTATACAACGCTCTGCATTGGGTACATTATCGGGGTCATTGCTGCATTATGGATAGATAGCCTTACTGTATACATTATCATCACGGTACTGATCGGACTGGGATGGCTGCGCTCCGAAGGACGGACACAGCTGTGGGCAACGCATGCGATCTGGAATCTCAGCTTGGGTATGATGCTGTACCAGCTGTTGGACAATGCACCTCATAGCTTCACTTACATGATGATGATACTGGCTTTGATCAATGGAGGACTTCTGGCTGTTCACTCACGACTGACTGCCCTGCCCTTGCAAGGGAATGCACGCAAGTATCTCGGAGAAAGCAGCTTGTTCTTCACGTTACTCTTCCTGCTGTGGCTGACTTTCCTACAGTCCGTGATCCCTTACAGTCACGTAATGTTCAATATTTTGAATTTTATTGTAGTCACTTATCTGGCATTCCGATACCTCCAGCAGCATAGGATACTTCATGCGACTATAAGTGTGGTGTTCTGGTTCTTATTTATCGGCTTCCAGTATTATGACCTTCTATGGCCCTTGCTGCACAAGTCTCTGACACTGGCTCTCTTGGGTATCCTTGCGCTGGTGCTCGCTTATATAGCTGCCCGTCGAACTGCAGGTAGCTCCAAGGCCGCTGATCCCATACCGCACAACAGCTTGATTCACAGACGGACGATTGCCATCGTGCTGGTCATTCTACTGCAGCTGGCCTACATCGGCTCTGTGACAGCTTACAAGGAGACGCTGCTGCAGTCAGGAGCAACGGTGAAGCTGGAGCTCGTGCCAGTAGACCCCCGTTCACTGCTCCAAGGGGACTATGTGCAACTGGGTTATACCATCTCCAATCCACCATCTCCCGCACAGGAGAAGCTGATCGCAATGCCTTACAGAGCACGGGTAAGCATCGTTCTTGCCCCTGGTGCTGACGGGATATACACCTTTCAGCGGCTGTATCAGACGGGTGAGACGCTTCGCACCGGAGAGTTGGTGCTGAACGGCAGGATGTCTGGAGGTGGTGGGGTCTACTATGGCATTGAGAGCTATTTTGTGCCAGAAGGCACTGGATTGGACGTACAGATGAATGCCCGCTATGCCCACATCCGTATCAGCGCTGCCGGGGATGCCATTCTGGAAAGCGTAGGGCAGGATTGACTCGGGCTTGAATGTCGATCTCACCTACAGACAACACACCTACAGACAACAGCCTATGATAGCCGCAGATAAAGGCGTATGCTCCGTTGTCAACATGACCAGCTTTGTGATAAAATGTAAAAAGATTGCACACTATAAAACACATCTGTCGACGTACTATCACAGAAGACAGACCGCACTTAGCGGCAGTTTTTCTTGCGATGATAGAATAATTAGCTCCACTGGGAACATCTAAGTTCTATCGTCATACAGAAAAAGAGCAAGGATGTTGGCGCATCCTTACTCTTCGGCAACAGCCGCTTACAAGGGCGGTAGGCTGCAGGTATTGGTACATGAGATAGACCGCTTACCTTTCGACAGGGCGGTCTATTTCTTTTTGTCTTGGGTCAGTGCAACGACAATGGTGACGACAAGTCCAATCAGCGCAATCAGCAGCGAACCGAACGTCATCATGAGTGTCAGTGCATCCTTCACCTCCACAGGCTTCACCTCCCCTACAGGAGACTAGCCGACCGCCATCTAAGCCATTCTGTTGTTATGGAATATTATAACATATCCCGAAGTTTTAGAGAACGAAAAAGCGAACAAAAGTATATAAAACTATACAATTCCTCTAATCTCATCCAGAGCTTGTACCCTTTCTTGTCTCATCCATGCTTCCAGGCCTGAGATCAGCTCTACTCCTGCTCGCAGGTTCATGAAATTATACGTGCCGACCTGTACAGCTGCGGCCCCTGCCATGATGAATTCTACGATATCCTCAGCGGAGGTGATACCTCCCATGCCTATGACCGGAATGCGTACAGCTTGGGCTGTCTGATGGACCATCCGCAGAGCGATTGGCTTGATCGCCGGGCCCGATAGACCTGCATAGGTCTGCTGGAAGGCGCTGCGACGGCGACGGATATCGATCTTCATGGCCTGGAAGGTATTGACCAGCGAGATGCCGTCTGCCCCCTCTTCTTCACACATGACCGCCATACCTGTCAAGTCCTCTGCTCCCGGGGATAGCTTCACGATCAGCGGGAGTGCTGTTGCCATCCGTACCTCTCGCACGACCTGGCGAGCCACCTCGGTGCGGATACCGAACTGCATACCGCCTTCCTTCACATTGGGGCAGGATATATTGAGCTCCAGCATATCCGCGGTTCGCAGCCCTTCCCGGCGCTGGGCAGCACAGGCATCATTGATAATGCTCGCTGCCTTCACGTATTCTTCAATGTCGGCTCCTCCGAGATTGATCATGACCGCCGTATCCCATTGCGTCATGGATTCCAATTCGTCCCGCAGAAAAGCTTCCACTCCCGGATTCTCCAGCCCGACACTGTTCATCATTCCTGATGCCGTCTCTTGCATCCGTGAGCCCTTGTTCCCCGCGCGGGGATGGAGCGTAATACCCTTGCCAGAAATGCCGCCCAGCAGACTCGGATCATAGAGCTGTGCATATTCCCGTCCAAAGCCGAAGGTGCCGGAGGCCATGATTACCGGATTCTTCAGCTCTACTCCTGCTATATTACAGGTCATGGAGTGCATCCCAATCCACCTCCCCTGCTTCAAATACCGGTCCATCCTTGCATACCTTGCGATTGCCATGAGGCCCCTGTACGGAGCATACCAGGCATGCCCCCATTCCGCAGGCCATTCGCTTCTCGGCAGACAGGAACAATCGAGCTTCCGTCCCCTCCACCTTGTGGGCCAGCGCCTCCAGCATCAGATGTGGACCACAGGCAAAAATATACTCATATCGCTCGGGCTGAACATGCTCCAAAATGCTCTCGGCACCTACCGTAACCGTGACTTGGCTTGTCCGTTCCTCAAAGGCAGGCACTCCGAAGGCTGTTGTCGAAAAACCCAGAAATACCTCAGCCTGTGTATACCGCTTGGCAGCCATATATAGAGGTGCTGTTCCCATACCTCCTCCTACCAGTGCTATGCGACCTTCCACCTCTGGGAAGCCTTGCCCAAAGGGTCCTTCCAGTTGGACCTCATCTCCCGGCTGCAATCCAGCGAGCAACTCCGTCCCCGTGCCGACGATTCGGAACATGAATGCAATATAACCGTCCCCTATGTCATATATACTGATCGGACGCGACAACAGGGGGAAGCTATCCCAGCAGCGCAGCATGTAGAATTGTCCCATCGCGCCTGCATAATCGCCCTCCACCTTCAACACACTGATATCCGGAGCATACCGGACATTTGAGATTACTTTAGCCACAGTGAACCTCCCCTTTTGCATTCCTCTCACTATAATACAAAGGGCAAATTTCACATGTGAAATGAATCACTCACCTTCAAAACAATAGCAAGACCATGATATAATATTATAAAAATGGAGATGACTAGTGATGGGTGAGTTGCTGGATCCTCGAAATGACTTTGTATTCAAACGAATCTTCGGTAGTGAGGAAAATAAGGATGTACTGCTTGCTTTTCTTAATCGCACCTTCGCAGAAGCCGGTGAACAGCCATTAACAGAGATTATCTTGCTCAATCCCTACACAGATAAGGATGCTCCGCTCGACAAACAGTCTATTTTCGATATATGGGCCAAGACGGCTACAGGCAAACACATTAATATTGAGATGCAACTATTCAATAAATATGACATAGAAAAACGGACCTTGTACTACTGGAGTAAGCGGTATTCAGGCCAGCTTCAGGAAAGACAAACGTACAAGGAGCTAAAGAAGTGTGTCACTATCAATATCCTTAATTACTCTCTATTGGAATCTTCACGTTATCATCACGTATTTCATTTGCGGGAAGATTACACAGGTATCCAATTAACCGATGATCTCGAGGTCCATATTATGGAGCTATCCAAGCTTGACAGTGCTTCTATACCAATGGAAGGTGGCCTGTTGAACTGGTTGCTCTTTCTAAAAGGGACAGATAAATCGAACTGGGAGGTGCTGCAAATGAACGAACCGACCTTGAAAAAGGCAATGACTACCTTAGAGTTCCTGAGTCAGGACCGCGAGGCGCGACGTCGCTATGAGGAAAGGCAAAAATTTCTGCATGACGAAGCTTCTGCCCTAGAGTGGGCCGCTGAAAAAGGGATGGCCCAAGGAATGGCTCAAGGAATCGCCCAAGGTGAGCGCAACAAAGCCTTACAGATTGCCAGGAATTTGCTATCTATGGAGATGGAGATCAAAGCAATTGCCCAGGCAAGTGGGTTAACGGAGAAAGAAGTTATCGAGTTGAAATCTCAAAAATAATAAGATACGTATATATCACACAAGCCACTGTCTTAGGACTAACCTAACCACAGTGGCTGTGTTCATTTCACAGGCCTATGTTGGCCTTTCCGACCCGTACTGAATACTATATCCACTACCTCAACAGTGCCTGCTTGAGCAGTTGAATCACGGCCTCGGCCTTCTGCAGCTGTTCATCATTATTATTAATGATCAGATCACACTGTCCCAGACTTTGTGTCTCCTGATCAAAGCCCCTAAGGCGACGCTCGATCTCCTCAAGAGAGCTCTGACGCTCCAGCAGTCGCTTGTGAATCTGTTCTCGGTCTGCTGCGATGCCAATTAAGAGTGTCTGGTCAGGGAAAAGAGCCTTAACCACTGCTGCCCCCTGTGCATCCATTACGGTAGAGACGGTAGTTCCTCCCTCTACGGCCTCTTGCAGTGAGCGAAGAGAAGTTCCGTATAACTCCCCGTGATAGGTAGACATCTCAGCCATACCACCTTCTCTGTACATCGACTCCATTACTTCTCTCGTAGCGAAGAAGTAATGCTGTCCGTGCTTCTCACCGTCCCGAGGTGGCCTGGAGGTCCAGGTGACTACGCGCGGCAGCCCCAGCATGGCCTGAAGCGTGCTTTTACCCGAAGCGCTTGGCCCTTGAAAAATAATAATCCGATACATGTAAGTCCTCCAAGTTCCTGTCCTGTCTCTATTTCTGTTCTGAAGATACCAAGCCATGTGACTGCATTCCCCACAAAAATCCCGTGCCGCAGCTACTTGCAGGCCCTGCTCCATTCTCGCCAAATAAACAATATCCTTCTTAGGATTCCAGCTGCAAGGCTGCTAATACCTCACGAACCAGCGGCTTCAACGGATGCCCGATCGGGTTCCCCCTGTGATCCACCTGCCCCTTCACAGCATCTACCATAGATAGCTGAGCTACAGAGAGCCTGTAATCAGGCTTCTGCTCTAGCAGCAGGCGAAGACGCTCCGATATAACGGCATCATACGTTTCCTTGTCTCCCTGCATAAGGATTGGAAAGGCACCATCAATGATCTCCACCTCCACCTGCACAGTCTGACCGGAACGATCTGCATACTGCTGTAAACGGCTCATCGTTCCCTGTACCGTCTCGGGGTTCGTGAACAAGAGTAGCTGAGGGGTCTTCATACGGCAAAGCTCCACAAAATAAGGCTCATCAATCGTCAGAATCGGAATATCGCTGGATATTGGATCACTGAGCTGTGACAGCAGAGCAGCATAGTAGGTACAGGTGACCAGGATCGCATCCAGTTGGCATCGCTGCATCCATTCCAATTGCTCCCTGACACGCCGCTTCGCCCCCTCATCACCCGGATCGCACTCTGGGTCTGAGCTGTATACAAGCCCTGGGTCTACAAAATGCATCCACTGGATCTCCTTATCACGAAATGCTTCTTCAATATAGGGGATATTCGAATAGTGGGCATGCAGACAGCCAATTCGTTTCATCTTAACCCTCCTCCTTCTTATGAACTGAACTGGAATTTATTTTAGCATAGCCGTGTAAGGTCAAGGAGAAAAGAAACCCTGTTATCCAACCCTGATTAATAGAAATTTGAAGAAAACAATTGACCAACGTCCAATAAATGGTTATATTTGTAACAGTGTTCAGGAAAATAATTACATATATTCTTGAAGTTTGATGGAACAGGAGTCTTTCGTGAACTGTAGCATTTATAATTGAAGCTCTATAAAATTTACCAAATCTATGTCTGGACGATCATTAGATCATAATGTTAAGCTTTAAGGGGTGGTTAATTTGGCACAGGCAACCACGATTCGCACAGAACTTGAGAACTACATGGAGTTGAATGCACTTAATATTAGTCAGCTGGGAAAAATCTCAGGGCTTAATCCAGGAACGATTAGCTCTATTTTAAGCGGTAACAAGGTTATAGCTGTGGATCAGCTTGATCGAATCACCTCTGTGATGAAGCTGGAGCATGGGCATTTCTACGAACAGTACATTGAAGAATGCCTCGTGAATGCACCGCTGAATTGGCGTAGAGTCAGACCATTCCTCTACCGGTGTGCTGAACTCGGCAAGCTGAATTGCATCGAGAAGGCTGTAGCCCTACTGATTGATAATTTGACGTACTCTCCATTATTATTCGAGACAGCAGAGGATTTCTTTCAGGACAACAAGCGGGAAGCTGCGGCAATCCTCTACGATGTCGTTGCCTCCAGTGAGCGCAGACAGCATTCAGAACGCCTGGCTCTGTGTCAGTATCGTCTCTTCTCCTTAAGATTGGGGGAGGACCATTCCAAGAATCTGCAAGCCGCCATTCAGTTCGAGCCGTTCGTCGAACGTCTGGATGAGATTGATCAGTTGGATGCCCTCAAGGATCTTGCCAATACCTATCGTTCCTTGCGGCATTGGGATAAGGTTGGAGAAGTCGCCAAGGAAATGGGTAGAAAAGCAGAGATTTTATATTTCATGTCTCAGAGTTCTAAAAGAAGAAGATCCTTGGACGAGAAGAAGCCGAGTAAACTATTATTCACTTATGTTGCCTATGCCTATTTGCTTCAAGCAAATGTCTATGATGAAACAGGCGATTATAATCAAGCTCTTCAATATATTGAATTATATGCTGATTTAAGCTGGGTTAAGGAAGATGACCCCGATACCTTACACGCGATTCGACTTTTTGAATCTTGGGCAGAAACTAATAGACTGGTTGTTAGATTATTATCTGGAGACCTCAGTATATTAGATGAATATGTTCAGAGTTTTCGCTCACAAAAAGACGAGTTGCTCACCGGATTACTGAATATTTCTACTGCAGCTAATCGCCATAATTTTAACATTGATTATATTTTGGTTGAATTTATTAATGATATTTCCGAACTTATAACCACCCAAGAGACTAATCAGCGTTACACAACCAGAACAACATTTGACCGTTATATTGAGCTTATGGTCGAATTATCCAAATACTATTTAAATAGCGGAAACTATGTTCCCGGTTTTAATAGTTTAATTTCAGGATTATCTAATTCAGTGTTTAGAAATAAAAGGGATTGTATCCTTCAATTTATTAAGCTGTTTGAGCAATATAATAAATTTGCATCTGAAGGCATTCGTGAAAAATACAGTAATATAATAAGTAACATGAGTGTTTAATCTACAAAAGGGGTTGAATGTACTTGCTAAAAAAAGTAACTGTAATCCTCGTAACGATATGTTTTGTACTGGGGTTCAATACACCAATAAATGGACCTATTTTCAAACCTAACTCCCATCATGGGGAATACTAACTTTCTAGAATAGATTTTTTTGAATGTTTAATAACACTAACAGAGCTTTTAGTTGCTATTCCATACATCACAAATACATTTTTTTGAAATAGACAGGTAATATGAGAAGTAACATCTCATATTACCTTTTTATTTTATTCCTGCAAGTAATTAGCATCCACAAATCACTTTTGTATCTATGCAGAAGGGGGGATATCGTGACAAGCTCAACTATTATTCTTACAGAGTTGCAGCGGTTCATGAAGAAGTGGGGATGGAGCCTCAGCAGATTAAGCAAGGAATCAGGCATCAATGTGGGCACACTCAGTTCGCTTATTAACGGCAACAAAATTATGGCTGTCGATCAGCTTGACCGAATCACCGCAGCAATGGGTCTTCCTCTCGGTCATTACTACGAAAGATACATAGAAGAGTGTCTGGCTGGCGCACCTCTGAACTGGCGAAGAATGAAGCCTTTTCTCTACCGTTGCGCATCCCTGGACAAACTGGAATGCATAGAGCAAGCTATATCCCTGTTAATGGACAATCTCATATACTCTCCTCTTTTATTTGATACCGCAGAAGATTTTTTCCGAGATGGCAAACAGCAAGCGGCATTGATGCTCTATGAAAATGTGGCAGCTAGTGAATTGAAACAACATTCAGAACGTCTGGCGTTGTGCCAATACCGCATATTCACAATAACAATTGGCATAGATCAGGCCCAGAACCTGCAGGCAGCCCTGCAATTTGAACCCTATATAGAAAGACTTGAAGAAATTGACCAGCTTGATGCTCTAAAGAACTTACTCAACATCTACCGAGCCTTGCGCGAGTGGGATAAAGTCAGCGAGTGTGCTGAGAAGATGATGTACAAAGCAAAACTCATGTATTTCAAGCCAGAGCACTTCCATGACACAGAAACAACTGATCAGAACAGGCTCAGCAGACCGCTCTTCTTCTATATAGCCTACGGGTACCTGATGCATGGCTCTGCATGTGAAGGACAGAAAGATTTTAAACAAACATTACTATACGTAGAAAAGTATGCTGATCTGAGCTGGGTTCGTGAAAAGGACAGTGACACACTATACTGGATGGGCCTATTTAGGAAGTGGTCCACGCTGAACTCGTTGATTACAAAGCTTTTTATGGGTGAATTAGAGTTGCTACCAGAGTATGTATCATATATCGAAACAAATCAGGAAGAGTCGCTTATTGGGCTCATTAACATACTTAAAGTAGCCAATCTCTTTGGCTTGGATGTTGACCTAATTATTGACCAATACCATTCTGACATTCTATCTGCCATCAAAAAAATAGCTCTACAAATTTATTATGAAGAACATATATTGGACCTACATGTCCAGCTGCTACTAGAATTAGCGAAGTACTATCTTCAAAGGGGAGTACACACGAGCGGCAGAGAATACTTGCTAAAGGGCATTTCAGAGTCCCTTGCCATCAATAATCGAAATACACATATGGTGCTATGTGAAATCGTCCAAGAGTTAACAGAGTCCATAATCAGCCAGCAATCACCACCGACTTTAGCGTAACCGCAACATAATAAAGCTCTTAATAGCCTTGCTTTACTCTAAACGTTAGCTAATACCTAAGGAGCGGTTAGAAAATGAGATCAAATACGATTCGTACAGAACTGCAACACTTTATGCAAGCATCCCAATGGAATATTAACCAGCTCAGCAAAGAATCCGGTATCAACCCAGGTACGCTCAGCTCGCTTATTAATGGTAACAAAATTATAGCTGTCGATCAGCTTGACCGAATTACCGAAGCAATGCAACTTCAACCTGGTCATTTTTATGAAAACTACATTCAAGAATGTCTGATCGGCACACCATTGAATTGGCGTAGAATGAAGCCCTTCTTATACCGCTGCGCAAATCTGGCCAAGCTAGACTGCCTAGAACAAGTCGTTTCCTTACTGATGGATAATCTAGTATATCCCCCTCTCTTATTTGACACGGCAGAAGATTTTTTCCAAGATGGCAAACAGCAAGCAGCTTTAATGCTCTATGAAAATGTAGCAGCTAGTGAATGGAAGCAGCATTCAGAACGTCTGGCCCTTTGCCAATATCGCATATTCTCGATAAAAGTTAGTAAAGACCAAGCTCAGAACTTGCAAATTGCTCTACAATTCGAACCTTACGTAGAAAGATTAAGTGAATCAAACCAATTAGAGGCGCTAAAGGACTTAATTAATACCTACCGTTTTTTACGTGTATGGGACAAGGTTGAAGTATTGGCCTCTACCCTCGAGAAGAAAGCATCAACTTTTTATTTAATCCCACAACGTTTAGGAGCAGAGAAGTATGACAAACCCTTATTTGCTTACATTGCACAATCGTATCTTGTACGAGCAAATGTATGTGAAGTAAATAAGGATTATCAAGGTGCACTTTCTTATATTCGTCGCTACTCTGATATGTCTTGGGTAAGAGAAACAGATGAGCATTCCTTATATTGGATTAACAAATTTCAAGATTGGGCAAAAGCTAATGTTTTTGTAATCGAACTCTTGCAGGGCAATTTTAATGTTCTTGATGATTATATTGATTACATGAAGACTCAAAATGAGGAAATGCTGACAGCACTACTAAACATCACAAAAGCAGCTAATTGCTATAACCATAATATAGACCACGTTATTCAACATTACGGACCACAAATCAACCAGCTCCTGTATCAACAACAAGAATCCAGCATTTATAAAGACCAAGCGGCATACGACCGTTATGTAAATTTGTTATTTGAACTATCCAAGTATTATCTTCAGCGGGGCATACATTCACACGCCAAAGAGTATTTGCAGAACGCCATCACTCAAGCGTTGGCTATTAATAATCGAAATACGTACACTGAGCTATGCAAAATTGTACAGGGACTAACCGCAACCTATGCTGGTGAATAATTCACTCCCTGACATAGTACGGCCATTAGAACCTTTTCCCGACCGCGCGGCCAAGGACATTAACTTTTAATACCTCGCCAAAACGGAGATACTCTTCTCATTACCTAGTTCCCAGTCTACATTCCAACCTGCAACTGGATATGTAACATGTCAAAATTATTTGCACCCAAATATAGACATATCCCCCTAAACTAAGGATGTGGGATTATAGCTACTGATAGATGACAGCCCACACACGCAGAATACCCAACAGAAGGAGGTGTGTAGGGTTGATCCATCAGAAGTCCTTGCAGCAGAGCATCGATGTCGCCCGACAGCAGCTCTATAACCTGGCCAAGCACTATGACCTGAGTCACCCGATCGTGTTGAAGCAATCCATGGTTTTGGACGAGCTTATTAATAAATACAATCGATTGACCTACAAACGGAGTCAGCGCCCGCTCAGCAACAACAACGAGATTCATGAAGAGAGCGCGGCCTATACACTATCCTATTCGCAGGGCTATTTAATGCCTACAACATGACCATAGCCTGCTCAGCCAATCTAATTCTATATAATAGACAGTCAGATGTCCGCTATTAATCCCATGTGGGAGCAACGCCCCTTGTTCATCTGGCTGTTTTTTTGTGCTGTCTTGCAAATACTCCCCCCTTTCACATATCTTCAACCCTCCCGACTTGTCACCTCCAGCGATCTCATGAATCTATCGTTTTCTCACCACCGAGCTCCAACTCCATACTAACACCCTACGCCTTCAACAATTACTCAACTTACCTTCAGTCTATATTCAGCTTCGCAGCCGATGAATTGCTCTGTGGGCACTGCAATAGGGCGTTGAATGTGAAGCTGAATTGGAAACAAGCCAAATCGAATACGCTGAAAAGGAAGGGGCTCCACTATGTCTATTAGTACCGACTATTACCGTAATCTCTTATCTTACACAACTGCCGAATACGGGAATGCAAGCCATGCCCAGAAGGACTCTTCTACACCACCTCCCAAACCTACAGGGCAAGAACAAAGGAATCACGACTCGCTGCAGTTAAGCGCAGACTACACGGAGTACACGTCTGGAGAGCAGGGCATTACTCCAACAGATACCTACAGCAGACCGCCACGGCTGGAGCCACTGACCACTGAACAGGAGAAATCCTTGCTCAGCTCGATCCAGCAAGCTATTGCAGAAGCTTCACCGTTCACCTCAATCACAGGGCTATCATCCACAGCAACAGAAGAGGGGATAGATCCATTAGCGGAGCTTCAGAATGTCCTGGCGGATTTTGATGCCTCGGCAGCTACGGATGAGGAAGTATCCGAGCTGTTCGATCAGGTTATGGAGCTTATGGAGAGCCTAAGACCACAGCCGCCAATGAAGCAGGCAGAGGAGGAAGCAAGTGATTTCAGCGGGATTCCTTCTGAGCTGATAGCCATGAACGGCATGCTGCCTCCGTTCGTCATGAATCTCAACTCCACTTTCACAACGGAGGACAATGACTCCAGCGATCTGAGCACAGAGGACAAACGCTCACTGCTGTCAGAGCTGAGCGAACTGGATGCAGCAACAGACGAAAAGATCGACACCTGGTACAAGGAACTGGCGGAGTTAATCCAGAAGTCCACGTCTAGCACAGAGCTGTAGAACCAACGAGTCTATGCAGTTAGCCCACACCTGACAGCATATTTCCTACTTCATGTAGGAGGACAAAAATATGACTAGTTCATCCGTATCCAGTAACAGCAATAACAGCAGCAACACCATTACCACCTTGAACAGAGGAACCAGCATCAACTTCAACTAGCACCAGCATTGCCCACAGCGATCAGGAGCGTCTGCAGGTTTTAGCCGAACGTCTACCGAAATACCAATTTGAACGCTTTAGCTCCGAGACTATTGCGTAATCTTTAGTACTTGCGTACTTGCTATAGGAGGAGAAAAGGATGATCGTCAGAAATTTTTTGGAGGCGCCGTTGCGAATCGCCAGCAGTCATCAAGGCAAAGGCGAGGTGAGATCCGTCAAGCTGTTCAGTGAAGAAGATTATGACAGTAAGCTGCGATTTTTCTACTATATGGAGCTTCCCCCAGGTACGTCTATCGGCTATCACGGGCACAAGCAGAATGAGGAAGTGTATGTGGTTCTGGAGGGCCAGGGACGAGTGACGGTAAACGGGAAAGGGAGGGATGTAAAGCCAGGAGATGTGATATTGAACAAACCGAATTGGAGTCACGGGCTGGAGAATGCTTCAGATTCTGTTGTTCGGCTGCTGGTATATGAGGCAAATTGCTGAGTAGTCAGCTTCGGAAGCATAACCAAGTGCTTCTCCAGTGTATCCGGCTTGGGTGGGTACCTGGACGTTAGCATTTAAGTCGGAATAGTGAAAATCCTTAGCTTTCATTAACCCTTGGGCACCTTCCAGCGTAGGCTAGATAAGCAGACTGAATGCAAAAGGAGGCTCATGATGCTCCAGGCAATAATTGGCCGTGCCACCTATGCGCCGCGCAGTACATCGGAGGATTATTTTCAAGGGTATCGCAATCAGGTCATCGGCCAGCACCACATCTTCACGACGCCATATGGGAAGCAAAGATTGCTATACGCTGACTGGACCGCCAGCGGACGACTGTATCGTCCAATCGAAGACTATATGACTCATGACATAGGGCCTTATGTGGCAAATACCCATACGGGCTCTAATCTCACCAGTGCAGCCATGACAGATGCTTATCAGGAAGCCAAAACGCTGATCAAGAGGCATGTCCATGCTGATGAGCAGGATGTTATCCTGTTCGCGGGGACAGGAATGACTGGTGCAGTCCACAAGCTGCAGCATCTGCTGGGATTGAAGAACCCGCCGCTTCTGACCCTGGCGCCTGAGGATCGCCCGCTGATCATAGTCACCCATATGGAGCATCACTCGAATCAGATTTCCTGGGCAGAGACATATGGGGAAGTGTGGTGTCTTCCACCTGGACCGGATGGATTAGTCGATCTGGATGCACTTAAGAGCGTGCTCCACCAGCATCGTGAGCGCAAGCACAAGATTGGTGCTTTCTCAGCCTGTTCGAATGTAACAGGCCTCCGCACCCCATACCATGATATGGCTCGCATCATGCATGAGCATGGTGGTATCTGTGTTGTGGATTTTGCAGCAAGTGCACCATATGAGACGATTCGCATGCATACAAGTGATCCGCAGGAGCAGCTGGATGCGATCTGTTTCTCACCGCACAAATTCCTGGGTGGTCCTGGTAGCTGCGGAGTGCTGATTATGAATTCCAGGCTATATACCAGTTCAATACCGGAACAGCCAGGTGGCGGAACCGTCTCGTGGACGAATCCATGGGGAGAGCACCGTTATCTAGGTGATATTGAGGCGCGAGAGGACGGAGGGACACCGGGATTTCTGCAGGCCATCCGTGCAGCACTGGCGATTCGTCTGAAGGAGGAGATGGGCATAAGTCGCATCGAACAGCGGGAGCGGCAGCTCACCGCGCGACTGCTTCAGGGCCTGAGTCGTATCGCCGGAGTCTCTGTGCTGGCAGGGCAACATCAGGACCGCGCAGGAATTGTATCTCTATTGATTGAGGGGGTTCACTATAATCTGGTTGTACGTCTGCTGAATGATCGCTTCGGGATTCAGGCACGAGGAGGCTGCTCATGTGCTGGCACCTATGGACACTACCTGCTCCAGCTTGGACCAGCTGAGTCTAAGGCCATGACGGACCAGATTGATCAGGGCAACATGTCGCTCAAGCTTGGCTGGGTGAGAATATCACTGCATCCGGTGATGACAGACCAGGAGATCGAATACATCTTGTCCGCTATCGAGGCAATCGCAGATCACGGGGCACAATGGCAGTCAGACTACGTATATGACGCCAGCACGAATGAATGGCAGTATTATAGGGATTCCGGTAATCAGGGACAGACAGTGAGCACAGGCCAGTCGTTATCCTTGTTAAATGCATTTTGGCCGAAGATAGGCCTACCTTATTACTGATAGCCCCTGAACATCCAGATCTGTTCGTGAATGGTGTTCCAGCTCGGAAATGACGGTATCAATGCACTGGTACTGCTCCCATTGCTCCAGCTGAAACACCATAGCTCCCGAATGAACAATGATCTGTATATGTTGCCCCTGGCTGTTAATATACTCCACCTCCATCAGGGCCCGCTTCAGCCGCTCAATGAGTAGCTGTATGTAATCCTCATTCATCATAGGACATAGTACGACGAACCTCCCCTCTCCTATGAAGAAAGTGTAGTCATCGAATCTTATCTCCCTATGAATCGAATTGGATAAGTCCATCAACAGTCGTGCACAGCCTACAGAATCTAGCGGCTCCATAGCCAGTGGCTGTGGCTTTACCTTGAACATCATGATACACAGGCTGTAGCATTCCGGAAAGCGACGTGCCAGATTGGAGTGTCTCATGACTGCCTCTGCTAATGCCTCCTTATTGCCCAGATTCGTACATAGTCTAAGACCCGGGCTGGTTGATTGCGGTCCATATAGGCTTGCTGCTGGAGATTCACGGCGCAAGAGCGATTGGATACATGCTGCAATGATTGCATTTCCCGGAATGAGGAGCAGCCAGAGCAGGTTCCATGCACCGATCTTGTTGTACAAGACAAGCCAGATCGGATAAGCAATCAAGAACACAGCCACACAGATAATGGTCTTACGTGTAGAAAGCAACAGGCCAGCTATCAAAGCGACAAGGCCACCAATCAGGAGTAGCAGCTCCGTCAGCTGACAGGATCCATGGACATGGCTATACAGATACAGCGCCACTTGCTGCAAGCTTGCAATACCGATTAAGACAACGTATGCCCAGACGGCTCCTCGTGGCACACTTCTCTTCTTCATAGGCCCCCCCTGCTATTTTCCCAGTGCCCTCTCCGCCAACAATGGAAGCAGATTATCGAACATATGTGTATTCTGATCAAATACATAGCCTCCTGCATAGGTGCCATGATTCATACGGAAGGTAATCATACGGGCGTACAGCTGCTCAGCCCATGGACGGTCATCCATATCCAGCGCCAACAGAATGGCCAGCCCGTAGACAGCTGGAGATTCATAATCCACCTGTGCCTGCAATGTACCCGCCGCATAGCGTCCCTTCAATACCCCATGCTCCGCGAACTCACGCTTCATGAACTCAATCAGTGCGTCTGGTCTACGGCCAGCCTCCACCATGTGAATACCTACAATAAGCTGGTCAATCAGATTTACCTCGTCGGCATACTGATATTCCCCGCTTAGCACATTGAAGGTTCTAGGGAAGAACGGCCCATCCTCCGGTACCGTTAGCAGCATTTGCTCATACTGGTTGTATTCCGCCTGTTCAATCCATCCCTTGTCTCGCATGCCGCGCAGGGCAACCGTATCTACATAGACAAGACTTAGCGTATCGGGGACATAGCTATGCTTGAAATCATTAAAGTCAACAAAATAGCCGTTATTACGTATCTGCTCATGCAATGTCTTGGATATCACTTCAGCAGTCTGCTCGTAAGCCCCTCCTTCCTGCTCCCATAGATTGGAGGCCCCTAACAGAGCACGTATGATTCGAAAATCATCTCCCAGTGCATTCGTATTCACGGTAGAGCTTCCATCCGGTTCCAGCTTCCAGGTCACATACTTCTGATCGTTCAGGAAACGATCGATTAACACACGATAGCCACTCTCGAAGAGCTGCTGATCCTCCTTCATGACCGCGTATTCCATCCACAATCCCAACGACTCCGACAATGCCTCCCGGCCTGCAGGGATATCTGGATGCTCGGATGTGTCCGCCTGTAGATAGGAGGCCAGCGTGCCATTCGAATTGGTCATATGCTTCAGGATGAATTGCTCCGTGGAACGCGAGGGCTTATCAACCATGCTACTATACCACCACCATCCAAGAGCCACGCCTACCACGACCAGCGTCACTGCACCTGTAAGTCTAAGACTGCTTGTCCGACTCTTCATCTCTAGCACTCACATCCTTCAGTTGTCCTGTCTTTATCCGAATCATTGTATATGAAAAATCTAAAAAAAGAAGCGCGCCCATCGAGGTACACGCTTCTTCCTCTGCCCGCCCCTTAACCGGCTGTTACTTGCTTGCGATCTGCTGCATCCTTCTTCATCTGTTTGCTACGAAGCTGTCCGCATGCGGCATCGATATCCGTACCATGTTCAAGCCGTACCGTGCAATTAATGCCGTTCTTCTTCAGAATATCATAGAATGCAACAATGGATTCCTGTTCGCTACGCTGATATTGGCTGTGCTCATCGACAGGATTGTAGGGGATAAGGTTAATGCTGGAGCTTCCACGACGAGGTGCAATCAGCTGCGCCAATTCGACTGCATCCTCTCTGCGGTCGTTCACATCCTTGAGCAGGATATATTCGAACATCACCCGCCGCTTCGTGCGCTCTACATAATAATCAACAGCCTCCATAAGCTGCTCGATCGGGAAAGCACGGTTAATCTTCATAATTCGTGTCCGCAGGTCATTGGTGGCAGCATGCAGAGAGATAGCCAAGTGCACCTGCAGGTCACTATCAGCGAACTCCTTGATCTTCTCTGGCAGACCACTTGTTGAGACCGTTATACGCTTGGGACCGATAGCCAAGCCCTTGTGGTCCTTGATTATACGAACGAAGTTAGATACATGCTCAAAATTATCCAGCGGCTCGCCGATCCCCATCACCACAATATGAGTGACTCGTTCGTCTTGTCCGCGCTGATCCAGATACAGCTGTACATTCATCAGCTGCTCCACAATCTCCCCTGCTGACAGATCTCGGCTCTTCTTAATGAGGCCACTGGCACAGAAGCTGCACCCAATGTTGCAGCCTACCTGCGTCGTTACACAGACAGACATGCCGTACTTTTGCCGCATCAGCACCGTCTCAATCAGATTGCCATCCTGTAATCTCAGGAGAAACTTGACCGTACCATCTCGTGATTCCTGCTTCACATGCTCGCTGAGCGTATGCATGACAAAATGCTCTGACAGCAGCTGTACAATCTCTGGCTTAACCTCTGTCATTCGTTCAAAATCCGTAACTCTCCGGCGGTACAGCTCTTCCCACACCAGTGTAGCCCAGAACTTGGAGTATCCACGCTCACCCAGCCATCCCGTCAGTTGCTCCAGAGTTAATCCATATATAGAAGGCTTATTCATAGCTATCCTCTTTTCAATCTCAATAATGATCCTCGCATACGACAATTTCAAGCCACTTTGTCACAAATACCCCTTGCCATTTGTCCTACTGCTCATTGTCCCAAATTTTAAAGATGAACACAAGAGAGAAAGCATGGGGATTCCTGTTCAGAATCGGTTCAGTGGTGATCGTTACAATAGTCCCTAAGTCTTGTGACTTACAGACCAACAAGAGAAAGGAAGTCGAGAATGAACAGGAATATCCTGAATGCAAAAAAAGCAGTATCCATGATACTCGCCTGTCTATTAGTCCTTGGTGGTATCCCTGGATTCAACATATGGGGAGGAGACCGTGCTCATGCAGCTACCGACACATGGACTGCTCTGGGTGGTGCTGGCATCAGTGCCGGGAGAGTTGAATACATCTCAGTAGCCGTGGACCCTCAGGACATTCCCTATGTTGCTTATAAAGATATTCAAAACGGTAATAAAGCAACAGTCGTGAAATTTGTGAATGGCCAGTGGGAATCGGTAGGAGACCCTGGACTCTCGGCGGGAGAAGCAAATGAATTGTTCCTGGCCATCGACAAGCAAGGTACGCCATACCTTGCTTACCAGGATGGGGCCAACAGTTATGGACTAGCGGTTAAGAAATTCACTGCTGGCCAATGGGAATCTGTGGGAAGTGGCAATATCTCGCCGGGTGCAGCGAACATGATGCAGATCGCCTTCGACTCCGCCGATAATCCTTATGTACTCTTTAGAGATCACCCGAATCAGACTAGAGCTGTAGTCGTGAAGTTCACGAATAATACATGGTCCATCGTGGGTGGAGGGGCATTGACCACAGGCTTTGCCAATGAAATGGCTCTCGCTCTGGATTCTCAGGACACCCCTTATGTGGTGTATAGTGACGGAACAGACGGTTACAAGCTGTCCGTTAAGAAGTTCAACGGTACGCAATGGAATTACGTAGGGGCTAACAAGCTCACAGCCGGTCAATCTACGAATCACGCGATAGCAATCGGCCCCAACGATGTTCCTTATATTGCTTTTTCAAATGGAGACGTTTCCTATAAAACTACTGTATTAAAGTTCACTGGAACCCAGTGGGAGGCTGTAGGAAACAGCGGATTCTCTGTTAGCAGTACAAGAGACAACACTCTGGCCTTCGATTCCGAAGGAACCCCTTATGTTGCTTATAGCGACAACGGGACTCCTTTCGTGCAGCCGCCTTTTGGAGCTATCAGAAAGCTCGTAGGTAATCAGTGGCAGCCTGTTGGAGGAGGTAACTTTACAGGACCTACTACTACTAATCAAGTACAGTCTGTATCGTTTGCTCTGGACTCCAATGACATTCCGTATGTCGCTTATACAGATCAATCAGTTAGTAATAAATTAACGGTGAAGTCACTGGTTACCCAATATAATGTCACTTACAATGGCAATGGTGCTGATTCAGGTATTGCACCTGTAGACAACAATAGCTATTCCACTGTGTCCCCTACAGTCACGGTAGCTGGAAATACAGGGAATCTGGAGAGAGCGGGCTATACCTTCGCGGGCTGGAATACAGCAGCAGACGGAACCGGCATCAAGTATAATTCGGATGATACGTTCACAATCAGCAATGCGGACGTCGTCCTTTACGCCCAATGGCAAAACGCTGATTCCACTGTAACCTTCGAATCAAACGGAGGTACGAACGTCGATAGCCAACAGGTCAGCTATAATCATGCTGCATCAGAGCCTTTGGCTCCTGAGAGATCTGGATACTCCTTCTTCGGATGGTACACAGATAGCGAACTGACTCAGGCTTATAATTTCCACACACCCGTCACTAGCAATATTACGCTGTATGCCAAATGGCAATCGGCTGCAGCTACACTCTCCAGCCTGAATGTGGGACAAGGCACACTCGAGCCAAGCTTCTCGCCTGAAGAGCTGGATTATCAAGTCGATGTGGCATCAGACATAACGAGTCTTGAGTTCTCGTTGAGCAAAGTAGATCCTACTCAGACCCTGACAGTCACAGGTGTGACTTATCAATCCGTAACAGACGATGTATACTCCTATACAGTCTCCGACCTCGTGGAGGGCTTGAATCCTGTTCAGATCAAGATTACTTCCGAGAGCGGCACTAGCAACACCTACACCTTGTTGGTGAACCGTGTTGGGGCGATTAGTAGCAATGCTTATCTGGGCGAGCTGACATTGTCCAGCGGTACACTATCTCCCGCCTTCACTTCGAAGACAGCCGTCTACGATGTGGAAGTTGAGAATGCAACTCGCAGCATCACCATTACTGCGGCTACTGCGGACGAGAATGCAACAATGACAGTGAACGGTTATGTCGTGACAAGTGGAGAGGCAAGCGAACCTATTTCCCTGTCTGTCGGCAGCAATCCAATTACTATTCTAGTAACTGCACCAAATGGACAGACCAAGACATATATCATCCATGTTACCCGTCAGGCAATAGCTCCGTCTCAGGATGCCGCTCTGACCGCAATCACGATTCCGGGACTGAATCTGAATCCAGCCTTCAACCCGGATGTAGATCAATACACAGCTGCTGTTAACAGTTCCACCCGCTCCGTATTGATTAGTGTTGCTCCTGCCCAAGAGGGTGCAAGCATTCTGATCAATGGCACGAGTGGAAATAGTGCAGACCTAGCTCTAGTAAGCGGTCGTAATACCGTAACCATCGAAGTAACTGCGCCAGATGGCAGCACGAAGAAGACTTACACACTGCTCATTACCCGCAGAAGCAGTAGCTCCAACGATACCATCAATAACGGCAACACTGGCAGCAATGGAGGTTCGTCCAGCACTGGTGGCGGCGGTTCAACACCTCCTACGACTGGCAATAACACAAGCAACACTGTTCAGGTATTGGTGAATGGCCAAGCCGAATCTGCTGGTACGTTGACGACTACCGAAGTGAACGGCCAGAAGGTATTGACTATCGCTGTGAATGCTAAGGCTATTGCCCAGAAGCTGAATTCTGAAAGTCAGGGTAGCGTAATCACCATTCCGGTCTCTGGCGGCGATAGCGAGAATGCAGGTACAATTATCGGTGAGCTGAACGGACAGACTGTGAAGCTCATGGAAGACAAGCAAGCGGTACTCGTGCTCCAGACAGACACAGCAACCTACACTCTGCCTGCACAGCAGATTCAGATTAACAACCTGGCACAACAGCTTGGTCTGAGCAGCAACACCTCCCTTGAGAGCATCAAGCTTCAAGTAGAAATAGCTCATCCGAGCACCACTACGGTACAGGCAGCAGGAGCAGCCGCACAACAAGGCGGATATACTCTTGTCGGATCACCTGTAGAATTCAACGTTACCGCTACTTATGACGGCAATAATGTAGCTGTGGACCAATTCAACAGCTACGTAGAGCGCACGATTGCTCTTCCAGCCAACATTGATCCTAGCCAAATTACAACAGGTATCGTGCTTGAGTCTGATGGTAGTGTCCGTCATGTACCAACCAAAATCACACAAGTAAATGGCGTATATCGTGCACAGATTAACAGCTTGACTAACAGTGTATATAGTGTCATTTATCACCCACAAGCGTTCGCTGATGTTGCTAATCACTGGAGTAAGACTGAAGTGAACGATATGGGATCTCGTATGATTGTTAGCGGCGTCTCGAATAATACTTTTGAGCCGAATCGCAGCATTACACGTGCGGAATTCGCAGCTGTCGTCGTACGTGCACTTGGTCTGAAGCCAGGTGAAGGAAGCAACAGCTTCAGCGATGTGAGCGATAGCGACTGGTATGCAGATGTCGTGAAGACTGCCTCCAGCTATAACCTGATCGGCGGCTATGAGGATGGTACATTCCGTCCGCAAGAGCGGATTACCCGTCAGGAAGCGATGGCTCTGATTGCACGGGCGATGAAAGTAACCGGACTGGACAGCCAAGTGCCTGCCAATGCGGTACAGCAATTGTCCAGCTACACGGATGCAGCCCAAGTAGCCACCTGGGCGAAGGAAGCAGCAGCTAGCATCCACACTGGACTGGTCACTGGGAGCGGATCGAATACGATTGCGCCACAGCAATCCATTACAAGAGCTGAGACAGCAGCAATTCTAAGAAGATTGCTGCAGCAATCCGGCCTGATCTAAGGTAATAGAGATTCATTATTACCATAGTCATTGAAATCGGGTCTGGTAATCATTCAATGATCATTTACAGAGGCAGTGCGTTTCGCACTGCCTTTTTGTTATACAATGGTAATATCTCTGGATAATGTCTCTGGGTAATGGCTGCTAGTAATGCTTCTAACAATGAAATTTCGTGATGTTGTTTGTACTGACATGTGTGTTTACATAAAAATAGGTATCGGAAGATTCTGATCTGTTGCATAGGCCTTGACTAGTTTTTTTGAAGGTATAGGGAACCGTTAAGCACCCTCGGTGATCTAATTAGAGAGAAGATGAAAGGAGGGGGCCGAGTGACGCCTTCCGAGCTAGCACAAGCTGCACAACTAGGGGATACCGCGGCTTTCTCCGCTTTAATGAATATGCATTATCACCGTCTGTACCGTATTGCACGCGCCTACCTACGGGATGAAGAGGACACGCTAGAGGTGATCCAGGAAGCCACCTACCGGGCCTATTCGAAGTTGAAGAGTCTAAGGAAGCCTGAGATGTTCGGCTCATGGATTACCCGCATCTTGCTGAATTGCTGCGCAAGGGAATACAGACATCGGCAAAAATTCCGACCACTTCCCATGCAGGATCTACACGAGCAAGGAAGCTGGGACCACCCGGAGGACCCGGATCTGGCAGCAGCCATCGATGCATTGAGCCACGATCATAAGCAAGTCATTATTTTAAGCTATTTCGAGGGGCTATCCTTGACTGAGACAGCAGTAATTCTGGGCATTCCGGCAGGAACCGTAAAATCCCGGCTTCACAGGGCCTTGGGCCAGCTTCGTAAGCAATTAGATATCGGAGGAGATGATTCAGATGACTGATGAACTGGACAAACGTCTGCGCGCGCGACAGCAGGAGTACAATCGTATGCCGATTCCTGCTGAAGCAAGCCACTCCATCCAACAAGGAATACAGAAGGCACAGAGTCGGCACAGGTCCCGGCAGCGCTGGTTCATCAGCCTCATCGTAACCTCAGCAGCCTTTCTAATCTTCACAGGATGTATTCGCGTATCTCCTGCCTTCGCCTCCTATATCAAGCAGCTACCAGGCATGGAAGGATTCGTAGACTTGATTCGCCATGATTCCGGAATTATGGATGCAGTTGACCATGAGCTGCTACAGCCGATCGGAGCTACCGATGAACATGATGGACTTGCCGTGACAGTAGATGGTGTTATTGCGGACGAATCCCGCATGATTCTATTCTATACCGTAAAGGGAGAGGAGCAGCAGCTACGCAGCCTTGATCGGATTGATCTGCGGGATGACACGGGCGAGCGCCTCCCTGTATCCTATAGCTATGATCACAATCATGATGAGAGATTCAAGGAATACAGTGATTATGTCGATATGCTGTTCCCGGCAGGCACAACGTTGCCCAAGACGATAGCTGTACAATTCTATTCCAGCAAAGATACAAATACAGAGCGCTGGGAAGTCACCTTCCCGGTGGATCAATCGCTCACTCAAGGGATGAAGCGGAGCATTCCCATGGGACAGACGCTGAACATGGACGGTCAACTCATTCACATCCGCAAGGTCGTATTGTCCCCACTAAGGCTACAGCTGGATGTGGAATATGATGCGGGTAATGCGAAGGAAATATTTAACTTCACGCAACTGGAGCTAGTCGATGAAAGAGGGCGAAGCTGGAAGAGTGATACAGCATTGACTAAAGGAAATGAGCGCTCCATATTTTTTGAAAGTATGTACTTTACGATCCCTGAGCGACTGATGCTCAAGGCATCTGGGATCTCTGCTCTGGATAAAGAGCTGCTGGATGTCCGTATAGATCCAACCTCTCTGGACATGAAGGGTGGGCCGAATGGGCTCGTATACGAAGGCAGCAAGGTAACGGAGCAGGACCTTCAAGTACGCTTTTCCCTGGAACCAGGAGGACCAGCAGAGCGGTTGTCTACGGTGTCCTTCAGTACTGTGAAGGATATGGACGGCACCGAGTACATGATCACGCAAGCTACAGGTTCGTTTGATCAGGGAACACGCTCCGAGACCGTACTCACTATTGAAAATGGTGCCAACGCCCACGGTCCGCTACTGATGACGATTAGCTCTTACCCCTTACAGATTCATTCGCCTATTCAGCTTGATATTCCCCTAATCGGGAATTGAAGCTTCGAGCGAGAACACATATGAAGAGCCTCTGTCCAGCTAGGTACTGGACAGAGGCTCTATGTTATTGACGACTATACTTTGATATCAATGCTATTCTTGGGTATCGTAAGCGTGTCTTTCTTTTGTTGATCCATATTCAGAGAAGAAATGAAGCTGTTCCAGTCTTCCACTTTCTCATCTCGAATCTGGTTCGCAAATTCAAGCTTGGCCTTTGGGCCTACATCCCCTTGCATACTCGGTGCAGATATCATGTTGTGATGCAAGCTATTAAAGGCGTTCATCAAGCCACTGCGAATATCCTCCGGCTTCTGATTCAATAATCCCTTCATGCTCTCCCACATGATCGTTCCTTCAGACTTCTTGGCATTAGGGTCTTGTATTTGCTTATCGAACATACGCTTAATCTCCAGTGACATCTCATCAGGTGAGGAGAAGGATTTACGGAAATTAGGCTGTACCATTAGCGAGGACTTGTAATCATTATACTCTGCAGCCCTCAGTTTGGTATTCATCGCAGTATCCACGGACTGAGTGAGCTGTCCCTTGATAGCAGAAGACATCGGCGATTGCTGCAAATACAAATCTAGCTTGAGACGTGCGGTCCCGAGCATATTGGCTTCCCATTCGGTATTGTTACTATACGTGTTCAATGCAGTGGAGGTCGTATGCACCAACGCATCAAATACCCCTGCCACATCCTGGTAGCTGATATCTTGAAAGGATGTAGACTCCGTTGCAAAAGCTTGACTTGCTGCCTGCTTCAACTGGTCCCGGAAGTCTGTAATCCCCTTGCCACCCTGTTCCATGATCTGCTTCCACTGGTCCCCGTGCTCCTCCTGCAACTTGCCCAGAAGCTGGGACTGTTCCTGTAGCATATTCTTAATACGACCGGCCAACTCATCCTTATCGAAGATCGGCTTATAAGTGGAGAGGAACTCTTCTTGTGTCTCCTTGCTACCTCCAAAAATCGAATCATTTTCAAAATTCAAATATTGAGACAAAGTGCTCGCTGTTGTCTGCGCAATATCCTCTATTTTGAGTTGAACTTGCTTATCGTACTGCTCAAGACGCTGACTCAATTCGTCTCCTGTGTAACGCTGGAGCAGTTGATCACGCTCATATGCACTTTTTACCAGAAACCCGCTCACATCATCTTGAAAATTCTTTGAGTAGTCCGTACCTTGAACTGATGTAAATTCCCTTCCACCAATCCACCGGCCTCCCAATGCACGAAGCTCCTGTTGTCCTTCGTCAATCACGCTCGGGGTGTACTTCTCTACTGCGTCCGAAGCTTTGTTACCTGCAGGGGCAAGCGATTTTGTGGCAGGCTGGCTATTCTTAGCTACCACAGTGCTTGGAGCTGATGATGCGTAAATACCGTTCATTTGCATCGCGGACCACTCTCTTCAATGAAGTATATGTTATCAATAATATATCGGAAGTAAGAAGTAAATAATTTACTCTGATTCCTAAAAATCTTCATTAAGGTTCAATTGAACGGTAAAAGCAGTTGATCCCAGTGATATTATGCTTAGAACTGTGAATCCCCATAGCCATCCTAGCAAGACGTTCTGGGCTCTTCTGCAGGCCTCAAGACTAGCGATTTAACGGACTGTCTTCCAGTACTGCATGCTTATCCCCATATTCCCGGACAATATGCTGCTCTCCCCAGGCACAGAGTGAATCGAGAATGGGCTTCAGACTTCTACCATACTCCGTCAGCTCATATTCAACCTTGGGCGGCACCTGATTATAGGTGATCCGATTTACAATACCATCCTCCTCCAGCTCTCGTAGCTGTTGGGTCAGCATTTTCTGCGTAATGCTCGGCATCACGCGCTTCAATTCACTGGTACGCATCTTGCCATGTGTCAGATGGCAGAGGATCACACACTTCCATTTGCCCCCGATCACCTCAAGTGTTGCTTCCACGGAAATATTATATTTCTTTCCCAATCCCATAACCCCCATCAAACTATCTTTTTGTATTCTTAATAGGCACTGCAAAGTACCTACATTACTTCAAGGTACTTATATCACTAAAAAGTACGTACTATTCATCTGTATTCCTTCCAGTCATAATAGCACTTACCTGCTACACATCTCAATATTTAGGAGTGATCAATTTTATGTCTACCTCTAGCGCACAAAGCAGGCTGGCTCTGCTGGCTCTTGCCGTTAGTGCATTTGCGATTGGAACGACCGAGTTCATTAGTGTAGGGCTGCTTCCCCTGATCGCCGATGATCTTCATATATCCGTTACGGCTGCTGGCTTGACCGTCACCTTATACGCACTGGGTGTCATGCTGGGCGCACCAATTCTGACCTCCCTGACCTCAGGAATACGGCGTAAGCACCTGCTCATCGGGGTTATGCTGGTCTTCATTCTCGGCAATAGCCTTGCTGCCGTAGCTCATGGTATTATGCTGCTGCTGGTAGCCAGAGTGCTTTCTGCTCTCGCCCATGGACTATTCATGTCTATCGGGTCCACGATTGCAGCCGATCTCGTACCTGCAAGCCGCCGAGCCAGTGCCATCGCCATCATGTTCTCCGGTCTAACAGTAGCCACCATTACCGGAGTTCCTCTGGGTACCATGATTGGACAGCAATGGGGCTGGCGCGTTGCCTTCATTGCGATCGTTATTATTGGTATAGTAAGCCTGATAGCCAATCAGCTATTAGTGCCTTCAGATCTACGCGGAGGCTCGTTAGCTTCCATGCGTGATCGGATCAAGCTGCTCACGAATCGTCGGTTGCTACTCGCTTTTGCCATGACTGCTCTGGGCTACGGTGGAACCTTCGCGGTATTCACATATCTCGCTCCACTGCTGCAGAATATCTCAGGCTATCATGAATCGACGGTCGCCGTAATCTTATTGGTCTATGGTGTGGCTATTGCCCTCGGTAACATCTTGGGAGGACGGTTCGCCAATCAAAGGCCACTACAAGCACTCTTGTTCATGTTCATGGCCCAATCCATCGTCCTGTTCATTCTCGGTTGGACGGCATCTTATTCTGTGCTTGGGCTGGTAACGATACTACTCATGGGCTTGCTTGCCTTCATGAATGTACCTGGATTGCAGGTCTATGTCGTTACGCTGGCCGAGCGATATGCCCCCTCTGCCGTGGATTTTGCTTCTGCCCTGAATATCGCAGCCTTCAATGCAGGGATTGCATTGGGTGCATTCATCGGTGGACAAGTGACCGCCAACATCGGACTGATCCATACAACCTGGGTGGGCGGACTTATGGTCGCTTTGGCTGTACTGCTGGCTCTATGGAGTCTCAGGCTACAGCGACAAGAGACATTAGTGCGCATTGAATCGGAAGCTAGCACATTGCATGGCCCAGCGGGCATTTGTCATAATAGTAGCAAATGAATGCAAAGGAGTGAACAACATGCATTACCGACGTCTGGGGCACAGTGGTCTTCAGGTATCTGCATTGGGTCTAGGTACGAACGCCTTTGGAAAACGAGCTGATGCGGAGAGCTCCATTCGAATCGTCCACACGGCGCTCGATGCGGGGATACAGTTCCTGGATACCGCCAACATCTATGCTAATACTGAGTCTGAACTCATCATCGGTCTTGCGCTGCAAGGACGACGACATGAAGCTGTGCTGGCGACCAAGGCCGGATTGCCCCGCGGGCAGGGACCGAATCAGGCTGGCTCTTCGCGGCTCCATGTGCAGCAGGAGCTAGAGGACAGTCTTCGTCGCCTCAAGACCGACTATATAGATCTGTATCAGATCCACACCTTCGATCCAGCAACACCGCTGGAAGAGACTCTTCGTACATTGGATGACCTGATATCTGCCGGTAAAATCCGCTATATCGGGGCATCCAACTATGCAGCCTGGGAGCTCATGAAGGCACTCAGCATCAGTGAGCGGCAGCGATTCGCTCGTTATATTTCCATACAGATCAGTTATTCTCTTGCAGATCGCACTCCCGAGAGAGAACTGGTGCCTCTCTGTCTTGATCAGAACATCGGTATTATCCCTTATTTCCCCCTCGCTGGTGGTATTCTGACAGGCAAGTATGCACAAGGACAAGTTCCTTCAGGGTCCAGGGCAGACACAGACCCTAACTTCTCACGCTTTCTGAGTTCAGACCGGATTCAGCTCGGGACAGAAGTAGGAGCGCTGGCCATTGAGCTGAATACCAGCCCCGTAGCCTTGTCGCTAGCCTGGCTCATGCATCAGCCTGCTGTCTCTACTGTTATTGTAGGTGCCACTCGTCCAGAGCAGCTACTTGAGAGTCTGCCAAGCGTTGGCTTGTCCTACAGTGACGACATTGCCCAGCGGCTGGAGGATGCGAGCAGACGATATATTCATCAGGAGCCTTTTGCCGTATATCGCCTGCCCGTTGAATGACAAAACCTGAGCACACCATACGGATGGAGCCACCACCTTATGAATAGACTACTAACGAGTTGATATAACCCATTACGTGAATAGAGCCAACATTACATGGATGAAGCCACAGCTACCTGGCCTGGTTCACAGACAAGAAGGCTGCCCTTGGGCAGCCTTCTCATGCTTTTCAACAGTTCAGAACTATTCATCTCTACAGCCTGATCATAGACCATCCATTGGCGGAGACTCCCAGACTGGCTTGCACATGTAACTTTACACACTATACTAGGCCATCCTGATTTTATTTACCGGGTCCGCTATTCAGCTGCCCTCGCAGTTGGGTAACGTTCACTCGCTCCTGGGCCAATTGAGCTCGCAGCACCTCAAGCTGCTTGCCAAGCTGCTCCGATTGCTGACGCAGTTCCTGTAGCTGCTTATCTCTGCTGTCCATATACTGCTTCCGTTCCCTGAGCAGCTTATCGCTCTTCTTCTCATATTCAAGGTATTGAGATTGATCCAGCTGCATCCACTTGAGTAATTGCGGAACCTTGAAGGTGGTGTCAATCTGCTTGCTAATCACATCCTTCTTACGTCCTGCGTAGCATATATATTTGCTCTGTACCTCGACTCTCAGCTCATCAAAATAGGACCCCAGCAGTCTACACAAGCTCCCGACATAAAAGGACTGCTTATGATCATGGAAGGGAAGATAGCCGAAGGGCACCGTAATAATGACCCTTCCCCCCTTCTTCAGCAGACGGTGAGCAGCCGACAGGAGCTTGCTAGGCTGGGAGAAATGCTCCAGAATCTCCCCCATGATGACTGTATCATACGTACCTTCCTTGGGCTGCAGCATCGTTATATCCTTGAGTAGAAAGCGGGCCTTCTTTTGTACCAGTAAGGATTCCTTCATCAGCTCACTCTTGGCGTACTTGATACTTGTATCCTCAATATCAATACCTGTGACCTGAAAGCCCTCACGGGCCAACAATATGGAGGTGATCCCTTGACTGCAGCCAATGTCGAGCACCGTGTTCCCGACCACACGCTTGCATATCCAGTGCACACGCTGGCGTGTAGCTTCATGGGACTGCTCGGAATTCACCAAGCCATAATAGCGCAGATTTACCTGATCATTATTCGCCATCTGACTTTCCCTCCCGCCTATTATCCAAGCGGTTATCTGAGCGGACGGGCATCCGCGGCCAGCATGCCGCCTCTTTTCAACAGATTCGCAATCCCTTCTTCATCCAGAAGATTCGCATTGGAATGGTATTTGTCAAAGGTAACAGCCGGATATGTCTTGTACCTCTCGACCAGTTCCCCCGATGGATGGGAAGGCAAGATGACATAGTATTGCTCGCTATACTTGTAGGTATAAGGAGATTCATAAGGCGATACCAAGTCCTCATGCAGCTTCTCTCCCGGACGGATTCCAATCTCCTTGAAGCCTACCTCCTGCTTGGATAAGTACTTGCCCAGTGTCTTGGCCAGATCCGTAATCAGACAAGCATTCATCTTCATCACGAACGTCTCCCCGCCAATTGCAGCATGAGAAGCCTCCAGCAGTAGATCAATGGCCTCCGAGACCGTCAGGAAGAACCGGGTCATATCCTTTTGCGTAAGGGTCAGATCCTGACCATCCAGTATCTGCTGCTTGAAGAGTGGTACCACGCTACCATTCGTCCCAAGCACATTACCGCCGCGGATACATACGAAGCGGGTATGCGGACTCAACCGGTTAGCTCGAATCATCAACTTCTCTCCGAGCGCCTTGGTCATGCCGTAGAAATTAATCGGGTCTACCGCCTTATCGGTGGAGACATCGATAACCTTTTCCACCCGCTGTTCAATACTGGCCTTGATAATATTCTCCGTACCCAGCACGTTGGTCTTGAGTGCTTCCTGCGGGTATTCCTCACAGACAGGCACATGCTTGAGCGCAGCGAGATGGAACACATAGTCCACACCGCGGCAGGCCTCATGAACAGCCTCATAATCCCGTACGTCCCCAATGATGAACTTGATCACATCCGACTGGAACGTCCGCTGCATCTTAACCTGTGAGAATTCATTACGGGACAAGATACGAATCTCGCGCGGGGCTTTCTTGAGCAACTTGCGAGTCAATTCATACCCCCACGATCCCGTACCGCCTGTGATCAAAATCGTCTTGTCTTTGAACATGAGAATCTCCTTCCCGTCTTGGAGTATTGAAGGTAGCCACAAGTGTGGTATTCGTCAGCAGCCTGGATCAAATGCGCCTGAATACTCATCTACATAAAGTCATTCAGAATGTTCTTCATATTGGCGGGGGTCAGCCTGGTAATATGCGCCGGCAGCCGCTTCTTAGAGGTAATGGAAGGGTGCACGATATTGACGTAATTCCGCGGCTTCAGTAGCTCATGGCGCATCTTGATCGCATAGCCGTGTCCTCCGGGAAGCTTGTAGCGCTTGCCGGCCATGAAGGCTTTGACACTATAGATGAGGGTATAATATTGCGGTGATTCGAAATACATCGGAATCATAGTGTTCTCTACGGTATCCCACATGTAGCCATTCTGAGTAATCAGCACTTGGGTGATAGGCTTATGCTTGAACTGATGGAGCTGTTGGACGAAGGTTTTGTGAAAGAGATCATCCGAATCCTGGCGGGCGATGTACAAATCCTCATAGCCTGCAATGTAGGCTTCGGTCTGGCGTGTGGCCTCAATACTGGTCACAAAGCGGATATGTGGCGGAAGCGGCGGATATGTGCCGAGAACAGACTTGATGATCTGCTCGCAGTCTCCTGCTGTCTTAATCAGACACAGATAATCCTGATTCGTCTGCTTCTTCAGACTTCGTAATGTGTATTTCTGAAAGATGGCAATCCGATTGGCAATCCACGGCTTCGTCAGCCTTGCAGGATCGAGGCCATAGTTGTTGAAATTGATTTCAATTACGACTCTCTTGCTTGACATTCACTCACTTCCTTGCGTTGTTATCCTTCTCCTATGCTCACAGCATATATTAACTTATGAACGATCCTTCCAATTGGAATGGACAATCGCTAGCTATCAGCAAAAGATAGTTATTCGCTAGCCCTGTCACGATATGGTATCGGATGCAAAGGAGGAACAGGCTGATTTTCTGACACCAATCAGGTCGGGAGTACAAGCATTCGCGCGTATTTGCTCATAGAATCTCTACGAGGAGAGGCAAGATGCAAAGGAGTGTGCTGATATGGCCAATAGCGTCCATCTGGGGCAAGATGAAGTCATCCGAAGAATTGGTATGGCCCTGGAGACAGAGCAACCCTTCTCGCTGGTTAGGATTGGAGACGGGGAGAACCTGGTACTGTCACAAAATTCCGTCATGTCCATGGATGAGATTCTGCAGGAGCCTTGGGTCATCAAAGCCAATCAGGGACACAAGGGTGTGAAGCTTCCTAATATTTCGCTCAGGAATCTACTGGTCCGTTCAATCCGCAGAGCCGATATTGTAGGTCTTCTTCCCCCCGGGGATCAGATTATCCAGGCTCCTTCTTATCTCAAGCGAGAGCTGACGGACAAGATTATGACTCACTATCAATTGCGGCTCATCCATACCTGTCCAGCATGGATCAATCGCCAGCTGGCACAGGACCCACGGTTCTGGGCTATGCTGCGCGGACGACGTATTATGCTCATGTATCAATCCATTGCCCAACTGAAGAGCATACTCCAGAAGGATCCTTATCGTATGCAGGTTACGTTGACCTTCCCGTTCGTCCAATACGGACAGATGACCAAAGCTCTGCAATTCATGATCCACAACCGCGACAAATTCGATGTGGCTTTGATTTGCTGTGGTGTGAATGCAGTCGTTCTGGCACAGAAGGTGGCCGAGTTGACAGGTAAGATAGGAATTGACTTCGGTAAGGCCTCCAATATTCTGATTAAAGGCAAACCGAATTAGAGTAGCTCTACTAAATAGGGCTTTTCTCTCTGCATGCACAGCACAAAAAAAAGCAATCTTCACTAGGAAGATTGCTTCTACATAGCAGCATAGCAGCCATTTGAAAGGCTGTAACATGAATTGCCTGACTTAGTCGCGACTGCGCAGCTTGGCGAGAAGACGGACCATTTCCAGATACAGCCACACCAACGTAACCATCAGGCCGAAAGCGCCATACCACTCCATATACTTCGGTGCCCCCTGCTCAGCGCCTCTCTCAATGAAGTCAAAGTCCAAAACCAGATTGAGCGCAGCCACTACAACGATGACGAGCGAGATAATGATCCCGATCAGATTATTATCATGAAGATAAGGTACAGTAATACCAAAGAAGCTCAGAACAAAGCTCAGTAGGTACATTAATGCAATGCCTGCAGTGGCAGCAAATACGCCCAATCTGAAATTCTGGGTAGCTCGAATGACTCTTGATTTATAAGCCAGCAATAGAGCTACAAATACACTCATGGTCAATAGAGCAGCTTGCAGGGTAATTCCGTAGTACAAAGCCTCGTAGTTCGCGGACAGTGCTCCAACGAACAGCCCCTCCGCAATAGCATATACAGGCACAAGATATGGTGCTGTTGTTGGCTTGAAGGAAATAATAAGGGCCAGAACCAACCCGGTGATGGCTCCCCCGATGATGAGTCCCCCCACCGAATACCCGTTGAAGTACATTGTCCAGGAAACGATAGCTGCACCGATCAGGATAGCCAATGTCATGAATGCCCTATTGACCGTGCCCCCAATTGTCATCGGCTCGTGCGAGCCATAAAAGTCGTCCCTTTCAAAGGTGTTGTCATTTAATGTCGGATTACCACTACGTCCTACCAAAATTCGCTCCTCCTAATAGTCATATTTTCTCAAATATATCATATCGTTCTTATAATGAGCTTATTTTTATTTGTCATTTCTATTTATATGTTAATATCCCCGTATTCAGACGGCTAACTTAGAATTGCTACAGGCTCACATTAATATGACTTAAAAAACACTGTTTATCTTATTCTTTTTCTCTTTTCAGGAATATTATGGTCTTTCCGGCATACTCTAAATAAGGTATAATTTGTCGGATGCTAAATGCTGTCATCAATATTACATACTTTTGAGGAGGAATTATTTTACTTATGCAATGGTACTTAAAGGTGTTGAAAAATTATGTTGGCTTCTCTGGGAGAGCAAGACGTACTGAATATTGGATGTTTACGCTCTTCAACGTTATTGCCTCATTAATTCTTACGTTCCTAGGTAACCTGATCGGTGTTGAAACACTTCTTAGTGGCATTTACTCCCTAGCAGTTCTCCTGCCTGCATTGGCCGTTACCGTGCGTCGTCTTCATGACATTGGTAAATCAGGCTGGTGGATTCTGTTAAGTCTTATCCCTATCGTAGGTAGCATCATTGTATTGGTCTTCACTTGCCTCGATAGCGAGTCTACAGATAATCAGTACGGACCTAATCCGAAGTTCTCTGGAGACAAATACTAATCTCTTATAACAGCATGCAGCATTTCTGCACAGAAGAGACCTGACTCGATCTGAATCAGGTCTCTTTTTTCTATTTATTCCATCACTTCATGAGGTTACTTCCTAAGCAGGTTACAACCTCATCTGTCCATCATGTGCTGGGCCGCGCAGCAGTGGTCCATCCTGGACACAAAGCTTTCCCAATTTATGCTCTATGCGAACGTGTTCACATCCGTTATACTGTAGGCTGTGTCATTTCCGTGCGGAGATGACGAACCCATTATATTGGAGGCATTGGCAACACATGCAAAGCGCATCTCATACTCAAGTCAAGATTGTAACGGCCGATCCCAGCGGGATTGGTCTATTCGGGCTGGCGATCGTCACACTCGTCGCCTCGTCCCAGAAGCTAGGCCTGACTGAAGGCCTTGGCCTCGTGATCCCATGGGCAGTATTCCTGGGAGCCTGTGCCCAGCTATTAGCATGTCTACTGGATGCCAAGCACAACAACACCTTCGGCATGACAGCCTTCGGCGCCTACGCGTTCTTCTGGTTCTCCATGGCGGCCGGCTGGATGATCAAGCTCGGTACGTTCGGACCCGAGCTCGCCGCGCAAGTGGACGGGCGTCAGCTCGGCTTTGCTTTCGCAGGATACCTGATCTTCACCATCTTCATGACCATCGGGGCTATGGAGACACATAAGGTATTATTCTTCATTTTCCTGCTGATCGACTTCCTGTTCCTTGGACTCACATTGAACGCCTTCGGAATCGCAGAAGAAGCATCACACGCGCTGGCAGCATACTCTGAGATGGCGATCGGCTTGCTGTCCCTGTATGGCGCAGGCGCAGCAGTACTGAATGTCCATTTCGGACGAGTGTTCCTTCCTGTAGGACGTCCGTTTGGTATCTTCAAGCCTCGTAACTAGCATATTCACTTATTTATGTAATTAGAATTTATTCAGAATAAATGAAGCCTGAATCAGCTCCTGCAGACGTATGCAGGGGCTTTTTGGCGTATTCAATTGCGGCTGGCACCGCCGATCTATTGAAGCTATAGTCACGGCCGAAGCTACATTATCTCCTGGAAGGTGGGGTCTGCCATGAGGGAACCCACCTCCTTTTACCCCATATCTCCCCATCCTCTCAGTGTAGAAACGGACAGAAACCTTTATTGGTAAGGTCTATGGAGGTTCGCCTATATGAACAGCTGCATATCCGACTGTAGCGCATCCCCCAAATAAGCCTGGGCATCCATAATCTCGACTTCGGGAATGAACTCCTCCGGCTTGAAGCCCATGATCTCTACAGACAGCTTACAGGCACAGAACCGAACATCCTTCTTACGTGCTCCCTTAAGGTAGTGAATCAGCTTCGGAGCCTCGTGCTCCTCGATCATATCTGTCATCATCTGCTTGCCCAGCCCGCTGAAATTCATATGTGAGAGCGGTAGCTCCTCCGGTCCCTTGGGTGTCATCCAGCTCATCATTTTCTCATGCAACGTCTTGCCTTCATTCGTCAGCCGTTCTGGGTCACGAAGCACCAGCAGCCCCCAGAAAGCAAAGAAGAGCGTCACCTCCACATCCATATCCCGAGCAGCATTAGCCAGGATCAATCCAGCCATGACCTTATCGTAATCCCCACTGAAGATTAGCAGGTTCATCTTTTTGCCCATTGCATAGCCTCCCAGCTTGAATTCATACCACAGTCATGGATCTTACCGCTGCCCCATACATCTAAATGAACTTCGATGTTTCGATATCATTACTTCCCGGAGGGCTAGATGCCAGCTCCTACCCATGCAACTGTCTACATAGTATGGTCCTTCCTGCTCAGGGTATACCAAATAACCGGATACGCTCGTATCCGGCTACACGGTTCATATGGGGTTCATATGGGGTTCATATGGGGTTCATATGATGCTTATTTACTCCTCAAGTCCAAGCTTCTTGATCTCCGCTCTCCACCATATAGACTTGGGTGCTACCATATTATCACTAGATCACATGGATCACATGGATAACGTGGGTTCACTCGCCACCGAAGAGTGCCTCATACGCCGGGCATGGCAGCTTCTCCAGATATTCCTGTAAGGCCTGCGGCCTGTTCTGGTAAATATCACCCAGGGATGTACCTTGATAGATATTGCCGATCACCACCGGGTGACACAGCTCACAGATAATAATGTCTCCGTTCCCGTGTAAATGGAGCTGACGAGTACCATCTACGCAATTGGAGAAATATACCCCTGGCTGTCCTTGAAGCCCAAGACGCTCTGCAAAGCGGTCCATACAGGTAAAATACAGCGTCATATCCTCCTGCTTATGTGCAATGAGCTCCTGAACCGAACGAACCAGTGCTTCCCGTGAAGCAATCTTATTCCAGCCGCGGTGATCCATAATGATACTGTTCTGAATCTCATGGATTCTGACGCCCAGATCGTATACACGATCACTGATGTCCAGCATCCGGCCCTGTGTCTCTTCGAACAGTAGCGTCTCCAACACTGTGCTTATACCTGCTTCTGTACAAGCTCGGATATTATGCTCAATCTTCGAATGGACCTGGGCAGGCACACGATAGTAAGTAGCATACCGCTCAGCATCCGTAAAGTTATATGAAATATGAATATTGGATACACCGGCTTCTTGCAGCTGCATGACACGTCGTTCACTAAGAAGGCTGGCATTCGTATTCAGCTGTGTATCGATTCCATGGCTGGAGCAGTATTGAATAATGTCCAGACAATCCTGAAATCTCAGGGTGACCTCACCGCCGGACAAGCGCACTCGCTTCAGCGTAGGTAGCTCACTGATTACACGAATGACCTCTTGGCCGCTGATGCAATTCCCGTCATCTCGTTTATAGGCACAGCAATAGTCACATTTGAGATTACAATTTGAAGTTACGCCGACCTCCAGCCCATCCAGCTCATAGTGATCCGGATGCTGCAGCTCAAGTGCTTTGTATACATTTCCTACGGTCAAAGAAGATACCCTCCCGGTTCCTGAATTCGCCTCGTTACCTCGACCAGATCGAATGTGAGTGCAGAGTCGCTGCAAGCGGGGAGCCCTGTCGACCACTGTTAAGCTTGCTGTTCTGATGAACAAAGATCATTAGATGAACAGCAAGCTTAAAGGCGGACACTTCGTTTCTCTAGGGCTTCCCCGCTTTCCGCTTACGGCTACGCTTCCCTAGATCATTCACATGAATTTAGACTCGGTCAAGGTATTAATGGCTTAACTAAATAATTATAGCTAAGGGAACCGGGCTCGGATATGACATACCTTACGTTCGCAGACGTCGGCTACTGGCGGGGTTAACTCCATTAATTCCTTCTTATCCCTTCGGCTGACCTGCCGCCTCCCACGCTGCAATCTCCTCACGCACACGTGGAGCTACCTCTGTCCCGAGCAGCTCAATTGCCCGCATGACTTCCTCATGAGGCATTGTACCCAGTGGTACATGAAGCATGAAGCGGGTGATACCGACTTCCTTACGAAGGTGAATGATTTTCTTGGCTACGGTCTCGGAATCACCGACATACAGAGCCCCTTCAGGACTACGGGCTGCATCGAAGGTCGAACGGGTGTAAGGACCCCAACCACGCTCACGTCCCAGCATGTTCATAACGGCTTGAGCAGGCGGGAAGAACTTCTCAGCCGCTGTGTGATCATCATCCGCAATGAAGCCGTGCGAATGAGAAGCAACGGTTAGCTTGGAGGCATCATGTCCTGCATGTGCTGCTGCCTTCTTGTATAGCTCCACCAGCGGAGCGAATTGCACTGGGCGTCCACCAATAATGGCCAGTACAAGTGGCAAGCCCAGCAAGCCAGCACGAACGACGGACTCCTGATTGCCTCCGCTTCCAATCCAGACAGGCAATGTCTGCTGTACTGGACGCGGGTACACACCCAGATTATGAATAGCTGGTCGATGCTTGCCCTCCCAGGTGATCTTCTCCGACTGACACAGCTTCAGCAATAAATCCAGTTTCTCATCGAATAGCTCATCGTAATCATTCAGATCATAGCCGAACAATGGGAATGACTCGATAAAGGAGCCACGTCCCGCCATGATCTCTGCCCGGCCATTCGAGATACCGTCCAATGTCGCAAAATCTTGGAACACCCGTACAGGATCATCTGAGGATAAGACTGTAACCGCACTGGTAAGCCGGATTCGGGAAGTCTGAGCAGCAGCCGCAGCGAGTACAACAGCAGGAGAAGAAGCTGCATAATCCACGCGATGGTGTTCCCCGACTCCATAGACATCCAGTCCAACCTGATCGGCTAATACGATCTCTTCTACTACCTCACGCAGCCGCTGTGCATGACTCATGACCTCACCTGTCTTCACATCCGGTGAAGTCTCCACGAATGTTGTAATTCCAATTTCCATGTTAATAGCCTCCTTGTGCATGATTTTCTACTATGATATTTACAACCTTTTGGTTAGCAACTTACTTAATTCCACTCAAAACTTATCTTTATATTGAACTATTTTCTCTTTACTTGCAAGCCTCATTCATCAAATTTTGTACGGAATAAAAATGTATGCGAAAAAAAGCATATTTTCAGGGCTATTTTATGTAAACAAAAGGATATACCTCTAATTATTACATGAAATCAAGGTAAATAGTGAGGGTATTTATACCAAGTTTTGTATGTTACTCTATATCAGAAAGCGCTTACATTTTAGAGTAAAGGAGACAAGTTAACCATGATCAAGCGTAAACGAAAAGCTTTGCTGCCGTTAGCCGTCATTGCCGCTTTGCTCCTCAGTGTATTCCCCTCTGCCTCTTCTGCTCAGGAATCAGGCCGTGAGGGCACAGTCACTTCCTCCATTGCTTCTCCCAGCTCATTACAGTCCTACGTTGAGGATATGGCCCCTGGCTGGAACCTCGGTAATTCGCTGGATGCCGTAGGCTCTGACGAGACGGCCTGGGGCAATCCGCCCATCACGGAGCAACTGATTCAGAATGTGGCGGCCCAAGGCTACAAAAGTATACGTATCCCTGTCACCTGGAACGCTCATATCGGCTCCGCACCCAATTACACCATTAACCCCGCTTATTTGAATCGGGTAGAGCAAGTCGTGAACTGGGCACTCGATGCTGATCTATATGTCATGATCAATCTCCATCATGATTCCTGGCTGTGGATCAGCCATATGGAGCAGAATCGTACGCAGGTCAGAGCCCGCTATGATGCTGCCTGGGAGCAGATTGCCGAGCGCTTCAAGAATCATTCATCCAAGCTGATAATGGAGAGCGTCAATGAGCCTCGCTTCAGCGATGGAGGTACCACCAGTGAAGCCTTATCCTTCAGCATGCTGGAGGAGTTGAACATATCCTTCCACGATATCTTCCGTAGCTCTGGCGGCGAGAATGCCACTCGTCCGCTTGTTCTCTCCACACTGGAAGCATCACCCACACAGGAAAGAATGGACGAGCTCTACGATACGATAGAGCAATTGGATGATCCGAATCTGATAGCAACCGTACACTTTTATGGATTTTGGCCCTTTAGCGTAAATGTTGCAGGATTTACTACCTTCAATCAGGAGGTACGCAGTGACATCACGAACACCTTTGATCGAGTATACAACACGTTTGTCGCTCGCGGCATTCCGGTCATCCTGGGTGAATACGGACTCCTCGGCTTTGATAAGAATACAGACGTTATTCAACAGGGAGAGAAGCTGAAATTCTTCGAATTCCTGGGACACTATCTGCAAGATAAAGGAATAGCCCCGATGCTATGGGATAATGGGCAGCACTTTGGTCGTCAAGCCTTCACATGGTCTGACCCCGATCTATTCGCCGTCATGAAGGCTGGCTGGACAGGGCGTTCTGCGACAGGGGATAGCGACCTGTTATTTCTGAGAGTCGGAGAGTCCATTACTGACAAGCCACTGTCGGTCAACTGGAACGGACATGGACTTGTCTCGCTACAGGCAGGAGCCGCAGCCTTGGTGGAAGGCGAGGATTACACGGTCAGCGGCAATACCCTCACTTTGAAGGCTGATACGCTGCAAGGGCTAATCTCGAATAATGCTCATGGCGAACAAGCCGTACTGACAGCCAAATTCAGCGGTGGAGCAGACTGGAAATGGCACATCATCATATATGACATACCCCAACTAGGCAGTGCTACAGGCACAACTGGCAGCTTCCAGATTCCGACTCAATTCAAGGGAGACCGACTGGCTACCATGGAGGCTGTATATACGTCAGGCGGCAATGCAGGTCCGCACGACTGGACACCGTTCAAGGAATTCCACACCACCTTTGTTCCGCAGTACAACGCACAGCACATTCAATTGCAGCCAGAATTCTTCAATTCCGTACGTGACGGCCAGGTTAAGCTGACCTTCCACTTCTGGAGCGGAGCTAAGCTGGACTACTATATTACAAAGTCGGGCAATAGCATCACAGGACAATCACAGCCTTAAGGCGTCCATCGAATTCAGTAGCAAGGCTACGCTAACCTTGCCCCGACCTCGAAAAAATAGCCGATCCCGGAGAGCATGCTCTCTGGGATCGACTTTGTTTAATGATTAAAGAGTTCAGGCCCTACAAGAGTTCAAGCCCCTACATTAGCATGTCTATCTATTCGCCTCGTACCGTGCTTACAGCTACTTCCAATGCAGAGATAACCTTGTCACACCACACATCGAATTCCGGATCCTCTGTCTGCAGCTCAGGGTGCTCCAGAATATGCTGCACAGTACGACGAATCCCCTGATCCAGCCGCGTCGTAGCCACGAAGCCAGGGACCAAGCGCTTCAGCTTGGCGTTATCGAAGACAACCGAATGTGCCTTGTCGCCTAGTAGCCCGCCCCGATAATCCTTGGCACCACCACATGCTGCCAGAAATTCCGACGGGACATATACAGCCTTGAGCGGTACACCCAACGCATCCGCTACGATACTGTACACCTGATTCCATGTCACCGTCTCGTCAGAGGTGATGTTCACAGCCTCCCCAATCGCATGGATATTGCCCATAAGCCCGATGAAACCTTTGGCAAAATCACTACTGTGCGTCATCGTCCATAGTGAGGTGCCGTCGCCGTGAATGATAACAGGTTGATGATTCAGCATTCGCTTGGCAACCTGCCAGCTGCCCTTCGCACCCGATACTCCAAGTGGAATGGAGCGCTCACTGTAGGTATGGCTAGGCCTTACGATCGTGACCGGGAAGCCCTGCTCCCGATACTGTGTCATCAGGTAATACTCACACTCGATCTTATTGCGTGAATACTCCCAGTATGGATTAGCGAGCGGAGTCCCCTCCGTAATCCGATAGTCGGATAGTGGCTTCTGGTAGGCGGAGGCAGAGCTGATGAAGATGTATTGCTTGGTCTTGCCTTGGAAAAGGCGAAAATCCCTCTCTACATCCTTCCGATCAAATGCGATGAAATCCACCACCACATCGAACTTATGTCCCTCCAACAGACTGGACACCTGCGTCTCATCATGAATGTCTCCCTGTAGAAGGCGAGCACCTTCGGGTAAGGAAGCGCTTCGCGTTCCCCGATTGAGTAAGTACAGCTCACAGCCCTGCTCCAGCAAAGCACTTGTAATGGCAGAGCTAATCGTGCCTGTTCCTCCAATGAATAATGCTTTCATGACGCCTGACACCTCCATCTTAAGAATCGACATTGAACCCCTGTCCAATCCCACCATAACATGTGGCTCTATGAATCACAATTCACACTAAAGTTATGCTTTGCCAAGAAGAGGTACTCACGAATGTGCTTCGCCGCATGGTACCGATCGTATGTATCGATCGTCGCCCTAAGATCAATTCGAATGTAGCCTTCATTGAATCCAACCATTATGAGGGTGGGCGGCTGGCAACCGGGGAGCTGATCCGCATCCCCTTCATCTCATCGATGGAGGTTTTTTTGATTCATTCGAGCAACAGGTCGAGCAATTGGGCGATGATGACAGGAAGACCTTTACGAGTCGACAGTCAGCCTTGAGTATACGGCACGATCATTGGCAATAATCAAGTTAGGCGGCAGCGAGGCGGGAGGATATAATTCCCAAGCTATTTGACTTGAAATATAACACCCATAGGTGTTATTATTGTCCACAATAAACGACACCCCTAGGTGTTATATCATAAAAGGAGGACGTAACATGTCCAGTAAATCATCCATTCCCGATATTCGGAAAACCGTGCAACTGAAAGCACCGATTGAGAGAGTATGGAGGGCTGTAGCTACTTCCGAAGGAATTGCAGCCTGGTGGATGCCTAATACTTTCGAGCCGATCCTGGGATATGAATTCATTCTGCATGCCGGACCGTTCGGAGAATCCCCTTGCAAGGTGACCGATATTGATCCTCCCACGCGTCTGGAAATCGCCTGGGGCAAGGACTGGCAGCTGATCTTCGAGCTGCGGGCCATGAATAAACACACGACAGAGTTCACACTCATTCACGCGGGCTGGGACGAAGAGACCGTCACCGAATTCGGACAGCCGCATGCGATCGTTCGTGACAGAATGAATGGAGGCTGGGAAGGCATCGTTCATGAGAAGCTGGTCCGTTATGTGGAGGGCTGATCATGTCCGCTACAGCCGCCAAACACGACGTGTTCCAAGCGATTGCTGATCCGACACGCCGCCGGATTCTGCATCTGCTCGCAGATCAGGAAATGCCTGTCGCTGCCATCACGGAGCAATTCCCCATCACACGCACCGCCATTAACAAGCATCTGTATGTACTGACAGAGGCCGGGCTGGTCCAGCCGCAAAAGGTCGGGCGCGAGACACGCTACACTTTGCAATCCGAGCCGCTATCACAGGTTCAGCAGTGGATACACTTCTTCGAGCCTTATTGGGATGATCGACTCAAGGCCCTTCAGGCTTACGTAGAGGAGTCATGAGTCTGCTGCACCGCCACCGGCTGGAGCTCCAAACCAAAAAGGATCGGTGATGGGATATTATCCCATGCACCGATCCTACAATGCCTTGCTGAGACCGAACTTCGTCATAAACTCTTGCGCATCCACGCCCAACACCTGACAATGCTGTTCCAGCTCTTCAAAGATATTGCGGTCGCTAGGCCGGTCTCTTTCCTCATAATAGAAATTCACCAGTTGAAACATATCAAATAGTATCTGCACTTTCTCTGAGCTGTTCATAATATTCACCCTTCCTGTTCATAGAACACATCTATAAATATACATTATAACACATAATTATTCAAACACTATATAGATTAGACCCAGAATGCGTGTCGGTTCATCGTGCTGTCTGTGTGCGCATCCGGGTCCTCGTCTATATTCTCTTATATCTTCTACATAACCTGCTCCTGAGATTCGTGCCAATGCAAGAGTCTCTTCTCTGCATATCCGCACAGAGCGTACAATATTAACCCCATCAGGCTGAGAATCAACACGGCTGTCAATATGAGGTTAATATCATAAGTCTCGCTGCCAAGGATGACCAAGTAGCCGAGTCCCGCCTTGGCACCAATCATTTCTCCAATGACTGCTCCAGTGATGGCGTAGGTAGTCGATACCTTTACCCCAGACATAATCGATGGTAAAGAATAAGGAATCTCTACCGACAGAAACTTCTGGAGCGGCTTGGCTCTCAGGACATGCAGAAGGTCCTTCATGTTGGATTCGACCGAGCGAATCCCAATAATAGTGTTCACCATGATCGGGAAGAATACGACGAGAATAACCAAGGCAATCTTGGAGGTCGCGCCGAGTCCGAACCATAAAATAAATAACGGGGCAATAGAGATTTTGGGCGTAATCTGCGCTAGTACGACGTATGGCGTAATTAGGCGCTCCATCAGCTCACTTTTGGCCAGCAAATATCCAAAGAACAAACCAAGGACACAACCAATGCCAAAGCCGACCGCAATCTCGTACAGTGTAGTTGTAATATGCTCACCGAAGTTGCTCGTGCTGGTAATTCTGATGAATTCCGAAGCATATTGCACCGGTCCGGGCAATATATGCTCCGGCACTTGGGACACAGATACATACACCTGCCACACAATCACGAAGATCAGGAACGTCAGCAGGGTAATTGTGGTCTTGCGCAAACTCATCCTCATATCATCACCTGTGTTACTTCAGATTGGGTACTACTAATTCCTCTGCCGGGAACGAATTTGCGATAATGCCGAATTTTTGCTGACTGTCGATAGCTGTCTGCCATCTTGCCATATTCGCGGCACCGTAGCCTTCTGTCTTGGTCAGGTCACTTTGCCACAGGTAAGGAATGAAGACATCATTGAAGATTTTAGCTACAACATCTTCTTTTCCTGCAAAAGTAGGCGCGTACTTCTCAACAGACATTTGGATGGAGGAATCTACGTTGCCATCCTTGATGATGTAATCCAGCGCTTTGTCCAAAGCTGTGGTAAATCCTACAACAGCATCCTTGTTGGATTCCAGGTATTGATCGGAAGTCACAACAACGTTACCAAAGGAAGGCAGCACCTCATCGGAACGGAACTCTGCTACATCCTCGCCGCTATTTTGCAGCTCAACCGTTCTCAGCATGGAGAAGGTAATAGCATCCACTTCATCCGTTACAAGGGCGTTCACAATCGCACCGCTACCTACAATCTTGACATTGACGTCACGGATGCTCAGTCCATTGCTTTCGAGCAGCACTTGCAGCTGAATATAGTTCGGGCTGCCATAGCTGGTTACAGCAACGGTTTTGTCCTTCAGATCGGCAGGCTTAGTAATACCGCTGCTCTTCTTGAAGATAGTTGCACCCAGACCGTGCTGGTACGTGGTGTGTACGACTTTTACCGGAATATCCTGAGACTTGGCTGTAACTACAGTATCTGCATTCGGGAATCCGAACTGTACGTTATCCGCAGCCACATTACGAATAATGCTGGCAGCATCAGAATACAGGAATTCAACATCCAATCCTTGCTCTTCGAAGAAACCTTGTTCCTTGGCGACATACAATGGAGCGTAGTAAGGAACTGCTGCTCCGTCAATCTGTACGGCAACCTTCTTCAGCTCATCACTGGCTGTCTCTTGCTTCCCTGGCTCATTAGATGTGTTGGCCGGGCTTTCACTGCTCCCAGTCGCTCCGCACGCTGCCAGAACACTAATCAACAGCACGGACATCAGTAACATCATTACTTTCTTCATACCGTTTCCCCCTAAGTGTGAGATGTTTATATTTTCTTCCTTTGGAAGACAGAGGAGTGTTGCAGAGCAGATGGGCGCCAGCCAGCCAACTTCGTGTAGAGGTCAACTAGAGATTAATTAAGAGCCAGCCAGCAGAAAATCAAGCCATTATCTGCTCTGCTTGGAGTCATGCCAGAACAAAAAGCGATTCTCCAATAGACCAATCAATGCATAAAAGATAATACCGACAATGATCGTGTATATAATCGAAGCGAACAGCATGGGTGAATTGTAGGTAGTGCTGTTAAAAACCAGCAGGTACCCAAGCCCATTCTCGCCTGATATCCATTCGGCTACAATGGCCGCAATAACGGCCTGAACCATCCCGACCTTCAGACCTGCGAAAATCTGCGGCATGGCATAGGGAAGCTCCACTTGCAGCACCTTTTGCCACCAGTTCAAGCCTGTAATCTGCATCAGACACTTCAGGTTATACGTAATGCTCTTGAGCCCAAAGATCGTCCCCAGCATGACCGGGAAGAAGACCATCGAGATAATGAGCACCAGCTTGGAGGCAAATCCCAGACCAAACCAGATGACAAACAAGGGCGCCAATGCAATCTTCGGCGCAGTCTGTGCCAAGAGGATGTAAGGCATCAATGCCTCCTCCAGTAGCTTGAGCTTTCCGATCAGATAGCCCATCACACAACCGAGGAGAATCCCCAGAAAGAAGCCGGCAAAGACCTCACCTGCTGTCACGGAGAAATGGAACATCAGATTCTGGGTACTGATCATATCAATCATGGCCGCCCCTACGTCTGACGGCGCAGGCAGCAGGAAGGCCGGAACATCAAAAAATCGAATGTATAATGACCAGATCAACAAGAGAACGATGACGGCTGCGACATACTCCCCGACTACTCTGAGTCTAGCCATCTTAACCCAGCACTTCCCGAAGGGTCTTGACATAATTGACGAATTCAATCGTCTCCTTCACCTCTACCGTGCGGGGACGAGGAAGGTCGATATCGATAATCTGATCAATCTTCCCGGGACGGGGAGACATCACAATGACCCGGTCGGATAAGAATACAGCCTCGGAAATACTGTGGGTAACGAACAGGATCGTCTTCTTCGTCTCGTTCCAGATCCGCATCAGCTCGATCCCCATCTTGTCACGGGTGAGCGCATCCAGTGCACCGAATGGCTCGTCCATGAGCAGCACGTCCGGATTGTAGGACAGCGCGCGCACAATGGATACCCGCTGCTTCATCCCGCCGGACAGTTCACGTGGATAGGCGTTCTCGAACCCTTTGAGCCCGGCCAGCTCCAATAGCTTGTCCAGATTACTCAAGCTCTCTTTATTCAGCAGCTTCTTTACCTCAAGCGGGAACTTGGCGTTCTGCAGCACATTTTTCCAAGGAAGCAACGTTGAGTCCTGAAATACAAAACCGATATTGTCAGCCGAATTCTGCCACTCAATCTTTCCGTTCGTTGGGGCTTCCAGATTGGCCAATATTCTCAGGAGCGTCGATTTCCCGCAGCCGGATGGGCCGATAATGGAGATGAATTCGCTCTGCTTCACGTCCAGATCGATATTTGTAAGTGCCTGTACCTCACGTCCGCCACTGCTCTTATAGATTTTGTTAACATCCTGTATACGAATCGCAGTTGTTGTCACGTTAATTAACACCCCTTTTTCCACTCTGTTGCGCTTCATGCTGTTGTATATCCTTTCTTTAAAGGATACAGATGTTAGATGTTAGTTCATATATCTAATCAGACAAAAAACGACAAGATTCTTCGTCTTATTGGATAATCCATCTTGCGCCACATGTCACATTCCAGAAAACAACGTAAAATAAAGTGACACGAGCGAAAGCGAATTGGATAGAAAGGATCAATCCATGACCGCGAAGCACGCGTTCAGGACGGTCGTGGCTGCTTTTGCATGAATTGCATGATAATCCGCATCCGGCACCCACTGTTCACTGGTGCGGCTGACATGAGCTACCAGACAATTCGCTGCTCTCACTCCATACATAGAGGCAAGCACATAGATCGCTGCCGTCTCCATCTCACAGTTCAAGATGCCACGCGTCTCCCAGTAGCGGATCAACGCTTCAGGGTCTGGTCCTTGTCCGATGGCTGGCTTGCGCCCTTGGCCCAGATAATAGGTCTGTGTCGTAAGGCCAATCCCGGCATGCACATTAAATCCATGCTCGCGCGCTGTCTTCACGAGACCCGCTACCAAGACCGGATCAGCGGCTGCTGGATAACCATCAGGTACGTATGCCCCCAGCGTGCCCGCCTCACGGACCATAGCGTGGTTCACAATCAGTTCCCCTGGTTGGATGTGTGCCTTCCAGGCACCACAGCCGCCGACGCGCACCAACATGCTTGCACCTTGTTCGATCAGCTCGATCACGGCAATCTCGGTCGAGCTGATCCCGATCCCAGTAGAGCAAACGGAGACTTTGCGCCCTTTCCAGTACCCATTCATCATCTTGTATTCACGGTTGTTGCAAATTTCGTTCGGTTCGTCCCAAGCCTCTGCAATAATTGATACTCGAGCGGGATCACCAACCAACAGGGTGATTTCACCGATATCCTCTGGACGAACTCCTTTCAAATGTAGGGGCATCTCTACTTCAACTCCTTGTCACCTTCATACCGTTGCATTGCCCGGGTCCGGACCTTTCGCCTGAAGGATCAGACTACACCCTCGTCACTGCCACGGCTTACAGCATCCAATCCCTTACGCTCCTCCAGGATCATTCATGTCACGTGAGACCGTCCATGTCATGAGGACCTATCATGTCTTGCGGTCCCTCATGTCAGGCTGGATTACCTCATTTCAAGTCCGGCACGACGAGCTGTCCTGCTGGATCTCCGACAATTTGACCATCCTTCATTACCAATCTGCCTCCGACAATGGTAGCAGCAGGGAAGCCCTGAACCCTGAAGCCGCTGAAGGCGGATACCTTCGTCTTACTATGTAGCTGCTCTGCCCTCAGCTCCACCTTACGGTTCATGTCAACAAGGGTCAGATCGGCGTCAGATCCAATCTGCAGCGCCCCTTTACGCGGATACAAGCCGTACTGCCGGGCAGGGTTCTCCGACAGGAGAGCTGCCATCTGCTGCAACGTCAGGCGTCCCCTGCTTACTTCATTAAGCATTAGTGGTACGATGGTCTCGACACCACAGGAACCGGCTGGTACAGACCATAGGTCTCCAGCCTTCTCTTTCTCCGTGTGCGGCGCATGATCGGAGCAGACTATTCGGATGACTCCGTCCTGTACTCCTTGCCAAATCCGGTCCTGGTCCTGTTGATGCTTGACCAGGGGGTAAATCTTCATCGCTGTCCCGATGCGCTCATAGTCTTGATCCGTCAGGAACAGATACTGCGGACATGTCTCCGCTGTGACCTGCACGCCAGCCTGCTGGGCCGCTGCTATGACATCCACTGCCTCTGCGGTACTGACATGCAAAATATGGAGCCTGGCGCCGGTCGCGCGAGCCAGCGCGATGCCTGTCTGCACCGTGAGCTCCTCAGCCAGATTCGGCCTGCTCTCCACAAGTGCCGCATAGTCACTGCGTCCAGATGCACGGACACGCTCTGTCAGCGTCTGAATCAACTCATGATTCTCGGCATGAATGGCGAGCACCTTGCCTGTCTTGGCTACTTCCTCGAAGATTTCAAGCACTTCTCCATCATGGCAGGGAGGGATCAGATCGCTTCCATCCCCAGTATGATTATATACGAGTTGAAAGGGATTCCGCTGTATGGCGTATCCCCAGAAATATTTAAAACCAATAACCCCGGCTTCATCCAGCTCACGAAGATCATGCAGGTTCGCCTTCCCCAGGCATATCCCCCATAATCCGAAATTGACAAAAGCCTTGGCTTGCAGATTCTTCACCTGGCTTTCAAAATTCGCTTTGGAATCCAGCGGGGGGTTCGTGTTCGGCATCTCAAAGATCGTCGTAATGCCGCCAGCTGCGGCCGCTTGCGTCGAATGATAAAAATCCTCTTTATGTGTGGCCCCTGGGTCCCTGGAATGGACGTGAGTGTCTATTAACCCCGGCAGGACGTACAGGCCCTCCGCATCGGTCTCCATCGCAGCTTCGCCTTCCAGCAAATGTTCAGAAATACTTGATATGCGCCCGTCTTTCACATAAATATGAGCCCGATACATGTCACGCGGAGTGACGATCGTTCCATTCTTGATTAGATGATCCCAACGCATCCCGGGTACCACTTCCTCTCTTTATTATCGTCAGACAGCGATTCTAGTTTAGACCAGATTGCAAAGTTGGTACTTCGACGGCACCCACAAGCTCTTGAATATCCTTGATTCCATAAGTCATAAGGTAATTTTCCACCCCCTCCAAAATTCGCAGCATGGCGAGCGGTTCAACGAAGCTGGCCGTGCCTACTTGTATGGCCGAGGCCCCAGCCAGCATCATCTCAATGGCATCCTCCCAGTTCATCACTCCACCACAGCCGATAATCGGAAGCCCAGACACCTGGCGCACCTGATAGATCATGCGCACAATGATTGGCTTCACAGCAGGGCCAGACAATCCTCCCATCACATTGCCGATCTTAGGCCGCCGGGTATGAATGTCTATCGACATTGCCAGGATGGTGTTTGCCACATTCAGGCTGTCTGCTCCTCCCTTCTCGCATGCTAGTGCAATCTCCTGTACACTGGTGACATTCGGTGTAAGCTTCGCGATTAACGGCTTGTCCGTCACCTCTCTGGCCTTCTGCACCAGCTGATACGACAGCTCCGCATCCATGCCGAAGGCTCTGCCGTTCCCCTTCAGATTGGGACATGAAATATTCAGCTCAATGGCAGCTACAGCTTCCTCCCGAGCAATCACTTCCGTCATCTCGGCGAACTCATCGATGGATTCCGCCGAAATACTGGAGATCAGCGGTGTGTTATACTGCGCATATTGCGGAATGGTGTGCTTGAGATAGTAATCCAGACCCTTGCTCTGGATACCGATAGAATTAATCATGCCTGCCGAGGTCTCGCATACCCGTGGAGTGGAATTCCCTCCTCGTGGCAGCATGGTGATACTCTTCGGAACTACCGCACCGAGTCGGCCGAAGTCCATCAGCCGCTCCATCTCTGCGCCGAACGCCCCAGATGCCGGCATGATCGGATTGTCGAGCTCCAGACTGCCGAGCCTTACTTTCAAACTAGGTCTTGCCGCACTACTGTCACCGTTCATATGTTGCTCACCATTTGTACCGTTCTCACCATTCATACTGTTCATCCCATTCATGCCAACACCACCTTTTGCAGATCAAATACCGGCCCTTCAAGACACACTCTTACCGAGTGCAGCTCACCCGCCTCGCGGATGTCACACACACAGGCGTAGCACACTCCCATCGCACAGCCCATATGCTCTTCCAATGCAATCTGTCCGGGAATGCCCCGCTCTGCCGTAAGCCGCTGGAGCATGCTGGACAGCCGCTTGGAGCCGCAAGTGTACACAGCCTTAACCGCATGGCGCTCCGTAATCCGATCAATCAGTTCCTGTACATGCTCAGGGTCGCTATTCCCCTCTTCCTCGGTGACACTGTATACCTCCGCCCCCAGGCTTTGGAGCGTCTGGGTCGCAAGCAGATCATTCCGGCTTCTGGCACTTAGAATGGCGATGCTCCTGATTCCACGCTCCGCTGCCTCCTGAGCCAGTGCAGCCAGCGTAGCAATGCCGACACCCCGGGCCAGCAACAGAATCGTGTCCCGCTCCTCAATTAATGTAAAACCTTGTCCCAAGGGACCTAAGACATCAAGCCCTTCTCCTGCCTGAATCCGGGTCATTCGCTGGGTGCCTGCTCCTTTGACCAGATAGAGGAATTCCAGGGTTTTCTCCTGCTTATTGATTCGGTAAATGCTGAACGGGCGCCGTAGTAGCGGGTCTACCGCCTCTCCGCAGCGTATATTGAAAAATTGGCCAGGGTGTACCTCTTCATCCAGAGCGGAGGAATCCACCACCATATGCCAGTATCGATCGCTTACCTGTACGTTAGACAGAACCTTCAGTACTCTTGCTGCCATGCTTCTCCCTCCGATCTTGGCGCAGGGCTCTCACATGGATAGGAGGCTCCTGCCCATTTCAACACTTCCCGTTCCAACAGGACAGCTCCGGCAGCGATGTGCTCCGGCGACGTGAATTCATCCGGATGATGACTCAGTCCGTTCCTGGATGGGACGAAAATCAGTCCTGTCGGACACAACCGGGCCATATTCATGGCATCGTGTCCGGCCCCGCTGGACATGACTTTGTAAGATAGACTACCCTCTTCGCAGCTCTCCCGCAAGGAAGCCATCATCTCCTGATCCAGCAGCACCGGCTTCTCATCACTCAGCTTGTGAACCGTAATCGTGCAGTGCCGCTCACGCTCCATACGCTCCACCGAGCTCATCAAACGACTAATGACGCGATCTCTGGACGGAACGGAGGTGCCGCGAATGTCCAGCTTCATCTCTGCATGGTCCGGAATCACGTTCATAGCTCCGGGCTTCACTTCGCATACCCCTACGGTCGCTACCGTACCATACTGCTCCTCCGCCTTGGCCGCACGCTCCAGCTCCAGCGCAATTTCAGCGGCGCTCAGGAAGGCATCCTGCCGTGACCCCATTGGTGTCGTTCCCGAATGAGCAGCATGTCCCTGTACAGCTATGGTGAAGCGCGACGGCGCGGCAATGCCGGACACAATGCCAATCTCAATACCCTCCGTCTCAAGCACCGGCCCCTGCTCAATGTGCAGCTCCAAAAACACCTTGAGTTCCCTCGCCTGACGTCGTGCTAATTCTACACTCATATCGAGCGAGCACTCCTGTAGAACCTCTATAAAGCTCAGCCCCTGTGCATCATGAAGAGATGCCACATGCTCCAGGTTGAGCAAGCCTGTCATAGCCTTGCTGCCAATCGTCGATACCCCGAAGCGAGAGGACTCTTCACACGCGAAAATGATAAGCTCCACAGGGTGCTGCGTACATATCATACGATCATTGAGACTACGAATAACCTCCAACGCCGCCGCCACCCCTAGTGCCCCGTCATAGCGGCCGCCATTAATAACTGTATCGAGATGGGAGCCGAACGCTACAATCGGAGCCTCTGGGTTCAGTCCTTCGCGGCGAGCTATCACATTTCCGAAGGAATCGGTCCGGACACTCATCCCCTCGCTTCTGCACAAGCCGCTGACATACTCTATAGCCTCGCGCTCGACTGTGCTGTAAGCAAGGCGATTCATCCCTTTATCCGTACAACCGAACCGATTAATATCTTGGAGTGTCTGTGTCAAGCGTTCTAATTTCACCTTCTCATCCCCCCGGTATATCTGTGTTGCGCCTACCAGAACATAACTCATCATGTCAACAATGCTGACCATATCATTTATTGATTACATTGTAATCGTTATGTGACCGCGTTACCTTGTCGGTTGACACAAAAAAAGCCTCGAACTTTTATCTAAAGCGATAACACGTTCAAGGCCTCATATTCGATAGCTTCACGCAATGACAGGTTCCTCCAAAAAAAGACCCTTAAGGATACAATCAATGCGATCCCAAGAGTCTATGTTCATGATGGTGTGATAATGACGAGGCGCTGATGATACTGCGCTTCGCATGTATAGTGAGGCCATCTTGCGGTGACCATTCTCCTGCTAGAGCGACTGCTCGTGCGGAAGGAACAACAAGTCCTGAATTTTCAGACCAATCTGCAACCATAGCCTGTCCTCGGAATGATTCACATTACAGCCGGTAATTTGCTCAACCTTCTGCAACCGATATTTCATGGTATTGACATGCACGAACAGCTTTTGCGAGGTATCCACAAGGCTGCCGTTGCACTCAAAAAATGCACGCAAGGTCTGTGTCAGCTTAGTCTGATGCTGCTCGTCCTGCAGCACCAGCTTGCCGATGGTCTCATGGTAGACAGCCACCAGTTCCTCCTTGTCCTTCACCTGAGCGAGCAGACGATACAGCTTTAGATCATGAAAATGACAGCAAAAATCACTACCATATATGCTGACACCAAGCTGAACAGCAGACAGCGCTTCCTTGTACCCTTGCGCAATGCCGGGGACACCTTTATATTGACGGCCAAACCCTACCGAGAACGTCCGGTCGAACATCTGTCTCAATTCCTGCTTTAGCCCCTGACAGATTCCTTCAAGCAGCGATCTTGATTCATCATCAGACCTGCCCTTCAGCTCAGTTGCTGGATACAATACTACGACATTCCCCCGCACCAACCCCAGAATAGCCCTGATACGCTGAAATGAAAAATAAAGCCGGGTTCGGTTCAGTGCACGACGGAGCACCTCCTGGGAAGGTAGCAGCAACTCTCCCTTCTCCTCCGCATAAGGATTGTCCTCATCCATATGGACCAAAAACACCTGATAGTCCTGCTGCAGCTCCCAACCGAAACGTCCCGCCTTATCTTCAAGCTGGTAGCGATCAACGGGATTTCCACTCAAGATGTCCAGCAAAAAATCATCCTTATAGCTCTGCTCCACATCCAATCTCGTCTTCACCTTCAGGAACTCCAGTGCCATCAGCGGAACAGAACGCTCCAGCAGCAGCAGATCCCTCTCCTGAAATTCACTATTCATGTGCCAATAGGTGACATACCCATGAACATCCTCATTCAGAATAAGCGGGGTAACCAGACAAGGAATCTGGCGCTGCTGCCAGCTCCGGTTCATTCGAATCGATCGCTTGGACAACTGAATCTCCTTCTTCTGTGCAGACGTCAGCGGCGCAATGCCCCGCTGCTGCTGAATATCCTCGAACAACGCCGTCTCCGTCTCCACTGTGACTACATTACCCGTGAACTTTTCAATCGCATCCAGCATCGCCTGAATGCCTTTGCCGCCCATAGCCAGCTCGGTCAGCCAGCGAAAGAAGCTCTCCATATCCCCATGCAGATTGTGGGCGCTCGAGAATATTTTGTTCATCAAGGGGGTCATAATGTCCAGATACGACACATCCGCCAGCACCTCGATAATAGGAAAATCAAGCTCATCTCCTTGCCTGAGGATACTGTCAGGGATACGCTCGACATAATGACTTGTCTTGATGGCAAGCGCGGAGCTTCCTCGATGATGCAGCTGACTAACAAGAGAGGACATGGCCTGCTCGTCATCCTTGACCGAGAACAGGCTCGTGAGCAGCAGTTCGCGCCCTTTGAGCCATTGTACAACATCAGGTACTTCCATCACGGTGATATGCTCAATTTCTCTGGACAGCCCCTCGCGCCCAGCTACAACTCTGCAACGAGCAAGACCGCCGATACCCATCGCTTCCTTGACTGTAATCGGCACCTTGACTTCCTCCTTCCGCCTGCATGAACTGTTATCTTATTACTATACCATGCAGTGGTCGGAAGATGAGCATAACATCAGTAGAAGTACATTAGCGACGGAGAGACATGGGACGAGCCTTTCCCCCCCCGTATCCGTTCAACGGGTCTTACTGGCCTGAGCCCTCTACAGCGAGCAGACCAGAACGTCTATATCCGTCTCTTCAAAAACGTCCTGAATGATCTGCCGAGTCTTATCCCAACGAAGCCGATCCAGCCCGCAGCCAATACGAGGCATAGCTATCTTGTCGATTCCAGCCTGCATACACTGGTTCCTCATGTCCACCAACGCTGCTGTCAGGGTGGCATATGAAGGCTTCTGCCAATATTTCGACTTCGTGACCAGGTTCAGCACACGACCCACCCGATAACAGCCTCCTACCTCTAGTGGCTGGCTGCTCGCCTGCTCCCGCAGCGAATTCAGGTCAAAATGCTGACAGAAGGCAACGGCAATACCCGCTCCCATCTTCGCATCAGCAGAGATACAATGGGCTAGCAGATAGCCTTCCTCTACAGTGAACAAATCCTGTTCCAGCTCTTGAAATGTCATCGTAACCTCCTGAATCGAGACACGGCTACCGTGTAGACCGGGTAGACATGTAGCACATTCTACTCTTCAGCATTGATATTGATCTCACTTGCCGACTCTATCACCGAGATGCAACCATCTGGTCCCTGACCTCTGTCAAGGCGAATCCCAGCAGATTCTGCCCACGCCACTTCATGGGATTCTCGGCATCCGGGTTGCTCTTCCCCAGTCCAATACCCCAGATGCGGTCTCGTGGGCTGGCTTCAACAAGGATACGCTGCTTCGTATTCATCAGCACTTGGCCCAGATCCTGATTTTGCGTGAACTTGGCCACGTTGCCTCGCTTAACGATATCATAACGCTGCTGCTCCCAGAGCTGCTGATCGAAGCCCTTCACCGCCCGGCCATAAGCCTTCATTTCCTTGGGATGACGTGCCTCCAGGATCTTCTCCAGCATCTCTTCATCTTCGAACAGCCGTGCTTTCTCTGCCATCATATACTGTTCGGTGCAAGAGTAGGCCACGCCCTCAATCTCAAATCTACACTTCCACCATTGACTGAAGCAGCTCGCATTCAGTGTGCCATCAGCAGGCGGTGTATGACCCCAGAACATCATATATTTAAATCGGCCCCCCGCCTGATAAGCACGTCGCAGCTGTTCCACGTTATAGATCATAATTTTCGTCAACCTCCCCCATGTATCTACTTCCCCTATGTATCTTCTTGCACCACAGTAATAATTCATCTTCTATAATTCATCTTCTATATTTCCTTTTCACTACTGCTCGCTATTGCTAAAGCTCTCTTTATAAACACAGAACTGCTGTATGTTCAATAAAAGTATAGAAGAATGTGTTTGTGTCCAAGTAACCCATTTCGTCAAGTTTTTGTTATTACTTATTTAATAATAACTTTATGATAATAACAAAATATATGAATATTCCGTTTCTGTCAAGACCCACGATCCCCAAGTTCGCTTAAATCCCGCTTCCCGTACTATTAAGTTCCCTTCTCACTCCTCTTGCTTCAGGCTTCACCAACCCACAAATAAATTCTATAATCTTATAGTAGATGTAAGGTACACTGCATAGATCGGAGGACTTGTCATGAATTTGACAGAAAAGGTGAATCGCCTACCGCTAACCCCCGGTGTCTATCTCATGAAGGATCAGTTCGGTACCATCATCTATATCGGAAAAGCGAAGGCATTGAGGAAGCGGGTACAATCGTATTTTCACCAAAACGCATCCCACTCTTCCAAGGTCAAGCGCTTGGTGCAGCAGATCCGGGATCTGGAGGTACTCCACACGGATACGGAGTTCGAGGCGTTCATGCTGGAATGCAGGCTGATTAAGCAATGGAAGCCGATGTATAATGCCAAGATGAAAAATCCACTGGCCTATACTTATCTGGCCCTGCGTACAAACGGGGTACTGAAGCAAATAGAGATCACCGACACCCCTGAGAACACTCAGGTTGAGCAGCTCTGGGGACCTTACACAAGCAGAAGCATAATCGAGCAAGCATTATATGGTCTTAAGGAAGCCCTGCAGCTATTGTGCAGCCATCCACATCTGACACGTGGTGCGTTGCCTTCAGGCAGCTCTCCCTGTCTGAACTATGAGCTTGGACTATGCCTTGGGGTATGCACCAGAGAGGCTGAGGCCATGCAGCAGTACAATGAGCGGGTAGAGCGAATTATTCTTCTGCTACAGGGAAAGGATCGAGGCATACTAGAGGGCATGGAGCAGCGCATGTATACGGCTGGCGAAGCGTATGAATTTGAGGTGGCTGCCCGAATAAGGGATCAGCTGAAGGCTGTACGCTTCCTGCTGCGCCATGAGCAGGTCGTCGAGTTCGCAGCCGTGAATCATCAGCTCGCCGTATTGGAATCGATGGGGGACGGACGTGCCAAGCTGATGCTGGTCACAGGCAGTCGAATTATGGATTCCACTGTGCTAGATACCCTGGAGCTTACAGCTACAGAGCAGCGGGATTCACTGCGAGCTGCTATTATGAATGGATTACAGAGTATGCAAGATGATGGCGATTCAGGAGACACTAATCACGCAGAGCCTCAACATAGCATCAGCCGGGATGATATCGATGAGGCCCAGATTGTATATCGTTACATTCAGAGCGAGGAGTGCTGCTATGTGAGCATTATGCCCCATATGCTAAATCACGGCGATCAGGAAGGACAACGCGCCTTGAACGAAGCCATCTCTCACCTGCTGTCAGGCATCGGCTCATAGTCGCTTAGCTTCCCTTCATAGATCAGCTCCAGCCGATCCGTCTGCCTGAAATCGTCCGGCGTGACCAGCGCAGGGAGCTTGTTCCAGATCTTAATGCCTGAACGCTGCAAAATCTCTGCCACGAACTGCGAACAGAAGTACGAATTGCTGAATTCGACGGGCTCCTTGAGCGTGATCCCGATGACACCGAGAAGGTTATACATGAATTTTTGACGACTGCGAATGAAGATATGCAGCACCCTTCTCATCTTCTCGACCTCACGCCCCGTGACACGAAGCTCATAGATTACACAGGTCGTCTCGGGATATTTGCTGAAGGTACCTTTCTTGATATCCTCTCTCACAAAGCCGCCATGTAGCGGATTATTAGGGTGCTTTCTGCCGAAGCTATACAGCTCGGATAGCTCACGGTTGAACGCAATCGAAGCATGATTATAAGGCGCTTTTGTATAGGATTGAATCACCTTGGTGAACAGAGTCCCCGTATTGGTGAGCAGAATATAGATGGACTGATCGGCTGTCATCTCGAACATTTCCCCTTATCAGGATGGCATTATTGCTTCATAATACAACATAGGATGCGGATATAGGAACCCCGACCCGTGCCCACCCAAGTATCTTCCCATTTCTCATAGACAAGTTGGTGATTTGCCATAGACCAGTTATTCCACGGTTCACTATTTACACTTGGCTTGATCTTCGTAGCTCTTGCCGCTGTTCATCTCGCCTACACGATTATAGCCCGCCTGCAGTCTGACAAGGATTATAGTGCTATTGGCGTGCGGATTAAGACGTGGTGGGGCATGTTTTTTATTTTTTGCTTAGCTACCCTGTTTAATCCGGTCGTGTCCTTGCTATCGCTTATGTTGCTCACGTTCTTCGCGCTTAAGGAGTATTTCTCCATGATTCGTACCCGTAAAGCCGATCGGCGCTTGTTCCTGTGGGCTTACCTGGCGATTCCCATTCAGTTCTACTGGATCTATATCGAGTGGTACGGCATGTTCATTGTCTTCATTCCACTCTACGTCTTCCTACTGCTGCCCATTCCGCGGCTCATTAACAAAGGGACCGTCGGCTTTCTGCGCAGTGTCAGCTCTACCCAATGGGGGCTCATGCTCATGGTGTTCGGGCTGAGCCATCTGGCATATTTCCAATTTGCCACTCCGCAATATGGCGGTGGACTGGTGCTATTCCTCGTGGTGCTGACACAGTTGAACGATGTGGTGCATTATCTGGCTTCGCTCTATTGGGGCAGACGCAAGGTCGTGCCAACAGCGAACCCCAGCCTGACCTGGGAGGGCTTCATCTGCGCCTTCGTTGTGACGACAGCTGTCTCCTATCTTATCTATCCGTATCTAACGCCGCTTGATCCCGTATTCGGTATCGTATGCGGAATGCTGATCAGCCTGAGCGGCTTCTTCGGTAGCCTCACGGTATCCGTACTGAAGCGCGATTTGCTGATTGGAGATGACGATAAATTCGTGGCGCTTAAGCAGAGCTACCTGAGTCGGGTGGACAGCCTGGCGTACACCTCACCCGTATTTTTTCACGTCGTTCGTTACTTCTTTGATTTCATGTGAGAATATTCGGCTCCATCTGTCACAGAATCGCTTCCTGAATGGTCTTCTGTAGTGAAGACTAATTCAGGAGGCGATTCATTATGAGTCTAAGATTAAATTATAGAACGGTAAATGCAGGAGCATTCAAAGCCATGATGGCGATGGAGGCACACACATCCGCACGTTTTGCGGACAAGGTATTATATGAGTTGCTCAAAATCCGGGTATCACAGATCAACGGGTGTGCCTTCTGCCTGGATATGCACGCCAAGGATCTGATGAAGCTTGGCGACTATAGTGAACAGATCACACTGCTGTCGGTCTGGCGCGAAGCCCCTATCTTCACAGCCCCACAGCGAGTCATGCTGGAGCTGGCCGAGAAGGTCACTCGAATCTCAGAGCAAGGTGTACCCCTGGATCTGTATGAGCGGGTACGGGAGCACTATAGCGAGGAAGATTACGTAGATCTGATCGTGGCGATTAACACAATTAATAGCTGGAACCGGATTGCGATCTCTACAGGCATGTATCCAGGCTGCTTCGAGGCCTAAGGCTACTATTAACCGGAAGGAGATACTCCATGGATGCACAAGCGGCACATCAACAGGATCGACCGAGCAGGCAGAATCCACAGGACAGCCAGACAGCCAGCAGCAGCGATGGCATCCCTACTCTTGGGGAGCTATACAGCGATTATCGCAAGTATGCCTTTGCCGTGGCCTATCGCATGCTCGGCACTGTCACCGATGCAGAAGATATCGTTCAGGACTGCTTCATTGAGCTGAAGGTTCGATCCTTGGCAGATGTGCGGGATTTTAAGGCCTACATCGCGAAAATGATTGTCAACCGCAGCATCAACCGTCTGAACTCTGCGCGCATACAGCGAGAGACCTATGTGGGCGCCTGGCTGCCTGAGCCCCTTGGAGAAGCTGTAGATAGCCCGGAGGTGCTCACTGAACGCAAGGATCAGCTGTCCTATGCCTTCATGGTACTGCTGGAGCAGCTCAGACCTGATGAGCGTGCTGTCTTCGTGCTGCGGGAAGCCTTTCAGTATCCATACAAAGATATAGCCGAGACGCTGGACATGACAGAGGGCAACTGCCGTCAGCTCTACAGTCGTTCCCGGCGCCGCCTGCAGTCGGCAACAGGTAATGTAGAGCATATGGACTCTCTAGAAAATACAGGGGACACGGGAGCCATTGTACCCCACACAAAATCCTCCCTATCTATTGAAAGTATGACGACACCCAGCAACCAGGTAGATCGAGACAGGACAGATTTATTGGACCGCTTCATAGCAGCCTTCATGGCGTATGATATTCATGCCATGCTGGAGCTGCTGGCAGAGAAGCCGATGCTGATCTCGGACGGTGGCGGGAAGGTCTTCACCGTGGCCAGACCGATGTACGGGCAGAAGGGCGTTCTGGCGCTTCTGACCTCCCGCAAGGTCTTTACTTCATTGCGTGACCTCAAGCTGGCACACACCATCATGAATGGCGAGCTACAGCTTGCCTTAATGGAGGCTGGCAAGGTAATCGGCGCCATCTGTCTGAAGCTGACACCAGATCAAGCGCATATTGAACAGCTCTATGTCATGCTTAATCCTGATAAGCTGCGTACCATTCAATGCCCACCTCATACCCATACCTAAATAGATGCCAAAGTCCGCCAGTCCATCATCAAGATGGATACTGGCGGACTTTTCTGCATAGTTGGGCTGAAGATCATTTTTGAATTGCTGCGATTCTGGATTCCAACCTTACAATTCTTCTGAAGTACATTGTGTCAATGATCTCTTCCCATTCCAGCTCCTTGGCAGATGGATCACGGTACGCTGTGGCTGTGGCTGGCAGATAGCCCATCACTACGCTAGAGCCACCGCACAGCAGACTTCCTCCATCCCCACCCTTGGGTATGAATGGCTCCGAATGATCCGAGCCCCCCGAATGCGGTACCGTCAGCTCGTACTTGTAGGGGTCACCTGCGAACTGGATGCCAAAGGCGTTGGGTAGCTCCAAGACATAGTCCTGATGCGGGTCCTCCGCTAGATTCTCCAGATGCCGCAGCTTCATCTTGTAGTTCCAGCTGTCACCCCAGGGAAATAGTGACCGCACCCCACCGCCGAATAGATACTCCCACTCATCCTCCGTCAACAGGTCATAGCCCAGACTATGAACCTCTTCGACGAACTCCTTCAAGAGCAGATCCTCGTTGAACAAATAGTAGTCAAGGCCATGACCATCCTTCCGACGCTCCACGCGAAAGGACTGATACAGCTCATAGCTATGGCTACTGCGCTCTTCGAGATGGGCGATGGCCTCCTGCAATTCCTCTCCCCCATAGTCCTCGGCTTCCTCGGCACTTACCTGGGTCCAGCCGAGAGAGTTCAGGCCGCACTCGACAAGCAGCGGGGCAATCTCTGCTTCACGAACAGGAGACATCTGCTGACCCAGCAGCTCCTCCACGTCATCTACGCCAAATTCCGCAGCACTCTCGTTCAGTTCTGTGAGCGTAGCCTTATCCATCTGATGCCCAGACACTTCCCAACCAAGCGTTACCTGGTCACCCGGCACGAACACAAAGCGGGAGCGCGGCCGCTCGAAGATACCCGTCTCCAGCTCCTGTCCATGACGAGCAAAATGACTCAGCCCAGCATAGGTAAATCCAGGTGGCAATTGCAGTGCCAGCTCGCGCATCTGTTGATCTTTCTCATTGCTAGACAGCCCCTTCCAGTCGGTTCGGTACCATGGATTGTCCATATTGCTTCCTCCTCAGGCTAGGCTCCAGTTCGTTTTACTCCGACTTCAAGAGAATCAGATCCGCTCAGCAGCAGCCTTCAGACGCGCGATAATATCACTATCCGCTTGATCAGCCAGCCGGAGCTTGCCCTGATCCCGCAGGATAGTGCCCTGCCAATTCCGATCATCCAGCCAGTCTGTAATGAAGGCTTCCGCATAGCCCCCCGTCCCGAATCCCGGCGCAAAGGCAATGATGTCCCGGTATGCCTCCAGGTACTCCTCGCGGGTAGGGTTCGGATGTACACGGGTATAGAGCCAGAACTGTACGTCATACATCAGCAAAGAAAGCTCATCCGCATGCAGTGCAAAATGTCCTTTCTCCTCCACAATGCGCACAGCGACGGCACGAAGAAGCTGCTCAATATGTTCAACCTCCGTCACTGCCGTACACAGTTCCGTTAGCAGTGGAGAGAATGCTGCCGTATTCACCTTGTCCAGCTCTTCCGCCTTTCGCTCCTCCTCGGGTACCTCGAAGTCCTCATCTGGACGCAGACCGCGAATGAAGCTCTCAAAATCAGGAGCCAGGAACGTAATCTCGTAATCCGATTCCTGATCCACATGAATGACTGCAGGCTCCCCATTCTTGCCGCAAGCCCGATAATCCAGCATCACGACATCATGCCCCGCAGATGGGCAATCGCAGATAACTACACCAATGTCTGGATAGCCCCAGTCCTCGATCATGAATCGGCTGCCCGAATCTCCGCACAGAGATTCTGCCTTTTCGCGCCCAATTCCCATAATGCTAGAAATGGCGATATGATCCTCTGCCCAAGAAGTCGATTCCTCTGTTGGAAAGCTCGTATTCCGCGGTACGCCACCATTCTGTACCTTCATCAAGGCGATGTACGAGGCTGGCAGCTTATAGCCCAATTCCTCCTCTACGGAGGCAATCAGCTCCTCTGTTGGCGGGTCGGACACATAGGCTGTGATGGCATATTCAGAATCATTCCAGAACTGTGACAGGTCCATTCCCGCGAATGGCTCCTCATCCACTAGATTTCCCCGACTCTGTTCCAGCTTGGCCTTAGCTGCCGCTGCGCGCTGCTCCTGCCGCTCATGACGCCCCGCCTTCCTTTGGCTAATTTCCAGCCACTCCGCTACATGCTCATCCGGCTCCAGCTCTTGGGCTTTAGCAAAGGCCTCTACTGCCTTCGGATACTGAAGCAAGTAGTAATAGGCATATCCGATCCGATATTGCCACACCGAATCTTCCTCGCCTTGCTCTGCTACAGACAGCAGTAGCTGCAGCGCCTCTTCATACTGGCCCAGATTGTTGTAGGCTCTTGCCAGATGCCCCACCATATCATAATCTTGCTCAGCGGACGGGATTGCTGTGATAGCCTCTACAATCTCATCGAAGTCATCATCCTCGTGCCACTGATTCAAACGTGCTTCCAATTCCTGATCCATCTATGTATACCTCCCTCTTCCACTTGGCCTCCGAATGTATGCAAGCCGTATGCCCTGCTCGCTTATATAGTCAAGCGACGGGTGCTATGCAGGAATCCGGATGCATCTGATTAGCTCTCCTTATTCTACCAGAAGCTCAGGCCGATTAGGAAATAGCAGAGAGGTTCTATTCTGGGAAATACAACAAGAGCCTTCAATCACTATCATTCCAGTGACGAAAGGCTCTCGCTTATATATGAACCTGCTTGGTCCGACTGCTGGAGCCGGGCAGGGAACTCCCGTACTTCACGGGAATAAGTATCTTAGATTAATTAGAGAAATGGAGCATTATCCTTGATTAATGACCTGTCCGAGTGCAACCTTCAGAGGAGTCAGCGGACGTCCCAATACGCGCTCGAAGTCAGTGCTTTCCACATCCAACTCACCCGCACGAATCCCCTGCTGAATCAGCAACAGGAATGGCAATGCTGCCTCAGGTACACCAGCACCCTTCAAGGTCTCGGTATAGGTCTCATCATTAACCTGTTGGACCTGAATATCCTTGCCGCTCGCTTCTTGAACCAGAGCAGCCAGCTCCTCTTGGGTCAATGGCTTGCCGGACAGCTCATAGATGACATTCTCATGTCCGTCTGTAGCCAGTACCTTCGCAGCAGCCTCAGCATAATCACGTCGTGCAGCCCAGCCTACCTTACCGGAACCGGCAGAAGTAAGCCATGGAGCTCCCTGCAGTGCAGACTGAACGGTGCTAGCTTCATTCTCCAAATACCAGTTGTTGCGCAGAATAGCGTAAGTGATGCCAGACTCACGGATTGCATTCTCGGTCTCCCGGTGATCCGGTGCCAGGAACAGGCCACTCTCTTGAGCCTTGGCTACGCTGGTATAGGCAATGAATTGAACGCCAGCTGCCTTAGCTGCTTCAATAGCCGCTTTATGCTGCGCAATCCGATCACCGCTAGCGCTGGAGATCAGGAGAAGACGATCAATGCCTGCGAATGCAGCGCTCAGTGATTCCGGCTTGGTGAAGTCCCCTTGACGCACATCAATACCAAGGTTGCTCAGATGCTCAGCCTTCTTAGGATCACGTACGCTGACTGCCAGATCCTTAGCTTCCACCCATTTTAGTAGGGACTCAATCACCAATGCTCCCAGTTGTCCTGTTGCTCCTGTTACCAACAATTTTGCCATGTTCATTTCCTCCATATTCATATGAGATCGTTATTGTATATATCATCACGTCGTAATAACAACTGTTATAACACATCCAGTTACAACGTGGAGTTAAAAAAAGGCTCAATGATGAGCATCTATATAAAAGATACCAGAGAGTAAGCTCTGGAGCATTCACTCTCCGATATCGTGTGACACACTGCTAATAGCCATCTTCCATATGATCGTTCTCGAACGCTATAGTAGCTGTGGCTGAGCTATAATGTCCTGAATCGTAACCTGATTCAAGCGTTGCTCCATCGCATCCTGAGCTGCTCTCAAATGCATGCTTAATTCCGTATTCACCGCATGGCCCACAGGACACGCCGGAACCGGGTTATGGAAGCCGAATAACTGGTTATCCTCCGTAACATCCACTGCACGGTACACATCAAGCAGGGTAATCTCTTCAGGAGACTTAGTCAAGTTCGCACCACCAACACCAGCACGGACCTCGACAAGCCCAGCCTTCTTCAGCATTCCCATAATCTTACGTACAATGACCGGATTGCAGTTCACGCTATCGGCAATATCATCCCCTGTACACTGTTCAGGCACGCATGAGACATAAGTTAGGATGTGGACGGCGATCGAGAACCTGCTGCTAATTTGTTTCATTATGATCACCACCGTTATAACCATTGTAGTTACAACTAGTAAGGATGTCAAATTATAAGTGAAGTATTCGCTTGTTTAAGATAATCTCTATTCTATTTACAGCCGCAAAAGTGCCCATATCAAAAATAGCAGCAGGAACATATAGGAATTGTAGTTCATTATAGGTCTGGAAGACGTTATAATCTGGGTGGGTGGTAAACTTGTGAAAATAGCGAGGTGGATTGAGCGTTCAAATTCACAGCTGACATCCACGTCACAAATGTAGGATTTAGGCTTTTTGGTAGATATGGACTCCGCAATAAGATTGTAATAGTATTACTCACACTATTTCAGACAGGGGAAGAGCATATATGGCATACACCATTAACAACCTGAAAGATAATACAAACGTAGTGATTAAGCAGGAGATCGGCGGCTTTGCAGTCATAGAATATAAAGAGGATTTGAGTAGCACAACACTGGCTGAGGCACAATCCAATTTCTTCATGAGCAAAAGTAATATGCGCAGCAAACAGCTCATGATTGAGCTTAACAACAATGAAGTAACTCTGAATTCAGGAGCTATGCAATACATGGTGGGTAACATTGAGATGACTTCTGGCGTGCAGGGCGTAGGAGGCTTGGTAAGAAATCTCATATCGAGCAAAGTAACTGGGACCAGTGCTGTCAAGCCAGTATATCGGGGTAATGGCACGATCCTGACCGAGACCACCTATAAATACATATGGCTGATTGATGTCGATAACGATGAAATTGTCATGGAGGATGGTATTTTTCTGGCGTGCGAGAACTCGCTGAAGCTGTCTGTCGTCGCGCGCAAGACGCTTTCCTCTGCCGCCTTGGGCGGAGAGGGATTGTTCAATCTTAGTGCCCGGGGTAAGGGCGTATTAGCCGTGGAAGTGGCGATTCCAACCGAAGAGGCTGTGGTCGTCGAGCTGCAGAATGATGTGCTGAAGGTGGATGGTGACTTTGCAATCATGTGGTCGCATTCTCTGGACTTCAGTGTCGAGAAATCCGGTAAGACCCGCTTAGGATCGGCTATGTCTGGTGAAGGCTTGGTCAACGTATATCGGGGAACAGGTCTGGTATGGCTGGCTCCGCAGACGAAATACTCGAATAGCATTTTTCAGTCTCCTCCAACGTCATAAGCGTATCTCCAAGAGAAGGTTAAAAAAATACACGCTCAGCGGATGCCCTCAACTGGTTGATTCATTGGGGCATCCCTGTGCTTACATGATGGTGACCGTTGCAATATCACGCCCCGCCCACAACTCGAAAGTAAAGCCCGCAGTCAAGAGAGGCCATGGCGCCTCGTCCCTAATAAAGGCGACATCTCCGAACGTATCCCATGTACCTTCGCTGCGCTCCGTAATTCGCACAAGTACTGTCCAGGAGCTGCCCGCAGGCTTACTATTCGGATTATTTTCATTGTCACCAAGCTTCAGAATAATATCCTGTATCCACTCTCCATCAGTAAAACAAACCGGATCCAGATGCCACTGAATCATCGCTGGCATATGCCTTCTATCCATCCTTATGCTCCCTCCTCCAATCCAACTGAAAGACATACTAAGATCCTATCGGGGGCTTAGGACTGCATTCCGTCATGAATCCGCTGCATGAACTCTTCAGCAGCACTATAGCCTAGTTGCTTGAGATACCAGTTGTTGGCTGCAGCCTCAATCAATCCCGCTACATCACGTCCTGGCTGAAGCTGCACCTCAATATGCGGGATCTGGACACCCAGATATTCCGTGAACTGCGGTACCACCTCAAGCTCGTTATTGAGCGCATTTTCCCGCCATGGAGACAGCTCGATATCGAGCACAATGCGCGTCTCATCCTGGAATGCCTTCCGTCCATATTGCCTGACAACATTAATTAGCCCAATGCTGCGCAGCGCCAAAAATTCGCGGGTCGTCTCATTGTGCGTTCCCAGCAGCGTCTCCGGTCCGAGCTTCTTCAAGACCACAATGTCATCTGCCACGAAGCGGTGACCACGCCGGATAAGGGTATGAGTCGTCTCACTCTTGCCGATGCCAGACTTGCCTCTGAGCAGGATGCCGATGCCCGAGACATTGACACATACGCCGTGGATCGCCATTTCAGGAGCTAGAGCCTTCACCAGATAGCTATCCAGCTTCGGCATGAACTCAGTCGTCGTCTCAGACGTGCGCAGCAGAGGAATGCCTTCCTGATCACAGAATAGCTGCAGGTAAGGGATCTCCTGCTGTCCCGTCGTGACAATGAAGCATGGCGGATGATATTTGACGATATTCCCGATATGCAGCTTGCGCTCCTCCACGCTGAGTGTCAGTAAGTAGGTGATTTCCTTGCGACCAAGCACCTGCACTCGCTCCATGGGAAAAAAATCGAAGTATCCAACAAACTCCAGACCCGGCCTATGCGTACGTGGGCGCGTAACCGTGCGATCCAGACGACTGGCCCCGGCGAGTACCTCCAATTTGAACGTGTCGATCAATTTCTGCACGGTGATTGATTTCACACTTTATCCTCCTCCTGTGACTAAGGCGTATCCAGAATACAAAGTTATTACACATACTATATGAAAAACAGGGGGCAATGTACAATTCCGCATCCCTAGTAAAGATCTGCTAGAGCAAAATGCTATCTCGCTACAGCATATCACTGCATTGCTACATTATAGATGAAGTATAGCCCAGTTCCACTTTCATGTGAATATATTCACCAACATACCACTCCATAGATTCATGCTAATGCCTTGACCGAATACGATTGCTGGCCGACAGGGCTCCCCGCTTGCAGCCGCTCTACACTCACATTTGATCTGATCATGGTACTAGATATCCATTCAGCTTCGACTAGAGATCATATCGGCAATGCTTCGCATCCCCTATCCATAAGCAAGGGTACTAGATTGGATAGGAGATGCTGTATACCTGCTATTTCTTGCCCGCTCTTCTGTGTCTTAGATAAATTCCCCATGCCAGCAAGCCAAGCCCACTTACATAGATGATTAAAGGACTAGCTTCTCCAGTCTGTGGCAGCTGGCTTGGCGTAGGGGATTCCTCGGCTGGCCTTAACGGCTCCTGGTCACCCGGACTATCAGGCTTCTCTTCTTCGGGCGAAGGCTCAGGCTCAACTTGGGACAGGTGATCATCGATAATCTCATCTGGCTGATTCAGCTCTTGCTCCTCTCCCGCTGAAGGCTTCGGAGGTGGTTCCGGCAGGATGGTGCCGATGGCGGGAGTGGTCTCTGGCCTGACAGGCGACGGGTCTGGATTGTGATCCCGGTCCCGATCGGGCTTGGATGGTGTAGTCCCCGGATCCGAAGGTGCGGGAGCCGGGTCAGGATGGTTCGGTGTTGGGTTCGGTTCTGGCTCTGTTGGACCTGGTGGTTCTGGCTCTGGATGCGGCTCTGGATGCGGCTCTGGATGCGGCTCGGGTTGTGGTTCGGGTTGTGGCTCAGGATCTGGGTCGGGAGTTGGCAACTCTGGCTCAGTTGATGGTTTCTTCTGATTCATGACAATCAGCTTCCTGATCCCTGTCTCAGGCCGGGTAGACGCATCAATCGTAGGCTCCAGCTTCTGATCCAGAATAATATACCCCGCAGGCGCCTGCAGCTCCTCCAATACATAGTCGTCATATAGCAAGGAGGAGAATAGAATGCTCCCTTCACTATCTGTGGTACGGATGAGCGGCGGACGCTTCCCGTTCCTGTCGTAGAGCGCGAATCTCGCCCCCGCCAGCTTGTGGTCCGTATCATCACGGTCGACTTTAACCAGCTGTAGACTTTCCGTCACTCCACTACCCGTGCCTGAGCCTGAGGAGGTTCGCACAATGATTTTCTCGGTGGTCTCCCTGACCTCTGTGGTCAGTTGATCGCCAGTGAAGGATACTTTGTTGCTCACAGCGCCTTTGTCAGGGGCATCGAAGATCGATTGGTACTCAAGAATCAAGGCGTACGAGATATCCTTCAGCAGCATCAGCTCGAACCCATCCTGCCCCTGCTCTCCTGTCTTGAATGACAAGCGGTAATCCTGCCCCTCCATCAGCTCTGCAGCCTTGGAGATGGTTCCATTAGCGGCTACGGTAGTGGAATACAGATGAAATGAGCTTCTGTTCAGAATCTGATTACTGCTCGGCTCATCTGTAATTTTACCGTTACTTATATGGGATTGTCCGGCATTGATGCGAACCTGCCAATCGATCTTATAGCCATTTTGTGTGCCTGTCTTGGATATATATTCACCACCGAAGGGAACGGTTACCTGGGCTGTCCATGAAGTGACCTCCCGCACTCCATACAGCAGCAGGGCCCTATTGCGCACTTCCTTTTCGATGAGATGGCCCTCCATTGTCGTCTGGAATGTAATCCAGTAGGGGCTGTCGATGGGATGCCTGAACTGAATGCGGAGCGTATTGTCATTGGAAGCCGAGGGAGGGATCAGCACATACTCATCAGCAGGTACCTCTACCCCCTTCTCAACCCCGTTATACCAGCCATGAAGCTTCATGTGAAGTATCTTCACACTGCCGGGTAGAAGCTTCTGTCCTTGTAACAGAGTATCCTTGATCTCAGCCTGATTCAGCCTATTAAGATTGTAGTTGGCCATAATGCTCCATGTAATCTGCCTTGTGCTGGCGTTATAACTTCCTTGCTTGGCACCGTTCTGCTGAGTCATCGAATCGGGATACACAGTAGCCTCGGCTGCTGCTGATTTTCGATCTCCCTCTTGAACCCACTCTATTACAGCCCTATTCAGGAATTCGATCTTGGACTGATCAATCTTCCAATCGGGATGGAAAGCGGTATCGTAAGTAAGGGTGTACGCATCCTCTATGGCACGATGAAAGACAATCCGGAAGCCTTCACGACCATGACCCTGCTCCGATAACGGGCTCAGCTCATAATCTGCCGGAGGACTCAGTAGGGTGCGTCCATCTGCCGTCTGAATCTTTAGCGAGTCTGGCTTCAGCTCTAGCCCGCCGTTCGGAAATACATCCTGAATGACGATATCCGTCATCTTATATTGATCCTGATTGATGCGGACGTTCCAGGTAATGCTCTTCGTACGGTAATTGACATCCTGGGCTTGCTTCGTAATGGTACCCTTCCGCAGCTCGGCAGTGGCCTCGGCAGTCACCCCGTCGCTCATAACTCGATTCGTGACCCGCGTATCCTGATAGACACGGTCCCTAGACGTTGTCTGATAGCGGATTGTATAGGCGGAATCAATCGCAGTGTTGAATTGCAGATTAAAACCGTTAAGTCCGGCTTCATTCGTAATGAGAAGGATGGTATAGGCCGATGGCGGAACGATCTCGCGTGAATCACCTATGAATACCTGCAAGGAGTCAGGGATCAGCACCTGGCTGCTCGGGAACCTGTCCCGCAGTACCGCACGTTCGACTGGAATTTTTCGTTCCGTGAAGTTATAGCGAATGGCCCAGGAGATAGTCTGTGTCGCCTGATCGTAGCCCTCTACTTTCTTCACCAGAAAGTCTCCACGATTCACCTGTACCGTGGCGCTAGCCGAGATATCCTTCATCTCCTCACCGGCCAATATAGCCGTATTCGTGAACCTATTTCCCTCACTGATAATGTCTGTTTCATACTGAATCTGATAGGCTGAGGTAATTGTTCCTTCTGTAAAACGAAGTACAAATCCCGTACCGGCTTCATCTGGCTCCACGGTATACTGGCTGCGGTCCAGCAGCTCCTTTACCTCGGTAGAGCCGTTAATATTCACCTGAAGTCGATGCACGCGAATGGTATCCCGCAACAATACAAGACCTGCAGGGGTATTGTCTGTCAAGGTAGCACTCCCGATAGTTGTCAGCTGCTTGTTAAGCGAAACGCTCCATTCAATCCGCCCGCTACCTATGGACTTTCCTTGCTTGCTGATGTCTGGCCCTGGCTGTGGTTGAACATGGATAATGACCGTCTGCACCCCTGAGTTAATGGGGATCGCAATGATGACCTCTGTGCTGCCTTTGACAATCTCTGTGCTGAATTCCGTCCGAATCTCAAGCTGACCACTCACATGCGAATACCGCTCCACATAGTCGTTGAAGGTCATGACTACCTTTCCCTGACGATCTACCATGAAGCTCCCAACGGTACCATCTGCTGTGGACAGGTCTGAGTAAATGTCGGTGTATATCGTGAATTGCTCTGGTATTTGAAAAGTGAAGGTATCCCCTGCCTTGTACTTATGCTCCGGTAGCTCCCAATCATAGCGAAGATGGATCGCAGCGCCGATATCCAGTGCCGCGCCAGGTTGATTGACCGTATCTATCACTTGTCCATCCTCATTCAGGAGAGTCAAGCGGGTGAGGATATTCGGTGTATTTGGAGAAGTCGCATATACATCCTCCGTTGTTGTGTGCACTGGAAGTGTGTCTACAGAAGGCTGCGTATCCGAATCCGATGGTGTCGACGGCGGCGGTGTAATCTCTGCTTCATTGTAGACTGATTCGGGGACTGCAAGAGAAGGTTCAGACAGTGCAAGGGACTGTGACGGGTCTGCAGCGGGTACTTCCGCATAGGCCCATGTCGCTTGAAAAAGGCCGTGGACAACCAATAGCATAGTTACGAGGAATATTAGTATTTTTTTTCTCATGTGCTGAATACGTCTCCCATTCTTCATCAGATAAAGGCTAAGAAAGACGGGGAAGCCTATCCGCTTTACCAGTCTTTTCAGATGAAGTATATTCAGCTTGAGAGAGTTACATGTCAGTAGTCTGGTATCTTTTCATAGAATATAACTGAGCTCAAATGGTCTATGAAATGAAGACTGATGCGATCAACTAGAAATAGGACCAGCTTGTCAGCCCTGTCGTCGATAGACACAAAATCCCCTGCATTCAACCGTACCTGAGCTACCGCAGTCTCTCAGGGCACCGTCTTTCGCAAGGGGATTCTTGTCTGTTGTTTCGGTCTGTTATCTTGGTCTGGAACCAAGGTTCAACCTATTTCAAATATATAATGACATTCAGTCCGCACTTAATCTAGTTCTTCTCGTTCGTAGCTGTGGCAATATCCGCAGATGCCCAATGCCCGGATGGCACATCCGACCATTGAGAGACGGGTGCATTGCCTGCAGCCTCTAACTTCAGTACCTGGTTGAACAGCGTGACGGCTTCAGCCCGGCTCAAAGTCTGGTCTGGACGGAATGTACCGTCAGGCATGCCCTGAATATAGCCCGCTTGCTGCACAAGCGCGATATCACGCTCTGCCCAGTGTCCAGCTGCATCCGGGAAAGAAGCGGTAGCTTGTCCATCCAGCTTCGTCCAACGGGCCAGCACAGTTGCCATCTCTGCTCTCGTCACTGGACGCTCAGGTCCGAAGTCCGTCCCGTTGTAGCCCTTCATCCAGCCGGCCGCCGACACGGCTCCAATCGGCTGTGACGCCCAGCTTGCTGGCGCTACATCAGTATAGCTAACTGATTGGTGCGTCGAGGAAGAGGAGACCAATTGATCCACCTGCCCTGTGCTTAGACGGAACAGAATGGCGGCCAGATCGGCCCTTGACACAGTGTGGTCTGGACGGAATGTACCATCAGGGTAACCCTGCATATACGGCTGTGAGATTGACTGCCCCTCGTGGGCCAGTTCTGTACCCGTGTGCTCACCTTGCTCCAGATACAGCAGGGCAAAGGTGCTGAAGCGGTTCACGGTAAAGGCAAGGCCCGTCGGTATATCGCCTTCTTTTACAATAGTTGGCTGTAACAGCTCCTTGGTGCCATCACTGTGCTCTACATACACGACCAGCTTGCTCAGGAACGCCTCACGCGCTTCTCCCGCAGCCGAAAGCGACTGCTGTGACAGTGGCAGTACCAGGTTAACATGTTGCCCTTGAATATTCGTATCTATGATGACTGGGCGACCAATGACACGTACCTCACCCTGCCCTGCAGCGGATTGCACGATACGCTCTTGCTTCGCACGGGTCGCCAGCTCTTGAATGGCAGTCTCATTCTTGATCGGCTTGAGTGTCAACTGACGGTCTCCATTCAGTGCAGCAAGCGTGGAGGCTGGCAGAATGAAGCGCACCACATTCATGTGCAATTCAAGACTGAGCTCCCCAGTTGCCAGTGTACGGGCCGCATCTACTGGTAGATTGAATTCCAGCTCAGACACTTCATCCTTCGGATCTGGCAACACGAGTCGGATACCCGTCTTCCCTGTGCTCTTGTCCTTGCTCAGTGCTGCTACAGCTTCAGCTGCCTGAGCTGCTCGGTAAGTAAGCTTGTCCTTCTTGGTGCCATCCGCCTGTGTCGTGCGCTCAATCGTCACATTGGCGAGCGAGGACAGGCCGTTCGAACCGCTATCGACCTGGACCTTCACCTGCTCACTTGAAGCGGACGCTCCGCCACCGGAGGACGAGCGATCCCTGGAGCCTTCAGAAGGCGTAGGAGTCGGGTTCGGCTCGGGACCTTCCCCCTCATCTGGGCCCGTGCCCTCCAATTCTCTGGCGAACGTAAGGTAGAAATCATCCAGCGTCCCCCATGCTCCACCATCTGCCCGAATCCGCGCACCAACAGTGAGTGTGCCATCCGTTACCTTCACATCACGAAGCTCTGGCTGATCCCACTGTACCCAACCACTCACTCCTGTTGCCGCCTCCAGCTTCTGTTCTCCGCTCTCTGCGAACAGCTTCATGTCTGCGTTATTTGCATTGCCTCCCTGAATGAACATGGAGACATCATAGTATCCCGGCTTCAGACCAGTGACTGTCTGTTGTACTTGGAAATCCACTGCTTGATCTGAATTGAAGTGCAAGGAATATTCCCCTGATCTCGCATCGGCTGCTTTATGCTGATAATCCGTATGCGGTGCTAATCCAGCACCATACGTGATCTCCCACATGCTTCGGTCGCTCTGCTCGAAGCCGCCATTACTCAGCAGATTCCGTCGAAGAATCTCCAGCTGTGCTTGCACTGGATATCCACCCTTTGCGGTTCCTGGAATGGTATAGCTACCCGCCCCCTTGCTCAGAGCCTGAGATAGCGCATCCTGATCCCACACCACCGTGAGCTTACCAGTGCTGCCATCATTATAGGTGGCTGTGACCACACTTGGCAGGGATACGGGCTCCCCATCATTGACAGTAAGCGACACGTCCTTGACCCCGTCTACCTTCAGTGGGGCCACTGCTCCGGTATTCACATACTTGAAGACATTAATAGATGGCAGCGGATGACCTGTAAAGTCAAACAATGCCTGGTTATCGACCGCACTGCCGCCATACCATTTGCCTGCATCGTCAGGATCGTACTCGGATGCATAGCTGGTTGCCCAGCCAGAGCCATATTGCTCCCATAGCAGCTTGTTCTGCTCAAGATTCTCCTTCGGTCCGACTGGCAGCCAGGCTGGCTCCCAATAGAACACACCGATCCCTGCATCACCTACCTGGGCAACTGCCTCAATCACATCCCGGACAGAGTTAGCCTGTCCCTGTACCGTGATTGGATAGTTCAACGTCTGACCTGAGCTTTTCAGCGCAGTATTCCCATGCCCGTCTCCTTCCTCCGCCGTAAAGGCGTAGGACGTCTCTGCGACCATGACCTTCTTGCCATAGGTGTCTGCCACATGCTTCAGCACGGACGTAAGGTTGCTCAGTGAACCGTGCCAGAACGGATAATAGGAGCTGGCGAATACATCGTAATCCACCTGATGATCTGCCAGAGCCTTGGCATAGGATTCATAGCGACCGGACGACTCTGGATTGGCAAAATGTAGCGCAATCAGAATATTCGGATCGACCGTCCGCACAGCCTGACTTCCTTTGTTGAACAAGGCACTGATCTTCGCCCAATCCGTCTCGCCTACGAACGATTTGTTGGTCTCGTTGCCGACCTGCACCATGCCGACATCCACACCTTCAGCGAGCAGTTGCTCCAGACTATGCTTGGTGAAATCATGCAGAGCCTGCTCCTTCTCGGTAAAGGACATGCCCGTCCACGCCTTCGGTACATGCTGCTTAGCCGGATCGGCCCAGAAATCCGAATAGTGGAAGTCTACCAGGACCTTCATTCCGTTCGCGGTAGCCCGCTTACCAATCTCAATGGCCTTGGCCAGATCATTATTACCTCCGCCGTAGCCGTTACCGGCAGTATCATACGGATCGTTCCATATACGCACCCGGACGTAGTTCACGCCAGATTCATGAAACGTCTGGAACAGATCCTGCTGAAGCCCTTCCTCATTGTAGAAGTTGACTCCGCTCTGCTCCAAGGCAATCACACTGGATATGTCCACGCCTTTGATAAAATCAGACTTCAGCCCCTCAACCTTCTTCACGAAGATATCTGCCTGTACCGGTTGGCTTGTATCCGTGCTCAATTGCTTCAATACGAAGCCGTCCAGATAGCCCCAAGCCTCTGGTAGACCACTGATCTTAGCACCAATGCTCAACTGTGGAGCATCCTCGGTCAGCACGAACTTGAGCGTTACCGCTCCCCACTGGTTGTAGCCAGTAGTAGGAGCTGCACTGCTACTATTCCCATCGGCAAAAATCTGCACCTGACCTGCCTGATCGCCATCTCCGCCCATGGAATGCACCGACAGCTCATAGCTGCCTGCTGCCACGTCCGATAGCGTCTGGCTAATCGTAATATCCTGCTGGACTGACGCTGTATCCTTAATCCAATATTTGAATGCATAAGTGTCCTCATACGGTGTCATGAAGGAATCATCGGCATAATTATAGCGCTCGATGCTCACCTGCCCCCAATCCGATGGGGTTACCTGCCATGAGGCATCGGCCCCCCAATCCGTCTCGAACCCTCCGTTCGCCACACCCCATGCATCTCCTGCCGCAGCCGCAGGTGCCTGCCGCCACGACCACATGCTCAGCACCATGGCCACGACCAGTAACAGCGACCAGGCCTGTCTAGTTGTTCTCATTCGCGTATCCCCTCTCACCGTCTTGTTGAGCGCAGCACCCTCTATGTATATGAAGCGCTTTCAATTTGAACTGCGCTTTCACTATATCAGACCTGTCACTACGGCAACATGAGACAATCACAACATTTTGTGTGCTTATGCAATCAATTAGGACAAGTACTAGTGAAAGACTTTAAGATAAATGTATATTTGTATATATTTCCTAATTAAAATTCATGAGTGATATCCTGCCATCCGTCCAGATTCGGAAGCTTCTCTTGTCCCCAATAATCAAGGAAGATAGGAATAATTTCATGATGATCATCTGTGATGTAACTATAATGCTTGAAGCTACCATCTTCATATTGCAGCCGGGTCTCCACTACCAATCGGCCTTCGTCATGCATAAAAGCACTTTGCAGATATATGCTACTCTCTATCGGTCTGGACGGCTCCAATACAACGTAATCCTGCAGATCGAGATTGGTGATTAACTCGGTGATTAGTGAGGCATTAATACTCTCATTCGTGTAGGTTGTGCCGTCGCTCTCTAATCTGTAGCAGATGAATTCAGATTCCATAGGTGTATGTCTCCTGCCCTTCTTTTTTTGTTCCATGAGCCTTGCTGCACTCACCTCAGATTCATATAAATTTTATTATACGGTATCCAAATCTCTTTTTCAGGAGGGAACTATTATTAAATTTTCTATTGCTGTAGTGTCCAAAAACAGAGCATACACGAAGGCATACCGCTGGATCACTCCCAAGTTAATGGGTTTAATGGATGAGCTGGAGCAAGTAGAAATGACCTCACCGCTAGGTGAGGCCGTGTTGATCATTGCTACGGATGACGACAATTTACTGCCTTATGAAATGAAAGAAATCCCTAATTGCGATGCCTATTTTCAGTATGCGGCAGGTATAGCCCCATACACCGGCGATGAGCAGTTGAAGAGTGACATTTTTACCGTCATTACAAAAGTAATCGAGCGGGTCCCGTTCGCCAAGCCTGACCATGAGCAGTATGCCAGCATCCTGAAGGTGTGGGCGTCAAGATTCATGCAGTAGAGCTAACTTGGCTGACGAATCATCGGGCATACTTGCTTTTCCGTGATCTCACTACATGCGTCTGCAGCCTATGTTGTCTTGTTCGCAGTGCTCTCTTCTTCGCATATAGACGCTTGAGTAGCCCCAGACGCACGACCACCAAGGCTTTGCTAGAGCGAGCCCGCGCGTAGCGACGAGCTTTGGCACGAAGCCATTTCTTCCTTCTCCATTTGATCTTCAAGCGCCGTGCTTTGCCACACAGTAGTCTATGCCGCTTCGCGGGGCATCTCTTCGCTACTCGTGGCTTCACCCCGATGGAGAGTGGCTGAAGTGGCAGTACGGGCGCTGGTTGTATAGTAGCCCTTGCTTCCGTAGGCTGTACCTCCGCAGGGTGTACCTCCGCAGGGTGTACCTCCGCGGCATGCTCTGCTACATGGTCGATGGCTGCATGATAGGCCTCATGATGGGCTGCCACCTGCGGTGCAGCTTCCTGATGTGCCGCTTCATGCTGCACGGCTGCTTGATGGGCTGCCGCCTGCTGCGCTGCATGTTGTGCTATTATATGTTGTGCTGCTACATGTCTTGCTGTTGCTTGCTGTGCTTCAGCTTGCTGTATTGCGACACGGTGCGCTTCAGCTTGTTGTACTACGGCATGGCGCGCTGCTGCATGCTGCACTTCGGCCTGTTGTACGGCGGCATGATGCGCTGCTGCGTGCTCCACTTCAATCTGCTGTACTGCAGCATGATGCGCTGCTGCGTGCTCCACTTCAATCTGCTGTACTGCAGCATGATGCGCTTCTGCGTGCTGCACTTCAGCCTGCTGTACTGCGGCATGATGCGCTTCTGCCTGCTGTTCCGCAGTGAGGTGTGCTGCTTCGTGCTGCACTTCAGCCGTCGACTCTTCCACAGGATGTATAGCTACTGGAGACAACTCCGCAGGGACAATAGCCTGATCTGTTGGAGTTGCTTCAGCTGCCAGCAGATCCTTACCCCAAGGTGTCATGGATAAGAAATGATTATACAATGGAAATGCTGGAGAGTCGGACTCCCACCATTTCGAATCCCCGGCGAAGTGAACGATCTTATTGCTCAGGTCAAGCTCATCATAAGCGAAAGTATTGAATCGTTTATCCAACGTTAGATAGTTGGGGCCATACACTGCATTCAGGATATCCTGATCCGGCAATCTCATGAGCGGGTATCTCTGCATGAATTGAAGCACTTCTTCGTACCAGCTCGGATGCTTACGGATGTTATCCAGATGGAACAGGACTACCCCGGAGTTAAAGTATTTCGCGCCATTCAGACCTATGGAAGCACAGTACTCCTGCATATTGGCCCCTTGGTCCAGTACAGCCCCGAGGTAGCGATTGCCCAGGTCAATGCTCCATAGCTCATTGATGTCCAGACTGACCAGAATATCGCAATCCAGATAGATCACGCGCTCTGCCTCGATAAAGTTCGTGAACAGCAGCCGGAACATGCTCGCCATCGTCCAATAGTTAATCTTCTTTACAGTGGCTGCTACAGCCTGAAGGTCCTCCGGGATCTCGACACGATAAAAATAAATGTTATGACCAAAATCCTCTACCAGCTGGGTCAGCTTTGAAATATTCTCCTCACTAACAGTATCATCATGCGCAATGTGTACATTCAATGTCTGCTGGGTGTGGGAGAACACGGATGCAAGCACTGCGCCTGCATGCTTCGTGTAGCTCCCGTCTTTATCATTGAGCGTTAATACCAACTCAACCATGCTCAGGATCACCTGCCCCTTGGAAGTTTTCTTTTGCATAATGGTCTAATGCATTAGAATACTTTAGGGTATGTGTATCCCAAGCACTGGATTGGACTCATCCCCAAGGAATGCCCGATTTATTTTGAGCCTTCCTTCACATTGGATAGGCTCCTAGTGACGGTCGCCTGATCACCCAAGATATGACGCGCAGGGTTTTCTTGGGTCATCTGTTCTTGCAGCCGCACGCGAGATCCGAACACACTGCCCTCCGCATGTATATGGGACAGCTCCACTTGCTCGGTCAGAATACTGTTCTTCAGAATGCTATGCTCAACAATGCTGCTTGGCCCAACGTAGACATAAGGTCCGATGACGCTGTTCGTAACACGGGCCGTCGGATCAATCCTGACTGGAGGTATCCACTGCACTGTAGTATCCAGATGGGTAGGTCTTATGAAATTGTCAGGGTCCTGATCCATTGTATAACGGTTGGCCTCCAGCCAGCGCTCATGTGTACCTATATCAAAAAATCGGGCTGAAGTGATACTGTAAGCTACATGCTTGTCCCCTGCGATCAGCAATTGAATCGCATCAGTCATCTCGTATTCACCACGTGCAGATGGCTTCAACTGCTCGATGGCTGGCCAGATGGCTGCAGTCAAGGCATATACACCGATGATGGCCAGATCAGACTGGGGAACACTAGGCTTCTCTTCGAGATGAACAATCCGTCCATCACGGATGACAGCAACGCCGAATTGTCGCGGGTCCTTCACCTGTTGCAGCAATATGGAGGCCGCTGCTGCCTTGGCCTCGAGTGATTGAATTAGTGGCAGGAGCTCCCCCTCGTACACATTATCGCCAAGCATCAACAAAAAGGGTGAGTCTGCTACAAATGACTGCGCACATCTGACAGCATCTGCTAATCCCTTTGCTTCCTTTTGCTGGAGGTAGGTGATCGATGCGTTCCAGCGCTCCCCTGTTCCAATCTTCTCTTGAATCTCGCTCTGTAAAGGACTCACCACGATGCCAATCTCGCTAATTCCTACAGCAATAAGTCGCTTGATGATCGAGACCAGAATATACTCCCCGTTGACAGGCAACATGCACTTTGGCTTGGTATACGTGGAAGGCTGGAGTCTTGTCCCTCGTCCGGCGCACAAGATTAACCCTTTCATCCCATCTCCCCCCCATGATTAGACTTCACTTGTCGAACTCTGGTTCTTTATGAGTTCTCTATATACTATGCATATTTCGTAGGAAGGCTTGGGTATCTAATAGACCGCCATGACACATTCTGAGCCAATCTGCCATCTCCCTAGAACATATTGTAGTGCTAGCACCTTGTAGTCTTACAGAGAACAGTCTTACAGAAGACACCTTCATAGAATACTGCCACGACCAAAGCGTAAAATGAGCATGCCAACACGCTCATCCCTCGTGGAATGAGCGCGATTGTCTTACTATGCAGGATAGAGCTATTGCTGACGCTTTTTGTGAACAGGAATCCATATCTCACTTTTATATTCCGGTGAAGAAGTATCCTTGTGCTCATTCCAGAGCATCTCCGGGCCCTCGCCTAGCTCATAATCCGAGGACGGGAGCCATTCAGCGTAGATTCTTCCCCAAGTCTCCTGAAGGGCTGCCGGAAAAGAGCCCACCGCCGTAAATACAGCCCACGTAGAGGCAGACACCTCCAGATGATCCATCCCCTCTGGAGCATGCCCCGTCGTGGCAGCACCAATATAATGATCGAGCTCTCCCTTCTCTTCCATCCGTCCATCACTGAAATGAGCAGATGCGCTAATCAACCCTGTAGGTTCCATATTCGACAGCTCTTTGATCTCGGCAATCCATGCAGGTGTCAGGGTCGCATACATGGCGGTAATATCAGGGTTGACACCGTGGAATATGATCGGGACCCTCTTCTTGATCCCTATAATGCGAAAAGCTTCTTTGTCTTCCAAACGATAGTTCATCTCACTGCCTCCTCTGATCGTTAACTGAAATGTCATTCTCGGGAAGGCCTTCAGTTGCTGCCCATGAACCCTGGCTTCCGATGGCGTGATACCATGCAAGGCCTGGAAGGCCCTCGTAAAGGAGTCTGGCGAGGTATATCCATACTTCAGAGCCACATCTATAATTCTGGTGTCACCCCCGCTCAGCTCCGAAGCCGCCAAGGTCAGGCGCCGCCGCCGGATATACTCCGACAGAGGGACACCCGCAAGAAACGAGAACATTCGTGTAAAGTGGTATTCAGAGCAGCAGGCAATTCTGGCCACCTCCTTGTAGTCCACAGACTCCGTCAGCTTCGCTTCAATGTAATCCAATGCTTTGTTCAATTGTCCCAATGAATCCATGTCAGCACCTCCCAAATCAAGCATAGCAAAGGCATTCTGGTCCTTCCCGACATTTCATGCACCATACGGCAGGCAGTCGATGACGCAACATGGGCATAGAGACGTCACTAACTGTTCAACATTTGCTTGCCAAGCCTGCCATCATCCCAATTCATATGAAAGAACATACAAAAAAGAGGGGCTTCCCCCTCTTTAATGCCGTGCTCTCTATGATCCGTATATCCATGCTCCAAATGGAGAATGATTTAATTAATTGCTGACTGCCTTCTTCTCCTCTTGCTCCCATGTTTCGTTGGTCAATGCCAGCGAACGGTCTGTAGTTCTGTGTATCTCCTGCAGAAGCTCAGGATTCTTGGACAAGGAGACTCCATACGACGGGATCATCTCCTTGATCTTCGCCTCCCAGGCTGGCAGCTGCTGCGGGAAGCATTTCTGGATGACCTCCAGCATGACAGAGACCGCCGTTGATGCACCAGGCGAGGCTCCCAGTAGAGCGGCGATAGAGCCATCTGCTGCGCTGATGACCTCCGTGCCGAATTGAAGTGTGCCACGGCCGGCTGGCGTATCCTTGATAATCTGCACGCGTTGACCGGCGACTACCAGCTCCCAATCTTCACTTTTCGCATCAGGTACGAATTCACGCAGAGCCTCCATGCGTTGCTCCTTGGAGAGCATAACTTGCCCAATGAGATACTTGGTCAACTGGATGTTCTTCGCCCCCGCCGCCAGCATCGTCACCAGATTATCGTGCTTGACGGAGGTAAGCAGATCCAATATCGAGCCGAACTTCAGGAACTTAGGTGAGAACCCTGCAAAAGGTCCGAAGAACAACAGCTCCTTCTTGTCGATCACACGTGTATCCAGATGCGGTACAGACATTGGCGGTGCACCAACCGAGGCTTTTCCATAGACCTTGGCACGATGCTTGGCAACGATCTCCGGCTTCTTACACACCATGAAGAGACCGCTGACCGGGAAGCCTCCAACTCCTCTGCCTTCTGGAATACCAGATTTCTGGAGCAAATGAAGGCTGCCACCACCACCACCGATGAAGACAAATCGGGCTGATCGGCGCTCCGTGATACCGCTTTCCAGATTTTTTACCTTCAACTCCCACAAGCCCTCTGCATTACGTGTTATATCTTCAATCTGATGATTATAATGAATATTCACGTTGCTCTGCTGCAGATGCTTGAATAGAATGCGCGTTAAAGCGCCAAAGTTAACATCTGTGCCAGAGTCGATCTTGGTCGCTGCTAATGGTCTATTGCTTGCCCGATCCTTCATCATCAGCGGAATCCACTCAGCCAGCTTGGCCGGGTCGTCTGTAAATTCCATGCCCTTGAATAGCGGGTTTTCTGAAAGCGCTTCAAAACGCTTCTTTAAAAAAATCACATCTTGTTCACCCTGCACAAAGCTCATATGTGGTACGGGTACGATAAAGTCTCGCGGATTGGAAATCCGGTTGCTGCTCACAAGATATGACCAAAATTGCTTCGAAAATTGATACTCTTCATTGACCTTGATAGCCTTGCTTATATCAATAGATCCATTCGGTTGTTCTACGGTGTAGTTCAGCTCACACAGCGAGGAATGGCCTGTTCCGGCATTATTCCATTCGTTGGAGCTTTCTTCGCCTGCACTGGCTCGCCGTTCATACACGGAGATTTGCCATTCCGGCACTAATTCCTTTAGCAGTGCTCCCAGCGTCGCACTCATAATTCCGGCACCAATTAAAATAACGTCTGTGTTCAATTCTCGGTTACTCATTATTACCGTCCTTCTCCCCTACAATTTGCAGGAAGGATGCATGCGCTCCTGCTTAGTCGCCTAACAAATCCGTGTGCCACCTGCTCACACACAACTTTCTGGATGATTTTGATATTAGTGTATCACTATTACTTAAAGATTTTAATAATTTTTCGAAATTTTTAAGAAAAATTGTATGGTAAATACGTTAAATAAAGAAAGAACCATATCACTCATCGTAACCGAGTGATACGGTCCCTCTCCTTAATTCGTTAGAATATCATTACAGCCCTTCAATTAATGCACTAATAGAGCTATCCGTCTTCAGAGCACGGATAATGATCGTCAAGGCTTCGGCACGAGTAGCATGATTCTGAGGAACGAAGGTGGATGCGGACATCCCCTGCACCAGATTAGCAGACGAGGTTTGCTGGATGGCTTGCGCTGCCCAGTAATTACTGCTCACGTCCGTGAAGCTGGCTGGCGTACCTGTCGCCAATACCTCAAGATTCAGCACACGCGAAATGATCGTTACCATTTCAGCACGGGAGATAGTCGCGTTCGGCTTGAAGCTACCATCCGCATATCCGTTCACAATGTCTTTCTCCGCCAGTGTTGCAATGTAACCTGCTGCCCAGTGAGCGGAGGTATCCTTGAAATCAGTGGAGGCAGAGCCAGCTGTCAGACCAAATGCACGAGCAATCATAGCTACGAATTCCGCTCTCGTCACCGTGACGTCAGGACGGAAGGTACCATCACTGTACCCGTCAACGATTCCAAGCTTGACCGCTGTTCCAATGGTATTACTTCCCCAATGACTAGCTGTATCGTTGAATGATGTCGATCTGCTGCTTGCTGAAGCAATGGCATCGGTGATCGCTTGCAGTACAGCTTGCTGGCTAATGACGCTAGACTGGAACGGGTTCACGCCGCTTGGCTGCTCGGATGTTGCTCCATTATTGGCGGATGTCGAAGGAGTCGTACCGCCATTGGTTGTTCCACCAGTAGTTGTCCCGCCTGTCGTGGTTCCCCCGTTGTTCGTTCCACCAGACGTACCACCTGTGGAGCCTGAGCCACCGGATGAGCTGCCAGAGCTTGACTTGGACGTGATGGAGAGCACAACTTTGTCTGCCTGATAGACGATCTTGGCATTGTACTGACTCGGTACGCCTGTGATCGTTACGGCATCGAAGCTTCCTGTCCGCTCGTTCGCTCCGTGCGTAATCAGGGTAATGGAGCCTCTGCCTGGTACATAGCCATCTGCGAATTTCACGTGCAGGGCTCCTGCCAGCTGAGCTGTGCCTTGGATATCGACCACGTCATCGGATCGAATCAGGTTCAGCTCCAGAGTACTGCCTGCCGTCTGTGTGAAATTACCGCCAATCGTCATGGCACCATATACATTCTCTACTACGGTACCACCATTATTGAACACATCGCCGCTACCGAAGGCTGTTGCCGAGTCCCCCTCCAGGGTACCTGCATTGATCTGCGTGCCACCGGAGTAGGTATTGCTGCCTTGCAGCTTCAGGGTACCTGCGCCCTCCTTCGTCAGCTTGCCGACGCCGGAGATATTATTGCGCCAGCGATCCTCTGCATGGAAGCCACCTTGGTAGGCATCCATCGTCACGGTTACATCGTTATGGAAGGCACCATATCCGTCAGCAGCTGCGAACAGATTCAGGCGTCCCCAGCCCTCAGGATCATCCAGCACGGGGTAGCCCGACGGGAGACCCGTAGTAGCCAGCACTTCGCGGCGCTGTGCATCACTCAGGTAAGGCAGTCGAGTCTCCAGTAAGACCTCCGCACCCTTAGGCACGCTAACAGGCTTCGTAGTCGAAGCAATCTGCGGGAAGTCGTAGGTCAGACGCTGATTGAATTGCGCTTTGTTCTGATTATAATTGCTGAAGCGATCCTCTGCTGCGCCTGTCTCGGTCAGCAGGAATTCATGCGCCTGATCATACGCTGCCTTCTTGAGCCCGGCGTTGTCGGGATCATTCAGTGTAGCTGCAGCCAGCGCTGTCGCCATGACACGTCCACCCATTACATCCAGCGGGGAGTGCATCCCGGCAACGACCCGGCTGTTCCCCATTTCCGAGGCTCGGGTCAGTAGCTCCTGATAACGCTCAGGCACAGCATAAGCGAGGGACAGAGCCGCCAGGTAGGATGCATTCGTATGACCGCTCGGGAAACCACCATCTGTAGCGGGCGTCTGACTGATTGCTGGCACCAGTGTAGGCACGATAATGGAGGTATCATTGGCCCAGCGGTACGGGCGAGGATAGCTATAGTAGTTTTTCGCTGGTGTAGTCGAAGCATAATTGCCACGCAGCTTGCCGATCAGGTCCACCATCTTGCCCAGTTCGGAATTGGAGTCACCCGCCTGATTGGAGCCATTCCCATCATTGTACTTGACCGACGTAGCATTCTCCGGAATGCTGTTAATCGTCGTATATGTTCCAGATTTCTCACGGTACACCTGAGATAGAGACCCCAGACCGTCAGCAGCCCCATACGTCTGATTCCTGCGATCATCGTAATAAGCTCTTTCCTCATCCGCAGCACTGCGAGTCGCAGCTGTATTCACCACATACTGAATGTTGGCATCCAGTACGCTGCTGTTCAGCTTCGTTCCATTATCCCAGGAATCTCCCGGGGCCCACAGCTCCAGGAAGCCGGACAATACACCGAGCGAAGGGTTCGAGTAGACCTCCTTATTTACGGAAGTATTATTTTTGTAGGTGTCTACAAAATGCCCCCATACTGGAGCTGCCGGCAGTTCGACCGAGGATGGAGTCCGGTGCTCGCCCGATACAGCATAAGAAGGATTTAAGGCAACGCCATTGGACAGCAACATCAATCCCAACGTCACAGATACTAGCTTTCGAGTGGACTTCTTTTTCAATTTGTCTGCTCCCATCTTTTTGGATATCGAACGATTCGACCCCAATCTAGCATCGGAGCATACTCCACAGCAATATAACAATTTCTCCTTTATAGCAATTTGGGATGTTCTCGCTAGTTTATGAAGATTTATGTAAAAACGAAGCAAATATCGTCTATAATGAAGGTGCTAATTTTACATTCCGTTAATGAAATTCGACAGTTTCTTGTGTATAAGCCCTGAAAGGTGTGGTGTATAATCGCAGCGGGAGGGAGAGTATATCTTGAAAAAGTGGAATTCCGTATTCGCAAATCTGGCATTTTCCTATGTTTCTATTGTGCTTATCATTGTGCTGCTACTCTGCTCTGTCTTCTATATATACTTCTCCAACAATTACAAGCAAGAATTACACGACAAGCATCAGATGATTCTCGAAAATACAGCTCATACGATCGAGACAACCGTTCTGGAGCGAGTCCAGCAGATCTATCTGGACATCTCACTGAACAGGACCGCCGATGTTCGATGGTTCGCTGATTCATCCTTGGACAGCAACCTCAGCAGAGTCATTGATCTGCAGGAGCTTCTCAAGTCCAAAGTAGTCAGCAACTCGGATATCGTGCATGCTATTCATCTATATAACCCGAAGCAGAATGTTCTGCTCTCTTCCATCTACGGGCTTGAATACCAAGCCGATCAAGGCAGTAGCTCTAGCATGCTGGCCGATTGGATCCAGGGCATGCGGAGCAACCAGCATAGCAGCCTATGGACGGGAGCCCGTCCGATTCCAGTTGATGCTCTATCCAGCCTGCCTGATAACAATGACGCTGGCTTGATCACCTATGCCCATAGCTACCCCTTTCAAGCCTCTGGCGAGAACGCCGATCTGATGATTGCTATTGATGTCAAAGAAAGCGCCATTAACGGTATCATTCAGAATATGATGCCATCTCCATATAGTAGTACATTTATTGTGAATTCTTCTGGAACCAGCATATCCAACCTGCCTCAGGCGGAGCCGGCTCACGCTTACAGCTCTGAGGTGACCAACGCCCTCATGTCCTCTGCGGAGAGCGGCAGCTTTCACAACATGGTCAATGACACCTCCTATGTAGTATCCTATGAGACCCTTCCATCCACAGGCTGGAAGATCATGAGTGCCATGCCCGCCAGCTCCTATTATGAGAAGACCATTGTCGTGCAGAAGTTGATTCTTAGCATCTGTCTGCTGGTCATTCTTATCGGTATTGCACTATCTGGCTTTCTGGCCAGAGCAAGCTACAGTCCGATCAAGCGACTGGTTGGCAAGATTAAGGATTCCCTCGATCCTGCGGCTACGCAGGTCACGAATGAATTCAAACTGATCGACACTGCCTTCATTCGGTTAAGCGATAAAGTCACAAGCCTTGAAGAGATCCTGCTCGCGAGCAGCTCGGTCATCAAGCATAATACAATACTGACCCTGCTTCGTAACGGCTACACTCGTGAGGAATGGTCGAATGAACGGAAGCATCTGCATCTCCCACACGATTTTCGCCAGTATGCCTGTATGGTCGTGAACTCCGGAGAGGTGTTCGCCCGACTAAGCTCCAGCCACATGGAGTATGTATTCCATGAAATGATCAAGCAACTGGAGGAGGCTGCCCTGCCGCCCAGTCACCCACACAACCATCCGCGATGCCACATCATTGCCGGGGAGCTACCCGACAAGAAGCTAGTGATCATACTCGGCGCCGAAGAAGCGAGTGAGCTGCTGCTGGAGCAGCTGTCGGGATTCGTGCTCACGACAGGACGGCAGCAGCTCGGTCTGGATTTTCAGATCGCGTGGGGCTCCTGGGTGCAGGAGCTGACGGACATCCATGAGAGCTATAACGAGGCACGAGCCTTGATGAAATACGGGTATTTCCTGCCGGAAATGCCGATTCTGCGGGATCATCATCTACTGGAGCGAGAGCATAGTCTGGAGGAACTGCCACAATCGATTCTCGTGCGCTTCCGAGAGAAGCTGCATGCCAGACAAGCCGATGAAGTCGCAACCGGGCTCGACCAGCTCGTCACCGCTATGCGCGAGGGTAGCTATCCTGCGGATTACTGCCATTTTATACTATCGAATACAGTGTTCACTGTCTCCGATTATATGAAGAATGTCCGGTACAGCCACCCTGAGCAAGGGAAGCTGGATCTATACTATCAGTATATGGAGGTTCAGAATATTCTGGAGTTTCGGGGTTGGCTCATGGATGCGGTTGCCGAATTCATCATGCAGATGGAGAAGCGCAACACTGAGCGTGCCGTCTCCAGCATTGAACTGGCGAGGGATTATATCCATAGCCATCTGGCAGAGGATCTATCGCTTGAGGCAGTATCCGCCCAGGCGTATATCAGTCCGAAGTATCTGAGCAAGCTCTTCAAGGAAGAGCTCGGTGTCACGTACACGAGCTATATAACAAGCCAGCGTATGGAGCAAGCCAAAGCGCTGATTGAGACCACCGATATGACCGTCGAGCAGGTCGCCACTACGGTAGGCTATGGGACAGCGGCTTATTTTATCAAGAAATTCAAGGAAGTCCACGGCTGTACTCCAGGCAATTACCTGCGTACCGTGAAGCAGACGTAATACACGTAAAGATGACGTAACGGACGTGAAGCTGAATATTGCACATGAAACGGATCTAACGCAGGCCTTCAGCCCGCAAGTCTGAATAACGCATAGGAAGGTTCCAGCATGAAAATGAAGAGATTACAGCGCTTCAGCGTTCTTGCGGCAGTCATGTGGCTAGGCATCATTAGTGGCTGTGATTCGGTAACGAGACCGATGGCGGACATGGACGAACCCCAGGTACCAGTGGCCTCCGCTGCTCCTGAATTTCATATTTCCTGGACGATGCATCAGAATCTCCCCGTACCGGAGGATGCCGAGATGGTTCGGTATATTGAGGATAAATTCAATGTCGGTCTGGATATCTGGAACCTGGAGAACAACCGCTATGAGTCGCTTCTGGACATGAAGCTGGCCCAGGGTGCCATTCCCGATCTGTTCAGGATAAGGCAGCCGCAGGATCTTCTGAAGTATCAGCAGCAAGGTATGCTGGCAGAGATCCCCAGAGACATGCTGGAGCAGAACGCCCCCAACCTGCTGAGAGCGATCCGCGAGCATGCTCCGTCCTATGAGAATTATGGCACCATTGATGGCAAATATTATGGAATCCCTGTCGTGAATCCTACGAATATCTACCGGATCCCAGTCGTGTACCGTCAGGATTGGCTCGATAGGCTTGGCCTGAAGACACCTGAGACGTTGCAAGAATTCGAGAAGGTCATCTACGCCTTTGCGAACGGCGATCCCGACGGCAATGGCCTCAAGGACACCTACGGTCTGTCGAGCGAGGGCATGAATGTAGTCTTCGGCGCCTTCGGTCAGATTGTCTTCGCGGATCAGCTGTATTTTGGCAAGAAGGATCAGGAGCTGGTTATCGGTGCCCTGGAGCCAGAGATGAAGGAGGCCCTGCAATACCTTCGCAAATGGTACCAGGATGGCATCATTGACCCAGAATTCGTCACTGGTGAGAACAAGGGGGGCTACAAGCACCTCTCCCACGCCTTCATTCAGGGTAGAATCGGCATGACCTCCAAGGGTAACTACTATCATTGGGTCCAGCAGGGCGATTATAAGACCCTTCACTACCGCGAAGGAATGGCTGCTGAAGAGTCACCTGTAGACGCAGCCTTCAACGTTCGGGAGCTACTCGCGGAGGAGCCAGACGCACGGATTACCTTCGGCCAGCCCTTCACCGGACCCTATGGACAGCGTGGCTCCAAAGCCTACGATATGCTAATGAGCTTCACAGCCATCGGGGCGGATGCCGCCAAGGAGCCAGGCAAGATGGAGCGGATTCTGCAAATGCTGGATTACGTCAGTGCCAATCCCGAGCTGGACGAGTATACGTCTATGAATTATGGCGTCATGGGCAAGCATTGGGAATGGGCCGATTCCAGCAAGAAGGATGTCATCATCCTACCGCCATACAACAGCATGTTCAGCTATGAGAACAAGATCGGGGCCAATCTCGGCATGACCGTACCACGGATGCCCACAGACCGCAGCGCAGAGTGGGCCTCGACGCTGAAGCTTGACCGGGGCGGTATCTATAACGCCCTAGAGATCGCCACTCCAGCCTTGAGCAGGTATGGACCCGAGCTGATGAAGCTGAAGAACAAGGCCTATGTTGCCATTATCACAGGCGAGAAGCCGCTAACGTATTTTGACGAATTCGTTCATGAGTTCATGAGTGCTGGCGGAGCCGAGGTGCTGCAGGAGGCCAATGATTGGTACCGTGAGCATACTGGGCAGTAAATAGCAGCCACAACCACCTAGTCTAATAGCTGCTTCAGAATTGATTATGTGTTCCTGTGAATTGTTCAGCTCCGCTGAACTTCTATTATTTTAAAAATGCATCTCCAGAGCGCAGATCAGCCAGCCTGCAGAATGCCGCAGAGCTACTGATACCACGTTCAAGAGATGCATTTTTGCGGGTAACCCCCTGCATCAAGGCTCCTGCCACGGCAAAAGCAGCTCCTACCAAGGCAGCAGCAATCACACGGGGAAGTCGTACCTCTTGAATAATCTGATGTGCGGTTAAGGAGCGATCATAGCTGAATACTGCCTCCCACACGCTGCCGATCGTTAAATTCTTGGCTCCGAAGGAAATCCCCATGAACATGGAGCAACCGAGCAGCAATATAGCCAGAAGCAAGACGAGAGTAAACCGGAGGGGCTTCACAGTATCATTCATGGAGTAGATATCACATCACTTTTCTCACTGATAATCATTTTCAATTAATTGATTTTAATCGAAACCTATGCACACGTCAATTATGCAATTTCATTCATATTCATACCTTTCTTTCCTGTGAATAGAAATTAAAGACTAATACTAGTCGTGAAAATAATGGCTTTTAGAGCCTATTTGATATCGTAGAAATGAATCAAAAAAGGGCACAGCTGGATGCTGATGCCCTACCTAACCCTACAGTAGCTCGTCCTAAGGAATTGTACTACAGTCAACCAGATCTCAGCCCTGAGATGCTGTGGCCTCTCGCGAATGACGCGGTCGAAGCATGCCACCCACAATGCTCAGGATTGATCTTCGCGGCAAGAAACGGGACAGCTGCGCCACCATATAATTCTGTCCACCAGGAACCGCATAAGACTTGCCTGCTCCCAGTGCCTTCATAGCGACCTGTACGACTCGCTCTGGGGTATCTCTCCGTCCTACTGAGGCTTCTTCCGCATTGACCACATCAAAGAAGGCTGTCTCAGTAGCTCCTGGGCATAAGGCAAGGAACTGTACGCCACGCGAGCGATTCTCTTCGTGCAGAGCTTCCGTAAAAGAGAGCACGAATGACTTCGTCGCTCCATACACGGCCATGTAAGGATCAGGCTGGAAAGCTGCCGTTGAGGACACGTTGATGACTGCCCCGTTACCTTTGCGTAGCATGCTCGGCAGGAACAAGTGCGACATGTTCATCACCGCCAGAACATTAAGCATGATCTCTTCCTGCTGACGTATAGCGTCGACCTGTTCAAATAGGCCATGGGTGGCAAAGCCTGCGTTATTGATCAACAAATCCACCTCAATTCCCCGCTTCCTGCACTCCTCATATACCTCCCTGGGAGCATCTGCACGTGACAAATCCGCTATAATTACTTCTGCCTTCACGCGGTGCTGCCGCTGAAGCTTCTTGGCAAGCTCCTGCAATTTTGCTGAGGAACGGGCTACTAGCACAAGGTTATTTCCTCGGGAAGCAAGTTCATTAGCGAAGGATTGACCAATCCCCGAAGAAGCTCCTGTAATTAATGCCCATTGTCCATGTCGTTGTTGCTGCTTTGTCATAATTATTCATCCCTTTCGATAACATAGTTTTGTATTGGTAACGCTGTTTCTTATTGATAACAATGTAACCCAATGTGATCATCCCTGTCAACAGCCATTAGGAGCCCCTACAAGTTTCATTACATTTGACCCACCATCGTAAAGCCAGTACAATGCTCGGTAGTAACAGTGTTTCCCATAAAAAACACAAATGTAGAATGAGGATGAATCGCATGGACTCTTCGCGTAGACAAGATCTAAAGAATACGGCCTCCACACTTCAGGAGGCACGACAGCAGCACACAGAGCATTTACGGCAGAGCGTTGTACAGGCAGCCATTTCTTTGTTGCGAGAAGCGGGGCCTGAAGCGGTCACAGTACGCCGCGTTGCGGATCGCATGGAATGCTCCACCAAGATAATTTACAATCTTTTCGATAACAAAGAAGGCCTGGCCAAACAGCTATACCTGGAAGGGTGCCGGGTGCTCTCTCAAATGTTCGAAGCCGTCTCATTGTCAGGCGATCCTGCAGACGATATGCGAAGGCTGGCTGAGGCGTATTGGAGATTCAGTCAAGAGCATACCAGCTTCTATCAGGTAATGTTCGGAGGGGCCTTTGCCCAGTTCAAGCCAGATGAGGATAGCCTTCAGGGGATGAGCACCGCTCTCGGCCAAGTATCGAGCCTGCTTATATCTGAGAAGAAGCAGGCTCAGGCTGGGCATAAGCGTGATGTTACGTTGACGGTCCGCTTAATCTGGGCACCTCTGCATGGGGTGATTCACCTGTATCTGGGCGGGCAGCTGGGGCGCGAAGAAGAGGTCATTCAGCTATATAATGATACCGTGTCTATGATTGTTCGCTCTGTCTTTGGGGATTAGGGAGCGGATCGATTGGGTTGGATTGGGGATAGAGATTTTTCTTTAAGAATCATTAACCTATTCGAAAAAGACCTTCTCCTAGCGTACTGTAGGTGAAGGTCTTTTAGATTGTCTGGCTCTATTCTCTGACATTTTCTTAATGGTATTTATTTGAGGACGATAGCCTTTACTACGACCTTCTAACGACTCCCATGAATTATTGTGTACTGTCTGCGGCCTGACTAAGCTGCTGCTGAATTTGCTCCATCTGTACTTTGGTTAGTGGTCCAAACTCTGCCGCTTTTGCATTTTCCATCACCTGATTGACATTGCGAAATCCTAGTGCTCAATGCAAACTCCTCCATAGTTCGTTCAACTATCGTCTTCTGTTAGCGTAGAATAGGTCATGTCGGGGACTCCTCAACTTTTATCAAGTCATTGACGGTAAATATTCCGGAAAGATGAGGCCTGAAGCAGCATCCTGCGTTCGCCTGCCGCTATTCGATCGATCAGATCCTATCTTTAGCGCCTGCGCCGGGAAGCATCCAGCCACTCCGGAGTCCAAGCAGGATCTTGATCGTCCATTCTTCTTCCGGGAGGAACGATCACATCAATGGCGTCTAGCAGATCGGGACTAAGCGTCAAATCCTCTCCGGCTAAATATTGTCTCAATTGCTCCGGTGTGCGCGGCCCCACAATGATCGAAGTGACAGCCGGATGACTCCGGGCAAACGCGCCAGCCATATGCGCCAGCGTCATCCCCGCCTGATCGGCAACTTGCTGCAGCCGCTCGATGATCGCGAACTTTTGCGCATTTTCCGGCAACTCCGGATCGAGCATGCGGGCGGCCGGCCCTTTTAAAAGCGCCGCACGCGACCCGCTGTCCGCCGCCCTACCGGAAGCATACTTACCCGTCAGCAGACCGCCGGCCAGCGGGCTGTAAGTCAACAAAGCGAGATCGTGGCGCCGAGCAACCTCGGCAATATCCATCTCGATGCTTCGGTTAAGAATCGAGTACGGAGATTGCTCGCTGACAAACCGCTGCAAATGGCGATTCTCGCTCGTCGCCTGCGCCTCTGCCAACTGCCAGGCTTGATGATTGGAAGTGCCGACATAATGGACCTTGCCTTCTTGGACCAGATCGCTAAGCACGCCCAGAATTTCTTCGAAAGCAACGTCCCCGAACGGGCGATGCAGCTGATAAAGATCGATAAAATCCGTTTGCAGCCGCAGCAAGCTTTGTTCGACCGCTTGTCGAATCCAGCGGCGGGAAGCGCCGCTTTGATTCCGCTTGCCATCCGGCTCGGCCCCGAGTTTCGTTGCCAAAATAACCTCGCCCCGTCTGCCCTTGATCGCCTCGCCGATGATTCTTTCCGATTCTCCATCCCCATAACGGTTGGAAGTATCGATCAGATTGATGCCGGCGTCCAGCGCCTCATGAATGATTCGGACCCCCTCTACTTTGCCGGCAAGCGATCCGAAAACGCCCCCTCCCAGAGCATATTGACTCACCCTAACGCCCGTACGCGCCAAATCTCGATATTGCATGGGTATCCTTCTCCTTTCTAACGAACACGTGTTGATATGCTTCGTGGACTCCATTATAATAAGGCCAATTGTTCGGAACAATCGACAATACATCCGAACTGTTCAATAAAAAACACATAAGAAATACTGTCCATTACGCTTGGCTAACGAAAGGAGTACGGATGATGGTAGAAAGTACGGATCTGCGTGTGGTCCGGAGCCGCAAGCTCATCGAACAGGCGCTGACGGACATCCTGAGCAATCAGGGGATCAAGGAGTTAAGCGTTAAAAATCTGTCGCAAAAAGCCGGCATTAATCGGGGCACCTTCTATTTGCATTACAAAGATATATTCGACTTGATCGAGCAAACAGAATGGATGCGGGGCTTGCTGGAAATATTCAAGCCTATTCGGCTAAGCGATTTAATGAAGCATTCGGATGAGAAATCCCCTTTCCCGGCTATCGCTGAAGCCTTTCAATATTTGCAACGTCATGCTTCTCTTTTTAAGGCGATCTTTCATCCCTCCGCCCCTGCCGAATTAAGAGAGCGGCTACAGTATCTGGTCGGAAAGCGTTTGTACGAAAGTCTGCAGCAGGAGCATCCCAATTCAAATTGGTCCGTTCAGCCCGCCGGCTATATCATCGCTTATCTGGGCTCCGGCCAGTTCGGGTTAATCCAGCATTGGTTCATGACCGATCGAACGCTTCCCCCGGACGAAATTGCCTTGATGCTGACTCGGTTTATCCGTAACTCCCCCTGTCTCTCCCATTATTATGGCGGAAGCTGACAACAAGAAAATACGCCGATGGGACGTTGCCGAAAATCAGGAATCGATATCCCAGCTAATAGTACACTGGAGTGAATGAGGTTAGTCCAAGATGAATGAATTCGCAGAAGGTAGCCTGGGCCAGAAATGTCGGCTGCCTTCGTTGCAGGCTTGCTCTTGTCCGCCGGCCTTGGCTTCATAACTATGCTGGCTGGGGATACCGCCTTATATGCTGACTGTCAGCCTGTTGTTTATACTCAAAGTATTGTTCAGCTTCGCCGTCGATCATTACGGCAAGACACAGCTTAACTGCGGTGAAGAAGCATGAATACCTCGTTCCGAATTACTAAGCTGTCTAAGTCAGATAAAGCACAGTTCGTAGCGCTGATCAGCAGAGCATTTTCCCGGGAGCCTCTATTTCTGCATTTGTTCGGTGACCCTGAGCACAGCCTCATGGCCAGACGCAAAGCGATAGCCTTTGTATCCTTTATGTTTGAAAATGAAGACTTGCTCGGCGCATACGTCGTAGAACTGCCGAACACACACATGCTTCAGCGTATAGGATGAGGGTTGCTGCTAGTCGGAAGGTTGGCACCTTTGTTCTTTCAGTTGTCCCCTACAACGCTGCGGCTCTCAACGGCTATATGCGAGTCACCAGAAATGCTTCATCCCGGTGGGCGCAGTGGGACGGGGCTAACTAATGCTAGAGCAACGATTGGATGGCCGGTTCGAGATCTTTGATTTCCGTTGTTGTTTCGAACCGCGCTTGTACATGTCCATGGCGATCAATCACAAATTTGGAGAAGTTCCACTTAACCCCATCCCCGGCGTAGATGTCTGGGTACTTATTTTGCAAAAAATTATCCATCCATTGACCGCTCGAAGTCTGAGCATCGAAGCCTTGAAATGGTGCTTGCTGCGTTAAAAATTGAAATAATGGGTGTGCACTCTGTCCTCTCACTTCTATTTTCTCGAACAGCGGGAACGTCACGCCAAAAGTGCCCTTACAATATTGCTCAACTTCAGCGTTACTGCCCGGCTCCTTATCGTTGAATTGGTTACAGGGAAAGGCGAGTATTTCTAATCCTTGCTCCCTGTAGCTTTCGTAAAGCTGCTGAAGATCAGTGAATTGGCGGGAATAGCTACACTGGCTTGCCGTGTTGACTATAACCAGAACCTTACCCCGATAAATAGATAATGGAACTGAGCTGCTATCCGTCGTGTTCACTTGGAAATGATATATCGACATTTCACCCTACCTCCTCTGAATTTCCCACTGATCATGAATTCAATGGAACGACCAGTAAGCTATACTGGTATCATAAATGCCAAATACCTATTGGTCTAATATATAATCCAAATCCATTCCATAGGTAGAACCAATAAACGAACGACCCACAACGCTCCCAATAAAGAACAATACTTAATTAGCCAATTATAGAATAGATATACAAAATAATCGTTCGGATTGCCGACTGCGGGAAGTAACTAAGAAGGCAAGCAGCCCGCTGGCAACAGCGGGCCTTTCACTTCACGCTAAAGCGTGACGATACCGAGCTCGATTGCTGCTGCAACGGCTTGAGCATGGGAGTAGACACCCAGCTACCTTATGATCTCTATAAAGTGCTTCAGAATCCGTGCGGTTAGGCCCCAGATGGTGTAGCTCTGGTAATCATAGAACCACTCTTCAATGGGCCGAGTTCTCCACTGATAGTTGGCTCCGTTCATAATCTTGTCATAAGGAAAATCAGGTGCAGGCACAGGCTCCACAGCCACCTGATGCATATAGGGCTCGTAGCTAAATAGCCACTGGAGAGGCACGGTAAATACCTCCTCCACCTCATCCCTATTGTACGCATGGATGATCTGGTCGTAATCCACCTTCGCCACGAAGGGATAGACCACGAAGGAGGGTGAAGCCACATACGGGCTTAACGGCCCTACGATCTGTACTGACTCGGGGTCAATCCCTAGCTCCTCATGAGTCTCTCGCAGGGCTGCTGCGAGCGGTGATGCATCGGTCGCATCAATGCGTCCCCCAGGGAAGCTGATGTCACCGGGCTGCTTGCGCATCGTGTAAGAGCGGACCTCGAACAGAACATGCCATTCACCGCCCACCTGGACCAATGGAATCATCACCGCACAGCGAAATGCCGTAGACTCCCCGATAAATAAAGACTGATGCTGAGCTAACTGGTTCTTCAATGTATCTAGGAACATGGAATTCCCCCGCCCCTTCTGAGTGTAGTATTTTGAAATATAGGCACATGAACAAGAAGCTCTCTTAGCTCCATTAGATCTCCATTCGTCTCGGAATAGAAAAAAGGACCACAACCACTGCTATTGGTTATTATACCAACTGCACACGGTGGCGGTCCTCATTATGATGCTATATAGGCCTATTTCTCATCGGGCCACGTAAGACTGATTCCTTCATATCTACCTGCGGAAATAGACTAGCCAACGGATTACTTACTGACAATTACCTCAATGAATTACTTAATGATGACGTACTCCAGGTTCACCAGCTTGGCATAGGTTACGATCTGATCTGTCGTCAGATTCAGGGAGACTACAGTATGATGCCCGCCACCATTCTCGATCCAGGCTTTCACGCCGTCCTGGAAGTTCGGCTTGACCTCCCAGAGCACACGGGCCACAGGGAGCTTGGGAGCCGGTACTGTCGGCTCGAAAGCGGTAACCTCGTTGATGAGGAGCTTATAATGTGTGCCAAAGTCCGCCATGGATACCACGACACCATCTCCGGCCTTGCCATCGAAGACCAGACGAGCTGGATCTTCGCGATCGCCAATGCCCAGTGGAGACACGACAATCTTAGGCTTGCTGCTAGCCAGTGACGGGTCTACCTCAAGCATGTGGGATTGCAGGATGGCCTCCTGACCCGCTGCCAATTCATAGGTGTAATCCTCCATGAAGCCCGTAGATTCATTGTGGCTCATGACCTTGAGCAGACGATCCAAGGCAGCCGTCTTCCAATCTCCTTCGCCCGCGAATCCATATCCCTGCGCCATCAGGCGCTGCACTGCCAGACCAGGAAGCTGCTTCATGCCATGCAGATCCTCGAAATTCGTAGTGAAGGCATTGTAGCCACCTGCGTCCAGAAAGCGTTTGATGGCAATCTCGTACCTGGCTTGTACTTTTACACTAGCCTCCCAGGAATCCTTACTGTTGGTGCCATAATCAAATTCATACAGCTCTGCATATTCAGCGAATAATGCGTCGACTTCCTCATCCTTCACGGCATTCACGACCTGCACGAGGTCTCCGATACCAAAGTAGTCCACGGTCCACCCGAATTGAATCTGGGCCTCTACCTTGTCACCTTCGGTTACGCCGACGTTGCGCATATTGTCCCCGAAGCGGGCTACCTTGATGCTGAAGCTCTCGTTGTAAGCTACGGCTACGTCCATCCAATCTGCAATTTGCTGTTGCACTTCAGGACGCTCCCAGTAGCCTACGACGATTTTATTCTGCTTCTGCAGACGGGCATTGATGAACCCATATTCACGGTCTCCATGGGCAGCCTGATTCAGGTTCATGAAGTCCATATCGATGGTGGCCCAAGGAATGCTCTCATTGTATTGGGTAGCCAGATGGAGCAGAGGCTTCTGCAGCAGCTTGGTTCCACGAATCCACATTTTTGCTGGGGAGAAGGTGTGCATCCAGGTGATGACTCCAGCTACCTCGTCGCGATAGTTGACTTCTTTCATGATCGTCGTAATCTTATCTGCGCTGACAGCCAGATCCTGCAATACAAGTGGATAAGGCAGTAAGCCGCTTTGATTCAGGGCATCTGTCATCTCCTGCGCATGTGCCTTAACCTCCGCCAATGCCTCTTCCCCGTACAAATGCTGGGAGCCTACCACGAACCAGAATTCCTTTTTCACTGCGGTTGTCATGGTCATTCTACCTCTTTTCTTAGGATATGGACTCAATATCAGAATCTGTAATTTAATTGCTCGGCAATGAAGGCGCTACGGGGCGAAGGTTTCTTACGATCGCTGTTAAAGTCCGATTTCCAGATTGTACAAGAATTACAGGTTGAAATCAGACTTTAAAGGCGAACACTACCGTTTCTACAGAATCCCTTCGCCCCTTCGCTCCAATCACGGCCCAAAATCAACCGCTGATGCTCAGATTGACCCTTTAATAGTTCGTGTTACTTCTGCCCGTAATACGCGTCCTTGCCGTGCTTGCGCAAATAGTGCTTATCCAATATGCGCTGTGGCAGCTCAGGTGCAAAATGGTTCAGTTGGCGAGCGAACAGGTTCGTCTTCGCCACTTCCTCCAGCACCACGCTGTTCATGACTGCCGACTTGGCATCCTTGCCCCAAGTGAATGGCCCATGACCTTGCAGCAAAATGCCAGGCACGGCCAGAATATCAAGCCCCCGCTCCTCGAACGTCTCGATGATCACCCGGCCTGTCTCAGCCTCGTAGCCACGGTCTACCTCTTCCTGGGTCAGGAATCGGGCACATGGCACTGAGCCGTAGAAGGTATCGGCGTGCGTGGTTCCCATGACAGGTACATCCAGCCCCGCCTGCGCCCAAGCTGTCGCCCAGGTGGAATGCGTGTGCACGATGCCACCGATCTCGGCATAATGCTTATACAGCACGGCGTGAGTCGCTGTATCGGAAGAAGGTCTCATATCTCCTTCGACGACTTGGCCGTCCAGATCGACTACGACCATATCGCTGGGCTTCATGTTCTCATAAGACACACCGCTGGGCTTGATCACGAACAGACCACTGTCACGATCAATGGCACTCACATTGCCCCAGGTATATTTTATGAGTCCTTGCTTGGGCAGCTCCAGATTCGCTTGGTATACTTCCTCTTTCAGTTGCTCCAGCATGTTAATCCCTCCCATTCTCCAAGAAATGCTCAACTGCTGCCTGCTCAATGGCAAGACCCTGCTTATACCGCTCGATGAACAGCTCGAAGCCCTTCACGTCCGAGGCATCTGGAGCCATCTCCTGTGCGTCGACATCCTTGAAGACCTGCTCGTCAAGGAAGTCCTCCAGACTCTCCTGCTGCTCTTTATTCGCCATATAGGAAGCCAGAATGGCCATGCCCCATGCACCGCCTTCTCCAGCCGTTGCCATCACAGAGATAGGTACGTTCATAGCTGCTGCCACCATTTTTTGCCCCACGACAGGGGTCTTGAACAGCCCGCCATGAGCGAGGATACCGTCGATAGCCACATGCTCCCCCTTGGTCAAAATATCCATGCCAAGCTTCAAAGCACCAAAGGCTGCAAATAGATGCGTCCTCATAAAGTTAGCGAGATTGAATCTGCTCTCTGGTGAGCGGACGAACAGTGGCCGTCCCTGCTCCAGACCTGTAATATTCTCGCCCGAATAATATCCATAGCTAAGCAAGCCACCACCGTCCGGGTCGGCCTCTAGCGCTTTATTCAGCAGTACACCGAACAATTGGCTCGGAGCAGCCTTCACGCCCATAGCCTCAGAGAATTCACGGAATATACCCAGCCAGGCATTGAGATCGCTGGAGCAGTTGTTGGCATGCACCATGGCAACAGGACTACCACTCGGCGTCGTAACCATATCAATCTCTGGATATACCTTAGAGAGCTCCTTCTCCAGCACGATCATAGCGAACACAGAGGTACCCACCGAGACGTTCCCGGTACGCTTCCTCACACTATTCGTCGCTACCATCCCTGTTCCGGCATCACCTTCCGGTGGACAGAGCGGAGTACCCGGCTGTAATTGCTTGGATACATCCAGCATGTGAGCCCCGGCTTCGCTGAGTACCCCCGCCTGCTCTCCTGCCCCGTACACCCGGGGAAGGATGTCCTTCAGCTTCCACGAGTAACCCTTGGCGGCGACTAGCTCATCGAACTGCTGGATCATCGCAGCATTGTAATCCTGCGTGGCTTCATCGATCGGGAAGATACCCGAGCCGTCCCCGACACCAATAGCCTTATTTCCCGTCAACAGCCAGTGAATGAATCCAGCTAATGTCGTTATAAAATCAATGCGAGGCACATGCTGCTCCTCGTTCAGAATAGCCTGATAGAGGTGCGCGATGCTCCAGCGTTCAGGGATATTGAACTGGAATCGCTCGGTCAGCTCCTTGGCAGCCGCACCAGTCGTCGCATTACGCCAGGTCCGAAATGGAACCAGCATCTCCCCTGTGCTGTCAAATACCATATATCCATGCATCATGGCCGAGAAGCCTATCGAGCCGATCTTCTGAAGGGAGACTTCATAAGTCAGCTCTACTTCTTCCTTCATCTCACGGTAAGCTTCCTGCATACCTGTAATAATATCCGTCAAGTTGTACGTCCAATAACCATCCTTAAGGAGGTTCTCCCACTCATAGCTGCCTGATGCGATCGTCTCGAAGTGACGATCAATCAACACAGCCTTGATCCGGGTGGAACCGAATTCGATCCCAAGGGACGTGTCTCCCCCAGTAATCGCTTGTTGAATCTGCTCATGATTCATGCTCACGTTGGTCCCCTCTCTGATACGGTATGAATAGCTCAATAATCGAAAGAAGGCGCTTTCCTATACTTACAGCCTTAGTATATTTTTTTGTACGTACATTTGTCAATTGTCATTATTATATATACACACAACTGTAGACAGAATGTTAGCAATCCTGTGCGAAGTACTCTGCATCCACTACCTTTCTTTGTATGTACAAGCTATCGAAATGTTTGAATAATCTCTATATCATGCTAAAATATGTCCACACAAATATTTCAGGAACGTGAATTCGTATGCGAACAACTATGGAAGAAGTGAGTGGAATTGAAGACAAAATATCAGGTAATCATTGACGATATCAAAAGCAACATTCTGTCCGGGGTCTACAATGTAGGCGAACAAATTCCAACAGAATCCGCTTTGCAGGATACATATCAGGTAAGCCGTCAGACGGTTCGCAAGGCCATTTTGGAGTTATCAAATGAAGGGTTCTTGAGAAGCGAGAAGGGCTCAGGCACCTATGTTAGCCACCAATATCGGGCCAAGGCCAGCGGGAATGCGGGCAACAAGACGATCGGTGTCATCACGACGTACATCTCTGACTATATCTTCCCATCCATTATCCGCGGGATTGAGGGGAGACTGAATGAGGACAATTATTCATTGCTGCTAGCCAGCACCAATAATGACGTAGCCCAAGAGAAGAAGGCGCTGGAAATGATGCTGTCCTTCGGCGTGGACGGCCTGATCGTAGAGCCTACCAAGAGCAATCTGTTCAATCCCAATATCGCCTACTATCTCTCCTTCAAGGAGCAGGATGTCCCCTTCATCATGATTAATGCTTATTATGAAGAGCTGGAAGTTCCTTTCTTCTGCCTTGATGATGTGCAGTCCAGCTATCTGGCGACCAAGGGATTGATCTCCATGGGCCACACGCAGATTGGAATCATCTCCAAGATGGATGACCTACAAGGTAAGTATCGGATGAAGGGCTATATCAAGGCGCTTGGTGAAGCCAAGCTGCGCTTCCACCCAGAGCAAGTACTCTCCTTCGATACCGAGACGAAGCAGGACCTCTCCACTAACCTCAGGGCCTTCCTGCAGGAGAATAGAGACGTCCTGACTGCTGTGGTCTGCTATAACGACGAAGTGGGACTCGAAGTGGTCAATGTGTGCCGCCAGCTGAATATTTCGGTCCCGGACGAATTATCCATTATCGGACAGGACAATTCTTATATAGCCAAGAATGCGAATATCCGGCTTACCACTCTGACTCACCCTCAGGAACAGATGGGACGCGATGCTGCAGACTGGGTGATTAAGAAGTTGCAGGGTAAGAAGGATCTACCGAATAGTACCTACTATTCACCTGTGCTGGTCGAAGGAGAGACGGTGAAGGGAATCCCAGAGGAATAATATAGAAGATTGGTGCAGAAGATTGATATAGAGGGTTGATACAAAGGATTGATATAGAAGAGAGACCGCTCAAAGTATGATCCGGTCTCCGTCTGCCTAATATTCTGGGAGCGTACTGGTTTAGCGAAAAGCGGGGAAGTCCTAGAGAAACGAAGCGGACACCTTTAGCTTGCTGTTCAACTGCTATTCATCTTAGATCAAAGCACAGCAAGCTTAACAGTGGTCAACAGGGCTCCCCGCTTGAGCGGCCCTATACTCACAGTTGATCCGGCTAAGATAGTGGTTAAATCGAAATCAAATCCTTAACATCAAAATCCATACGAATGTCATAGTCCTCGTGCGGATTGTCATATTTCATGATGGCTGCCTTCTGCTCCATATCATAGAACCAGCCCTCGGCCGAAGCCTCCCATTGCTCTCTCCTAAGGAACATCGCGAGCTTCATGCCTTTCAGGTTAATTTGAACGGGGGCTACCTCTCTGCATAACACCTCGACAACCATGGTCTGCACGGTGGTGCGATAGTCTCCCTCATGCATGAACGAGATTCGGGTATCCTTGTCCTTCTGGATGCGGATGGTTGTCTTCGCATAGTCTCCCTGCTTATATCGGTTGCTGCTTCCATCGTCATCGTACCAGACAAAGCAGGCCTCCTCCGATGGCTCCACCAGCAGATGCAGATGCTCGACCCGATCCTGGTGAATATTCATCAGCCCCGGTGCCATCGGAATGATGCTCCCGCTTCGGATGAACATCGGAATGGACTCCAGCGTAACATCCAACTGAACGGTCTGGCCACCAGCATATCTTGTCCGCGTATTCCACTCTACCCACTCAGTCCCCTTAGGCAGATAGATCTCCCTTGTACAAGCGCCTTGCTCCAGTACATTCGCGACCAGCAACGAGGTGCCCACCATGAAGTCGAAGCTCTCGCCATATACCCGATCATCATCCTGGAACTCGTACACGAGCGGTCTCATCACTGGTGATCCCTCCGTAGATGCCTCGAACAGTAAAGAGTAGAAGTAGGGCACGAGTCGGTACCTGAGTTGAATGGCTTCCCGAATATAAGGTGTGTAGGCAGGATACATCCACGGCTCTGTCACGGTATTGTCTGTGTTGCAGGAATGAATGGAGAACCTGGGCTGGAATATTCCATTCTGCACCCACCGTACGAACAATTCCGGATCGGGAGCAGGGCCAAAAAATCCACCGATGTCACAGCCCTGATTCGCAACACCGGATAGCCCCAAGCCTAGAACGACTGGAATGTTGAACTTCAAGCTCTTCCAGCTCGTGTTATTGTCCCCTGCCCAGGTCTGTGCATACCGCTGAATGCCGGCAAATCCAGCCCGGTTAACGATATATGGACGAACGGTTGGAGAGACCTCCTCCAACGCCTCATACGCCATCTGTGCCATCAGATTCGGCATAATGGGACGTAAGCCTGCGATTGGCCTCGGATCACCCTCGACATGGCATAACGCCTGCGAATCATTGATTTCATACTCATTGTTATCGTTCCAGATGGAGGTGATCCCGAGCGACAGCAAGGACTCCTGCAAATGCTTCTTCCACAGGGCTCTACCCTGCGGATTCGTAAAGTCCACGAAGGAGGCAGAACCGCCCCAGAATCGGTCCATATGCGATTGCTCTCCCACCGGATTTCGAATATAGGCTCCAGCCTCATCGAATTCCTTGTACAGCGGATTCGTTATCAGCATGCCTGGCTTGATGTTCGGAGCAAGTGCTGCACCTTTCTCTGCCATCTCCTGAACGAATCGCTTCGGATCGGGGAAGCGGTCATGATTCCAGTGAAGCACATGCCTCTTCCCATCGGACCCGGTCGTATATCCTGAGGACAGGAAGAAGCCATCGCAAGGAATCCCTTCCTCCCTGCATTTATCCAGGAAGCCCAGAATCGCCTGATCTGAATCCTGCTCAAGCTCCGTGTAATACATGGTGGACCCCATATACCCGAGTGAGTATTTGGCAGGGAGCACCGTTTTCCCGGTGAGGTCCGTATAATGTCGTACTACATCACGAATATGAGGACCATGAATGAAGAACACGTCCAGTTCGCCGCCGTCCGCACAAAAGTAGGAATATTTATTCCAGTAGCCGCTCCGCTCGCATCCCATATCGAAGACCGAGTCATGCGAATTGTGGTAGAACAAGCCACTGGCCCTGCGACTGCTGCCGCTCCACTTGATATAGAACGGAATATGCTTGTACAAGGGGTCTGTATGCTCCGAATCATAACCAATAGTGTCCACGTTGTGCATTCTCATTCGGCGTTGCTTCTTGTTCAGATATCCGGCTTTTTCACCGAAGCCATAATAATAATCCTGATCGTCCATGCAAGTATAATGATAGAGTCGGCCCTGCATATCGCGAACATAGGACCTCTCCTTCAGATCGGCATGCAGCAGATTCCCGTCCGTATCCCTGATCTCTATGCCGAAAGGCTCTTTATAGATGCGTATACGCAATGTCCGTGTGGACAAGAGGATGTAGGTGTCTTCCTCGTCGTACTGTACCGGGAGAGCTTCGATTTTTCTTCGGTCAGGGACCAAGGCATCCAGCTTGTCTTCCCAGGCAGTCACCGCCAGCGAATAGGAGGCCTCCTTGGGAAAATTCTCCTCGAACGTACAGCGAATCCTCACGATATCATCGGTTAGCAGCATCATTCTGAATGTGGCAGCATTCGTAACCAGATCGAGATGGCGGACGCCTCTTTCTACATTTATAAGCTTCGTACTTATCTTCATGCGCTGTTGCCCCTCACTGTTTTATTTTTGACTATGCCAGACAGACCGCTACGGACTTATCCCCTCTTCGGGTAAAGGAAGGGCGCCACCCCACATGGAATGACGCCACTACTACATAACGATATTAGCTCGGGGTATTGGCGTAACGCAGTCCTTCCATCAAGATCAGAAGGGTTAACGCTTGACCATACGTCATGGGACTTATCGGGATATCCTTATAGAATTCCGCATCCTGACCGACAGGAGTGCCATACGAGACCTCCTCGACCACACCATTCCCGTCGATGCGTTGGAGTACAGCCTGCAGCGCTTGGCGCCCAACCTGTAAATATTCCTGCGGTAAATAGCCTCTACGTACACCCTTCAAAATGCCATACCCGAAGGCAGCCGTACACGATGTCTCGGCATAAGACGTGGGATCATCCAGAACCGTATGCCACATGCCATCACTTGCCTGTAGTGCCGCGAGCGCCTCTACCTGGCTGTGCATCGTATCCAGCAAATATTGCTTAATCCCATCCTCCATCTCCACCATGTCCAGAAAATCAACGAGCCCGCAGGTATACCAGCCGTTGCCGCGCCCCCATCGAACAGCACCGTAGTTGTGCCTTCCTTGGAAATCCCACCCGTGGAAGAACAACCCCGAATGGCGGTCATACAAATATTTGATATGAATCAGAAATTGCTTCTTCGCTTCCTCGATATACGCTGGACGCTGGAAGTATGCCCCGGCCTTTGCCAGAAAGAGGACCGTCATGAACAGGGTATCAATCAGAATCTGACCTTCATTCGGATCGCCAGTAATCATATGCTGAAAGGCATGGTCTCCTGTACGAATCAATCCGTTCTCCGGGTCCATAATCCAGCGACTCCACTCATCGCATACCTGAATGTATTCGGCGTTGTCCGTCAGCTCACATAACGAGATCAGCGTAAGCAACGGCGAGCAAGTATTGACATTCTTCTCCGGGAGTCCTTCGCGAATGCGAGCATCGAACCAATCCTTCAGGAACTGAAGTGTCCCCGCATCCTTCGTCTCCTCGTAGTATTGGTACATACCATATAGACCCACGCCTTGAGGCCATTCCCACAAATGAATATCAATCAACCCGATCGGATAGATCTCATCCATTCCATCGTTTGTCATTGATCGCATGGCGCCAGACACTCGCTCAATCGCGCCAAGCATCGTATTCTGTGTCAATTGCAAGAGGTCAGCCTCCCTTTACGAATCAATCGTCCCTCTACCCCACTGCCCGCGATGTTAATCGGCTCTCCATTCACCATCAAGGACTCCTGCCAGCCGAAGCTAATCTCACCGTATGCCGGATCGACCAGCCCGATCGTCAATGTATCCACGGAGACATTGAGCGGCATCTTCATTACCTGTCCGACAAAACTCTCGAAGGTGCCGAACTCCTGACGATCTCCCGCGCGAACCAGCCACAGATTGCGACGGCCCTTCGAGGTGAATTCTCGTCCTCGGTTCGTTCCTTGCTCCGTCAGCTGCAGGCCATTCGCGGCATACACCGCAACATAAGCATCACCCTTCTTGCCCATGCACCAGGAACCGTGCTGCTCGTAGCGCTCGAAGGCATAGGTCGGGAAATAGGTATGTGTATAATCCGCATCATGACTCTCATCAATGTCGAATAACAGGAGGCCCATCCCCTTGTATTGTCCCGCCTTCGGCATATAGCCATTACCTGCCCAGAAGCAGGGCCGTCCCGAACCGTGTGGGTAAATCTCACCTGGATGGTTCACCCATACCTGCGCCTCAGGCGAGCACGCAAAGTGCAACACATGCTCCTGATATCCCTTCAAGCCGGCACGAAAATCAGCAATGCTGGACATGACATATGCATCCGTCCGATAATGCATCAGCTTGGCATACCCGTCCTTTCCTTGCTCAAGCTGGAATTCCAACTCTTCCTCAGGATTCAGTCTAATTCGCTCAGCGAAGTCCTGTGGCGGCGCATAGTCTGACAGGTATACCGATACGTTGAAGCTGGTGCTATTCACATTCCCTGCTCCATAGCCAGCCCAGATCAGCGAGGTTGTCCCTGCCGTGTAGCTGCCTATGAGCTCCCGCTCGTAGCTACGGCCAAAGGTCGTCATCAGATACCCGTCATGCGCTTCTGCTGTCATATACGAATACAGCAGATCCATCGCTCGCTTGGCCTGCTCCCGTAGAATTGGCAGCTCAGCAAGATCATGCAGCTGGATCAATCCCAGGAAATCAATCGGGATGTAGGCACTCGAATTCCATTCAGCCAACCCTTCGTCCAAGAAGCGTTCGAACCACTCCACTAGCTGTCCTTCAGCCTTCAGCCTGCGCTGCGTGCCTGTCTCACCACTATTTGTGAACACCTCATCCGGGAACAGTTGTCCCGCCAGCAATTGGCAGGTGTGGAATAGCAGCGCGTGATTCTCGCTGAAGAACCACATAACATCGTCGCCCGGCTCGTCGATCCAATACCGGAAGCCAAGCATAGTCTCCTTGATCTGCTGCCAGACATCCTCATCGAATACGTCCTTGTCGCGGTAATCTCTCCACAGGCGGAACAGGGCGACAAGGTAGAAGTCAGCGCAGTCCCGCCGTTCCTGTATGCCAATGAGTCCCTGAAGGATCATGTCCCGGGCAACCGCACGGTCCCCTCCGGTTACCACCTTAGCAATCGCTGTATGAATATTCGGGATGCCAAGTTCAGCCACGCACTCCAGAGCGATGCGCTTACGTTCTTGCACGCTCAGGCCCTCGCTGTCTTGTGGCTGGAAGCGGCTATTGTACACCTCGATACCAAGCAGCTTCCGAATCTCTGCTGTCCCGGTCCGAGCAATCAGTTCAAAATATTTATAATCTGCTCCAAAATCATCCGTGTGGCCCAGAATAAGCTCCTGCTGTCCTGCCTCCACCACCCGCTGCATCGTATACTGGCCATCGAAGAAGCTATTGTAGGACACATCAAATCGAACGTCCTCGTTGAACGGCTTGTCGAAGACAATCCGGAGCTGCTCGTCTTGGGCCGTACTCATCGGGAAATACGCCATGTCGAGGGAACACTCCATCGCCATAATGTCTTCCGCCTTCTCCGACTCCGTAAGCGGAAGCTGAATGGCAATCGACTCAGAGCCGGTATATTCCAGGGTAAAATGGTATAATGTATCCCGCTCTGCGAGGTCCTCATGGCAGACGAAGAACTCATTGGTTCCTGCCTCAAGCTCGATCTCTACCTGTGTCTGTTGCTCAATATTTCGAGTGAACGGCGTAAAGTCGCTAACAAGACGCCCGTTCACCCACAGCGCTACGCCACCGCAAGTCTTCAGGTTGAAGATGGCTGTATGTGCTACTGGGCTTACTACAAGAGTGCGCCCGTATCTCAGCATGTGCGTCGGTACAAAATAGAAGCCTGAAGCTTCAACTCGCGAGTTGCCCCATGGGAAATAAATGTCCCACTTGGCCTCCTTCTCCCACAAGTTGACTCTATCCCCCAGCACTGGCGGTACCGCGAAAGGCAGCTGTTGGGGCGTCGCCCTGCGCTCATCCACGAACTCCTTGCGGCAGGGATTCTCATGAATCGAGAAGCCCTTAATGAGCCAATCGTTGATATCCCCCTCCATCGTCATTGGCTCGAAGCGTACGCTACGAGTCAGGATTCCGCTGAGAAGCCACCGATTAATTACACGATGCTTCAGCTGCAAAGGGGCATAAGTCAGCACATGCTCGCCTTGTATATGATGTTGGTTATGTTGGTTGTTTTGTTCATATTCGTCTGTTGTCATAGTAGATTCCTCACCCCTTCATCCCTGATGTAGTGATGCCCTGTATGAAATGACGCTGGAACACAAGGAATACCACAAGCACGGGAATCATCGTAATCGTCGACATCGCTAGCAGACTTCCCCAATCGACGTTGTACTCTCCAATAAAGTTCGATAAAGCCAGCTGAATCGTATATTTCGACGGATCACTGATAACGATGAGCGGCCACAGGAAGTCATCCCACCGCCACATGAACGAGAAGATCGCAAGTACGGCAATAATCGGCTTGGCAATCGGAAGGATAATGTTCCAGAAAATCCTCCATTCACCCGCGCCATCCATGCGTGCGGCCTCTAACAGCTCATCTGGGACAGATAGCAAATATTGGCGCACTAGAAATACTCCGGTTGGTGTAGCTGCTGGCGGAATAATGATGCCCCATAGGCTATTGAACAAGCCCAGGAATGAGATGACCTTGAAGATCGGAATCATGATGACTTCCAGCGGGATCATCAAGGTAGAGACGAATCCGATCAGCAGAATGGTGTCGCCCTTGAAGCGATATTTTGCCAGAGCAAAGCCGGCCATAGTGTTGATGAGCAGCAGCAGAATCGTTGATGTAATGGTAACAATGGTGCTGTTGAGGAAATAGGTGCCGAAGTTACCTTTTGCAAACGCCGTGATGAAGTGCTCCAAAGAGAATTTATCCGGCAGAATCGCAGGCGGCCAGCTGTACAGCTCTGCTTCCGATTTAAAGGAGGACAGCACGGTCCAGAGGACGGGGAATAACCAGATCATCGTTAAGGCGATCAAAATTACATAAGTGCCTAACTTGGCTTGTCGCATCAGTCGGCCCCTCCTTTCGAAAGGCGGAATTGCAGGGCTGTGAATGCCCCGATAATCACGAATAGAATAACGGACATGGCACTTGCCATACCCAGCTCCTGCTTGGAGAAGCCAATCTCATAAATGTACTGTACGATGTACGTAGTCTCTTTGCCGGGCCCTCCGCCTGTGAGCGCATACATCAATGGGTAAGCCTTGAAGGCGTCGATGAGTGCTACCATCACAACAAGCAAGCTAGTTGGCTTGAGCATCGGAAGTGTAATATCCCGGAACGTTCTCCAGCGGGAAGCTCCATCCAGACTGGAAGCCTCATACATGTCAACAGGAATGGATTGCAGTCCTGCTATAAAAATAACCATAAAGAATCCCACTCTTGACCAAAGGGTAGCGATGATGACGGACAAGTTCGCATAGAACGGATCAGTCAGCCAGCCAATAGAACCAAAGCCAAGGGTGTTCAGAATGTGATTCAAAATACCGAACGAATCGCCGAAGATCCATTTCCAGGTCAGACCGACAATAATGTATGAGATCATGGTCGGCCAATAGATGCTTGCCCGGAACAGGCCTTTCAGCCTTACCTCACGAATCAGCAGCAACGCAATACCAAGAGATAGTGCATAGATGCCAGGAACGACAACAACGGCGTACAGCCCTGTACGGCCTAGTGATGCCCAGAACTCTCCATTAGCAAGTACGGCTGCATAATTCTGAAAGCCCAGGAACTCCATCTCATTCAAGCCGTCGTATTCATGAAAGGAATATACAAATCCCACTAGTGCCGGGATGACGATAAAAGTCAAGAAAATAACGAAGTTCGGGAGCACGAATAAATAGGGGGCAATTGATCTTTTAAGCTTTTCTTTCTTCCATGATGCCCGCGAACTGTTCTTGGAGCTGGTCACTACCTGAGACACTCAATCCTCTCCTTCCTCGGACTCCTGATGATGGGAGTGTGACTGCTTGCTTTTCAAGAAAGCAAGCAGCCCTTCTTCCCTTAGCTAGGTGTTAGTCCTTATCCTTGGCGATCGCCTCATCAATCAGCTTCGCTGTATTCTCCAATGCTTCTTTTGCGGTCATCTTCTCGGCCAATACCTGCACGATATCATTCTTCAGATCCGTGGAGAACTTAGGAATAATCGTCTGTCTCGACCAGTCATTCGCCGCAAGCGGAGTAGTATTCGCTAGCTCGTCAGCGAACACCTTGAACATCTCCTTGCCGAATGCATAATCCAGATCACTGCTGTCCTTACGCGGACTGATGAAGAGAGACTCCTGGTTATACCGGGAATTAATTTCCTTGGAGGTAGCCCACTTGATGAAGTCAGCCGCCTCTTTCTCTACCTTACTTCCCTGGAATGCCATCAGGTACTTACCGCCAGGTACAGAGGAACGAATCTTTTCCTTCGGCATATAAGTGACGCCCCACTCAAAGTTCGAGATGTCCTTGTAGCTGCTTAGCATCCAGTTACCAGCCAGATGAGCGGCTACTGTGCCAGAGCGGAACAGGTTATTCGGATTCTCACCACCGAGCCATACGGAATACGGAGCAATCTCTTCTTTATGCAGACCAACAAAATAGTCAAGTGCTTGTGCCGCTTCCGGGCTATTTATAGCACTTTTAGTTCCATCCTCACTAATCATGTGACCACCGAACTGATAGAGCATTGTGGACCAACGGTGAGGTGATACGTCCCACACCAGACCATACTTCGCTCCACCCTTCTCCATGACTTGCTTCAGCGCTGCCTTGAATTCATCCCAAGTCCATACGTTGTTCGGATCTGTAGGAACCTGCACTCCGGCTTTGTCGAACAGCGTCTTGTTGTAGATCAATCCATTGGCTGTCACATCCATAGGTGCAGCGATAATCTTGCCATCTGACACGTAGTAAGCCTTGATGGAATCTATGAATTGACCCGAGAACTCATCAGCCGTTCCGACATAAGGCGCCAGGTCCAAGGCCTGATTAGCATAGGCTCCAGTATCCGTCATCCGGGCCAACGCAGGTGGTTGTCCTCCTGCAATCATTGTCTTCAGCTTCGTATTCAGATCCTTGTAGGGAACCTCGATCAGATTAATCTTCACATTCGCATTTTGCTTCTCGTAATCTTTGATCAGCCCCTTGATGACCTCTCCTTCAATCCCGTCAGTGAACCACATGAAATCAAGGGTAACCTGCTTGTTCGCATCCCCCTCGCCAGAGCCAGAACTTGAATCTGAGCTTCCGCCACAGCCCGACATAACCAAAATCAGTACCATGGATAACAGCAGCATTGTAATCGCCTTCATTTTTCTCTTCATCATTTTTTCAACCCCTCATCTGATTGTAGGTAGCACTCTATTGATGTGTCTTACGGTAGGTCTGCGGAGAGACACCCGCATATTGCTTGAACATACGGCTGAAGTGAATTGGATTGCTGAACCCGAGGAGCTCGGACATGTTGCCGACAGATTGGTCTGATAGCAGCAGCAGCTTCTTGGCCTCGTCAATTCTTTTGCGGGTAACATAGTTATTAATGGAGATCCCTGTGATCTCTTTGAAGCAATGACACATGTAATACTTGTTCAAATGCATCACTTCGGATAGCTCTTCCAGGGTAATCGATGTTCTATAGTACTGATTAAGATACTTCAACATCCGGCGTACATTCGTTTCCTTCTGCGATTGCGCGGGGGCAGTCAGCAGGGAGTATACGTCCTTTGATTTACGATAGATCTTCAGTAGCAGCTGGACCATCAACGTCTGCATCATCACCTCATGCCCGATGGCCTCCTTCTCTCTCTCGGTGAACAAGAGCGCGAAGTGACTGTCCATCTCGTTCACACCGCTCTCATCCCAGCGAATCAACAGCCCGTTCGGATGCTCGAACAGATTGAGCAGCTTCGCTTGCAGCTCTTCTCCAGCCACCTCCTGAATGTAGTCGGATGTAAAATTAATATAGCTTCTGACATAAGGTACATCCTTCGCCGGATTCGGACGATGCAATACGTCGCCGCTAAACAGCAACATATCACCAGCCTGCAGCTGATAAATCTCGTTTCCGATCACAAAATTCGCGTTACCCTCCAAAAAAAAGTACATCTCGTACCCCTCGTGCGTGTGAAGCGGCCAGCTATTCTGCCATTCGGTCACATGATGACGGATATAGATACGTTCCTGCTTCAAGGCTTTGTTGGTGGGAAAATGAGCGTTATATTTCATCCAATGCCACTCCCCCTTATAGCTTCATTTGAGATTGTAAGCGCTTTAATGGAATTCTAACATAGAAAGTTTGATAGGTAAGCATAAAAATTGCTCAATGTTTATCATATCTTGCTGTCCAATTTCTTCCGGTCAATTACATCTATCACACCTCTAGCTATATATACAGATAATGGATTTATTTGCGATTCCACCTGGTAGGATTCATCCCAGTTCATCAGAGGGAAAGGCTGTCTGAGGATGGTGAGCAATTCATCAACCGTCGTCCCTGGTTGATTATAATTTCAGGCATTCTCTTCGCGACAGACGGCATGCGAAAAAGGCCGCTATATAGCGACCTCAACTGAAATATTTGCTGACTTCTAACCGTAAGCACACACACTAACTTCTACGACACACTTCTAAGGCGCACTTCAAGGCGCACTTCAAGACACACTTCTAAGACACACTTCTAAGACTTACTTGTTCCTCTGGCACGCCTGTGACCAAGAGTGCCTATGATTGCGTTCTACTATGGCTCCCGCTAACCTCCCGTAATTGCACCTTTCCCCCGAGTTGTGCACGATACACGATCCATACGCCTACAATGATCAGGACTAATACGATATAAATATTACTATACACATAGGAGGCCCGAGACGCATCGAATGGATTCAGATGAAAGGATGCGCCTTGATCGACAACTTTACTGTAGATGCCTGTGGACACTGCCCCGGATAAGAAATTCAGCATGGATAACAGTCCCATGCCGATTCCGATCTGCTCCGTCGGCAACGCTCTGGAGATCGTATTGGACAAGGCAATCTGCATGAACATCTGCCCCACATTACCGAAGATGAGGAAGACAGCGACCAGCACAGGTGAGACACCAGCCAGTAGAGACAGTAGCGCAAAACAAACCATAAGCAATCCGCTGGCCATCGAGAACAAAGTCATATTTCCCTTGTCATCAGCTATTCTCCCCGCTCTACGTCCCAGAAATGCCGAGACTGCCGCTCCAGGTACCATCGCGAAGCCAATCACCCCGGGTGAGAGCGCATGAACATCTGCCAGCAGCTGGGGTGTGAGGAACGGTAGCGAATACCCCGCTGCCATGACCAATACGGTAATGCCTAGCCCCAGTGTGTAGCTTCTGTTGCGGAACAAGCCCGGATGCACAAAGGGTGTCTCTGCCTGGCGAATACGAACGATGAATAAGAGGAAGGCTACTATGCTTATGATGGCCGCCAGCCAGCTTGAGAACGTAATGGCCAGCAGCAGACTCGTCACCGTTCCAGCCAGCAGCGCGCCGCCGAGCCAGTCCAGCTTCCCCCCACTCCTCTGCTCATCACCGAGATATTTACGGAACAAAGGTAACATGAAGATCAGAAGCATCGGCAGGCAGAATAGCCACCGCCAATGAGCAAAGCTGACGAGCATGGCAGACACAACCGGACCAATGGCGTTACCAATGGCTAGCCCACTTGCCGTAATCCCTAGCGCCCATCCCCGTCTGTCGGCGGGAAAATATCGCACAGGCACGATCATTGCTATCGCAGGAATGACAGCTGCGCCGCATGCTTGCAGAATTCTGCCCAGAAGCACCATCCAATAAGCCTGAGAGGCTAGGCCAACGAGAGAGCCGATACAGAAGAGCAGAAGTCCGAAGGTAATCAGGCTCTTTAATCTAAAAAGATCGGCTAATTTGCCGTATACAGCAGAACCGATTGCATAGATCAGCAGATAGATGGCCGACACCCAGCTCACCTGCGAGTAAGATAGCTGGAACTCTTCACCCATCTTCGGCAGCACAATATTGAACATGGTTGCACTCATCGAGGATAGAATCATGGTGAAGGCGAGGATATAGATTAACTTGTTGCTTTTCATGGTATCGAATATCCCCTTTCTTTTTACTACAGACTATTTTACAATCCATTTTAGATAAATAATAATATATGTTTCCCTATGTATTCATAACCTTAAGTATATGAGGAAGAGGTGCTAACTATGGAACTGCTACAGCTTCAATATTTCCGTACGGCTGCCCGATTGGAGCATATGACCAAGGCCGCTAAACAGCTTCATATTGCGCAGCCTGCGCTCAGCAAGACCATATCCCGATTGGAGGAGGATCTGGGCGTCCCCTTGTTCGACCGTGTGAATCGTCAGATTCGTCTTAACGCATTCGGCAAAGCCTTTCTCACCAAGGTCGAAGCTGCTCTATCCTCATTGGAGGAAGGGAGAAAAGAAGTGATGGATATGGCAGGGCTGGAGCGAGGTGTAGTGAGTATCGCAACAAGTACATTGGATCGCCTCTCACCCGCGCTTGCGGCCTTTCGTGAGCAGTATCCGGAGGTGAGCTTCCGAATTAACCAGATTGCACCTGCAGAGACGCACACGATTGGGGAACTGCTGGAGCAGGGCGGCGTGGATCTGGGCTTCGGCCCAATGTATTCGTATAGACAGGGTATTCAGGAGGTGCCCGTATTACAGACAGAAGTATTCCTGGCCGTACCACGCGGCCATCGATTCGCGCATCAGGACAGCGTTACATTGGAGGAGATTGCTGATGATCCGTTCATTGAATATAAGCTTGGACATCCGTTTCGTCAGGTCAACGATGAGATCAGCCGCAGAGCAGGAATCCAGCGGACGGTTGTCTGTGAGGTAGAGGAGCCCAGTGCATTAAGTAGTCTGGTGCAGGCTGGCCTCGGGGTTGCCTTCATTCCAGGCTGTAAGGGAGATGTGGCACTTCAGTATGAGCTACTCCATATCGAGGGTTCGAGAACGAGACGAGCATTCTCCGTGTTCTGGAATGAGGCCAGATATCTATCGGAAGCTGCACGGGAGTTCCAGCGTTTCTTGGTCGAGTATTTTGCTGATAAATAAGAACAGCTCCCCCTGCCCTGAGTACAGGACAAAAGGAGCTGTATATAAGGCAAGAGGAGCTGAGTCTATAGCAAGAGAAGTTGAATCCTAATGGATGCTTACTTCATTTTGATTCGCTTGCGAGCTAACCATATTCCCAGCAGGATCAGCACAAGTCCGCCAAGATAGAATAGAGCATGGCTCGATTCCCCGGTCTGCGGTAGCAGCTGGACTTGATTCTTCGATGCTGGAACACGCGGATCAGGCGTTGGTGCTGCTGGCTTCTCAGGCTCTGGGTCTGGCTGTCCTGGCTCCGGCTCGCCTACACCGCGAGGAATATCATCCTCATCAATCTCAACCGTAGGTATCTGTGGGTCCCCCGGTTCCCCTCTTGGAATGTCTTCATCGGGTACTTCTATTCCAGTTGGTGGTGTACCCGGATTGGACGGTTTGCTTGGAATCGGACTTGGATTATTATCCGATGGTCTATCCCGATCCGGCTTGCTAGGAGTTCCTGGGTTACCTGGGTTGCCTGGATTTTCAGGACCGCCAGGGCCAGGATTCTCGGGGCCACCTGGTCCTGGGTTGCCAGGATCGGTTGGATCAACTGGGTCAGTGGGATCAGTTGGGCCCGGTCCCACTGGATCTTCCTTACGGTTCGTTACCGTAATGCTCTTCACATTCCCCTGACTCTTAATACTGGAGTCAATCGTTACGGTCCACTTCGCCTGCTCAATCTTATAGCCTGCGGGAGCTACCAGCTCCTCCAGCACATAATCGTCGTACAGCAGCTTCGTGAACAGGATCTTGCCGTCGGCATCTGTAGTCTTCACAATCGGTGCCTGCTTGCCTGCCTGATCATACAGCGCGAATTTGGCACCCGCCAGTGTCTTGGACCGATCAGCCAGATCCACCTTCGTCACCTCAAGGCTACCTGTTACGCCGCCCCCTGAGCCTGAGCCGGATGAAGTGCGGACAATAATCTCCTTCGTCGTGTCCCTGATCTCCGTCTTCAGCTGATCTCCTTCGAGCCCCACCTTATTACTCACAGCTTCCTTATCTTCAGCCGTAATGAACGACTGATATTCCAGAATATAAGCTGTGGAGATGGCGTTCGTGAACTTTAATTCGAAGGTCTCCTTATCATCCTCAAGCCTGGAGATCATCAAGGTGTAATCCTTGCCCTTCGTCAGCTCCTCAGCCTTGACCGCTTCACCGCTTGCCTGGATCTTCGTCGCATACAGGCGGAATGAATCCTCGATCAGAATCTGATTACTGCTTGGGAAGTCGACGATTCGAACGTTGGATATATGAGACTGGCCTTCATTAATGCGTATCGACCAATCAATTTTGTTCCCATTCTGGGCGCCCTGCTTCCTCACATAGTCGCCGCCATGAGGGATAGACACACTAGCCTTCCAGGTGGACTCCTGCGCGCTGCCATTCCACAGCTCAGCCGTATTCTCGATCTGTCTGACAACCAATGTGCCTTGCAGCGATGTCTTGAATTCAATCCAGTATGCGGATGAGATTGGGTTACTAAAATGAACAGACAGCTTATTGCCGTTCGCCTCCGAAGGCTCCATCACCTTGTATTGAGACGCGGGGATCTCATTCCCCTTCGCCACTCCGTTCCGACTACCTGTCAGCTTCATCTCGTACACCTTCACGGAATTCGGCACCAGCTGCTGTCCTTGCTTCAGCACATCTGTCACGCTCGCCTTATCAAGCGGATCAAGATTATAGTTCAGCTTGACGTTCCAGGTAATCTCCTTGGTGACTGGATTATAGCTACCGTCCTTACCCCCGTTATTTCTTGTATAATCATCTGACGCGAAGCTCGCATCCCGCTGAATAGGCCCCTTCACTTCGCCGTTCTCGACCCACGTCATGGTGGCTCTATTCATGAAGTCCAGCTTGCGGTCCTTCAGCCAGTCAATGTCGAACTTCGAATCATATTCGATCGTGTAGGTAGTGTCGATAGTCTTGGAGAAGCGAATGACAAAGCCCTTCCGCACATCGTCATATTCGACCTTATAGTCACTGGCAGGCACGAGATTCCCGTTCGACCTGACGATCACCGAGCTCGGCAGGAATTCAAGTCCATCGTGCGGGAACGTATCCTGAATTACTACATTCTCCATGCTGTACTTGCTACCATCAGGCTTTTTGTCACCGTTGATGGTAATCATCCATTTGGCCGTCTTGCTCGCAAAGTTCACACCCCATACACCCTTCACCAGAGCGCGGACACCTTGTGCCGGGGCTGTAACCTCCTTGGATGAATCACCAGAGATGACCTTGTTCTTCACTTGCTTGCCTTCGGAGCTCAGCCGGTCAATCGGCTTCGTCTTGTATATGATTGTATATGGCGAATCAATCGCCTTCTCGAACTGGAGCTTGAAGCTATTCGGCCCCGTCGTCGTAACGGTATAATCCTCCGTTGCCACCAGATCCTTGGCATTCGTCGAATCTCCGGCATATACCTTCAGCGAATCAGGGACCATCGTATGAATGGCGCTGAATTCATCTGTGAGGACCGCCTGATCCCGTGTAAGCTTCTTCTCGTTGAAGTTGTACTTCACTCTCCAGGTAATGATGCCTGTCTCCGAGTCCTGGTTATACGACTTCTCCAGGAATTGCCCACGCTGCACGGTCACTGTCGCCGTCGCCCGACTATCCTCCATGCCTTCGCCAGACAGCACGGCCGTATTCTCGAAGCGCTCCTGTTCTCCGGTCAGCTTGGTTGAGAAACGCAGCTCATAAGCCTTACTAATGGTCTCATCCTGGAACGCCAGCTCCAGCTTCTTGCCATCTGAGGTCAGGACCGTATACTTGCCCGAATCCACCTCAGCCCCAAGCACCGTCGATCCGTCTCCATTCACCTGCAGATGGTATAGCTTGACGGAATCCTCGATCAGCTCCAGTCCATCAGGCATCACATCCGTGATGACCGCATGCTTGATCTTATCCAACGATTTGTTGACCTGCACCTTCCAGTCAATCTGACTCTTGCCGATCGCAGTTCCTTGCTTCTCGATCAGCTTGCCGCCCTTCGGCTTCAGATTCACGATGACTGTCTGTAATCCGCTCTGTACCGGGATCGCAATAATGACCTCCGTACTGCCTTGAATCGTCTCCTTCGTAAACTCCGTACGAATCTCCAGCTTGCCGCTGACGTTGGAGTGACGTTCCACATAATCATTGAAGGTCATGACGACCTTCCCGTCTCGACCCACGGTAAAGCGGCCTACCTCGTCTTGGTCAGCCACGAGTGGTGCATCAATATCTGTAAAAATCTCAAACTGCTCGGGCAGCTCGAAGATAAATGTATCCCCATTCTTATAGCTATGTCCGTTTGGCAGCTCCCATTCATAGCTCAGATTGACGGCTCCGCCAATCTCCAGCTTGCTGTCCGGGTTATATACCGAATCAATCACAGTACCGTTCGAGTCTGTTAGGACAACCTTAGTTAAAATATTATCCGTATTGGTGACTGGCGCTGGCTGCGGGTCATAGACGTCATTTGTCACTCCATACACAGAATCCTGCACACTTACAGCGGCCTGGACTGGCCAAGCGGCTGTACCATACAGCGTCTGAATCATAAGCAACAGCGCTACAACGATTCCACACACTTTTCTCTTCATGATCGCTCCCTCAGTGTCTCCATCACCCGCATTGTATTTGGCTCCGAGCCGGCTTCCGTGCGCATATCGGTCCAAGCAGCCGCTGGGCTGCACGCCGATCAGAGGACCTCCCGTCCATCACCTCCACCTTTCCTGCTGCACGTTATGTTGCCTACATTTCCCTGGAACCAAATGGGCTTCTTGCATTATAGCCGCCCCACCTCTACAATTTCTCTACACAAATGCGAACAAGCCCTGGACCTGTGGTCCAAGGCTAAAAGCGTATGAGCTTGTATGCTACTTGCGTGTTATCGCAAGTTGCGCGTCTGGTTACTAGATTCTGTTTTATCTGAATGAATGCAATTTGCTCGATAAGTAGAATAACGTGCTAGATTAATAGATTTTGGATGCGGAGTAACGAGCTGCGTCCTTAATCATCTTGAAGTCTGCACCCTTGCTCTTCCAGCTCGCATCAACTGTGGTATCAATAGTGACCCATTTGCCACCCAGATAGATTTCATTCCAGGCGTGATAGATATCGACATAGTCTGACGTTCCCATCACCAGCTTGGTTGGAACATCGACACTCCGCAGCATGGAGGCGAACAAGGAGGCGTAATCGTAGCACATCCCTTTCCGGCCTGCGATCGTACGGTTACTATCTGGCAAATATTCTGTCAGCTCACTGGCCGCCAAGGCATGATCATAGCGAATGTTACCGATGATATATTCATAGATGGCTTGTACCTTCTCTTCATCGGATTGGGCCGAACGAGTCAGTTCCTTCGCGAGCTGAGCAGCCTTGTCCTGCTCGCTCCAATGAACATTCTGTACGGAGTTCAGGAACACCTGGCTGCCATTGGTCAGTTGGAGCTTCACAGCTCCTTCGCGAACGGCCTTATAAGTGGTGCCTTTGACCTGCTCCAGAATGGTGATCTTATAATCTCCATTGCCCATCTGTAACGGGAATTCCTCCTGCCGCTTGCTCAGCGATAGCCCGTAAGTATATTTATCCTGACCCTTTGCGATCATGAGCTTTGTCTTGACGCCGGGAGTCGATTCGTAGCGAATGGCGATCACGCCGCGGTCCAGCTGCTCAAGTCCCAGCCAATCTGTCGAGGACGCAGCTTGTACCGTCGGAGTCCATATCAGGAACGCCAACAGACCTATCATTGCGAACAATACGTTGCGCATACTGCTAACTCCTTTCGGTAGCCAGGCTGCCATTGACATCGTGTCAAGAAGGCCCTATAGCTTTGCGTCCCAGTCTTTCGACAGGTTTGCCATTATCGTGCTAGAGTCTCACAGAGTTTCCGTGGGTGCTTGTCCCAGAAAAACAAAAAAAGCGTCGTCGTTCGGTAACTGGCTGCCATTTGACATCGCGTCATGAAGGCCCTGTAGCTTTGCGTCCTTGCCTTTCGACAAGTTTGCCGTTATCGTGAGTTGCTTTTGTGCGTCTATTATATATGAAGATATTTGTACCCTTCAAGGAAATAATTGGTATTACGGAGTTTGTCGAATAATTTTCTTCCGAATCAGCGGAGAAGTTCAACACTTTCATGAATATCTGCCTCGAATTTTCATATCTACATAATAATTGGCAGGTATGATAGTAACGTTAGGCCCTAGACTGATGAAAAGCAGAGGTGCAGCATGAAGCCGCTAGTGTTGACGGGGAGCAAGGTTAAGCTCGTCCCTATGGAAGCCCACCATGCCGACTCATTATATGAGGTCGGTCAATATCCGGAGATTTGGCAATTCACACAGATTCACATCAGTACCTGGGAGGATGCCAGAGAGTACGTCCGCATCGCTCTGGAGCAGCCGAACGCCATGCCGTTCGTCATCGTCGAACAGGACACTCAGCGCATCGTAGGAAGCACGCGGCTGTACGATATTTCAGCTCAGCACCGGAGTCTGGAGATCGGTTCCACCTGGCTCACCCCGGCCGTCTGGAGAAGCTCCGTGAATACAGAATGCAAATACCTGCTACTGAAGCACAGCTTCGAGGAGCTCGACATGATCCGGGTGCAGCTCAAGACCGATAGCCGCAACGTCCGCTCACAGTCCGCCATTGAGCGAATCGGAGCGATAAGGGAAGGCGTCTTTCGCAACCACCTGACCTTGCCGAACGGCTACGTCCGGGATTCCGTCTACTTCAGCATTCTGGATCGAGAGTGGCTGGAGGTCAAAGCTCGGCTGGAGTACATGCTGGGGAAGCCTAGTGTCACAGTCTCGCCTGTCCTATCTGCGCAAGATACGGCTTTGCTTGGTTAAATTGCGGTTGTGAGGTTAAAGATTAGAGGTAAGAGATTAGTAAGGACAGACTTAGATGAGGAAGTAAATAAGGATGTAAATAAGCATATAAATAAAATATGAATAGGCTTCGCATCGAAGCGAGTGAAGAGGAGATCATGCGGACTTGGAGCTAGCGCTGAATTCAGAGCGCCTATGAGGATTCACAGCCGAAATTGAATTCGGAGCCCCATTGGGGACTGGTGTTCGAATCATTCGGAGCTTAATGAGAAGCTATGTCTAGCGTTGGAGTCGGCTTGGATGCGCTTACAATGTAGTATATGTCGAAGTGTGACGCAACACCCCTATGATTCGACTATCCGAATCTAGTAATTTTTAAGAATTTCATGAACAACACACGCAAAACATACGCATCCACTACAATAGACTCCACAACAATATAAAACCTAAGCAGCCAGCGCGGAGGCCACTGAAAAAGTCCTTTTGATGTAGAAAAGGTACAATCCCTCAAGATAAATGAGGAGGTTGTACCTTTTTTTGTATAATTAAACCATTACAAGGGAGCAGGTGGTCCAAATGATTCAACAGCAGCAAACCCTGGTCGTAAGTCCATATATCGAACTCTATAACTTGGTCGTTCCTAAAGACAATATGTTGCGGCAAATCAATGAGCTCGTTGACTTTTCTTTTGTGGGGGATACGGCCTATTCAGAAAAAGACAACATTGTTTACGCAAGCAAGAATGACATTGAACTCGTAGCAAAATTGAATCCGCTCATTACCCAAGGGGGTCGCAAGAAAGAAGAGGAATTCCAGTTCAATAAAGATGCGGGTATGTATGCAAGACCGGTCATATGGCGATTCGGAAAGCGCGCACAGGAAAAAAGGGAATCGATAAAAACCAAAAGGATACCTACTATTTCGATGTAGAAGTGTGCAAGAAATGCCCATGGAGAGAGGGATGTTACACCGAAGGAGCAAAAGCAAGACCTACTGGGTAAGTATTAAATCTGGTGAACATGCGGAACAAATGGCCTTTCAAGAAAGCGAGTACTTCAAGGCGAAGGCCAAGGAACGCTGCAAGATTGAAGCGAAGAATAGTGAACTTAAACATAGGCACGGGTATGACGTAGCGTCATCTTCGGGTCTTATTGGCATGGAGTTACAAGGCGCTATGGCGATATTGACTGTAAATTTAAAAAGGATATTGAAGCTAATGAGTAAGAAACGAGGCGGCATGGACTATTGTTTGAAAAAGACGGCTTACACGCCTAAAAACTGGGAATGTATGTCGTCTTTTTTTCATTCATGTTTACCTTTTGTTCAAAACCGCAAGTTTTTCAGTGGCCCTTAAGAGCAAATGTTCTTATATTTTGGGAATTGGTTGTAAAAACACTGTTTCATTTCTCTTTATTAAATAGGAGCAATCTCTTCATAAGGAAGGGGGGGGCTTATATTGAATAAGGATGATGAGGTAAATCGTCGTTTTATCCAGTATATGGCCAATCTTATTCACTATAACTCTATCAATTATGACAAAAAGAGACGAATGAAGGACAGCCGATTCCCGCTGACTTTAGACAACGATGAAAACCTAGAATCCGTCTTACTTACTGTTCATGATTCAGAATCTGTGCCACCAAATTTAAAAGATCACATTACGGATCATTCACTTTATCAAGCTTATGAATCCCTCTCAGTACAACAACAACAGATTTTATCTTTTGCTTACGTACAAACACTAAATGACAAGGAAATAGCCAGAATATTGGGAGTATCCCAACAAAATGTCTCGAAACACCGCTTAAAAGCTCTAACTAAATTGCGCAGCTTAATAACGGAAGGAGGATGAATGATGACGGAGGGTGACATTACTACTTTTATTGCTAATTTAGGCTTCCCGATTGCAATTACTTTGTATCTACTTATTCGTTTTGAAAAAAAAATATCTGATCTAAGCGATGCCATTAATGGCTTGAAGAATGAAATACAAAAAAACGAAAAGAAGTGATTTTATGTTGGACAAACTTTTAGTACAAGCACAGCAACACCACGATCAGGAAGCAACATTACATATCCTAGAATCTTTCACACCAAAGATCAAAGCCTCTTTGCGACAAGTCCCCCCCGATCATCGAGATGATTTAAAGCAGGAACTCTATGTCAAAATGATTGAGGTGATACAAACTTTCGATATTATTAAATTGAAATAAAATTTGGAGCGTGGTTGTAAAAAAAGAGACTCATTTCTCTTTATATATATGTGAAGGCAATACGGCATTGCAGAACACTTGGGAATGGTTGTTCTGGCAATGATTCCTCCTTATTGCTCTCATAACTACTAAAAATAACTGTAGGAGTGATATATTATGGCAAATCTAAGCGCTAATGGAGCAACTTTTATGAAAGGGCACGAGGGACTTAATTTAAAATTCTATGCCGATCCTAAAGGTTTTCCAACAGTGGGATATGGACATCTGATAACAAAGTCTAAAACATACACACCAAATACAACTTTAACCCAAGCACAAGCTGACGCTCTATCAAAATCTTTGGGACTCAGTTATAAATCTCCCATTACTCAGTCTCAGGCAAATACATTCTTCACCAATGATACTGCAAGTGCTGTAGCAGCCGTAAATAAAGTAGTACTTCCAGCAGGTATGTCCTTATCACAAAATCAGTTTGATGCACTTGTTTCTCTTACTTTTAATGCAGGCGCTGGGGTGCTTAATACCAATGACGTAAAAGCTCTGCTTGCATACAATCAAATCTACCCATCTTTCCAAGGACCACTTTCAACTGCGGAACTTGACAATTGTTCTAAACTAGTAAGCAAAGCATTTTCATATGATAGAACTTTGCAAAGACGCAGAAATGAAGAAGCTGAACTATTCTGTAAAGGCTCGCGTTATACTCATAAATATCCAGTATATACACTATAGTTCAATCGTTTTACGAATCGAGTAGGAGAGGGCGGCAAGCCCCCGTTCGGAACTTTCACCCTAGAGATGACGCCCATGCTGGGCGTACCACTAACAAGAAAGGTCAGCCATAAAGGCTGACCTTTCCTTCCTTTCATTACCATATATAAACTCATCTAGTCGTCCGTTTTTTTTAGCTCAAAAATAGTCCCCTCTGATAATAAGATCAGCCTATCGTTATTAACAACAAAGAAACTTACGCTAACAGGTATACTGAGCTTTGTTGATGGATCACTTATATCAATGGCTTTTACTACATCATTAGCATTCAGATCTGGAATTTCTATTTTATACAATCTATAAAATGCGTCAGCGTTATCGCATGCTGATGTAATTTCATATAATGGATTCTTCAGTTCATATTGATAATCACTATAGTTTTTAAGTCCTTTAGATGAAAATAAGTCTTTTTTGATAATAAGGTCATCACCGATAAATTTTTGCCCTGTTGGGTATTCAGAAGCATCATTATAAGAATCTGCAAACCCAAGGTGCTTCTTAACTTTCCAAGTTCCGTAAATAAATTTCTCAGTTTCACTATCCAAATTTACACGTTCTTGCGAACAATACTCGGAGGTGCTAACTGGACTGGTAAATCCCTTTGATTCAGGTTTTGGCTCACCAGATGTATTTGAACTTGAAGTCGTTTCAACCTTTCCACAAGCTGATGCTAACATCAGCATTATCATTAAACAAGCCAATAATGCTTTTTTCATATCTCACACCCCTCAAGTTGTGTTTTCAAGACTGAAATATTTCCCATATGCAGAAATTATATCAGAGCAATAGAAGCGATGAATGACATATAATTAACATTATTTATGAATAAGGTTAACTTTATGTTATCTAAATCACAAAACACAATAAGCCCAAATTGAACCACTTCACCTTAACCTTTTCATCACTTGTTAAAATCAAGATGACTATAACTATGAGTAATCCTACGTTTGAGCCATGAATGAGTTGTATTTTCATGAGAATTTACGGAATTCACCCATGAACCAGTTGTGGTATTTTTAATACTTCTGGACAGTCAAAAGTTCTACAGCACTAAGAAACTAGCGAATCGCCCTCTACTTCAGCGGTTCCTGCTTGGATTTAATTATTTTGGTTACGGCTACATGAGGATTTTGAGCATAGTATGTTCAATCGCCTGCAAATAGGGTACACTGCTTGTTGTAACCCAATTGGCGATTATTCCTTTCGTGTGAGAACTAAAGGATACCATAATTCGCTCAGTAGGGTTATTTTTCGATGCGTTAATTTTTCGACAAGAACTTTTCACTGTCCAGTCTCAATGTAAGTTTGCGGGCAGGAATGCCCTCCCATCTGTCGAACACCTCTAGAGAGGCGCTTTTGTGAGTAGCGTCCTAGTTTACAAGAACCGAGGATATGACAGATGAAGCTACAAACTATATATAATGAATATGTAAATATAAAATTCAACCGGGGGCTACCGCCGGAAGCGATTGCTCCCTATGCATATTGCACGCTGGAAGACGATAGCGCAGAGCTATTTCTGGTCGATCAGCCAGAAGCAGAATCCTTCGTTCAGTGGGCAGATGAATTACAGCCGCCAGACCCAGGCTACACAGCAAATCCGAACTGGGCACCTGTGCTTTTGGACACTTTTCCAGCGCTGGATATCTACGACGAACAGATTCTGTATTACCTGCTCTACACCATGAACTCGACGACGGCCATCGTCCCCGTCAATCCCTATAACGCCATGAATGACTTCATGAAAAATTATAGCTTCCTCCAGCTCAGCCGGGTGACACATGCCACCAGATTAAGCGATGAGCAGCGTGAGCAGCTAAGAGACTTCTTCTTCTTTTTCTATCTATACACGCATCCTGTAAATGGAGAGACACTCGAAGCCTTCTCCTTCAGCGGGCCCAAGCTGCTGCATACGAAGACGAGCATCCAGATCGCGGACTATTTCTCGGCGTATCACGATTACTATGGCGGACATCTCAGTCCACTGAAGCAAGTGGCACCGGGAATGGTGCAGCAAGTACAAAATGAACAGCAAAGGCACGCGGATCAGGAGCAAATGGGGCAGGCAGATCAGGAGGAGCAAAACCAAGTTAAGCCAGAGCCGCCGAGGCAGCTAGACCAAGGGTGGCAAGAGCTTGCGAAGCGAGAGCTGTCTGAGCAATTAGCTCCAGAACAGAATAACGATGAGATGGCATCTTTGATATCCCATCCCATAGAGACCTACAAGAATCTCACACTGGAGATGTTGCAGTCCATTGAGGGAACAGCGGCACCACTGATCCTGCCTATGGAGGATGGATGGGAGGACGCGTTGCGTCTAATTAACGACGTAGATAGCTTGTTAGAGCTTTACTCCGACAGGCCCTCTGCGGTATTCGAAATGATGAAGAATTGTGCAGCAGCGACAGCCAATCCGTATCAGGAGTATATCTACCGTTGCTTGCTGCAGCATTATACGTGCTATATTCTGTATTTTCGCTTCGATGAGCTTCATGCCTTGGTGGATTATTTCAAGGGCACCCCTTCCCTATGCAAAATGATCGTCAGCCATCTCTTCACAGATGCGATTTTCATTCAGAAGATTATGCGGCAGCAGCAGACGGATCTGAGTGAGTATGAGAATGTCACACAATTCTTTAATGAGAAGGCTAGAGAGATGTATTTGTAGGAGCAACATCAAATTATCCTAGTTGGCTAAAGGATAGAAAACTACAAGGGTCACGTACACCAAGGAGCCCAGGGAAGTCCCCTGGGCTCTAAACGTTTAACTATACAAACTGAGAACTACTACTGAGCAATATACATTAATGGTTATCTTTGAACTTCACGTAAGTCCTACCATAATCAACGATTACCTTGGTGTCGGCTGTGGCTTGTGCCGCATCGTAGACAATCTCACCTGGACTGAAGTCTTCTTCAAGCTCCTCCACTGTGGCATATTGAGCATGCAAAGTTACAATCTGATCAGGTACCTGATTCTGAAGACTGAGAGGAAGAGGCTCGAAAGTTTCAAAAGAGTCAACTCGGGTATCATAGTTAGGATGAATGAGACTTATAGAAATTCCAGTTAAAGCGAGAGTACCCACCACAAGTATAGGCACCCACCAAACCATGCGTTGCCTAGTCTTCAGTTTTAACACACCTATCCCACCTTAATCGAAATAATCATTACCATAAAGCTTGGAGCCTACTCGATGGTTTATCCTTTTCGTCTAACGGGTATCCATCTTCACAGACCGCTTCCGAATGAAAAATTCAGATTCATTACAATCAGGACTTCTTATACCGTGTATATAATCTGCTGAGTAGAGTTATAACCAAATACACAATTGCAATATTCAAAATCAAGCTTCCTAGATCAATATGAAAAGAGCTGAATAGACTAGGACCCAACTCCTTATCATATACAGTCAAAAAAGGAAAGGGGAACCCTATTACATCGAGCTTATCTTCTACAAATCGAATGAGATATATATATGTAATAATGAGCACAAACCATGCAGATATATTCATCGCTTTCCAGTCTAGTTGCTTAAACATATTTTTAATTTGATCCATTTGGAACACCCCTTCCCACATGCTAGAAAATAAATCTATTATATTCCAGCTAACTAAAAGGGTAGCAATAATATATTTATAGTGCAAACATTTTATAGTGATTTCTCTATAGTTAGATACCAAAGGTACTCAAGCCTGATTAAGCTTCGCAAGTGCAATATGTTGTCAGACAGCGGCCTCCATCTTGATCATTCTTTGCCAGCTTTGCACGTGGCTGTTTCCTGTCTTTTTCGTCTATGCTACCTGTGAGCGCCCTCTCTAATCTTCATGCATGGCCCGACGATAGTAATAGTAGTAATCGGTGGTGGAATCACTTAATCCGGTCAAAAAAGTCAATTGTACGCTTTACTTTTCTGCAAGTAAAGCATACAATTGACTTGCGGATAGGAGAGGATAGCATGACTAGCAGCGAACATCAGGAAATTATAAGCATGATACGCTTATTAGCGAGTCAAGATAAGTACATGCTTAGGCTACATGCAAGGCAACGAATGAATGAACGTGGTCTAACCGATGAAGATGTAAAGGATGTCCTAACCAACGTCCAACGGGTCATAAGAATTGATGAAGATAACCCGGACGGCATTACTTCTTACAAAATTGAAGGAGGAATACATAATCACAGGTTGGCAATAAAGTTCAACCTTAACGAGCTTATAATTATCATAACAGTTATGGATAAGCACTAAAAGTGCTTATCCTCTAAGAACTATTTAGATTTCAGACTATCCTAAAAGTATTGGAGGCTTAGAATACATGAGTAGTTTAATTAAAAGATGTGTAGAATGTGGCTCAATTCATTTAGTAGAGATTAATTACACAATGGAGCATAAAGAAGACGGAAAAGTATTTGTTATTGAGGATATTCCAGCCATCCAATGCAGTCAATGTAATGAGATATACTTAACTCCTGAAGCCAATAGATATATTGATAAACAATTAAGCATATTCCGCTCAGGGGGCTTTAATAATCGAGCTAAAGAAATTGCTAAGAAAAAAGGGATTACTCAAGAAGAATTAGGGAATAGAATCGGAGTAACAAAACAAAGAGCGAATCAGATACTTCAAGATTTTAATTTAGATGCTCAAACGATGATTAAAGTGTCGTCAGCTATTGGGGAACCCGTAAACAACATTTTTGAATTTAGAACTATACATGAGAGAAGTAATAAATATTATTTAGATTAATGATAACTGATGCGATTCACATTTCACCAACACCTTCCGTTCAGCAGTAAAGATATGTAATTCACTTTAAAAATACAACAAAACAGAAGTACTGTTAATTTGACGTGGTTAACCATGTTTGCTTAACAGTACTTTTTTTGTCGGCACCAATTCCCCCAGCTTCATTGACACCCCGTCCATACACCTTTATATTTAATGACGATGATAATCATTATCGTAACTGAGAACCATGACATCTATAATAGAAGCTTTACACCCACTCCATAGGTGTCCGATCACTCCACCACACTAGTCCCTTCAAGTACAAAATACACTTTAGGATCAGGAAAGGAACCCATATGAACACAACACGCAAGTTCCCCTTCAAGACACTAATCACTGCAGCAGTCCTTGCACTGGCTCTCGCCGGTTGCGGATCTCAGTCATCCAGTTCGACACCTCCGCCAGCCACGAATGCGACAGATTCAGCAAATACACAGACACCTTCTACAGATACTACAGCTACTCAAGATGACGGCACTCAATATCCGATCGTGATTAAGCACGCATTTGGCGAAACGGTCATTGATAGCAAGCCAGAACGCGTAGCTACTATTCAATGGGCGAATCAAGATGTCGTCCTTGCACTGGGCGTTGTACCTGTAGGCTTCTCCGCAGCGAACTTCGGCGTGGAGGATGACAGCGGTATGCTGCCTTGGACTGCGGCGAAGCTCAAGGAGCTTGGTGTGACGGAGCCGAATATCTACCAAGATACCGATGGTCTGGATTTTGAAGCCATCTCCGATTCCAAGCCGGATGTGATCCTGGCAGGCTACTCCGGAATTACGCAGGAGGACTACGACATTCTAAGCCAGATCGCTCCAGTCGTGCCTTATCAGACGAAGCCTTGGGCGACCACATGGCGCGAGCAAGTCATGCTGAATGCCACAGGCATGGGCATGAAGGCACAAGGCGAGCAGCTCATTAAGGACACCGAGAAGCTAGTTCAGGACAAAGCCAGTGCGCACCCGGATCTAAAAGGCAAAAAAGTCGTCTGGGTCAACTTCTCAGCGAAGGATATGTCCAAGCTGCACCTGTATACACCAGCAGATCCGCGTGGTGAATTCTTGATCGAGCTTGGTATGGAATATCCGGAAAGCGTAACAAGCCTGATTACCGATCCGACCAGCTACTCCCTGAGTCTGAGCGCCGAGAATGCAGAAGCGCTGAATGATGCCGACATCATCGTCGGGTACGGTGATGATGCACTGTACGAGGCTGTGAAGGCTGATCCGTTGCTTGGTAAAATTCCAGCCATTCAGAGAGGTTCTGTCGTGTTCATCAGCGGTAATTCGCCACTTGGCGCTGCCGGGAACCCGAATCCTCTGGCAATCGCGTATACGCTGGATGATTACCTCGGTCTGATCCAAGGGGCTCTCGACAAGCTGAAATGAGCAGCTCATCCGTAACGAATCATGACCAGCAGCTGAACTCACGGATTCCGAAGTATTTTACGATCGTGCTGATCCTATGCCTTGTCTTGCTGGTGATCAGCGTATGTGCTTCGCTAATGTTCGGGTCCAGGCCGGTAAGATTTCATGAGCTGATCGACGGTCTATTCCGTCCAGAAGTCGACTCTTACGGGGCGAACGTGGTTCGCAAGCGTATCTCCCGTACGGTATTCAGCCTCATGTGCGGCGGAGCGCTCGGTGTATCCGGGTCGCTCATGCAGGCCGTCACCCGCAACCCTATTGCAGACCCGAGCATTCTGGGCGTAAATACTGGAGCCGCTTTGTTCGTGGTATGCGGCATTGCGTTCCTGAACATCAGCACGCCGAATCAATATATCTGGCTAGCATTAGCCGGGGCTGCCATTACGGCAGCCTTCGTATTCGGAATCGGCTCTATGGGGCGTGGCGGTGCCACGCCCATTAAGCTTGTTCTGGCAGGAGCTGCGACCAGTGCGGCCCTGTCCTCATTGGTAACAGCCATTATGATCCCACGCTCCTATGTCATGGACCAATTCCGGTTCTGGCAGGTAGGAAGCGTCGGCGCTGCGACCTGGGGCGGCATTACTACATTTATCCCGTTCCTGATCATTGGCATCCTAATCGGCATCCTGACGGTACCCGCGCTCAATGCGCTGGCCTTGGGTGACGAGGTAGCGACCGGGCTGGGCGTTCGCACAGGCACACTGCGCTTCATCGCGGCTCTGGCAGGTGTACTGCTGTGCGGTGCAACGACAGCACTGGCTGGGCCGATTGGCTTTATCGGGCTCTTATCGACACACGTCATACGCCTGATGCTCGGACCCGACCTGCGGTTCGTTATCCCGATGTCAGCTATCGCTGGAGCGATTATCCTGACGGTAGCCGATGTAGGCGGAAGGGTCGTCAGTGGCCCTGGCGAGCTGGAAGTCGGTGTAGTTACAGCCTTTATAGGGGCTCCCATACTAATCATCCTAGCGATGAGAGCGAAAGTGCGTTCATTATGACCATTCAATCATTGGAATTTATATTGGCAGGCCGACGGCAACGGCGGCGGCGCTGGATCGTGGTGACCAGTCTTCTGGTATTACTCGCATGTGTACTATGCGGTGCCATGCTGATGCTGGGGAGCACCATCTATCCGGTACAGGATGTCATTCGGGTGCTAGGCGGAGAGCAGGTCAAGGGCGTGTCCTTCGCAGTGAATACAATACGGCTTCCGAGAATGCTAGCAGGTCTGCTCGCCGGATTCGCCTTCGGCGTGGCCGGATACACCTTTCAGACGATGCTGCGTAACCCCCTTGCGAATCCGAATGTAATCGGGATCACCTCGGGATCGAGTGCAGCAGCGGTCTTCTGCATCGTGGTCCTCCATACCAGCGGAGCCATCGTATCTCTAGCCTCGGTAGGTGCAGGTCTGGCTACGGTATTATTCATTTACATGTTATCCAGAGGAAAAGCCTTCTCCATCGGTCGGCTGATCCTCATCGGGATCGCTATACAGGCTATGCTCGATGCCTTCATCTCCTATCTGATGCTTGTTAGTGCAGAGCAGGATGTTCCAGCAGCTGTCCGCTGGCTCACAGGCAGCCTTAATGGCTCGCGAATGTCGCAGCTGCCTCCGCTTGTAATCACTGTAGCTGTCTTCACACCAATCCTGATTGTGCTGGGACGACATCTGAATATGCTGGAGCTTGGAGAACAAGCGGCTACTTCACTTGGGGTGGATACGGACAAGACTCGAATTACGCTAATTGTCAGTGCGGTCTTCATGATTGCGATCGCTACCGCTACGACGGGGCCGATTGCCTTCGTCTCTTTCCTGGCGGGACCGATTGCCAAGCGACTAGTCGGTGTAGGCTTCTCCAACATCATTCCCGCTGGTCTCGTTGGGTTGAATTTGGTATTGGCGTCTGATCTGGTCGGACAATTTGCTTTTGAGCACAGATTCCCGGTGGGCATCATCACGGGGCTGCTCGGAGCACCGTATCTGATCTTCTTGCTCATCCAAATGAATCGGAAGGGAGAATTATAATGAAGCCGACGCATCATTTTCAAGCTGAGCAGCTCGTTGCAGGCTATGACAACAAGCCGATTATTCAGGGCATTGATCTGCTCATCCCCAGTAACCAGATTAGTGTCATCATCGGGGCAAATGGCTGCGGTAAATCCACCCTGCTCAAGACGCTGGCCCGACTGATTAAGCCGATATCCGGCAGCATCACGCTGGACGACAAGCCGCTCGCCAAGATCCCACCTAGGCAGCTCGCCCGCGTGCTCGGACTTCTGCCACAGTCGCCGATTGTACCAGAGGGCATCTCGGTCACAGACCTCGTCGGTCGCGGTAGATTCCCGCATCAATCCCTGTTCGGTGGATGGAGCAGGAAGGATTCGGAGGCCGTCGCCGAGGCGATGAGCATTATGAATATCACGCAGTTCGCCAACCATCACATTGATGAGCTCTCCGGCGGTCAACGTCAGCGCGTCTGGATTGCTATGGCGCTGGCGCAGCAGACAGACATTTTATTTCTGGATGAGCCAACGACCTTCCTGGATATTACCTATCAGGTGGAGATTCTGGATCTGCTCACAGATCTGAATCGGCAATACGGCACTACGATTGTCATGGTGCTGCATGACATCAATCTGTCCGCACGGTATGCTGACCACCTATTCGCGCTCCATGAGGGAAAGCTCGTCGCTAAGGGGCAGCCATCACAGGTCATTACCAGCACTTTGGTGAAGGATATCTTCGGACTGAATTGCTCCGTCATTGAGGACCCCATCTCGGGTTCGCCGTTGGTCGTACCGAAGGGAAGGCATCATGTGCAGGGGGAGTACACACCGCAATAGGAGAAGTCCCCCCACAGCAGTGCCTGCGACAATTTTGCAGCAACAATCGTAGATTTCAGGGCCTATTCTGCCTGTGTGCAGATTTAGACAGACACATGAGAAAGGAGTTCTCCCCGAGAACTCCTCTTTCAATCTCCATATAAAGTGGGTAAGTATCGATTGCCACAAACAGCAACCGTGTGAAGCCCGATTCTCTTTTACCGAAACTCTACTGCTCCTAAATTCTACCGCACTTCTTCTTCACTCGATCTCGCTTCTCCTGCACTCTACCTACTACTCCACTAACATCTTAACAGCACATGCAGTCCTTGATTTCATTGCACTATACAACACTCCGAGCCTCTTAGCACATGCCCTATTCATGCCTCACTTACTTGGGTCGAACCCGAATCCAGATCTCGCTCCAGCAGGTACTTCCGCTGTTGTAGTACAGCTCCATATCGCAACCGTCGATCTTCTCATAGTCAGCTGTCGGCAGCCACTCCGTGTATACTCGCTTGATGAGGCTTTGAATGGCATCACTCGTCTTCTCCATCGTGTGATTCTCAGTTCTGAAGATCGCCCAAGTCCCGGCAGGCACCGTTACTTCCCTGTACCCCTGCGTATTACTCCGGTTGGTCTTGTAGGCGAACAGCATATACGGGAAGGTATACTCTCCCTCCACCGAGCGATAGTCACAGATCGCATTGACCAGACACAATTCATTCGGCGCTTCCGTCAACATATGTGTGGATTCGGTGAGCTTACTGATACGCCCATCCTGATGTGCAGTCTGCCAGAACTGAGGAATCGCACGGAGATTCTCACCGTTCTCCATCGAGAATATTTCCTCAATGCCATAGATAACAAAAGCTTCCTTGGATTCGATTCTGTAATTCATTGCGATAGCTCCTCTAACAGTTAGTAGGAAAGAGATCCGGGGATAGGCGGTGAGGGTCACACCCTGCTCGCGCGCTGCTGAAGGTGTCTTCCCGTGAATGATGTTGAAGGCTCGTGTAAATGCTTCTGGAGAATCATACCCGTACTTCAGTGCAAGCTCTACAATCTTCATGTTGCTATGCTGCAGTTCAAATGCCGCAAGCGTCAGCTTCCTGCGCCGAATATACTCCGACAAGGATACATCGGTAGCGGCGGAGAACATCCGCTGAAAGCTCGAAGTCGAGCAGCAAGTGATCTTTGCCACTTCCGTCATGTCTATATGCGTAAGAAGATTGTCTTCGATATAGTCCAGCGCTCGATTCATTCGTTCGAACCAAGCCATCCTGTCTCCCTCCCCTCTGCTTCCATTTAATCAGATTCATCATCAATCATCCTTGCAGTTTGTCACCCAATTCTGCACGTTCTCTAATCACATGAGTTAACCAAATAGATTTCATTCCAACATTTAGTCTAAATCAACATGCTGAGGTTAGCGATAGCTTCTTCTGTTCTCTTTTGAAAATAAAGCGGTTGCAATATTTAAAATTTCGATTATAATACCTGTATACAGGTATCCAAGTATACTTGATTCTTTCCTAGCAGGTGAGTATATGAGCGAATCTAAGGATTTTCTATATCCCGAGAAATGGCTTTCCAAAGCCTCTACAGGAGACCGTGTGGCTTACGAGCTTAGAATGCGCATTATTTCAGGTCTCATTGAAAGCGGTACCACACTTTCGGAAAATAAATTAGCTGCAGATTTTTCAGTTAGCCGTTCACCTATTCGTGAGGCGTTAAAAACACTATCATCTGAAAATATCATCCGATTAGAAAAAATGGGTGCTGTGGTTATCGGGTTAACAGAAAAAGAAATAGAAGAAATCTATGATGTTCGTCTACTGATCGAAACGTTCGTATTTGAACGTCTCGTAAAAATCGACACCCATGAATTAGCAATGGAGCTAAGCAAAATACTAGAAATGATGAAGGTTGCAATCAAGTATCAGGATGCTGATGAATTTTCTTATCAAGACGTCTTGTTTCATGAAACCATCATTCGTTCCATCGGTCATTCCTACATTCTGATGATCTGGAATAATTTAAAGCCCGTGATGGAAAGCCTCATCCTGTTGTCGATGCGCATGCGTATCAAGGAAAAGTATGAAGACTTTACTCGGGTTCTAGAGAACCATGAATTATATATTGATGCCATCAAATCAAAAGATAGAAAACTTATGATTAAGTCATTACACGAAAATTTTGATGATGTTCAAGGAACAGTAGATGACTTATGGCGGTCACAACAGATGCTATCCAAAGGAGCTGAACAGCAAGATGACTAGCTATATGTTAGGTGTTGATATCGGCACCACCAGTACGAAAGCGGTGCTGTTCAGCGAACAGGGCCAAGTTATTCAGCATGAAAATATCGGGTATCCGCTATACACACCGGATATCTCTACCGCCGAACAAGATCCTGAAGAGATTTTCCAAGCGGTACTACAGGTCATTTCGAATATTTCGAGACAACACTCCGATAAGAAGCCGGCCTTTATTTCATTTAGCAGTGCCATGCACAGTGTCATAGCTATCGATGAGTATGATCAGCCGCTGACCCCTGTCATCACTTGGGCAGATAACCGCAGTGAGGCATGGGCACATCAAATTAAAGACGAGTTGAATGGGCACGATATCTATACACGTACTGGAACACCGATCCATCCCATGTCCCCCTTAAGCAAGCTCGCATGGATTGTGAATGACCATCCTGAAATAGCTGCCAAGACGAAGAAATATATCGGGATCAAAGAGTATGTCTTCAAGAAATTTTTTGACCAGTATGTGGTTGATCATTCACTGGCTTCATGCATGGGGATGATGAATCTCACAACATTGGACTGGGATGACGAAGCGTTAGCCATTGCTGGTGTCTCACGGGACCAATTATCTACACTCGTGCCCACCACCAGCGTGTTCAACAATTGTAATCCACAATTAGCTGCACAGGCCGGCATTGATCCACAGACACCATTTATTATTGGTGCCAGTGACGGAGTGCTCTCCAATCTGGGCGTAAATGCAATCAGAAAAGGTGAAATTGCCATCACCATTGGGACAAGCGGGGCCATTCGCACCATTATTGACAGACCCAAAACAGATGTAAAGGGCAGGATCTTCTGTTATGCCTTAACGGAGAAGCATTGGGTCATTGGTGGGCCCGTGAACAATGGCGGAATGGTCTTTCGCTGGATTCGGGATGAGCTGGCATCATCCGAGGTAGAGACCGCCAAGAGGCTGGGCATTGACCCTTATGAGGTACTAACCAAGATAGCTGAACGTGTCAGACCTGGTTCGGACGGATTGATATTCCATCCCTATCTCGCTGGTGAACGCGCTCCATTATGGAATCCTGACGTACGCGGATCATTCTTCGGTCTGACCATGTCACATAAAAAAGAACATATGATTCGAGCTGCCTTAGAAGGTGTCATTTTCAATCTATACACGGTATTTTTGGCACTAACGGAATGCATGGATGGTCCGGTAACACGCATTCAGGCAACGGGAGGCTTCTCAAGGTCCGTTGTTTGGAGGCAAATGCTGTCCGACATCTTCGCATCGGAAGTAGTAGTCCCGGAAAGCTACGAAAGCTCATGTTTGGGTGCATGTATTTTGGGGCTATATGCTACCGGAAAGATTGATTCCTTTGAGGGGGTCTCTGAAATGGTTGGCAGTACCTTCAAGCACACACCTAAGGAAGAAGCGACCAAGGAATATCGGCATTTACTTCCGATTTTCATCAACCTGTCCAGAGTATTAGAAGAGGATTATACACGAATCTCCAACTATCAAAGAAGCTTGATACAACACAACTAGAGGAGAATTGACATGCCATTAATTACTGTTGCAATCGGGATTGTAGCCTTATTGATTCTAATCATGGGTCTTAAACTAAACACCTTTATTTCATTGATCATTGTATCGTTCGGTGTTGCTCTGGCACTTGGCATGCCAATGGAGCAGATTGTTAAAACAATTGAAACAGGATTAGGCGGAACCCTTGGCCACTTGGCATTAATATTTGGACTTGGGGCCATGTTAGGAAAGTTAATTGCCGACTCCGGGGGGGCGCAGCGAATTGCGATGACCCTAGTCAACAAATTTGGCGAAAAAAATATACAGTGGGCTGTCGTCTTTGCTTCATTTATTATCGGCGTTGCCCTATTTTTTGAAGTCGGCCTAGTACTGTTAATTCCCATCGTTTTTGCGATCTCCAGACAATTAAAGGTCTCCATTTTGTATCTCGGTATTCCTATGGTAGCGGCATTATCCGTGACACACGGATTCTTGCCGCCACATCCGGGGCCAACCGTTATTGCGGGTGAGCTTGGCGCAAATATTGGTGAAGTATTACTTTACGGTTTTATTGTCGCGATTCCAACTGTCATCTTAGCAGGTCCCGTATTTAACAAGATTGCTCAAAAGCTGGTACCCGACTCATTCACAAAATCGGGCGACATTGCTTCTCTAGGTGAACAAAAGGAATTCAAGCTAGAGGATACGCCAGGCTTCGGAATCAGTGTATTTACCTCTTTACTTCCTGTTATTTTGATGTCTATCGCTACGATTATCACGCTTCTCCAAAAAACGATAGGACTTGAGGATAACAGCGTACTAGCAGTAATTCGCTTTATCGGGGAAGCTGGCACTTCCATGCTGATCTCCTTACTGGTTGCGGTCTATACCATGGGACTGGCAAGAAAAATCCCAATTAAACAGGTGATGCAATCCTGTACGACTGCGATCACACACATTGGTATGATGCTCTTAATCATTGGTGGCGGCGGCGCCTTCAAGCAAGTATTAATTGACGGCGGTGTAGGTGATTATGTAGCCGAACTATTCATTGGAACTTCATTATCGCCGATCCTGCTGGCCTGGATCATTGCCGCCATCTTACGCATTTCATTAGGCTCTGCTACAGTGGCTGCTTTGACCACAGCCGGACTGGTAATTCCCATGTTAGGACAAACTGACGTTAACCTTGCTCTGGTTGTACTTGCCACTGGTGCTGGGAGTGTAATCGCTTCACATGTTAACGATGCTGGTTTTTGGATGTTTAAAGAATATTTTGGATTGAGCATGAAGGAAACCTTTGCAACATGGACCTTACTTGAAACCATTATATCCGTAGCTGGATTAGGCATAATTTTATTACTTAGCTTGTTTGTATAAGCATTGCAAAATATCAGTGTTAAGTAATTCTAGGCAGTATCCCCTGCTCCAATGAGGGGGTTACTGCCTATTTATTCAAAAAGGAGAAGGGAAAATGTTAAATACAATTGGTGTCATTGGCTTGGGAGTAATGGGCAGTAATATCGCTCTCAACATGGCCAGTAAACATGAGCAAGTAGCTGTGTATAATTACACAAGCGATTTGACCGATCAGTTGGTACAAAAGCTTGAAGGACAGACGGTTACCCCTTACTACGAGATAAAAGACTTTGTGCAGTCCTTGGTGACTCCGAGAAAAATCTTTGTTATGGTTACGGCTGGGAATGCCATTGATTCGGTAATCCACTCCCTCGTCCCCCTTCTGGAAGACGGCGATATCATCATGGATGGCGGCAACTCTCATTATGAGGATACCGAGCGTAGATACGATGAACTGAAAATCCATGGGATTGGCTATTTGGGGATTGGCATATCAGGTGGCGAGGTTGGCGCTTTAACAGGACCCTCCATCATGCCTGGCGGAGATAAGAGCGTCTATGACAAAGCAGCTCCTATTCTCACTAAAATAGCTGCTCAGGTCGATGGAGAGCCTTGCTGTGTCTATATCGGTCCTAAGGGGGCCGGTCACTTTGTGAAAATGGTGCACAACGGAATCGAGTATGCAGATATGCAGCTCATTGCCGAAGCCTACACGTTCTTAAAAGTAAGGCTGGGATTATCAGTAGAGGAAATAGCCGATATCTTTGAAGCGTGGAATCAAGGAGAACTGCAGAGTTATCTGGTCGAAATCACAGCAGAGATTCTAAGAAAAAAAGATGATGTAACAGGCTCACCACTGATTGATGTGATTCTTGATAAAGCAGGACAAAAAGGAACGGGAAAATGGACAAGCATTCATTCCATCGATAACGGGATCCCGACATCGATCATAACGGAATCGTTATTTGCACGATATATTTCTTCTCTAAAAGAGGAAAGGGTCATTGCAGATACGATTTTGTCCGGACCGGATCAGAGTCCTCAGAGCCTGAATAAAGATCTGTGGATTGAGTACGTGAGACAAGCATTGTACATGGCAAAAATTTGTGCCTACGCACAAGGATTCACACATTATAAAATGACGTCCGAACTATACAACTGGAATTTGCCGTTAAAGGATATAGCCCTTATTTTCCGTGGTGGCTGCATCATTCGTGCTGCATTTCTGAACACCATTAGTGATGCCTATCAAGAGCAGCCAACGCTGACTAATTTATTACTTTTTCCGGATTTCACGAAAAAGATTAAAGACTACCAATACGGGCTGCGAAAGGTCGTTGGAGAGGGCATTCAGGCAGGTATTGCTCTCCCATGTCTAAGTGCTTCACTCACGTACTACGATAATTATCGAACTGGAAGGTCCAGTGCCAACCTACTGCAGGCACAACGCGATTATTTCGGTGCCCATACCTATGAACGAAATGATCTGGAAGGAGCCTTTCATACAAACTGGTAGTAATATACTTAATAATAGCCGAGGGAGTTGCCACAGCAACCCCCTCCTTCCAGATTGAAAGACCAACTCCTAAGTTTCATTCGACACAAAGGAGTTGGTCTTTTTTATACAAAGACGAGCAACGCTAGCATGAAAACCTTCCTTATTCCTCCCAAGGTGGTCTATCGTTTAAGGGAGAATGATACACTCGTAAAATTCATGGGACAGGTAATTTGTGGAACAATACCCTATACCAGCTGTGTTATATTCAAGGTGCACATCCTACGATTGTGAATACACACCTAGTAAAAGGAGACATTATGAAAAAACTAGCTTACACAAGCCTTATAGCGTGCATGGCGCTCCTTGTTGGTCTGTTCTCATTCACTCCCCTGACCTCCGCCGCTTCCGCAAAGTACTCTCTTCACATCGATGGTAAGGTGATAACCGGACAACCTCCAGTTATTGTGGAAAATAACACCACGCTCGTGCCTATGAAAGCCGTGCTAACCCAACTTGGTTATACCATGACCGTGGATAGCAAGACAAAGGCAATCACCGCCAAGAATACGTCTGGCTCCTCCATCATCGTCAAGACTGGCAGCAAGAAGGCCACAATCAACGGTTCGGAGGTCGTATTGCCTGCTTTGGTGAAGACCGTGAACGGAACGACATACATCCCGTTATCAGCAATTCGGAGCTTGACTGGTAAGGCGATTGGCCTGGATAGCACAAAGGGCTTCGCATGGATCGGAGACAAGCCTGCAGCAAACGACTCCAGCATGCCTTGGTCCATGAGCCAGGAGGAATTAAAGACGAATTCTGCTCAGAAGCAGCTGATTGATGAAGGGGGACAAGGTGACATAAGTCTTCTCTTGTATCAGGATTCGCTAGAGGCTGGAGAAGCTGAAGAATTATATGTATTCTACAAGAACAAGCTCGCCGCCGTTGTATTTACCCCTGTCGTTCCCGACTATGATCCAGGTGAATTAATCAGCTTTTATGCAGGCATGTATCATAGTCTAGCTACAGAGTATGGGGAACCCGTAGCCGGCTCAAGTACCCCAAATCCGAATAATATCAGTGAGTATGTCGCGCGCTATGCCGTTGAAGGTCGCTTATCCAGCGAGTGGATTAAGGATGGTACCAAGGTCACTTTGCTACTGAAAGCAACAACAGACACAGCGTATACCATGAGTCTGCAATACGTGGATATGTCCGTCGAAGAGCAATTGAACGCTGCTTGGGCTGACATTCAGAATGCCATGCAATAGAATATCTTAACAATAACACGGAAGGAGCCAGGCTACTTATGCCATCGGCTCCTTCCCCACATTCACAACCCGTGCTTATAGAGTAACTGTCTAATTGTTAGCTTTATTTCATATCAGCTGCCACTCCTATGAGCTGGTTGAGATCTTGCAGAAAGAGATAAAACATCATATCTGCTCTGTCTCACACAAGGACACTTAAGGAAAAGAGGCAATAATAGAAGTACAAAATAGAGGTATTCATTGAAGAGGAGTGTCATCATGCAATTCCATGAGTTTTATATAGGCCAAGTGTTTACCACCAAGACAATTACCTTGACTGAAGAGGAAATATCTCGATTTGCTACAGAATATGATCCACAATACATGCATTTGGACAAAGCAAAGGCTGAGCAAGGAAGATTCCAAGGCATTATCGCATCCGGCATTCAGACGCTCGCTATCTCATTTAAGCTATGGATCGAGACAGGGAGCTATGGTGAGGACATCATTGCTGGGACCGCCATGAACCATGTGAAATTCATCCGGCCCGTCTATCCCGGTGACGAGTTGCACGCTGTTGTAGAGGTCGTTGAGCTGAAGAAATGGCGCAATAAGACAGGGATTGTCACTGTGAGAATGTCCACGTTCAATGCTCTGCAGGAGAAGGTATTCACAGGTGAGCTGTCCGCTATGGTAAAGAATGAGCACACTGTATGAATTCACGCTTAGGAGAAGACAATGCCCACGAAGCGAAGCACCCTCGAAAAAGCTCAGGCAAGCTATATAATAAGCAAAGCTATATATTAAGCAAAGCTATATAATAATACGAAAAGCTGCCTAGGCAGCTCTTCTGTTGCCGACAAGCTCCTGTGCCTCAAGTACAGGAGCTTGTCTAACCCTTGTTCTATGCCTTCGTAATCTCGACCTCTTGAAGACTCGCTTACCTACGGCGATAAGCCATTACCATATCATCCCATCACTTTAAAAGCGAGAGGATTCTGGCAACTAATTGTTAAACGAAGCACGCTGGAAGCTGGCCAGCTCGATTCGGTTGCGCCCATTTTGCTTGGCTTGGTACAGAGCCTTGTCTACTGCTGCGAACAGCTGTATCAAATACTCCTCTGGATGATCAGGCACACGCTCATCCTCAAAATCCTCAACCGACAGAATGCCCATACTGATCGTAATGGATACCGGCTCACGGTCATGCTCTACCACGATATGATTCGACTCGGCAGATAATCTTACGAGCTCCCCCAGTTGCTCCGCCAGTTGGCGTTCGGTATGAGGAAGGTAGATCATGAATTCCTCCCCTCCATAGCGAGCCAGAATATCTGTGCTGCGTATCGATTCCTTGACGATCTGGGCTGTGCGATACAGCACCTCATCCCCAATGACATGTCCATAGTGATCATTGATATATTTGAAGAAATCAATGTCAAAGAGAATCAGGGAGAACGGAATTCTATACTGAATATTGCTTATCACTTCATGGGTCAGATGCTGGGTCAGATAGCGACGATTGTAGCAGTCCGTCAGGCTATCGGTAAGAACCAGCTCCTCCAGCTGCCGGTTGGCCCGGGACAGCTCAAGACGAGTGCGGTCAAGGGAATGATTCCGTTCCTGAAGCATGCGGTTCTTCCGGTTCATCTCCTCCACCAGGAAGCGCTCCTGTGAGACATCCTGGAAGGTAAGAATACGGCCCATCGGCATACCATAAGAATCCACAATCGTTGACGCCTGCAGTATGAAATGCCGAACGCTATCGCGCTCCACGATGATCTCAATTTGCGACATGGCGTGATCCCTTTGCTTGTAGTGATCGAGGAACTTCTCACTTCCACCCTCGACCCGTACAGATCCAAGGAGCGCTTCCATATCCAAATAATCACCAACATGCAGCTCTATGAAGAAGGGCAGTGCCTTGTTCACCTCAATGATGAATTCACGGTCATCCAGTACAAGAATTCCATAGGGGATCGTATTAATTACATCCTCGTGAGCGATGGAGACGAGATCGAACATATTGTATTTTTTGATGACATAGATGAAAAAAAGATCGGACAGTACGATTCCTAGAGAAGTAAAGCCTGGAATGATCGGCAGCCACTCGCTTAGCACGACATTCAGAAGGGCATCGATGCAGGCAAATGCAGCTAGGACGAGGATTCCCCATAGCATGATCTTCACCTGTATTTTATTCGTGACGGATGTGCTCGGGGACAGCAAGGTCCGAAACAGCACGAAGAGGGATGACAGCAGGTACCCGACCAGAATGGCAATGACCACCCAGAACCATGGACCATACTCGCGTTCGATATACCCCCCTTTCAATGGAACCACGAACAGATAATTCGGGTTCCATATCACTCCCACAGCCGCGATCAGCGCTGGGACAAACAGCAGGCATGCTCTTTGGGGGCCTAATCGCCCCACATGTCCGGCAAGGAAGAGCGTAAGAAGAAGCCAGCCTCCTCCCAGGAAGGACAGGGCCACAAAGGACAGGGTCACATACAACAGCTGTAACCACAGATCATGAGCCAGATCTGTGGCCATTTGGCATAGAGGCCAAAGCATCATAAAGAAATGGAATATGAAATATACCTTATGTAAGTTCGTAATCCTAACCGTAGCAAAGACGTAAATAAATAAAACAAGTAATACAAGGAATAAAAAGAGATCGTACCATACTAATGGATCCACGCATTTTTCTCCTTCTTGAGCCAGACAACTACGATATGTTGCAATTGTATGCCATTACGCTAATAAGACCTGAAAAGGGCCTGTTCCTTCTACGTTCATGGTTATAAACCACATCTTATCATACTGCTACAAGCATGAGCTAGCCCACACAATGGCAGTTCGACCAACCTATGACGGATATGGAGAGGATAGTGAAATTGCGCATACAACGAAAGGAGCCGCTCAAGCAGCCCCTTTCATCATTTCCTACCCTACAATATCCTCGTTATTCTCTGAGTAGAGTCATCTATTTAACTTCAATAATATTTCGGATCTTCACTGGTTCACTTGCTTATAGCAAGGGGTTATTATCCGAAAATAACGCAGGGTTGTCCGCCAGCATCTCGGTAATCACCTTGGCTACGGCAACTGCATCGCATACTCTTACCACAGCGTCACCAAGCTGTCCTTTGCGCATTGCGCCCCTGCTCTCAAGGACCTCATCGACCTTCCAGAAATGCTCGGACCACGACAATCCCCAATGTCTCCGGGAAGGCACGGGAATCTCCGTTCCATCGGGCAGCACGGTATACAGTATCTCATGAACATCCGTTAATCGCCCCGGGATGTCTGCCCACTCCTCGACGCCGTGGATGAAGGTATTGCGTCTTAAGTCGACCCCCACTAGCAATATGGTCGCTTTTCGGTCAAGCAGCTTCCCCCAGGCCGAGCCTCTGGCGCAAGGCGTGTCGAAGAGGTGATCGTCCTTGGTGAACTCTACAGCATCCTGACCCAATGCAGCCACTGAGTGTGTGGGATGCCAAGAGCGGGTCACACCAGGTCTGTTACGAAAAAGCTCTGGCAGAATGCCAATGCAGGATGGGGATTGATCTACATAAAATCTGGGATTGTCCGCTTTGATATAGGACCATGTATGAGTAGGCAGCACCAGCAAGCCATCCTTCATATATGCGGTATATGCATCTAATACGGTATCCGCGCCGCCCTCGACCGGCCCCATGCTTTTCAGGGATGAATGGACCAACAGCGTACCCTGGCTGTCAATGCCCAGTTGTTCTAATTGCTTCACCAAGCTCTCTAAAGTGTGCATGTTCTATTCCCTCCTGCCGCCATTATAGCAGAACTCTCCATTGCCGACCGTGCACTTTATTTTTGATAAATACATGGAGCACTCCTCCTCCAACTAATCGAGTGGAATGTTCACCGCTTTGTCGTATGTTTTTCTGTAATGAATTCCTCGAATGTGCAGCGTCTCTGGCTGCCCGCTCGTGTCGAACAATAGTGTGCGTTCCTTGAGAATTCGTCCATCCTCTCTCTCTATCTCTGTTTGGTCTATGGTCGTGCGCAGTTCCGTCGTTCCTTCCTTCGTCTTCAGGGACACCCCATCCAGGAGAACATCTTCTTCGGTCGCCAGTGTGATCTCCGTACCTTCATCGGTCGTCTTGGCCTGCTTAATCCATAGCTCCTGAGCGCCCACGGATATGGGCCTGTCGGCCTGCGCGTCGGTCTGCGATCCATATGTCACATCCACCTTCGCGTCTGCCCTCTCATAGCCTGGGAACGTCCGAACAACCAATTGCAGCGTCTCCAGTTGCTTAGGCAAGGCATCGTAACGAAGCTCGAACGTTCTCCCGCGTACAGAGTTGCTGAACCCGCTTCCTTCCATCAAGACAGGCTTGCCATTAGCGAGCAGCTCTATGCCATCGAAAGGCAGACGAACCCGGTCCAGTTCCCGGACGTTCCAGGTTCCTTTGATTACGGTGGAGAGCGGCGTTGCTGTAATAGACCCGAATGTAATGGTTCCCTGATCTACGGCAACTCGTGCTTTAATCGACTGCTGCACCTGTGTCTGGATAGCTTGCTTCGGATGGTAAGGAAAGGTTAGGCTGCCCATCAGCATGTGTTGATCATCTGCCTGCTCAGCGTAATGCAGCGTCAGTTGCTTGGCGAACGCATTGACTGGGTCGAAGCTGGCGAGACCAATCAGCTCTGTCTGTTCGTCATTGATCGTCGTCGTTCCCGAGACCATGTAGGAATCTGTTAAGAAGCCCGTTAGCTGGGATAATCGAAAAGAGTCCTGCATCTGCTTGGCGATACCATCAGGATTGCGGAGAGAGTAGTACAGAATCAATTGATTCGCATCGGCCATTAGGCCGCTTACGACGAGCTCAGTGCCATCCTGCAGAACGACATGCTGATCAACCGTTTGCCCCATGCCGGCAGCATTTACTTCCTTTAACGTGCCTGTCATGACCTCGTCGAACCCGAGAATTCTCTGGCCGTAGTACGCGAAGGCTTCATAGTTATAGCCCCCAACCGATATCACTATAGCCGCTATAGCCACTGCGATCGTCCATCTTGAAGCCTTACTGCGCGGTCTCCTATCAGGAGCTTGGCCCAGCGCCTGCCGTAGTCTCCCCTCCAGCTCTTCGGGCGCATGCATGGCACTCATCCGCTCTCGCTCATCGTCAAGCAGTCCTTCAATTCGTTCCATCTGATTCACCCCCGTACCATTCCTTGAGTTTTTTCAAACCGTTGAATACTCTTGATTTTACCGTTCCTACGGATACATTCGTGATTCTGGCGATAGCTTCATAGTCCAGGTCGTGAAAATATCTGAGCTCAATCGCTTCCTTCTGATCGGGATTCACCCGCTCCAGCGAACGGCGAATATCCATGTTCTGATCCTGTTGCTCATAGGGATCTTGGATGCCCGTCGCATTACTCCCCCTATCGTTGCCATCCTGCCACTCATCGATCAGAATGAGCTTGTTCCGCCTCTTCAGCATGGCTCTGCAATGATTCACCAGAATGGTTCGACTCCAGCTGTCGAAGGAATCCACCTTCTTCAATTGATGAATCTTCTCGTACAAGATGATGATCATCTCTTCCAAAGAATCCATCGCATCGTGCTCATTCCCCATATAAGACAATGCAAGTCTATAATAGGCATCCTTATTAGCTAGAATTAATTGAAGCAAGGCTTCCTTATTACCCTTTTGCGCTTGTCTGACCCTCCGGGCGACTCTCATCTCTTCACCTCATTCACCTATAAGAGTATTGTGAGGGACAAAAAGTTCAATCGGAGAGATAGAAATTTTATCCTAACATGAACTCCTCACTACCATTTGCTAATTCAACCACTACAGCTCCTTGGCTGGTTCATGTGATAATTCTCCATTTTGTGAATTGGCCGTTCCCCGTAGCTACCATTTACATAGTTTAGAGAGAACTAGCTTCAATTATCACGGATAAGGAGAGCGATATCATGGGAGCCAGCCCAAGAAGCTCTATCACACAGCAAGGAGTATCTATTATTTCCTGTACGAATCGCAAGAGCTTTATCAAAAATCTGCTCCGGAATTATAGTCGTCAGCGCCATTCCAAGAAGGAGCTTATTATTATTATTAACAACGACTCCATTCCGCTAGCGCCTTATAGGAGCCTGGCCAAAGGCCTTCGTAACGTACACGTGTATCGGGTTCCACAGCATCACTCGCTCGGCGCATGTCTGAATTATGCGGTAAAGAAAGCCAAATATAGCTACATTGCCAAATTCGATGACGATGACTACTATGCCCCCTACTATGTGACGGACAGCTTGCTGACCTTTCAAAAAACCAATGCGGATGTCATTGGAAAACGGGCACATTATATGTATTTACGGGGCTCCAAGTCACTGATATTGCGCTTCTCGGAGGATGAGCATCGGCCTGTAAAGGTCATCCCGGGTGCGACACTTGTCATCAAGCGCAAGGTATTGCGTAATGTTCACTTTCCCAATCGCAGCGTCGGCGAAGACGATCAGTTCTGTATACGAAGTAGGCAGAAGGGATACAAGGTCTACTCTGCCGGACGACATAACTTTCTAGCGATACGCCGGAAAAACTCAGCACGTCACACCTGGGTCATCAGTGACCGAGAGCTGATCTCTGCCAGTCAACGGATACGATCGGTACGGAATTACAAAAAATTCGTACAGAGAAAACCAAAGGGAGTATCCTAATGGCCAACTCAACTATTTCCCGTTCCCGGAACGGGGTATCGATTATCGTGTGCACTAAGCGGCGGCAATGCATGCGGACCCTTCTCCACAATTACAAGAGACAGAATTATAGGAATAAGGAGCTCATTATCATCTTGAATCATGATCAGCTACAGGTAGATGAGTATAGAAAGGCCGCAAAGCCCTATAAGAATGTACGCGTCTATAGCTTGCCCGGGCGGGTATCGCTTGGACGCTGTCTTAATTATGGGGTTAGACGTGCCCGGTACAGCCTGATTGCTAAATTCGATGATGACGATTATTATGCCGCGGGTTATTTAACGGAGAGCGTGCAGGCCCTGCTGAAGACCAAGGTTGATATTGTAGGGAAACGTGCCCACTATATGTATTTGGATGGAAAAGGACTTCTCCTGCTTCGTTACCCTAACCAAGCGAATCAATATGTCTCCCTTGTCCAGGGCGCCACTCTGCTCGCCTCACGCCATGTGCTGAGTCAGGTGGGCTTCCCGGATCAAAATCGAGGAGAGTGCATCAGACTGTTCCGCAATAGCAAGGCCAGGGGATACCGAATATACTCAGGAAGCACCTCCAACTTTCTCGCGATTCGCAGGAGGAATTCGCGGAACCATACCTGGATCGTAAGCGATAAGAAGCTGCTATCAGGGCATGTCAAAGTACTGAAGGTGCGTAATCCCAAAACTTTCGTATCTCGTCCATGAAGGCTGTCATCTCAGAACCACAAGACTGTGTCCTTGGCTGTAGGAGTTCTGTATATGAGTCGATGTTACCGATTATCTCTTCGGTATATGTCGATGCTTTTGTACCCTTTACCCAGAATCTCCTTCATGTCTGCTCGACGCTTGGATCGAGTCTCCTCCTGCACGGCACTGTAGATATAGCGAGCCCAATCCTTCTGGTACCCTGGGGTAAGAAAACGATAGAACGCCAGAACCTCGGGAAGATCCTGCAGGTCTTGCTCCACGGCCGGGAGCATCGAGATGTAATCATCCGCACGTTGGCTGGGCTTGGGGGATGCCAGCTTCGTAGATGTGGTTGTCTTCTTCCGTGGCTCGGCTTTGAGACCGACCACGGTGAACACCTCGTTCAAGCCCACCATCCGTGCGAACTTGAGGTTGCCCGATCCGACGTATCCTTCCTCATCGGCTCCCAAGCCTGCGAATAGGTGGTCTCGATGAATATAGGTCGGGTATACCTTGTTTCCCTTCTTGGGATAGGCTGCGTACAGATATCCTCCCTGCTGCAAATGGTCACCGCCAATGACGTTCGTGACAAGCTTCTGCAGATCTTCCATGTTGAGCACATAAGCAAAGATAACGTCATAGGGACTGTTGAATGCACAATAGCCATACGGAGGACTGATCCGTACGGCTATTACTGGCATGCTACTATTCATATATTTCAGCTGCAACCTCTCTTGCGCTGCTTCTAGTACCTTGACCAGATCATTCCACATACAATCTTTTTCGGTCAAAGTATTAGATTACTTAGTTCGGATTTATTGCTCGAGCACTGGCTTATTCTAGTTCTGGATTACTTCCAGATCTCCTCGGCAATCTCCTTAATGAACGCAAGCTTGCGCCATTGCTGCTCCTCAGTCAGATGGTTGCCTTCCTCCGTGGAGGCAAATCCGCATTGCGGGCTCAGGCAGATCCGATTCAGATCCACATACTGCTTCGCTTCCTCGATACGCTTCAGGATATCCTCCTTCCGCTCCAGCTCTCCCAGCTTGGAAGAGAACAAGCCCAGCACGACCTGCTGATTGTCCTTCAGGAAGCGCAGCGGCTTGAAGTCACCTGCCCGCTCGGTATCGAATTCCAGATAGTAGCCGGAGTAGTTATCAATGCTCAGCAGAGTCTGCGCGATCGGCTCGTACCCTCCACCTACTCCAGCATACGTGGATACATAATTGCCGCGGCATACATGCGTCGTGACCACAAGATCGCTTGGCAGACCGGACACTACTTCCTCATTTAATGTGGCAAATTCGTTCGCATACTCGGCCAGATCCACACCTGCTTGCTTCATGATGGCCATGAACTGCTCGTCGCACAGCGCTCCCCACGTGCAGTCATCGATCTGAACGCTACGGCACCCTGCTTCATAGAGAGCAAGAATTGCCGCCTTGTAAGCCTTGGCAATGTCCAAGACGAGGTCTTGACGATTCGGATAGATCGCCTTCGTGCTATCCTGATTCTCTACACGGTCCAGCTCGAACAGGAACTGTGCAGCAGCAGGAATGGATTGGCGGGCAACGACGTCATCCCCGGCAGCATTTTTTAGAAATGCATAATGGGACACAAACGGATGGCTGCTGTAGCCGATCTTTCCCGTCAGCCGGGCTGTCTCAGGTCTGGACTTAGCACCGTTGAATTGGTAGCCCTGCTCAATAATGGTCCGCTCGACACCATCCAATCCCCAGAAGAAATCCAGATGCCACCAGGAGCGGCGGAATTCACCGTCAGTCACTGCTTGCAGACCTACCTCTTTTTGCTTCTGCACGAGCTTAACGATCTCAGCGTTCTCTACTTGCTGTAGCTGCTCGGCAGTGATTTCACCGTTCTGGAATTGCAATCTGGCATCCTTCAGGGCCTGCGGACGCAGGAAGCTGCCCACAATATCATATCGGAATGGAGTAACCGTGCGTTGTTGTGATTCGGCTTGAGTGCTCATAGGTTCGTAATCTCCTCATAGATCATTATTAAAATTAATATAGCATAACCGAATGGTTATACTGTCTTACTAATGATCTATAGCTGGATATAGCTATTAGCTATAACAGAAGAATCTTTTTATGATTTATTCCAAATATGCAATATTGACAGAAGCAGAACCAACCACTAATATAAAAATACAAGTCAATAATGGACATAATCAGGATTGTTACTGATCAGCAGGCAAGACCGATTGTTATGCAAACATGCATTTTTCTGAAAATTGCAATGTATGCATAACTAATGGTCTTTTTTTTGTATCTATATTTTGTCAACGCTTCATTTTAAAGGAGATTCCAATGAAAATCACGCGAATCATTAATAATAATGTCGTCTGCGCAGTCAATGATAGGCGCCATGAGATGATGCTTCTAGGAAGTGGCATTGGTTTTCAGAAGAAAAAAGGAGACGATGTGGACGCAGGCAAGATTGAGAAAGAATTTTTCCTGAAATCCAAAAATGTAACGGGAAAGTTATATGCACTGCTCGCGCAAATCCCGATGGAATATATTCGAGTGTCCGATAGCATTATTCAATATGCGAAGCAATCCTTGGATAAGGAACTGAATGAAAATATATACTTGACGTTAACAGACCATATAAATTTTGCCGTATCACGCTTTAAACAGGGAATGAATTTCAACAATGCGTTATTGTCTGAAATTAAAGCGTTCTACGCCAATGAATATCGCGTCGCTTTGAAGGCCCTGGATATGATTAATCAGGAATTCAACATCACGTTGCCTGAAGATGAAGCTGGGTTCATTGCACTTCATATCGTCAATGCGGAACTGGGATCGGAAATGGAAGATACCATGAAGATCACGCAACTAATCCATAAAGTGTTAAATATTATTCGTTATCAGTTCAAAATTCACTTTAATGAAAACTCGCTTCACTACACCAGGCTTATAACTCATTTGAAATTTTTTGCGTATCGCCTGTTCAACAATACGGTTGTGAAAAGCAATGACAGTGATTTTCTCCATATTATTAAAGAAAAGTATAAGCTTGAATACCAGTGCAGCCTCCGAATTGCGCAGTTGATTCGGATCGACTATGGGAAAGAATTAACCGAAGACGAATTGGTATATTTAACTGTTCATATTAAAAGGGTGACTGATGAAGAAAAGGATTGACCCCTCAGCACTCCATAATGACTATACTAGGATTGTTACTGGCGAGGCAGGCAAGACCTAGAGTTCCATCGTGTATAGAGCACATCTATATTCGATAGAACTCTAGGTCTTTTTTTGTAAAAAATATGTTAAGGGGGAGCAGTACATGAAACATGAGAGCATGGCCGCCGATATTTTGAAACTAGTTGGTGGCGAAAGAAATGTGGATAGTGTTACGCACTGTGCTACCAGGCTGCGATTTAATCTAAAGGATGAGTCGATTGCCAACAACGAAGCATTGCAAAACGTACAAGGCGTTATGGGCGTTGCCAGTAGTGGAGGTCAGTATCAGGTCATTATCGGTAACGAGGTAAACAACGTCTATAAAGCCCTGGCACAACTAGGGAACTTTACAAGCAAGAATGATGCTCCGACTGTGAAAAAAGGAACAGTATCTACCGTTCTGGACACGATCTCTGGTATCTTTACACCGATCCTACCAGCCATGATCGGTTGCGCCATGATTAAGGCAGTTCTTCTTATTTTGAAAACCTTTAACCTCGTTGACCTTGACGGACAATTTAATACGATTATGACCTTTGTTGGTGATGCAGCTTATTATTTCTTGCCAATGCTGCTCGCCTGGAGTGCGGCTATTAAGCTTAAAGCCAATGTAGGCTTTGCGTTAACGATTGCGGGTATCTTATTACACCCTAGCTTTTCGGCGTTGATGTCTGCGGGTGAGCCTATTACGTTCTTAGGTCTGCCTGTCACACAAGCGACGTACTCTTCGTCAGTCATTCCGATTATTTTAGCGGTATGGATCCTGTCATATGTGGAGCGATTTGCAGAAAAGTATTCTCCTTCAGTGATAAAATCCATTTTGAAACCGTTAATTGTACTGCTTATTATGGCGCCTTTAACATTAATCGTTCTAGGCCCATTGGGGGCAATTGCTGGTAACTACCTTGCATCTGCCGTTTCCTATGTCAATACACACGCAGGGTGGTTAGTGTCTGGTATTATCGGCGGGGCGTTCCCTTTCCTGATACTGACGGGAATGCATTATAGCTTGGGGCCTGTTGTTCTCACTGCTTATGCACAGACGAAAACCGATAGCATTGTAGGCCCAGGTATGCTTGTACACAATATTGCTCAAGGTGCAGCTGCGCTCGCAGTCGCATTAAGAACCAAAAACAAAGCATTCAAACAGGTTGCTTTCTCTACCAGCGTAACTGCACTGCTCGGAATTACCGAGCCTGCACTATTTGGTGTAAATCTACGTTTGAAAAAACCGTTAATCGCTGTTGTCATTGGTGGTGTTGTGGGCGGTGTATATGTAGGCTTGTTCGGTGTAGCTCGCTCTGCTCTAGGCATTGCTGGCTTGGCTACATTGCCAGCCTTTATTACAGATAATCCATGGAACCTGATGCATGCGGCAATTGGTCTCGTCATTAGCTTTGTTGTTACCTTCTTGCTGGCCCTTATTTTAGGATTTGAAGATGTACCTGAGGATGGAAAGAATGAAGAAGCACAAGCCAAAGCCTCCTCAACTAATCGTGTTCCTGTTGCTGGCATTTCTGAACGTGTGCTCATCGCACCAATGACTGGTCGAGTTCTAGAGTTATCAACAATAAAGGACGAAGCCTTTGCAACTGGAGCTATGGGAAAAGGGATTGCCATTGAACCTACTATTGGAAAACTCGTTTCACCAGCCGATGGCGTAATCTCCGCGGTTTTCCCTACCTACCACGCAATCGGTATTAGCTCGAATAATGGAGCTGAGCTTCTCGTTCACATTGGAATGAACACGGTGAAGCTGAAAGGTGAACATTTCAAGGTGCATGTACAAGAAGGCGATGAAGTAAAAGCCGGAGACTTGCTCATTGAATTCGATACGGATGCGATAGCCGCAAAAGGCTACGATCTGACCACACCTATTATTATTACGAATTCAGATGACTTTACAGATGTAATTGGTACCGACAAACCATCAATTACGATCGGTGAGAAACTAATAAAGATCATTTAAGGAGCCATTCCTGTAATGAATTAATTTGAGGTTTGAATGAAAAAAGCGCCAAC